>Ga0196963_10000069_pt1 | contig 131006 bp, 117 predicted proteins | sample S1_5metaG_FD_148600 | JGI IMG/M metagenome (GOLD analysis project Ga0196963, IMG submission 148600) | Soil microbial communities from Anza Borrego desert, Southern California, United States - S1_5 | ecosystem: Environmental > Terrestrial > Soil > Desert | place: USA: California | collected... | reverse complement strand
TTGTCGGTCTTGTTGAGGAGCTCGAACTCGCTGGCGCCGACGAACTTGCTCTGGGCCTGGGTGATCGACAGCGTGCGCCCGTTGGGGACGGTGGCGAGGCCGAAGTCCACATCGCCCGTCGTGCCCTCGGTGATGATGTCGCCCGCCGTGGCGGTGAGGGCGGTGCCCAGGAGGCGGTTGTCCACGATGCTGTGCCCGGCCTTGAAGTTGAGGAAGTTGGCACGGATGTCCAGCATCTCGAAGGACATGTCGCCCTCGAAGCCGAAGCGGATGTCGTTGCCGGCCTCCAGGGTCAGGCCGCCGTTGGTCTTGTTGATGTTCTCGCCGACGATGATGTCGTTGGTGGCCTCGAGGCGGACGTCGCCGTTGAAGCCCTCAATCGCGTCGGGCGTAATCACAAACGTATCGCCGGGGCCGTCGGTGTCCTCCACCGTGCCGTCGTCGACCTCGTTGTCGTTGTTGCCCTTGCCGTTGCCGATGTAGATGTTGAAGGGGTCAAAGAGCACGGTCGCGCTCTCGTAGCCCTCGGCGGTGTCGCCCTTCACGGTGCCGTACACTGCGAGCTTGGCGCCGCTGACCTCGGCAAAGCCGCCGTCGCCGCCCAGTTCGCCGCCGGACACATCGACGGTCGCCCCCGCGGCCACCGTCGTGCCGCCGTGATAGCTGTGGATGAGCACCTCGCCGGCATCAGCCACGCCGCTGCCGCCCGCGGCCGAGACCACGCTGCCGCTCTCCAGACGCGTCTCGCGGGAGCTGGTCACCTCGGCGTAGCCCGAAGCGCCGCTGCTCGAGACGGCCGCGACCGTGCCGCTGTTGATCACGCGCGGGGCCTGCACCACGACGGAGCCGGCCTGGCCGCTCTCGACGCTCGCGGTGATCGTGCCCGTGTTGCGGACGGTGCCGCTGTGGCTGGTGACGCTCACCTTGCCGCCGGGGGCGCTGACCATGCCCTTGTTGGCAATGGCGAGCGACAGGGCGTCGCCCGCAGCGAGGGTCACGATGCCGCCGCGGGCGGAGATGGTGCCGGTGTTCTCAAGGGACGCGGTGGTTCCAGCGACGCCAGGGTTGGCGTTTACCGGGCCCGCTGCGGTGTTGACCTGCTTGCCGTCAACCTTCACATAGATGCCGCCGCGGCCTTCGCGGATCATCACGTCATTGCCGACGACCGTGGTCACCATTCCGCCGTTGGCGACGATGGTGCCCGAGTTCGCCACGCGGGCGCCAATCAGAGCGACCGTGCCCGAGTCGATCATGCCCTGGTTCACCACAGGGCCGGTCACGTTCGAGAAGTGGTTGACGCCCGACAGGAAGTCGGCGTCAGAAATCTTGCCCGCGGCGGCATAGAAGCCGGCCGTGTTCACCACCGAGTTCTGGCCGAAGAACACACCCGCGGGGTTGACCAGGTACACCTGGCCATTGGCGGTCAGCGTGCCCTCGATCTTAGTCGGGGTACTGCCGGTGATGCGGTTGAGCACGCGGCTGCTGGCGCCGGGCTGCACGAACCGCACGGCCTCGCCCTGACCGATGTTGAAGCTGTTGTAGTTGATGATCGCGTTGTTGCCGGCGGTGATGGTCGTGGTCGACCCGTTGCGGCTGAAGCTCGCCTGGCCGCGGACGACCTGCGCCCCCTCGGGCCCGGCGACCGCCTCCCGTGCGACGCCGAGCATCGAACCGGCGACCAGGGTCAGCAGCGTGGCGTGACGCATGGGCAGGCTGTTGCGACGAGTCTTCATGCTTCCCTCCGGTGGAATCGCCGCACCGCTCGCGGCTACTCCAAGTGTCACCCCGGAATCCCGATACGCCACCCGCTGGTCAGTAGATCAGCGTCAGAACGAAGGAGAGCTCGTTATGACCGGCATCAACGTCAACGGAGCCGTCACCGTTTTCCAGGTCCAGGAGCGCGAAGCCCCAGTCCACCCGCAGGTTGAAGCGGCGGGTGAGCGCGAGGTCCACGCCGATACCGGCGCCCAGCAGGTTGTTATCAGCCTCGAACGAAAACCGATCGGTGTTCTCGACGTGGGCGGCGTCAATGAACGCCTTGAAAACGAGGTCCCAGTCGGTCGGGCCGTACTGGTACTGGGGGCGCCAGCGGTGCGGCTGGCCGAAGAACGTGCCCGCCACGGGTTCAGGGCTCAGGTTCCGCGGCAGGTGGTAGCGGTACTCGGCGGTGCCGATGAGCACTGAATCGCCGGCCGTGGCGCTCTCGGGGTAGCCGCGGACGGTGTACAGGCCGCCGACGGGCTGCTGCTCGTTGGGGATGAGGCGGTTGTCGAAGGCGTACTGAGCCGTGGCCCCAAGGTGGATCTGGTGCGCGAGCCCGCCGGTGCTCTCTGCGTAAGGGTCGAAGTAGGGCTCGAGGTAGAAGTCGTGGTTGATCGAGCCGCGGAGGACGTAGTAATCCTCGTCCGCGTCGGAGCGTCCCAGAGGATCAAGGTTCTCGCTCGTGCCGGCGACGCCGCTGATGTTGCCCTCCAGCGAAACGACGCCGTTGGTCTGCACGGCCTCGGTATTTCGCTCCAGCACCAGGGCGATAGAGGGGACGAAGAAGTCGTCCTCGCCCTCGATGGCCGCGAGTTCGTTCTCGACCTCGACGTGCTTCCAGTGCACGCCGCCGACGAGGTCCAGGAACGTGGGGCCGTTCTGGTAGAAGTTCCAGGAAATGGAGCCGCCGACGGTGTAGCCCTCGCCCTTGAAGTCCAGGCCAGGCAGGCCGACGTCGGACGCGGTGTACTGGTACCACGAGCCGTCCACTCGCCAGCGCCAGCGGTCGGTGCCCGGGAAGGGGCGGTCGTACGAGGCCTGCACCTGGTGCGTGTCCGCAAAGTTTGCGGTGCTGTACTGGATGTCAAGGATGTCGTCGTGGTTACTGAGGTCGTTGTGGATGAAGCCGAAACGCTCGCGCAGTCGGCTGGTGGATTCCGTGCCGGTATTCGCGATCTGCGCGAACAGCAGCCACGGGCGGTTCTCCGTCACCACGTAATCCAGCCGCACGGCCCCGGGCTCATCGCCGGGGGCCGACAGCGCCACGTCCGCCCGCCGGCCGGGCCGACGCTTGAGCAGGTAGAGGTAGTCGTCGATGGTCTCCTGGTAGACCAGATCGCCCGCCACCACCGGCGAGCGCTCGAGCACGCGCGCGTGCAGCGGGTGGTCGATGGTCTGGTCCTTGGGCAGCCGCTCACCGATGCCCACGGTGTGCATCTCGGTGATCGTGCCGAGGGTGACCAGCAGCGTGACGGTGGTCTCCCCCTCGGGCCGCAGGTCAACAACGCGCCCCTCTTCAACCCGGAACTGCGCGGGGTCGGGCATCACGTACACGCCGCCCAGGCCGCGGTTTTTGAGCAGCGTCACCACCGCCGGTGCGAGCAGGGTCAGGCCGGTGTCGGTGAACCGCTGCTCGCGCAGGTTGGGGATATCGCTCAGGCGTAAACGCTCGGTGCGTTCCTGCGGGGCCGGCGCCGACCAGCCGTCGGGCGTGAGCACGCCCTCGAACGCTGCGTCGAGCAGCGACTCCGCAGGCGGGTTCTGCGGGTTCTGCGTCACGTACTGGATGACGATCCCGGTGACGCGGTGACTCTGCACGGTTGAGGGTGCAGCGGCCGGAGCGGGCGGAGCCTCCTCCTGCGCCATCGCCACGGGGCACACGCTGACTGCCAGCCCAGCGCCCGCGACCAGCGCCCAAGCCATCCTCACCGCCCGCCGCTGTGCACAAACCGGCGTCCTGCTCGCCAATGACTGAGCCATCCTGTCTTTCCTCAGTTTCTGGAACCACCACCAACGCCGAGAGTTATCGGCAATCCATGGTACCGCCGTTGGCGATGATGAAAAGTTGGGGGAACACTGCGGTGGATAACACCCCTCTCCGTTTTGCGCGGCCGCAGTTCCTGCGCCCTCCAGGGTTTTGTTTCGCATGACTTCAGTCGTCGTGGACTTTGGTCGATGCCCACCCTGGCCGCCCCCTCGGGCGGCGAAACGGAGCTGTGAATGAACCGTCGCACGATCCTTTGCACCGCCGCTGTCCTGACCGTCGTTCTGGGTGGCTGCTCCTCCGGGCGTAACAACCGGGCCAGCATGGGCATGGTCGGCCCTAACGACCGCGTCCTGAGCCTGGCCGCCGGCGACTCGCTGGGGCGAGCTGTGTACGTCAACGACGTCATCCTCGCAGCCGCCAAGGTTGATACAAGCAGCACCTTCACCAACGTCGACACAACGAGCACGCTGAGCACGCCGCGGGAGTGAGCTCCGCTCCCCAGTAGCGCGGAACCGGGCGATTCCTGACGCGAATCTCTTGCTGAGGTTCGCGTTTTTCATTGGGTGCGCCCGCGGCTTTGGCACTGGGCAAAGCACCCACCGAGCCCTCCTCGCCCGCCGCACGGGTTTCCCATCGGCGCGATGGCGACGCTGCTCCCTCCCCTGCTCACGCCCCAACCCCCCATTGGCTATCCCCTTACACGGGCGACGGTTGTACCGCCTGCGCCGGTGGTTGCACCCCCACTTCCGACGGCGATTACTGGCATCCCCACTGATCTGGGTCAGAGTTGAGTGCAGGCCGGGTCTCAGCCCCGCCGCCATGGACGGCTTAGTTCAAGATCAGGAGGGATCGAGATGCGTTCTTCGTTCAACGCCCGCACGATGCTCGTTGCCGCCGCAGGCCTGCTCAGCGCGGCCACCGCCAACGCGGCCCTCATCACCGACGCGAGTTTCTTCACTCCCTACCCGACCACCCTCATCAACTTCGAGACGGACGTGCTGGGCAACCCGATCACGCTGCTTCAGGGTCAGCGGCTCACCATGCCCGCGAATGCCTACTCCCCCCTGGGTGTGACGTTTGCCGGCAAGGGCTCCGAGCCCGTGTACTGGGTGAACGACGGCAACGCGGCCTTCGATGCCGCGCAGACGCTCGGCGGTTCGCCCAATGTCTCCATCCCCTCGTCGCTGACCAACTCCTTTACGGTCACCTTCAGCGTGCCCGTGCAGGCCCTCGGGTTCTTCGTGGTCAACAACCGAATCGCCGACCCGACGGGACCCGTGTTCGTTGCCCGCGATGCGCAGGGCAATGTGCTCGAGACCGCCACCTGGGGATCGATGTTCATCGACAACACGATCTCGATCCCCAACACCACGGCCGACTACGGCTTCATGGGCATCACCACGAGCACGCCCATCGCGAGCGTGACCGTGACGAAGGTCCACGCGATCCTCGATGACTTCCGCTTCAGCCCGATCCCGGCGCCGGGCACGGTCTCGCTGGCCGCGGTCGGGGCGGCGTTGATCGCCAGCCGCCGCCGGCGTCGCTCCTGATCTTTCAGGGCATCGGCAGCAGATACCTGATTGTGAGCCACGCGACCAGTGCCACCACGAGTGCGCCGCCCACGATATTTAGGACGCGGACACCCTGCTCGCCGAGGTCGGGCAGCAGGCCGATATTCCTGCGGCTGTAGATCACGCAGTACCAGTTGAACACACCGCCCAGAAGAGCAGCCAGGCCAGCGCACGTGAACAGGGCCGCGAATATCAGCAGGAACGTCTTCATCGACGCGGCATGAGATCGACGATGACCGGCAGGTGATCGCTCACCTCGGTGTCGGTGCGGTCCAGCCCGATCCGCGCCAACGACTCATCACTGAGCCTCCAGGTGTCGAGCACGAACGCGTTCGCAACCTCAGCGTTGGCGTCGCTGAAGAGCAGGTAGTCCAGCCGCCCGGGACCGAAGCCGCTCTTGGGGTCGCGCCACGTTGTGACCGTGCGGTCGCCCAGCACGACCGGCATCGCTACCGACAGGTCGCTCCCATCCGAATCCAGCCCTGCACGCAGCAGGTCCAGCGGCGGACGCGAGCCCACCAGGTTGAAGTCCCCGCCGATCACCCGCAGCGTCGTCGCCGGGAGCTCAGCCAGCGCCGCGCCGACCGCCGCGTTGATGGCCTTCGCTTCGGCCAGGCGCGTGCGGTCCTCTGAACTGTCCATGGTGCCGCAGCACTTGAGGTGCGTGGCCGCCGCGACCACATCGCCCATCGGCGTCACGATCGTCGCGCCGATGAAGCGGACCGGGCGTGTGCCGTTGCCGTCACTGCCCGGGCGGGTCACGGAGTTCTTCAGCAAGGGCGTGAGCGGCCAGCGGGACACCACCGCCACACCCCCGCCCGAAGCGTTGTCACCGGGGGCCTTCACCACGTTCCAGGAGCCCTCCCCCACCATCGCGGCGAACCAGCCCTGCACGCTCTCGGCGTCGCCCTGCTCCCACTCGCTGATGAGGACGACATCGGGCCGCACAGCCGCGAAGACCCGCCGGAACACCTCCGGCTGGCTCAGCGGGCCGCTCTTCTCGACGTTGTACGCCATAACCCGCACCGCGCCCGCGGGCTTGCCGGGCAGGTCGGCCCGCCCCAGCACCGTCCCTGCGCTCGCCGGTCCCACATCAGCGCTGAACGGGTCGGAGTAACCGGTGACCTTGCCGTTGCCGTCACGCGTCGCGAACACGCCTGTCACCCGCCCACTCGACAGCAGCCCGCCGCGCGGCAGCAGCCCGGCGTTCTCCGGCGTGCGGGAGATCCGCAGCTCGTACCACGTTGCCGCGTAGGTGGGCGTGCAGGTCAGGTCGAGGTCCTGGATTTGGATGGGCGTGCGGCGGCCCTGCGAATCCACCGTGTGCGCGTACACGCCGTTCTTGATGGCCGCGCCCTGGCGCGGCGAGAACTCAAGTTCGAGGTCCACACCCATCTGGTCGAAGGGGGCAAGAGAGCTGCCCTCGCCCGTGCCCTTGTCGGCATCGACGTCCAGGAGGATCGACGTCGTGACGTTCGCCGCCTGGAGGGTGTACGCCTGCCCGGGCGAGAACCGCAGGTACAGATAGTTCGGGTCGGCCGTGATCACTACGTCCGAAGGCCAGTCTGCGGTATCCCCGTCCAGCAGGATGCCCGCGTCGCCCGGCGTGGTGATGCGCGTCACCGGGCGCACCGCCGGCCGGTTCGAGCCCGCGCACGCTGTCAGCAGCAGCGCCGACGCACCGACACTCAGAGCCGCCACACCCGCCAACATCCGCTTCAGCTGGTTCTTCATAGGGGCGACACTATCCCCAAGCTGGGGCCATAGGGCAAGCCCGTCTGCGCCGCCCACGCGCCGCCTGGCGCACCCTTTTACCCCCGTTTCAGCCGTCCGCCCCCACCCCTCCCGTACCTATGCACTGTGGCGTGGGGGAAACAACGCGCCCAAGGGGATGAGCATGAGAGCCGCGGAGCTCAACTTCAATCCGTCTGAAGATTCCGATCAACAGTCCGACCACGCCCAGCAGAACGTCGGCCACGCCGAGCGTGCCCTCTCCGCCATCGGCGGGGGCTGGCTCGCCCTCAAGGGCCTGCGCCGGGGCGGCGTCTCGGGGGTGCTCATCGCGCTCGCAGGGGCTGCACTCGTGAAGCGCGGCGTCACCGGACACTGCCAGGTCAAGCAGATGGTGCAGGAGGGTCGTCTGCCCAAGCTTGGCTTCGGCCAGTTGGGCTTCGGCCAGTCGGGCTTCGGCCAGGGGCGCGAGGCCAAGCCCGCCGACTACTTCAATCACGGCATCCACGTTGAGGAGGCGGTTACCGTGCAGGCCCCGGCCGCGCAGGTGTACGCCTTCTGGCGCGACTTCACCAACCTCGCCCAGTTCATGAAGCACGTGAAGTCGGTCGAGGTGCTCGACGAGAAGCGTTCGCACTGGGTCGTCGAGGGGCCCGCGGGCAAGGACGTGGAGTGGGACGCCGAGATCATCAACGAGGAAGAGGGCCGCCTTATCTCGTGGAAGTCCCTGCCAGGCGCGGAGGTTGACAACACTGGGACCGTTCAGTTCCGCGAGGCCCCCGCCGGGCGCGGCACCGAGGTCCGCGTTGTGCTCGAGTACCTCCCGCCCGCCGGCAAGCTCGGCCTGGCGATCGCCAAAGCCTTCGGCAAGACACCCGGCGCGCAGGTCCGCGATGACCTCCGCCGCCTCCGCCAGATCATCGAGACAGGCGAAGTGCCCACCACCGAGGGGCAGCCACGCGGCGAGGGCAAGCGCGGGCGCGTGCAGACCTCCATGGTCGAGAACGCTACCCGCATGATGGGCAACACCGACCAGCACAAGCCCAACCAGGGCGCCCGCTTCGCCCGCAGCGAGGACCAGGAGCAGAACAAGGGCGACAGCCAGTCCGGGCCCGCCCGCACCCGCAAGCAGAACCAGGAGCCCGTCGGGCACGCGGGGGACAGCTCTGAGGAAGGGGGCGGCGAGTGAAGGCCCTTTGTTGGAACGGCCCCAAGGACATGCGGGTTGAGGAAGTCCCCGACCCCAAGATCCTCAACCCGCGCGACGCCATCATCCGCGTCACCTCCACCACCATCTGCGGCAGCGACCTGCACCTCTACGACGGCTTCATCCCCACGATGATGGCCGGCGACATCCTCGGCCACGAGTTCATGGGCGAAGTCGTCGAGGTCGGCCCCGGCGTGCAGACGCTCAAGGAGGGCGACCGCGTCGTCGTCCCCTTCTGCATTTCCTGCGGCGCGTGCTACTACTGCAAGCGGGCGATGTTCTCGCTCTGCGACAACACCAACCCGCACGCCGATTGGGTCGAAAAGCTCTACGGCTTCAGCACCGCGGGGCTTTTCGGCTACTCGCACATGTTCGGCGGGTACGCCGGCGGGCAGGCCGAGTACGTGCGCGTCCCGATGGCCGACATCGGGCCGCTGAAGATTCCCAGCGGCCTCTCCGACGAGCAAGTGCTGTTCCTGACCGACATCTTCCCGACAGGGTGGATGGCCGCGGAGAACTGCCACATCCAGCGCGGCGACACGGTCGCGGTCTGGGGCTGCGGCCCCGTCGGCCAGTTCGCCATCCGCTCCGCCTTCCTGCAGGGGGCCGAGCGCGTGATCGCCATCGACCGCGTGCACGACCGTCTCATGCTGGCCGCTGCCAACAGCGGGGCCGAGCCATTGCACCTCGATGACGTCGACGTGTACGAAGCCCTCCGCGACATGACCGGCGGGCGCGGTCCCGATGCTTGCATCGACGCCGTGGGCATGGAGGCCCACGGCTTCGGCGCCATGGGCGTGTACGACAAGGTCAAGCAGTCGCTGATGCTCGAGAGCGACCGCCCGCACGTGCTGCGGCAGATGATCCACTGCTGCCGCAAGGGTGGCACGCTGTCGGTGCCGGGCGTCTACTCGGGGCTGATCGACAAGTTCCCGTATGGGGCCGCGTTCGGCAAGGGGCTGACGCTCAAGGGCGGGCAGACGCACGTGCAGCGCTACCTGCCCGACCTGCTGCAGCTCATCATCGACGGCAAGATCGACCCGAGCTTCGTGATCACCCACCACATGTCGCTGGAGGAGGGGCCAAAGGCCTACGACATGTTCCTGCACAAGCACGACGGCTGCATGAAGGTCGTGCTCAACCCAGGGCGTGCGCCATCTCCGCAGGAGCGGGAGACACCTCAAGAACAGGAGGTTCCGTCATGACCAGCGAAGACCTTGTTGTTGCATGGCTCAAGGACGCGTACGCGATGGAGACCACCCTCGCGAACAACCTCGACAACCATTGCAAGGACGCCAAGCGCCACCCCGACGTCGAGGCCCGCCTGCGCCAGCACGCGCAGGAGACCCGCCGGCACGCCGAGCTCATCCGCGAGTGCATCGAGCGCCACGGCGAGTCGCCCAGCGCCGGCAAGAACATCATGGGCAAGCTTGCCGGCCTTATGGGCAACCTCCACGGCGCCACGAAGGACGAGCTGCTCAAGGACTGCCTGCAGGATGTGGCCGCGGAGCACTTCGAGATCGCCTGCTACAAGTCGCTGATCACGGCCGCCCGCGCTATCGGGGACGAGCAGACCGCCCGCGTCTGCGAGGAGATCCTGCACGAGGAGGAGCGCATGGCCGAATGGCTGGAGTCGAACATCGCGATGCTGACGAGCGAGCAGCTTGCGATGGCGCACTGATCGGCAGGCCACTCACGACAACCTGGCACGCACCAGCGGCCCCGGCAACCCCTGCCGGGGTCGCTTCTTTTCCGCCCCCACCCTGAGAATCCTGCACGCAAAGCCTCGGAACTGCTAGACTCGCGCCACCCTGCTGGAGTGGTAACCATGCAACGAGTTGTCTTGAGCACCGCAGCGGCACTCGCAGGATGCGCCAGCGTCCTCCACGCGCAATGCCAATCAGGCTGGCTGGTTTCATCAACCGGTGAGGAGCAGGTGGTCGCCGCGGTCACGTGGGACCCAGACGGCAGCGGCCTGCGGCCAGCCGCTCTCTACGCGGCAGGGCGGTTTGGGGTCGATGAGTTCAACATGGCCGCGTATGGCATCGCGGTCTCTTCGGGCGGCACCTGGACTCTGCTGACGCCGCCGCTCAACCAGACGATCCGATGCATGGTGGTGGGCCCGGACGGCAGGCTCATCGTCGGCGGCGAGTTCACGGCGTCAAGTACGCAGTCGATTCCCTACATTGCAGCGTGGGACGGCGAGAACTGGGAAGCGATCGGGCCTGGAATGAATAACGCGGTCACGACGCTCACGGTGTCCTCCGGCCTTCTGTATGCCGGTGGACGCTTCAACAACGTCGGCCCCGCATCAGGTCCCTTTATTGCGACGTGGGACGGTGAGACATGGCAGTCCGTCTCCGCCTCGCCGGCACTCACAAACGCACCCTCGCTGCTGAAGACGCTCGCGAACGGCGACGTTGTCGCCGCCAACTTCAGGTGGGTGGAGAATCGGTTCACCTGCCAGGTTGAACGCCTGTCAGGGAACGCCTGGACACGCCTGGACCAGGGCGCCACCGGCGCAGCACTGCTTGGGATGCACGGCAGTGATCCGGCTGTCTTCGATCTTGTAGAACTCGCCTCCGGCGACCTGGTTGCGGTTGGCCACTTCCAGAACGCGGGCGGAGTGGTCGTCAACAACGTGGCGCGCTTCAACGGTACATCTTGGGTGCCCTTGGGTGCGGGCCTGGACTCCATTGCATCCTCCGCGGCGCTCCTCCGCGATCAGACCGTGGTCGTCTCTGGATGGTTCCATTCGGCCGGCGGAGTTCCAGCCAACAACTTGGCCCTCTGGTCTCCTGCGGGTTGGGCTGCGGTGCCGGGGACTGGAGTCGAGTACGTCCAGGGCGTGTTCGAAACGTCCGATGGAGGTGCACTCGTTCGAGGTCAGTACTCCGATTGGACGGGGGAATGGCCAGTCACTCATTATGTGGAAGCACGGTACGTCCTCACCCCGACTGCTGACTTCAACGGTGATGGAGATGCCGGGACGGACCAGGACATCGAGGCCTTTTTCGCATGCCTCGGCGGCACCTGCTGCCCTCTTTGTCACCCGCGCGGCTCAGACTTCAACGCCGACGGAGACTACGGCACCGACCAGGACATTGAGGCGTTCTTCCGCGTCCTGGGCGGCGGCAGCTGCTAGAGGTTGTGCGCTTCACTCCACCTCCGCCCGCGGCACCGCCCGCAGCAGCCCCCGCGTGTACTCGTGCTCGGGTGCCTCCAGCACCCGCTCACGCGTCCCCACCTCCACGATCCGCCCCTTGTGCATCACCGCGATCCGCGAGCACACGTGCTGCACCACGTTCATGTCGTGGCTGATGAACAGGTAGCTGAGCCCCATCTCCTTCTGCAGGTCCATCAGCAGGTTGATGATCTGCGCCTGCACCGACACGTCGAGCGCACTGGTCGGCTCGTCGCACACGATGAACTTGGGCCGCAGCGCCAGCGCCCGCGCGATGCCCACCCGCTGACGCTGACCGCCGCTGAACTCGTGCGGGTACCGCGTCGCCGCCGCGGCCGGGAGCCCGCACCGCTCCAGCAACTCGCCGACGCGCGCCGCCAGCGTGCGCGAATCACCTGCCAGGCCGTGCACGACCAGCGGCTCGCCCACGATCTCGCCCACGCTCATCCGCGGGTTGAGGCTGCTCGCCGGGTCCTGAAACACGATCTGCATGTGCCGCCGCAGCCGCCGCAGTTCCCCCGCACTCGCCCGGGTAACGTCCACACCGTCGAACACGATCAAGCCCGACGTGGGCTCCATCAGCCGCAGCACGGCCCGCCCAACCGTCGTCTTCCCCGACCCCGACTCCCCCACTAATCCCAGCGTCTCGCCCGGGCCAATCTCGAACGAAACCCCGTCCACCGCCTTCACCACCCCCGTCCGGCGCGCCAGCACGCCCGAGCGCACCGGGAAGTGCACGCACAGGTCCGTCACCCGCAGCAGCGGCTCGCTCGAGTCCGGCATCATGCCCATGCCGCATCCTATCGGCACGGTCCCCTCCCACCCCCCACACCCGGCGACTTGACCCATCCCCCTGCCGCCCTACGCTTGCTCCCCGGCCCACAAAGCCGGCTGCGGGCAGTTAGCTCAGTTGGTAGAGCACCGCATTGAAAATGCGGGTGTCCCCGGTTCAAGTCCGGGACTGCCCATTCAGATGACACGCCCGGGCCAGCCCCGGGCGTTGTCGTTTTTGGGGTCGACGTCCCACCGAGATGTCCTCATCTCGGTGGTTCTTCGCCCGCGAGCGCATTGGCTCAAGCAGTTGCCCAAGGGCACCCCCGGCCCGCCGCACTAGGCAAATCACCCGCCACCTCGACCCGCAATCACCGCGGCCACACCGTCGTTCAGCCTCTCGAGCGCCGGCCCGCTGTCCGGGCACAGCGCGAACAAGGAGGTTCATATGTTCGGTCTCCTCAGCACCAAGTTCCTGGCCGCGGCCGCCCTGCTCTCGGCCGGCGTCTTCACCGCCGCCCCGGCGATGGCGGGCCCCCGCGGCGGCGTGTCCATCGAGGTCCGCGCCGGGGGCTACCACGATGGCTACTACTCGCGAGGCCACTGCGCCCCTCGGCGCGTGTACCGCGAGCGCGTGTACGTGTCGCCCCGTCATCACCACCGACACTACGGGCATCACCACCACCGCGGGCATCACCATCACCGCGGGCACCGTCATCACGGCGGGCACGGCCACTGGGGCCACCGCCACTAACGACGCGTCGTCGGCCACACCGTACAACGCCCGTGGGCATGCCCCGCGGGCGTTTGCTTTTTGGGCCCCCTGGACCTCCACCCCTACGATCCCGCATGACCACGCTCGCAACACCGGCCACGGCTCTTACGAACCTCGCCGACAAGGTCGAGATGCAGAACCGGCTGTTCGCGGAGCTCTCCGCGATGTTCGGACGCGAGGTCCCGCTGTACGACAAGTCGCTCGCGGTGAACACGGTGACCAACACGGCCGTGTGCTCGCTGCTTTCGCAGATCTACCACTCGTTCTCCATCACGCCGCAGCAGCTCGAGAAGACCAGTGGCGAGCGCCACGGGGCCATCCGCATCGGCCGCCCCGACGAGTACCGCTGGATCGCGCGCTTCTTCGCCTGCTTCGCGATGGAGCCGCACAACTTCTACGACATGACCAACGTGGGCGGCAAGAGCCAGCCCATTATCGCCACCGCGTTCCGCTCCGTTCTCAACCCCGAGCACCGCGTGTTCACGTCGCTGCTCATGACCGATTACTTCGACCCTGCCACCCGCGCCCGGATCGAAGCCCTGCTGGCCACTCGCCAAGTCTTCTCCGACCGTGCCAAGGAGTTGATCCAGAAGTCCGAGCAGCAGGGCGGGCTCTCGTCGACCGACGGCGACGCCTTGGTCGCCGAGGGCACGCAGCGGATCTTCAAGTGGACGGCCCGCGCCCGCGACCACCAGCTCTACAAGGACCTTTGTGACGCCGGCTTCAAGATCGCCGCGGATATCTGCTGCTTCGAACGCCACCACCTCAACCACCTCACCCCCAACACCTTCTGCATGGACCTGTACACCAGCGCCATGAAACTGTGCATGGGCGAGATGGACGAGGCGACCTTCCGCTCCCGTGCGACCACCGCCCTCACCCGCCTCTCCCACCAGGCCGACCGCGAGTACATGCACCTCACGTTCAAGCACCTGTCGCAGCAGGAGCTTGACGCGCTCAAGCCCGCCCCGCTGCCCCACGCGGCCATCACCAGCATCGTCGACACCACCGTCAAACAGCTCCGCCGTCCCGACCTCGACCTCACCAAGCTCAAACACGCCGGTTTCAAAGACTCGACAGAGGGCCCCAGCCAGGACACCCCCGTCCTCCTCCGCCAGGACGCGTACAAGGCACTCACCGAAGCCGTGACCTTCATGAACCCCGACGGGACCACCACCGAGACCACGCACACCGCTCGTTTCGGCGAGATTGAGCAGCGCGGCTACGCCACCACGACGAAAGGCCGTGCCCTTTACGACCAGTGCCTCGCCGCCGCCGAGGCCGACCCCGCCTGCTCCGTGGCCGCCGCGAAGAAGGACTTCGCCGCCTACGAGGCCGCGTACGCCAGTCACTTCGCCGCGTTCCCAAAGACCGTCGACGCCCTCCTCGCGCAAGGCCTCATCCACGCCCGCTACGAGCCGACCCCTAAAGGCCTCGCCGCCAAGGGCACGCTCGCGACCACCGACCTCCAGCAGCTCGTTCGCGAAGGCCACGCCCGCGCCCACGCCCTCCGCTACGAGGACTTCCTCCCCGTCTCCGCCGCGGGCATCTTCGCCAGCAACCTGAACCAGTACGGCACCAAGTCCACCGCCGCGGCCAAGCCCACCTACACGCAGGCGCAGCTCGAAGCGATCATGGGCAAGAAGATCGTGGACGCCAACGCGGTATACGCGGCGGTCGAGGCCCGCTCGATCCTCGACACCCTTACCGCTCTCGGCGTCCTCGCGAAGGTCCCCGCGGCCGACCAGGCGGCCCTGCGCTCCGCCGCAGCCTCATTCGGGGCGTGATACCCCCCGCCAGAGGGACCCCGCAATCAAGTCCCCGCCCAACTTGACCGATGACCGGAGTCTGATAGTGTTCTGCCCCCGCAAGAGCGGGTTCAGGCCGCCCCGGGAACGGGTCAGCCCCTGGATTCCCCGATAGCTCAATGGTAGAGCGAGCGGCTGTTAACCGCTAGGTTCTAGGTTCGAGTCCTAGTCGGGGAGTTCACCTCAAAGGCCCGCCGCACGGCGGGCTTTTTCGTCGGTCGGGGCCTATGCTTCCCGCCCGATCCGGAAAGGCTTGCCATGAAGACCGACATCCACCCCAAGTACTACCCCAACTGCAAGGTCTACCACAACGGCCAGGTCGTCATGACCGTCGGCGCCACCGTGCCCGAGATGCACGTCGAAGTGTGGTCGGGCTCGCACCCGTTCTTCACCGGCAAGCAGACCTTCGTTGACGCCGCGGGCCGCGTCGAGAAGTTCCAGCGCAAGTACGCCGGCAACTACTTCGAGAAGAAGGGCGCGGCGAAGAAGTAAGCGAACGAGCCCCGAGCGTAAGCGAGGGGTGTTGCGGTCGTGAACCCCGAGCACTCAGCCCGGGGTTCTTCTGCTTTTGGCGGCATCCCAACCCAGTGGCCGCGCCATCTCAAGCGGGCTCCCTTGCTCGTCCCGCACGTACTTGATTGCCCGCACGAGAGATTCTTCCGAATCAATGTACCGTGTACTGCCGTGGTATGACCATGGCGAGATGTCCATGGCGTACACGCCCACTTCACGCATCCGTCTGGTCGAGTAGCCCTTCAGGTCGTTCATCACACGCTCCGGAGTGGTTCCAGCGGACACGACGACATGAACGTGCGTGGACCGGACATGGTGAACCTTCAGGATCCACTTCCGATACGCACAGACCTCTTCGATTGTGTGATGAACCACGTATCTGCGCTCGGCGCACAGCTCGATCGGAGGGTGCTTCAGTTCCGCAAACTCTGCCGCCTCTCGTAGAGCATCAGGCGGCAGCATGGGCGTGCCTGGCCTGTTGTGGTCACGGTCGACGGAACCTCTGTCCCGCCCGTGCAGCCAACTGCCATAGGTGTGGAACGTAATGAAGTACGCGAGCACCGGCATGAGCACAGCGTAACCTGAACCCGCTCGCTGACGCTCGGGGCTCGTCCGCTCGTTACTCCGTGCTCACGCCACCCGCCACGCCTTCCCGTCGCGCACCACGCGCCGGTACAGCGTGTCCCGCTCAACCGGCGTGAACCCCGCCTCGCGGATGGCCTTCTGCAGGGCCCATACGTCCACCTCCTGGTGCGTGCTCGCGCCGCCGACCTTGGTGATGTCGTACCACACCACCGTGCCGTCGATGTCGTCGGCCCCGCTCTGGAGCATCACCTGCGCCATCGGCAGCGTCTGCATGATCCAGAACGCCTTCACGTGCGGAAAGTTGTCCAGCATCAGGCGGGCCACCGCCAGCGTCCGGTAGTTCTCCAGCCCGCTCGGCCCGGGCAGGTGCTCGAGCTCGCAGCCATCAGGGAAGAACGGCAGCGGGATGATGGTCTGGAAGTAACCGAACGTCTGTCCTGACGAGCCCGACGCGCCAGCGAGGGTCCGGCCCCCGAATGCCACGTGCTCCGGGAGCGGCGTGCCGGGGCGGGTCAGCGTGATCGCGCCAGTGGCATCGCTGGCGTACTCGAGCCGCGCCAGCGCCACATCCTGCGCCTTCCGCAGCATGTCCATGTGCACCAGCCGCTCTCGCCGGTCCTCGATGTGGCCGTACAGCATCGTGGCGTTGGTGTTGAGTCCCAGCTCGTGAGCGATCGTGTGCACATCCAGCCACACGTCGCTCCGGATCTTGCCCTTGAACGCCTCGTCGTGCACCCGATCGTCGAAGACCTCGGCCCCGCCGCCAGGCAGCGAGCCCAGCCCCGCCTCCTTCAGCTTCTCCAGCACCCAGCGGATGCCCGCGCGCCGGTCGCTCTGCTTGTACACCTTCGCGATCTTCGCCAGGTGCACGATCTCCACGGCCGTGAACGCCTTGACGTGCAGATCGCTCCCGAGCTTCCGCGCTTCCTCGCGGATGGCCGCGACCATGTCCGTGTAATAGCTGAACGGCAGGTACGGGTGCAGTCCGCCGACCGAGTGGATCTCCGTCGCCCCGCTCTCCACCGCCTTGCGGGCCTGCTCGCGGACGTACTCAAGGTCGCGCGTGTACGCCTTCTCGTCCCCCTGCTTGGCGTAGAACTCGCAGAACTTGCACGACAGGGCGCACACGTTCGAGTAGTTCAGGTGGCGGTTGATGTTGTAGTACGCGTTAACACCGTGCAGCCGCCGCCGCACGCCGTCGGCCATTTCCAGCACCGACCAGATGTCCGGCGTTGCGTACAGCAGCTCGCCGTCCTCAAGGGTCAGCCGCTCCCCCGCCTCCAGCTTGGCCCGTAGGGGGTCCAAGCGGCCATCGTGGTTGGGCTTGCTTGGGCGGACCGGCTTAGGCAGGGTTGTCGTCATGGGTGTTTTCAGAAAACTTTGAAAACTATAGACCGCCCCACCATCACTTTCAGCCTCGATGTCACCCGCATCGCGATCGCCGGACGACCCAGATGGCCGGCCTAAAACTCGTGCTCAGGAGCGCGTTTGCGTGCATCTGCCGCTCGATGTACTCGCGGAGAACGGCCCGGAGCCGCGGGTGCAAGCGGGCGAGCGCCGCCGCGTTGACCTTTAGGCGTGCGAACAGCCGCCCATTGACAGCCGCGACTTCGCGCGCCGTAAACACCCGCACCTCCTCAACCCGGTCGCCGAGGCGCGTGATCACCGCGTTCGCCCGCTTCAGAGTGGGCGGTCGCCTGTGCCCCTTCGGCGACGGCCCACCCTCTGGATCGAAGAACACGTCATCGATCACGTACAGCCCGCCCGCTCGTACGCACATCCGCAGCGACCTCGCGGCCGTGCTCAGCGGCCACAGCCCCAGCATCATGGCAACGTCGTACCGCCGCGCCGGCTCCCACCGCTCCAGGGCCGCGTGCTCGTATGTCGTGAGCGAGTACAGCCCACGCCGCCGGGCGCTGCTCCGTGCAGCCTCGATAAAGGGCAGGTACCCGTCCACCCCAAGCACGCGGCAGCCAATCGCCCCCGCGACGGCCAGTGAAGCCGCGCCCTTCCCGCATGCGAGGTCCAGCACCCGCGACCGAGCGGTCACCCCATGTGTTTTCAGCAGCCCCGCCACCACTCGAGGCGAGCTCCCAAGCGACGGCATCCCCTTGAACAGCTCGGCAAGGTACGGATACAGCTCCTCGGGAGCATCCACCGACGCGGCGACGGACGCCGCAACTCCCCGCCCCAGCGTGTTCACAGGCCCCTCATCACAGGGCCACCGTGCCCTTGCGCAGGTTCAGGATGAGCTCCACCTGCCCCGTCGGCCGGTCGAGCCTCTGCGCGATCTCGATCACGCTCAGCCCCTGGTCGGCCAGGTCGTACACGTCGCGGTGGCTCTGGTCGTACGCGGCGGGCCGCCGCACTTCGCCCTTGGGCTCGATCAGCCGCGTCTCTTTGTGCGCGGCCTCCAGGGTCCGAATCCGCTCGTCGGCGGCCCGCAGCAAACGCTCTAGACGCTCAGCCTTTGCATCAAGCTCCGACGCAAGCCGGTCGGTGAGCTCGCGGATGTCGCCCAGTAGCTCCCTGTCCTCCGCGCCGGCGCCGCCCTGGGCCGCAGCACGTTGGGCAGGCTTCCGATTCATGCGGTACTTGAGGAAGTACGCGATGAGCAGCACACCCAGCAGCATCGCCGTGCCCGCGACCGCCTCAGTTGTCGTCAGCGGTGACCGGCTCGCGATCGTCCCAAGCGACTGGCTCTCGTTCGTTGGCACGGCCTTCTGCCGTTGTGACTTTTGCGGCTCGGTCATCTGCGGTTGAACCTGCTGTGGCTCCGGCTCCGTTTTGATCGCCACAGGACCGACGTCCTCCACCGCTGCCGACTCACCCGCCTCCGCGGCACTCTTCACCGGCACATCCGGCGCAGCCTTGGACGGCTCGCCGCTGGCGGTGCTGGGAACATTCGGGCTCACCGCGGCGTTGCTCCCGCGGCTGCCGTTCTCGACCGTGCCATCGTGGCCGACGCTCATAGGGCCCCTCCATGGGCTTGGGTGCGGACCTGTGCAAGGTATCATCCGCGCGTGCTGGACGCGAGCGTGAAAACCGCCCTGCGAAAGGACCCCGCGGGGGCCGCGATTGTCGCCTCCTGGCGCCGCTTGACGGGTGGGCGGGAGGTTCGCGACCCCCACCGCCGCACGCTGGTGGCTGTCTCCGGCGGCTGCGACTCATCCGCCCTGCTCCTCGCCCTCGCCGCGGCGACCGACAATCTGGTCGCCGCCCACATCGTCCACGACTTCCGCTCCCCCGCAGAGGCCCTCGCCGACCGGGACACCGCCGCAGGACTTGCCCAGCGCCTCGGCATTCCTTTCGTCGAAGGCCACATCCAGGCCCGTCGCGTGGGCGGCAACCTCGAGGCCGCGTCGCGCCGCCTCCGTTACCACGAACTCGCCCGCCTGGCCGCCGAGCAAGCCTGCCCCTACCTCGTCACCGCTCACCACGCGGACGACCTCCTCGAAACCATGCTCATGCGCCTCATCCGCGGCACCGGCCCCGCGGGCCTTGCCCCTATCCGCGCGCGCCGCCGCCTCACGGGCGTCACCATTGTCCGGCCCATGCTCGCCATCACGCGTGCCGACGCGGAGCGTCTCTGCACGCTCGCCGGCCACCATTGGGCCACCGACGCGACCAACAGCGATACCTCACGCCTCCGCAACGACCTCCGCGCGACGGTGCTCCCCCACCTCCGCCGCCTCTCCCCCCTCGTGTCCCAGAAGGCGGCGGTAACCTCCGAACTGGTGGGCGAAGCCGCGGCCATCATCCGCGCCCACGCCCGCCGCCTCTTGCAACAGGCCACAAGGTTGGAGAACAGCCTCGCCTGGCCCCGCACCCGCCTGCGCCGCACGCCCCGCATCATTCTGGGCGAGCTCCTCCGGACCGCCGCCCGCGATCTCGCCGACGGCTGGCACATGGACCGCCTCAGCCACCGCGTGCTCCAGGGCGCCCTGCGTGCCATCAAAGACCACAGCACCGACCCGCGTACGTTCGAGTGGTCGCACCTGCGCGTGCATGTGCTCGCGAACGAGGTCCGCATCGAGCGCACCTGAGCGTCGCCCGCGTCTCACACCCCACGCCGCGCCGACATCACCGAGTACATCCCCGTCCGCCAGTGCAGGTCCACGCCGGTGAACCCTGCGTCTTCCAGCATGCGGGTGTGCTCGCGCAGCGGCACGTAGTGGTCGTGCTTGTGCGAGTGGTCCACCAGGCTTGCGATCTCTTCCTCCGTGCAGTGCCCCGGTTCGCGGCAGAAGCGGTACCAGAGGTCCCAGTGCGCCTCGTTGGCCCGTTCAGTCGCCCCCGCCAGCTGATCCGCGAAGCACAGCTCTCCGCCCGGCTTGAGCCACGCCGCGAACGAGCGGTACAGCGCCGCCTTATCCACCACATGGTGCAGGCTCATCGAGGAGGCGATCAGGTCGAAGCTCTGAGCCGGAAACTCCAGCTGTTCGAAGCGGGCCGTCACCGCCACCAGGCGCGGGTCGTACCCTGCCCGCTCGCTGGTCACCCGCGTCATCTCCGGGGCCGCGTCCACCGTGGTCACGTTCGCCGACCTGTACCGCGACAGCAGCTTCAGGGTCAGGCTCCCCGTCCCGCACCCCAGCTCCAGCACGTTCACCGCCACCGGAGGCAGGATCTCAAGCAGCCGCTCGATCATCTCCTCATACCGCGGCACCGCCCGCCGGATCAGCGAGTCGTACGCGTCCACCATCTGCCCGAAGTACGCCGACGCGGTGGCGGGCGTCGTTGCCGGTGTGACCGAGTGCGGCTCCATGCGGGAGGGTAGCGGTCGAGGCTCATCACTCGCCACCGGCACGCCAAGTGAGCGGCCGTGACTAGAATCCAGCATGATCGATTGGAGTCAATGCCCAGCCGTCGAACGGTCTCCCGAAAAGGTGAGCGGCGCATGGGTCTTCAAGGGCAGCCGCGTGCCGGTTCGCGCACTGTTCGAGAACCTGGAGGAAGGCGCCACGATCGACGAGTTCATCGAGTGGTTCCCGGGCATCAGGCGAGATCAGGTAGAGGCGGTCCTTATTTTCGCCAGCAAGAGCCTCGCCGCGTAGACAGGCGGGGACGCGACATGCGAATCTTGTTCGATCAAGGAACGCCCGCGCCGCTTCGACACGCGCTTGTCGGTCACCTAGTCGCCACGGCTGACGAGATGGGTTGGTCGAACCGCACGAATGGATCACTCCTCGCGGGCGCTGAGGATGAATTTGACCTCCTCATCACGACCGACCAGAGCTTGCGGTACCAGCAGAACATTCAGACACGCCGCATCGCAATCCTTGTCCTGATGACCACTCGGTGGCCCCGTATCAAGGCCCATACGTCGCTCGTCGCGCAAACAGTCGATCGAATGAAGCCCGGCGAGTACCTCGAACTGCACATCCCGCACCTGCGGCCTCGTAATTGAAAGAGGGCGGGCCCCGCGGCCCGCCCCCTGTACTCCAATCACGTCGCACACGTTCACATGTGCTTGATCACCGCATCCCCGAACTCGCTGCACTTCAGCTTCGTCGCCCCCTCCATCATCCGGTGGAAGTCGTACGTCACCGTCTTCGCGCTGATCGCCCCGTCCATCCCCTTGATGATCAGGTCCGCGGCCTCGGTCCAGCCCATATACCGCAGCATCATCTCGCCGGACAAAATCACCGAGCCCGGGTTGACCTGGTCCAGGTTGGCGTACTTCGGGGCCGTGCCGTGCGTCGCCTCGAAGATCGCGTGCCCGGTGATGTAGTTGATGTTGGCGCCCGGCGCGATGCCGATGCCGCCCACCTGCGCCGCCAGCGCGTCGCTCAGGTAGTCGCCGTTGAGGTTCAGCGTGGCGATCACGTCGAAGTCCTTCGCCCGCGTCAGCACCTGCTGCAGCGTGATGTCGGCGATGCTGTCCTTGATCATCAGCATCTTCTTCCACTTGCCCTCGCCGTGCGTGGGCCACAGCTTCAGTGCCCCGTCCACCTCCGCCACGACCTTCTTCTGCTGCTCGGGCGTCATCATGTCGAAGCCCGGGTCGATCATCTTCGCGTTGGCCTCGGAGCTCAGGCCCGCGTTGGCCTCCTTGTTCCCCAGGATCCAGCTCTCGCGCTCGGTCACCACCTGGCCCCGGAAGAACGAGGTCGCGATCTTGTACCCCCAGTCCTTGAACGCGCCCTCGGTGAACTTCATGATGTTGCCCTTGTGCACCAGCGTCACGTTGCGACGCTTGTTCTTCAGGGCGTACGCGATCGCCGAGTGCACCAGCCGCTCGGTCCCCAGGTACGACACCGGCTTGATGCCGATGCCCACGAACCCGAAGGGCGAATCCACCGTCGCCAGCGGCGGCTCGTTGGCCGCCCGCGTCGGGCTCCCGATCGCCTCCAGCTGCTTCTGCCACTCCCCGCTCTGCTGCTGCGTGCCGAACCGCACCTTGGCGAAGTCCTTGGGGAAGTTCTGCTGCATGAACGCCAGCATCTTCGCGGCCTCGGGCGTCCCCGCCGCGTACTCGATGCCCGCGTAGATGTCCTCCGTGTTCTCACGGAAGATCACCATGTCGCAGTCCTCGGGCTTCTTCACCGGGCTGGGCACACCCTTGAACCACCGCACCGGCCGCAGGCACACGTACAGGTCCAGCATCTGCCGCAGGGCCACGTTCAGCGAGCGGATGCCCCCGCCCACCGGCGTCGTCAGCGGCCCCTTGATTCCGACGAGGTACTGCCGGAACGCCGTCAGCGTCTCATCGGGCAGCCAGTTCCCTGTCTTGTTGAAGCTCTTCTCCCCCGCCAGCACTTCCTGCCATGTGATCTTCTTCTGCCCGCCGTACGCCTTCGCCACGGCCGCGTCGAACACCTTCACCGACGCCCGCCAGATGTCCGGCCCCGTGCCGTCACCCTCGATGAACGGGATGACAGGGTCATTGGGAACCTGGAGCTGGCCGGACCTCATCGTGATCGCGCTGGGCATGGTGTACCTCGTGTAAGTGCGTCTCCATCCCGCGCTGCGCGGGAGGTGGCTGAGGGTAGCCGCTTACTTCCCGTTTTTGGCCCATCGCGGCCCCGGCACCGGCAGCACCAGATTCAGCAGCATCAGCACACCGAACGCCAGCACCAGCGCCGGGATCTCTACCTTGCTGCTCACGTACCCGCCCTCGCGCAGAAACGCCCCGATCCCCGCCACAATCAGCCACGGCCCGATCGTCAGCGTCAGCTTGTCGAACCCGCCCAGCGCGATGGTCAGCAGCCCTGCCAGCATCAGCCCGCCCACCCAGATCCAGTTCACGTCCGGCATCAGGCCCAGGCCACTCAGCAGCCACCCGCCGCCGATGAGGATGATCAGGCACGCGACGACAACCAGCTGCTTCGGGGCGTTCATGGTCGGAGCGTACTGACCGGGCCTTCAACTGCGCCTCAACCGACAACGTCCGTCCACGCCCGACACCGACATCCGCCCCCGTGCCCGAATTCATCCCACGCAACCATCGACGCCCCCCCGAGTTACGCCTCGCAGGCCGCGAAACCCCGGAATGTTCGGGCTTCGTTGTATACTGTGGTTCCCCCACCGAGGTGTGTGGGATACCCAGAACAAAGGAGATGTCATGACGAAGGTCCTCGCCGTCCTTGCCGTTGTCGGTGCCTGCGCTGTGGTCGTGAACGCCCAGCCCGAGAAGAAAGACACCGGCCGCCCGAGCGCCCCCGCCGCGACCCCCGCGTCGCCCGCCCGCCCCTCTCAGCCCAACGACCGGCAGCCCGCCGACCGCAAGCCCACCGACAAGAAGCCCGCCGACATGAAGCAGCCCGAGGGCATGCCCGAGGGCGCCATGCCCCCCGGCATGACCCCCGAGCTGATGAAGGAAATGGAAGCCTGCATGATCGCGGCCCAGCCCGGCCCCGAGCACCAGCACCTCCAGTCCATGGTCGGCACGTGGGAGGGCAAGAACAAGATGTGGATGACCCCCGACGCCCCCCCGATGGAGACCACCAGCACCGCCCGCTTCGCCAGCACCCTCGGCGGCCGCTACATCCACGGCGACTTCAAGGGTCCCATGCCCGGCATGGGCATGTTCGAGGGCGCCGCCCTCTACGGCTACGACAACGTCTCCAAGAAGTACCAGGTCGTCTGGGTCGACAACATGGGCACCGGCATGATGATCGGCACCGGTGAGGCCTCCCCCGACAAGAAGACCCTCACCTGGACCATGAAGTGGAACCACCCCACCCGCGGCGAGGTCACCTTCCGCGAGGTCGACACCATGATCTCCCCCGACGAGATGAAGCTCGAGATGTACGGGCCCCACACCGACGGCAAGGAGTTCAAGATGATGGAGATCGTCTCCAAGCGCGTCAGCAAGGAGCAGCCCAAGCTCCACGAGGACTCCCACGGCGGCAAGCCCGGCGCGCACCACCCCGCCGTGCCCCACACCCACTCCTCGCCCGCCCCGGCGCAGAACCCCAACCCCAACAAGAAGTGATGCCCGCCCTCGCCGGTTTCACTGAATGATTCCAGTCGCGAGGGGGCCCTTAGCGGGGCCCCCTCCGCGTTTCAGGCCGCATATTCAGAACGCGTTGCGCCGCCGCCATCAACCCGCGGGCCGACTTTGACGAACTGACTTCTACCATCACGCCCGCGCCGGAGCGAGCTCACTCGTTCAGGGTGCGCTTTCTCTCCGGAGGTTTTTGATGAAGAAGGTTCTCGTACTCGGCGCAGGCAAGGTCGGCAAGTCCGTCGGCGAGCTCCTGCTCGGGGCCGGCGGCGGCCACTACAGCGTCACCTTCGCCGACCGCGACGAGGCCAACCTCCGCGCCGCCGAGGAGAACCTCAAGCGCCTCAAGACCCTGGTGCAGCACCCGGTTGAATATGCACTCAAGCGCGTCGATGTCTCCGACAACGCCGCCGTCCGGGCCGCCCTCGCCGGCCACGACTACGTGATCTGCATGCTGCCCTTCAACTTCGTCGCCGGCATCGCGGAGGCCGCGAACGAGCTGGGCGTGCACTACTTCGACGTGACCGAGGACGTCGAGACCACCGACCGCGTCCGCGCCATCGCCGATGAGGGGCGCGCCAAGGTCGCCCTCGTGCCCCAGTGCGGCCTCGCCCCCGGCTACATCGCCATCGCCGCCAACGACATCGCGCGGGACTACACCGAGGTGCACGACCTTGTGCTGCGCGTGGGCGCCCTGCCGCAGTTCCCCACCAACATGCTCAAGTACAACATCACCTGGTCCACCGCCGGCGTGGTGAACGAGTACTGCGAGCCCTGCCGCGTCATGCTCGGCGGCAAGCCGACCAGCGTCCCCGCGATGGAGGGCCTGGAGAACTTCTCGTTCGAGGGTGTGGATTACGAGGCCTTCTACACCAGCGGCGGCGTGGGCAGCCTCATCGAGTCCATGCAGAGTAAGGGCAAGGTGACGCCCGAAACCCGCATCGCCTACAAGACCATCCGCTACCCCGGCCACAACGTGCTCATGCGCTTCCTGCTCCAGGAGCTGCGCCTGGGCTGCGAGCACGCCCGCACCAACAGCAAGGGCCACTGCTTCGACCGCGCCATGGCCGTGGAGCTGCTAGACCACGCCATCCCCAACACGTCACAGGACGTCGTGGTCGTATTCGTCAACTGCGTGGGCGTCAAGAACGGCCGGCGCGAGCAGGTGAACTTCAAGCGCGCGGTCCGCAGCCGCGAGCTGTGGGGGCGCGTGTGGCCCGCGATCGAGCTCACCACGGCCGCGGGCGTCTGCGGCATGGTCGAGCTGCACCGCTCCGGCAAGACCCGCGCAACCGGCTTCATTAAGCAGGAAGAGGTCACCCTCGAGATGTTCAACAACACCGAGTTCGGCAAGCTCGGCTACCCCGAGTAAGCCCGTTCCATCGAGATGTCCCCAGCGAGCCCCGAGCGTAAGCGAGCGGGTCTTCATCACACGTGCCACCGAGATGTCTTCATCTCGGTGGTTCCCCTCCGTCCACACGCCCCACCTCCCAATCGCGCAACACCTCCCCCGCCGCCCCCCTCACCAGTTCACTCTCGCTGAGATCATCCCGCAGCTCCACCAACCGCGCCCGCAGCGCCCCATCCTCGCGCACCCGCAGCAGGTTCCCCGCCGCGATCACCGCGTTGCGCTTCATCATCGCCAGCGTCGCCCGCTTCATCGCAGACACCCGCAGCGCCTCGCGCCGGGCCCCGTCATCCCACCCCAGCACCTCCAGCAGCGGCAGCGACACCCGCCGCGCCTCATACTCCGGCAGCCGCGCCCCCACATCCTGCCCGGGCCGCGCGGAGTTGTGCGGGCACACCTCCTGACAGATGTCGCACCCGTACACCCAATCACCCATCGCCCCGTGCAGCGCCGGATCGATCGGCGTCCGGTGCTCGATGGTCAGGTACGAGATGCACCGCGACCCGTCCACGCTGTAAGGCGTAATCGCCTGCGTCGGGCACGCCTCGATGCACCGCGTGCACGTGCCGCAGTGGTCCATCACCACCGGTTGCTCGGCGGGCGGGACCAGCGGCATCGTCGTCGCCACCCCCCCGATCAGGAAGTAGCTCCCCAGTCGCGGGTTGATGATCATCGTGTTCTTGGCCTGCCACCCCAGCCCCGCCAGCTGCGCCAGTTCGCGCTCCAGCACCGGCACCGTGTCCACGAACGACCGGAACCCCCATCCCGGGTACGCGCCCCGCAGCGCATCGCTCAAGTCGTGCAGCCGGTTCTTGATGGTGACGTGGTAGTCCCGCCCGTGCGCGTAGCGGGCGATCCGCCCGTGCCCCGGCGGCGTCTCAACCGGCGCGTCGTTCCGCGTCGCGTACAGGTCCGCGACCACGATGAACGCCCGCGTGTCCGGCAGCACCCCCGCAGGATCAAACTTCAGTTCCAGGTCCCGCTCGAGGTAGTCCATCTGCCCGTGCCGCCCCGCACGCAGCCACTCCAGGATGTGCTCACGCCACTTCGTTGGCTGCGCGGGCGTCACCCCCGCCAGCGCAAAACCCAACCCATAGCACCGCGCCAGCACGTCGCGCGTGGCCGCGCCGATGTCCGCGATCTCGCTCCGCGGCACCGTCTTGAACGTCGGCCTGTGAACACGCGGCCTCACGCCACGATGCTACCCGCGCCGCAACTGCTGGCTCAGGTCATGACCTGGTGTGGGTCCGGCCGCAGCCCGCCCCGCCCGCGAGCCGCGCCGATCCACTCAAACAGCCGGCGCGCCGAGACCTCCAGCACCGCCGAGGGGTCCTGCATCGGCCCGCCCAGCCACGCCCCGTCGTACTCGTACGTCACCCACCCGGGGAAACCCAGCCGCCCCAGCGCGTCGATGGCCGAGCGGTTGTCGACCTGCCCGTCGCCCAGCGCACAGGGCTTCCCATGGGCGAAGTCCCGCACCTTGAGGCACGCCAGGCGATCGCCGAGCACGTTGACGCCGTCGGCACCGCTTTCGCCCGCGAGGGCCGCGACCGCTGGGGAGTACGCCGCGACCAGCAGCGGATGGTTCACGGCGTCCATGACCTCCGCCATCTGCGCCGCGGTGCTGAACGACCCGCCGTTCTCCAGCATGACCTTCACGCCGCTGTTGCGTGCGTGGTCGCACGCCTTGTACAGGCGCGACGCGATCCGCGCCACCGCGCTCCTGCGGCTCTCGCTCCCCACGATCTCGTACCCGAACACGCGCACGAACGGCACCTCCAGCCGCACCGCCAGCGCGATCGCCGACTTGCTCTCGCGCACCGTGTGCTCGTGATCCAGCAGCATGCCCAGCACCGGCGGGGTGATCGGGTCGTCGTAGCGGATGCCCGTCGCCAGCGACACGAGCTCCAGCCCCGCCCGCTCCAGCAGCCCGCGCACCTTCGCCGGCGCGGTCAGGGCCGGCTCGCACGCGAAGTTGGTGGACGCGTACCCGAAGGTCCGCAGCTCTACACCGAGGAAGCCCCACTTCTCCGCGTGCGTCGCGATCCGCTCAAACGTCCACTCCGGGCAGGCCACGGTGCTGAAGGCTGGCTTCATGAATGATCGTCCCTGAGGCAAACACCCCACGCAGCGTCCCACCGGGAGGGGGCTGTTGGGTGAGGCATCCTACGGGTCTTGGCCCAACCGTCAAATATGGCGCAGTTTCTCCGAACAGACCGCACCGCGCACCCGTTATGGACCGCCTGAGCAACCCGCTCGATGTGCGTAAGTAAGTAGCCACTGAAGCAATCACGTGAGCGATGAAACGTGCCGCGGCACGATCGTTTTCGTGGCAGGATGGGGAGCCGCATTTGTACGCTCAATACGACAGGGCTGCGTGGGCCGTGGGCAGGCCGCCCTCCAGGAGTGTTCCGGCTATGGCTGGACGCACGCAGCGCTCCTCATCAGCACGTCGGGCCCTGAGTGTCCTCGCCCTCGCCGCGGCGACGCTCTGGATGGGCGCCTGCTCTGTTTCGGGCGCCGGGCGCGAGAGCTACTTCGCCGCCCGCGCCGACACCGTCATGTTCAAGTCCGGCAACGGCGAGACGCGCCTGAGCGTCTGGCCTGATAGCCCCTTCGGCAACGACATGGCCCTGGCCGAGCAGACCGACGCCCGCTCGCGGTGGACCGACACCGGACGCTGACCCCGACCACACCCGCGTACGCTCTCATCACGACGATTCACCCCGTCGCTTTGGGAGCCAACCCATGTCCTACGGCCCGTCCGACCCCGGCGCCTCGCGTGACCCGCAGGGGATGCACGTCGACCTCAAGAACAAGCTGGACTACGCCGGCTACCTCCACCTCGAGCAGGTGCTGAGCGCCCAGCGGCCCCTGAGCGCCCCCCAGCACCACGACGAGCTGCTCTTCATCATCCAGCACCAGACCACCGAGCTGTGGTTCAAGCTCATCGTGCACGAGCTGAAGGCAGCCCTGCGGCTCGTCGCGGAGGACAAGCTGGAGCCCACCTTCAAGATCCTGGCCAGGGTGAAGCACATCCAGGCGCAGCTCTTCAACCAGTGGAGCGTGCTCGCGACGCTCACGCCCAGCGAGTACGTGCAGTTCCGCCACGTGCTCGGCCCCTCCAGCGGCATCCAGTCCTACCAGCACCGCCAGATCGAGTTCATGCTCGGGCGTAAGGACAAGCGCATGCTGGCCGTGTTCCAGCACAAGCCGCTGATCTTCAAGGAGGTCGAGGGCACGCTGCTCGCGCCCAGCCTGTACGATGAGTTCATCCGCCTCCTCGCCCGGCGCGGCCTCGCCATCGCCCGCGAAGTCCTCGACCGCGACGTCACCGAGCCGCACAAGCCGCACCCCTCCGTGATCGCCGCGTTCAAGCAGGTCTACGAGAAGCCCGAGCAGCACTGGGACCTGTACGAAATGGCCGAGAAGCTGGTCGACGTCGACGAGCAGTACTCGCTCTGGCGCTACCGCCACATCAAGACCGTCGAGCGCGTCATCGGCTTCAAGCGCGGCACCGGCGGCACCGCGGGCGTCGCCTACCTCCGCCAGATGGTCGACGACCGCCTCTTCCCTGAGCTCTGGGACGTCCGGACCGAGATCGAAGAGGTCAAAGGCTGACCGCCGCGCACGCCCGCCCGCTCACCGCCCCTCGCGCAGCGACGCCAGTGTCGTGTGCAGGTGCTGCACATCCGCCTCGATGAAGAACCGCTCGCTGGTGAGCGCGTGCCGCTTCTGGGCGTCCCGCACCGTGATCTCACCCTTCGTGAGCGTCCACGCCGGGAACTCGCGGTCCAGCACCGCGCACTCGTTCTTCACCCGGTCGCACAGCGACACCAGCCGCCCCGCCGCGAACTGCCTCGAGCTCGCCGAAAAGTCCGCGCTCCACCGCATGGCCCGGTGGCGAGCATCGAAGCTCTCCAGCCCGGCGCGCGCGAGCTCCTTCTCCAGGTCGTCGCCAGCGTCCTTCAGCCGCCTCTCGATCCTCGTCAGCGCATTGCGCAACGCGTCGGCGTTGGCCGTGCGCTCCTTCAGCACCCGCTTGTCGTGCGCCGGCGGCTTGGCGATCTCCTTCGAGAACCCCTCCGCCGCGTCCGCCGCCAGCGTGATCTCCTCCTTCAGCTTCGCCTCGAACGCCTCGATGACCGGCCTGGCCTTCGCGTCGGCCGCCTTCGTGGCCGCCTCATGCGGAGAGGGGCCCGAAGGCGCGGGCGGTGCAGGCGCTGGCCGCTGCGCCTGGCCCGGCTGGGTCACCGGCGCCTGGCCATCCATCGGCGGTCGAGGCTGGGGCAAGGGCGGCGGAGGCGTGGTGTACGGGAACGCCGGCGCGCTCGGCCCCGCCCCGCTCCCCCGCTGCGCCACCACCGGCGCCTTCCTGCCCGTCAGCACGCGATAGACGTTGATCCCCACCGCCAGATTCATCAGCAGCAGGATGCCCCCGAACACCGCGTTCGCCGAGCCGTTGCCCCGCCGCTCCGCGAACCGCCCCGCCTGCCACACAAAGAACAGTGCCACCAGCGGGATGCCCACCGTCGGCCCCAGCCTGTTCCCTTTGTTGTACGCCGCGCTGGTCGTCTGCTTCGCCGGCGCATTCATTCCATAGACCACGCCCAGCGCCGCCGCGGAGATCGCCAGCAGCAGCACCAACGGCAGCAGCACAAACGCACGCCGACGCACCATCACCGCATCTCCTCTGGAACCCTCACGTCAACCACCTCCCCCCATCCACCCGGATGATCTCCCCCGTCAGGTACGTCGCGTCGAACGCCAGCCACCGCACCACCTCCGCCGCGTCGTCGGGCGTGCCCGGCCGCCCCAGCGGGATCCGCCGCACGTACTTCCGCTGCATCTCCGGGTCCGCGTCCGCCCCCTCCTCCGGCCACGCCACCACGCCCGGCGCAATCGCGTTCACCCGCACCTCCGGCCCCAGGTCCCGCGCCAGCGAGTACACCATCTCCGTCACCGCCGCCTTGCTCATCGAGTACGCCGCGAAGTCCTTCCGCGGCCGTCCCATCGAGTGGATGTCCGTGAAGCACACCACGCTCGCGCCGCCCTTCATCTCGCTCTGCATCAGCAGCGGCGCCAGCCGCGCCGTCAGCAGCAGCGGCGCCGCCGCGTTCACCTGGTATTGCCGCATCACGTCCTCGAGCGTCACATCCTGCAGCGGCGACGCCGAGTACACCGACGCGTTGTGCACCAGCACGTCCAGCCGGTTCATCGACGCTGCAAGGTCCCGCGCGAAGTCCTCGATCACCGCCGGGTCCGTCAGGTCGATCTGGTAGAACGAACCCATCGATCCCAGCTCCGACAGTTCCCGCGCGAGCGACTCCGCCTCCTCGCCCGACTGGTGGTATGTGAAGAACACATCGCAGCCGGCCCGCGCCATCCGCAGCGCCACCGCCCGCCCCACGCGCTTCGCCGCCCCGGTGATCAGCACCACCGGTCGTCCGCTCTCGCCCGCTTCCCGCTCGGGGGATGCGCCAGGAGCAATCGCCCCGCGGATGGCCGTGTCCTCCAGCTCCGAAGAGCTGGGCGTCCGCACCCGCTTCGCGGCTTCCTCCCAGGGGTCCTTGTCGCTCACGACACGCGGAGGGCGCCCCCGTGCCTCGGCCTCAGCCCTCCGCCGGCGCGCTCGGGCTGCGTTGGCGATCACCACCCACGCCAGGATCCCCAGCGTGAACAGCACCACCACGATCAGGTACACCATCCCCAGCTCGACCCGCTCCTCCTTCGTGAGCGGGCCCTTGGGCGGGCCGGCCGGGGTCGCAGCTTGTCCGATGGTCGCGTGCACGGGGCGGCCACTCTACCAGACCGCCGCCACCACCCGCGACGCGCCGATCGGCCACCCTCACCGGTGCTTTGGCCGCGGGTGGCGCGGCTGGTAGATCCCGATCTCGCCCCCTCCAGGCACCTTGAACCGCGCCAGCACCCCCCATCCCTGGTCGCTCGGCTCCATCGTGAACTCCACGCCCCTGGCCTTCAGCTCCGTCGTCGCCGCGGTGATGTCCTCGCACATGAAGTACAGCTCGTGCGAGGGCTTCTGCCCTGCCTCCAGCGGGTGGCACGCCACCTCCGCCGGCGGCAGTGCGAAGATCAGCCACCCGTGCCCCGCGTCCACGTGCTCAAACTTCAGCACGTCGCGCAGGAACGCCCGCGCCTTCTCCGCATCCTCGCAGTACAGAATCGCATGGGCCCCGGTGATCATCGCCGCGCTCCTCAAAAGTGACCAGGGCCGCCCCACACCGGAGCGGCCCTGCTCGTTGATCAACTCGAACATGCCCGACAGGAGTTGAACCTGTAACCTCTGCCTTCGGAGGGCAGCGCTCTATCCAATTGAGCTACGGGCACAAAGCCGGTCAAACCGGCACACGATGCTACGATCGCACCCGGCGTGCGGCAAACGCCCCCGCGTTTTCCTCGCATCCGTCCACTCACCCCCGCGATGAAGCCCGCCGAGCCCCCCACCACCCCTACCAACGTGCTCCTCCCGACCCCCGCCCACGCGGGAGTCCGGGCCGGCGTTTCGCCCCTGTGGGCCGTGTTCGCCTTCACTTTCCTCAACAGCCTGGGCAGCGGCGTCGTCACCAACGGCATCGTCTTCATGAGCACCGGGGGCTACGGCTTCACCGAACGCCAGAACGCCTGGCTCATGGTCCTCCTGGGCGTCACCTACATCGCCGGCGCCCTCGCCACCCGACCGCTCGTCGAGTGGGCGCGTCGCGCCACCATCGGCACCCGCGGCCTCCTCGCCCTCCTCATGATCGCCGGCGCGGCCCTCTGCACCGTGCCGCAGCTCATCCAATGGCTCGGCGGCGGGCGCCCGACGTGGATCATCTGGCTGCTCGTCGGCGTCTACAGCCCGCTCACCGGCGTGCTCTGGCCGCTGGTTGAGAGCTACGTCAGCGGCGGCCGCTCGGGCCAGACCCTCCGCACCGTCACCAGCCGCTGGAACATCGTCTGGTCTTCCGCCGTGGTCGTCGCGTCGGTCGGCATCTCCCGCTACGTCGAGAGCCAGCCCGCGCTCATGGTGTTCCTGCTCGGGTTCATCCACCTGCTCTGCCTCACGCTGCTCACACGCCTGCAGAATGAGCCCGCGCCGCACCTCCCCGACGAGCATGAGCCGCACCCGCCCGTTTACGCCAAGCTCCTGGTCACGTTCCGCCTCCTGCTGCCGATGAGCTACATCGTCGGCAGCGCCCTGGGCCCCTACCTCCCCAGCGCCATGAAGTCCCTGGGCATCAAGGTCGAGCTCTGGGCCATGCTCACCGCGACGTGGCTCCTCGCCCGTGTGCTCGTGTTCATCCTGCTCAACCGCTGGCACGGCTGGCATGGCCGCTGGTACCCCGCCGTGCTCGGCGGCGTCCTGCTCGTCACCGGGTTCGGCGCGTCCGTCTTCGCGGCGCCCATGGAGAGCATCGCGCTTCTCATCGCGGGCCTCGCGATGTTCGGCACCGGCATGGCCGTCGTTTACTCGGGCGCGCTCTACTACGCCCTCGAGGTCGGCCAGGCCGAGGTCGAAGCGGGCGGCAAGCACGAGGCCCTCATCGGCGCGGGCTACACCATCGGCCCCGGGATCCTGCTGGCCAGCAGCTACGCCGTCAGCACCGGCCTGATGCCCGAGCAGCACCGCGAACCCGTCGTTCTGGCCATCGTCGGGGCGATCGCCATCGTGGTCGCCCTCATGGTGGTCCAGCGGGTCATGGCGCAGGTGAAAGACCCCCTAAAGGGGTCCCACTGAAACCACGGCGCGAACCGTGCGGATTGTGTGGTCCTATATCATGGGTGACGGGGCCCGACCCGATCAGCATCCTTAACAGAGGGTGGTGTGGGGGCCGATGCTCACCAGTCCCCCAAACTCGGGCCACTGACGGCCCCCCGGAGCGTTTCCATGGCCATCCTTCGTCGTGCCGCGGCCTGGTCGAGCGTGCTGCTGATCGGCCTCTCTCCCCTGACCCTCTCCGCCCAGCCCACCGACACTCAGCGCCTCGCCGACCGCGCCGGCACCGCCAGCGTCGCCGAGCTCTCCGCCGTGTGGAACACCGCCCGCAGCGGTGACATCGAGAAGCTCAACGAGGCCCTCCAGAAGCTCGACCGCCCCAACGCCGCCGACAACTCCATCTCCGATGCCGCGACCAGCCTCGCCCGCCACATCGAGCAGCGCGAGCAGGACCGCGCCGCCCGCACCACCGAGGTCCGGGCCGAGCTCGACAAGCACCTCGCCACCCAGCCGATGACCGACATCATCCTGGGCAAGGCCCTCCGCAACGCCATCGAGCTCCACCTCATCGCCGAGGACAAGGACGCTCTGCTCCGCGAAGGTCAGATCAAGAGCCTGACCGACCGCGCCCGCAGCGCCGCCGCCGACGCCGAGAAGCGCGGCGACGTCGTCGCCGCGGGCGAGCTCTTCGTGCTGCTCGACGCCCTCTACGACGTCCCCGGCACCTACCGCGCCGACGTCCGCCGCATCATCCAGCGGCAGGAGATGCTCCGCCTCTACGTTCCCGAGAAGCTCTACAACCAGCGCGCCGCCCGCGCCCGCGCCATGGGCAACGACGAGGAGCTCCCGCCCTACAACCCCTTCGGCGACGACTACACCGTCAAGACCAAGGGCATCGACGAGGTCATGATCCTCCGTGCCGCGGCCCGCGCCCGCCAGCACATCGAGCAGAAGCCCATCAACTCGCTCGTGGTCGGCGGCCTCGAAGCCATCCGAACCATGATGACCACGCCCGACCTCGTCGCGGCGTTCCCCAACATCGGCAACGACCAGGCCCGTCAGGACATGCTCAGCTTCATCGATGATGAAGTCGCCAAGGTCCAGGCCCGCGCCGACCGGCCCGGCGGCGGCCAGATGGACCAGGTGCAGATCGACAATCTGCTCGACCGACTCACGACCATCAACTCCGCGAGCGTGAAGGTGCCCAAGCAGGCGCTCCTGCACGAGTTCGGCAACGGCATGATGGCTCAGCTCGACGAGCACTCCGCCATCATCTGGCCCGACGAGCTGCACAAGTTCATCAAGAGCACCGAGGGCCGCTTCGTCGGCATCGGCGTGCAGATCGAGTACGACGAGCTCTTCAACATCCGCGTTGTCACTCCACTCGAGGGCACGCCCGCGCAGAAGGCCGGCATCCACCCCGGTGACATCATCAAGGAAGTCAACGGCCACAACCTGCTCGGCCTTTCGCTCGACCAGGCCGTGGAGGTCATCACCGGCCCCGAGGGCACCGAGGTCACCCTCACCCTCGGCCGCCCCATCGAGGAGCAGATTGACTCCGCCGCCCCGAGCCCCGACGCCAAGAGCGACCAGAAACCGGCAAACCTGAAGGAAGCGGCCAAGCCCGAGGCCAAGGACCCCGAGGCCGAGCGCAAGGCCGCCATCGCCAAGGCCAAGGCACGCAAGACCGAGAACGTCACGGTCAAGGTCAAGCGCAGCCTCATCAACGTCGCCAGCGTGAAGGGCTGGAAGCGTGAGGGCATCCGCGAAGACCAGTGGGACTGGTTCGTGGACAAGGAGAGCAAGATCGGCTACGTCCGGCTGCTCCAGTTCAGCGAGTCCACCGTCTCTGAGCTCGACCGCGCCGTCGCGGAAATGAAGCGTCAGGGCGTTGCCGGCCTGGTGTTTGACCTCCGCAACAACCCCGGGGGTCTGCTCGACCAGGCAGTGAAGGTCTCCCAGCGCTTCATCCGCGCCGAGAACGCCCCCATCGTCATGACGCAGGGCCCCGGCGGCGTGATCGACCGGCCCGAGCTCAGCGAGCCCAGCCGCGCCAGCCTCGCCGATATCCCGGTCGTGTGCCTCGTCAACGAGAGCTCCGCGTCCGCCAGCGAGATCGTCTCCGGCGCCCTCTCGGTCTACGGCAAGAAGGGCATGATCGACGCCGTTGTCCTCGGCAGCCGCTCCTACGGCAAGGGCTCCGTGCAGAACGTCTGGCCCCTCGCGGCCAACGCCCGCATGAAGGTCACTACCGCCTACTACATGCTGCCCGACAAAACCATCATCCACCGCCGCCAGGGCGCCAAGGCCTGGGGCGTGGAGCCCGACCTCAAGGTCGAGATGCTCCCCAAGCAGATGGAGAAGGCCCTTGTTCTCCGCCGTAATGCCGACGTCCGCCCCATCAACGAGAAGGGCGAGATCGTGCAGAAGGGCGAGACCCCCAACCCCGAGGACCTCATCCAGAAGGGCATCGACCTCCAGCTCGAAACCGCCCTCATGATCCTGCGGGCCAAGACCGTCGCCGACGCCGCGCAGGCCAAGGGCGTGTCGCACGCACAAGTCGTCAAGTAAACTGCGGTGCCTGTGCCACGATCACGTCCTCGTGATCGTGGTTCCAGCAGTCGTTCCCCCGAGGCCACCGGCTCACCCGGTGGCCTCGTCTTTTTTGTGCCTGGATGCCTGGATGCCTCCTGCCTTGATGCCTTCCTCCTGATCCGATCCCTCCGCCTTCCTATCATCCCTGTCCGCACTTTCCTCCCCCGAACCCGGGACAAGGCGGGCACTGAGGTAGCTACCCGATGGCGAACGTGACCGCGCGTCCGATGAACCCCGCAATGACCGATGGCCGCGGCCCTAAGGCCGAGCAGAGCCCGCGCCCCAGCGACTCCCTGCCCGCCTCCACGTTTATGAAGTGGCTGCGCGACATGTACCTCATCCGCGAGTTCGAGAACCGCACCGCCCAGGCCTACCAGCAAGCCAAGATCGGCGGCTTCTGCCACCTCTACATCGGGCAGGAAGCCCTCGTCGTGGGCACCATCAACTCGGTAAACCAGGACGACCCCATCGTCACCGCCTACCGCGACCACGGGCACGCCCTCGCCCGCGGCATGTCGCCCGAGGCCTGCATGGCCGAGATGTACGGCAAGATCGGCGGCTGCGCCAAGGGCAAGGGCGGCTCCATGCACATGTTCGACCGCCCCAACTGGCTCTTCGGCGGGCACGGCATCGTCTCCGCGCAGAACCCGCTGGGCACCGGCCTCGCCTTCGCCGCCAAGTACGAGGTCGAGGTGCTCGGCAAGGCCCTGCCCAACCCCGGCGTCGAGCCCGGCCAGCCCGCCAAGAAAAAGGTCGCCCTGTGCTACATGGGCGACGGCGCGCTCAACCAGGGCGCCCTCCACGAGGCCATGAACCACGCCGGCCTCTGGTCCCTTCCGATCATCTTCATCGTCGAGAACAACGGCTACTCGATGGGCACCGCCATCGGCCGCGGCACCACCATGGCCGACAACCTCACCAAGAAGGCCGACGCCTACGGCATCCGCGGCGAGATCATCGACGGCTTCGACGTCGTCGACCTCTACGACGAGTTCAAGCCTCTCGCCGACTGGTGCCGCGAGAACCAGAAGCCCGCGTTCGTCGACCTCAAGACCTACCGCTACCTCGGCCACTCCATGTCCGACCCCCAGAAGTACCGCACCAAGGAAGAGGTGGAGCAGTTCAAGGCCAAGGACTCCATCGACCGCCTCGCCGCCCAGCTCATGAACGAGCGCAAGGGGCCCGACGGGAAGCCCATGATGACCGAGCAGCAGTTCATGGACATGCAGTCCGAGGTCAAGGAAGCCGTCAAGCGCTCCCTCGACTTCGCCGAGCAGAGCCCAATCCCCGACGCCTCGGAGCTCTACACCGACGTCCTGCTCAACCCCATGAAGAACATGAGCCCCTCCGCCGAGTACACCCGCGGCACGCCGAACCCGCTGTTCGACCTCCGCGAAAACCTCGACTGAAGCAGGACGGAGCGCGCCGGTGATCCATCCACGCGTGCTCTCTGTCCTGCTGGCGCTCACCGCGGCAGGCATGTTCCTGCTGTGCGGATTTATTCGCATGTGGTTGGGGGAGCCCGTTCCCGGGTGGTACCGCTGGATGTGCCTGACCTACCTGATCCCCGCCGCGGCTTTCCTGATGAATCTTCCACAGTCCCTGCGCCAAGAGCGCTAGCGCCCGCGGCGTCGCAGGAGCAGCAGCCCTGCGACCCCGCCAAAGCTCGCGGGCGATGGAACGATGTGAACGGTCGCCGGCACGAAGGTCGGTGCGCCGAAGACGGTGTTCGCGAAGAGTTCTGCCTCGTCGGCGTACCACCGCAGCGTTGAGGTCCCAACGCCCGCGAAACCTTCGGCAGCCCCAAACTCCATCGTCCGCGGTGCCAGCGTCGGATGAAGCGTGATGGCCAGCTTCAGCACGATGACGGCGGTGACCTGATTGCTGAACGTCGGGTAGCGGGGATCCGAGACCGAGATGGGGTACGGCACCTGGCCGATCGCCATCCCGAGGCCACCGGTCGTGTTGTTCCCCTGCCCGATCCAACTCGTTGTGTTGTACTGGGCGATCCGCATGTACGACGTGCCGTCCACGTGATTCAGGTAGCCGTACAACGGCGACGGCGGGTCGTACGACCCCCACGGCGAAATCCGTCCATACACGCCGGGCACGTCCGGGACGTGCCCCAGCGGCGTCGTTCCTGCCCCACCATCGTTCACGAAGCCAGAGAGGAAGTCACCCACAGTCGCGGCCGCGTTCACGTTCCAGTTCTTGAACGTCGGCTGGAACCACATGTTGGCGAGCCCGAAGGGGGTCTGGTTGCCCGTGTACGAGATCTTGACACGGAAGTCCAGCACCTGCCCGGGCACGGCCGTGATGGTGCTGCTCCAGTTTTTTTCGAGTGCCGGCGATACCTCGAACTCGACGAGCCCCTGCGCAAACGCAGGTGCACCGAGCCCGGCGCACAGCACCAACGAACAACCGGCAGCGCGCAGTGTGAGCAATTGAACTCTCCCGTCCGCCCTCTCTCCTGCCGGCGCAGAGCCTACCACGAATGGGCGGCGAAGGAAGTCCTTTCCTAGGCCGCTACCTTCGCAGGAAGTACGCCGCATACTCAAACTCGTCCGCGTCCACCACCACCGGCACCCACGACGTCGAGCTCTCGCTGTACGCATCGGACCCGCGCCGGCTGAAGTCGGTGCCGGTCGTGTAGGTGGTCACCGGCTCCCGCACGATCTCCTCGGTCTTCCCTAGGTAGAACCGCGCCCACACCACCTCGTTGGCGCCGATCTTCCGCGCAAACCGCCGCAGGTCGCTGTCTAGCTGCGGCTTCAGCGGCGCCGTCGTGCGGAACTCCGTCCGCCCCAGGATGTGCACGCCCTTGGGCTCGCCCGTTACCTGCAGCGTCCGCAGGAACGCGGCCTTGTGCTCCCGCTGCCGCGACTCCGGCCACTGCCCGCGCGGCACGTCGCTCCTGGCCTCCGCCTCCTTGAGCTCCTCCAGCCCATCGATCAGCCGTTTCCAATCCACCTCGCGCACGCTCACTGGCGCCTCCGTTGGTAATGGGCTCGCAACCGCGGAGTCCGACACCGGCGACTCGGGGATGAACTCACGCTCCCAGTGCGACGCGGCACACCCTTGGAAGACAACAGGAACGAAGAGCACGAACGCAAGCACAGCCAGTCGGGACATGCCCAACTGTAACTCTCAGCCGCACACCCATCCGTGCTCCCCCTTCACGAACGTCTCCGCCAGCGACGCCGCGAACGAGTTCCCGTCCGCGTTCCACAGGTACCGGTCGATCGACATCCGCTCCCGCTCGATCCGCACCACGTTGAACGCACCCGCCTCGCCCCTGGCCCGCATCGACACCGTCCCCGCCTGGATCAGCACCGTCCCCCACTCCTGCCGCCCCTCCAGCTCGCTGTGCACGGCCCGGCAGTGCGTCCACGAGGTGTGCAGGTGCCCCGTTAAAGCGGCGTCCACACGGCAGGCCGACATCGCCCGCAGCGCCTCCGCCGCGTTCTCAATGGGCTCCTTGTCGGACTCCTCCGTGACCACGAACGGGTGATGACTCGCCAGCACCCGCACCCGCTCGCCCCCAGCCCCACAGAACACGCTCTGCATCCGCGCGATCTGCTCCTCGTTCAGCCGCCCATCCTGAATGGTCAGCGAGCGCGAGCTGTTCAGCCCCAGCACCACCATCTCCTCATCCTCGTACACGGGCTCCGGGTCCGGGTTGATGTGCCGCTTGTACCCCCACAGCGGAGCCGCGAACCGCGCCGCCACGTTGTACAGCGGCACATCGTGGTTCCCCGGCACCACTAGGCGCGGCCCCGGGATCGACTCCAGGAACCGCGCCGCCTCCTTGAACTGCCACCCCCGCGCCCGCTGCGTCAGGTCGCCGGTCACCACGGTCAGGTCCGGCCTCACCTGCACAGCCGCCTCCCGCAGCGGCCGCAGAATGGCCGCGTCCAGCATGCCAAAGTGCAGGTCGGAAATGTGCAGGATCGTCCGCATGGCAGCCAGTCACGCCTCCGCCGGCACGATCACCCGCAGCGCCCCCGGCAGCACGCGGCAGCGCAGCGGGGTCTTCATCCGCACGATCTCGCCATCAATCCCCACCTTGATCGATCCGAAGCTCGTCCGGATCGTGATCTCTCTCCCGCACAGCTCATCCAAGTCGCGCGACCCCCGCAGCCGCCCCAGCGATGCCCGCAACGCCTGCATGATCAACCCCCGCGGCCCGCGCCTCCTTGTAATCACCAGCGACAACCGCCCATCGCTCAGCGTCGAACGCGTGCCCGCCCCAGGCGCGTCCAGCCGGTACTCGTTGTTCCCCACCAGCACCGCTGGCGTGATCCGCGAGAGCCGCTGCCCATCCACATCGATGTGCACCCACAGCTGCGGCAGCCGCCGGAACACCCGCAGCATCGCCCACGCCCGCTTCACATACCGCAGCACCTTCGGCAGCCGCCTCGCCTCCCCCCGCGCCTCCACGAATGCCGGGTACACCCCGATACTCAGGTTGTTCAGGAACCGCCGCCCGTTCACCTCGCCGACATCAATCGCCCGCGAAACGCCGCTCGCCAAGTTCGCAACAGCCCCCTCCAGCGTCAGCGGGATCCGCAGGTCCTTCGCGAGGTGGTTGAACGTCCCCAGCGGAAGGATCCCCAGCGCCGACCCGCTCCCCACCAGCACCGAAGCCACCGCCGACACCGTCCCGTCACCGCCCGCGGCCACCACCGTCTCCACCCCGCCCGCTACCAGGCTCCGCGCGATCACATCGACCTTCTCCTCGCCCTGCGGGCAATGCACCGTCGCCTCAATCCCCGCGCTCCGCAACAGCGGCTCCAGCTGCGCCGGCGTCGTCTGCAACGGCCCCGAACTCGCGTTCAGAATGATCGCAACGCGGGGCATGGCTACGGCGTTCCTTTCGCCCCACCCCCCGCCGCAACCTCGACCCGCTCCCGAAGCGCTCGCCGCCGAAGCGTATTGAGCAGGGTCGCGCTCAGCGCCACCCACGAGAACGCCATGCGCCTGCGCGACAGCACGTCCGTCAGGTAATGAACGCCCAGGTACATCCGCGTGAACGACACCACCACGATCAGCAAGCCCGCCACCGCCACCACCCTCACGCGGTTCCTCGCCCCCCGCACCGACCGCACCAGAATCACCGCCACCGCCGTGTACAGCAGCGTGGCCCCCGCCACGTGCCCGCTCGGGAAGCTGTACCCGTGCGCACTCGCCAGCGGTTCGTCGAAGACGGGTCGCGCCCGCAGGAACGCGTGCTTCAGTGCCGTGTTCAGCGCCAGACCCGCCGGCACGCTCAGGAACAGGAACAGCGCCCGCCACCGCTCTCCTGCCTTCCAGAACAACCCCGCGAGCACCAGCCCCGTCACGATCACGACCACCGGGTCACCCAGCCCAGTCAATGCCAACATCACCACCGTGAGCCCCGCGCTCGCGCTGTCGTGCAGCCACTCCGCCACCGCTCCATCCCACCTCGCGATGTCGTCCTGCTCGTGCACTGCATCCGCGATCTCGACAAACGCCCACAGCCCGGCCGCGATGGCCAGCACCCCGATTGTGAATGAAAGCCCCAGGTGCCCCCTCCGGCTGAGCCGCCCGCGCACGAACAGCAGCACCACCATCGCGGCCTGCCGCCACCACGCACTCGACCTCAGCACTTTCACCTCCTCATCCTGCGCCCCCGTCCTCAAGCACCGCCGCAACCCCGCGTGAACACACCGCCTGACCGCCCGCGCAACCCCACCAACATCGGCCCTACATTCACCCAGCCAGAGCGGAGCCGCACCATGATCTCATCCGCCGTTCACGCCCCGCCCACCTTCGCATGCCTGCCTCTGCCACCCGCCGACACCGACCTCGACGCCCTCGCTGACCTGCTCGTCGACGCCGTGGATTCCGGCGCTGCCGTCAGCTTCCTCGCGCCGCTCACGCACGCGCACGCCGCGGAGTGGTGGCGCAACTCGCTCGCCGCCGCCTCCACTTCCGGCGCCGTCATCCTCACCGCCCGCGATCAGCAGGGCCTCGCCGCCACCGTCCAGCTCCAGCCCGCCTGGGCACCCAACCAGCCCCACCGCGCCGAGGTCTGCAAGCTCATCGTCCACCGGCGCGCCCGCTCGCGGGGCCTCGCCACCGCACTCATGCACGCCGCCGAACGCGAGGCCCTCGCCCGCGGCTGGACGCTGCTTACCCTCGACGCCCGACGCGACGCCGACGCCGTGCACCTCTACCGCAAGCTCGGCTGGACCGAGGTCGGCACGATCCCCCGCTATGCCCTAAACGCCGACCGCACCGCCTACCACGACACCGTCATCTTCTACAAAGAGGTGGCCCCGCCGCCGCCCACCCCGCGGTAACCAAGCGAACGCCCAGCGGCACACCCCAAAAACGACAAGGGCCCGCGCCTCGCGCGAGCCCTTTCGTTGAAGTAGCGGGGGCAGGATTTGAACCTGCGACCTCCGGGTTATGAGCCCGACGAGCTACCAGGCTGCTCTACCCCGCAATCGTGGGGCGACTGTAGGGACGCGCCCCCGGTGGGTCAATCAAACCACACGCCGCGTGACATAAACCCTTCCCGCACCCTCCGCAGCACCGCATCAACCCGGCGCAAACCGCGCCACACCCGCGCACACGCAAGCCCCTCCACCCCGCCGGGGTATGCTTGGCCCATGACAGCAGGCGATGCGCCCAAGATCAACGTTCTCCTCATCGGCGGCGGCGGGCGCGAACACGCCCTCGCCGTCAAGCTCGCCGCCTCACCCCGCCTTGGCGACCTCTGGACCACCCACCCCGAGAACCCCGGGCTCGCCTCGCTCGCCAAGCCCGTCGACGTCCCCGTCTCTATCCGCGAGATCTACCGCCTCCAGCAGTTCGTCGCGAAGCACGCGATTGGCCTCGTCGTGATCGGCCCCGAAGACCCGCTTGCGGAGGGCTTCGCCGACAAGCTCAAGGCCCCCGGCGTGCACGTCTTCGGCCCCTTGAAAGACGCCGCCCGCCTGGAGTGGGACAAGTCCTGGGCCAAGCAGATCATGCGGGCCGCCTCGATTCCCACGGCCGAGGCCCAGACCTTCACCCACGCCGCCCACGCCCGCGCCTTCCTCGAGGCCCGCGTCCGCGACGAGGTCCTCCTCAACCAACTCCTGGGCCGCCCCACCGACTTCGGCAACCAGGACGAGAAGCGAACCTACATCACCAAGCGCATCAGCGAAGTCATGACCCGCATCACCGGCATCGGCGCTACCAAGGGCACCGGCGAGGGCATCGCCGCCATCCGCGCCCGCGCGGTCGTCTCCGCCGCCCTCGCTGCCGCCGAGACCTACCGCGACCCCGCCGACCGCTCCAAGTTCATCGACAACCTCCGCACCTCCGACCCCGTGGTCAAGGTCGCCTACGAAACCGAGCTCGATGGGCTGCCGGTCATCAAGGCCGCGGGCCTCGCCAAGGGCAAGGGCGTCATCCTCCCCAAGACCCTTGCCGAAGCGCTCGAGACCATCGACCGCATCATGGTGAAGCGCGAGTTCGGCGACGCCGGCCAGAAGGTCGTTATCGAAGAGCGCATGGAAGGCCGCGAGGTCTCGGTCCTCGCCATCGTTGATGGCAAGCACATCCTCGTGCTGCCCCCCGCTCAGGACCACAAGCGCCTCGCCGACAACGACACCGGCCCCAACACCGGCGGCATGGGCGCCTACTCCCCCACCGACTCAATCGACGCGCCCCTGATGGCCAAGATCGAGCGCGAAGTCCTCGTCCCCACCGTCGATGCCCTCCGCCGCGAGGGCATCGAGTTCACCGGCGTGCTCTACGCCGGCCTCATGCTCACGCCCGCCGGCCCCAAGGTGCTCGAGTTCAACACCCGCTTCGGCGACCCCGAGTGCCAGGTGCTGATGTCCCGCCTCAAGAGCGACCTGCTCGAGCTGCTCCTGGCCGCGTGCGAGCAGCGCCTCGACACCGTGGACGTCGAGTGGGACCCCGGCGCGGCGTGCTGCGTCGTCATCGCCAGCGGAGGCTACCCCGAGAAGCCCCGCACCGGCATCCCCATCACCGGCATCGAGGCCGCCGACGCCATGCCCGGCGTGCAGGTCTACCACGCCGGCACACGGCGCGGCCCCGACGGCGTCGTCCAGACCGCCGGCGGGCGCGTCCTCGGCGTCACCGGCGTCGGCAAGGACCTCGCCGAAGCCCGCGACCGCGCCTACGCCGCCGTGAAGGTCATCCACTTCGCCGGCATGCAGGTCCGCTCCGACATCGGCACGAAGTAACCCAACGAGCCCGACGCGCAAGCGAGGGTGCCCCGACCCGCAACGAGCCCGACGCGCAAGCGAGGGTCTTCCGCGTCGAATCCCCGCGCCCACGCCGCCCAACTCACCCACTCCGCTTATTCCCCACCCCCAACCCCCGCTTGATCACCCCCTGCACGCCCATCCTCTTCAGCATCTCATTCACCCTATCCACCGCCCGGTACCGCGCGTTCTCCCCAATCATCGCCATCGCCCGCTCCCGCGCCCGCTCCTCCGCCCCCGCCTGCTCACGCCCAAGTTCGGCGCGCCAGTAGAAGGTCTCGCCCAGCAGCACCCGCGCCACGCGATCAGGTCGCCGCGACAGCCCCATGTGCTTCTCCAGGATCACCGCCCGCAGCGTGTGATGCTCCGACGGCCCCAGACTCCGCAGCATCGAGTCGCGCCGGATCCGGTTGAAGATCAGCTTCTCCGGGATCACCGCAAGGCGGCGCCCGGCCGCGCACAGCCGACACCACAGCTCCCAGTCCTCCAGCGCCGTCATCTCCGGGTCGTACCCGCCGACCTCTTCCAGCGCAGACCGCCGCACCATCGCGATCGCCGACGACGCCACGTTCCGCGCCGGCAGCAGGTCCCGCGCGAACCCCAGGGGCACGTAATCCACCACATGATCCCGCGCCCCTCCCGAAGCGTCCGTGTAGCACGCCATGCACGAAGTCACCGCGCTCAGCCCCGCGTCCTCACGAACCGCCGCCAGGCACCGCTCAATGAACGTGGGCGCGAGCATGTCGTCCGCATCCAGCGGCAGCACCCATTCCGACGCCGCGGCCGCGCACCCCGCGTTCCGCGCCATCGACAAGCCCTGGTTGTGCTGCCGCACCACGCGCACGCCTTCTCTCTCCAGCCCCGCGATCACCCGCACCGTCTCCGAGTCGGTCGAGCCGTCGTCAATGACGATGATCTCCTGCGCCGGCACGGTCTGCTTCCGCACCGACTCCACCGTCTCCGGCAGCGTCGCCCCCATGTTGAAGCACGGGATGACCACGCTTACAGACGCACGCTGATCCCCGGCCTTCACAGCCCGACTCGACCGCGCCGCCTCGATCGCGTCCGCCCACGCCGCGGCCACCCGCGCCGGGTCGCACAGCGCCCGCACCCGCTCCGGCGCACCGCGCCCGATCCGATCGCGGAACTCGCGATCGGTGAGCACCCGCGACAACGCCCCCCCCAGCGATCCCGCGTTCCCCGCGCGGAAGATCACGCCGCTCACCTCGTCTTCGATGATCTCCGGCATCCCCCCGCCATCAGACCCGACCACCGGCGCGCCCAGCCGCATCGACTCCAGGCACACATTGGGAAAGTTCTCCCACAGCGACGGGAAGCAGCACACCGTGGCCCGCGCGATGAGCGCCCCCAGCCGCTCGTGCGGCTGGTTGTCCTCGAACTCAAAGCACTCGCGCCAGCGCGGCTCGATCATCCGCTTGAGAAACGCCACGAACGACCGCCGCCCCGGGGCGGTGTCCGTGTCAACACCGACGATCCGCACCCGCAGCTGTAGACCATCCGTCAGCAGCCGCTGCGCCGCCTCGACGAGCGTCTCGATTCCTTTTCGCCGTTCCAGCCGCCCGAAGCACAGCACCTCGGGCACGCCTTCACCCGCGCTCGCACCCTTCCGCCGCGGCCGCAGCGCCCGCTCCCCATCCTCCATGCTCACCGCGTTTGGGATCACACGCACCACCGGCCCGCCCGCCCGGCCATCCGCAAACACCGGCCCCAGCTCCTCATCGCCACTCAGCCGTGTCACCATCGCTCGGCTCAGCGATACCACCAGGTCCGCGCCCGCGATAGCCCCCCGCTCCATGTGCCCGATCGCGCCGACCTCGAGGTCAAACTCCGGCTGCCCGTTGATTTCCCGCAGCAGGAAGATCGAGCTCCGCAGCACCACGCCCAGCACGCACCCGCCGAAGGCCGCGCCGGTGCGCTTCGCACTCACCGCGAAGTACCCGTCCGCGTAGAAGTCGTTGAACCCGATGTAGTCGAACGCGTGCTGCGCGTGCAGCCCCTTCAGCCGCTCGTACACCGCCATCGGTCGGCGCGTCGAGAGGCACGGCACGTGCTTCTGCCGCTCCACCTCGCCCGCATCCAGCACGTGAACCACCGCGTCCGGGTACCACTCTTGTGCCCCCTCGCGGAGCCCCGGCAGGTCGTTCACCAGCAGGTGCACCTCGTGCCCCGCGGCCAGCAGCGCCCGCGTCAGCTCCCCATTCGCCGTCCCCACACCCCACCCATGGAACGGGGCCAGCTCGCTTGTCACCAGGCATATCCGCATCGGGCCGCCATGGTAACGGCGTGCCACCGAGATGTCTTCATCTCGGTGGTTTTCGCTCACCGCGCGAGAGACTCCATATACACCCGCTCCACCCGCGCCGCATGCTCCGGCACGTTCATGGGCGCACGCACCCCGGCACGCAGCCGCACCAACTGCTCCGGCTCCCGCAGCACACCCGTCAACGTCTCACACAACGCCGCGCGGTCATTCCCCCTGAACAGCAGCCCGTTCTCCCCGTGGCGCACCAAGTCCGGGATCCCGCCCAGCTCCGCCGCGATCACCGGCATCCCACAAGCGAAGAACTCCATCACCGTCTGCGGCCCGTTGTCCCACCACACGCTGGGCACGATCCCGACGTCCTTACCGTGCAGCAGGCGCGGGATGTCCTCGTACTTGTACCCACTCCGCACCGACAAGCCCGCGAGCATGCGCTCCAGCGCATTCAGCCGCCACTCGATCGCCTCGACGTCCTTGGCGTACACGCACAGGTGCAGCCGTGCCAGCAGCGCGGGATCAACCATCTCCAGGGCGTCGGCCAGCATCGGCAGGCCCTTGTAGTAGTTGTTGTACCCCAGGAACACCGCCCGCACCGGCCGGCCATCCAGCGGCGGCGGCGGCTCCAGGCACTCGGGCGCCACCCGCGCCACGTCCGCCATCCGAGTGCCGATGTGCTCGACCGTCACCACGCGCGGATCAACGCCCAGCGCCTCGAACTTCGCCTTCACGAAACTGGACACCGCCAGCACGCGGTCGCAGCGGCTGAGCATCTCCACCATCGCGCGCCGCCTGCGGGCGTAGTCGCTTGTTGCTTCCGGCGTGAACGATGGATCCGGCAGCGCCGCGTTGCTCAGCGGCCGCAGCTCGGGGGCATCCGGGTCGCGCATGGGCGCAGGCGGCGTTGAAAAACCAGACGCCTCCGATCGCTCGCGCGATCGGCTCTTTTCCTCATCCGGCACGATGTCCACAAAGCTCTGCACCGGCCGCCCCGGCAGCTGCATCGGCGGCGGCGGCTCCGGCGGCGGGGCCACGAACACCGCGCTCAGCCGCTCCCCCAGCCCCGGCCGCGCCTTCGGCGGCTCCACCCGCGGCATGTGGTACGCCGCCCGGTGCGCCCGCTCCTCCGCTGGCGCACGCATCTCCGCCATGCACCCGGCGCAGTCCTCCCCGCCGCGGAAGTCAAAGCACGCTACCCGCCCCCGCTTCATCAGGTACACCTGCGGGCAGATGGTGTGGTAGTTGTGCAGCGAGTACACCACCCGCGCACCGCCCCACTCCCCCCGCCCCTTCCGCGCAACGTCCACGCACCCGCAGCTGAACCCCTCGATGTTGTGGAAGTGCACGATGTCGGGCGCTACCAGCTCAAAGAACCGCCCGACCTCCGCCTCCAGTTCCGGCGCCGACACCTCCGCCAGCGGCTCCCGTCCCTGGCACGGCCCCGGCGCCACCACCGGCGAGTTGATCACTTCGAACACGCGGACGCCGCGGTAGTCCTCCATCCGCCGCACCACGCACGGGCCGATCTGCCCGGTCGCGGGGTCGGGCACGTAGGTCAGCCCCCCGTGCAGCCACAGCACCTCGTGCCCCCGCTGCACCAGTTCCAGCGACAGCTGCTGGGCGTAGACGTTGGCCCCCCCACCATGGGTGGCCCCGTCGGCTATTCTGGCCCAGTTCACCATCACGATCCGCATGGGGCGGGCAGTATACGGAAACCGAACCCGCCCCTTCCCCAAGGAGTCCCGCGCGACATGCAACTCACCTGCGACCGCTGCGAGCAAGCCTTCGAGGTCCCCAACGGCCAGCCCGGCCAGAAGGTCGCCTGCCCCTCCTGCGGCGACATCAACGTCATCCCCGGCCCCGTGGCCGTGGGCACGCCCGTGGGCGCGACCGCACCCGCCCCCACCACCGCCGCGCCCCGAACAGACCGGGCCGCCGAGTCCGGCTACCCGCCCGCCAACGGCCCCGAGGTGGACGTCATGGTCGTCCGCCCCGCCATGCTGGGGGCCCACCCCATCCGCTTCCTTCTCCTCACCCTGGCCCTGCTGGGGGGCATCGCCGGCGCCATCTACTGGCTCGTCTACCTGAACCCCCGCCACCTTCCCTTGGGCGGCACCTCCGCGGCCATCGCCATCGTCGCGCTCAAGGTCTTCATCATCTGGAAGGTCCACACCCTATCCGAGGGGCTCCGCATCACCACCAAACGGGTGATCGAGACCAAGGGCCTGCTCAGCAAGGCCACCAGCGAGGTGCGGCACGCCGACATCAAGAATGTCCAGGTCGAGCAGACCTTCCTCGACCGCGTCTGGAACGTCGGCACCCTGAAGCTCTCGAGCTCGGGCGAGAACGAGGACCCCATCGAGATGCGGGACATGCCCAACCCGGCCAAGGTGCGGGACGTGATCGACCTGTACCGACCCTTGTAGACCTCCGCTCAAGTTGCACCCCTCCCCGTCGCCGACTACTCTCCTGATGGCCCTCCAGGAGCTCCGATCTGTGACCTTCCTGCATTCCATCCGGCGGCGGGTGCTGTGGATCGCCGTGGGCGTCGGCCTGACGACCCTGGGCGTTGTCTCCATGACCACACTCCCCGCCTGGCCCATCGTCGGGGCCGCGGTCGCCACCCTCGCCCTGGTGGTCAACTCCATGACCCGCTCCCTCCGCGGGCAGGTCTGCCTGGGCTGCGGCCAGTCCATCGCCAACCTCCCCCACGGCGACTACGGCGTCATTTGCCCCAGGTGCGGGCACGTCAGCAGCTCCATGCACCTCGCTGAGAACCATCCGGGGCCCAACCTGTCGGATGCCGACGAGGACGCCCGGGCTTAGTAATCTGAGACGGTGAGTGGGTGAGACGGTGAGACGGTGAGGGATCGCCCCTCGACGCCCGCTGTTGCTTGCCCGCTGTTCCCTCCACTCCCCGTCTCATGGCTTTGCACGGACGCGGCCGATGAAATCACCCGTGAAATCCTCCCCCGACACCGGCCTGCACTTCACCCGCCGCGAGCTCATCGAGGGCGGGCTGCTCCTGGGCGCGATCTCGATGCTCACCGGCTGCCAGCCCGCGCGCTCGCAGGGGGTGGTCTCGCTGCCCAAGGACGTGTGGCCCGACCCCACCGCACCGGTGGTCGCCAAGCCCGTGAGCGCCCCGCCGCGGGAGCCCGGGGTCACGCAGACCATTCTTACCCGCGCCCAGTGGACGCGGGCCAAGCCCAACTTCCGCGTCAGTAAGCCGATGAACGGCATCACGCGGATCACGGTGCACCACAGCGCCCTCAACTCCACCGGCATCCTGGGCAAGTCCGAGGTGGCCCGGATGCTGGAGAACATCCGCAGGAGCCACGTCTCCCGCGTTGACGCCGCCACCGGCGCCCACTGGGTGGACATCGGCTACCACTACATCATCGACCCCGCGGGGCGGGTGTGGGAGGGGCGGCCCACGCACATCGAGGGCGCCCACGTCAGCAAGACCAACGACCACAACCTGGGCGTGATGCTCCTGGGCAACTTCAACGAGCACCGCCCCACCAACGCCGCCCTGGCCACGCTCGACAACTTCGTGGCCGCGCAGATGCGCAGGCACAAGGTCCCCGCCTCCCGCGTGTACACGCACCAGGAGCTCAAGCCCACCGAGTGCCCGGGGACCAACCTGCAGCAGTACATGAAGCTCACGCGCCTCAGCAGCGGGCGGATGTACCAGCAGTGGAAGGCATGAGGCCAAAGGGAAGAGTGAAAAGGGAAAAGTGAAAATGAGGGCGCAGCTGCCCTGTTGTGCGCTGCGCCTCCGGCTCAGGGGTTCAGCCGCCAGATGGTGAGGTTGAGGGCGGTCGCGAAGGTGACCCACGCCAGGTAGGGCAGGAGGATCGCGCCTGCGGCTTTGTGCACCCGCCAGAAGAGCACGACGGTCGCCACGATCGCGGCCCACAGCAGCACGATGTCGATCAGCGCCAGGTCCGGCCGCCGCAGGCCGAAGAACAGCGGCGACCACGCGGCGTTGAGGGCGAGCTGCACGGCGTAGGCGGCGAGGGCCGCCCGCACATGCCTCGGCCTCCTTGCCCGCTCCCGCCACACCAGCCACGAGGCCACGCCCATGGTGGCGTACAGCGCCGTCCACACGGGCCCGAACACCCACGACGGCGGGTTCCACGCCGGCTTGCTGAGCGACTGGTACCACGCGTCGGGGCGGGAGATGAAACCGCCGAGGGCGGGGAGGAAGGCGATGACGAGGGCCGCGGGGAGGGTGAGCCAGTGCGTGAGGCGCATCGGGTGATGCTACGGGAGTGTCGCGTCCCGGCGCGTGTGCCGCGGGTGAAGGCGTGTGAGCTGGTGGTGCTGCTGGAGTGCTCGCGGTTTCCGGCGTGAGCTGTGATTTCGGAGTATGTGGCGGGCGCGGGGGTGCGCGGCGGACTCCCGGGCCGTCGTTGGGATCGGTGTCGTCGGGCGGTGGTGAGGACCCTCGCTGGCGCGTCGGGCTCGTTGGGTAGAGGGCGAGGCGGGCGGCGTGGATGGCGCGGAGGAGGGTGGTGGCGGCGCGGCGGGATTCGGTGTTGTGGTGGTCGAGTTGTTTGGTCGTGTTGTGCGGCGGGTTGAGGAGGCGGGCGAGGGTCTCGCAGGCGTGGGCCTCCATGCGGGCCATGGTGAGGACGCGGTGGGCACGGATGTAAGGAGCGACGTCGGCGCGGGCGCTGAAGATCACGATGTCCAGCGGCGTGGACTGAACGGCGCCGGCAGTGGTCAGCGGGTCGAAGTCGTTGAGCAGCAGCGCGGTGAGGGTGGCGCGGTCGCTGTTTGAGAGCGGCGGTAGCGGCGGGTGTGCGCTGCCAGGTTGGGCGCGGCAGGAGCAGGGTTGGTGTGGTTGCGAGACCATGACGGAAGCCTAACGCGGCGTTCCGCGGCGTCGAGGGGGATTGTGCGCATGTCCACGACTTTGCGCACAAACGTCGCCGATGGTGGCGTAAGTGGTGCTGTGAGCGGGCCATGCAATTTTGAGTGCCATTGATCCACCGTCGCTCTGGACGGTGAATCGATGGTGCGGCACGTCGAGACGCTCCGCCGCGTTCGCCGCAGGGTGCGTCGCCGCGGCGGGCGAGTCGCCTGGGAGCGCCTACCGAGAGCCTTCGCCAGTGCTCGCTCCGTCCTTAGGGTGTGAGCGACGCGGCCGCACCGAGAACAGCAGCGACGTTACTGCGACCCCCGCGATAATCCCGCGCAGATAGCCGACGTGGTACTCGCGGTCGATGGCGGCCGACGCTGGACCTAGCTGTGGCGCGAGCACCAGCTCGGAGTAGGTCACCAGCGCGAGCACTACCAAAACAACCGAGGTCCCGATCTTGTCTTGCAGCCTCATGGGGTCAGCATACGCGGGAGGCCCGGTGCCCAGTGGAACCAACACCTCCCCTGCTAGTGCCGCGATTGCGACCATGCGCACTCCAGAGTTGTTATCGCGGCTGCATCACCGCCGCGCTGGCGTACGAGCCGCCGGTGGCACTTCGCGGGGAGAGATGCACGTGCCACCCACCCCTACCGGATTTTTTCACCAGAAGAACGAGTGCCAGAAGTAAGGGACTGCGGCCTCGAGGGCCTCAGCGGAGAGGCCCGGGTGGGCGGCAGCGAGGCGCCGCATCGCCGCTTCAGAACGCGTGGTCGCATCACCCCGGAGTGGCCACTCTGCCGCGAGCACTGCCTGCAAGATCGTCTCGATCTGGGCTATCACTTCCTGGGCACGGTCCTCTCCCACGAGCATCGCCACGGCATCCCCATCGAGCTTCGGGAAGCCCTGATCATTCCGGGCGAGGTAACGACAAATGGCTTCGCTGAGTTCCTTGTCGATGGGAGTCATAGGCTGGGACTGATGCTACTCACAGCTCGCGTGCCGGAGTGAGAGTCGCGGTTGCCCCCTCCCCCGCGTGGCCAGGTGCCATCGGGAGCTTGCCGCCGCGGTTGCGCTCGTGTGCACTTGCGATGATTCCGCACCCACGGTCGCCGCCGCACTGGCGGACGAGCCGAGTTGCACTTCGCGATCGACGGCAGCCCGTGGCACCCGCCCACCCCCCGCCCGCCCGTTCTACTCGCGGCGGTCGTCGGGCTTGCGGCGGAGTCCGTCGAGGAGGCTGGTCAGCATGCCCATGATGACCACGAGCACGACCGGCGTGGCGACGATGGCGAGCGCCACTGCCCTGGGGCCGTGGCGGGCGGCGAAGTCGACGCTGAAGACCGTGGAGAGTGCGATCACCAGGAGCGTGGCACTGCACCCGAGGCCCGGCTCGGGCTTCGTGTTCCTCTCCTTCCCGCCCCAGGCCCTGAGCACCCCGATGAACACGAGCATCACGGCTGCAACGGTCGGGTAGTACAGCCAGGGGTGGAGGTGTGCCGCGGCCCACCCCGCCCCCACCGGGGCTGCGACCAGGATGATGAGCGCGGCGAGTTCGAAGAGGGTCATGCGGGCTACCCGCCTCTTCCAAAGGGAGGACTAGGACTCATAGGAGGCATAGGACTGATAGGAGCGTGTGGTTAGTGGCCGCGGGATTGTTTGCGGGCTCTGGTCATGGCTTCGCGGAGGCCGCCGTTCTCCAGGAAGTCGGACTGGAGGCGGCGGAGCTGCTGGTCGAGGAGGTAGTTGGCCTGGTTGATGAGGCAGATGGCGATGTTGGCGACGACCTCGGGCGGGCGGGTCTCGGCGAAGGGGCGGTAGGTCTCGAAGGTTTCGTCGCGGCCCATCGTGCTGCCCAGGCGGCGGATGTAGCGGGCCTCGCGCGAGGCCTTGTCCCACAGCGCGAGGCGGTGGGTGCGGAGGTAGTCGTGGTAGTCGATGAGGAGCTCTTCGAGGCTGGCCCGTGCCACGTTGGTGAGCTTGATCTCGGACTCTTTGCTGGTGAGGCCGGCGCGGCTGCCCTCGGCGATGTTCTGCTTGCCCGAGCGCGCGGCCTGGACCATCTGGTCAATGGTGCGGTCGCCGCGGGTGAGGAAGCGGTCGCAGAAGACGCGGGTGAGGTCGTAGACGACCTCGGCCTTGCGGTAGGAGAGCAGCCGCCGGTAGTCGCGCGGGGCGAGGAAGCCTTCGGGCATCGGAGGCGCTCCTATGAGTCGTATGAGTCGTATGACATCCTATAGGAAGTCATAGGAGGTCATAGGACTCATAGGAGAGCGTACCTACTCCTCGTCGGGTTCGGGGAGCTCGGCTTGCTCGGGGCCGGTCTTGGCGGCGCCGAAGATCGCACTGCCCACCCTGACAATGTTCGCGCCCTCTGAAATGGCGACCTCGTAGTCGCCGCTCATGCCCATCGACAAGATGTTGAAGGGGCTGCCGGGCTCGCCGAAGCCGAGGGTCTGCATTTCTTCGAAGAGCTCGCGGCAGCGGGCGAAGTGGGGACGCGAGTCTTCCGGATGCTCCGACAGGGGGGCCATGGTCATGAGGCCGCGGACGCGGACGTTGATCATGGATTGGATCTGCTCGGCCAGCGGAATCGCGGCGGGGAGGGGGCAGCCGAACTTCTGCTCTTCGCCCGAGCAGTTGACCTGGATCAGGACCTCGATGACGTGGTCCTTCTTGAGGGCGATGTGCTGGAGCTCCTCGGCGATGCGGAGGGAGTCGACGCTGTGGATGAGGCGGACGAACTCGGTGACCTTCTTGGCCTTGTTGCGCTGGAGGTGGCCGATCATGTGCCAGCGCACGCCCTCCTTGGCGCCGGGGAGGCTGGCAACGGGCTTGAGCTCGACGCGCTTGGAGTTGGACGAGCCGGCGGCGAAGAGGGTGTCGTTGACGTCGGCCGCGAGCTTCTTGCCGCTGGGGATGAGCTTCTGGCGGTTGAGGTACTCCTCGACGATGGATGCGTGCTGGATGAGCTGCTGCACGCGGTTCTCGGCGAAGTCGCGGTGGCCGAGCTGGAGGAGGCCCTTGATCTGCTCGGGGTCGGCGGTCTTGGTGACGGCGCAGAGCAGGATGTCGGAGGGCTTGCGGCGGGCGCGGGCGGCCGCGTCGGCGATGCGGGCCTGCACCTCGGCGTAGCGGGCCTCGAGGGTGTCGGGCATGGCGTGGGGGGTCTTGGGTTGTGTGGTGGCCATATGGACTCCGTCCCGTGGCAGGTGTGAGCGCGGGCTCCGCCGCGTGTCTATAGGATACCAAGACTTCTACCGCGGAGTATGCGGAGAGAGCGGAGTTGCGCGGAGGGGAGCATGAAAGAATCTGCCCCGACTTTCTCCGCGAAACTCCGCCCCCTCCGCGTGACTCCGCGGTGAGGTCTTCGAAAGGAACACATGCCGCAGAATGACCACCTGACGCCGCGTTCGTCGCCCCTTGCCAAGGGCGATACTGCCCCCGACTTCGTGCTGCCGGACCAGAACAAGAAGGACTGGCGGCTGTCGGACGCCCTCAGGCAGGGTGAGGTGGTGCTGTGCTTCTTCCCGATGGCGTTTACCGGGGTGTGCACGACGGAGATGAAGTGCGTGGACGCGGAGATGGCCGCGTGGAAGGGGAAGGGGGCCCAGGTCGTCGGTGTGTCGTGCGACAGCTTCGCCGTGCTGAAGGCGTGGGCGGATCAGCTGGGGCTGAAGCAGATGCTGCTGGCGGACATGCACCGGCAGGTGTGCAAGGCGTACGGGCTGTACTGGGCGGACCTGAACATCTCGTCGCGGGGGACGGTGGTTGTGGGGAAGGACGGAAGGGTGAAGTGGGTGCAGGCGCGGGAGCCGGGGAAGGCGATGGCGTGGGATGAGGTGCTGGCTGCGGTGTAGGAGAAGACTCCACCGCGGAGTTTCGCTGAGTGGGCGGAGTTTCGCGGAGGAAAGGCAGGGGAGCGGGATCGGATTCATCGAGTCCTCTCCGCGCAACTCCGCTCCCTCCGCAAACTCCGCGGTAGTGCCTTGACGCCTTTATGACCAAGCAGGAACTGCGAGCGAGCCTCAAGCAGACCCTGAACAACCTGTCGCCTGAGGTGTGGCGGCGGGGGTCGGAGGGGGTTTGCGCGCGGCTGTCGGGTCTGGTTGAGCAGGCGGGGGCGCGTGCGGTGATGTTCTTCTTCCCCACGGCCGGGGAGGTGGATGTAGGGCCCGCGGCGGTTGAGTGCTTGGGGCGGGGCGTGCGGGTGTGTTTGCCGCGGGCGGAGTGGGCGACCGGGGGGATGTCGGCGCGGGTTGTGACTGTTTGGGGGGAGAACCTGTCGCTCACGCGGCATGGGCTCCGCGAGCCCGCAGAAAGTGCGCCGCCAGTAGACTTGGCCGACCTCGACCTGATCGTTGTCCCGGGGCTTGGGTTTGATGCCGCGGGGGGGCGATTAGGCAGGGGCGGCGGTTTCTACGACCGGTTTCTTTCGCGGCCCCAGGTGCGGGCGTGGAAGGTGGCGGTCGGGTTGGACGAGCAGGTGGTCGCGAGCGTGCCTCGCGACGCATGGGATGTGGGGATGGACGCGTTAGTGACCCCTACGCGGACGCTGGTGTTCAACCCGTACGCGACGCCCCCCACCGCTCACTGAAATGCCGCCGGTTTGTCGATGCTTTGTACCCGGCGCGCCGGTGGAATCGCGCCCGGGATCCACGGTCTACAGCACGGAAGGCACACGATGGCACTCCCCTCTCAGGTTGAACGCACGAACGAGACGAACCGCGGCGTCATGACCCGCGGCGGCGGGCGCGGCAAGGGGCCGAACAAGGTGATGGTGGGCGCGGCGGCTCTGGTGCTGGTCGCGGGGCTGTCGTGGGGCTTGTGGAAGTACATGCCCAAGGACGCGACGGGCCCGCAGCAGGCCACGGCCAAGGAGCCCGCGAAGCAGACGCCCCCGCCGCGGAGCTTGGCGCCGGATGTGCCCGCGAACGTGCCGGCGACGCCGACGGGCGTGAACTCGCTGGCGCACAACCCGCCGGTGCCGCCGGCGGATGCGCCGGTGGTGCTGACGCAGGGGCGGAGCGGGGGGATTCAGGACCCCACCAAGCCGCGGCCGGTGGACGTGACCGGGGGGAACACAACGGGGCCGGGGACCTCGCCGCTGACGGGGCCGGGGAATCCGCAGAACCCTGGCAGCGGGCCTGCCAACCTCTCGCCGGGGTCGAGCAACCCGGCGCTAGTTCCCACGCTCAACCCCTCGACCTCGGCGGCGGGCGTGCGGCAGCACATCGAGGCGGGCGACCGCGCCTTCGCGGCCAACAACCTGGTGCAGGCGCGGGTGTCGTACTCGCGGGCGCTGATGAGCGCGGACATCGGCGCGGCGGACGCGCAGGTGCTGCGGAGCAAGCTGGAGACGATCAACGAGGACCTGGTGTTCAGCCCGAAGATCGCCGCGGGCGACCCGCTGGTGGAGACGTACACCGTCGTCGCCAACGACTCGCTGGAGAAGATCCGCAAGAAGCGGGACCTTGCGGTGGACCACCGGCTGCTGGCGCGGGTGAACCGGCTTTCGAACCCCAACGCCATCCGCGTGGGGCAGAAGCTCAAGCTCGTGCGCGGGCCGTTCAACGCCGTGGTGCACAAGGCGGACTACCGGCTGGACCTGTACGCGGGCAGCCCCGACGACCAGGAGAGCTGGGTGTTCATCCGCAGCTTCAAGGTGGGGCTGGGCGAGAACAACGGCACGCCGCTGGGCAACTTCGTCATCAAGAAGAACAGCAAGCTGATCAACCCGCACTGGGTGAACCCCAAGACGGGCGAGAAGTTCGATGCCAACGACCCCAAGAACCCCATCGGCGAGTTCTGGCTCGGGTGGGAGGGGCTGGGGGACTCGAAGGTGTACACCGGCTTCGGCCTGCACGGGACCATCGACCCCTCCTCGATCGGCGCAGCCAAGAGCATGGGCTGCGTGCGGATGGCCGACCAGGACATCGCCCTGATCTACGAGCTGCTGGTGGAGCAGATCAGCCGCGTGCAGGTGCTGCCGAACTGAGGGAAGTGGCAAAGTGGCAGAGTGGCTAAGTGGCAAAGTGTGAAAGACAGAAGGCCGCGCCTGGGTGGGCGCGGCCTTTTTCATTTCCGCTTTCCGGTTTCCGCTTTCCGGTTTCGGATCAATAGCGGTCGCGGTCCCAGTCGCGGTCGCGGCGGAAGTCGTCGTCGCGAGTGCGGCGGTCGAAGTCGCCGGTGCGGTTCATGTCGCGCATGGCGGCCACCACGCGCCGTGACACGCCCTGGTCGCGGAGCTGGTCCTCGTTGGCCTGGGTGAGGTCGAAGACCTGGCCGGTGCGCTCGAGCTTGTCGATCATCTCTTCGTCGCTGAAGCCGGCCTTCTCCATGGCGACCACCTCGTCGATGGTGACGAAGCCGTCGTTGTTGATGTCGGCGGTGTTGGCGCTGCGGGCCTCCTGGGCGGTGGCGGGCTCGTTCTGCGACTTGCGGATCGCCTCGTGGGCGTCGTCGCGCTCGTTGCCCTGGATCTTGTCCCAGTTGGCTCCGATGAGGTAGCCGCCGCCGGCGCCCAGGGCGCCGCCGATAAGGCCGCCGAGCAGGCGGTTGTCGGTCACGGCCGCGCCGACCGCGGCGCCGGTGGCGCCGCCGATCACCGCGCCCTGCTGCTTCTCGTTACCGGGGAGATTCTCGCAGCCGGTGGTGAAGGTCATGGCGGCGAGGAGGCCGGCGACCGTCGCGGCCGCGGCGTGGTTGGTTCTGATCTGCATGGGTGCTCCTTTCCCTGTGGGTGTGGTCCGCGGGGGCTCCGCCCCGCGCAAGTCGTTTCATGGCAACAGCTACCAACACTGGACCACGCCCCGGGGAAGTCAGCCGGGCCCTGAGGGTGATTTCAGCACAGATTGACTGCCACCCGGGCTCCCGAGCACGTACGACAGGGGCATGAGCAGTTACCCGCATGGAAGCGAGGCCTCTGACCACCCCCACCGCTTTCCGGCACGCCAGCAGGGCGCGCCGGAAGGGCGAGCAAGAAGCACCGACAAGGGCGGCGTGATCGGGCGCGGGCTGCGGCTGCCGTTCTCGCTGATGGGCATCCCGCTGATCCTCGATTGGTCGTTCTTGATCGTGCTGCCGCTGATGGCGTTTATGATCGGTGGCAATGTCGCCTACTTCGCCGACACGATCGGGATCCCGGGCGGGGATCGCCTGGCGGAGCCGGCGACGCGGTACACGCTGGGGCTGGTCGCGGCCGTGGGGCTGTTCGTGTGCGTGCTGCTGCACGAGCTGGGGCACGCGGTGACGGCGCGCCTCTACAAGGTGGAGGTCAAGAGCATCACCCTGTGGTTCCTGGGGGGGATGGCCCACATCGCGGAGATGCCGCGCCGGCGCGGCGGGGAGGCGGTGGTAGCGCTGGTGGGGCCGCTGGTGAGCTTCGCGCTGGCGGCGGTGTTGTACGTTGGGCTGCGCGGGGCGGTCGCTTCGGGCGCGGTGGGGCCGGGGGCGATGTTCGTGCTGGCGTATCTGGCGCTCGTGAACGTGATGCTCGGCGCGTTCAACCTGCTGCCGGCGCTGCCGCTGGACGGCGGGCGGATCCTGCGGTCGCTGCTGGCGATGGCGATGCCGCACAGCAAGGCGACCAGGATTGCGGCTGTGATCAGCCGCGTAATCGCGGCGGGGCTGGCGGTGCTGGGGTTGATGACCGGCAACCTGTTCACGGTGTTCGTGGCCGTGTTCATCTTCCTGGGTGTGCAGGGCGAGCGGCGGCACTCGATCGTGGAGGGCACGCTCGAGGGGCTGCGGGTGAGCGACCTGATGTCGCGGGACGTCCGCTACGTGCACCCCTGGATGACCGTGAGCGAGCTGACCAGTGTGATGCTTGACGAGCACCACCTCGGGTTCCCGGTGCTCGATGAGCAGGGGAAGCTGGTGGGGCTGATCTCGCTGCGGGAGCTGACGCGGTCGCCGCGGCCCAGCCCGGGTGCGCTCGTGGGAGAGGTGATGGTGTCGCCGGCGCCGACGATCTCGGAGGTGGCGGCGGCCACAGAGGCGGTGCGGCAGCTGGGGGTGGACACGCACGCGCGGCTGGTGGTGGTCGGTCGCGACGGGGGCGTGGCGGGGATCATCACGGGCGCGGACATCATGCGGGCGATTCAGGTGCGCACGCTGGGCGAGGAGTGGTACGGGCGGCGGGCGGCGTGAGGAGGGTTTCTGCATGGCGAGCCCCGAACGTAAGTGAGGGGTGTATTGGCAGGAACCCGCTCGCTGACGCTCAGGGCTCGTCACGTCACGCCCTACACTTGGCCCCATGATCGACCTCAAGCAACTCCGCGCCGAGCCGCAGCGTTTCAAGGACGGCTGCGCCAAGAAGAACATCCCCGTGGACATCGACCGCCTGCTCGCGCTGGACGAGCAGCGGCGGGTCGCCATGACGCAGGCGGAGAACACGCGGGCGGAGCAGCGCAAGATCGAGAAGGAGCTGGGGCCGCAGATCGGCAAGCTCGCGGGGGCGATCAAGAAGGCCGCCGGGCCCGAGAAGGAATCGCTCGAGAAGGAGCTGGAGGGCCTCAAGGCCAAGCCCGCGGCACTCAAGACGCAGATCGCCGAGTTTGAGTCGCAGATCGCCGCGATCGAGCCGCAGCTGAACGAGCTGCTGCTGCAGGTGCCGCTGCCGCCAGATGCCGACGTGCCGGTGGGCAAGGGGTCGGACGACAACGTCGAGGCGAAGCGCTGGAGCCCGGCGGGTTTTGACCCGAGCAAGCCGTGGAAGGCGCAGAAGGGCTTCGAGCCCAAAACGCACATCGAGCTCGTGCGCGACCTCAAGCTCGCGGACTTTGAGCGCGGCGTCAAGATGGCGGGCACCCGCAGCTACATCCTCACGGGCGACGGCATGCGGCTGCACCAGGCGGTGACGCGGTACGCGATCGACTTCATGACGAACAAGAACGGCTTCCGGGCGATGTCGGTGCCCGTGATCGTGCGCGAGGAGGCGATGGTCGGCACCGGCTTCTTCCCCGCGGGACGCGAGCAGGCGTACCACATCGAGGAGGGCAAGCGCGGCGGCGGGTACGACCTGTTCCTCACCGGCACCGGCGAGGTGGGGCTGATGGGCATCCACCAGGGCGAGATCCTGGATGAAGCCGACTTGCCGCTGAAGTATGTGACGGTCTCGACGTGCTTCCGGCGCGAGGCGGGGGCCGCGGGCAAGGACACGGCGGGGCTGTACCGCATCCATCAGTTCGACAAGGTGGAGCAGGTGGTGATCTGCAAGGCGGACGAGGCCGAGAGCCGCCAGTGGCACAAGACCATGATTGGGTACGTTGAGGAGCTGCTGCAGGCGATCGGCCTGCCGTACCGGCTGCTGCAGTGCTGCACGGGCGACTTGGGCCCCAAGAACGCGGACATGGTGGACATCGAGTGCTGGATGCCCGGGCGCGGCGAGCTTGATGCGAACGGCAAGCCGACGGGGGCGTACGGCGAGACGCACTCGGCATCGCGGCTGTACGACTTCCAGTGCCGGCGATTGAACATGCGGTACAGGGCTGGGGGCGCGGCGGGGAAGGGCGAGACCTTGTTCTGCCACTCCTTGAATAACACCGTGCTGGCGAGCCCGCGGTTCCTGATCCCGCTGCTGGAGATGAATCAGAATGCCGATGGGAGCGTGACGATTCCGGCGGTTTTGCGGCCGTACATGAATGGGCAGGAGCGGATCGGGTGATCCGACATCAGAGCTGTTCCCGCGGATCGTTGACGATGAGCGGCAACAGCCCGAAGAGGACCTGGGCCGCGATGCCGATGACGCCGGCGGGTGCGGCAATCTTTGCGGCGTAGCTCGGGGGCGTGTCGCCCATCGCGAGCGAGAGGCCGAACTCGGCGGTCTGCAGCAGCATGAATGCGACAGTGCCCAGGGCGGCGCGCTGCGCAGGTGTCGCGCCGGGTACGAAGCGACGCACAAGCCATCTCGCGGCCAGGAAAGAAACCGTGAGGACGACCGGCACTTCGACGAGCACGGCAGCCACCGGGCCGATCCGCGGTTCGAGCAGCATGATGCGCACGGGCGCCATGACGAAGCCCGCGGCGAAGCCTGCCAGGCCATAGAGAACGCCCACGGTGATGAGGCGGGCCGGTGTGGGCGGTGTGGCGGTCACGGGTGAGGCTAGGGCGCGAGCTGTCGCCCTGTATCGGGCTGCATCTTTGCGTGCGCGTTTGCCGATGTTGGGGCATGGGCAAGCAGGCCTCCAACCTCCTGATGACCGTGTGCCTGTCGGCGGTGCAGCTGCTGGTGGTGGCGTACTGCGCCTGGCGGTTCCGGCACAGCACGCTGTTCGTGGTGATCCTGACCGCAGGCGTGGTCGTGACGTGGTTCATCCCGCGCCGGTTCGCCACGCTGGTGCTGGGTTGCTCGCTGCTGGCGGTGCGGGTCGCGGCCTTTCTGATGGAGCGCGACAACGAGGTGGGTTGGACGGCGGCGCTGCTGGTACTGACGACGGGGGCGGTGGTGGCGTGGCGGGAGTGAGCTGGCGGGCGTGGGTCGTTATGCTGCGTGCATGTCGCCACTGATGAAGGAACGCCTGGTCTCGGTCGGCATTCAGCTCGCGATCATCGCGGGCCTGTACTTCGCGATGGGTCCGCTGGACAAGTGGCTGATGGCCACGCTCGTCGGCGCGGTGGTGCTGCCGCTGTTCTTCCCGTTCCGGTTCGAGCGGATCGCGTCCGGGCTGGCGTACATCGGCGTTGGCGCATTCTTCTACTTCTACGGCGGGCCCGGGTACCTGCGGCTCGCGGGGCTGCTCGCGGTCGTGGGCGTGGTGATGATCGTGTACGGGGTAGTGAAGCTGCGGGGGCCTCAGGGTCACGTGAGCGAGTAGGCACGACCCGAGGACGGATCGTGCCACCCGGCGGCACACCTATTGGCTCAGGCGTTCGACCAGCTTCGCGGCGCCCTCGGCGTTGAGGGCGGCGGCGCGCTGGGCGTACTTGAGGGCCTGGACCTTGTCCAGGGCGCGGTCGAACCAGAGCGCGGCCTCGTAGGCCCACTGGGCGTTGGCGGGCTCCTCGTCGCTGGCGGTGGCGTAGAGCAGCGCGGCGTCGCGGGGGCGCTGGAGCAGGCCGTAGCACTCGGCGATCTGGGGCATCACCCCCGGCAGCCGCTTCTGCGCGGCGTCAAGGTTGACCAGCAGCTGGAGGGCTTCCTCCGCCTTGCCTTGGCGCTTGAGGGCGCGCGATTCAATGAGGCGGAAGGTGGTGTTCGCGGGCTGGAGCGTGCGGGCCTTCTCGATGTGCTGGCGGGCGAGGTCGAGCTTGTTCTCGTCCAGGGCGAGCTGCGCGAGCGCGGCCCAGGGGGTGGCGTTGTCGGGGTTGAGCTTGGCCGCGAGGAGGTAGTTCTTCTTGGCCTCGTCCTTCTGGTTGAGTTTGACTTGTACGGCCGCGAGGTAGAGCGGGGGCTTGTCGTCGCTGGGGTTGGCGGTCTGGGCGGCCATGAAGTGCTCGACGGCGCGGTCGTGCAGGCCCTGGAGGTTGGCGACGGTGCCCGCCGCGAGCTCGGTGGCCGCGTCGCGCGGGCCGATGGCGAGGGCCTTGACGTAGTTGTCGTAGCTCTCCGCCAGCCGCTTCTGCCCCGCGAGCAGCTCGGCGTACATGAGGTAGAAGGACTGCTCGCCCGCGTGCTGGGCGATGGCGCCCTTGAGCACGGCCTCCGCCTTCTCCGGCTCGCTGTTGTTGAGGTAGGTTTGCGCGGAGTTGAGGACGGCGTCGATGGTTTTGGTGTCGGCGGGCTTGCCGGTGCTGAGCGGGCGGGTTCGGGCGTCAACGATCTCGCTGCGCAGGGGAACTTCACCATTCGCAGGCGCGGGGCGGGTGGTCTTGAGGATGTAGCCAACGAGGGCGCCCACGGCGGCCAGCAGCGCGACCATCGCGACCACCGGCAGCACCTTGCCCGAGGATGAGCGGCCCGAGGAGGCCGCGCGGCACCCGCAGCCGCCCTTACCGCACCGGCAACCCCCACGGCCCCCACCACAGCCGCCCGACTTGCAACCGCAACTGCCCACGCGTGCTCCCTCCGTGGCCTTGCCTAAGGGACCGCCGGCGTCAGCCCGTGGCCCTGGCGATCCCCTATCCGCTGATCGGTCCGCGTACCATCGGCACTTGGAGCCGAGCGACTCGCAAACCGCCGTCAAACCCATGCAAGAACTGCCCAAACAGTACCGCCCCGCCGAGCACGAGGACCGCATCTTTGACCGCTGGATGGCGAGCAAGGCCTTCCACGCCGACCCGACTCCCGTCCTTTCGGGGGAGCGCGAGCCGTACTGCGTGCTGATCCCGCCGCCCAACGTCACGGCCGCGCTGCACCTGGGGCACGCCCTCAACAACACGATCCAGGACATCCTGGTGCGGGCCCACCGCATGATGGGGTACGAGACGCTGTGGATGCCGGGGACGGACCACGCGGGCATCGCCACGCAGGCGGTGGTCGAGAAGCGGGTGATGAAGGAGGAGAAGAAGCGCCGCACGGACTTCACGCGCGAGCAGTTCATCGCCAAGATCCAGGCGTTCAAGGACGAGTACGAGGCGACCATTACGAACCAGCTGAAGAAGATGGGCTGCTCGTGCGACTGGGAGCGGCAGCGGTTCACCATGGACCCGATCTGCGCGCGGGCGGTGCGCGAGGCGTTCTTCCGGCTGTTCCGCGACGGGCTCATCTACCGCGGCAAGCGGCTGGTGAACTGGGACCCGGTGCTGCAGACGGCGATCGCGGACGACGAGATCGAGAACATCGAGATCGACGGGGCGTTTTACTACTTGCGATACCCGCTAGTGCGGCCGGCGGAAAGTGGCAAAGTGGCGGAGTGGCAAAGTGGCAAAGTGAAGGATGCCACGACCAATGCCTCCTCTTCGCACTCTGCCACTTTGCCACTTGGCCACTCTGCCACTTCCCCCGTGACATGGTCGGAGCTGGCCCGCGCCGGGTACCCGGGGGCCGAGGGGATGCCAGCGGACGAACGCGCGTACGTCACGGTCGCGACCACGCGCCCGGAGACCTACCTGGGCGACACGGCCGTCGCGATCAACCCCAGGGACCCGCGGGCGAAGGCGCTGCAGGGGCTGCACGTGGAGCTGCCGCTCGTGGGCCGCGTGATCCCGGTGATCGCCGACGAGTACGTGGTGATGCCCTCGGCCAAGGGGCCGTACGGCGCCGCGCTCAACCTGCGCGAGAGCGACGAGCCCGAGGACCCCAAGGCCGCGTTCGCGACGGGGTTTTTGAAGGTGACGCCCGCGCACGACCCCAACGACTACGAGCTGGGCCGCAAGCACGGCCTGCCCATGATCAACGTGATGGCGCCCGACGCGTCCATCAGCGACAAGCACGGCTGGACGGACGTGGGCGACGCCCACCTGTTCGTCGGCAGGAAGCGCGAGGAGGCGCGCAAGCTGGTCGTCAAGGAGTTCGAGGCCCGCGGCCTGCTGGAGAAGGTGCAGCCGTACCGGCACACCGTCGGCCATTCGGACCGCAGCAAGGCGGCGATCGAGCCGTACCTGAGCGACCAGTGGTACGTGCGGGTAACGGACGACCGTTTATCGGGCTCGGCCAATCGTGCGCTGGTTCGCGACCAGCGGACGAACGCTGGCCATCCCCCGGCGCGCTCAGGGGAGGCTCTGGCGCGAGTTGTTGAGGCTCCGGCGCGGTTTGTTGAGGCTCCGGCGCGATCTGCTGAGGCTCCGACGAGGTTTGTTGAGGCTGCGGCGCGATCTGCGGAGGCTCCGACGAGGTCCGCAAAGGCCCATTCGGCGACGCCCGGTGACACCGTGGACGGCGACGGCTCGCTGCGGTTCCACCCGGCCCGTTATTCGCGGACCTACGAGCTGTGGCACGACAACATCCGCGACTGGTGCATCTCGCGGCAGCTGTGGTGGGGGCACCGGATCCCAGTGTGGAGCAAGAAAGTCACTCTGACCGCGGAAAACTGGTTCCGCGAGCTCGATCAGAACCCATATACGGGCGGCCTTTCGCTGGGCGACTTCTTCAGCGGAAGTGTGCCCGGCGCATCAGTCCGCTGCTTCAACCTGAACACCGGGCATGAAGAGCCGATCGGAGACTTGGCTCCGCTCAAGGACCTTCTCACGGGCGACTACATCATCTATATCTGTCTTCTCGACGACGCGATCGCGAAGAGGCACAGGCTGGAATCATTCGGTTTTGAGCAGGACCCCGACGTCCTCGACACCTGGTTCTCCTCCGCCCTGTGGCCCATCTCCACGCTGGCGTGGCCGGAGGACACCGACGCGCTGCGGGCCTTCAACCCCAGCAGCACGCTGTGCACCGCCCGCGAGATCATCACGCTGTGGGTGTCGCGGATGGTGATGTTCAATCGGTACTTCCGGCAAGAAGTGGCAGAGTGGCAAAGTGGCGAAGTGGCAAAGTGCCCGACGCCCGGCCCCCACTCTGCCACTTTGCCACTTGGCCACTCTGCCACTTTCCGCGCTGGCCCCGTGCCCTTCCGCGACGTCTTCATCCACTCCGTCATCCAGGACGGCGAGGGGCGGAAGATGAGCAAGACGCTGGGCAACGGCGTCGATCCGCTGGACATCATCGCCACGCACGGCGCCGACGCGATGCGGTTCACGCTGTGCCACATGACGACGCAGACGCAGGACGTGCGGATGCCGGTCGTGAAGGACTCGGCGAGCGGGAAGAACACGTCGCCCAAGTTTGACCTCGGGCGCAACTTCGCGAACAAGCTGTGGAACGCGGCGCGGTTTGCGCTGGGCATCCTGGGGGACGAGAAGTGGCAAAGTGGCGAAGTGGCAAAGTGGCAAAGTGACAAAGGCACTTCGCCCGATGCTGCTGGTTCTGCGTCCTCCACTTTGCCACTTGGCCACTCTGCCACTTTGCCACTTGTTGATCGCTGGATGCTCTCCCGCCTCTCCGTCGCGGTTGAGGCGTGCAACACGGCCCTTAAGGAGTTCCAGTTCGCCGACTACGCGACCACGATGTACGACCTCTTGTGGCGGGACTTCTGCGACTGGTACCTGGAGGCGATCAAGCCCACGGTCGCGGGCGATCCGCGGCAGCGGGCGGTGCTGGCGGCGACGCTGGACACCATCCTGCGGCTGCTGCACCCGGTGATGCCGTACGTGACCGAAGCCATCTACGAGCAGTCGCGGACGATCAGGACCGACGCGGTGCCCGGGATTGAGCTCGGGGACGCACGCAAGGACGGACTGCTGGCGACCGCGGGGTGGCCGAAGGTGTCGGCTTCGCTGCGCAACGAGAACGCCGAGCGCGAGTTCGAGGAGCTCCGCGGCTTCATCACGGCCATCCGAGAGGTGCGGGCCCAGCACAACGTGGCGCCCAAGCGGAAGGTCACGCTGCACTTCCCGCCGCAGCTGCTGCGGGGCGGCTCGTTCCTGGGCGACCTCATGGACCCCACGAACCCCGTGCACACGCTGGTGCCGACGCTCGCGGGCGTGGCGACCATGGTCAACTCGCCGCCCAAGGGGCCGTCCGTCTCCTTCCCATTCAGCGCCCACGAGTTCAAGGTGAGCGACCTCGCCGACGAGGCCACCATGGACACTGGCGCGGAGAAGGCCCGCCTGGAGAAACTTGTCGCTGACCTCGACAAGTCCATCGCAACCTTCGAGGGCCGGCTCGCGAACCCGGGGTACGCCCAGAAGGCCCCCCCGCACATGGTGCAGCAGACCAAAGACCAGCTGGAGAAGGCGAAGGCCGAGCGGGCCGCGGCCGCGGCGACGCTGGCGACGCTTTCCTGACGGCAATCGCGGGCGAGCGCGTCCGTTTCACCCGGAGAACGGCCCTGCAAACGCGGGAGGTTCCGTGCAGGACCCGCACGTTTGGGGGCCGCTCGGTGAGCGAACTTCATCGGCAACGGGGTTCGGGCCGAAGGTAGTATGGGAAGGATGGAACGGATGCCGTTGCTCGCCCCCCACCCCCACCGTTCGCTCTCGCTCCGCATCCTGCTGCTGACGGCGATCGCCGGGCTGGCGGCCGCGTGCTCGAACCAGCCTCCCGCGTCACCCGGCTTGGCCGCCGCCCCGCCGCAGGCGGCCCCGGGCGTGGTCGACCCGACGCTGAACGCCGCGAAGATCGTCATCGCCACCGCGCCCTGGACCTTCGAGCAGAAGGAGGGCAAGGTCATCGAGACGGCGAGCTACCGCATCATGACCACGGCCACGCGGGCTCAGCTGGTGGACCGCATCCCGGTGTTCATGGAGCTCGCGCTCAACAACTACACCAGCGCGGTGGGCACGCTGCCGCGGCCCAACGAGCAGATGGAGTCGTTCATCCTCGGCACCCGCCCGCAGTGGGCGCGGATGACGCAGCGCGTGATGGGCGCGGACAGCGAGATGTACCTGCGGATCCAGCGCGGCGGGTTCAGCAGCAACGGGCGGGCGATTCTCTACGACATCGGGCCGCGCGACACCTTCGCGATCGCCGCCCACGAGGGCTGGCACCAGTACACGCAGAAGACCTTCCGCAACTCGCTGCCGGTGACGTTGGAAGAGGGGCTGGCCACGTACATGGAGGGCTTCCGCTGGAACCCCGAGCAGATTGACCGGCCGGTGTTCATGCCGTGGGCCAACGTGGAGCGGTGGGAGCAGCTGCGGCAGGCGGAGCGCGCGGGCAAGCTGCAGCCGCTCGAAAAGCTCATGCGGAGCACGCCGCAGAACCTGATGGCGGACGACCCCGACGCGGCCCTCATCTACTACGCGCAGGCGTGGGCACTCATCCACTTCCTCAACGACGCCAAGGACGGGGCGTACCGCGATGGGTTCCGCAAGATCGTCACCGACGCGGCCAACGGGCGGCTGGAGGCGCGGGTGCGGCATGCTCTTGCTTCGCGCGGCATCACGAGCCGGCGCGGGGCGGACCTGCTCGACATCTATCTGGGCGCGTCGGCGGCTTCACTCAACGACGAGTACCAGGCGTTCGTGAAGTCGATCGTCACGAAGAACGGGGTGCGCGGGAAGATCATCCGGGGGCAGTCGCCGCTGAGCGAGGATGCGGCGGCGGAGAAGGCAGCGCCGGCGGCGGCGAAGTAGCCCGGCTCATACGAGTCATAGGACTCATACGAGTCAAAGGAGTAGAACGATCACTGCTGCGGCTGGGGGCTGGGGGCGGTGCCCAGGTAGGTGAGCGTGCGCTCCATGACGCGGCGGACCACCGGGCCGGAGACCATCGAGCCGTAGTAGTTGTTTTTGCGGATGCGCTCGGGGCCGGGGTCGTCGATGACGACCAGCACCACCAGGCGCGGGTTCTCCAGCGGGCCGCCGGCGATGAAGCTGACGCGGTACTGGTCGAGGTAGCCGGGCGTGCCGCGCATCTTGCGCTTGCCCTCGGGCGGGGAGCCCACGGCGATCTTGCTGGTGCCGGACTTGCCGAAGATCGTGTAACGCCAGCGCTGCCCCTCGGGCGGCGGGCAGTACTTGGTCTCCATCGAGCCGGTGACGCCCTTCATCGTCTCGCGCGTGAGCTCTGCGACGGAGCGCGGCAGCACGCGGTAGGTGACGCCCGGGCCCTCCCCTGTCTCGTTCATCGTGAGCCGCAGGCGCGGGAGGGTGCCGGCGAGCTCGCCGGGGCGGGAGAACGCGCAGAAGGCACGGACCATCTGCAGCGGCGTCACGGCGATCTCGTTGCCGAAGGCCACCGAGACCTGCGTGCTGTTCTTCCAGTGCTTCATCGAGGTCACGATGCCGCGGGACTCGTAGGGCAGGCCGAGGCCCGTGGCCTTGCCGAAGCCGAACCGGAGCACGGCGTCGTGCAGCTGCTGCGGCGTGAGGCGCTGGGCGCCCTTGATCATGCCGATGTTCGACGAGTTGACGAGGACGTCCTGCCACGTCATCGAGTCGCGGGCGGTGACGTCGCGGATGGGCTTGCGACCGTCGGGCGGGACCCATCCGCCGCGGCCCGTGGTGAAGACCTCATCGGGGCGGGCGAGACCGAGCTCCGTGATCGTGGCCCACACGAAGGGCTTGAAGGTGGAGCCGGGCTCGTACATGTCCTCGACGTTGCGGTTGCGGGCGAGGGCGGGGTGGATCTCGCGGGCGGGGTCGGGCGTGTTGACGATCCAGCGGCTCTTGCCGGGGAAGTCGGGCGCGGGCGGCTTCTTGGGCGCGGGGTTGCGGCGCGTCCAGCCGCCGGGCGGGGGCTCCACCTTGGGGTCGTCGGCCCAGGGGAACTCCTTCGCGTCAGGCGGCGTGCGGAGGATGTCGACCATCGCGAGGATCTCGCCGGTGATCGAATCGACGACCAGGCACCTGCCGCCCGCGGCGTCGGCGTCGGCGATGCCGCGCTGCACCTCCTCGTACGCGATCCGCTGCACCTCGAGGTCAATGGAGAGCCGCACATCGCCGCCGGGCTCGGCGGGCGCGATCTGCCCGGGCTCGATCCAGATGGGCTTGCCGGTGGCGTCGCGGACGAAGTCGACGTGGCCCTTGCTGCCGTTGAGCTGCTGGTCGAGGAGTTTTTCCGCGCCGAGCAGGCCCTTGTGATCGATGCCGACCTTGCCAACGATGGCCGCGCACTCGATGCCGCCGGGGTACTCGCGGACCTGACGCTTCTCGAGGGACACGCCCTTGATCCCGAGGGCCTTCACCGCGCGGGCCTTCTCGTCGTTGAGCGTGCCGCTGACGACCACATAGCGGATCGGCTTCTTGGGCGCGGCCCCCTCGGGCAGTGCCTCGGGCTCGGAAGGCGCGGGCGGCTGCGGCTCATCGTCCAGGCCCGCGATGGGCTCGAGCTTTTCCTTGAGCTTGGAGAGGAAGCGGCTGGTGACCTTGGTGGGCTCGCCTGATTCCGGCGGCTTCAAGGCCGCGGCACGCCGCTCGTTCTCGACTACCGCGCGGAGGATGCGGGCGCCTACGGCGTCTGCGGGCAGCTCCATCGCCTCGGCGAGGCGCGTGATCGCGCCATCGATGTCCTGGGGCAGCAGCGTGGGGTCGACAATCACGCGCGAGCCGAAGCGGGTGACCGAGAGTGGCCGGTTGCGGCGGTCCACGATCTCGCCGCGGAGGGGCAGCTCGGTGCGGCGCGTCACGCGCGGCTCAAAGTGCTCGCGCAGCGAGTCCGAGGGGGCCACCTGCAGCTGCGCCACGCGCCCCAGCACCGCCACCAGCGCCAACGAGATGCCGCCCGCCAGGCACCACGCGACCGTGCCGAAGGAGGAGCGGCCGGCGCGTGCCACGGTCTGCGCGGCGGGGCTTTCGCCGCTGCGGCCAAGCTTGTCACGGAACATGAACGGGTTCATCTAGTTCCCCCCGGCACGTGCGACCCTGCTGCGGTTGTTGTGGCTCGCCTGCGAGCGTGGCCTGGGCTTGCTCGCGTTCGCCCGCGTGGGCTTGGGCATGGGGCCGACGAACTCCGCGGTCCCCGGCGTGTTGCGGGCGGCGAGCTTCTTCTCCATCTCCAAGCGGGTCTTCTCATCGATGACCGGCGGCACGAGCGGCCGCAGCGGGCCGACATCCGCGGCCAGGCGCTCGACCTGCTCGGGCGTGACGCGCTCGGCGATCCTGGCGCGGAGGACCCACAGGCGCTCGTCCTCCTGGTTGATGCGGATCTGCGTCTGCGCGATCTCGCTGGCGACCTGGAGGCGCGACTGGCGCAGAGCAAGGAGCGTGCACCCGCACGCTCCTAAGGCGACGACGACCGCGACAAGCTTTGGGAACACCGCCGGCCTCTCGTTTCCCCGCGGAAACTCCCGCGGCCACTATTCGCGTTCATTCATCGGCGTTACGCCGCGGGCAGCTGGATGGTCACGCCCAGCGGCACGTTGTTGGGGTTCTTGATCAGCTTCTTGTTGAGCTCGACGATCTCCTTGGCCCGCTTGATGGTGCCGAGCTCCTTCTGAGCGATGGCCGCGAGGGAGTCGCCCTTCTTGATGGTGTAGGGGCGGGTCTTGGAAGCTGGAGTGCTGCCCGCCGTTGCCGCTCCACCGGCGGTCGGGCGGGGTTCGATGACCGGGACGCGCGCGGTGTTGGTGCCGCCGGGGACGGGCGAGACGCCGCGGATGGAATCGAAGTTGGTCTGGGTCAGCACCGGTGCGGGCGTCGTCGGCGCGGGCTTGCCGGTCAGCACCTCGCTGCTGGGGAGCTTGATCTTCTGGCCGATCTTCAGGGGCGTGCTGGGGTCGATGCCGTTGTACTTGGCCAGCTTCTTGGCGAGCTTGCCGTCGCCGTAGTGCTGCTTGCAGAGCTTGAAGAGGTGCTCGCCGCTGGCGACGGTGTGGACCTTGTCGTTGCTCACCGGTGCGGGGGGCAGCACGCTGGTGGGCGCGGGGGTGTTGTTCGCGGCAGCGGTGCGGTTGGCGAGCGGGTTGCCGCTGTTGAGCGGCAGCGGCTGCACGCCCGTGAGGTTCGTGTTCTGCGGCTGCGTGCCGGCGCCGTTGATTGGGTTCACGGCCTGGCGCGTGGTCTGCACGCCGGGGGTGAAGGAGATGGTGTCGCCCTGGAGCTGAGCGCCGACGTTGCGGACCACATCCTCAAGCCCGCTTGTGCGCCCGGTGTTGGAGGCGATGGGCTGCACCTGGTTGCTGATGTTCGCCGGCTGTTGCGCATGAGTCGTCCCGCCGATAGGGGCAGGAGCCGTTGATTGCGGCAGCGGGTTGATCAGGTCGATCGTGCCGGCGCCGGCCGGGGCCGCGCCGTTCGCGGGGCCATTCGTGCCTGCGAGCCCGTTCGCGTTGGCCAGCGTCGTGGGCGTGCCCTGCACGAGAACCAGCGGCTCGGTCTCGGCGGTGGGCATCGAACCGATCAGCGGCGCGGGGGCGTTGGGCGTGGGCTCGGTCACGGTGCCGCGGGGCAGGGTGTCGGCGCCGTTCTCCAGCGCAATGGGCGGCGGCTCGGTCACCTTGGCGGGCTCGGTGGGCAGGCTCGCGAGGCGCGTCTGCCGCGCGTGCGACAGGTGGTCGCTGATGAGCACCGTCACGACCAGCACCAGTGCGAAGCCGACAATCAACGCCAACTTGAGTTCACGCGTCACGCTCAGCGTCCTTGCTTGCCCGCGGCGGCGGGCCTTTCTTTGCGGCGAGCTTTCGAGAGCGTCCTTGCCCTCAAACCACCCGCCGTAAACCGCGTTCCGTGCCTCTCGGCAGCGGCCGCAATGGTACTGCATTTCCTGCGCGTTTCAACGACGCGCAACTATCCACAGACTGGAGAGCGGAGAATGGAGAGCGGAGAGTGGTGGAAGGCAGTCCCGTTCTCGGCTCTCTGATCTCCGCTCACCCTCCGGGCATCTTCACCGCCCGCAGCTTCGCCGACCTTGCCCTCGGGTTCCGCGAGAGCTCCTCCTCACCCGCAACCCGCGGGCCATCCGTCAGGTCCTCGCCCCCGAGCTTCACGATCTGCTCGACGGCCTTCTTGACGGGGCGGTCCTCGAGGCTGTGGAACGACAGCACCGCGAACCGCGCGCCCGGTTTCAGCCACGTTGCTTCCAGCTTTGAAGCGAGCCGCTCCGCGTCCCGCACCGCCGCGCCCAGGAGGGCCTCCAGGCTGCCGATCTCGTCGTTGACCGCCATCCGCAGCGCCTGGAAGGTGCGGGTGGCGGGGTCGATCCCGCCCCACTGGCCGGGGCTTGCGCTCCGCACCAGTTCGGCCAATCGGCCCGTCGTACTTATCGGAGACTCTGCCCGCGCCCGCACAAGTTTTGCCGCGATCCGGCGGGCGTTTCTGTCCTCGCCGAACCGCTGGATGATGGACGCCAGCTCGCCCTCGGGCAGCCCGTTCACAAGGTCCGCCGCGGACACGGGTAACGTCGGGTCCAGCCGCATGTCCAGCGGCCCGTCCTGCGAGAAGCTGAAGCCGCGGGCGGGGTCGTCGACCTGGGTGGAGGCGAAGCCGAGGTCGGCGAGGACCATGTCGGCCTTAAGGCCCCCGCTTCCCCCACCGCCCCCAACACCCGCCGCCAGCAACGGCAGCTTGTTGGGAACCTCGGCGAAGTTGCCGGTCAGCACGTGCACGCTGACGCCCCCACCCGCCTGCTCCCGCACGTGCGCCTCCGCGCGTGTGAGGTTCAGGGGGTCGGCGTCGTTAATGATGACGGTGCCCCCGCCCGCCGATGCAAGGCGCGCCCCCACCGCCGCGGCGTGACCGCCCAGGCCCGCCGTGCAGTCTACATAGACCTCGCCCGGTCCCCGAACGCCGGGCGCGAGCACGCCCAGGCACTCGTCAAGCATCACGGGGATGTGGCCGCGGTCGGGCACGCCCAAGCCTATCCGGTCAAGGCATCCACCGCGGAGTTGCGCGGAGTGAGCGGAGATGCGCGGAGAACGCATTGTTAACGCGAAGAGCGCGAAGGGGGAGCAAAGGCGCGAAGGTGGAGAAGACGGGATCGGACCAGGAAGATGAAGGAGGAAAGCCCATGAGAGTGTCCGAAGTACTCGTCTTCCGTCTTCCCATCCCCTCTTCGCGCCTTCGCTCCCCCTTCGCGATCTTCGCGTTCACACTGCCCTGCCTTTCTCCGCAGAACTCCGCTCACTCCTCGCAACTCCGCGGTAGAGCCTTCCCCTTGACCGCACCCCTAAACTCCCCGACTCATGACGCCCCCCCACGCCCCCACCCTCGAAACCCTCCGCGACCTGCACGAGACTCTCTCCCTGGCGATGAAGGGCGGGCGGATGGGCTGGTGGACGCGTGACCTCGCCACCAACACGGTCGTCTGGTCCCCCGAGCTTGAGCAACTGTTCGGCCTGCCGCCGGGGGGCTTCCCCGGCTCCGAGCAGGCGTTCTTCGACCTTGTGCACCCCGACGACCGCAAGGCCGTGGGCGACGAGGTGGCCGCGGCCATCATGCAGCAGCGCGACTACGTGATCGAGTTCCGCTTCCGCCACGCGAGCGACCACCCCAGCGTGTGGCGGTGGATGGACGGGCGCGGCCGCGCGGTGTACGTGAACAACCGGCCGACGATGCTCTACGGCATCGGCATCGACATCACCGACCGCCGCCGCGCCGAGGACACCATCCGCGCCAACGCGGCCAAGCTGGAGCAGCTGCTCGCCGACGCCGACGCCCACCGCACCGACCTCACCCGGGCCAACCGCGACCTCACCGACTTCGCCCACATCGCCGCCCACGACCTCAAGGAGCCCTTCCGCACGATCAACTTCCAGGCCAGCTTCATCCTCGACGACCACCGCGCCGCGCTGCCCGGGGACGCCATCAAGAAGCTCGAGGGCATCCAGAAGGCCGCCGTCCGCGGCGGGCGCCTCGTGGACGAGATGATGCGCTTCGCCCGCAGCGGCGACGTCAAGCTCAGCGACTCGCCCGTCGAGCTCGCCGCCCTGGTCTACGAGGCCGCGAGCACGCTGCCCGAGTACAAGGAGAAGAAGGTCGAGCTCACCATCGAGCCCAACCTCCCCTCGCTGAGCGTGGACCCCGTCGCCCTCTCGCAGGTCTTCCAGAACCTCCTCGCAAACGCGGCCCGCTACAACAGGAGCGAGGTGAAGCGGGTGCGGGTGTACGCCCGCGAAGCGGGCGGGGAAGGTGGCAAAGTGGCAGAGTGGCAAAGTGGCAAAGTGAAAGAGAATGCCCCCGGCGCTCCCGCCTTTCCCGCCTCTCACTCTGCCACTTTGCCACTTGGCCACTCTGCCACTCCCGCCTTCATCTCCATCTGCCTCTCCGACAACGGCGTCGGCATCCCGCCCAATCAGCGGTCGACCGCGTTCCGCATCTTCAAGCGCCTGCACCGCGAGGAGGACTTCGGCCCTGGCAGCGGCGTGGGGCTGGCCATCGTCAAGAAGATCGTGGAGGGTCACCGCGGCGAGGTGGTCATTGAAGACAACCCGGAGGGGCAGGGGTCCGTGTTCGTCATCACCCTGCCCCGGCGGTAGGGCCTCCCGGGGGGACGGAGGGGCCTATACTCGCCCGGCCTCAGTTCCTCCGCCGCCGGGATCGCCCCGGCCTTCGTGTCCGGATCGCACTGGCTCCCCGACGCTTCCTCCGCCCAGGTTCAAGCAGCGGTTCTCACTCTGGGCTCTTTGGAAGTATCGGTATGAAGCTCTACGTCGGTAATCTGTCGTTCAACACGTCCGAGGGTCAGCTCCGCGAGATGTTCGAGGCCTTCGGCCCCGTCGCCTCCGCGTCGCTGGTCATGGATCGCGACACCGGCCGCCCCCGCGGCTTCGGGTTCGTCGAGATGAACGACGCCTCCCAGGCCCAGGGCGCCATGGCCGCCCTCAACGGCAAGAACGTTGACGGTCGCGACCTCACCGTGAACGAGGCCAAGCCTCGCGAGGCGGGCGGCGGCGGCGGTCGCGGCGGCTTCGGCGGCAGCCGTGGCGGCGGCGGTGGTCGCAGCAGCGGCGGGCGCGGCGGCTGGTAATCCCAGCAGCGGCCAATCGGCCAAGTGAAGGACGGAGGGCCGGGCATTGATGCCCGGCCCTTTTCATTGCGCACGCCGACAGCCGGTGTCCCACCTCTGCCTCGTGCTATACCATGCACATGAGCACGACGGGGGGCGCCCATCAGCATCAGCACGGCGGCGAGCGCGGCCGCGCGGCGGCCAACCTCAAACGCGAGGACAACGCCGCCGCCGGCCTGGCCGCGTGCGACATCACGCCGGAGCTCGAGCGTCGCCAGTCCCGCGAGCGCGACTACGACCGCGAGCTCGCGGCCATGCGCCGCCTGGGGGCGAGCTTCGGCGGGAGCCCCGAGCACATCTTCGACACTCTCGCTCTGGAGGCCCTGGCCATGACCGGCGCGGGCAGCGCAGGGCTCACGCTCAGCGAGGTCCTGCCCGGCGGGGGGCACACGGTGCGCTGGTCGTCGCTGGCGGGCGTCATGAAGGGGCACGACGCCCCGCAGGTCGCGTGGCACGAGAGCATCGGCGGCGCCTGCATTCAAGCGGGGCGGCCGCTGCTGTACAAGGACCCCGCCATCGCCTTCCCGCGCCTGGCGGACCTCCGGCCGCTGATGCGGGAGGCGCTGGTGGTCCCCGTGCCGGGGCCGCACGGCGGGATTCAGGGCGGCAGCGCGGGCTCGGGGTCGGCGGCGTTCGGCCACGGCGGGCGCGACACCTCGCAGGTGCACGGGCCCATCGGGGCCGTGTGGGTGGCGCTGCACGAAGGGCAGGTCCGCACCGGGCCCAGCGGGGAGAACGGCGGGGCCCGGGTGCCCTTCGACCGCGAGGACGTGCGGCTGCTCACGGCCCTGGCGGTGTTCGCGGGCGCGGGCGTGGTGGCGGCCAAGCTCCAGGAGGAGAGCAACATCGCGCGGCGCGAGGCCGAGCAGGCGGCCGAGGACCTTCGCCGCAGCAACCGCGACCTCGACGAGTTCGCGCAGATCGTCGCCCACGACCTCAAGGAGCCGCTCCGCGGCGTCCGCGCCTATGCGGAGATGGTCCGCGACGACGCCGGGGCGGTGCTCGACCCTGCCAGCCTCGCGCGGCTGGAGTCGGTCGGGCGGCTGAGCGAGCGCATGAGCGGGATGATCGGGGGCCTGCTGGAGTACGCCCGCGCGGGGCACGGCGAGCTCAAGGTCGAGCGGCTGGAGCTGGGCACGCTGGTGCACGACGCGTTGGACGCTGTGCGCTGGCTCGTGGAATCCGAACGCGTGCAGGTGACGGTCGCCAGCGGCCTGCCCGCGGTGCGCGGCGACCGCTCCCTGCTGCTCCAGGTCCTGACCAACCTCCTGAGCAACGGCATCAAGTACAACCGCTCGCCGCTCAAGACCCTCGAGGTCGAGGACAGCGAGCAGCACGGGGAGGTCACGCTCCGCATCCGCGACAACGGCCTGGGCATCCCGGCGGAGGAGCGCGACAGCGTCTTCCGCATGTTCCGGCGCGGGCGGGCCGCGGCCGCCGTGGCCCCGGGCACCGGCGTGGGCCTCGCCATCGTGCGCCGCATCGTCGAGCGGCACGGCGGGCGGGTGTGGGTCGAGCCTCGGCCTGACGGCCAGAGCGGTTCGGTGTTCTGCCTCACGCTGCCGCAGGCGTGACAGAGCGTGACAGAGCGTGACAGTGTGTGACAGAGTGTGACAGAGCGTGACACGGCCTGACACGGACGCGTCACGCGCCGTTGACGGCTCTTGTTCTTCACTGATCATCCGGTCAGGCCCCCGGCCGCTCGCTCCAGACCTGCTCCATGGTGCCCGCCTGCTCGTCAGTGAGCAGCATGACGCCGCGGTAGTGCTGCCGCCACACCCCCCACGTGTGCACCACCGGGCAGGCGAAGGGCTCGCAGTGGCGGGAATCGCCCTCGCGGGCCACGATGCGGCGCGCCCGCGTGCCCGAACTCTCCGCCAGGCCTCCGCTGTTCACCCCGCCCGCCTCCCCGCCGACCCCGCCGCTCGCGATACTCTCAACCACCACCCGCCCGCACAGCCCCGGCGTGCGGCGGGCGCCCGGCATGCGCTGCACCACCCACACGATGTCGCCAGCGGTGAGTCGATCAAGCTTCGCCCCGCCGCGGGCCTCCAGCGTGCCGAAGGCGGCGGAACCACCGCAGGGCGATTCCTGGGACGACGAGTAGATGATGGCGTGCATGGGGCCCCCTTCCAAGGTGGTACGCCCGCCGGACCCCCACCGGCCCAACCCCGCGGCCCGAATAACCCGCCCCCTCACTGCCCCAGCGCCCCACCTTCACTTGGTCACTCTGTCACTCTGTCACTCCGTCACTCCGTCACTCCGTCACTTCTTCCGCGCTGCCATCTTCTCAGCGCTGGGCACCTTCACGTGGCTGGCGAGCCGCAGCACGACCAAGCCGCGGATCACCCAGTAGCTCACGTCAAGCTCCCACCAGCGCAGGCCGTGCCGCGCCGAGGTGGGGAAGGCGTGGTGGTTGTTGTGCCAGCCCTCGCCCATCGCCAGCACGCCGACGATGGCGTTGTTGCGTGATTCGTCGTGGCTGACGAAGGGGCTCGTGCCCCACAGGTGGCAGATGGAGTTCACGCTCCACGTGATGTGGTGGTTGACGAGGATCCGCACCAGGCCGCCCCACAGCAGCCCCAGCAGCGCCCCCTTGAAGGTCATCGTCAGCACGCCCCCAAGCACCGCCGGGATCACCAGCCCCATGATGACCCAGAACTTGAAGTGGCGGTTGGCCGCGGCCACCACCCGGTCCTCGCGCAGGTCCTTGGTGTACCGCGCCAGCCCCCGCTGGTGGCCCGCGAGCATCCAGCCCATGTGCGCGTGGTAAAAACCCTTGAGCGTGCCCATCAGCGTGGCCGCGAACTCACCGCCGGCGTGGTGGTGGGGCGAGTGCGGGTCGTGCTCGCCGTCGGCGTGCTGGTGGTGTTTGCGGTGGGCCCCCGCCCACTCGATCACCGGCCCCTGCACCGCCATCGAGCCCAGGGCCGCGAGGATGTACCGCACCGGGGCCACGGCGGTAAAGCTCTTGTGCGTGAACAGCCGGTGGTAGCCGACGGTGATCCCCAGCGCCGTCAGCATCGACATCGACAGGGAGATCGCCGCCTGCGTCCAGTCGAAGGCCGTGCCCCACGCGAGGTAGATGGCGAGCCACAAGCCCAGCAGGGGCACCACCACCGCCGCCATGTTCACCCGCCGCACGGTGCGGTCGGCGGGGCTGAGGTGCTCGTGGGCGTGCGAGTGAGTGTGGGGGTGCGGGTGCGAATCCCCGTCCGCTTGGGTGTGATCATGCCCGTCACGGACGCCCGAACCCCCGTCTACAGGGCTCTCTACCACGGCTACGGATCCGACAGGCTCAGGATGTTCCGGCGTCAGTGTCTCTGGCAACGCCCAGAGAGTAGCGGAATCGGGGGATCGACGCCCGGGGGGTTGATTGCCCCCCCACCCTTCGCCCCCACGGCTTCTTGGGGTTTGAACCACAGAGCACACAGAGGGCACAGAGGAAGGCGGTTGGGTTCGGACGCAGCCGCACCCCGCGTGCCATGGCGACGTCTTCGTCGCTATGTCCCCTTCCCCCTCGCGTGCTATACCACGCTTCATGCCCCCCAAGCCCCCCACCCTGCAGGTCCACGAGGTCATCAAGACCTTCGACATCGCCATCCCCGGAGGGCCCGAGTACCGCGTCGAGATCATCCGCGAGGCGCCCTCCCGCTACCGCCTGCGCACCTGGCTCTATGAGGTCATGCAGGTCGAGGTCCCCGACTTCATCCGCGCCGAGAAGACCAGGGGCAAGAAGCCCTACCCGCGCACGTGGCACCCCACGGTGCTGGAAGAAAGCGGCGGCTTCCCCTGCCACCCTGAGAAACGCTACCGCACCGCGGCCGCGGCCAGGGCGGCGATGCTGAAGGCGTTCAGGCGGCAGTTCACAGTTGCGCAGTGAACGTGCGTGAGTCTCTTGAGCGGCGGAGCCGCGCGCAGCCGGTAGCCCGGGGCGTGGGCCCCCGTGACGCGTACAGACGCGAAAGCCCCGGCGGGGCGGCAGGAGCATCAAGGCCAAGGCGAGAAGGCGTTGGCTCCGGTTGGGCACTCGGGGAGAGGTGCGGCAAAGCCGCGCACCCCTCCCCAGTGCCCAAATTCCCGGGGCGTTGGCGTCGCCGGTATAGATGAGCGTCGCCGTACCTCGGAGCGGTCAACGGCCGACCTGCTGGTGTCGGGCAAGAGGGGTGAGCGGTCGTGCGACCTCCTCCCGACACCTTCGCGAAGCGTCCCAAATGGTCTTTGCCTTTGTCCGCGCACCCGTGGCATCGGTCCGCGAGCGGAAGTCGTACCCCCCCACCGCGATGTCCTCATCTCGGTGGCGGGGCCGGTGCATGCTCCCTGTGGGCCAACCACACCACCGCTCCCGACACCGGCGCCAGCAGCACGAACAGGCACCACCACGCCCGCGCCTTTGCGGTCATCAGTGAACGCGTCGCGATCCACGGCAGCAGCACCGCCGCCACCACCGCGTGCCCCAGCAGCGCCCACCCCAGCAACCCTACCACCGCCTCGACCGCACCGATGACCCCCATGAGGACAAGGGCGATGGGGTCGAGAGAGAGTGGCATGCCGCCGAGCTGGAGCAGGGGGAACATGTTTGTCGTGGAGGTCATGCTGCGCTCCTTGCTCGCGCCGTGCGCCCTTCCGCGCGGACCCTCTATGCTCATTCGAGCGGCGCTGTGCTCCGTCTACGCTGCGCGTCGCGCCGCTTCCCCATAAGTGGACGCCCCAAACCGCACGCTGAACCGCGCCGGGTGGCCGCGCTTGGTGCTCCGCTCCGCGTGCACCTCGTACTCCACGCCGCGCACATTCGCGGGCACCGTGCCATCCACGAACGTCTTCGCGCCCGTGGTCCCGATGAACTCCCACCCGCCCTCACTGCCGCCCATCACGCGCCGCCGCACGAAGTACAGCACGCCGGTCGAGCCCGCGGGGTGCTTGCACTCCCACCGCAGCGTGACGCTGCCGTCCTGCAGCAGCTCGGCGCTGAACCCCTCGGGTGTGCCGGGGATCGCGATGCTGCCGCCGGCGCTCGGCGGGGGGATCATCGCCCGCGCGTACACATCACGGTCCCCGCTCATCGCCGCGTAGGTGCGGATCGTCGCCATCGCCGCCGAGCCGGTCTTCGCCAGCGCCCCGACCGCGCCATAAAACTCCGCCGTCGCGGCCACGCTTTCCGCCCTCAGTCGGGTCATCGTCTCGTCCGCCGCCTCCGCCGCCGCGAGCTTGTCCTGCACGTCCGCCAGCAGCCCCGGGCCGATGCCGATCGACGCCGCGTGCGTCGCCCACGCCGCGATGTGCTCGCGGTAGAACGCCACCTTCTGCCGCCGGTCGTTGGGAACCACCATCTTCTTGCCCATGGCTTCAAACTCCGAGAGGGCGTTGTGCCCACGCCTCTCGTCGGCCCGATCCCGCCCGCACTTTCGTCACAGGCGGCATATTCCATCCTGTCGAGGTTGAGCCTCCCTTCGCCGCTCACCGCTAAACCCCGGCATCTCCGCCGCTTACAGCGGGCGGCGAGCGCCGAGACCCCACCGCCCCACAGCCGCCGTAGGGCCTTCAAAAACGGCAAACAGCCGTCCCACAACGGATGTGGGACGCCCTACAGCGGCTGTGGGACGCCCCACAACGGCCGTGGGACGACGGGTTGGAGCTGTGCAACGACCCACCGGCGTTGTGGGGCGGCGCACCGCGGCTGTTCAACGCCCCACGGCCTTTGTGGGACGGTGCACCGCGACCGTTCAACGACCGACGAGAGCCGCTGAACGCCTCACACGGTTCGTGAACAGTGCCACTGGCAGCTCGCCTGCCAGTGCCGCGGTGGCGCCGTGCGCACGGGAGATTGACCGCGCCCCTCGTCACCGCCACACTGGCGGACGAGCCGCCAGTGGCACTTCGCGGGAGTTGCGCTGCCCGTGCCACCCGCCCAAGGCTTCGTTAGGATGCCCGTGTGCAGCAGTTGATCCAGTCCATCCAGCAGCTTGACAGCGGCACGCACGTGCTGCTCGGCATCGCGTCCTTGCTGTACGTTGCCGCTGTCATCCCCATCCTGTTCGCGATCGCATTAGTGTTCGTGCCGAGTCGGGCCCTCCGGTTCATCGGATTGATGACCCTCACGCTGCCTGCTATCGCCATAGCCGCCGTGTTCGCGTTCGCCGCGGCCACACATCCGGCACCTCGGACGTCCCATTGGAACACGACCACGCTCTTTTGCTGCGCGTATTGGGCCTGGTACCTGCCCCGGGAGAAAGGACCCACCCGACGCGGCAATCGGAAGCCGCCGAACAAGTAGTTGGACCCACTTTGCCGCACCTCTCCCCGAGTGCCCAACCGGAGCCAGGGCATTCTCATTGTTCTGCGAGACCGCTCGGGAGTGTCTTGGCAGGGTCGATGGTCTGCCCCGCCAGAAGAAGGTCTCGCAGCCGCCGCGCGTGCTTGAGAGCGTGGGGGATTGAGTCCAGGAGGTAGCGGAGCTCCTGCTCGGCGTGCGCCGGGTCGCTGGTGCGAGTGCGGGCGAAGTCGCTGGCGTGCTCGTCGATCCAGACGAGGTGGCACAGCGTGCGCGAGAGCGCGAATGCGACCGGGTCGATGTCCGTGCGCTGAGGGTCGATCGGGCTCTCGCCGGGCGGCGGCACGGGTTGCTCCATGGGTTGAGTGTACCTGGGGCGCTTCACCCGCCCCGCTGGGGCGGTGGCGTTGCGGGTGCACGCGTCCGGGGGTGTTGAGGACGCCACCCCCGGCTAGGGCCGTGCGCCGCGTCCGCGGCGGGGGCAGCACGACCAAAAGACGGACCGTGCCACCCGGTCGTTACACTGCGATGATGCGACGCGGGGCCATACAGGTGACCATCGTGCTAGTGCCGACGTTCATGGCCGTGCTGGCAACGGGCTGCCGATCACGCCCGATCGACCGCATCACGCCGGTGTTCGGAGAGGCGGATGCGGTGCTCGAGGAATCAGGAAGCATCGCCCGTCTCCTCAAGCCCGGTGCTCCTACACCTCCGAAGTGGCGGGTGGATGAGCGGCATTGGTATTACGAGCGATTCGGCTTCGTTCTCCGCGAGTCCGCAACGGGTGAGCTCAAGGCCTCGCCGATGACTGCGGAAGACCGGCGGAAACTCGAACTCTTTCGCCGCCCCTAAACTCCCCCACAATGACCACCGCCCCTCACCTCCCCACCTCCGCACCTTCCCACCGCCCCACCACTCCCCGCACCATCCGCGCCCCGCGCGGCAACACCCGCGTGTGCTCGTCGTGGGCGGCGGAGGCGGCGATGCGGATGCTGATGAACAACCTGGACCCCGAGGTGGCGGAGAACCCGGCGGAGTTAGTCGTGTACGGCGGCAAGGGGAGGGCGGCGCGGGACTGGGCGTGCTTTGATGCGATCGTGGCGACGCTCAAGCGGCTCAAGCCGGACGAGACGCTGCTGGTGCAGTCGGGCAAGCCGGTGGGCGTGGTGCGGACGCACGAGGATGCGCCGCGGGTGCTGATTGCGAACAGCAACCTGGTGCCGCACTGGGCGACGCAGAAGCACTTTGACGAACTGGCCGCCCGCGGGCTGATGATGTACGGGCAGATGACGGCGGGGTCGTGGATTTATATTGGCACGCAGGGGATTCTGCAGGGGACGTACGAGACGTTCGCGGAGTGCGGGCGGCAGAAGTTCGGCGGCGATCTCAGCGGGCGGCTGTGCGTGACGGCGGGGTGCGGCGGGATGGGCGGCGCTCAACCGCTCGCGGCCGTGATGGCGGGCGGGGTGTGCCTGATCGCGGATGTGGATGCGAAGAACTTAGAACGACGGAAGAAGGACCGGTACCTCGATGAGATCGCGCCGACGATTGAGGCGGGTGTGTCGCAGTCGCTGAAGTACAAGGAGCAGAAGAAGGCCGTGAGCGTGGGCGTGTGCTGCAACGCGGTGGAGCTTTTGGATTACCTGATCGCGAAGAACATCACGCCCGACGCCCTGACCGACCAGACCTCGGCCCATGATCCTCTGAACGGCTACGTGCCCATCGGTATGACGCTCGAGCAGGCCAACGCCGCGCGGGCGGCGGACCCGGCGGGGTACACCAAGAAGTCCCTCGCGGCCATGGAGCGGCACGTGCGCGCGATGGTGACGCTGCACGAGCGCGGGGCCGTGACGTTCGACTACGGCAACAACATCAGGCAGCGGGCCCTGGAGCAGGGGTACAAGGACGCCTTCAAGTTCCCCGGCTTCGTGCCCGCGTTCATCCGGCCGCAGTTCTGCGTGGGGCGGGGGCCCTTCCGGTGGGTGGCGTTGAGCGGGGACCCGGCGGACATCGCGACCACCGACCGCGAGCTGCTGAAGCTGTTCCCGGAGGACAAGGGGCTGCACCGCTGGCTCACGATGGCGGGCGAGCGCGTGGCCTTCCAGGGCCTGCCCGCCCGCATCTGCTGGCTGGGGTACAAGGAACGCGACCAGGCGGGGCTGCTGTTCAACCGGCTCGTGGCGGAGGGTAAGGTGTCCGCGCCGATCGTCATCGGGCGCGACCATCTGGATTGCGGCAGCGTCGCGTCACCCAACCGAGAGACGGAGGCGATGAAGGACGGCACCGACGCCGTGAGCGACTGGGCCCTGCTCAACGCGATGGTCAACGTCGCCAGCGGCGCCTCGTGGGTCAGCTTCCACCACGGCGGGGGCGTGGGCATCGGCTACTCCCAGCACGCGGGGCAGGTCATCGTCGCCGACGGCACGCCCGAGGCGGCGAAGAGGCTGTCCCGCGTGCTCACCAACGACCCGGCGATGGGCGTCTTCCGGCACGCCGACGCGGGGTACGACGAGGCGATCGCGTGTGCCCGCGAGCGCGGGGCCGATGTGCCGATGATGTGACGGGTGTACCGGCAAGCTCCGCCCCGTCGGGGCGGAGAGGATGTGCGCGAGCTTCCACGGGTTCCGCTCGCCCGCGGACGGGCTCGCTCCACCCGCGGCTACAGCACTGAGCCCCGTTCGGGGCTCGATGCACTGAGCCCCGATCGCTGCTCGAGGGATCCAGAGCTCCGCCCCTCCGGGGCGGTAAGGATGTGCGCGAGCTTCCACGGGTTCCGCTCGCCCGCGGTCGGGCTCGCTCCACCCGTGGCTACAGCACTGAGCCCCGTTCGGGGCTCAAGACAGCATGGGCACGATCAATTTTCATTGTGACTACTTCCCCCTGGCCTTTGGCCCCGAACGGGGCCGAGTGCTGTAGCCACGGGTGGAGGTCGCCTCCGGCGACCGGAACCCGTGGACAAGGACGCCGTTATTCTCTCTTCCTCTCTCCCTTTCCCGCCCCGGAGGGGGCGGAGCAAGGAGCCATGGCATGCCCGGCACGTACTCGCAGATTCTGCTGCACGTCGTCTTCTCCACGAAGCGCCGTCTCCCCTGGCTTACTGCTGACATCCGGCAACCTGTCTACGACTACATCGGCGGCATCATCCGAGGCGAGAAGGGCGTGCTCCACGCCATCGGCGGGGTCGAAGACCACGTCCACATGTACTTCCGCTGGCGCACCGACATGTGCATTTCCGATCTGATGCGCAATGTGAAGGCACACTCCTCCCTCTGGGTACACCAGAACTACACCGCGCTCCGCGACTTCGCATGGCAGGAGGGCTACAGCGTGTTCTCCGTCAGCAAGTCGCAGGAGCCCGCGGTCAAGCTGTACATCGCGAACCAGGCCGAGCACCACGCGAAGGAAGACTTCAAGTCCGAACTTCTGCGCATGCTGCGGTTGCACGAGATCGATTTCGAGGAGCGGTACGTCTTTGACTGATGCTCCGCCCCCTTCGGGGCGGCGACGGTCTGCCTGCTTGCCACGAGTTCCGCGGCGAAGCGCCGCTCCACCCGTGGCTACAGCACTGCTCCCATTCGGGACGCGAGCCACGGCCCCGCACGTCCGCTAGCGAGCCTCACCTTCGCGCATCCCCCGCCCCCACCGCCCCTTGCCGCAGGCCGCGAGAAATCCCGCGGAAATCAGGCATCCGCCCGCGACCGCCCGCGTAATGGCCGTGGCTCGCGCGCCCTCACGGTCCCGGCTGTCCGTTCGTCCAGGATCCGCCCCCTTGCAGCCCACCAACACGCGTCAGCTGGCGGAGTTTGCCACGCAGCTGCTGCACGCCAACCGGCGGGCCGAGGCCGCGCAGGTGCTCGCCGACGCCCTCACCGCGGCACCCGCGGACACGCACATCAACGAGCTCGCCGGGTACCTCGCTGCGACCGAGGGCCGCTGGGCCGACGCCGCCCAGCGCTACGCCCTCGCCCTCCGCGGCCGCCCCGAGAACCAGGTGCTCGCGCTCACCCTCGCCAAGGCCCACTTCCACGCGGGTGACCGGGCGGCGGCGCGGAAGGTGATCGAGAAGCCCGCGGCCGCGGGCAACCCCGAAGCCCGCCGCATGCTGGGGATGCTGCTGGCCTCGGGCGGCGAGCCCTTCGCCGGCGCGGCCCACCTGCGGGCGTTCATCGCGTCGCGTCCAAAGGGCGCCCCCGCGGACCTGGAGGCGGTCGGAGCTCTCGCCCACGCGCTCAAGGAGTCAGGGCAGGCCGATGAGGCGTTGGCGCTGCTCCGGCCGCATGTCGAGGCCCGCAACGCCAACCCGCGCCTGCTGCACCTCTACGCTTTCACGCTCAACTACGCCCCCGGCGTGAGCACCGCCGATATCGCGGCCGCGCACCGCCGCTACGCCGCGGCCTTGGAAGCAGAGCCGGGGGCGCGGGCGGCCCCGGTGCACCGCATCCCCCCACCGGAGGCGGGCGGCGAGCGCCCGCGGCGGCTGCGGATCGGGCTGGTGTCCGGCGACTTCCGCCGCCACTCGGTCACCAGCTTCCTGCTGCCGCTGCTGGAGCACGTCGGCCGCGGACGCTTCGAGATCGTGTGCTACTCGACGCACGCCGCCGAGGACGACTTCACCCGCCAGTACGAGCGGCAGGCGACGCACTTCCGGCGCGTGCACACGCAGAACGCGGACGAGCTCGCGGCCACCATCGCCTCCGATCGCGTGCACATCCTCATCGACCTCGCGGGCTGCACGTGGAACAACCGTCTGGCGGTGTTCGCCCGGCGGCCCGCTCCCGTGCAGGTCGCGTGGCTGGGATACCCCGCGCCTACGGGCCTGAGCGCGATGGACTTCCGCGTGGTGGACGCGTTGACGGACGCGGCGGACGGTGCACCGCTGGCGGTGCCCGAGCAGCCCCTGCGGCTTGAGCCCTGCATGCTCGCGTACCGCCCTTACCCCGATGCGCCCCCCGTGAATGAGCGGCCCGCGGGCGCGCCGCTGGTGCTGGGGTGCTTCGGGGCCGTGCCGAAACTCAACGCCCCGCTGCTCTCGCTGTACGCCCGCACCCTGGAGGTTGTCCCCGGGAGCGAGCTGCTGTTCAGGCACGTGTCGCTCGCGGAGGCCGGGCTCCGCGAGGACCTGGTCAAGCGCGTGATGGCCGCGGGTGTGAAGGACCGCTCCCGCATCAAGGTGGAGCCGCCCGCGCCCGCCGAGGGCTCTGTCATGCCCGCGTACCACGCCGTCGACATCTCCCTCGACACGTTCCCCTACAACGGCACCACCACGCTCTGCGAGTCGCTGTGGATGGGCGTGCCCGTGGTGTCGCTCACGGGCGACCGCACGGCCTCGCGCATGGGGCTCACCATCCTCTCGCGGGTGGGGCTGCCGGAGCTGGCGGCGAGCTCTGAGGACGCGTTCGTCAACACCGCCGCTCTGCTCGCAAGCGACCACCAGCGCCGGGCGGAGCTGCGGCGCACGCTGCGGGCGCGGGTGCAATCGGCGCTGTGCGATGCGGGCTCGTTCGCTCGGGCATTCGAGGACGCGCTCGAACAGTCGTGGTGCGCACGCAAGCCCTAGTGCACGCGAGCGCAGTGCGGCGGCTGCCCGTCCTCTCCGAAGCTCAGCGTCACTTCCGCCCGGTCTTCAAGTCCTCGGGCTTGATTCCGTACTTCTTCACGGCCTTCTCCGCGTGCTTGACATTCTCCTGCCACTGCTTGAACGCCGGATCCTTCTCGCGGCTGGCGTCATAGGTGGAGGGCTCGGGCTTGCCGGTGGGAGCGTTGGACTTCGGCGGCTTGGGCGCCTTCGGGATAGTCGAGGTTTTCGAGGCCGAGCCACTCGTCACCGGCGGCTTGGGCAGCGGGCGCGACGTGTTGCCCGTCGGCTTGGGCAGGTTCGCGCTCATCGATCCGCCGGTTGGCTTCGGGGGCGCGATCGGAGCCTTGCCCAAGGCCGCAGGACCGCTGGCGCCGCTCGCCGATGCCGAGCCCGCGGAAGCAGAGGCGCCGGACTTCGCGGGGCCCGCAACGCCGGCGTTGCGACTCGTGCTCTTCGACGCTCCCGCGGAGCCGTTGACGGCCGCGGGCTTCTTGTCCTTCCCGGTGGGTGCGCCCGGACCGCCAGCGTTGGGGCCAGCGGGGCCCGGGCCGCGCCCACCTGCGGCGCCGGGTCCGGCTTTGCCGGGCGGCGCGGGTTTATTCGCGCCACTCGCCGCGGACTTGTCCTTGGCGGCCGGGGCGGCGCCCGGCGGCGTGGGCAGCGGGCGGTTCGCGTTCTTGTTCACGGGCTTGTTGGGGGGCGGCGGCATAGCAGAGTTCCAGTGGATGGGTGTGTTATTACCTTTGGTTAGGCCTTGGGCTTCTGACTTCCGGGCTTCGTCGTCGGCGCAGGCGTCGACGGGCGCGCGGGCGGCTTCGCCCCGGTGGGCGCGGGCTTCTTGATAGCCAGCTTGATCTCTTTCTGGGGCGTGGCGACTTTCGGTGCCTTAGCCGCGGCCTTCGCGTCAGCCTTGGCGACGACCGACTTCTTGACACCCGAGGCGAACGCGGCGACCGGGCCCAGCGGCGTGACGCTGGCGGCGCCCATGGCGGCCGCGGCGGCCCGCGTGCCGGCGGGGATCTTGGGCATGTCCTTGCTCGTGCGCCCGGTCACGATGGCTTTGATGTTGTCCTTGGGCCCGCCGATGCCGCCCTGGCTCTTGTACAGCGCGTTGTAGGTTTTGCCGATCTGCTTCACGCCCTGCTTGAGGTGGTCGGCGACCTTGCGGTTCGCGGGGTTGTTCTTCGACACGGCGCGGGCTCCTGTGAAGCAGCGCGCCCGCAGCGGTCCCCCCGCCCGGCACACGCGGGGGCGAGTATAACGGAGTCCCGTCAGCGATGTGCAGCTGGCGCCAGCTAGTGAGGCTTTGCCCGCTCGCCCATCAGCTTGCGGGCCTTCACAACGTCACCAACGAACTCCACCGTCCCGCAGTCCAAGCACATGTTGGCGTCAACGGCGACGTCATTGGACGCCATGGTGAGGAACGGCGTGTTCTTCGGGCGAAAGGTGAGGCTGAAGGAGCCGAGAGCCCCGGGCTCCAGCCGCGTGCCGCCGCATCGGATGCACTTCTTGGTGTCGCTCATCGCCGGCCCCTGCGTCAGGACATCCCCGCCACGCGATCGACCTCGTCCAGGCTCGTCACGCCGTCGGCCACCAGCCTCCAGCCGAACTGCTGGAGCGTTGAGAATAGCCCCTGCTCGATCACCTTCTTCATCGCTGTGATCGAGGGGTCGCGGAGCACAATGTCGCGCAGCTCGTCGTTGAAGTCCAGCAGCTCGAACAGCGCCCGCCGCCCGCGGTAGCCCGTCCGCAGGCATCGCGAGCAGCCGGTGGCCGTGTAGATCTGCGTCTTTCCCTGCAGGAACTTGCCCAGGCGCGTGGCCTGACCGGGAGCGACCGGCTGCAGCCGCTTGCAGTTGTCGCACAGCATCCGCACCAGCCGTTGCGCAAGGATCAGGTCGAGCGAGTTGGCCACCAGGTGCCGCTCGACCTTGAGGTCCAGCAGGCGGAACACGGCCGTGATGGTCTCCTTGCTGTGCACGGTGGAGAACACCAGGTGCCCGGTGATGGCGGCCTGCATGGCGGTGCGGGCGGTCTCCTCGTCGCGGATCTCGCCCACGAGGATGACGTCGGGGTCCTGGCGCAGCACGGATCGGAGCAGCTGGCCGAAGTTGTTGCCCTTCTGCTCGTCCACCGGGATCTGCGTCACGCCCGCGAGCTGGTACTCGACGGGGTCCTCGATCGTGATCACGTTACGGGTGGTGCGGTCGATTTCGCGGATGGCGTTGTAAAGCGTCGTCGTCTTGCCGCTACCGGTGGGGCCGCAGGTGATGATGAGGCCGCTGTCCTGGCTGCACACCTGCCGGATGCGCTCGTGCATCCAGGGCGTCATGCCCAGGTCGCCCAGCGATTCGGGCGTGCCCCGCTGGTCCAGACGCCGTACCACGAGCTTCTGCCCGTACATGCTGGGCGTGAAGCTCACGCGGTTCTCCACCCGCCGATCCGGGAACACCGTCGAGAAGTGCCCGTCCTGCACCGCGTCGCGCCCCGCCACGTGCATGTGGCACGCCGCCTTGATTACGCCGAACACCAGCTCGCCCACGCGCTTGGGCAGCTCCATGATCGGCACCATGTCGCCGTCCACGCGCATGCGGACGTTGCAGATCTCCGCCTTGGGCTCCATGTGGATGTCGGTCGCCCGGCTTTTGCTCGCCAGCTGGAACAGCATCCGCACCGCGTTGGGCCCATCGCTCGTCCCTGAGAGCACGTCGCTCGGATTACCGTTCGCATCGACGATCCGCACCTCCTCGGGCGCGCTGTCCTTGGGCGGCAGGGCGTTCATTACCTCCGCCAGCTCGAACATCCAGCCCACCTCGCGGCTGGCCTTGAGCCCCGTCTCCTTTGCGATCTCGCTGTGCTCGTACGCCGCATTGACGTCGAGCTCCTTTGCCTGCAACTCCGGGATATTGGGCCGGTCGCCCTCGATCAGGAACTCGTGCTGCCCCACCTTGAGCACATCGCCGGGTTTGAGGATCGCCGTGGTGACCTTCTCTTCGTTGAGCTTGGTGCCGTTGCGGCTGCCCAGGTCGCGGACCATCCAGCAGCCCTGGTGGTCGAGCTCGATGACGCAGTGGCGGCGGCTGGCCCGCTCGTCGATGAGCGGGATGGTGTTATCCGGCCCGCGCCCGATGCTGACAGCACCGTCGGTGACCTGGAGAGCCTTGGCGTTGCCGCGGATGGGGGTGAGCTTGAGGCGGAGGGACATTCGCGTGGATGGTACCGGGTTGGGAGCGGAGAGGGGCACAGGGGTGGTACCGGCGTGTGACACGCCGGTTGCATCGCAATAAGAACCCTGACCGTCAGGGAGGGACTCGGCCCGCCGCGGGCCGACCTTCGCACCCCTTCAACCTTCGTCCTTGAATAACCGCACACACTCCAGCACCGCCCGCTCCAGCGCCTCCCCCTGCCGGTCAAACGACAGCTCCAGCCGCGGCCTTGCCACCGCACACGGCCACCGGTCCAGGGGCACGTGCAGCAGCTTTGACCAGTCCTTCTCCGTGACCAGCAACACGTCCGCCGAATGCCGCCGCAGGTCCTCGATCAGCCGGGACAGCACCTCGGGCTCGAACTCGGCGTGGTCCTTGAGCACCATCGCGCCGACGGGCTCCTGCCCGATCGCCTCCCGCGCCGCCCCCAGGAACGGCCCGGGGTTGCCGATCGCGCACGCGAGGTACACCCGCTGCTGTCGCAGCCATGCCGTGGGCCGCTCCTCATCCTCCGCCGGCCCGGCGACGAGCACGCCCGTCCACGCGTGCCGGCAGACCGAGACAACGCCCTTGGGCAGGAAGTTCCACAGGCGCGTCTCGATCTCGATCGCGTCGGTCCGCGTTACCGCCTCCGCATGCGTGACCACCGCCGCGTGCGCCCTCGACAAGCTGGAGATCGGCTCCCGCAGCCACCCCGCCGGCAGCAGCTTGTCGCCGAACGGCGGGCGTGTCGCATCCACCAGCACGATGTCCAGCTGCCGCGCAATGCGGCGGTGCTGGAATCCGTCATCCAGGATGATGCAGTTGACCCGCTCACCCTCCTCTGTCGCGAACAGGTTCAGCAGCCCCTCGGTCCGATCGGGCTGTGCCACCATGGGCAGGTCGGGGAACGCACGCTGATAGACCTGCGCCTCGTCAGAAGTCAGCCCCTCGCCCCGTGCCCGCCCGTACCCCCGCATCGCCACGCACGGCCAGCTCCCGTTCTCCCGCAGCAGCCGTACCAGGTGCAGCACCATTGGAGTTTTGCCCGTGCCGCCAACGGACAGATTGCCGACGCTGATCACCGGCCGATCAAAGGTGACAACGCCTTTGCCGCGATCGAATGCGCGGTTGCGTCGGGCCACCACCGCCCCGTACACCTTCGAGGCAAGGGAGCCCAGCACCCCGCTCATCGGGGCCTTCGGCCGGTTCGCGCTCAGTTGTGCGTCATCAAGCGTGCCCATGCAGGTGCGCACAGGTTACACACGCGGACCGGCCGATGGAACGAGCCCGATGAACGAGCCCGACGCGCAAGCCCTACGCGCAAGCGAGCGTCTTCGCCCGGCGCCGCGCTAGCCCAAGCCACTCACGACCTGCTCTTCGCCCCCGCCGCCACCGCCCGCGCCTCCGCGATCTGCCGCCGCAGCTCCGCCCGCTCCCGCCGGTGCATCAGCATGCTCGCGCCGATGTCCAGCAGCGCCAGCCCCAGCACCAGCACGATCAGGCCAACCACCAGGATCCAGGTCATCAGGAACAGGCGGGTGTTCGTCGGCGGAATGAACGCAAAGGCCGCCGCGATCAGCGGGATCGTGAACATCATCAGCAGCCCGTTGACCGTCCGGATCCGCTTGCGCGTCGCCGGCTGGTCAGAACGATCGATGAGGACAACGTGCCCCCCCACCACCAGCATCGCCACCGCAGCGATAGGCACCACCAGCCAGAAGGGCGCCAGCGGCACAGGTGACAGCGTCTGCGAAGCACCGGCAACAAGCTGGCCAAGAACAAGCTGAGTCACGCGGGAACCTTTACATCCTGCGGCATCGGCGCACGCGCCACACCGAGCCTGGTGAGCAGGGGCGCGAGCCGATCCATCGGCAGCCCCATGATCGTCGTCATGTCGCCCGTGTGCGAAAGCGGCCAACCGGCCGCGAGGGCCTCGCGGTAGTTGTAGCCCCCCGCCTTGCCCTGCCACGCCCCGCTCGCGATGTACCGGGCGATCTGGTCCTCGCTGAGGCGCCCGAGCCGGACGCTGGCCGTGTCGGTGAAGATGTACCGCACCGGCTCGTCGGCTCGGCAGTCCACCACCGCCACCCCCGTCAGCACCTCGTGCTCGCGCCCCATGAAGCCGCGGATCATGGCCTCCGCCTCCTGCTGCGTCGTTGGTGTGCCGATCAGCCGCCCGTCCATCAGGCACGCGGTGTCCGCGCCGATGACGACGCGCGGGGCCGCTCCCGGCTCGTTGGCCTTCGCCCAGGCCTTCAGGTACGCCAGGCTGGCGACCCACGCCGCCGGGTTCTGTGTCGCGGGCTTGAGCACGCTGTCCTCGAACCCCGGGTGCGTCGCCTCGTGGGCGCCGAAGCCGAACTCCTCCAGCAGCTGCCGCCGGCGCGGCGACCGCGACGCCAGGAGAATCGTGGAGTTGTTCGACGGGCCCGTCACGCCCAAGTATTCGGCACTCCGCACCGCCCCGGGCGAGCTTTCGTGTGAAGCCCGTGCGAAGCTCAGGGGCTCGCAGCGGCAGCGGGTTTGGCGGGCTGATACGGTTGTCATATGGGCAGTCCTTCCGATTCGAATCAGGCCGTCACTTCGGCCCGCCGGGCGCACCTGGTCCAGCTGGACATCGCCTGGGAAGACCCCGCCGAGAACCACGAGCGGGTGCGGCAGCTGCTCGACCGGGCTGAGGTGTCGCCGGGCGACCTCGTCCTCCTCCCAGAGATGTTCGCGACCGGCTTCTCCTTCAACATCCAGCAGACGAACGACAGGACGGGGCAGACGCTTGCGTTGTTAGCGGAAATCGCCGCTGAGTTTCAGTGCTTCGTGCAGGGCGGGCGCACCGTGGCCGCGTGCCATCAGGTGGCGTGCGGGGCGAGCAACGTCATGACCGTTGTTTCCCCCTCGGGCAAGATTGTCTGCGAGTACACGAAGATTCACCCCTTCTCGATCGGCGGCGAGCACGAGACCTTCGCGCCCGGTCGCGAGGTGGTCGTGTGGGATTGGGCTTTCGGAGGGACGAGCCTCAAGGTCGCCCCCGCGATCTGCTACGACCTCCGCTTCCCCGAGCTCTTCCGCACCGCCACCCTCAGGCAGGGCGCCGAGGTCTTCGCTCTGGGCGCCTGCTGGCCGGTCTCGCGCCAGCACCACTGGCGCGCCCTCGCCATCGCCCGCGCTATTGAGGACCAGGCGTACATGCTGGCCGTGAACCGCACGGGGCGCGACCCCAGGCTCGAATACGCCGGCGGCTCCATCGCCGTTTCATCCAAGGGGGAGATCCTCGGAGAGCTCGGCCCCGAGCCGGGCGTGCTCTCGGTCGAGGTAGACGCCAGGGAGGTCCGCCGCTGGCGCGAGAAGTTCCCGGCCTTGGGGGATGCCCGCCTGTTCCCGACCGCCCCTAGGGCCGAGAACTCGGACAGAGCGCCTCCGGCGCTCCGCGCTGACGCACCCTCCCTCGCATCCCTTGGAAAACTCGGTACGCTGGAAGGGCCGTGGGGGCACGGCCTTTTCCCAATTCCGTCCTGATGTGAGCCCACCATGCGTTCTCTCTTCGCTCTGGCCCTGACCCTCGTCGCCCCTGCCGCCCTCGCCGACTTCAACTTCGCAACGTTCCCCAACGCCAACGGGCTCTCCCTCGTCGGCGCGGCCTCCATCAACGGCGGCGCCACACTCCGACTTAACGCCGCCGCGGCAAACAGCGTTGGCGCGGCCTGGCACACCACCCCGCAAGCGGTCGCGGACGGATTCACCACCACTTTCAACTTCCGTATCCACACGCTCGCCGGGGGCGGTGCGGACGGGTTCGCGTTCGTCATCCAGAACTCCGCCGTTAACGCCGTCGGCCTTGGCGGCTGCCGCATCGGCTACCACGACATGCCCAACAGCGTGGTGGTCGAGTTCGATACGTTCCAGAGCGGCACGTGCGACGCCGGCACCGTGAACGACCCCAACGGCAACCACGTGAGCATCCACACCCGCGGACAGCAGCCCAACTCCGCCGAGGAGGCCGCGTCCATCGGCATCAACACCACGCTGGGCAGCCTCTCCAACGGCTCCGTGCAGACGTGCAAGGTCACCTACGTGCCCGGGGTGGGCGGCGGCAACGGCGTCATGTCCGTTTTCGTCGGCGACATGACCACGCCCAAGATCACGGCCTCCATCAACCTCGCCACGACCCTCGCGCTCAACCAGGGCAGGGCCTGGGTTGGATTCACCGGCGCCACGGGAGGCTCGACCGAAATCCACGACATCCAGGCGTGGTCCTTCACCGAGGGCGCCCCCGCCCAGCCCAACAACCCGCGCACGCCGATCATCACCGAGCCCACTTTCGACGGACGCGTGGTCAACCCAGCCGACGTGCACATGGAAACCGACGTCTTCTTCTCCCCCATCGGCGCCACCCACCGCTGCACCGACTGGGAGATCTGGACCGTGACCCCCTCGGAGGTCGTCTGGCGGGCCGCGTGCCTGACCGGCGTTGAACGCCTGCACACGCACATCGGCGACGGCGTGTTCCTCAACTCCCACGCGGGGCGGGCCGAGTTCCTCCCCAGCACCAACTACACGCTCCGCGTCCGCCACCGTGACGACACCAGCTCCGCCACCGAGTACAGCGCCTGGGCGCAGCGGCCCTTCTCGACTGGCACGATCACGTCCAACCTGCCGATGTCGATCGAGGACGTCACCCTGCCGCCGCGCTGGACCATCGCCAGTACCGGGGCTCCGGTGGAACTACCCAACGCGTCTACGCCTCCGCGCCTGCGGCTCGAGTCCGGCCATGGCGACCTGCTCGTCGAGCTCGCGGCTTCCGCGGGTGGGCACGTGATCACAAACCCGGCCGCCCTCACCGAGCACGTCGAGGTCCGCGCCCACTTCATCGCCGGCTCGTCCCCGCTCTCGCTCCCCGCCACCAACCTCGCCGTCGTTAACGAGCACTGCACCACCAAGACCATCTACCTGCCTGCGGTCAACCTCGCCGCTAACCAGCACGCGTACTACTGGGCCTCCGCCGCGGGCAACACCTACACCGGCACCGCCGCCCAGGACCACGCCGACTTCACCACCCTTGCCCGCGGCTCGGAGATGCCCTTCCTCGCCACCGAGCACGGCTATGCCGTCGAGAAGTTCGCCACCGGGTTCCAGCTCCCGGTCAACATTGCGTTCGTGCCCAACCCCGGCCCCAACCCCACCGACGTCTTCTGCTACGTGACCGAGCTCTACGGCACCATCAAGATGGTCACGCGTGACGGCACGCTCAGCGATTACCGCACCGGCCTCATCAACTTCAATCCCACCGGTGCCTTCCCGGGCAGCGGCGAGCAGGGCCTCGCGGGCATCTGCGTGGACCCGACCAATGGCGACGTCTATGCCACCGTTCTCATGGACGACGGAACCGGCAACCACTACCCGCGCGTCATCCGCCTCCAGAGCAACGATGGCGGCCGCACCGCCGCAACTGTCACCACGATTCTCAACATGCCCGCGGACCCGCAGGGCCAGAGCCACCAGATCTCCAACATCTCCTTCGGCCCCGACGGCATGCTCTACGTCCACAACGGCGACGGCTTCGTGGCGTCCACCGCCCAGGACCTCACCCGCTTCCGCGGCAAGATCCTCCGCATGACCAAGGCGGGCGCCGCCCCCACCGACAACCCCTTCTACAACGCGACCGACGGTATCTCCGCTCGCGACTACGTCTGGTCCTACGGCGTGCGCAACCCCTTCGGCGGCGCGTGGCGCCTCGCCGACAACCTGCACGTCATCATCGAGAACGGCCCGACCGTTGACCGCCTTGCGAAGATGGTCCGCGGCCGGAACTTCGCGTACACCGGCTCCGACGCCAGCATGGCCAATTTTGCGATCTACAACTGGAACCCCTCCCGCGGCCCCGTGAACGGCGTCTTCATTCAGAACGAGGTCTTCAACGCCAGCGGCTTCCCCGCCGACAAGCACGGCAAGCTCTTCGTCACCGAGTCCGGCCCCACCTACGCCACCGGGCCGCAGGTGCTCGGCAAGCGGATCGTCGAGTTCGGCGTGAGCGCGGGCGCCAACGAGACCGACCAGGGCTCCCTCACCTCCGGCCCCGGCACCGTGCTCGAGTACGCCGGCGCCGGCAAGGGTTCGATCGTGGGCCTCGCCGCGGGCCCCAACGGCCTCTACTTCACCGACCTCTACAAGGACTTGGGGGCCGCGTCACCCATCGAGCGCGGGGCGAGCCTCTACCGCCTCTACTACGCGGGCGAGACCGGCGTCTGCTGCTCGTCGGACTTCAACGGCGACGGCGACTACGGCACCGACCAGGACATCGAGGCGTTCTTCGCCTGCCTCGGCGGCACCTGCTGCGCGACGTGCCAGGGCGCCGACTTCAACCACGACGGCGACATCGGCACCGACCAGGACATCGAGTCGTTCTTCCGCGTGCTCGGCGGCGGCAGCTGCTGAGGCTCCCGTTTATTCGCGAGCCAGCAGCACCACCGCGTGCACCTCGATCGCGCGCCCCTCCCCCACCGCATCGACCTTCTCGTGCGTCTTGCCCTTGATGTTCACCCGCTCCACCCCCACCGCCAGCGCGGCAGCCACATTCCCCCGCACCCGCTCCTTCACCGGGCTCAGCTTCGGCCGCTCCAGGATCACCGTCACGTCCAGGTTCGACACGACGTACCCGCGCTCGCGCGCCAGCCGCGCGGCCTCCTCGATGAACACCCGGGAGTCCTGCGACTCGTGCCGCGGGTCGGTATCGGGGAACAGCTGGCCGATGTCCGGCAGCCCCAGCGCCCCCAGCACCGCGTCCGTCACCGCGTGGTAGAGCGCATCGCCGTCCGAGTGCGCCACCGGCCCGTGCGTGTGCTCCAGCCGCACCCCCCCGAGGATGAACGGTCGCCCAGCCCCTTGCGGTGCAAGCACTTCCAGACGGTGCAGGTCATACCCGTGCCCAATGCGGCACGCGGGCTGAACGTTCACCTGGTCTGTCGTCGTACGGGAGGGTGTCACCGGCTCAGTGTACCTCCCGGCAGGACCAGCAACCGTGGTGTACGTTGGTGCTGGACCGGCTGAATAGGCGATACAGTGGGCCCCGGGACTCACACCGGCCCCACTGACCTTTGGAGACCTTGGGAATGAACAAGCTCGGCGTCCTCGCGGCACTCACCCTCGCACCCGCCCTCCTGGTCGGCTGTGATGTCTACGAGAAGCAGACGTACACCAGCACCGCCGCCGTGCCGCAGACGGTCAGCCTCCGCGACGTCGGCACCAACGAGCAGCTCTGGAGCTACGACATTCCCCCGGGCCAGCAGCTCAAGCTCTGGTTCAGCAACTCCAAGTCCCGCGCCAACGACCTGGGCTACGACGAGATGGTGTGGACGGTCGGCCCCATCGGCCAGTCCTCCGGCCCGCAGAACAACCGCATGCGCGTCCCCCCACCGATGTCCCGCCGCCTCGAGGGCTCCGTCCGCCCCGCCGAGCTTGGCACCAAGGCCGCCCCGGCCCCGGAGCTCACGTCGCCTGCGATGAAGTAAGCCCGCCTTGAAAGCCCCTCCCAGAGGGAGGGGTTCGGGTGGGTTCGTTCAGCACAGAGTCAACGAGTTTCAGTGGGATCAACTCCCGCCGGGTTGACTCCGCAAACACGTCCCTCTCCGCGCAACTCCGCCCTCTCCGCGTCCTCCGCGGTAGGCCTCTCCTTAGTGCGCCGACTGGCTGCACGTGTAGGACACGTCGCGCGCCTTGAGCTCCCGCAGCAGGTCCTCCACCAGCCCCGGCACGCCCGCGATCATCTCCGGCGCCAGCACGCCCTTCTCGCCGACCCGCCCTGAAAGCAGCATCCGCGCCACGATTGTGCACGGGAACGCCGTCGTCCGCGCCATGCTCGTCGCCTGAGAAGCCTTGTCGTAGAAGTCCAGCAGGTCGTACGTCACCCGCGCCGGCTTCCCGCCCCGCTCGCCCGACGCAGTCACCCGCATCACCGTCAGATCCTCCTCGCCCGGCCCGTACGTCCACTTGGGGAACAGCAGCGCACTCGTCACATCCAGCGGCCGCACGCTCACGCCCTTCACTTTCACCGGCTCCTTGCTGAACAGCCCCGTCTCCCGCATCACCCGCATCAGCTCGATGTGCCCGGGGTAGCGCAGCGTCTTCTCCTTCATGAACGGCACCTTCAGCGACGTCGTGAGGCTCCGCAGCCCGTCGGTGTTGAACGCCTCCAGCGTCCCCACCCCCGCGAAGTCCATCAGCTCCGGCTCGCTCAGGGCCTCCCGCGTCACCACCCGCCCGTGCTCCACCAGCCGCGCCGGGCGCGTGTACTCCTCGATCACGTCCGCGGGCGCGAACGCCGCCTTGTACTCGTACGGCCACCTCCGCTCCCGCGGCAGCCCGCCCACGTAGATCTCAATCTCCTCGCACCGGTCTAGCTGCGCCGCCCCGTACGCCGAGAGGATGTGGCTCATCCCGGGCGCCACGCCGCAATCGACCACCGCCGTCACACCCTTCGCCCTGGCCTTCGCCGACAGCTCCCCAAAGTCCTCCGCCATGAACGAGATGTCGCAGTAGGGCCGCCCCGCGTCGATCACCGCCCCCAGCGCGCCGTACCCAAGGTGGCTCGCCAGGGCCCCGCACACCAGGTCGTGCTGCGAAGCCAGTCGCGTGATGGCCGCGGCACTGGACAGGTCCTCGCGCACCGTCTTCAGCCGCGCCCCGCACCGCGCCCTGGCGGCTTCCAGGTTCCGCTCGCTTACATCCGCGACCGTCACCTCAAAGTCACGGCACAAGTCCGCGGCCATGACCGACCCCACCATCCCCGCACCGAGCACAAGCACTTTTTCCATTCAAGTTCCCCCCGGTGGCACGACCCGCCTAGGGGTCCTGCTTGGCCAGCCACTCACCTTCCGCAAGTCGATCACCCCGGCCTCACCGCCAAGACCGAGCACGGCGCCGTTCGCAGCAGCCGCTCGGCGGTGCTCCCCAGCAGCAGGTCACGCAGGTTGGTCTGCCCGCGCTTACCCATGATCACCAGGTCCGCCCCCACCTGCCTGGCATACGCCGAGATCCCGTGCGCGGCCGTGTCGTGCTGCACCAGGGTGTACACGGGCTTGAGGTACTGCATCTCGTGCGACAGCGGAGCCGCGAACTCCCGCAGCTTCTGCTCCATCCCCGCTCGCAGCGCCTTCTCGAGTTCCGGCACCTCGCCCGGCTTGTTCAGCTTGTGCCCCCACGGGCTCGCGTACGCGTGCACGATGTGCAGCCCCGCCCCGTCCTGCGTGGCGAACCGCACCGCCTGCTCCAGCGCCCGCTTCGAGGTCGGCGAGAAGTCCACGGCCACCACCACCGTCGTGAACGGCCCGCTGTGCCCCTGCTGCACCAGCAGCACGTCCGTCCCCGCCCGCTGCACCGCCCCGCTCGCGACCGGCCCCGCCCCCTTTGACTTGGTAACCCCTTCCACGCCCATCACCAGCAGCCCCGCATGGGCGTCACCCACCCGGCGCGAGATCGCCGCCACGCTGGAGTTGACCTCCACCTCCAGCTTCAGCTTCTCGGCCCCCGGCACCCTGGCCGCGAACTCCGCCCACCGCTGCTGCGACGAGTTGATCAGCTCCTGCGTGGCATCCGCCACCATGGGCACCAGCGGCGCGTTCACGTCGATGACCACCAGGGTTTCGATAACGTGCACCGGCCGCACGCTCGCCTGCCCGAACGCCGCGATCCGGATCGCCTGGGTCAGCGCCGCCGCGCTCGCGGGAGAGAAGTCAATACCCACAACGATGGTTCCAAGGCCGTGCATGAGGACCTCCGTGCCGGATCGTAGAGCCTTGCCCCGGGCTTGCACGAGCGTTTCAAGCGGCAACTGCTGCGCGGTCGATAAGCGTGCCTGATTCCACTCTCCAGACACGAGGTCAGGCACCCCATGCGCACCATCGCGATCATCAACCAGAAGGGCGGCTGCGGGAAGACCACCACGGCCATCAACCTCGCCGCCGGTCTCGCCCGCCAGGGCCGCCGCACCCTCCTCATCGACATGGACCCCCAGTCCCACTGCGCCGCCGGCCTCGGCATCCCCGAGCAGCGCATCGAGATGGACATCGGCGACGCCATGCTCGCCGTCGGCCAGCGCCCCATCGACCCCACCAAGCTCCTCTGGAGGGCCGGCCGCAACCTTGACCTCGCCCCCTCTCGCATGCGCCTGGCCGGCCTCGAGGCGCCCCGGGGCGGCCTCGCTGACCTTGTGGACAAGGACAAGCGCCTCGCCAACGTGCTCACGCACCTCAAGGGCGACTACGACGTCTGCTGCATCGACTGCCCGCCCTCGATCGGTCTGCTCACGTACAACGCCCTCGCCGCGGCCGACACCGTCCTCATCCCCGTTGAAACCTCCTTCTTCTCACTCCAGGGCGCCAACCGCCAGCTCCAGACCGTCAAGACCATCGCCCGCCGCCTGGGTGTCTCGCTCCCAGTGTGGGTGCTGCCGACGATCCACGACAATTCCAACGCCGTCGCCATCGACCTCCTCGAGGAGCTCTACAAGCGCTTCAAGGAGAAGAGCTTGCCGCTGGTGATCCGGCGCGACGCCAAGCTCCGCGAAGCCGCGAGCTTTGGCCAGTCCATCCTCGACTACTCCCCCGAGTCCGCCGGCGCCGAGGACTACCTCAAGCTCGCTCAGTGGGTCGCCGAGAACCTCAAGCCCCGCGGCAGCACGGTTGTCGACCTTGACGATGACATCACCGCCGACGAGACACCCGCGCCCGCACCGGTCGCCGCGGCCCCGACTATTCCAAGCGTTCCCACCTCCCCCGAGGTCAAGCCGATCTCCCGCGCCGAAGATGTCGCTCGGCGCGCGCAAGAGTTCCTCCGGCGCGTCGCCCTGGGCAAGAACCCCGGCACACCCGCACCCGAGACCACCCCCACCAGCTTCGCCCCCGTGACCCCCGCCCCCACCCTGCCGACCCCCACAGTCCCCTCCGGCCCGACGGTCGACAACGCGAGCGGCGGCGTGGCCACGCTGATCCAGCCGCCGGCCACCACGGTTCAAGCCACCCCCCAGCCCCGCTCCACCGTCCTCAAGCTGATCGAGACCCCCGCGACCAAGCCCGCCCCCGTCTCCCCCAGCACCCACCGCCTCCTCGGCGTGCGCGAGACCAACCAGGGCGTGCTCTTCGTCCAGCCCCTCACGCTGGGCGACAGCGTCTCCATCGCCGCCAGCTTCAACAACTGGAACCCCACCAGCCACGTGCTGAAGGCCAATCCTGAGCTGGGCGTGTGGGAGCTCTGCGTCAAGCTGCCCCCCGGCAAACACACCTACCGCCTCGTCATCGATGGCCAGTGGTGCACCGACCCCTACAACGACACCTGCGAGCCCAACCCCTTCGGCGAGACCAACTCGGCCTTCACCGTCGGCGCCCCGGCCCACATCTGACCGCTCGTCGTGCCATCGCCGCTCCAAGCTGCGTTTCGGAGAAACCAGTGCCCCCCATCCCCGCCCCCACGCCCGTCATCGACATGGATGTCGCCCCCACCGATTACGACGCCCTCGCCGACCTCTTCCTCGCCGACGAGCCCCTCGCCCGCCCGGCCGCCATCGGCCCGCGCCTGAAGCTCGCCAGCGACGAGGCCGAAGCCAAGCTCGACAAGAAGCCCGAGCCCACCAAGAGCTCAAACGGCACCACCGACTCCTCCAGCCGCGCCCCCGGCGTGGTCATCGAGGGCGTGCTCGCCGGCCACCTGCCTGTCCTCGCCTCCGCCTGGATCACCCAATACGCCCGCCACCTCGCCGACACCGACGATCAGCCCGTCGCTCTGCTGCGTCTGGTCTCCGGCCAGGCTGTCCTCGACCTCATCCTGCCCACCGGCCACAAGATCCCTGCCGACATCAGCACCGCCCCGGGCGAGAAGCTCACGGCCGTGCTCGCCCGCATGGCCGCGCGGTTCCGCCGCTGGGTCATCCGCGTCGATGAGCCCTCCGAGAGCGACTTCTTCCAGCAGCCCCACCTCGCCGGCATCGCCATCCTGACCGGCGGCGACGACCCCGCGATCGTCTCGACCTTCCAGGCCATCAAGGGCCTCTCGCATGACCTCACCGACACCGCCCCCGCGGTGCACCTGGTCATCATGGGCGCCACCGACGCCCGCGCCGAGCTGGCCGAGTCCCGCCTGCGCCGGGCCGCAAGCCAGTTCCTCCGCCGCGACCTCCCCGCCGCGACGCGTATCCCCCGGATCAGCAGCTCCCTCGCCGTGCAGCTCTACCGCGCCCCGACGACAACAACCATCGCCGAAGTGATCGCCGCGCTGCGGGCCGCTCCCGCTGCCCCAAAGCCCCTCCCAGAGGCAGGGGTTGGGGTGGGTTCAAGCGACGCTCGCCCTGCAACCCCGATAAACAAGCAGCCCGTCGTCATCCCCACCATCCAGCCCGCACCCGCGTCCATCGCCCCCGCGCAGGTCCCCCACTCCTCCACTCCCCCGCTCCTCCACTCCACTTCTCCCACTCCCCACACCGCCTCCCGCGTCGGCCCGCTCGCGGTCGTCTCCGACCCGCTCCTCTCGCAGCTCCACCTCACGCCGCTCACCATCACCTGCCCTTACGCGCCCTCCATCCGCATGGCCGCAGACGCCCAGGGCCGCCTGCACCTGCTCGCCCTCGATGACATCGACCCCTCCGACGGCGCCGCCCGCCTGCTGACGGCCGCGTCCTGGGCCAACGACCACGCCCCCCTCCTGGTCGCCGCGGCCCCCGCCCTCAAGTCCGCCGCCGACCCCGCCCTGCACGTCCTCACCAATGATGCCAAGCTCGTCCGCCCGCTGCTCGACACCGGCCTGCGTCTCCACGCCATCACCCGCGTCGAGGTCGGCGGCCAGTCCATCACCGCCGTGATCGCCCTCAACTAAACCCGCGGCCCCGAACAGCCGACCTACACTCCCGCCGATGCACGCCCGCCCAGCGATTCTCGCCGCCCGAATTACCCCGCCCCGCTGAGGGTCGGTCGCGGCGTGCTCCCATCCGAGTACCTCCACGAGGCCGACCCCCACGGGGCGGCCTTTTTCCATTCCAACGAGCCCGACGCGCGAGCGAGGGTCCTTTCCCGTCCCCTCCCCTTGAGGGGAGGGCTAGGGCCGGGTTGGCAAGCCACACCCCAACCTGCGATCAATCGGCACCGCGCCGCCGCGACTCAATTGCACACCCCGCTCACCTAACATCCCGTTCCACCTGAGAACACCCTATGACCACGCCCGCTCAACCCGCGACCTCTCCGACCTCCGCCAAGAAGGGCGAAGAGAAGAGCCGCTATCGCGCCACCCTCAACCTCCCCCAGACCAGCTTCCCCATGAAGGCCAACCTCGTGCAGAACGAGCCCGCCTCGCAGAAGCGCTGGGCCAAGGTCGGCGTCTACCAGAAGCTCCGCCAGGCACGCCAGGACAAGCCCCGCTTTGCCTTCCATGACGGTCCGCCCTACGCCAACGGCTCCATCCACCTCGGCCACCTCATGAACAAGACGCTTAAGGACTTCGTCGTCCGCGCCAAGTCCATGAGTGGCCTGGACTGCCCCTACATCCCAGGCTGGGACTGCCACGGCCTGCCGATCGAGCACAAGGTCATGACCGAGCTCGTTGAGGGCGGCAAGGTCGAGAAGCTCAAGACGCTCGACGAGTGGACCCGCCGCATGGCCGTGCGGCGCGAGTGCCAGAAGCACGCCGAGAAGTACATCAAGCTCCAGGCAGGCCAGATGCAGCGGCTGCTCACCCTCGCCGATTACGACAACCCCTACCTCACCATGGCCCCGCAGTACGAGGGCGACACGCTCGAAGTGCTGGCCTCGCTCCTCGAGCGCGGCCTCGTCTACCGCGCCCTCAAGCCCGTCCACTGGTCCATCGCCAACGAGACCGCCCTCGCCGAGGCCGAACTGGAGTACTACGACCGGGAAGACCTGTCCGTCTACGTGGACTTCGAGGCCGCCGACGGCGAGGCCGTGTACGACGCGTTCGGCCTGAAGGACGAGGAGACCGACGAGACCCTCGAAGACGCCGATGGCGCCGACGAGGCCGAAGCCGGTGAGAGCGAGTCCAAGCGCGGCGGCCCCCCCAAAGGCCGCCCCTCGCAACGCCCCACCTTCATGATCTGGACCACCACCCCCTGGACCCTGCCCGCCAACCTCGCCATCGCGGTGAACCCCAAGTTCGAGTACGCGCTGGTGTGGGTGGACGGCAACATCACGGTCATGGCCGCGGACGCCGTCACGCGCGTGACGCAGCTCGCCAAGTCCGAAGAGGTCTCGATCCTGGCCCGCACCACCGGCGACCGGCTCGTCGGCCTCAAGTACCGCCACCCCTTCGTCACCCTCGCCTCGCAGGAGGGCGTCGCCTCCCCCACCTTCACCGCCGCGGCCCGCCAGCAGGCCACGACCGAGAAGGTCTATTCCGTCATGGGCGCCGACTACGTGACGCTCGAGGACGGCACGGGCCTCGTTCACACCGCCCCCGGGCACGGCGCCGAGGACTATCAGACCGGCCTCCGCGAGGGACTCCCCATCTACTGCCCCGTGCGCGGCGATGGCACCTACGACGCCACCGTCCCTCAGTGGCTCCGCGGCCTTTCCGTCTGGGACGCCAACGAAAAGGTCACCAAGCACCTCCGCGACAGCGGCCACCTCTTCTACGACCACAAGTTCACCCACAGCTACCCGCACGACTGGCGCAGCAAGACGCCCACGATCTTCCGCTGCACCGAGCAGTGGTTCATCGCCGTGGATCAGGCGTTCGACGTGCAACAGCACGGCAAGGCCTCGCTCCGCGACCGCTCGATGAACGCCGTGTCGCCAGGCGAAAACGCGGTGAAGTTCGTCCCCGAGTGGGGCCGCAACCGCATGCGCGGCATGCTCGAGTCGCGCCCCGACTGGTGCATCTCGCGCCAGCGCGCCTGGGGCCTGCCCATCCCCGCCTTCGTGCTCGAGGACGGCACGACCTTCATGACGCCCGCCAGCGTCCGCGCCATTATCGCGCTCGTGAAGGCCAAGGGCTCCGACGCCTGGTTCCAGATGCAGCCCGCCGAGCTGCTCGCCGGCTACAACCCCGCGAGCGACCCGCACGCGAGTGCCGCGGTGAAGGCCGCGCACGCCGCGGGCTGGGAGAGCGTCAAGAAGGGCGGCGACATCATCGACGTGTGGTTCGAGTCCGGCTCCTCGTGGAACTCGGTGATCCGTGCCCGCAACCTCGGCTACCCCGCCGACCTCTACCTCGAGGGCTCCGACCAGCACCGCGGCTGGTTCCAGGCCTCGCTGCTTCCCGCCCTCGGCGTCACCGGCGAGCCGCCCTTCAAGACCCTCCTTACCCACGGCTTCATGGTCGACAAGGACGGCCGCAAGCTCAGCAAGTCCCGCGCCGACGCCGCCCGCTACGAGGTCGACAACCTCACCGTTGAGTTCGGCGTCGACGTCATGCGCTGGTGGGTGGCCTCGCTGCCCTACGAGAACGACGTCAAGGTGGACGTCGAGTTCTTCGCCCTCGCCGGTGAGAGTTACCGCAAGGTCCGCAACACCCTCCGCTTCATGCTCAGCAACCTGTATGACTTTGATGGCACCGGTCTTGGTGGCACCGGTCTTGGTGGCACCGGTCTTGGTGGCACCGGTCTTGGTGGCACCGGTCTTGGTGGCACCGGTCTTGGTGGCACCGGTCTTGGTGGCACCGGTCTCCCGACCGGTGCGCCTTTCGACTTTCCCCCAACGTCGCTCGACGCCTGGGCCCTTTCCGAGTACCACCGCGTCGCCGAGGCCGTGACCGCCGCCTACCACGCCTACGACTTCAAGACCGCCCAGTCCAAGCTCTACGACTTCTGCAACGACACGCTCTCCGCGGTCTATCTGGCGGCCGTGAAGGACCGCCTCTACTGCGACAAGCCCGACGCACCGCGCCGCCGCCGCACGCAGGCCGCGCTCTACCTGATGACCGACGGCCTCGCTCGCCTGCTCGCGCCCATCCTCCCCCACACCGCCGACGAGACCTACCGCGCCCTGCTGAAGGCCGACCAGAACAGCGACGCCTGCGTCCACCTCGAGACCTTTGCCCCCGCGCCCAACGCCAAGGCCGACCCCGCGTGGACCGAGGTCGCCTCCCTCCGAGCCGCGGCCCTCATCGAGCTCGAAAAGGCCCGCCAGCAGCTCCGCGAACGCGAGTCCGCGGGCGACCCCGCCGCAAAGTCCGCCGAACCCCTCGACTTCGGCGTCACCCTGCCCGACACCTCCGGCACGCTCTCCCGCTTCGACATGGAAGACCTCGCCGACCTGCTCGGTGTCAGTCTCGTCCGCATCGATGCCAAGGCCACCGGCATCACCGTCGAGGACCGCCGCAAGGAGCCGCAATGCGAGCGATCCTGGAAGCGCGACGGCACCGTCCGGCAGCGCAGCGACGGTGGCCTGCTCACCGACCGCGACGCCGCGGCCGTGGGCGTCCAGTAACTCACCGCGTTATCGCACGTTCAGCCCCTCCGCACAAACGGCACGACCTGCCCGACTCCCAGAACCCCACCCGGCCCGCTGCTCATCCCCCGCAGCGGGCCGTTTTCGTTCCGCCCCACATCCGATCTTCAAGCTCACATGAACCCCGAGCGTGAAGACTCCAGCCAGCCGCCCCACCGGCGCACGCCCCTCACCGGTGCCAATAACGCTGCCGTGGGCCCGCTCGCCAGCTACGAAGAGGTCGAGCACCTCGGCGGCCTCATCGCCAAGCTCGACTCGCTCCTCGACGGCTCCAAGACCACGCTCGACACCCTCAAGTCCAAGTTATCGGGCGAGTCCGTGCTCGAGATCGCCATGGCTGGCGAGGTCGAGAAACGCCTCACCACCGCCGCGCAGGCCTTGGAGCGCATGAGCGAGCTCGTGCACAACGCCATGCAGGGGCCCTCGCTCTCCATCGGCTCCGCATCGCTCGCCCGCTCGCGCCCGGTCACGCTCGCCGAGGCCATCGACCACGCCGTCGAGCTCCTCACGCCCATGGCCAAGCGCCGCGGCGTCGACTTCCACCTCGACCTCGTCCCCGCCGTCGCATCGCTCCCCGCCGGCGCTCTGTACACCGTCGTGCTCAACGCGCTCCAGAACGCCGTCGAGTCGATCTCGCGCCGCGGCGTCCGCGGGCGTGTCGACATCAGCGTCCGCCACGACCGCGCGCCGGTCATCGGCGGCTATGGGCGCGACACGCGCGACTGGTATCTCCTTGAAGTCACCGATGACGGCGCCGGCCTCCCCGCAAACGTCGATAGCGCCCGCCTCTTTGACCTTGGCTTCACCACCAAGCCCCGCGCCAGCGGCGTCGGCCTCGCCGTCGCCCGCAACGTTGTCCAGGGCATGGGCGGCACCATCGAGCTCGCCCCCCGCGAGGGCGTCCGCGGCGGCGCGATCCTCCGCGTCAAGTTCCCCAGCCCCGCCGCCAGCGGCACCCTCCGCCTCGGCGGCGCCGCCTGAACGAGCCCGACGCGCAAGCGAGGGTCTTCTTCCTACCGCCGCACCCGCCGCACCTCTCCCCCCCCCACACACCTGCGCCCTCGCTTCACCCGCGCTTCGCCCCCGCCTCAACCCCACCCCGCCCACTTGGGCATGGCCGCCCCGCTCCCCTCTGTCTTCTGGTACCGCTCCCTCCCCACTACCCGCCGCCCCGCTCTCACGGGCACGCACCGCACCGACAACCTCGTGATCGGCGGCGGCATCGCTGGCCTCTCCTGCGCCCAGCGTCTCATCGAACTCGGCCAGCAGGTCACGCTCATCGAGGCATCGTTCATCGGCGCGGGCGCCACGGGCAAAAGCTCCGGCTTCATCACCCCCGACAGCGAGCTCGGCGTCACCCAGCTCCGCCGCCGCTTCGGTGACGCTACCGCCCGCACGTTGTGGCAATCCGCCAAGGACGCCTGCGACCTCATCAAGCAGAACGTCATCGATTCCGGCCAGGACTGCGGCATGATTGAGGCCGACAGCTTCTACTGCTCCCGCGGCCGCTCCGGCCCACGCTCCCTCCGCGACGAGCACGATGCCCAGACCGCCCTCGGCTTCGACGCCCACTGGCACGAGCACGACATCACCGAATGGCTCGGCACCTCCCGCTACACGGCCGCGCTCCGCACCTCCGGTACCTTCGGCATTCAAGGCACGCAGTACGCCAACGCCCTCGCCACCCTGCTCGAGTCCCGCGGCCTCACTCTCCTCGAGCACACACCCGCCACCGACATCGCCGAAGGGCTCGTCACGACTCTCAACGGCACCATCGAGGCCCAACGCATCTTCGTCTGCACCGACCGCTACGCCCCCAGGCTCGGGATTCAGACCCGCAGCGTCTACCGCGCCCGCACCTACCTCGCCATCACGCGCCCGCTGCCGCGCGATCTCCTCCACCAGCTCTTCCCGAAGGGCCCGCTCCTCGTGTGGGACACCGACCTCGTCTACCAGTACTTCCGCCCCACACCCGACCACCGCCTCCTCGTCGGCGGCAGTCTGCTGACGCACTCCACCCGCGCCGGCACCCCGGACCCCGCCGCGGGGCTCCGCCACCTCACCCAATACATCGAATCCACCTTCCCACAGCTCGCGCCCGCGCGCTTCGAGGCATACTGGCCCGGCCTCATCGGCGTCAGCAAGGACATCCTGCCCATCGCTGGCCCAGTTGCCGATACGCGCACCATCCACTGCGCCCTCTGCGCCGCCGGCCTCCCATGGAGCACCCTCGCTGCCCGCACCGCCGTCGATTCAGCCCTCGAACGCCCTTCCCCCATCGCCCCCTACTTCAACCCCGCCCGCGCCTTCGGCCCCGCCGACTCCCTCCAGCCGCTGCTCGGCAAGCCCAACACCTGGGGCCTCGCGTACTACTACGCCCGCGAGTACCAGCGTGGTGGCCTCCGCCGCGCCCGCACCGAACGCAACCTCACCGCCGCCGCCCTCACACTCGCCGCCGCGGCCGCCCTTTACGCCACCGCCCGCGCGCTTCGGAATCGTGCCACCGAGATGTCCTCATCTCGGTGGGCCCCCACCCCACGGCACCGCCAACCCGCGAAACCGCTCGCACGCCCCCACCACGCGCGGTAAGCTGAACCCATGACGCACCCGCGGCCCACCCTGCCCCGCGCGTTCACGCTCATCGAGCTCCTCGTTGTCATCGCCATCATCGCCCTGCTCATCGGCCTGCTGATGCCCGCGCTGGGCAAGTCCCGCGAGGCCGCGCGCACCGTCATCTGCCTGAGCAACCAGCGGCAGATCGGCGTCGCCCTCATGGGCTACGCGGCCGACCGCAAGGAGTACATCCCGCGCGAGAGCGGCGACAGCGAGCAGTGGCCCGGCCGCCCCACCCAGCCCCGCAACCCGCAGTGGCCGCAGGTCCTCCGCCCCTACCTCGACCCCGAGGCCGCGAAGAAGGACAACGAGCTCTACCCCAACGGCGAGCGCGAGTGGTTCCGCGAGGCACCGTACTACAAAGACCCCAGCCGCCGTCGCGGCGACAAGCACCAGATCCACTACGTCGTCAACGGCTTCTCCTTCTCCGCCCCAGGCATGCTCAACAGCATCGCCAAGAAGGCCACGCCCATGCACCGCTACCCCCGCCCCAGCGAGTGCATCTGGATGTCCTGCTTCGCCGACGACCCCACCAACGTGCACTCGGGCGCGTGGTACGCCCCCGGCCAGACCAACGTCCAGGTCGCCCAGCACTACGACCTTCACGAGCTCTCCAACCTCGACGGCTCCGTCCCCAACAACCCCATCTACATCCAGCGCATCTCCCCTAAGCGCCATGGGATGGGCGCCAATGCGATGTATCTCGATGGCCACGCCAAGACCGAAAAGGCCGACGTGCTCGTCACCCTCAAGACCTGGGAAGACGGCGACTACCGGCCCAATGGCGAGCCGTGAGCCACGAGTGCTATTCCCCCGCACCTGAACTCCTGCTCGCGTTCGCGTCCTCTCTGGAAGCTATCGATGCACCATCTCCGGCGTCTGACCCTGCCCCTTGGCCTCTGCCTCGCGATCACCGCCTGCACAACCCGCCCGGCACCGCAGCAGACCGCGACCTCAGTCGCGCAAGTCTCGATCAAAGCACACAACGAAGACTTCCTCCGCCAGTACGCGGCCACCTACCGCTTCACATTGGGCCGCCCGAAGTCCATCACCGTCACGCCTGACGGCAAGGCCGTGCTCTTCCTCCGCTCCGGCCCGCGGTCCTTTGTCCACGACCTCTACGAGTTCGACGTCGCCACCGGCAAGGAGCGCGTGCTCTTGACCGCCGAGCAGGTTCTGGGCGGCCAGGACGAGCAGCTGACGCCCGAGGAAAAGGCACGCCGCGAACGCCTTCGCTTGTCCAGCCGCGGCATCACCAGCTACGAGCTCTCTGATGACGGCTCGAAGCTGGTCGTCCCGCTCTCCGGCCGCCTGTTCATCATCGACCGCGCCACCGGTCACCGCACCGAGATCAAGAGCGACGCGGGCGCGCCGATGGACCCCCACCTCTCGCCCGACGGCGCCCGCCTCGCCTGCGTCCGCAACGGGGAGGTGTACGTCACCGACCTCGCATCGGGCCAGGAGCGCAAGGTGACCAGCGGCGCCGGAGGCTCCATCACCAACGGCCTGCCCGAGTTCGTCGCCCAGGAAGAAATGGGCCGCTTCCGCGGCTACTGGTGGTCGCCGGATTCCACGCACATCGTTTTCCAGCAGACCGACACCTCCGCCATGGAGGTCTTCCACATCGCCGACCCCATGCACCCCGAGGCCGCGCCCAACGCGTGGCCCTACCCCCGTGCCGGCGGCAAGAACGCCGACGTCAAGCTCGGCATTGTCAGCGTCGACGGCGGCGACCCGGTCTGGGTTCAGTGGGACCGCGAGCAGTACCCCTACCTCGCCACCGTGAAGTGGCCCAAGAACGCGCCGCTCACCATCCTCGTGCAGAACCGCACGCAGACCGATGAGATGCTGCTCGCTGTGAATCTGGAAGGCGGCTCGACGGCCGCGCTCCGGCGCGAGCGCGATGACGCCTGGGTCAATCTCCAGCAGAGCTGCCCGCACTGGCTCCAGGACGGCAGCGGCTTCCTGTGGCTGACCGAGCGCACCGGCGAATGGTCACTCGTGCACCGCGCTCGCGAGCACGCGATCCAGCGCTCGCTCACTCCCAAGGGCTTTGGCTTGATCGACCTGCTCGGGGCCGACGAGAAGCACGGGATGGCCTACGTCATCGCCAGCCCCGACGGCATGCAGATCCACCTCTGGGCCGTGCCGCTCGCGGGCGGTGAGCCGGTCCGGCTTTCCACCCAGGCCGGTCAGCACAGCGCGACCTTCGCAAAGGGCGGCGGTGCCCTGGGCACGTGGGTCCACTCGTGCAACCTCGCGGACGGCACCGTCAAGGTGCTGGTGCGACGCGGCATGGAAGCGGAGCCGATCGGTGAACTCTCCTCCGCCGCCGAAGAGCCCCCCTTCATCCCCAACGTCGAGTTCACCACGGTCACCGACCGCAACCTCCGCGCCGCCATCATTCGCCCCCGCTCCTTCGACCCGGCCCGCAAGTACCCAGTCATCAACAGCGTCTACGGCGGCCCGCACACCAACGTCGTCAACGCCACGCCCCGCTCATACCTCCTGCACCAGTGGCTCGCCGACCAGGGCTTCATCGTCGTTTCCATCGACGCCCGCGGCACGCCCCGTCGCGGGCGCGACTGGGAGCGCTCCATCAAGAACAACGTCATCGACGGCCCCCTCGAGGACCAGGCCGCCGCGGTCAAAGCCCTCGCGGCCAAGTACCCCGAGATGGACATCACCCGCGTGGGCATCACCGGCTGGTCCTTCGGCGGGTACTTCTCCGCCATGGCCACGATGCGCCGCCCCGACGTCTTCAAGGCCGGCGTTGCTGGCGCCCCGGTGTGCGACTGGCAGGACTACGACACGCACTACACCGAGCGCTACATGGGCCTGCCGCAGGAGAATGCCGCGGGCTACCAGGCCAGCAACGTCCTCACGTACTGCAAGGACCTCACCGTACCGCTCCTCATCATCCACGGCACCGCCGACGACAACGTCTACTTCATGCACTCACTGAAGATGAGCGAGGCCCTCTTCCGCGCCGGCAAGGTGCATGACTTCCTGCCCCTCTCAGGCTTCACACACATGGTGCCCGACCCCAACGTGACGGTGAGTCTCCAAGGCCGCATCGCCACGTTCCTGAAGGAGCACCTGGGCGAGCCGCGGTGAGCTTCCAACCCTCGCGATATATTGCTGCACCAGCGGTACTGTAAGTTACCCTGCGCGCCTGCGAGCGTGCGTCACTTCCGTCCAATCGATGGCCCGGACTTGCGAAGAACTGACCTCCGCCACCGCAACCGTTTCACCGCTCAGAGTGAGGAACTCAACCAGGTACCCCTGACCATCGCTCGCGACGTCGACAACCGTGCCAACGTCACCAGCTTTGAGCGCGTACTGAGCCAGGTCCTCGGTGAGGACGACACGGTGAAGCTCAGGAATGCCGTGGGTTTCAGCCATGCCGTTCAATGGTATCACTCCGTTCCGATCTCAGGGCGAAGACCCAGCGGGTACGCGGTTACAAGCCTCGGGTGGTCATGAGGTGGCTTGATAATCCATACCGATCGAACCTGGGGCAACCGACCGTCGGGGCAGGGCATCGGAGCATCGATCCCATAGATGGTCCCATAGGAAACAGCCGTGACTTAGCTGGCGGGGTTCTCAGCCACATGAACCAGCAGCGCCGCGACGAGAACTGCAGGCTCATTCCTCGAGAAGCCGAAGCGAGAGAAGAATCTCGCCTTGGGACTTCCGTCGGGATGGCTCGGATTCAAGAGGTATTCTGTGACCTTCGGAAGCGGGACTTCGGCTCGAGCACGCTCCGGCACCCAGGTCGGTATTCCGGCGGCCCCGCCGTTATCACTCACCACTCCGGCCCCCCCGTGTACCGCCCGTACACATCCGCCATCGCCTGCACCATCTCGCCCAGCGTGCAGTTCGCCAGCGCTCCGTCCACCAGCGCAGGCATCACGTTGAACTTGTTCAGCCCCATCTCCGCGGCCTTCGGGTCGCCATCCCGGCATGCCACGCGGATGCGCTCCAGCGCCGCCGCGACCGCCTTCGCGTCGCGCCGGGCCTTGAAGTCAGCCAGTCGCCTGTTCTGCTCCACCTCCACCTCGTGCGAGATGGTGAGGATGTCGATCGGCCGCTCGCCGCTGTTCTCGGTGTACGCGTTCACGCCCACGATGATGCGGTCCCCCGCCTCGCACTCTTCGCTGAACCGGTAGCTCGCCTCTGCGATCGAACGCCGGAAGTAGCCGCGGTTGATCCCGTTGATGCACGAGCGCCCGAACGTGCGGCGCGCCTCGTACGCCTCGTGCTCTGCCAGGGACACGTCCCCCCGCACGCGCGAGCCCTTAGCCCGCCAATCCTTGTACTCGCCCATGCGGTCGATCTCGTCGATGATGTTCAGCGCCTCGCGCTCCATCGTGTCCGTCAGCTGCTCGATGAACCACGAGCCGCCCAGCGGGTCGGTCGTGCGCGTCACGCCCGTCTCGTGCGCCAGGATCTGCTGCGTCCGCAGCGCCACCGTCACCGCCTGCTCGGTGGGCAGGCCCAGCGTCTCGTCCATGCTGTCGGTGTGCAGCGACTGGCACCCGCCCAGCACCGCCGCCATTGCCTGGTAGGCCACGCGCACGATGTTGTTGAGCGGTTGCTGCTCGGTCAGGCTGCACCCCGCCGTCTGCACGTGCGTCTTCATGAACCACGAGCGCTCGTTCTTCGCCCCGTACCGCTCCTTCATCACGCGGGCCCAGATCCGGCGCGCCGCCCGCAGCTTGCAGATCTCCTCGAAGAACTCGTTGTGCGAGTTGAAGAAGAAGCTCAGGCGCGGCGCGAAGCTGTCGATATCCAGCCCTCGCTCCAGGCACGCCTCCACGTACTCCATCCCGTCCCGCAGCGTGAACGCCAGCTCCTGCGGGCCCGTGCTCCCCGCCTCGCGGATGTGGTACCCCGAGATGCTCACGCTGTTCCACTTGGGCACGAACTTCGACTGGAACTCGATCGTGTCCACCACCAGCTTCACGCTCGGCTCGGGCGGGTAAATGAACTCGTTCTGACTGTGGAACTCCTTGAGGATGTCGTTCTGCAGCGTCCCGCCAAGGGTGTCCCACGAGATCCCCCGCTGCGTCGCGTGCGCCAGGTACATCGCCCAGATCACCGCCGCGGGCCCGTTGATCGTCTGCGACACCGTCACCTTGTCGATCGGGATCCCGTCGTACAGCCGGTGCATGTCCTCGATCGTGCTGATCGCGACCCCGCACTTGCCCACCTCGCCCACGCACAGCTCGTCATCAGAGTCCCGCCCCATCAGGGTCGGCAGGTCAAACGCCGTGGACAGCCCCGTGTTGGCCTTGGTCCCCTTGGCCTGGCTCAGCAGGTACTTGAACCGCTTATTGGTGTCGTCCGCCGACCCAAACCCAGCGAACTGCCGCATCGTCCACAGCCGCGTGCGGTACCCCTCGGGGAACAGCCCGCGCGTGTACGGGAACTGCCCCGGCTGCGGCACATCCCGCGCCAGCTCCTTCAGCCCCTCCGCCTCCTTGTACCCCTGCTCGCCAGGGCCATACGACGGATCGAGCACCAGCCCCGAAATCGTCACGGCGTGGGGGTCAACCGGCGGAATGGATGGCGAAACGGACGGACGGCTGGTGGGGGTCGTGGGGGTGCTGGACATGCCCCAATCATATCGCCCCGGCCGCTCACTCCCCCTTCTTCGGCGCCGGGTTCACAATGAAGTCCAGGCCCCCGGCCCTGCCCGCCATCCCCCGCCCGGTGATCGCGCGCGTCGGGTCCTCCGTGTCTTCCCTGCCGCCATCATCCTTCTGGTCATACCCCGCCGAGTACACCACCCACGCCCGGCCGCCCGCGTGCGGCCCGCCCTTCGGCCCCCTGTACAGCATCTCCGCTCCGGTGAACGGGTCCCGCGGCACACTCCTCAAGAACGCGGGCGACAGCGGCGCCAGCGTTTCCGGGTACGCCCCGTGCTTGAGCCGGTACCGCTCCAGGGCCACCATCACCTCCACGCCGGCAGCTTCCACCTCCACCTCGTCCATTTTCTCAATCGCGCCGGGCAGGTTCGGCATCGTCACAGCCAGCACGCGGTGACGCTTGGTATCCAGCGCCGACTCGAACTCCGCGAACCTGAACGCATCTTTCCGGCGCTCCGCGAATCCGAGCCCCACCACTCGTCCCGCACCCGCGTAGAACTCCTCCGTCTTCGCGACCGCCTCCTGCCGCGACGCCATCCCGGGAGGATCATCCCGCGTGTACGTCGCGTGGATGGATGCCAGCGACATCAGCCTGGCCCCCTGCACCGCCGCGCCAGGTCGTGGCAGTGGCAGTGAAGAGTCAAGTAGAGACGCAAGGCGGGCCAGCGCCGCCTCCGGCACGGTCCCACGCCCCAGCACGCGCTCGATGTCCTCCAGCGTTACCTGGCACACCACCACCCCGGCAAGGTACCCCACCATCTCCGTGTCCGTGGAGTACACCTTCGCCATCGCGAAGTTCTCCGCCGCTCGGTCCACCCACGCGTCCCACCGCCCCTCCTCCGCGGCCTGCAACATGTCCACGCGGTTCACCCAGCAGCAGGCCCGCAGCGTCCACAGGTCGCAGAGGTCGCTCTCCACCAGCGCCACGTCCGCGGGCATCGGGCGCCCGACGTTCCCCGCCTGCGCAACCCGCGCAATCACCTCGCCGATGGCGGCCTTCCGCACCTCCTCGAGCCCTCGCTGCGCCAACCCCCGCTCGCCCGGGTCCGCCTGCTCGTCCACCAGCGCCGCCCACGGGATGCCACGCCCCCGCTCCCCCATCACCGCTTCGCCCGCCTTCAGCAGCAGCTCGCGGGCCTCCATCAGCGCGTCCCACGCGACCGGCCCCGCCGCCTTCGCTCGCAGCTCCTCGAGCTGCTTGCGGTAGTCGGTGCGGCCGGGCGTACCGTCGCCGCCAACCACGGGCTGCACCGCAAGGCACACGCACGCACTCAAGACGGCAACGATCATGAGGTCCCCTTCCTGTTCGAGCACCGCTCATTGCGGCATCGCCTGTAGACCGCGACATCATTCGCCTTTTCGAGTCACCACTTTCGGCGCCGGATTCACCACGAAGTCCAAGCCCTTCCCTGTCTCCGTCACCGCCCACACGCGGCTCTTCGGGTCGCACTTCCCGTCGTTGTCGGTGAGGTCATAGCCCACCGAGTACAGCAGGTACTCCCGCCCGCCCTCGTACCCGCCCTCCCGCGGCCCCTTGTACACCAGCCCCCCGCCCGAGAAGTAATCCCGCGGCACCTCCGCCACGTACCGCGGCACCAGTTCGCCCAAACTCGCAGGCAGCCGCCCATGCTCCGCCCGGTACCACTCCAGCGCCACCATCGCCCGCGCGCCCGCCTGCTCCGCCTCGATCTGCCCGATGCTCGCAAAGTACTTCGCGATCGCGGGCAGTGTCATCGCCACCACAGGGTTCTTATGGATGGACTGCCGTCGCTCGTATTCATCAATCTTGAACGGGTCCGCAATCCGCTCTCTGAAGGGCAGCGACAGCAGCCGCACGGCGTTGTCGTGCAACTCATCCACGCTCGCGTGCGCCGCGGCCCTGGTCACCCACCCCGCGATCGGAGGGTCCTCTGACAACGGCAGGCCCGCGTCGTTCGGCGGCGCGAGTCGGTTGTCCTCATACACGCGCGCCAAGTACCCCACACGCTGCCAGCTGTTCCGCTCGTACACATAATCAATTGCAGCCTTGATCACCAGCCGCGATGCCTCTATCCCGCGCGTCGGCCGTTCCCGCATCCCCAGTCCATCCAGCAGCCCAGCGACCCGCTCCAGCTGCGCTGCGTCCAACACCCTCTGGTCCACCACGCGCTCCAACTCCAGCAGCGCCGTGCTCTCAACTGCGAACCCGATCATGATCCCGATCAGGTAGGAATCCTCGCGGTACGCCCGCGCAATCCGTAGCAGCTGATCCAGCTTCTCGAGCCACCGCTCCCAGTCCCCCGCACGCGCATCCTCACGCATCAAGATCAGGTTGATCTTGCTGCACTGCCGCACCGTGATCAGGTCCGGCAGCAGGTCCATGATCGCGAGCCCATCTCCCAGCGGCCGCACCACCCCACGGCCTTTCGCGATTCGCGCGATCGCCGGCTCGATCCCTCGTCCCGCGCTCAGCCGCAGCATCTCCCGCGCGACCTCCACATGGTGCGGCTCCTCGGCCTCACCCAGCAGCGCATCAAACGGCATCCAGTAGGGTTGATCGAAGAGCTGCACCTCTTCACGCACCCCGTCGAGCAGCCGCCTCGCCTCCATCACCGCCTCATACGCGTTCGGCCCGGGGATCGCCGCGAGCAGCTCTCGCTGCCGCGCCCGGTAAGGCTCCTGCGAGCCAAAGTCGGGCATGCGATCGATGCTCTCGGGCTGTGCGGCGGCGACCAACGTCGCCGCCACGACCGCGGCGATACTCATCGCTTCTCCTCTCGCCACGTCGGCGGAACGCTGAACACATAGTCATGCCCCGACGCCGTCGCCGGACCCATCAGCGAGCTTTGGTTCCGCATCGGGTCATACTCCCCACCATTGTCGATGCCGTCGCCTCCGACAGAGTACAGCACGTACGAACGCCCTTGCGGGTCCGCAGCGGCGTCCAGCACGCGGTAGACCAGCGGCTTGCCCGAGATCGGGTCCCGCGGCAGCGAAGCCACGTATTCCGGCACCAGCGCCTCCAATCGTTGCGGCGCTTGCCCTGCATGCCGGTCCCGATACCGCTCTACCGCCAGAACAAGCCGCGCGCCGTCCAGTCTGAAGGCAGTAGCCTCCTCTGTGTCCCACCACTTCTCGTAGGCGCCGAAGCACAAGTCTTCGAGAATCCGGGTGTACGTGTGCCGCACCCCCTTTGGGAGCGGCATCTTCACTCGTAATCGCCGCTCTGGACGAGCCAGTGCCGTGTTCGTGCGGAACTCGTCGTAGGCGTGCCTCAGCACGCGCAGCGTCTCTGCCCTTGATGCCATCACCAGTCCCGTCAGGTTCCACGCCGCGTCCTCCGGGAGCCAGTCGAACCAGCTTCCCTCGTATTCCCCGAGGAAGCGCTGGATCGCTCGGATGAACTCGAACGACATGCGAAACTTCGAGTAGATCGGCCGCCCACCAGTCGGCCCGTCGGTGAACAGCTGCGCAGCGGTGAGCTCCAGGTCCACTCCGATGAGGTCAATGGTCGCATCCGGCGGCGTCATCCGCTCGCGCTCGAACACCGCGCTCAGCCGATCGAGCACCTCGCCCGGCACATCCCGTGTGCCGATATCGACGAGAACCCTCTCCAGCGGCATGGTGACCGCCGCCAACCCCACCAGCCTGTTGAGGATCGCGCCACTACGCCCCGACAGCCGTCCAATCACAAGGGTGCACTCCACCGCGCTGACATACTCATCCCAATCGCCAGCCTCGGCCGCCAGCACCTGACGCGCGCTGTTCGCCCGAACGATCTGCCGGAGGGCGCCCAGGGCCACCTCCTGCTCGAACTGCTTTCCGGGCTCCTTGATCAGCCACACCACGTCCCGTGGCGCCCGCCCCGCTTCGAGCACGGCGTCGAACACGCCCTGCTTCCTCATCTCCTCCAGCGCCGCGATCGCGTGCGGCCGCCCCTCCGAGCGCACCTCGGGCGGGCGCGAGTCCGACCCTGTAATCTCCCCGAACCAAAGCACGTACTGCTCGCCGTTGGGGAGCTCCGCTTCCTGAGCCTTCTGCGTGACCCGCGTGGCGGTCTCGGTGGCCCGCTTGAGCGGCTCGGTCGCCGACTCACCCACCTCCGGCTCACCTCGCCGGATGATCGCGTTCCCACGCTCAACCAGCCCCGCCGTCGGCGTGGCCTGCTGCTGCACCAGCAGCCACCCCTCCACCCCCCACGGCCACAACATCAGCAGCAACGCAACGATCCACATCCCCCGAGCCTATCACGTACCATCCCCCCCAATGGCCCCCACCACCCCCGAATCCCAAGCGGCCCCCCGCCACTTCAAAGCCCTCGCCACCGCCGCCCTCGCCGGGCTCCTCATCCTCCTCATCGCCGTCACCGTCCAGAAACTCTGGTCCGCCGACTTCTGGTGGCAGCTCAAGAACGGCGAGTGGATCCTCGCCAACCGGCGCGTGCCCGACACCCTCATGTACTCGCACACGGCCCCCAACGAGCCGGTCCGCGAGATGCGCTGGCTCTACTCCATCATCATCACGTGGCTCTGGCAGGGCGGCGGCGGGGCGCTGCTCGTGCTCTTCCAGGCCGCGCTCGTGACGCTCACCTTCTGGATCATCGTGTGGCCGGTTCGGCGCGTGCTGCTGACGCCGCTGGGCCTGCTCGCCGTCGGCCTCGCCCTGCTTGCCGGCTTCAACCGCTGGGTCGTCCGCCCCGAGTTGCTCACGTACGTCTTCTCCGCCGCGTTTCTCGTGATCCTTGAGCGTGCTACCCGCGACGGACTCTCGCGTGGAAGCCGCGCCCTCTGGCTCCTCCCGCTATTCCAGATCATCTGGACCAACACCCACTCCACCTTCGTCTTTGGCCCGCTGCTCGCGTGGACCTTCCTCGGTTCGCAATGGCTGCAATCGCGCCTGCGCGCCACCTCGCCCTCCACCGCCGCGCCCACCCGCAACCTCCTCATCGTCGCCCTCCTCACCACCGCCGCCTGCTGGATGAACCCCTACGGCCACTGGGGCGCCATGTACGCCCTCGAGGTGTTCCGCCTCACCCAGCCCGGCCACACAACCGCCCGGGTCATCACCGAGATGGTCAGCCCCTTCAAGGTCCGCTTCGCCGACTGGGGCTGGGACTTCTGGGCCGCGGCCATCCTCTCCGCCCTCGCCGTGCTCACCTACCTCCCCGTCCGCAGGCTCGCCCCCATCTCCCGCGCCGTCATCCTGCTGATGTCCCTCTACCTCCTCGCCACGCTCCAGCGCAACCTCGGCATCGGCGCGGTGCTGCTCGCGTGGGTCGCCACCCGCAACTGCGCCGACCTCGCCGCGGTCCCCCACACCCTGAAACTCCGCGACAGCCAGCCCGCCCACCTCGCCAGCGCCGCCCTCGGGCTGCTCTTCGCGATCACCGGCTGGCACATCGCCACCGACCGATACTCCGTCGCCCGCTCCCTCCCGCGCGAGTTCGGCCTGGGCGTTGTCGAGTGGTACCAGCCCCGCGGCGCCGAGCAGTTCATCCTTCAGCACAAGCCCCAGGGCAACCTCTTCAATATCGTCCGCGACGGCAGCTACTTCACCTGGCGAGTCAGCGACGTCCTGCCCGTCATGATCGACGGTCGCATTGAGTACGGGCAGGAGATCCTCCGCGACGTCAGCGGCGCCGCCCCCGCCACCTGGAACGCACTCACCACCAAGTACAACCTCGGCACCGCTGTCATCCCCACCGCCAACTACGCGGACCTCGCATCATTCCTCTACACCTCGCCCGATTGGGCCCTGGTCTCACTTGACGCCACCAGCTACGTCTTCCTCCGCAACACACCGCAGAATGCCCCGCTCATCGCCCAGCACCGCATCGACGTCAACCGCTGGCAGCCCCCCGCAACCGAGCCCGACGACACCGTCCCCGCATGGAAAGCCGCGTACGGCGGTGTCGGGCGCGCCTGGTACAACGCCGGCCTCGCCAACGCCCTCGCCGCCCTCGACGGGCACGCCGCCGCGATCCCCTACTACGAGAAGGCCGTCGCCAACGCCCCCACGGTCCGCCGCCACAAGCTCGCCCTCGCGCCGTACTACATCGTGTCGGGCAAGTCCGCGGAGGCCGAGACGCTCCTGGCCGGCGTCTCCCGCAACGAGCTCGCCGATGTCGACCGCACCACCGCGGGCCTCCTCGCCCAGGCCGGCCAGATCCCCGCGGCCATCGCCCCCGCCCAGCGCGCCCTCGACGTCTACACCGGCGACCACACGCTCCGCATCTTCACCGCCGACCTCTACTTCCAGACCGGCAACTTCGCCAAAGCGCGCGATATGTACACCCTCGCGCTCAAGGACGGCGTCGGCTCCTGGAACGAGCTCAACAAGCTCGCCCACGCCCACGAGCAGACCGGCAACCTCCAGGAAGCCGCCCGCGCCTACCGCGCCTCCCTCGAGGGGGAGCCCCGTCAGCCCACCATCTGGAACATGGCCGGCGAGCTCGCGGCCCGCATGGGCGACTTCGCCTGGTCCAAGAAGTGCTTCGAGACCGCCATCCGCCTCAACCCCGACTCCCAGCGCGCCCGCACCAACCTCCAGCAGCTCAACCAGCACCTCGCCAACTCGGAGCAGCCCTCGCACCCGCCCGCGCCGACCACCCCACAACCGCAGCCACCCCCACCGAAGTAAGCCCCCACATCCGACATCCGAAGTCCGACATCCGACATTTTCCCGCCCGTGTGTTAAGCTGACCAACCAATGCCCGACCCCGTCCCGGTCCCCCTCCTCAACGTCAGCGAGTCCATCCAAGTCCTCGCCATCTCCATGGGCCTGGGCGGCATCGTGGGCCTGCAGCGCGAGTGGGCCGAGTCCAACATCGCGGGCATCCGCACCTTCCCCCTCATCACGGTCCTGGGCACCATCGCCGGCCTGCTCTTCGGCTTCAACCAGCCCCTGGGCATCACGATGATCGTCATCTGCATGGTCGGCGTCATCGCCGCCAGCATGCTGGGCAACTACCTCCGCGCCCGCCCCTGGCTCCCGCCCCCCGCGCCCAACCCCCTCGGCTCTGTTCCGCGCAAGGAGAAGACGGGCTCGGGCATCACGACCGAGATGGCCATCCTCGTGATGTACGCGGTGGGCGTCTACCTCGCCTTCGGCTACGCCACCGGCCACACCGTCATCGCTGTCGCGGTCACCGGCGCCGTCGTCCTCCTGCTCTACGCCAAGGACCTGCTGCACAAGTTCGTCAGCAGCCTGGGCGCCACGGATGTGCACGGCATCATGCAGTTCATCCTGCTCGCCTGCATCATCCTCCCCGTGCTGCCCAACCAGGGCTACGGGCCCTTCGAGGTCCTCAACCCGCGCAACATCTGGCTCGTCGTCGTGCTCGTCGTGGGCATCAGCCTCATGGGCTACATCGCCTACCGCCTGGTCGGCGAGCGCGCCGGCACCGTCCTCTCCGGCCTCATCGGCGGCATGATCTCCTCCACCGCCACCACCGCCAGCTTCGCCCGCATCACCCGCGACCAGCAGGACAGCAACGGGCACGCCGCCCGTACCGCCCTCGTCGCCATCATGCTCGCCTCCGCCATGGTCTTCATCCGCCTCTTCCTCGAGCTCTCCGCCACCGCCCCCAACTACCTCTGGACCATCTTCGCCCCGCTCCTCGCCATCGGCATCGCCACCGCCATCCTCGCCCTCATCCTCTTCGTCAGCTCCCGCGACAACCAGCAGTCCCTCCCCCAGCAGCAGAACCCCACCAACCTCCGCGCCGCCTTCCTCTTCGCCCTCATCTACGCCGCCGTTTCCCTCGGCGCCGCCTACGCCCAGGAACACCTCGGCTCCCGCGGCCTCTACGCCGTCGCCGCCATCTCCGGCCTCTCCGACATGGACGCCATCACCCTCTCCTCCGGGCGCGCCGTCACCGAGGGCCGCATGGAGCCCCACCAGGCCACCCGCGCCATCGCCATCGCCCTCATCTCCAGCATGGCCATGAAGGTCATCATCTGCGGCGTCCTGGGCAGCCCCGCCCTGCTCCGCCGCGCCGTCCTCGTCTTCGCCCTCAACGCCGCGGCCGCCGTCGCCGTCATCCTCTTCTGGCCGCGGATGTAAGCGGGGTGCCATCGATCCACCGTCGCTCTGGATAGTGATCGGTGATGCGACGACCGAACCGACGCTCTGCCGATGACTCCCCCAGTGCCGGTTCTCGCGCCCACCGCACCCACAAAACCTGCGCACCACGCGCCGCCTCACCACAGCTTCACACGATCTGCACGCCGCCCCTACGCGCCATCCACAATCTGCGCGCACCCGCGGGAAAAAAGCCGCACCGCCTTGAACACCCATGGCCGTGTGCTACAACAAAGCCGCGCCGCGTGAGCCACGAAGGCAACACCCGCGCCGACGAACGACCGCACAACGGAGCCTCAAGGATGAACACCCGCCCCGGTGCCGATACCACCGCGCACACAGCCGCCCTCACGCCCGCTCACCCCTGCGTCGCCCGCCCCGTCCCCGCCTCCGTCCTGCGCCAGCGCGAGGCCGCGATGGAAACCGCCTTCGCCCGCGCCCTCCGTGACGCCGACGAGCCCCCGCTCGTCACCACACCCGAGACGCGCGCGCACACCTGCGGCTGAATGACCACGGGTGGGTGCCATAGGTTCAACGTCGCTCTGGACGATGGATCGATGGTGCGAAATCGGACCGTCACGAGTCCTCGCTCCACGCTATTCATTCACCACAAAGTCAAACCCGCCCTCCGCCCCGCGCGGCGCCGTCGGGTTCTTGCTGAACTGCGAGTGTCGGTGGTCCTTCCCCGGCGAGCGCCCGCCGTCATCCACGCCATTGCCGCCGATCGAGTACAGCGTGTACCCCCACCCGTTCCGCTCCTGTCCGGGCGCGTGCACGCGGTACTTGAGCGGCTGGCCGTCCCACGCGTCGCCCGGCACCGCCGCCAGGTACTTCGCCACCAGCTCCTGCAGCGTCGCCGGATACCGCCCCTCCGCCGCATAGAACCGCTCCAGCGCCACCATCGCCCGCACCCCCGCCTCCTCCATCGCGATCAGGTCAAACGACCGCAGCGCCATGTCGATCGACGGCATCATTAGGTCCACCATCTTCAGGCCCGACAGCGTCGGCTGCCCCACCGGCCGCTCGCGCAGCGGCGTTGAGAGCAGCTTCGCCGCGCCCTCGAAGTACGCGTTCACCGCATCGCGGTTCTCCGCCCATGAGCCCACCCGCCCCGTGCTCCCCGCGTTCCCGAACGGCACGCCCTTGGACCACCGCCCCAGCCGCACCATGTGCTTGTGCGTGAACACCCAGCCGATCGTGTTCAGGCTCGACAGCCGCTCGCCCTCGAGCATCTCCGTCATATCCATCACCACCGCTTGCCGGTCCAGGATGGCGATGATCTTCTCCAGGGTCGCCGCCTCGGGGTGCGTCTTCAGAAACTCGCGCAGCCGCTCGTACGTCAGCGCCGAGATCGCAACACCTACGAGCTGATCGATCAGCGACGGCTGCAGCAGGTTCATCCGCGAGAGCGCCAGGTTTACCTCGAACGCCCGCAGCCACTCCGCGGTTCCCTCCGCGCCGCCCTCCTCGATCGCCATGTGCATCCGCGCGGCGTTCAGCCGCGCCATGTTCCGCGACTGCCCCAGCTCCGGCAGCAGCACCTCCACCGCGGGCTGGTCCTCCGGCAAGTGCAGCGGCCGCACCGCACGTTGGCGCGCCGCCATCTCGTCCATCAGCTCGAACACGCCCTTCTCGCGGTACTTCTCCAGCCGCGCCCGCGCCGCCTCCGCCGCCAGCTTGTCCTGCTCCTGCCGCAGCTTCCCGGCGCTGTCGTCCTCCCCCATCAGCTCGATCACCCGCGGCGAATAGATCAAAGCAAAGTCCGCGTACACCTCGTTCCCCATGCTGTCCTTGGGCAGCGGCAGCATCCCGTCCACGTCCATCATCCGCAGCTGCACCCGCGGGAACAGCTCCCACGCGTTGGGCGTGCCATCGCCCGCCCCCGCCGGCTGCCGACGCTCCACCAGCGCCATGAACTGCTCCAGCTGCGGCCGCTCCGCCCCCGCGGCCTTGGCCTGCCGCGTCAGCACCAGCTCGTACAACCCCCACAGCCCCGGCAGCAGCACGCACACCAGCACCCCCGCCGCAATCAGCCCGCGCTTGACGATCCGCCGCTGCCGCTCGCTCATGCCGCTCCCCTTCAGCCCCGCATCCTTCGGCGCAAACCGCCGTCCGCCGGTTTCACTTGTCTCCAGTTCGCCCAGCGACGGGTCAACCTCCGTCGGCGTCGCGCACTCCGGGCACACCACGATGCAGTCCTCCCCCACCGGCATCCCCAGCAGCGAGTAGCGGCAGTGCACGCAATGCGACCGCGCCACCAGCACCCGCCGCACCCGCGCCCGCAGCAGCCGGTCGCGCACGATAAACGCCGGCACCAGGCACACCCCCGCCGTCACCAGCACCGCCACCACGCCCCACGGCGCCAGCGGATCCACCCGCGAAGGGTCCACACCCGCGAGCCATGCCACCAGCACCCCCAACCCCACCACCACCGCCACCGTCAGCAGGTACGACGCCCACACCACCACCAGGTGCGGCGCCGCCCGCCAGCTCCGCCCCGTCGCCCGGATGAACCGCCCGCACTGCTCATCGCTGAACCGGTCCAGCTCCGGGAACGCCCGGTGCAGCTTCGTGGTAATCAATCGCATCGCCGCACTCTACCGGATGCCGCCGATCAAAGGTGCACCAGCGACGTCCCCACGAGCCCGGAACGTCAGTGACGGGTCCGCCGTGCCACCGCATGCCCGCGCGTGCCATGGCGACGGCTCTGCGTCGCTATGTGCCTCCGCCGCGGACGCGGCGTACGGCCCTGGCTGGGACGTGGCGTCTTCGACACCGGTCGGCAGCATGCACCGACACCCCTTTCCCCCCCGCGTTCATGTTCTCCCACCCGCCACGATGCCACGGACGACCTCGAACACCAGCAAGGCACCAGTCGCGGTCAGCACAAAGGTCAGCCCGAAAGAAACCCAATGAGCCGCGGCGCTCGCGCCCGGTGCGTAGGTTGTGAGCGAGTGCTGCACGATGGCCGCTGCGAGCCCGAGCGATGCCGCCACTGCAAGCCGTTTTAGCCAACGCCTACGCACGATCACACCCCCCTGCCGCACTCCGGGCACGACGCATCCACCGACAATCCCGATCGGTCATACCCACACAAGGGGCAGCACCGACGCCCCCGCCGCCGCCACTCCCTCACCCGCTTCAAGTCAGGCCGGAAGACGACATACAGAAACACCACCACCGCAACCCCGAACACCCCGAGCGACACCCACAGCGGCGTCCTCAGCTCATCCTCCAACACCGCCAGAACCGCGACCACCACACCAAGACCAGCGAACCCGGCGACCACGATCGCCAGATCCCGCAGCACGCTTGACGTCGAAGCCGGCCTCACGCCCTCCCCCCGCACTCCGGGCACGCCGCGTCCGCAGCAAGGCCGCGCCGGTCGTAACCACACACAAGGCACTCCCAGCTCGGGCGCGGCGACTTAAGAGGCACGAGCCCCAGCGACCTCACGATCATGAACCAAGCCCATCCAAGCGCCACGGCCCCGATCACGAACCACACCACAACCATCTGCCTCGGCAGCACCAGTATCGCAGCCACTACCAAACCAAACGCGAGCGCCCCCTCAATCAGCGCCAGCAACACTCGGAATGCGATCCGCGCCCCCTTCATGCCCTCCCGCACTCCGGGCACGCCGCCGCAACCACAACCCCCGCGCGGTCGTACCCGCACCACGGGCACCGGCCACGCGTCCGCCGCGCCCGCCGCCGCCACGCCCCCGCGCCCTCGGTGAGCGTCAGGATCACACCGGCCGCGAGCAGGGTGTTGAGGGCGAAGCCGAGGGGAAGGATGCGCATCGGTAGTTCACCAACGTTGTACGTCGGTCGCAACCAACCCAACGTGTCGCGCTTAATCGGTATCCCGTCAATGTCGGGCGAGCCGCTCGAGTCACGCCAGACCTCAGTGCATTGCATTGACCGCATGGGAAGACCGACCAGCGTGCGGACCACATGGTGGCCGCCAATCGCGTCTAGTTGGCGCTCCGTAGGCGGAGTCTCCCAGGCGGTGGTGTATGCGTCGAAAGCGATGCTCCGATGGCCGGTGTCCTCCGGACCCCAGAGGGCGCACCCCCACGCCACCGCCCACGTGACCACCACGCCCGCGAGCAGGGCGAGGGTGATCTTGAGCGTCCAGCGGCGGAGGCGTGCGGAGTTGCGGAAGGACGTCACGGGCACGCCCACAGCCTACCGCGCTGTCGTGGTTTTTCTTTGGGAGGCTCCGCCCAGGTGTCGGTAGGACACAACCCGCGCCCTTGTGCAACCTGACCGACACCAGTGAGGCCGATGGATGCCCACTGTGGCACGACCGTGCGCGTGGCACGCCCTGCTTTGACGGTCGTGGGCTCGCCGCAGGAAGACACGACCGTCAAAGCACGGTCGTGGCACAAATGGGTCAACGGCCGACCCACTGGTGTCGGGCAAGAGTTGCCCGGTCAACAGAGAACTCGCACCCGACAACTTCGCGACGCGTCCCAAGTGGCCGTCGCCTTGCTCTCCGCACAACCGCGCTACTGGTGGCGAAGCACTCGCCGGTGACCCCCGTCGAAGCGGCTGCACTTCGCACGAAGGGTCCACCGTCCGACCCGCAGGGTCTGGTGTCTGCCCCGGAAGGTCTGCTGTTCGCCCCGGAAGGTCTGCTGTCTGCCCCGGAAGGTCTGCTGTTTGCTCCGGAAGGTCTGCTGTTTGCTCCGGAAGGTCTGCAGTTTGCCCTGGAAGGTCTGCAGTTTGCTCTGAACTGGGCACCGTTTGCTCTGAACTGCAGGGCCCAATAACGCGACACCACACGGGCCGTTCCCCCGCGGCGTCAGAACGCCGTTTTTCTTGGACCTGCTCCTGCAGCTTGTTCAGTCCTCCTCCCCAACTCCGCGCCCCTCCGCCCACTCCGCGAAACTCCGCGGTAGCGCCTTGACGCTCGCCCCGAGAACTCCAGCGCACGAAAAAAGCCCCCGCACTCGCGCACAGGGGCCCTGGAGTCTCAACTCTTCACCACGGTCTCTTATAAGCTCTCAACAACAACCATCAACCCCCGCCCGGACGCCGCGGCAGCGTCGGGTTGTCCGGCGTCGGGTTGCCCGGGTTCGTCGGGTTCAGCGGGTCGCGCGGCGGCGTGGGCCGGTTGGGGTCCGTGCCCGGCGTGCGCGGCACGTCCGGATCAGTCCCCGGCCGGCGCGGCAGCGTGGGGTCGGTCGTCCCCGGCGTGCGCGGCATGGTGGGGCTGGGCCGGTCGAGGTCGCGCGACGGGCGATCGGTCGGCGTCATGCCAGGGGTCTGACGGTGCGGCTGGTCGGGGTCGCCCGTCTCCTGGTTGTTGTCCACCTCGAACTTGAAGTCCTGGGTGATGGGGTCGTTGGTGCCCTGCTGGATCCCCTGCGCCACCTTGGCCATCTGGTCCTTGGCCTCCTCCACGCTCTTGCTGCCCTGGATGATGTCGTGGGCCAGGTTGAGGGCCGCGAAGTTCGCCTCTTCCTTGTCGCACACCGCGGCGATGGTGCCCGCCGTGCGGTTGATCACCAGGCTGCCGTCAAAGGCCATGAGGTCGGAGATCTTGTCCTGCGGCACCTTGAACTTGATCACGCCCATCAGCACGTCCTTGTGGGCCATGGGGAAGTTGTGGTCGTGGGCTTCCTTCGAGACGACCACCTTGTGCCATGGGCCCGCATCGTGCCAGATGAGCTCCTGGAACGTGCCGCCGTCGGGCGGCCCGTACTTCTCGAGCGTCGCCTGCGCCGCCTTCTTGCTCTCCTGCGGCCACGCGTTGATCAGCTGGTCCACCTGCTCGCGCGAGACCTTCTGCCCCTGCTGGAACTTGAAGTCCCCGCCCTGGTTCATGCCCGGCTGGCTGAGGGTGGGCGTGCGGCCCGGCTGCATGCTGGGATCGCGCCCCGGCAGCGACGGATCACGCGGCTGCGTGCCCGGCTGCGTCGTGGGAGTCCCGGGCTGCGTCGGCCGCAATGTCTCGGGCTGGAACGCCAGCGACACCGTCGCCCCGACCGCCGCGACCAACGCACCGACAGTGACTACTCGGTTGAGTCTGTTCATGCTGCTCCTTTCAATATTGGGAGAGGGTTGGCCGCTACCGTGCAGCCGCGCCCTGAACCGCGCCTCAGCGCCGCATGCAAGAACGCGCCCACGCGCTCACACACGCGAAAGGGCCACCGCGCTCGCGGTGGCCCCATGTGACTGCCAACGTAACTGCCTCAAGTTAGCGGCCGCATCAAGCGAGCCAGCTCAGGGCACCGCTCACGGCCCACGCCGCGGCGGAGTATTGGGCTCCATGCCAGGGCGGTCCTTGTCACGACCCGGGGGCGTGTTGCTGGGGCGCCCCGGGTTGCCAGGCGTGCTGTCGCCCGGCCGGTTGATGCGGTCGTTGCCCGGCGGGTTGAAGCCCCCGTCACGGAACGGCACGCCATTGGGCCGGTTCATGTCACCGCCAGTGGGCGCAGCCGGCTGGAAGTTCAGCTGCATGGTGATCGGGTCCCGCGCCCCGCCCTGCTGGATGGTCCGCGACACTTGGATCAGCTGCTGCTGCGCATCCTCCACCGTGCGGCTGCCCTGGATGATCTCGTGCGCCAGGTTGAACGTCGCGAACGCCATCTCCTGGCTGCTCGCCATCACGCCCACCTGCTTCGCCGTCTGGTTCACGATGATGCTGGGGTTGAACCGCATCAGGTCGCACGCCTTGGCCGCCGGCACGTCCATGCTCAGCCACGTGGTCATGAACTCCTTGGGCCCGCCCACGATCACCGTGTTGTCGTAGGCCTCGTTCATCACCATCACCTTCTCCCACGGCCCCACGTCGTGCCACACCACGAACTCATTCGTTGCCGCCACCGGGGCGCCGAAGGTCTCAAAGTGCGTGGTCACGAAGCGGCGCGTCTCCACCGGCCACGTGGTCACGAACTGGTCCACCTGCTCGCGGGTCACGGTCGTGGTCTGCGTTGTGCGGTTGGCGTCACGCGTGATGGTCGTATCGCGCGTGGTGTCACGCCGCGTCGGGTCCGTCGTCCCCGGCTGCCGCGTGTCGCGGTTGGGATCGCGCAGGTCACGGTTAGGGTCGCGCGTGTCGCGGTTGGGATCCGTGGTCCCCGGCTGACGCGGCGTGGTCGGAGTCGTCGGCGTCGTCGTCGGTGAGGTCGGCTGGGTCGGACGCGTGGTGTCCGGAGTCCGCGGCGTCGTCGTCGGCGGTGTCGTCGGCTGCGTCGGACGAGTCGTGTCCGGCTGACGCGGCGTCGTCGGCTGATCCGGACGCGTCGGCGTCGTCGTCGGCGGCGTCGTGGGGTTCGTCGGCTGAGTGGGTTGCGTCGGCTGCGAAGGCTGCGTCGGCTGCGTCGTCGGCTGCGCGATCGACACGGCCGCGCCCACCGCCGCGATCAATGCGGTCACACTCACAAAGCGGTTCAGCTTGTTCATACAACTCCTTTCGTAAGC
>Ga0196963_10000068_pt1 | contig 131504 bp, 119 predicted proteins | sample S1_5metaG_FD_148600 | JGI IMG/M metagenome (GOLD analysis project Ga0196963, IMG submission 148600) | Soil microbial communities from Anza Borrego desert, Southern California, United States - S1_5 | ecosystem: Environmental > Terrestrial > Soil > Desert | place: USA: California | collected... | reverse complement strand
CCTCTTCGACACGCCGCGGGCGGGGGAGGCGCCGATGGAGTGCCTGCTGCCAGTGCCCGCCTGGGTGAGCTACGCCCCGATCGCCGAGCTCGCGGGCGCCAAAGTGGTCGAGCTTCCCACCAGCCCCGAGACCGACTTCAAGATCACGCCCGAGCAGCTCCGACGCGCCATCACCCCCCGCACGCGCCTGTTCATTATCAACTCGCCCAGCAACCCCTGTGGGACGATGTACTCGCCGGATGAGGTCCGCGCCCTTGCGGCGGTGCTCGCAGAGGCCGCCCGCACCACCGCGCCCGAGCTCGTCGTGCTGAGCGATGAGTTGTACGAGAAGATCACCTACGGCGGCATCGCGCACTGCTCCATCGGCAGCATCCCCGAGATCGCCGAGCGGACGCTGACCATCAATGGGTTGTCGAAGGCCTACGCGATGACGGGGTGGCGCATCGGCTACCTCGCGGGCGTGGGGGGCTTCGGCAGGAAGTTCATCGCCGCAATGCAGACGCTCCAGGGCCAGATCACCACCAACATCACCAGCTTCACCTACCCGGCGATCCGGGCAGCCCTCACCCGCACCGCCGACGATGTCGAGCGCATGCGCCAGGCGTTCGCCGGGCGGGCCGCGGTCATCTCGCGCCGCATCGCCGCCATCCCCGGCCTCAAGACGGCCATGCCAACCGGGGCCTTCTACGTGTTCCCCGAGGTGTCGGCCTACTTCGGCAAGACCAGCCCCAAGGGCCGCCGCATTGATTCCGCGATGTCGCTGTGCGAAGCCCTCCTCGAAGAGGCCCACGTCGCCTTCGTCCCCGGGGACGACTTCGGCGGCTGCGGCAAGGACCACGTCCGCATCAGCTTCGCGTGCAGCGAAGAGCAGATCGAGAAGGGCATGGACCGGTTTGAGGCGTTCCTGAACTCTTTGAACTAGGTCAAGCAACTATGCGGACAGCACGAGCGGGGTCGAGAGCGTCAAAGAAGACGCGAACGTTCAACACGCGTATGTGCGTTGATGGGCCGGACATCGGCTTCAAGCTGCGGGTGTTCAAGCGCGAGGCCCGCGGGAGGCACTCGCCACGCCTGACGGTGAAGTGCGGATGCTGCAAGGAGTCCGTCGAGATCTACTACGGAGACGACACGCTGGAGATCAACGGAGTCTTCGCGTCCGTCGATGAGTGGCGACGCCTGCTCGCCCCCCTTCTGAGGGGCGACAAGCCCATGCCCTGATCGCCGGTTCCGTTCAGATCGGCTGGAATTCCCCGTAGTTCAGGTATGCTGGGGCTCTACCTGAACCACGGGGGCCCTCCATGTCCGCCAAGAGCTACACGTCCAACACGCAGAACGCGCCGGGAGCAATCGCTGAGCTCGTCAGCCTCGCCCGCGCCTCCCGTCTGGTTAAGCAGAAGGTGGCGATCGACGCCGCCAACATGATCAAGCACTGCAAGCACGCTGCGAGCGTGTACCAGGAGCTGACCGGTCAGCCTCTCCGCGGCAAGCAGTGCATGGAGATCGGCGCGGGACAGACGCTCGCCGTCGCGACGTGGTTCGCCGAGCACAACGAGGTCACCGCCACCGATCTCGACGTCTACGCCGGCGGGTGGAATCCCGGTCCTTACCTTGAGGTGCTGCGTACCAACGGCCCCAAGCGACTGCTCAAGACCATCGGCCGGCGCGCCCTGGGCCTGAACCGCCGCTACATGGACGAGGTCCAGCGGCAGATGGGCGTGGCCCGGCTCCCCCGTCCGAAGTTCAAGCAGATGGACGCGACGGAGATGTCGTTCCCCGACGCGAGCTTCGACTTCATCTATTCCTTCAACACGTTCGAGCACATCCCCGACCCGCGGGCCGTGGTCCGCGAAGCGGTGCGCGTGCTCCGCCCCGGCGGCGTGTTCTTCACCAACCTCCACCTCTACACCAGCGACACCGGCTGCCACGACCTCCGCATCATCCGCGGCGAGCACGACGGCATCCCCTACTGGCCGCACCTCCGCCCCGAGTCCGCCCACCTCGTGCAGAACCCCTCGTACCTCAACAAGATCTCGCTCGCAGAATGGCACCAGATCTTCGCGGAGATCGGCCCCTGCAAGGTGGAGTACTTCCGTGACGAGGCCTGCCGGGCCGAGCTGCTCAAGGCCCGCCAGTCCGGCTCGCTCGCTGAGTACAGCGACGACGAGTTGATGATCAAGAACATCAACTTCACATATCGGAAGGTGTTGGCTTCGTAGTGAAGACCCGCCCGCCGCAGACCACCAGGTCCACCGGGTTCCCGCCCAGCTCATAGGCCAGCGCCCGCTCGTCCTTGTGCCGCAGCAGGATCAGGTCCGCCCGCGCTCCGTGCGCGATCACTCCGCGGTCCGGCAGCCCCAGCACGGCCGCCGCGTTCACCGTCGCCGCCGCAATCGCCTGCGCCGCGCTCAGCCCGCAGTGCCGCACCGCCGCCGCGATTGCCATCGGCATCGAGCTCGTCGGCGCCGAGCCCGGGTTGCTGTTGGTCGCGATGGCCACAGCCCCTCCAGCCTCGACGACCGCCTTGAGGTTCGGGTAGCGCCCGTCCAGATGCATTCCGCACACCGGCAGCCCCACGCCGATCGTGCGCGAGGCCGCGAGCGCCCGCAGGTCCTCGGGCGTCGAGGCCTCCAGGTGGTCCACGCTCCGCGCCCCCAGCTCGATGCACTGCCGCACGAAGCCCAGCGAGTTGAACTGGTCCGCGTGCGCCCGCACCGGGCACCCCGCCGCCATGGCCGCCTTCAGCAGCGCCGCGGCGTCATCAACGGACCAGGACGACGCCTCGCAGAACACATCCACCGGGATGTGCGGGAACTCCCGCACAACGGCCGGCAACGTTTCGCTGATCACCCGCTCGACGAACCGCGGGTCGTCCGGCTCCACCGCATGCCCCAGCAGCGCCGTCTGCACGACCGTCCCCGCCCACACCTTGGCGGCCTCGCGCGTGGCCCGCAGCATCTTCAGCTCGTGCTCGGTGGACAGGCCATAACCGCTCTTGACTTCGACAGTCGTTGTGCCCTGCAGGATGAAGTCGTGCAGGTGCGCCAGCGTCTGGTCGCGCAGCTGCATCTGCGACACCCCACGCACGGCCCGCACCGTCGACATGATCCCCCCGCCCTTGGCGAGGATGTCCAGGTACGTCGCACCCGCGAGCTTCTGCTCCCACTCATCGATCCGTGAGCCCGTCCAGCACGCGTGCGTGTGGCAGTCGATGAACGCGGGCATGAGCACCCGCCCCGCCGCCTCCACCACGTGCACGCCGGGGTCCGTCGGCCCAGCCCCCGGCGCGAACACGTGCGACACCACCCCGTTCTCGACCAGCACGTCCGCCGAAGCGATCACCCCCAGCTCGCCCAGGTCCTTCCCGCGCCGAGGCCGCGGCCCCTTCGCCAGCGTCAGCACCCGCGCATGCGTGAACAGGATCCGCGCCATCAGTGCCTCTCCGCAAAGCCCCGCAGGAATGTGAGCAGCAGGTGCGCCGCAACGCGCGCCGTCCGCCCCGTCTCGTCCACCGCCGGGTTGAGCTCCATGATGTCAAAGCACCGCACCCGCTCGCTCCGCCCCGCCCCGTACACCCACGCCTCCGCCTGCGCCACGCTCCACCCCGAGGGGTTCATCGCCGACACCCCCGGCGCGCACGAAGAGTCCAGCACGTCCACGTCGAAGCTCACGAAGCAGTTGCCCAGCGCCGGCATGTGCATCGGCCCGCCCTGCTGCTGGTGCGCCTTGTGGCTGTGGATGCGCCCGCCGTGGGCCTTGAACCACTCCACGTGCTCGCGCGTGTTGGCGAAGGGGCTGAGCCCGAAGACGTGCAGCTCGCGCACGCCGCACTGCTCCACCAGGCTGCGGAACGGCATCCCGGACCCCACCGTGTCGCGCACGTCCAGGTGCGCGTCGAAGTACACGCCGGCCATTGGCGGGACCTTGCCCTCGGTCCCCTTCTTCTCGTGCTCGATCACCGCCCGCACGAACGGGAAGGTCAGGTCGTGCCCGCCCCCGATCGCGATCGGCAGCAGTTTGTGGGCCAGGATCGCCGCGGTCGCCTCCGTCACCCGCTGGTGCGTCTCGTGGATGTCCTTGCCCGGCGTGACATCCCCCGCATCGAACACGCCCGGCCACCTAAAGCCATCCGGCTCCGCGACGCCGTACGCCGCGAGCGCCTGCCGTACTGCCCTCGGCCCCCCCGCCGCCCCGGGCCGCCCGTTGTTCAGCCGCACCCCCTCATCATCGGGCAGCCCAATCAGGGCCACGCGGCAGCCGGCAGGCACCGAATGGAAGTGGGCGGCCAATCGGCTGGTAGGCATCCCCTGGGGCCAGACCGCCGGCTGGGTGTGCGGGATGGGCAGCATCGCCTGAGCCTACCGCGCCCGGTGCTCGGTGACACCCAGAAGCGCCTCAACGGCACCCTCAACAGGCGGAACCACTTTTCGCCAGCGGGCACCGGGTCTATCATCCCCCCACCTCTGCCGAGGTAGCTCAGCTGGTTAGAGCGGGGCATTCATAACGCCCAGGTCGGCGGTTCGAGTCCGCCCCTCGGCACTTCCGCAGCAGCCCCCCGGGCTGCTGCGATCGTTTTTGCGCCTTGGGCTCCTCACCGGTCAATCCCGCGGCGGGATCGGCTTCCCGTGCGGGTCCTGACCGGTGCCCACGTCCTGGTCCAGGCTCGCCTGGATCCCCGGCGTCAGGTAGTGCTCGGCCCTGTGGGCCGGCGAGTGCACCCGACCGGGGTCCACCGCCAGGTGCTTCGCCAGGTAGGTCTCCCATAAACGGTGCCCGCGGACGACGTGCCGGGCAACTTCGATCCCCGCCTGAGTGGGCGCCAGCGCCCCCGCGCTCGACCGCACCAGCCCCCGCCGCCCCAGCACGAAGAGCGAAACCCGCCCCAGCCAACCGGAATGCGTCGCCTCCAGCACCTCGCGGACGGTCGGCGGGTGCGGGTTGGCGGCCGCGGCCTGCTGCTCCTGCCAGCGGTACAGCAGCCCCAGCACATCCTCCTGCGTGATCCGCAGGGCCAGCGCCAGCCGCCGCCATTGGCGCGGCAACCACCCGTGCCTGGGCGCGAAGACCACCGCGAGCACGAACAGCCCCAACGCCACCGTGCTGATCGACCCCGCGACCGAGGTGTTCAGCACCACCGACATCACGTACCCCAGCACCGCGCTGAGCGTCGCCACGACCGCGGAGATCACCAGCATCCGCGACAGCCGGTCGGTCAGCAGGTGCGCCGTCGCCCCCGGCGCCACCAGCATCGCCACTACCAGGATCGACCCCACCGCTTCAAACGACGCCACGCACGTAGCGGCGACACCGGTCATCAGGGCGTAGTGCACGACCGCCGCGTTGATCCCCATGGTCGTGGCCAGGTACGGATCGAACGAGACGATCTTGAGCTCCTTGAAGAACAGCGCGATCAGCAGCACCAGCACGCATAGCAGCCCGCTCAGGAACGCGAAGGACCGCGGCAGCTCGAGCCCAAGCACGCTCACCCTGTCGAAGGGCACCATCTCCAGCAGCCCGTACAGCACGCACCCGGGGTCCAGGTCCACCTTGTGCGCGTGGAAGGTGATCAGGATCACGCCCACGGCGAACAGCGCCGTGAACACGACACCCATGGCCGCGTCCTCGGGCACCTTCCCCCACCGCGAGAGCCCCGCCGACGTCACCGCCGTCGCCACCCCCACCACCAGCGCCCCCATCAGCATCGGCAGCGGCTCGCGGCTGTGCGTCACGATGAACGCCAGCGCCAGCCCCGGCAGGATCGCGTGCGAGATCGCGTCCCCCAGCAGCGACATCCGCCGCAGCACGAGGTAGCACCCCAGCAGCCCGCACGCGACCGACGACGCCGCGGCCGTAGCGACGATCCACACGTCCGTCGCCCGTACCTCGTACCCCGCGATGGTGAACAGCGCACTCACGCCGTGCCCCCCGCGTGGATCGGGTGCGGCGAACGCGGCACGCCGCCCGGCAGCCGCCCCATCGCGTGCAGCCGCTCCTCCAGGTGCGCCAGCACCTCCGGCGACAGCACGTGCTCGATCTGGTCGGCGTCGCGATCCACATGATCCGGCGCGATGTCCGCCTGCTGGATCAGGAATAGCTCCCACAACCGGTGCGCCCGCACCACCTTCGCTGCCTCCGCCTGCCCACCATCGGTCAGTCTGAACGCGCCCGCGCCAGCGCGCGCCACGAGTCCCCGCCGCACCATCCGCGGCAACGCCTCCGCGCTCACATCGAGCTGCGACGCGCTCCACTCAGTGCCAAGCTCGCCCAAGTCTTCGAGGTGCTCGTACACAGCCCTCAACAGGTTCTGCTCGGCGACCCGCCGCCGCAGCGACACCCGGCGCACAAGGTCCCCCACCAGCCCGCGCCGCGGCGCCAGCAGCAGCGATACCACGAAGATCGCCGTCGCCACCAGCGTGATCAGCGGACCCGTGGGCCAACCACGGCTGGGCACATCTTCCGGCACCGGAAGCGTCGCGCTCAGCGCGGTCCCTAGCACCCCCGAGACTCCGCCCAGCACCGCCGCGATCAGCAGCATCGTGCTCAGCCGATTGGTCCAGAACCGTGCCGCCACCGGCGGAATGACCAGCAGCGACACCATGAGCACCACCCCCACCGCCGGCAGCCCCACCACCGTGCACGTGCAGATGAGCCCCATCAGCAACAGGTCGAGCGTGAGCGTCGGCCAGCCCTGGCTTGCCGCGAAGTCGCGGTCAAAGCACAGCGCCTTGAACTCCTTGTAAAACAGCGCCGCCGTCCCCAGCACGGCCGCCGCCACGACCAGGATCAGGCGGGCGTCATCCCCCACCATGCTCGCGGCTTTGCCGTAGATGAAGCTGTCGATCCCCGCGCGGTTGCCGCCCGGCTGGTTCTGGATCATCCGTGACAGCACGATGCCGACGCCGAAGAACCCGCCGATAGCCAGCGCGATCGCCGCGTCCTCCTTGATCCGTGTCGCGCTCCGCACGAACGACACGAACGCCGCGGCCGCGACCCCAAAAACCAGGGCCCCCAGCATGAACGCCGCGAAGTTGCGGTCACCGACGGCAAAGTACGCGGCGCACACCCCCGGCAGCGCCGCGTGGGCGACCGCGTCCCCCACCAGCGACCGCCGCCGCAGCACCGCGAACGTGCCGATCACCGCCGATGCCACCCCCAGCACCGAGGTGCCCAGCAGCACCACGCGGGTGTTTGAATCCTGCAGGGTGAGTAATCGCAGCAGCTCGTCCATGCCTCGGCGCGTCTTACCGCGTCCGCCCCCCGCGCCGGATCGATTCCGCCGTCTCGTCCAGGATCGTCAGCCGTCCGCCGTAGGTGTTCTGCAGGTTCCGCGGCGTGAACGTCGTCTCAATCGGCCCCGCAGCCACCAGCCGCATGTTCAGCATCACCACGTGGTCGAAGTAGTCGGCCACGGTCTGGAGGTCGTGGTGCACCGCGACCACGGTCTTCCCCGCCGAGCGCAGCTCGCGCAGCACCTCCACGATCGCCCGCTCCGTCGCGGCGTCCACCCCCGCAAAAGGCTCATCCATGAAGTACAGGTCCGCCTCCTGCGCCAGCGCCCGCGCCAGGAACACACGCTGCTGCTGCCCGCCCGAGAGCTGGCTGATCTGCCGGTGCGCGAAGTCCGCCATCGCCACCTTTGAGAGGCTGTGCATCGCGACCTCGCGGTCGTGCCTGCCCGGCCGCTTGATCCACCCCAGCCGCCCGTACCGCCCCATGAGCACCACGTCGAGCGCACTCACCGGGAAGTCCCAGTCCACCGTCTCCCGTTGCGGCACGTAGCCGATGCGTGAGCGCACCTGCTTGAGCTTCTTGCCGAACACCTCGATTCGCCCGCTCGCGGTCGGCACCAGCCCCAGGATTGCCTTTAGGAGCGTGGACTTGCCCGCGCCGTTGGGTCCCACGATCGCGATCAGGCGCGCCGAGGGCAGCAGCACATCCACATCCCACAGCACCGGCTTGCGGTGGTACGCGACCGTGACGTCGTGCACCTCAACGCAGGGCGGCGTGTTCACCGCCGGCGGCGTGCCTACTGGCAGCAAATCGCCCGCACTCGAGACCGCCGACGCCGGAACTGGTGTGACGCCATCCACGTTCAACGCTTCCCCGCAGGTGGAGGGACCATCCCCGACAGCAGCAGCCCCGGCTTCTCCGCGGGTACGCTCCCACCGAGGGCCGCCGTCACCGTGTCCACATTGTGCACCACCATCCCGATGTACGTCCCCTCGGGCGTGCCCGCAGGGCCCATCGCGTCACTGAACAGCTCGCCCCCAACCTTCACCTGGTGACCGCGGGCGGCGCACCCCTCCACCAGCGCATCCACCGTCTTCCGCGGCACACTGCTCTCGATGAACACCGCCGGCACCTTCCGCGACACCAGCGTGTCCACCAGCCCGTTGATGTCCTGCAGGCTCGCCTCGCTGTCGGTGCTGATCCCCTGGATCGCCAACACCTCGATCCCGTAGGCCCTCCCGAAGTAGCCGAACGCGTCGTGAGCCGTGACCATCACGCGGCTGCCCTCAGGAATCGTCGCGATCGTCGTCTTCGCGTACTCGTGCAGCGCCGCGAGTTTCTCGAGGTACGCCGTGGCGTTCCTGGCGTACATGTCCCTGCCCGCCGCGTCCTTCGCGATCAGCGCATCCCGCGTCCGCTCCGCAGCCTTGCTCCACAGCGACACATCGAACCACACGTGCGGGTCGTAGTGCCCCTCGAACTCCGGCGGCGACCGCAGTTGCGACTCGTCCATCGATTCCGTCACGCGGACGACCGTCGTGTCCGACGCCATCTTCGTGATCACGTCCGCCATCCGCCCCTCCAGGTGCAGCCCGTTGTACAGAATGATGTCCGCGTCGGTCAGCAGCCGCACATCACCCGGCGAGGCCTTGTACAGGTGCGGGTCCACGCCCTCGCCCATGAGCGCCGTCACCTGCGCCCGACCCGCCCCGATGGTGCGTGCCACATCCGCGATCATGCCCGTGGTCGCGACGACCTTGGGCCCGCCGCTCGCGCCCGCCTTGGGCGCCACGGCCGCGGTGCTCGCGGTCTCCTTGCAGCCGCTCAAGGCCAGAGTCACGCACGCGAGCAGAACCATCAACACCGACGTCAGCCTCGACGAAACAGCAGCAAACATGGCCTGCATAATCAGTACCTCCACGCAATCCCGGCGAACACGCCGAAGTCCTCCGCCGCCTCCGTCAGCCCCACGCGGATGCCCGTGTCGAGTTGCAGGTCGTCCGTCACGGCGTACGTCAGCCCCGCGTCGAAGTACCCGCGGTAATCCTCATCGGCGTTCAAGTTGTAGAAACCCGCGTACTCAACGTACCCCGAGAGCTCGCCCACCAGCGGCCGCCCGATGGTGGCGGTATGCACGAAGTCCACCACGTACCCCTCGTCCGCCGCGTCGCGGATAAGGTCGAACTCGGCCATCAGACCCATCGAGAACTCGTTAGGCAGCGACATCCCGAACGGGATGATCAGCCCGCCCTCAACGTGATCGTTCCCAAGGCCATCGCTCGCGGTCGGGAACTTGACAAAGGGCATCAGCGCCAGCGCCGTGTCCCCGCCGTCGTTGCCCCACAGGTTTGCCTTGAGCCGAAGGACCGTGTCGCCGAACCCTTCCACCGTCTCCTCCGCGGCGCCATCCTCGGTGCGCACGCGCGTGTACGGGTCCAGCCCCAGGGCAAGGTCAATATCGTTCGTCAATCCAACCTTCAGCAGCATCGGCGCGACCGACACCGCCCGCGTTTCCACGCTGTCGGTGTCGTCGAAGGACAGGTCAACGAACGACAACTCCACTTGGAAGTGCCCCGCATCGACCGTGTACGGGCTTTCCGTCGTGTCCGGCCGGTCGGTGCTCAGCTCCCGCATCTGCTCCCGCGGCGTCGGGTTAAACAGGTGGTACCCGGACTTGTCCGCCGGCGACGCCCCGCCCGGCCCATCCCCTTGAAGCACGCCCGCGGCGACGGCGCCAGACGCGCACCCGGCCGCCACCGCCAACGCTAGCTGCAACTGCCCGGATGCCCGCATGCCGCTATCCTTTGACAAGCCAACTTCCAAAGTTTGAGTCGTCAAAGATTAGCCGCGCCGCCCCGTCCCCGTCAAGCCCCGCCCGCGTGAAGGACCCGCCCCGTGCCCAGCCAGCCGAGCCAGACCGTCGAGGACTACCTCAAGCAGATTCTGGCCCTCCAGGGGGAGGGTGAGGCAACCGTCGGCGACCTCGCCCGCCACCTCCGAGTCACCCCCGGCACCGTCACAACGATGATCAAACGCCTCGCCGAGCAGAAGCTCGTGACTTCCAAGCGTTACGGCGGCATCCGCCTCACGGCCAAGGGCGAGCGTCTCGCGCTGGCCGTCCTCCGCCGCCACCGCCTCATCGAAACTTTCCTGGTGCAGACCCTCGGCTTCGACTGGTCCGAGGTGCACGACGAGGCCGAGCGCCTCGAGCACGCCATGTCCGACCGCCTGCTCGACCGCATCGACGAGTTCCTGGGCCGCCCCGATGTGGACCCCCACGGCGACCCCATCCCCACCGCCAAAGGCGCCCTCGCCGACCGCCGCCTCATCCCCCTCGGCGCGTGCAGGCCCGGGATGCGCACCCGCATCGGCCGAATCCTCGACCAGGACGCAAGCTTCCTGCGCTTCGTCGAGGAGAGCGGCCTCAAGCCCGGCGAGCCCATCACCATCGAAAGCACCGACGCCAACGCCGACGCCCTCGTTGTGACGGCGCCGACCGGCCGACGCGTGACCCTCTCCACCCGCGCGGCTTCCAAAATCCTGGTCGAACGCTGAGCCTACCCAGCACACACCAATGAAAAACCGCGCCGCGGCCATCAAGCCGCGGCACGGCGCAAAGGGGGCTTCTGAGGCTTCACGTCATCTCAGCGGCAGTCGTAGCGGTCACGCTTGGTGACCCACTTCTCGCGGCGCACCTGCTTGACGTAGCCGCGGTTCTGGCCGCGGTCCCGGTCGTAGCAGCCGTCCCGGTAGCCGCGGCTGTCGCCATAGAACCCGACCGAGACCCGCGCCTTGGGCGCGCACGACTCGGTGCGGTACACCGTCACGTTGCTCTCGCAGCGGTCACGCCCGCCGCGGTACGTTCCAGCCGACGCGGGTGCCGCAGCGAGGCCGGTGGCGGCCACGGCGGCGAGTGCGAACAGGCCGAGCATCTTGCGGTTGCCGAACATATCCAACGTCCTTTCTTCGCCGGCGCGGAGCACGACCGCGGGCAGTCACGCGCTGCCTTCGAAGGTCATGGTTCCTGTTCCGGGCTTGCTTACCGGAGCGCCGTTCCGTGGCGTCCGTGTTCAGCATGCAAAACGAGGGTGGGCCGCACCTCTTGCGATGGAGAACTACCTACCGCGCTGAAATACCCCGGGGCCCCGGGACCCCGCCGGGAGTGCGCACCCGAGCGGTGCTTGTCAAATTCCGGGCTCGTTCCTCGACCCGCGAGATAAGCGTCCCTTCAGACGGATTAAGAGCGTCCCGCGGTGTTCGCTGGCCAGGTGTCCACATCCGTCGCGAACACCCGTGAAATCACACGGCGAAGACACTTGGTGACGGCATGAAAAACTACTTCAACGGTCACTCATTCCACCGGTCTGACCTGTGGAAAACGCGCACGCCGTGCGCCCCGTTGCCCCCCGCCCCCCCGACACGTATGTTCGGCCCGTTCATTCACGGATGTATGGGGAGGCAATCATGGCTACGGAAAGCAGCAGGAATCGAATCCAGAACCGCGACAGCGACTCTCGCCCCGGCGCCTACCTGCGGCGGGAGGACCGCGTGGTCCACGCACCCCGGAACCAGACGAAGATCACCTTCAAGTCGGCCCTCGAGGAGCTCACCGCCGCGCGCGCCAAGGTCCAGGCCCTCGAGTCCCGCCCCCGCGCCCGCTGCCGCGTGTCGCAGGTGCAGACCACCCTTGGCAGCATGATCACCAGCGCCGACGAGGTGCTCGGCCTGCTGCTGCGCCGCCCTGTCCGTGCCCTGGTCGGCACGCACCTCCCGGCACTCATTGCCGGACCCGAGCGCAAGCTCTTCGCGGAGCGTGCCAAAGCCCTCATGGAGGGCCCCGAGGGCGGCGAATGGGAGACCCGCATCATCGCCCCCGGCGCCCTCGTCGGCGTCCCGGTCGCGATCTCGATCGAACGCGGCCCGGAAGGGACCCTCAACTGGTACATCCGCGACCTGTCCGAGCTCCGCCAGGCCCAGGCACGGGTCATGCAGCTCGAGCAGATCGCCTCCACGCTCTAAGGCCGATAAGCCCACCAGATAGGGGAATCGGCTGCGCCAAGCACCACCGATAGGGTTGCAGACTTTGCCTGATCCTTTAGACTGGCCCGCGCGGGGTTCCCCCGCGCTACCAGCTCTTGGCGTGAAAGGATGGGCAATGAAGAAGTTTCGTGCGGCGGTGGGCATGCTCGGCATGCTCTCGGGTCTCGTCGTTTCCACTCCGGCCTTTGCCGCCGGCCCCGATGTCATCGTGGGCGACCTGCCCGACGTGGTGAACAACCTGGGCGTCGCCAACGGCCGCCGCATGTGGGGCGTCGGCACCACCTCCTGCAACCTCGGCGACCAGCCGCTGACGTGGATTGACTGCACCAACGCCAGCAATCCCGACTGCCGCAAGCACCCGGTCATCTCCCAGAACATGTACCGCCTGATGAACGGCCGCTTCGAGCAGGTCGGCCAGGCGTGGCTCAAGCACGGCTTCTGCGCCCTCCAGGGCACCGTCTGCTCTTCATGCACGCCGGGCGGAAACTGCGACGCCCTCTTCCCCGGCTGCTCGGACCCCTATTCCGCGAGCCTCAACGCCTCGCCGGGCGGCCTTGGGCCCAAGTCCGAGGTGAACCCCGTCACGGGCACGTTCCCCTACCCCTGGCTGAGCAACGGCAGCGGCGGCGCGAACTCCAACCAGAAGCTGCTCCAGGTGGCCACGACCGAGCTCGACGCAGGTCTCGCCGCGAACGCCCTCTGGTTCGTCTCGAGCATCTACATCCAGCCGGAAGACTCGCAGATGGGCAACGCCCTGAACAACCAGTCTTACCGGCGCGTCAACGTCGCCGCGGGCTCGTACAACATCTCGCTCCAGGACACCACACAGCGCACCAAGCCGGCGATCTACGCCTGGCGCGACCACGGCCTGGGTGTCAACGCCCCCGACCCCAACGTGTTCATCACCACGGTCGACGTCCCCGGCGACGGCCGCTTCATCATCGCCGCGAAGGCCACCAACGTCGGCGGCACCACCTGGCGTTACGAGTACGCGATCCAGAACTTCAACTCCGACCGCGCCGCCCAGGCCTTCCGCGTGCCCTACCCCTCGGGCACAACGGTTGTGGCCGGCAGCGTCGGATTCCACGACGTGGACTACCTCAACGGCGAGCCCTACAGCGGCACCAACTGGAACGGCTCCACCGCCAGCGGCACCGGTATTACCTGGAGCACCACCGAAACCTTCGCCCAGAACCCCAACGCCAACGCCCTCCGCTGGGACACCATCTACAACTACCGCTTCGATTGCAACCAGCCCCCCAGCGGCGGCGAGGCCACCCTCACGCTCTTCAAGCCCGGCACGCCGAGCTCAATGAGCGTCTCGACCATCGTGCCGAGTCCCGACGGCACCTTCCACCCGCTTAACGACACCTGCGCCGCGGCCACCAATGTCGGCGCCGGCACCACCACCTTCTCCAACGCCAACGCCAACACGGACGGCCTCGCCGAGCCCGGGCAGTGCGTCGTCAACAACTACACCCAGATCGGCGCCGACGTGTGGTTCCGCTATACCAGCGGCAGCTGCACCACCGGCCCCACCACCATCTCCACCTGCGGCTCCAACTTCGACACCAAGGTCTTCGTCTACCCCGGCACCAGCTGCCCGTCCGCACCGGGCACCGTCATCGCGTGCAGCGACGACAGCAACACCTGCGGGGCCAACTCGCTCCAGTCTTCGCTCACCTTCCAGCACGCCGCGAACACCAGCTACCTCATCCGCATCGGCGGTTACAACGGCGCGACCGGCAACGGCACGCTGACGATCACGCCCCCGAGCTGCGGCCCCGTGGCCCCCGCCAATGACACCTGCGCCGGCGCCCTCTTCCTCGCCGACGGCATCGCCGCAACCGGCTCCACCACGGCCGCCACTAACGACGGCACCGCCAGCTGCGGCAGCAGCAGCACCTCCGCCGACGTCTGGTTCGCGTACCGCCCCGTCACCTCGGGGGCGGTCAACGTCAACACCTGCGGCAGCGGCTTCGACACCGTCATGTCGGTCTTCACCGGCTCCTGCGGCAGCCTGACTCAGGTCGCCTGCAACGACGATAACGCCACCGGCGGCAACAACGCCTGCGGCGGCGGCCTCTCCTCCGGCATCAACGTCAACATGACGGGCGGAACCACCTACTACATCCGCGTCGCTGGCTATCAGGGTGCTGTCGGCAACTTCAATGTCCGCGCCATCGGCGGCGGCGGCACCATCCCCGCCCCCAATGACAGCTGCGCCGCCCGTCCGGGCGTCGGCCTGGGCGACACCGCCTTCAACAACACCAACTGCACCACCGACGGCCCCACCCACACTGGCTGCAACTACAACGGCAGCAACCAGATCACGCGTGACCTCTGGTTCAACTACCCCTCCACCTTCAACGGCCGCATCCGCGTGGACACCTGCAGCGCCTCCACCGCGTTCAATACCAAGATCGCGGTCTACAACGGCGGCGGCTGCGCCGACTTCGAGTCGCGCCTCCTGGGCTGCAACGACGACGGAGCCTGCGGCAGCGGCCGCTCCAGCGTCGAGGTCGACGTGGTCGCCGGCCAGAACTACACCATCCGAGTGGGCAGCTTCAACAACGCCCAGGGCGCGGGCGTCCTGACCATTACCGACATCACCGGCCCCACCTGCGGCGACCAGGACTTCAACGGCGACGGCGACTTCGGCACCGACGCCGACATCGAGGCGTTCTTTGCCTGCCTTGGGGGCAACTGCTGCGCCTCGTGCTTCGCTGGCGGCGCCGACTTCAACGGCGACGGCGACATCGGCACCGACGCCGACATCGAGTCCTTCTTCCGTGTCCTTGGCGGCGGCGCCTGCTGAGCCCCGCGACAACCTGAGTGCATGAAAAAGCCCCGGGCACCCGCCCGGGGCTTTTCGTTTTTCTCCCGCCCGCCACTTACCGCAGCGGCTGGACCGGGCCGCGGTCGGCGCCCTCGGGCTGCCGCGCCGGCGGCTCCTCGAACCGCACGTTCTCCAGCCGCAACTGCCGGATGAGCCGCTCGGTCAGGTCATCCGCCCGCGGCGACCGCGCCATCGGCCGGGCAAGGATCTCCTGCAGCGCCCCCGCCACGTTCTGAGACTTGATCGTCACGTCCCCCGTTCGCGACGAAACCACGTGCGTGTACCCCATCCGCCCCGATACCTCGTCCACGGCCTCCAGCGTCAGCCGGTACGCCTCCCGCACCTGGTTGGCGTTGTACTCCTCGATCCGCGTCAATCCTTCCTGGCGTGCGCGCTGGAACGCCTCCTGCTTCGTGTCAAACTCGCGCCCCAGCGCCTCCAGCTCAGGCGAGCCCTGCGCGAGCTTCGACCCCCGCTCCTCGATTGCCGCCAACTCATCGGCCATCGGCCGCAGCTTGTCGTTCTCCTGTTTCAGGTACGCTTCCTGCGCGGGCCGGTATCGGTCGCTGGCGAGCATCCGCTCAACGATGCCCAGCACATCCACGGTGGCGATCCGGGCCGCGGGGGGCTGCGGCGGGCGCGAATCCTGCGCCTGGCTCCAGGCCGACACACCCCCGGCAATCCCCACCCCGGCCACGAGCGCAAGGATGGTGCGATTCATCTGACGCATGGTCGAACTCCTTGTTTCCTTGGTGTTTCCGGGGGCCGTGCGGCCCGCGCCGGAGAATCCTTCGTGCATGCTCGGCCGGCACTCCGGCTCAGCGTTCCACGCACAGGTGATTGTAGAACACCGCCTGCCCGTGCTAGTCTCCCCGGCCCAACACCGCCGGGCACCTCTCATTGCCCACGCGGCCTCCCGGGAACAGGCTCATCTCCCCTCAAACGAGGCTTCAATGCGCGACCCCCGACTCGACAAGCTGGCCGATGTGCTCGTGAACTTCTCCACCAAGGTCAAGCCCGGCGACCTCGTCGCCATCGCCGCCGAGCCCATCGCCATGCCCCTCACCGAGGCCGTGGCCGAGAAGGTTCTCAAGGCCGGCGGCAACCCCTTCTGGCTACCGCGCAGCGAGCAGCTCACCGAGGTCCTCCTCACGCACGGCAGCGACGACCAGATCCGCTACTGCTCGCCGCTCATGGTCGAGACCTACAAGACCATCGACGTCCAGATCAGCTTCTGGACTCAGCTCAACACCAAGTACCTCGGCAAGGTTGACCCGCAGAAGGCCGCGCTGCTCCAGCAGGCCCGCCGCCCCTGGTTCAAGGAGTTCATGAACCGCAGCGCGCGGAAGGAGTTCCGCTGGGTCGGCACGGCGTTCCCCACCAACGCCAGCGCCCAGGACGCGGACATGAGCCTCACGCAGTACGAGAACTTCGTGTTCGAGGCCTGCTACCTCCACCTGCCCGACCCGGTCGCCAAGTGGAAGAGCATCTACGAGACGCAGGAGCGCGTCCGCGAGTACCTGCAGAAGAAGAAGGTCGTCCGCTTCCGCGTGCCCGGTGTCAGCGGCCCCGGCGGGCACGACGGCACCGACCTGACCGTGAATGTCGATGGGTCAACGTGGATCAACTGCTTCGGCGAGAGCAACTTCCCCGACGGCGAGGTCTTCGCCGGCCCCAAGGGCGTGGACGGGCACGTCAACTACACCTACCCCGCCCTGTACAACGGGAGAGAGGTCGAGGGCGTGCGCCTGGTCTTCAAGGGCGGGCGTGTCGTCGACGCCTCCGCGAAGAAGAACGAGGCGTTCCTCATCAAGATGCTGGACCAGGATGCGGGCGCCCGCGTGCTCGGCGAGATCGCCATCGGCACCAACTACGCCATCAAGGACCACACCAAGAACATCCTGTTCGACGAGAAGATCGGCGGCACCTTCCACGCCGCGGTTGGCGCGGGGTACCCCGAGAGCGGCAACTCCAACGAGTCGGGCCTGCACTGGGACATGATCTGCGACCTCCGCAAGGGCGGCACCATCGAGGCCGACGGCGAGGTCTTCCACAAGGACGGCCTGTTCCTCAAGGAAGGCTGGCCCCGCCCCTAGCTCAAGAGTCGGTCCAGCAGCCCCGCGCTCGCAGTCGTCAGCATCTCGTACACCCGCTCGAACCCGTCGCCCTCGCCGTAGTACGGGTCGGGCACGTCGAGGCGGTTTTCGGGCATACCCGCGAGCGCCGGGTCGAAGGCGCGCATCAGGTGCACCCGCTCCCGCGGCGCCCCCTCCGCGATCAGGTCCTCGCGGTTCTGCCGGTCCATCGCGATCAGCCACTCGAACTTCAGGAAGTCGCTCGTGGGGTCCAGCTGTCTCGCCTTGTGCACGAGGTTCAGCCCGTGCCGACGCGCCACCTCCACGCTCCGCCCGTCCGCGCCCTTGCCCACGTGCCACGGCCCGGTCCCGCACGAATCGATGACAAACCGGTCCAGCACGCCCCGCGCTCGCGCCTGCTCCGTGAGGATCACCTTCGCCAGCGGCGAGCGGCAGATGTTCCCCAGGCACACGAACAGCACCGGGATGGACGATTCACCGCTCATGCAGTCACTGCGCTCGTCCGCGGCGCCAATGGCCCTGAGCACGCCCTGCTCCACGCAGCGAGCACCTCTTCCACCAGCCCTCGGGGCGGCGCGTTCACCGAGTGCTCGATGAGCGCCGCCCGCGCATACCGCAGCCGCCGCTGCCCGTCCTCCGCCAGCGCGAACACCCGCTTGGCGAGGGCCGCGTGATCGTTCGAGGGCGACAGGCACACCTGCGCTCCCTCTGGCAGCAGCCCCTGCGCCCACGGGGTGGCGCTCATCACGATGGGAAGCCCCATCGCCGCCGCCCGCGCCACCGCCAGCTTGCTCGGCAGCGCCGGCTCCTCGGCCATCTCGTGCTCTGTCGGTGCAACCGGGATGCACACGCCAAGGTCGCACCCCGGCGCGATCAGCGACATCGGCCCGTCGATCAGCCGCAGGTCCCCCAGGTACCCGCCCGCGCCCACGTGCCGCAGCGCCCGCTCCAACTGGTACGCGCCCCGCGGCACCACCGGCACCACCCGCACCCCGCCCACGTGCAGAATCCCCGCCATGTACGCCAGCGTGATCGCGTCGCACGCCGCGGGTGGATCGCCGATGAGCGCGCACAGCAGCTCGCCCGGCCCCACGTTGAACGCCTCTCGCACCGCCTCCCGGTCCCGCTGCGTCAGCGCGTGCGGCACCGGCAGCCAGGGCGTCAGCGCCTGCGTCAGCGGCTCGCGCGTGTGCTCCGAATCCCGCACCTCCAGCACGCCCGCGTGCAGGTCCGCCACCATCCACACAGGCCCGCGCATCTCCCGCCCTGCGCCTGCCTCGGGCCCACCCGCGACAACGCGGTCGCGCAGCGCGGCGAAGTCCCCGCCCCAGCACATCACGACCTGCGGCGTCCCCCACTCCCGCAGCAGGTTCCGATACCCCGTAAGGGCCAGCTCGGGCCTTGAAAACGGCGGCGCCAGACGCGCGTGCGTCTCCAGCCCCATGGCCGCGCTCCGCTCGCCCGCCTCGTTCCCGCCGACCACGCACACGCGGTGCTCGAGTTCCGGCGACGCCGCGATGCACTCGCGGCACGCCCACACCGCCGCGTCGCACCCGCGCACGTCGCGCCGGAAACCCTGTGACCAGCGGCGCGGGCGCAGCGTCAGGCTGGGCCGCACCACCCGCCCACCCGGCAGCACCAGGTGCAGGATCGATGGGCCCGCGCTCGCGCCCCTCAGGTTCTCAGCATCAGCGGCCATCCACAGCCATCGTAGGAGCGGGCCGCTCAGTTCCCCTGCCGGATGCTCTCCCGAGCCTCCGAATCAAAGAACACCCGCGCGATCTCCAGCCCCGTGCGGTCCGCCAGCTCGTTAAGCGCGTTGATCTGCTCGGTCCCCGTCTTGGGCACCGTCCCGCTCGCGAGCTTCAGCCGCACGTCCACCGGGTGCCCCTCCTTCTTATCGAGCGGGAACACGCGCTTGGCCAGCTTCGCGTCGATCACCTTCACGTGCGCCCGCGCCTCGGGCGAGAAGGTCTGGCCGTCGGTGCTCAGCACGAACGTGTCCATGGTGACGTAGATCACCACATCTGCCTGCACCTGCCGACCGAGCGTGGTGATGTCCAACGGCTCGCCCGAGGTCTCGCGCATCGCGGCCTGCATGGCCGCGGTGGTGTCGATCACGTTCGTGAGCACGCCCTCCTTGAGCAGCGTGTCCTGCGCCACCTTGGCGATCTGCGTCCGCAGCGACCGGCGGGCCAGCACGTTCGCCCGGTCGTCCACGAAGATCACCGTCGCCCGGTCCTTCTCCAGCTCGTGCGCCGCTGGCTTCTTCTCCGGCCCGTGCACCAGCAGGTACCCCGCGGCCACGTAGTTGCAGCCCTGCAGCGCCCCCGCTACCACCAACAACGCCAGCATCAGCACCATGCGCACGCGATCACTCCTGCACGCCCGCCGCCGGGCCCCGAGAGCAAACCACACTCAATACTTCGGCTCGTACGGCTCCTCGTGGTCGTAGAAGTGCCACGCCGTCCGCTCCACGAAGCGCCGCGCGAGCTCGGTCATCACCGCGCTCATCGACACCTGCTCGGGCCCGTAACCCTTTCCGTCGGGGTACCGCACCGTGATGGGCTTCTGGTACACGTACTCGTCGGGAGTGGTCGAATCGACCGCCACCACCGCCACCGTGCCCGACGCAACGCCGTCCCACTCGTACTGGTTGCCCGGCTCCCGCAGGCGGAACTCCGACAGTTCCACAAACACAATGCGCTCGACCCCGCCCAGCCCCTTGGCGATCTCCGTCATCGGCTTGCTCGGCCACGCTGGGTTGTCGTAGAGGTACGTCAGCACCTCCTTTGCCGGCACGTAGCCGCTGGGGTTGGGCCGGATAGCCGACTGCGACAGCCGCTTGGTCAGGTTCGTCGTCACATAGTCGACAAGGTCCGGGTGATCGCTCTGGATGAACCGGTCCGCCGCGACCACCACCGCGATTGTCTTGCCCTCCAGCCCCGTGAAGTCGGCCTTGACGAGGTGCGTGCTGTGCCGCCGCCTGTTCGCCTCCGCTGCCGCCACGGCCTGGCACGATGGCAGCACCGCCGCGCACACACCCAGCATCAGCAGCAGAACGATCGCACGCATACGCAGTTCCTTCGCCCTTGTGGCGCCTTCGTGGCTTTCCCGCCGTCGGCGGCGCGAGTGTCCAGTACGCACGCGGCCTGCGGGAAGCCTCAGCACCGCCCCACTTTCGCGTCCCGCGCGTGGGCTGTCAGCTCTCCCAGACCACCCACTTGTAGGCCCAGGACGCCGCCGCGATGCCCAGCAGCACCCACAGCATCCTGGGCGCCAGCAGCCGACCGCACAGCCGCCCCAGCAGCGACCCCGTTGCCGCCACGTACAAGGCTACCCAGAACCCCGCCGCGGTGCCAACCGCGAGCAGGAACCCCATCGGCTGTGTCTTGAACGACTGCCACAGGCTCAGGTGCGCCGCGTGCGCGAACGCCGTGGTCATGCCGCAGGTGGGGCACGGCGCCCCATAGCTGACCGCCCAGCCGCACGAGGGCATCCCCAGCTGCGTGTGCGTCCCCGATCCCTCGCCCGCGGGCGTCAGCCCCGCCGCGATCACCAGCACCGCCAGGCACGCCGCGGCCACCAAGCTCGCCACCACACGCTCGCCGCCGCTCGCGCGATTGGCCCGGCTCGCGGGCAGGGGCTGGGCCTGTGCGGGCGCGTGCGTCACGTGCGGCTTAGTCGAACTTGAACACACCCTTGCGGTACCCGTACAGGTACGCCACCACGGTAGTGAACAGGAAGAACAGGATGCGGCACAGCCAGATCAGCCCCATGTCCGTCTGGGGCGCCAGGTTCGGGAACGTCGATGCCCACGGGTACAGGAAGATGATCTCGACGTCGAACACCAGGAACACCATCGCGATCAGGTAGAACCGCACATTGAACCGCTTGCGGGCAGTGCCGATCGGGTTCATGCCCGACTCGTACGTCTGCCCCTTGATCCGCCCCTCCCGGCGCGGCCCGATGATCGCGCTCGCCACGATGTTCAGCACCGCGAAGCTGATCGCCATCAGAATGATGATGAACACCGGCAGGTACGACGAAAGCTCGGTCTGGGCGGCAAGCGTCAGGCTCATGGGGAGACGATCATACCGCCCCTAACCGACCCCGGGACTAGATCCACGACGCCGGGACTGAGGCCGCTCGGGGCCGGAGTCCCGGGTTGGCGGCGACCCATCGTCACTCGGCATGCCGCCCCCGCCGTGCGAACCCTGTCACTCCCTGTCGCTTGCCCACGCAGTTTGCACCCCCCGCCACCGCCCTGTAGTTTCAGCCCCGCGCCCGGGAATTGCGCCGGGCAACAAGGGGGCACACCCATGGGCCTGATCCGAGAGTTCCGAGAGTTTGCGATGCGAGGCAACGTCGTTGACCTCGCCGTTGGGGTCATTATCGGCGCCGCCTTCGGCAACATCGTCAACTCGCTGGTCAAAGACATCTTGATGCCGCCCATCGGCTTCCTCACCGGCGGGGTGGACTTCAAGGACAAGAAGTTCGTCCTGAAGGAAGCGATCATGGAGGGCGAAAAGGTGATTACGCCTGAGGTCGCGGTCACCTACGGCGTCTTCATTAACACCCTCATCAACTTCCTCATCGTCGCCTTCTGCATCTTCATGGTCATCAAGGCCATGAACCGCGCGTTCCCCAAGCCCCCGCCGCCGCCCCCCCCGGGCCCGACGAAGGAGCAGATCCTGCTGACCGAAATCCGCGACGCCCTCCGGGCCCGCTGATCTCAACGTGTTGTCCTGTCCTCAGGTGGTCTCGTGAGGTTTACGAGAAGGAGTGGTGGTATGCGCCGATTGTCTTGTGCGGCCCTCATCGCGGCCGCGGGTTTCGCAGTTCAAGCCCTCGCGTCCGACGGCTTGCTGCCGCTCAACCCCGGCCTTGCCGGCGCGGCCACGACCGCCGCGGTCTCGACCGAGCTCACCCTCGGCAGCAACACCGTCGAGCTCTTCACCACCAACCAGCCCACGGCCTCCGCCCCCGCCCCCGACCAGGACAAGCTCGAGCCGCCCAAGCAGGAGTCGCGCTGGCCCTTCTTCAGCGGCTGGACCGGCGGCGTCGAGGTCGGCGTCAACGGCTCCGAGGGCAACTCGCAGAACCTCAACGTCCACGCCGGCGTCAACGCCCAGCGCAAGACTGAGCGCTACGACACCAAGGCCAGCCTCATGTACCTGCGGGCCACCGCCGACAACGAAGTGACCAAGAACCGGTTCGAGGCCAACGCACAGAACGACTGGATCTTCGCGAAGGGCTCGCGCTGGCGCTACTTCCTCAAGGGCACCTACGAGTACGACGACTTCCAGGATTGGCAGCACCGCGTCACGATCACCAACGGTATCGGTTACGCCTTCATCGAGAACCAGAGGACCACCCTCATCGGGCGCGCCGGTGTGGGTGTGCGCCGCGACTTCGGCGGCGAGGACAATCGCTGGCACCCGGAAGGTCTGCTCGGCGCCGACCTCTCCCACAAGCTGACCGAGCGCCAGCAGCTCACGGCCTCCGTCGAGCTCTACCCCGACTTCCTCGACCTTAACCACTACCGCGCCAAGGCCAAGGTGGGCTGGGAAATCCTCGTGGACCCCGAGACCAAGATGAGCCTCAAGATCGGCATCGAGAACCGCTACGACAGCAACCCGGGTGGCGACAAGAAGCGCAACGACCTGGACTACTTCGCCCTGCTCGTGTGGTCCTTCTAAGCGTTATCCGCTCCAGCCGGCGACATTGACAAGGGGCTCCCACGGGAGCCCCTTTTTTCTTTCGCACTCCTGACGCGAAGAGCGCGAACGCGTCGCATGGATCAGCGAACGACTCTGACAGCCCTCCGGTTCTTCACCCCTGAACCGGCGCGGCAACCCTCGGCGGGCGACCGTTCGCAACCCGGTCGCCCGCTCTTTTTCATTCCTTCTCTGCGTCCTTGTTGAGCGCCGGCTCGTCGGGCTTCCCACCCGGCGAGCCGCCCTTGGGCACCATGCGCTCGACTTGCCGGCGGACCTGCTTCATCAGCGCCTTGCCGCCCTTCACCGCGCCCGGGTCCACCTCGATCGCGTCTTTCCACACGACCCCCGTCTCGCGGTAGCCCATCGCCACCAGCCGCTCCTCCATGTCCGCCAGGTGCCCCGCGCCGTAGAACAGCGCCACTGACGTCACCCCCGGCTCCTCGCGGATGAGCTTCTCGAGGTCGTCGAACACCACCTGGTTCCGCCCCTCGATGAGCACTTTCATCATCGCGCCCATGCCCTTGTTCGACTTGCCCTGCACCTCCATCATCTCCTCGGCGCGGGCGAGCGTCTCCACCACCATCACCTTCATGTAGAACGAGCCCTCGGGCGTGCTGCCCATCATCCCCAGCAGCGCGCTTACCATTTTCGACATCATCGACGAGCCGTCGAGCATGTTGAACAGCATGCCCCCCGAAGCACCCGCTTCCTCCAGAGCCTTCTCCAGCTCCGTCATCGTCATGTCGCTGTTGCGCCAGTTGGGCCGGTTGTAGTCGATCGCCACCAGCTGGAACTCCAGGCCCAGCGCCTTGGCCAGCTGCATCTGGATCCCCTCGCCCCCGCTCCGCTCCTCCTTGGTCAGCGGCTTCTGCTGCGAAAACTTCAGGTCCGCCGCCGCGCCCTCGCCGCCTTGGGCGTTGTCAGCCCCCAGCGACACGATGTCGAACTTCGCGGCCTTCCCCTCCTCCGCCGGCAGCACCTCATACCGCTGCTCCCGCCCCCACCCGTCAACCGTCGCGGCCTTCCCAAGCCGCGCCATGCTGCCGTGAAGCGGCGCCAGCGCCTCTTCCAACGTCTTGGGTAGCGCCCCGTGCTTGGACTTGTGACGCGTCACGACAACCGCCAGCAGCCGCTGGCGCGACTTGGTCATCTTCACCCGCGACGCATCGTCCGCCTTCTCCAGGTCCGCCGCGGCCTCGCCAGGCTTCACCCCCTCAAACAGCACCACGTCCTGCACATCGAGGAACTTCTGCAGGTCCTCGTAGTACGCCTTCTCGCCGATATGCGTCACGCCGACAAGGTGCACCACCGGCTGCCCCGGCCTGCCCTCGAAGCTGCGGATCGCGACCTGCAGCGCCGTACGGCTCCCATGCCGCATCCCGCACACGCACGTACGCGTCACCCTGCTCGCGCGCTTGCACCGACGCGTCACGCGGCGGTGCCACCTCCTGCGCATGCACGGCCATCGCCGACCCGCACACCAGCAACGCCGCCAACAACCACTTGGAAAGCTTCATGCTTGAACTCTAGTGAGAGGACCCGCCCCACGCCGGACCGACAAGCCCGGCCCCGCGCGCCAGTACTGAACGGAGGAGGGCCGAACAAGGCCTGCGCGCCGCCGTACCATCAACGCCCCATGCCCAAGCGGCGTTACGTGAACCCCGACTTTCACCTGGAGCCCGCCTCGCTCGAGGCCGAAACACAGCGCCTGCGGAGCACCCCTACGCCCCTTGCCCGCCCCGTCGTCATCCTCGGCGGCTGGCACGCCCCGGGCATCGCAAACATCAGCATGGCCTCCCGGCTCGGCCCGTTCACCTCGGGCAAACCCGACGACTTCACCTCCATCACCTACCCGCTCGCCTTCTCGCTCCACTCTGCCGCGGCCCACGCATACTCAGTCATCCGGAGCAAGGGCCTGTGCGAACGCGAGATCGACGTGGTCGGCATCTCAATGGGCGGCATCCTCTCCCGCGCCCTCGCGTGCGACGCATTCAACCTGGGCCCGCTCAAAATCCGCCGCATTTTCACCGTTGCCTCGCCGCACCGCGGCGCCAAGATCGCGCAGGTCATCATCCCCGACCCGTGCGCCTGGGACATGCGCCCGCAGTCGAAGTTCCTCTGCGGCCTCAATGGCCGCGCCCACGCGTGCGAGCTGCACTGCTACGCCGCCCTGCGAGACTGGTGGATCGGGGCCTCGAACACCGCGCCTCCCGGCATGCTGCCCTACTGGGTCGACGTGAACCCTGGCCTGGGCCGCCTCTGCTCGCACTTCGCCATCAACCATGACCAGCTCGTCATGGTCGACATCGCCCGCCGCTTGCGCGCCGAGGTTCCCCTCGCCAAACGCGCGAGCCAGCCGCCCATCGACTGATCATCCAACCCGCCTCACAGGCCAAGGTCCGCCCGCAGCCGCTCCAGCGCTCTCCGCTCCGCCCGCGGCAAGCCCGCCCCCTTTACGCCGACCACCGCCTGTCGCAGCGCGTGATCGCTCAGCAGCAACGCCACGGGCGACGCGGCCCCGTGCGCCGCAGCCAACCGCCGCAGAAGCCCCCGCGCATCCCCTGACAGCCCGAGGCCGGATGCCAACGCACGGAAGGCACTCTCGCGATCGTCGCGCCCTCGCCGCGCCCTCACCATCAGCACCACGCCACTGATAGCCACGAGCAGAACAACCATGCTGGCGACGACCATCCACGCCTCGGCCGCCCATGCGGAAGTCTCGTCACCCTTCACCAGCCGCACCGGCTCGATCCCGAGCGTCCAGAGCCTCATGCGGCACCCCCGACCCCACTCGCGCTGTGGCCGGCGCCCTGCCACGACCGCCGCAACTGCGATTCCAGCATCCGCGCGCACGCCGCGGCCCTTCCGCGCACCTGCGCATCCTCATCGAAGCGCGCCATCTCACCGATCCGTGCCCCGCACTCTGCCCATGCCTCACCGAAGCGACCCGCGCCACTGCCCAGCACCCGCCCTGCCAGCCACACGCCGGCGAGCCGGTGCATCGCCCGCTCGTCGCCCAGCATCTCACCCAATCCTTCAAGCGAGCCCGTGATCGCCGCCCGCAGCGCGTTCGCACGCACACGGTGGTGCGGATCACCCTTGAGCTCCACCACCGCCGAAGGCAAGCTGCTCCCCTGCACCCGTTCAATCTTCGCCAGCGCCTCCACCGCGTTCGCCCGCACACGCCCATCCGCGTGCGCCACCTGCGCCGCGGCGATTTCCCGCGCCCGCGCACCACCAAGGCTTGCCAGCAGCGCCACCGCCGTCGCGATCACCCGCACCTCCTCATGCTCCCCCGCCGCCAGACCCAGCACCTCCGCCGCGACCTCCTGGTGCAAGCTCATTGCCCGCACGCGCCGCAGCGCCTCCAGCGCCACCGCCCCATTCACGGCCCGCAGGTCCGACCGCAGCTGCCGCAGGAACTCCCCGCGTTCCGCCTGCATCGCCCGCCGCAGCGCCAGCCGCCCGTAAGGCCCCGCGCCCTCTTCACGTGACAGGTCTTCTGCCGCCCACCGCCGCACCTCAGCGTGCGGGGAGCGCCGCAGCGCCGCGATGTTGCCCGCAGTCGGGCGCCCCGCCTCCGCACCGCACCCTGCGCTCGATAGCATCAGGAACGCCCCCCGCGCCACTAGCGGGTCCGCGTCAAAGCAGTATTCGCCGAGCTCCGCGATCGGCACCGCCCGCGCGGCCGCGTGCCGCACCCCCGCGTCGCCATCGCCCAGCATCGGCCGCAGCACCTCCGCCCGGGCCCGGGCCCCCAGCCCGAAACCCGCGCACAGCCGCGGCAATCCACGACGGGCTGCGGCCGAAAGCACCTTCAACCCCGCCCCGCTCGGGAACGTCGACTCCACCACCTCGCGCGCCCGCCCCTTCGACCCCCGCGCCGCGACAGCCTTCACGCCCACCAGGCGCGCCCGCCGCAGCGGCCGGTGCAGCAGGTGCGCGTTCGTCAGCACCAGTTCGTGCTCCAGAAGCGACCGCCCACGCACCAGCCGCTCGCCCGCGGCGATCCCCAGCCCGTCCCGCGACAGCCACTCCAGCGCCCGAAGGCGAGCCACCGGCGCCTTCGACCACCGAAGCACTGACCGGACCACGCTGTGGCTCGGGTGCTGTGTGCCCGCCAGCCACGCGCGCAGGGCCCGTGCTCCGTGGCCAGCCCCGCGCACCCGCTCACGCCCCGCCAGCAGCATCGCCGCGATCACCGGCCCCCTCCGCCGGTGCTCGCCGAAGGTCATCACCGCGTCAGCCACGTACCGGCTGAGCTCATCCGCCCCGCCGCGCACGCCCCGCGCGGCGGTCAGTCTCATCCCCGGCGCGGGCGTGTCCTCGATGAACCGCGCGCACCCCTCCACCCGCAACAACTCCTCACGCACCACCGCCAACGCCAACAGGATCAGCGACCGCTCCGCCTCGTCCCCAACCGCCGCGTCCTGGTCGTGCAGCATTGCCCCCGCGATCGCCGCCAAGCGCGCATCCCCCGCCTCCCCCACCAGCGTTGCCAGCGACAGGCGCACCGGACCGCCCGGGTCCGTGCTCAGACGCGACAGGATTTCCCCCCACCTTTCATCCCCAGCCGCTAGCGCCGCCTGTGCACAACCGCTCGGCAGCCGTCGCCATGAACGCGCGAGCTGCGTGAGCGCCGCATCACCCGCAGATTCTGCCGACGCGCGTAAACCCGGAATCAGCGCGCCCCAGCGAACCGCGCCCCGCCGCGCTGCGGATGTCGGAAGCACCGCGAGATCAAGCAGTTCCGCGGCCAGCGCCTCTGCCTCTTCCGTCGACGCCACCGCGAGGGCTTCCCCCAGCGCGATCGCCCGGAGGCGGGGGTGCAGCCGGCGGGCGGCCGCGAGTCGCTCAGAGAATGTCTTAATGAACCTTGACACAGGGCCTCTGCGCTCGTCAGGATACTGTGAAGTGCCCCTTATGCGGTCCTTAATCCGGCTCTCATTCGGAGCAGAGGTACCACAAATTGGGCTTGTCAGCCGCGACCGCAATATATATGGTGGTGTCGCGGCGAACAACCGCAGGGGGATACGTTGGGGCTCCCGACTGTGAGGTATCGGACCGTGGCCTTCAGCGTCTGCACTGCCAGCCCCTCGGACAATCCCGGGGGTTGGCGCAGGAACCCGGCACACTCGTGTGGGAGTGAGTCAGCAGTGATGAACCTTCCGACCAAGACCAACGTCCTCCAGACCTACCAGATCATCCTCTACAACCGGGCCCTCCACCCCGAGTCCATGGCCCTCAAGGGCCGCCGGGTCGTGAAGCACGGCGAATACGAGCTTGAGGCCTGGATCCTCCCCGGCACCCACATGCTCCGCTTCGACCACCGCACGCTCTGCGTCTCGGAGCTGCTCACCGACCAGGAACGCACACCGCCGCTGCAGGGGCAGGTGTCTTCGTTCCTTTGCGCGGGCGAGCGGGACGTCGAGCACCGGTTCCCCCGCGAGAAGGTCACGTACATGACCTCGGTGCAGACAGAGACCCTCAGCGACAGCCTCTACGCCGCGTCGCTCGAGGAGATGCTCGACCACGCCCGCCTCAACCACTCCCTCAGCCACACGTGGGACGACGAGGCCGGCCGCTGCCTGAGCATCCTGGACATCCAGCGCATGGCCCGCCAGGTGCACGTGCAGAGCTACCACCTCATCGCCTCCGCGGCCCTGGTGCTCCGGACCCAGACGATCTTCGAGCACGCCTGAAGAGCCGATCGCGCAAGCGATCGAACTTTCCCTCTCCAGCAACAACCACCATCGCCAAAACGAAAACGGCCGGCTGCACGCGCAGCCGGCCGTTGTGCTTTCCGATAAACCGGAAGAAGACTCGATCGCTTGCGCGATCGGCTCTTTCCGAGCAATCCCCGCGATCAGCCCGCCTTCTTGCTCACCCGCAGCTCCGTCAGCGGCCGCTTGTGCTCGATGGCGCCCTCGTCGATCACGTACTCCACGCCGCTGTTGTTCTGGTCGGGCAGCTCGTACATCAGCCCGATCATGATCTCCTCCATCACCGCGCGGAGGGCACGCGCACCCGTGTCACGCTTCACCGCCCGCTCGGCGATCTTCCTGAGGGCCCCGGGGGTGAAGCTGAGCTTCGCGCCTTCCAGGCTGAACAGGTGCTGGTACTGCCGCACGATCGCGTTCTTGGGCTCGGTCAGGATCGACACCAGCGCCTCGACGCTCAGCGGCACCATCGGCGCGATCACCGGCAGACGCCCGACGAACTCGGGGATCATGCCGAAGTCGATCAGGTCGTCCGCGGTCACCTGCTGCAGGACCTTTGCGGTCTCCTTGGTCTCGTCGCGCTCGGTGTGCGTGAGCGAGAACCCGATCTTGGTCTTGCCCAGGCGGCGGCGGATGATCTCCTCCAAACCTACGAACGTGCCGCCGCAGATGAACAGGATGTTCGTCGTGTCCACCTGGATGTACTGCTGCTCGGGGTGCTTGCGCCCGCCCTGCGGGGGCACGTTGCTGACCGTGCCTTCGAGCATCTTCAGCAGGCTCTGCTGCACGCCCTCGCCCGACACGTCGCGCGTGATGGACACGTTGTTGCTGGTCTTGCCGACCTTGTCCACCTCGTCGATGTAGATGATCCCGCGCTGCGCCGCCTCCAGGTCAAAGTCCGCGGCCTGGAGCAGCTTCAGCACCAGGTTCTCCACGTCCTCGCCCACGTACCCCGCCTCCGTCAGCGTGGTCGCGTCGCCGATCGCGAACGGCACCTTCAACATGCGGGCCAGGGTCTTGGCCAGCAGCGTCTTGCCCGACCCCGTGGGCCCGATCAGCAGGATGTTGCTCTTGTCGATCTCGACGCCGTTGCTGCCCTGCTCCATGTTCTGGAGCCGCTTGTAATGGTTGTTCACCGCCACCGCCAGGGCCCGCTTGGCGAAGTCCTGCCCGATCACGTACTGGTCGAGGAACTCCTTGATCGTCCGCGGCGAGGGGATATCCCGCAGCCACGTCGACGTGGAGTTCACACGCCGCTTCTCCTGCTTGAAGATGTTCTGGCACAGGTCGGTGCAGCTGCTGCACACGTACACCGCGTTGGGGCCCTCGACCATCGGCCCCACCTCGCGGCTGGTCTTGCCGCAGAAGGAGCAGGTCGTCACCTTGCGCCCGCGAAACGCGTCATTGTTCTGGTCCGTGCCGTCCGGCTTGTTCTTGGCCATGAATCCCTCGTGGGCGTGCGTTGCGCGTGCCCTGAACGTACTTCTTCCTCAAAGCTTATCGGCGTGCCCGCCCGTGGGCACCCCTCTCTCGACCTTCCGTCGAAGGCTGGAATCGGCAATCCCAGCACCCCCTCCGCACTCTCTCCCGCCATTCCGCGGCCCGGAAGGTCGTTATCGGCCATCCCTTGCGCCCGGCCCGCGCCCCGGCCCTCGGTCTGTCCCCTGGGAGGGCTTCTCGTCACCGAACCCGCTCCGGGCCAGGCGCGCCGCCATGTTCTTGCGGATGCTGTCGTACTCCTCCTGCGTGATCTTCCCCTCCTGCCGCATCCGCCGCAGGTCCTCCATGATCGTCCCTGCGCTGCTCGCAGAGTCCGGCGCGAACAGCCGCTTCCGCAGGTACATCCACACGAACCCGCCCACCAGCGCAATGCCGATGAGCACGCCCGCCGCCAGCATGATGTCGCCCGTCGTCGCCCTTTTCGGCGGCGGCGCGGCCGGCGCAGGCTCCTGAGCCAGGTACACGGTCGTCATTGACGGATGCTACCGCCTCGAGGCCTGTGCTGTTGCCGCGTCACATGTTGCCCGAGGCGATCGCCTCGCGGATCGGCACCAGCATCCCCGGCACCACCCGGTGCTCCACCAGCTCCTCGCCCTGGTGGGCCAGGCGCGTGAGGATCCCGGGCAGCTCCTTGGTGTCCCCCACCGCTCCGAACTTGCGGAGCGTCAGGTACACCGAGATCGGGTCGCCCCCGCCCTCGTGGTGCTCGCGCTGCTGCGCGCCACCCGCCCGCGTCTTGACCTCGAAGTAGATCTCAAGGTCGCCGCGCTGGCCCAGGGTGAGCCCCACCAGCGGCTGGCAGTCCACTGGTGTCGCCCCGGGTATATCCAGCAGCGCCGACAACGGCGAGCCCGGGATCAGCGCGTCGAGCACGATCGCGTCGTGGTTGCCCCCGGCGGTGAGATCAAAGCCGTACAGCAGCTCGACGTACTCGATGTCCAGTGGGCTGATCGACATGTAGGCCGGGGCCACCTCCAGCACGTGCCGGTGCAAGGAGTACCCCTCGTCCAGCGAGTTGGGGTTCACCACCCCCGAGCGGATGTTGGTGTTCCGCACCGCCAGCCACCGGTGCGGCATCTCGCTCTGCGGGCTCTCCAGTGCAAGCTCATCCCGGTAGCGGCGGAAGGAGCTCATCCCGGGGAACTGCCGGCGCACTCGCTCAAACAGGTCCAGCACCGTCTCCCGAGTGCGGGGAAGCTCCATCTTCACCGCGATCTTCTGGTTGACGTAAAAATCGGTGCACAGGGCGCGGTAGCTTTCGGACATCGCAGACCAACTCCTTGGGGCGGTGTTCGCCGCGTTTAGGCCGCGGACTTCCAAGCATACTCTTTTAACCGGCCCCTAAGCGCTCATTCGTGGGCCATCAGCCGGGGAATGAGTGCACTTATTCAGCGCTCCACCCGGTCCTCTCATCCCGGGATTAAGAAATCAGCCCGAGCCACCTGAGCACTCCACGAGTGTCCGACAGGTCTTCCACCGCGTGGGTTGCGCCGGCCTCGATCAACTCGGCCGCGGAGCTGCGCCCCGTCGCCACCCCCAGGCACCGGCACCCGTGCGCCAGCGCACACTCGACGTCGTTGGGCGTGTCCCCGATCACCACCACCGACTCACGCGCGATTTCCGCACCACGCACCGCGCACCCTCGCTCCATCCCCACCCGCACCAGGTGCTGACGGCGCGGCACCTCGTGCGGCGACTCATCCCCCCACACCCGCACCGCGAACCTCTCCGGATCAATCCCCGCGGCCCGCAGCTTCAGGCTCCCCGTTTCCTCGAAGTTCCCCGTCAGCAGCCCCATCGTCGCGTGCGAGCGCTCGACCTCATCGAGCAGTTCCATCACCCCCGGCAGCGCACGCGCGATCCCCGGCGTGCGCAGCCTCGCCTCCAGCTTCCTTGCGTACAGCGACCGCCATCGCGCGTGCACCTCCGGCGTGTCCGGCTGCCCATGCCTCCGCAGCATCTGGCTGAAGATCACCGGGTCCAGGCTCCCCGCGAACGAGACCCCCTCCGCGTGGAACCCCGGCCCGAACAGCTCCTGCCCCGCCTCCACCATCGCCTTCATGCCGCTGCCGCCCGAGGTGATCAGCGTCATGTCGATATCGAACAGAATCAGCACGTAACCACCTTTCCCCGCATCGGCCTTCGCCTCAGCGGCGGACCACGAACCCCCGCTCCTCCGCAGCCACGGGCATCGTGGTCACACCCTCGTGGGCGATCAACCGCCGCATCCGCCCCCGCAGGTCGGCCAGGAACATCTCGATCGCCGGGCCCTCCCCCTGCACCTCCATCAGCACCGACCCCTCCGGCTCATTCCGCACCCACCCGGTCACGGCGTGCCCCTGGGCCACATCCCGCGCTGTCGCCCGGAACCCGACCCCCTGTACCCGACCGCTGAACTCGATCCGCCGCCGCTCCATCGCACCCTCCCAGTCCTCGCCCACTCCCGCCCCCCACTCCCGCTCCCCACTCCCGCCCCCCACTCCCGCCCCCCGCGCAGGCCACCCGTCGCCCGAGAATCATGCGCCCGTGTGGGGTTGCCCAACCTTTCTATTGGTTTCAGACGGATTTGGTGATACCGTCATGGTGCAGCAAGGACCGCTCACCCTCTAGATCATCCCGCACCCACGGCCTTCGGGCCACTAACCGCGGCGAGATCAACCCTCTCCTGAGCGTCAACCGGGCTGCGGCTGGCACCTCCCCATCCGGGGACAACCTATCGACCCGCGCCGCTGCTCGCAGCCCCCGCGCCCCGCCCGCCGCAGTTCTCGGCCGCCTTCGCCCATTGTCGTGCGTGTGTGCATCTTTCGTGTGCTCTGTCTCGGTTTTGGGGACCGCGGTGAGCGACCTCTGGAAGGCCAAGTTCCACGACAACGGCGACCGCGATCGCGTGCGCGATGCGACGGACATCGTGCGCCTCATCGGCGAGCACGTCGCCCTCAAGAGCAAGGGTCGCGAGCTCGTCGGCCTCTGCCCCTTCCACAACGACAAGAACCCCTCGATGAACGTCGTGCCCGGCAAGCAGATCTTCCACTGCTTCGTCTGCGGCACCGGCGGCGACGCCTTCTCCTTCGTGCAGAAGTTCCACAAGATGGAGTTCCGCGAGGCCCTCGAGTACCTCGCCGAGCGCGCCGGCATCACCCTCACCCGCCACCAGCGCCCGGCCGGTGACGGCCCCGCGCCCATCTCTCGCGGCGACGTCCTCCACGCCAACGCCACCGGCGCGGAGTTCTTCAAGGCGATCCTCGCCCACCCCGAGCACGGGAAGGCCGCCCGCGAGGTGATCGCCAAGCGACGCATCGCACCCGAGATGGTCGCCAAGTTCTCGCTCGGGGCCTCCCCCGACCGCTGGGACGGGCTGATCACCACCGTTCAGCACAAACGGCTGGACCCCAAGGCCTTCTTCGAGGCGGGCCTCTTCAAGAAGCGCGAGTCCAGCGAGGGCGCCTACGACGCCTTCCGAAACCGGGTCATGTTCCCCATCCACGACCAGATCGGCCGGGTGATCGCCTTCGGCGCCCGCAAGATCAGGGACGAAGACGAGCCCAAGTACCTCAACAGCCCCGAGACCCGCGTCTTCAACAAGTCCGGCACCCTCTACGCCCTCCACCACGCCGCCAAGGCCATCCAGGCCGAGCGCACCGCCATCATCACGGAGGGCTACACCGACGTCATCGCCTGCCACCAGGCGGGGTTCTGCAACGCCGTCGCTACCCTCGGCACCGCCCTCACCCGCGAGCACGCCTCGGTGCTCCGCCGCCTGTGCGACCGGGTGATCCTGCTGTTCGACGGGGACGAGGCCGGCCAGCGCGCCGCCGACCGCGCGGTCGAGGTCTTCTTCGGCGAGGACCTGGACGTCGCCATCGCCACCCTCAACCGGTTCACCGACGCCAAGGACCCCGACGAGCTGCTCAAGCGTGAGGGCGGCGGCGAGGTGTTCCGCACCGCTCTTTCCGCCGCGACCGACCTGCTGGAGTACCGATTCGTCCGCCTCCGCCAGAAGCTCGAGGGCGCCGGAATGGCCGCGCTCTCCCGCGCCATGAAGGACGAGATCGCCCGCCTGGTGGAGATGGGCCTCAACGAGGTCGAGCCCATCCGCCAGAAGCTCATCGTCAAGCGCCTCGCCGCCGTTGCCGACCTCAACGAGGGCACGATCACCGCGGCCATCCCCGCCGGCCGCCGCCCTAAGTCTTTCACCTCACCAACAGCCACCGCACAGGCCGCAACTCACAGCGCGAGCGCAACCGACAGCAGTGCCGACAGCCCGGACGCGGGGGACGGAGCACCGCTCCCGCCCCTCGCCACCGCGCCGCTCACGCCGGCCGAGCACCTCCTCGGGTGCGTGCTCTGCGACGGCCAGCTTTTGTCCACGCTCTCCGAGCACGAGCGGGACTTCATCGCGCCCGCGGCGTACCGTTACGCGTTGCTCAGGCGGGTCGCACAAGTCATCCACGACATCGGCGAAGATCACGGCACGGCCGACCTCAACACGCTCATCCGCAGCGTCGACGAGGTTGAGGTCAAGGAAGCCGCGATCGGCCTCGCCTCCCGCATCAACCACGAGACCGATCAGGACCGCGATCGCCTCCACGCTCACTGGCAGGCCTGCCTAACCCGCGCACGGCTCGACCACGAGCGCGCGAAGCTCGCCGGCGGCTCGGCCTCCGCGGGCGCCCGCGAGGCAAACGACCTGATGAAACAGATCAAGCTCAAGAGGGCCATGCACACCGCGCTGGGGGCAGACCGGCGCGTGTTCCCCAGGCCCGGGTGATTGGATTCTGAACCACTCACCCGCGCAGGATTGCGGGTGCCTGTTTGTCGCGATGGATCGCAGCGTTTCGTTCACCGAGCAGTACCAGGTTGGTAGTTAGACTGTGCTGAGGAGATCGGCGTGATCGGCGAACTTCATCCCGCGGTGGCGCAGCTTGTCGAGGTCGGACGTCGTCGTGGCTGGCTCAGCTACGAGGAGATCAACAACACCATCCCCGACGAGATGGTCGACCCTGCTCGTCTCGACGAGCTCCTCGTCGTCATCGACCGCCTCGGCATCGAGGTCGTCGATGAACTCGAGTACCGCGCCCGCATGCACCGCCTCGCCCTCGAGCGCGGCGAGACGGGCAGCGCCTGCGGCAAGTCCGCCCTCCCCTCCGTCTTCCGCGCGATGTCCGTCTCCGGCGGCGAGCGTGCTGCCGAGGCCGCCACCCTCCGCAAGAGCCTCAACGGCGCCGCCATCCTGGCCGCCGCGGCCGAGCAGGACAGCGACCCCGATGAGGAGGAGATCCAGAAGGACGTCGCCGAGGTCGTCGCCGAAGAGGCCAGCGGCAAGCGCATCGACGACCCCGTCCGCATGTACCTCTCGCAGATGGGCACGATCCCGCTGCTGACCCGCGAGGAGGAGATCCGCCTCGCCAAGAAGATCGAGACGACGCGCATGATCTTCCGCCGCCGCTGCCTCGAGAGCGACTACGTGGTCGCCCAGGCGGTGGACATCCTCAAGCAGGTCCACAAGGGCGAGCTGCCCTTCGACCGCACGATGCGGATCAGCACCGCCGAGGCCGACGCCAAGGGCAAGATCGCCAAGCGCATCCCCGTCAACCTCCCCACCATCGAGAAGCTCCTCACCCTCAACCGCAAGGACTGGGAGGACCTCCAGGCCGCGAAGGCCGAGAAGAACGAGGCGCGGATCACCGAGCTCAAGGCCCGCATCCAGACCCGCCGCCGCCGCATGGCCGCGCTCACCGAGGAGCTCTCGCTCCGCACCGGCCGCATCATCCCGCTGATGCGCAAGCTCCGGTCGATCGCCAAGAAGATGGCCGAGCTCGAGGGCGAGCTCCGGCGCGCCGCCAACCGTGGCAAGGAGATGAAGCGCTCCCGCCGCCCCCTCAAGCAGTACGACCCCGAGGACCTCGCCGTGATGCGCGAGGAGCTCGAGGGCCTCCGCTCGCTCGTGCTCGAGGACCCCGGCGAGGTCATCCGCCGCATCCGCGAGGTGAACACCGTTTTCTGGGAGTACGAGCAGGCCAAGCGCGACCTCTCCGGCGGCAACCTCCGCCTCGTCGTCTCCATCGCAAAGAAGTACCGCAACCGCGGTCTGTCCTTCCTCGACATCATCCAGGAGGGCAACACCGGCCTCATGCGCGCCGTCGACAAGTACGAGTACCGGCGCGGCTTCAAGTTCAGCACCTACGCCACGTGGTGGATCCGCCAGGCCATCACCCGCGCCATCGCCGACCACGCCCGCACCATCCGCATCCCAGTGCACATGATCGAGACGATGAGCCGCCTGCGCAACATTCAGAAGGCGCTCCTCCAGGAGAACGGCATCGAGCCGACGATCGAGGAGCTCGCCGAGCGCGCCGGCATGAACAGCGTCGAGGTGCGCCGCGTGATGAAGATCAGCCGCCACCCCGTCAGCCTCGACCGCCCCGTCGGCGAGAGCGAGGACAGCTACTTCGGCGACTTCATCGAGGACGAGACGCAGGAGGCCCCCGGCGACGTGGCCGCGCAGGAGATGCTCAAGGCCCGCATCGAGGGCGTGCTCAAGACCCTCACCTACCGCGAGCGCGAGATCATCAAGCTCCGCTACGGCATCGGCGACGGCTACACCTACACCCTCGAAGAAGTCGGCCGCATCTTCAAGGTGACGCGAGAGCGCGTCCGCCAGGTCGAGGCCAAGGCCATCCGCAAGCTCCAGCACCCCGTCCGCGCCCGCAAGCTCCAGGGCTTCGTCGAGCGGTCGGTGTACAAGGAAGTCCGCGGCGAGCCGGCCCCCGCCCCCGCCCCGCTCTCCCAGCCCATGCCCATGGTCAACGTGATGCCGGTGTCCGTGGCCGCCCCCGCGGCAGTTCCCGCCCCCGCCACCGTCTGATCTCAGGGTTCAACCAATCAGAGGGGCTGTCCGCAAGGGCAGCCCTTTTTCGTTCCGTGGGTTCGTTCAGTCCGCCTGCCGCAGCAGCTTCAGCTCTTCCGCGCCCGCCAGGTGCAGCCGCAGCATCGCCAGCGCGCTCTTGGCCGACCAGTCGCGCACGCTCGCGCGGTCCCCGGCCATCGTGAAGTGCCGCACGTCCGTGGACACCCGCCCAGCACCCGCCTGACGCGACGCCCGCGCGATGTACACCGTCCCCACCGGCTTGCCGGGGCGGGTCCCGAACGCCGGCACCGCCCCGCCCGGCCCCGCGATCCCCGTGATCGCCAGGCAATGCTCCACACCGAGCTTCTCGAGCCCGCCCGTTGCCATTGCCAAAGCGCACTCGCGGCTCACCGCCCCCGGCCCCTCGGGCCCGAACAGCGAGGCATCCACACCCGCCAGCGACTGCTTGAGCGCGTTGGAGTACGTGATCAGCCCGCCCGCGAACACCTGCGACGAGCCCGCCACATCCGTCAGCATCCCTGACAGCAGCCCACCTGTGCACGACTCGACGGCGCCGACGCGCTCGCCACGCTCGCGCAGCAGCTTCACCACCACGCCCGCGAGCGTGTCCTCGCCCGTGCCGAACACGTACGCCCCCGCCCGCACGCGCACCTCGCGCATGTGCTTCTCGAGCAGGTGGTCGGCGTCGTACGGAGCCAGCGGCCCCTCGTACCGCAGCCGCACGCTCACAATCCCCCCGCTCGCCGTCGTGCCCACCAGCACGCCCTCGTCCCCCTGACGCTTCATCATCGCGCCCAGGCGTGTCGCCAGGTCGCTCTCGCCGATCCCCACCGTGTGCAGCACCCGCGTCGCCACCGTCCGCCCCGGCGGCGGCCGCAGGCGCGGCGCCACCTGCGCGCTGAACATCGGCTGCATCTCCCGCGGCGGCCCCGGCAGGCAGAAACAGTCACACCGCCCGATCACCCCGTGCAGCCCCGGCGCCGTCCCGTGCAGGTTCTGCAAGGACGTCGCCCGCGTCGGCCGCAGCGCCTGCACCTTGTTCAGTTCCGGCATCACCCGCCCGCGCGATGTGAACCACGCCGACACCTGCTCCAGCGCGATCGCGTCTTCGACCAGCGTGTCGCCCATCGCCGCGGCCAGCGCCTGGCGCGTGAGGTCGTCCAGGGTCGGCCCAAGGCCTCCCGTCACGATCAGCAGGTCCACCACGCCCGCGAGACGGCTGAGCGCCCCCACCAGCGCGGCCTCGTCGTCCGCCACCGTCACATGCTCGACCGTGATGATCCCCACGCCCGTCAGCCGCTCCGCCACCCACCGCGAGTTGGTGTTGACCGTCTGCCCCAGCGAGAGCTCATCCCCAACCGACACGATCGCCGCCCGCTCGTGCGCGCTCGGCGGCTGCCCCGGCTGTGTCTCGTCCGCTCCCATCGGCCACACAGGGTATCGGGTCCGCCCGACCCGCGTACGCCCGCCCTCCGGGCGTTCAACCCCCCTGCCGCTCCCGCGCCTTCTGGGCCTCGTTCGTCGCCCGCAGTTCCGCCTCCTGCTCAGCCGACAGCGAGTACCGGTACAGGAAAGGGTTCAGGTTGTAATGGGCCGAGAACGGCCGCAGGTCCAGCGTCCCCTCCGGCCAGTCCTTCAGGTGCTCGATCATCGCCGAAACGTTGCTCGTCCCCACCCCGATGAAGTAATCGCACCGGGCCGCGAGGTACATGTCGACCATCACCTCCAGCCCCAGCCTCGTGCGGCTCTCGTGCTGCAAGTAATGCAGCCCGTGCGCCGTGGACGTCCGCAGGCACTCGGTGGTCACCAGCTTCGCTCCGTACCTGGCCGCGTACTGCTCCCGCAGCTTCACGTCGTCGGTCAGGAGGAACACCTTCGCCCCCGGGTGCTTTGCGAGCAGCGCATCCACCAGTTCCGGTGTTGTCTTGTTCCGCTCGCTCAGGATCGGGTCCTCCACCGGCTTGTCCCCACCCCGCGCGTGCACCCCGATCATCGGAGTAGCCGTGAAGTGCTCCTGCGCGAACGCCTCCACCCGCCGCGCCACCTCCGCCGATGGCCGCAGGTACTTCTTCACGATCGCGCGGTAGGCCGCCGGCGGGCTCATCGCCGCCCACGCCGTCCCCGCCCGCGCCCACGACAGCACCTGCGTGACGCTCATGTGCACGTCCGAAACCGCCACGTCCTCGCGCCGATTCAGGTACAGGCACGCTCCCATCCGCGCCCATGCCCCACCGAACTTGTTCACCTCCGCCTCGAGCAGGTTGCCGTCATTCCACTTCGGCGGGAAGTACGTCAGCTTCTTGCCCATCAGCTCCGACGCACGCACCGCTGACACCGGCTCGAAGAACCGCACCCACGCGTCCTCGTCGCTCTCATCTCTGAAGAGGCTGCTCCTGCCCCACTCGATGACCGGCACCCGGCCCGTCAGCTCCGCGAGCAGCAGGCACCCCAGGACATGGTCCAGGTCCGAGCAGAACCCATAACCCCACGCCTTGATCACCAGGTACCGCTTCCGCCCATCCGCCCGCACCATCGCCTGCTCGCGCAGCCCTTTCCGCGCCGCGTTCAAGCCCTCCCGCAGCTGCGGGTCCGCCATCCCCTTCGTCGCGGTTGTCAGCAGGTCTACCGCCCGCTTGTACTCCCCCACGTTGAGCGCCACCAGCCCCTGCAGCCCCACTACCACCGGGTCCGCGCACCCCATCCGCACCATGATGTCGCACAGCACATCGGTCAGAGGCAGGTTGCCCTGGTGCCACGCCTGCAGCGCGTCCGCCGTATACGCCTGGAAGTCGATCGACACGCCTGCACTCCGGGTGATCGCCCGACTTTACCCTCTTGCTGGCCAGACCGCGGGCGGACGGGTATCATCCCCTCCCCACGGGCGCATAGCTCAGTTGGCTAGAGCGCGGCTGTCACATAGCCGAGGTCACAGGTTCGAGTCCTGTTGCGCCCACTTCCGCGGCCCCCCACTCCCCACAGGGCCCCACCGGCCCCAGCCCGGCTTGGGCGGGCCCACAAGTCTCACGCCGGAGTGGCGTAATGGCAGCCGCGACGGATTCAAAATCCGTTTCCCGTCAAGGGAGTGTGGGTTCAAGTCCCTCCTCCGGCACTTCCCGATAGAGCAACCGCCCCGCTGGACCAGCGGGCTTTCCGGCTTACAGTCCCCTCCCACCAACAACAGGGGGATGACGCCCGGGCCAGTTGCCGCGGGCGCCGAGCGCGGCGCGAGCCACCACAACGCGACCGGGCATTTGCACGATAGCCCCGGGAATAGTCCCGCCGGGCGGAAGGATGAAACACATGGCCGACAACCAGGAAACAAAGCAGGTCCAGCTCCGCATCGACGAGTCCAAGATGAGCTCGACCTACGCCAACACCATCCGCACCTCCACCACGCAGGACGAGGTCGTCCTCGACTTCGGCATGAACCTGCCCCAGCCCGGCCCCGACAACAACACCCCCGTTCTCGTCTTCTCCGTCGGCAGCCGCGTCGTCATGAACTGGGCGGGCGCCAAGCGCCTCGCCATCAGCCTCGGCCAGGTCGTCCGCCAGTTCGAGGAGCGCAACGGCGAGATCAACATCTCCGGCCAGCAGTCGGGCAAGGGCGGCAGCCCCCGCCTCAGCCAGTAATCCTGCCAGACCAATAACGATCAGAACCCCGTGTCACCTGACGCGGGGTTTTTTCATGCCCGTACACTCCCCTCGATGCGGGCGGACACTCCACCACCGAGCTTGAACAGCCACCCGCCGCCCGCAGCGCAGTCCAACCTCTGGCTCGCCGGCCGCAGGCTCGCCGTCATCGACGTCGGCAGCAACAGCCTCCGACTGCTCGCGGTCGAACTCCTCAGCGAGCGCTCCTGGACCACCCTCGCCCAGGACCGCGCCATGACCCGCCTCGCCCACACCCTGGCCCAGACCGGCGCGCTCTGCACCGAGGCCATGGCCACCTCCGTCGAGGCCATCGCCCGATTCAAGGAAACCGCAGACGCCCTCGGCATCCAAACCCTCCGCGCCTTCGCCACTGCCGCCGTGCGTGAGGCCTCCAACGGCCCCGACTTCGCCGCGCTCGTCCGCGACCGCACCGGCATCACCCTCGAGATCGTCTCAGCTCTCGACGAGGGCAAGCTCACCTACCGCAGCGCCGCCCGCGTGCACGACCTCTCCGCACCCTCCGCCGCCGTCGTCGACATCGGGGGCGGCAGCATGGAGGTCGTCTTCAGCCTGCACGGCATCATTACCGAGAACACCTCGATGCCCCTGGGCGCGGTCCGCCTCACCGAGTCCTTCGGCGGCCCCGACGCCGCCGCCGGCGCACGCCATAAGGAGATGCGCCGCTGGATCGACGACACCATCGCCGCTCACGTCCGCCCCCACGAGACCTCGCCCGCAATCCTGGTCGGCTGCGGCGGCGCCTTCACCACCCTGCTCACTCTCGCCGCCGCCCACCGCGGCCACGTGGTGAGCCGCAACGCTCCCAACCTCGCCACCCTCGGCCCCGTCTCCGCCGAAACCCTCAAGACCATCGTCAAGGAACTCCGCGCCCTTCCCCTCGAGCAGCGCCTCCGCCTCCCCGGCCTCCCCAGCGACCGCGCCGACATCGCCGTCGCCGGCCTCACCGCGATCGAGCGCCTCGTGAAGCACCTCGGCGTCGCCCAGGTCCACGTCCACCCCGGCGGCTTCCGCGAGGGCCTGCTCCTCCGCATGATTGATGAAGAGGTCGCCGCCCGCACCCGCGAGGATGCCCCCGCGCGCGAGCCCGACCTCGTCGCCGCCGCCCGGGACTTCGCACGCCGCTGCCGCTACGACCAGCCCCACAGCGAGCACGTGGCGATGCTCGCCACCCGTCTCTACGACCAGTTCCGCGAGCAGCCCGGGCGCGCCCTCCGCGTCGGCTCATTCCCCAACGAGCGTGCCATCCTTCAAGCCGCGGCCATCCTCCACGATGTCGGCACCATGGTGGAGTACCGCCGCCACCACCGCCATAGCCAGACCATCGTCCGCCACGCCGACCTCCCCCACTGGCCCCCGCACCACCTCGAGCTCGTCGCCCTCATCGCACGCTACCACCGGCGCGCCGTCCCCTCCGCTGACCACAAAGACTTCGCCGCACTGCCCCGCAAAGAGCAGGACCTGGTCCTCCGCCTCAGCGCCATCCTCCGCACCGCCGACGGTCTCGACCGCTCGCACACTCAGGTGGTCCGCGACGCCCGCGTCCGCTTCGGCAAGAAGCAGCTCCGCCTCGAGCTCGACACCACCGGCGACGCCGCCCTCGATGCCCGCGCCGCCGCTAAAAAGTCCGACCTCCTCCGTTCAGTTCTCGACCGCCCCATCGATGTCGCCCTCCCCACCCCCTCCGACACCCCCCTCCACGGGTAACTCCCGTCCAACCACTTCCACGCAACCGCTAACCCCCCACTGGCGGACCACTTGGTAGCGTAGAGTTCGGTGGCTCGGGGTTTCAGGTGGCACCAGTCTCCCGACCGGTGCTCCACTGGCGACGCCGTTAGACCGGTGATCGCACGCGGGACCGGTCGTTAGACTGGTGCCCGTGCCGACGCCACAACCCCCGCAAGGAACGCGCATGGCGAGCGGCCAATCAACTGAGACCGTGGTCGATCTCTCACAGCCCGGCGAGCCCGTCGCCGGGGGTCCGCCGCCCAACGAGCGCGCCACCCGCGACCTCCAGGCCTTCCTCCTCCAGCTCCTCCAGATGCAGTGCTCCCTCGTGGGCGCCATGGGCGGCGCGGTGTTCATCGCCGGCGGCGCCGCCCGCAAGCCCGCGCTCTTCGCCCAGCACCAGCCCGCCAACGAGACCACCCCCATCCTCGCCCCCGCCGTGCTCTCCCGCATGGAGCGCCTCGCCGGCGAGCTCTGCATCGAGAAGCCCGAGCCCGGCCGCCCGCCCCAGGGCCGCATGGACACCATCTCACTCGCCCGCTCCCAGGGCGCCCTGTACGGCGAGGAAGTCCGCCACCGCCTGATCGCCGCGCCCTTGACCGCCGAGGGCCGCACCGAGGGCGCCTGCGTGCTCGCCTTGAAATCCCGCGGCAACGCCGCCGACGAGGACGCCCTCCGCGCCCTCATGCTCAGCGTCGCCCACTTCGAAGCCTACCTCTGGAAGCAGCAGGCCTTCGCCGAGGCCCAGCGCACGCTCATGCTCCGCGAGACGCTCGAACTGCTCGACACCTCGCAGCAGGGCCAGAGCGCCGGCACCATGGGCGCGATCATGTGCAACGAGCTGCAGCGCCGTTTCGGTTGCACCCGCGTCTCCATCGGCCTCGTGCACCGCCACCTCATCCGCCTCTCCGCCGTCACCGGCGCCGACGAGGTCGACCGCAACGCCGCCGCCGTGCAGGCCCTGGAAGAGGCCATGGAAGAGTGCGCCGCCCAGGACTGCGAGCTCGTCTACCCCGCGCCGCTGGAGCACGAGCACGACCCCTCGCAGCGCCGCGTCACTCGCGCCCACGACGAGCTCTCCCGCAAGTTCGGCCCCTCCGCCGTGCTCAGCCTCCCGCTCCGCGTCGAGGGCGACCTCGTCGGCGTCGTCGTGCTCGAGCGCGCCGCCGGCGACCCCTTCCCCTCCGGCGCCGTGCCGCTGCTGCGTCTCGTCGCCGAGACCATCGGCCCCGCGCTCTGGACCCGCCGCCTGGCCGACCGCGGCGTGCTCGCCGTCACCCGCGACCGCCTCTACGACCTCGCCGAAACCGTCTTCAGCCCCCGCCACACCGGCGCGAAGCTCCTGCTCTCGCTCATCGGGCTCGTCCTCCTGCTCGCGGCGGTGGTCCCCATCCCCAGCCGCGTCACCGCCGGCGCGGAGGTGCAGGCCAAGCAGTCCCGCACCATCGTCGCGCCCTTTACCGGCTACCTCAAGAGCGTGAACGTCAAGCCCGGCGACGCCGTCGCCGCGGGCCAGGTCCTCGCCACCATGGACACCAGCGACCTCGTCCTCGAGCTCGCCGAGGCGGATGCCAAGCTCGACTCCCTCACCATCCAGGCCAACGACGCCCTCGCCCGCGGCGAAGTCGGCAAGCACCGCGGCTACCAATCCCAGGTCGAAGAGACCGCCGCCCATGCCGCGCTCCTCCGCGACCACATCACTCGCGCCGACATCCGCGCCCCTATCGACGGCCTCATCGGTCGCGGCGAGCTCGAGTCCTTCATCCGCGCCCGCGTGGACCCCACGCAACCCCTCTACGAGATCGTCAGCCGCGACCAGCGCGCTGTCGCCCACATCGACGAGAAGGACGCCCAGCGCGTGAAGGACGGCATGACCGGCCACATGGTCATCCGCTCTCAGCCCGGCAAGAAGGTCCCCGTCAAGGTCGTCCGCGTGAACCCCGCGGCGGAGGTCGTCAGCGGCAAGAACGTCTACCTCGCCGAAGTCGAGATCACCGGAGCCCTCGAAGAGGGGGCCGCCGCATGGCTCCGCCCCGGCATGACCGGCACCATCAAGCTCGACGACGGCACCACGACCACACTCACATGGGTCCTCCGGCCTGTCATCGACGAAGTCCGCATGCGGATGTGGTGGTGACCATGCTCAAGCTCCTCCGCCAGGACTCCGCCGGCACCTTTAGCGACCTGTGGTACCGCGTCGGCCCCACCCGCCCGCGCCTCTCGCCCCACGCCCAGGTCATCCGCCAACGCTTCGGCGCCCACACCACCTTCATCATCGAAGACCCCGCCGGCGGCCAGTACTACCGCATGAGTGAGGCCGCGTACTTCTTCATCGGACTGCTCGACGGCCGCCGCACCATCGACGACGCGTGGCAGGCCTGCAACGCCCAGCTCGGCGACGCCGCACCCACGCAGAAGGAGTGCGTCGATCTGCTCAGCCGCCTCCAGCTCTACGGCCTGCTCCACGGCGACCTCCCCCTCGCCGCCGACATGGTCGAGCTCCGCCGGCGCGAGGCCCGCGCCCGCAAGGTCGCCCTCCGCCATGGGCGGGGCGTCTCCATGACCATCCCCCTCCTCAACCCCGAGCCCTGGCTCGAGCGCAGCAAACACCTCCTCGCCCTCGTCTTCTCAAAGTGGGGCGCGGCCCTCTGGCTCGCCCTCATCACCTTCGCCCTCTACCGCGTGTTCCTCAACCGCGGCGCCATCGGCGATCAGCTCAACAACGTCCTGGACCCCAGCAACCTCATCTGGATGGGCGTCGCCTTCACCATCCTCCGCGCCTGGCACGAGCTCGGCCACGCCGCGGCCTGCAAGGCCATGGGCGCCCGCTGCACCGAGATGGGCCTCATGGTCATCGCCCTCGTCCTCCCCTTCCCTTACTGCGATACCTCCAGCGCATGGCGCCTCCCAGAGGTCTGGAAGCGCGTCATCGTCTCGCTCGGCGGCGTGCTCTTTGAGTCCGTGCTCGCGGCCATCGCCGCGATCGCCTGGTCGTACATGGGGCGCGATGACTCGGGCCTCACCCGCACGCTGCTCTTCAACACCATGCTGATTTCGGGCGTCACCACGCTCATCTTCAACCTTAACCCGCTGCTGCGCTACGACGGCTACTACGTCCTCTCCGACGTCACCGGCTCCGCGAACCTCGCCCCCCGCGCCCAGCAGCTCATCAAGTTCCTCCTCCAGCGCTACATCTACCGCGTCGCCAACGTCCGCCCGCCACACGTCCGCAGCACCGGCGAGTTCTGGCTCCTCCTCTCCTTCGGCCTGCTCTCCTGGCCCTACCGCATGTTCGTCGTCGCCAGCATCGTCCTGCTGCTGTGGACCAACCCCGACTACCTCACCCTCGGCGCGGTCCTCGCCGTCATCGCCGGGGCCTGCTGGCTGCTCTGGCCGCTGCTCAAGGCGATCGGCTTCCTCCTCACCGACCCCATGCTCATGGGCCGGCGAGCCCGCGCCCTCACCATCACCGCCGTCTTCTTCGCAGCAATCACGGCGGCGCTGGGCCTCATCCCCGTCCCCGCAGCCGGTTACGCCACGGGCACGCTCGAGCCCGCGAGCCTCGAGCCAATCCGCCCCACCGAGGACGGGTTTGTGAAGCTCGTGCACGTCCGCGCTGGCGAGCAGGTGAACGTCGGCGACCCCATCGCCACCCTGTACAACGCCGAGGTCATCTCGCAGCTCGAGGCCGCCCGCGCCGTCTACGACAACGCCCAGGCGGAGGCCGACGCCACCATCTCAGCGCCCCACGCCGACCGCCTCCTCGCCGAGACCCGCCTACGCCAGGCCGAGCGTGCCCTCGCCCGCGCCCAGGAGCGCGCAGACGCCCTCACCCTCCGCGCCACCACCGCTGGTCGCGTCGTCCCCGCCGCCGGACTCGGCACCGACATGGACCGCCTCACCGGCGGCTTCTTCAGCAAGGGCGCCCTTCTCGCAACCATTGCCACCACCGACCAGCTCCTCGTCCGCTGCATCGTCGCCGACCGCGACGAGGGCTACATCTTCCGCGGGCGAGTCGGCGAGACCGTCGAGGGCGTCGAAGCCTCTATCCGCGTCCGCGGGCGTGCAGAAGACGAGATCCCCGGCAAGCTCATCCGTAACGCGCCCGCCGGGTCGCGCCGCGTCGCGGGCGAGTCCCTCACCAACAAAGCCGGCGGTGACGTCATCGCCGACCCCGCCGCTCCCGAGAAGTCCAACACCACCGTCGCCCCGCACTGGGTCGTCGAGGTCGCCCCCGACGTGAGCAACACCGAGGTCCTCGCGGGCTGGAAGCCCGGCCTCCGCGCCAAGGTCCGCTTCGGCGTACAGCCCGAGCCCCTCCTCTCCCAGTGGTGGCGCAAGGTCCGCATGTTTGTCGCTGACAAGGCCGAGGCATGACCGCCCTCTCCCGCACGCCCAGCGTTGACCCGCACGCGTGGCTCCGCCCACCCTCGGACGCCACCTCGCGCCGCCTCTGGCCCATGGTCGCCGCCGCTCGAGATCGCCGCGAGGTCCTCAAGGGCTTTGACGCCCTCGGCGAATCCTTCACCGGCTGGATCGCCCGCCGCCGCGCCCGCCGCCTCGACTGGCCACGCGTCCACCGCATCATCGAAGCCGCGAAAAAACTCTCCACCTTCAGCGAGGCCGCGTTCACCAGCGAAGTCGCCGACGCCCGCGCCGCGGCGATCGTCTCCCGCACCGAACCTACCGCCATCGACCGCGCCCACGCCGCTGCGTACGAGGCCGTGCGACGCACCATTGGCTTTTCCCTCCACCCCGAGCAGGTCCTCGGCGGCCTCGCCCTCTCCAGCGGCTGCTGCGCCGAGCTCGCCACCGGCGAAGGCAAGACCGTCACCGCCATCCTCGCCGCCACCATCGACGCATGGTCCGGGCGCGGCTGCCATGTCATCACCGTCAACGACTACCTCGCCCGGCGCGACGCAGAGATCACCACCCCCGCCTTCAAACGCCTGGGTCTCCGTGTCGCCGTCATCCAGGACGCCTCCAAGCCCGACGAGCGCCGCGACGCCTACGCCGCCGACATCACCTACGCCGCCGACAAACAGGTCATCTTCGACCACCTCCGCGACCGCCTCGCCTCCCCGCTCCTGCCCCGCCTCACCGGCCTCCTCCTCGACGACATCCTCGATGCCAACCGCCAGCAGCGCTGGGACGGCAAAGTCGTCCAACGCGGCCTCTTCGCCGCCATCATCGACGAGGCCGACAGCGTCCTCATCGACGAGGCCGTCACCCCCGCCATCATCAGCAGCAAGGGGGACGACGCCAAGACCGACCACTTTGCCACCGCCTCCCGCATCGCCGCCGGACTCACGCCCGAGACCCACTACTCCGTCAACCACCGCCACCGCACAGTCACCCTCACCGACGCCGGGCGCGAAGCCCTCGCCGCCGCCGCCGCACAGCTTCCGCCGTTCTGGGCCGGGCCCCGCCGGCGCGAAGAGCTGATCCTCCAGGCCCTCAACGCCCGCGAGCTCTACAAGCGCGACGAGGACTACGTCGTCCGCGATGACCAGATCATGATCGTCGACCGCTCCACCGGCCGCATCCTTCCCGGCCGCCAGTGGCAGCTCGGCCTCCACCAAGCCGTCGAAGCCAAAGAGAACCTCAAGGTCACCGCCGAGAACATCGCCGTCGCCCGCAGCAGCTACCAGCGCTTCTTCGAGAAGTACGAGCGCCTCGCGGGCATGACCGGCACCGCCCGCGAAGTCGCCGGCGAGCTCTGGGCCTGGTACCGCCTGCCCGTCGTCCCCATCCCCACGCACAAACCCATCGCCCGCACCCGCGCCCCTGACCGCGTCTTCACGACCGAAGCCGAAAAGCTCGCGGCCGTCGCCGACCGCGTCGAGCAGGCCAGCCGCGCCGGCCAGCCCGTCCTCGTGGGCACCTGGTCCGTGCAAACCTCCGAGAAAGTTGCCGAGCTCCTCCGCGCCCGCACCCTCGAGTGCGACGTGCTCAACGCCAACCGCGAGGCCGAGGAGGCCGCCATTGTCGCCCGCGCCGGGCGCGCCGGCGCGATCACCGTCGCCACCAACATGGCCGGCCGCGGCACGGACATCCAGCTCTCCCCCGAGGCCCGCAAGGCCGGCGGCCTGCTCGTCATCGCCACCGAGGCCAACGACGAGCAGCGCGTCGACCGCCAGCTCGCCGGCCGCTCCGGCCGCCAGGGTGACCCCGGCCGCGTGGAACGCTTCGTCTCTCTCGAAGACCGCCTCGTCCAGCAGCACGGCCTCCCGCCCCTCCTCGCTCTCGTCCGCCGCAACGCCGGCCCCACCCGCCGCCTCGCCGCCAAACTCCTCTGGTCCACCGCCCAGCGCACCGCCAGCCGCCGCTGGACCGTCATGCGCGCCGAGGCCAGCAAGGCCGACCAGTGGTTCGAAATGGCCATGCAGCAAGTCAGCCGCTAATTGTCCTAGATGTGCCACGATCATGCTTCATGATCGTGACCATACACGATGATCTCTCTGCCACCACATCTACTCACCTCCCCACCTCCACTCCTCCACTCCTCCTTCGCACCTTCGCTCCCCTTCGCGCCCTTCGCGGTCAACTCCCCTTGACATGGTTATTCACCGAATGAATAATCATCCATGACCCTCAAGTCCAAGCGCCAGTCCCGCCTCCGCGACCTCCTCGCCCAGTCCTTCCTCAAGAGTCAGGAGGAGATCGCCGCCGCCCTCCACCGCGAGGGGATCGAGGCGACCCAGGCCACCCTCTCCCGCGACCTCCGCGAGCTCGGCGTGCTCAAGGGCCCCGAGGGCTACATGCTCCCCGCCCCCGGCAGCAGCCGCGAGCCCGCCCGGCGCGAACTCCAGCGCGCTGTCCACACCTACATGCTCTCGGTCAAGCGCGCCGGCAACCTCGTAGTCATCAAGTGCGGCACCGGCCAGGCCTCGCCCCTCGCCGTCGAGATCGACCGCTCCGGCCTCGAGGGCGCTGTGGGCTCCGTCGCCGGCGACGACACCATCTTCGTCGCCGCCACCACCGCCACCCAGGCCACCCGCATGGTCAAGCTCTTCCAGGACCTCGCCAAGTCCTGAGCGGCTCCTCGCACCAAGCTCCCCACCCCTACGCGCGCCGTACCGTTCCCCCGCTCTTCGCTCTCCGCTTTCCGCTTTCCGCTTTCCGCTTTCCGTTTTCCGTTTTCACCCAAGGAGCCCCGTTGCCCAAGATCGCCATCATCGGAGCCAGCGGCTACAGCGGCGCAGAGCTCGTCTCCATCCTCCTCGCGCACCCGCAGGCCGAAGTCGTCGGCCTCTTCGGCTCCGCCAAGCGCGACGCTGACAAGCCCGCCGCCTTCTCCGACTCCTGGCCTCGCTTCCGCGGCCGGCTCGACCTCCCCGTCCGCCCCACCAGCATCCCCGAGATCGCCGCGCTCAAACCCGACGCCGTCTTCCTCGCCACACCCCACGAGGCCAGCCTCGAGCTCGCCCCCGAGCTCCTCCACCATGGCCTCAACGTCCTCGACCTCTCCGGCGGCTTCCGCCTCAAGGACGCCGCGCTCTACCCGAAGTTCTACGGCTTCGAGCACACGCACGCCGCAACGCTCGCGGCCGCCGTCTACGGCCTGCCCGAGCTCCACCGGACCGCCATCCGCACTGCGCAAATGATCGCCGTCCCCGGCTGCTACCCAACCTCCGCCATCCTCCCCCTCGCCCCCCTCGCCCGCGCTGGTGCCATCGCGCCGAGGACCCGCCCGATCGTCGACTCCATCAGCGGCGTCAGCGGCGCCGGCCGCAGCCCCTCGCAGGCCATGCTCTTCTCCGAGGTCTCCGTGCGCGCATACAACGTGCTCAAGCACCGGCACAATCCCGAGATCGACGCCTACGCCGGCACCTCCGTTGTTTTCACGCCCCACATCGGCCCCTACGACCGCGGCATCGTCTCCACCATCCACGCCGAGCTCGCGCCCGGCTGGAATCACGCCCGCGTCAGCGACGCCCTCGCCGCCGCGTACAAGCACGAGCCCTTCGTCCGCCTCTGCCCCCCCGGCATCTGGCCCGCAGTCAACGACGTCAAGCACACCAACTTCTGCGACATCGCCTGGGCCACCGACGATGCGACCAGCCACCTCGTGATCTCCTCCGCCATCGACAACCTCACCAAGGGCGCCGCCGGCCAGGCCGTGCAGTGCATGAACATCCGCCTCGGCCTGCCCGAGACCATGGGCCTGCTGCCCGGAGGTGAGAAGTGACGCAAACAGCCCACGAGCCAATCGTCGTCAAGATCGGCGGCACCACCCTCGAAGACCCCAGGACCTCCCCGCAGCTCTGGGACTCCATCGCCGCGCTCGCACAAGCTCGCCCCGTCATCATCGTCCACGGCGGCGGAAAAGCCGTCGACCGCCTCCTCGCCGCCCTCAACATGCCCGTTGAGCGCAAACAGGGCCTCCGAGTCACCCCGCCCGATCAGATGGACCTGATCGCCGGCGTCCTCGCCGGCACGCTCAACAAGACCATCGTCGCCGCGCTGCTCAAGCGCGGCACGCGCGCCGTGGGCCTCTCCATCGGCGACGCCGCCGTCCCCACCGCCCTGAAGCGCATCGAAGGCCTTGACCTTGGCCTCGTCGGCGAGGTCACCACTACCTCGCGCCAGCCGCTGGGCCAATCGCTGCTAGGCATCCTCCTCCGCGAGCGTCTCACACCCATCCTCAGTTCCATCGGCATCAGCCCCGAAGGCCAGCTCCTCAACCTCAACGCCGACGACGCGGCCGCGGGCGTTGCCTGGCACGTCCGCGCCGGCACCCTCGTCCTCATGACCGACGTCCCCGGCATCCTCGATCAGCACAAGCAGCTCATCCCCACCATCGACGAGCGCGGAATAGAGCGGCTGATCTCCGAACAAGTCATCACCAGTGGCATGATCCCCAAGGCCCGCGCCGCCGCCGCCGCGGCCGCGAAGCTCAACGCCCCCGTCGTCATCCTCTCCGGCAATGACCCCGCCTCCCTCGCCCGCTGGTCGTCAGGCAGTCCCGCCGGAACCACCATCAACCCCACCGCCTCCGCGTACAGGAGCTGAGAAGTTGCCGACCACCACCACGCCCACCGCCCTGGCCACCAACGGCAACGGACACGCCGCCGCCCCGCGCCCGCTCCCCGCCATCACGCGCGCTAAGGACTTCAAGGGCCAGGACCTCCTCACCCTCTCCAACATCTCACCTTCCGCCATCCTCGAACTCTTCGACACCGCCTCGAAGATGAAGGCCAACTTGAGCGCCTACCGCTCCACCCTCGACAATCTCGCCGTCGCCCTCCTCTTCGAGAAGCCCTCGCTCCGCACCAAGATGTCCTTCGAGGTCGGCATCGCCAAGCTCGGCGGCCATCCCATCTTCATGGACCACGGCGGCCAGCGCCTCGGGGCCCGCGAGTCCGTCCGCGACTACGGCAAAAACCTCGAGCGATGGGTCGACTGCATCGTCGCCAGGGTCTACTCCCAGCAGGTCCTCGAGGAGATGGCCGACGCCGCGAAGTGCCCCGTCATCAACGCCCTCTCCGACCGCTTCCACCCCTGCCAGGGCCTCGCCGACCTTTTCACGCTCTACGAGCGCGCCGGCCGAAACCCCGACCGCCTCCGCCAAGTGAAACTCCTCTACATCGGCGACGGCAACAACGTCTGCCACTCGCTCATCCACTGCGCGACCCTGCTCGGCGTTCACACCACCGTCATCACCCCCAAGGGGTACGCCCCCGCAGATGACGTCGCCGCCGAGTGCGCCGCCTTCGCCAAGGCCAAAGGCAGCACCTTCACCATCTCTCACAACCTCAGGGACGCCGAGGGCCACGACGCGGTCTACACCGACGTCTGGGTCTCCATGGGCCAGCCCGGCGGCGTCGACGAGGTCACCAAGCGCCGCAAGATCTTCACCAAGTACCAGGTCAACCCCGACCTCATGGAGCTCGCCTCTCGAGGCCGCCCCGCCCCCGCCGCCTTCATGCACTGCCTCCCCGCCCAACGCGGCCTCGAAGTCACCGACGAAGTCATCGACGCCCCCACCTCCATCGTCTACGACCAGGCCGAAAACCGCATGCACGCCCAGAACGCCCTCCTCCATTACATGCTCGGCAAGGGCAACTGAGGTCAACCACAGAGACACCGAGACACAGAGAAGACCATCAGAAGGAAAGGAAATCGACCACAAGTCAACAGACCCCACACGAGAGCACCCTCATAACTGCCTTCTCCTCTCTGTGCCTCTGTGTCTCTGTGGTTGAATCAAGGAAAGACCATGAAGAAGCGCATCGCACTCGCATACTCCGGCGGCCTCGACACCTCCTGCATCGTCCCCTGGCTCGTTGAGAACATGAACGCCGAAGTCGTCTGCGTCGTCGGCGACGTCGGTCAAGGCGCTGAAGAGCTCGAAGGCGTCGAGAAGAAGGCCCTCAACTCCGGAGCCAAGGAGTGCCACGTCGTCGACCTCAAGCAGGAGTTCGTCGAAGACTTCGTCTTCCCCACCATGATCGCCGGCGCCATCTACGAGGGCCGCTACCTCCTCGGCACCGCTATCGCCCGACCCATCCTCGCGAAGGGCCAGGTCGAGGTCGCCAAGAAAACCGGCTGCACCGCCCTCTCCCACGGCTGCACCGGCAAGGGCAACGACCAGGTCCGCTTCGAGTCGGCCTACGCCGCGCTCGCCCCCGAACTCGAGGTGATCGCCCCCTGGCGCGACGACCGCTGGAAGCTCTCCGGCCGCCTCGCCATGCTCGACTACCTCAAGCAGCGCAACATCCCCACGACCGCCAGCGCAACCAAAATCTACTCTCGCGACCGCAACCTCTGGCACATCTCCCACGAGGGCGGCGCGATCGAAGACCCCTGGAACGCCCCGCCCGAGGACGCGTGGATGCTCACCGAGTCCCCCGCCAAGGCCCCCGACCACTTCGAGGACGTCAACCTCGGCTTCGAGAAGGGCCGTCCCCGCACTCTCAACGGTCAGCCCATCCGCGGAGATGACCTCATCACCCGCCTCAACAAGATCGCCGGCGCCCACGGCGTCGGGCGCGTCGACCTCGTCGAGAACCGGCGCGTGGGCATGAAGTCCCGCGGCCTCTACGAAACCCCCGGCGGCACCGTCATCGTCGAGGCCATGCGCGCCCTCGAAGAGCTCGTCCTCGACCGCGAGACCCGCCACTACCGCGAGCACCTCGGCCTCACCTTCGCCGAGCTCGTGTACGACGGCCGCTGGTTCACCCCACTCCGCGAGGCCCTCTGGGCCTGCGCCGACAAGATTGCCGACAAGCTCGACGGCGAGGTCGTCGTCCGCCTCTTCAAGGGCACCGCCACCGCCGTGAAGCGCAAGAGCCCCAACTCTCTCTATGCCGAGAAGATGGTCAGCTTCGAGGGCGAGGAGGTCTACAGCCAGAAGGACGCCGGCGGCTTCATCCGCCTGCTGAGCCTCCCCGAGCGCATCCGCGCCCTGAAGGCGGGTGGTTACACGGAGTAAGACCCATGAAGTCCTCAGCCACCACCGCCACCCAATACCTCGCTGAGCTCCCCGCCGACCGCCGCGCCGCCATCGCCGCCGTGCGCAAGGTCATCCTCGACAACCTCGACAAGGACATCGAGGAAACAATGGCCTACGGCATGATCTGCTACGCCATCCCCCACCGCGTCTACCCCGCCGGCTACCACTGCGACCCGAAGCAGCCCCTCCCCTACGCGGCCCTCGCCTCGCAGAAAAACTACATGTCACTCTACCTCGACACGTCCCGCGCCGACTGGTTCACCAAGGAGTGGGCCAAGACCGGCAAGAAGCTCGACAAGGGCAAGGTCTGCATCCGCTTCAAGAAGCTCGAAGACCTTCCGCTCGACCTCATCGGCCGCCTCATCAGGTCCGAGACCGCCGAGGCCGCCATCGCCGCCTACGAGGAAGGCCTCGCCGCCCACTCGCCCCGCAATATGGGCAAAGCGAGCAGGCCCGCGCCCAGCAAAGAGGCCGCGACAAGCAAGCCCGCCGCGAAGAAGGCAACTAAGAAGACCGTCAAGAAGTCAACCAAGAAGAAGGTGAGCCGCTGATGGCCCTCTGGGGTGGACGCTTCGAATCAGGACCCGACGCGCTCTTCAAGCAGCTCAACGACTCCCTGCGCTTTGACTACCGCCTCGCGCGCCAGGACATCGAGGGCTCCATCGGCTGGGCAAAGGCCATCGCCCGCGCCGGCGTCCTCACCCCCGACGAGCTGACCAAGCTCACCGCCGCCCTCAACAAGCTCCTCGAAGAAGTCCGCGCCAACCCCACCCTCCCCGCCAACGACACCGACGAAGACATCCACTCCTGGGTCGAGCGCCGCCTCATCGAATCCGTCGGCCCCCTCGGCAAGAAGCTCCACACCGGCCGCAGCCGCAACGACCAGGTCGCCACCGACCTCCGCCTCTGGACCCGCGCCGCCATCGACCAGCGCCTCGCCGAGCTGCGCGACTGCCGCCGCGCCCTCATCGACCTCGCCACCCGCGAGCAGTCCACCGTCCTCTCCGGCTACACCCATCTCCAGCGCGCCCAGCCCGTCCTCTTCCCCCACTGGTGCCTCGCCTACGTCGAGATGCTCGAGCGCGACGAGACCCGCCTGCGCGACGCCCGCACCCGCGTGAACACCTGCCCCCTCGGCTCCGGCGCCCTCGCCGGCACCGCCTACACAATCGACCGCCACGCCCTCGCGCACGACCTCGGCTTCGACGCCCCCACCAACAACAGCCTCGACGCCGTCTCCGACCGCGACTTCGTCCTCGAGACCCTCGCCGCCTGCGCGATCACCGCCGTCCACCTCTCGCGTCTGGGCGAGGACCTCATCCTTTACGGCAGCCAGGAGTTCGCCTTCATCGAGTTCGACGACGCCGTCTCCAGCGGCTCCTCGCTGATGCCTCAGAAGAAGAACCCCGACTCCGCCGAGCTCCTCCGCGGCAAGTCCGGGCGCGTCATCGGCCCCCTCGTCTCCCTGCTCACAACGGTCAAGGGCCTCCCCCTCGCGTACAACAAAGACCTCCAGGAAGACAAGGAGCCGCTCTTCGACGCCATGGACCACCTCTCCATGTGCCTCCGCGTCGTCCCGCGCATCCTCGACACCCTCAAGGTCCGGCGCGACGCCTGCGAACGCGCGGCCAAGGGCGGCTACTCCAACGCCACCGACCTCGCCGACTACCTCGTCTCCCGCGATGTCCCTTTCCGCGAGGCCCACGAACAGGTGGGGCGCGTCGTCCGTCACGCCCTCAGCCTCGGCAAGCCCATCGAGGAGCTCCCGCTCACGGAGCTCCAGCGCCTCGCCCCCGCCGTGCAGCCCGACGTCTACGCCAGCCTCACCATCGAGGCCGGCCTCTCCCGCCGCAATGTCCACGGCGGCACCGGCACGCAGGCCGTTGCCGCGGCCCTCGCTGCCGCCCGGGCCCGGCTGAATGCTGACTGACATCCGTTAGGGATTGCAACCCATTCACCCCGCGAGCGGTGAAATCCTGCTTCAGCGCGCCTGAACTTACCGCATGTAGAACTAGCGGCGCACACCCTGCGCCCACGAGGGATTGCCATGCACCCAACCCAACTGATCGCCGCCGCGACCGGTGCACTCCTGGCCGGCGCCTGCGCCGCCCAGCCCACCTTCATCTCCCAGCAGCGGGTGATCGCGGCCACCACCACCTTCAACGAGAACACCGTCACCGCTTCCGCCCCCGACTTCAACCGCTTCACCGAGGTTGTCGCCGCCGCCATCCCCTTCGAGACCCCCGAGGGCCTCCCCGCCCCCAACGAGGGCGAAACCGGCATCGACTGTGAGATCGACCCCAACGCCATCCGCGCCCGCGGCACCCTGGCCGGTGCCGGCGGTATCACCGTCAACGGCGTCCCCGTGTTCGGCGAGGCCGAGGCCCTCGTCGAGGTCACTTTCAGCGTCACCCAGCCGACGCCCTACCGCATCCGCTCCAAGCCCCGCCCGAGCACCAACCCGCGCGACGAGTTCGAGATCGAACTCCAGAACACCGCCACCAACGCCTACCTGTACCGCATCAACGAGAACGCCCCCGCGCAGTTCGTAGACACCAGCGGCACGCTCCAGCCCGGCACCTACGTCATCCACTACGAGGTCGAGTTCACCCACGACGCCGGGTTCGAGGTCCGCAACTTCGACTTCAACTTCCAAATCGGCCAGACCTGCGGCACCTCCGACTTCAACGGCGACGGCGACTCCGCGACCGACCAGGACATCGAGGCCTTCTTCGCCTGCATCGGCGGGAGCTGCTGCGACACCTGCTACTCCGCCGACTTCAACGGCGACGGCGACGCCGCGACCGACCAGGACATCGAATCGTTCTTCCGAGTCATCGGCGGCCACCCCTGCTGAATCAAGTCTTCAAGGCGAAGGGTGCCACCGATTCGCCGCTGCTCTGAGCGGTGAATCGATGGTTTCACCACAGGCTGCACAACTTCCCTCGCGCCCCCGACGGTCTACTTCGCCCCAACACCCTCCCTCAGCTCCACCGCCTCCTCAACCCGGCCAGCCTTCTCATAGATCCCCGCGAGGCACTCCGACGCCGACTTCAGCACCCCGGCCGTCGCATTCCCCCCCGCCCGCAGCCGCGGCAACGCCGCCTCCAGCTTGGCCAGGGCCGCCTCGGTCTCGCCCTTCTCCGCCAGCGTGATCCCGATATTGGCCTCGGTCGCCGCGATCTGGTGCGAGTCCGTCGCGAAGCGCGGCCGCTGCCACTCCAGCACCCTCTCCAGCCACGCAATCGACTCCTCGTGCCGCCCCTTCTGCCGCAGCGCGATCGCCAGCGACGTCATCGTTCCCACCCGCCCCGCGTGCTCAGGGCCAAACGCCCTGTCCCGCGCCTCCGCCGCGTGCGTGAGCAGCTCGATCGCCTCATCTACCTTCCCCGCCCGCAGCTTTGCGAGCCCCAGGTTGCTCTCCACCCGTAGCACGGAAGGGTGGTCCGCCCGCAACAGCGTGCGCCGCACCTCCAGCGACTCGGTGTACTCCGCGACCGCCCCGTCGTAGTCGCCTTTCTGAAAGAGCGAGCTCGCCAGGTTATTGCGCGTCTCCGCCACGTCCATGTCCAGCTCGCCGTGCACCGCCAGGCGCACGTCCAGCGCCTCCCGCTGCACCCGGATCGACTCATCCTCGCGCCGCAGCGCCCGCAGGCACGCCCCCAGGTCCGTCAGCAGCGTCCCCTCGCGCGCTGTCGGCACGCCCCCGCTCCGCGCCCGCTCCTCCGCCAGCAGCTCGCGGAACCGCTTCTCCGCCTGCTCATACTTCCGCTCGTAGAACAGCTGCTCCGCCAGCGCGACCTCGATCTCCACCCGCGCATCCGCGTCCTCATCCAGCCCCGCGAAGCCGCTCGCGGCCCCCTCCAGCAGTGTCCGCGACTCCTTCACCATCCCCAGCGACATCATGGCCGTGCCGATGGAGTACTGCGCGCCCGCGAACGTGAACTGGTCCTTGGGCGGATCAGCCTCCAGCGTCGCGGCCGCGTCGCGCAGCAGATCGCCTAGTTTCGCGTCAGGCCCCTGATCGCGGATGTCCCCGCCACGGATGATGTTGAGCAGGAACGCTCGGTTCTCCTGCTGGAACCGCAGGCTCGCGCTCAGCTGCGTGTTCTTTGCCGAGATCGCCCGCTCCTTCTCCGACAGCGCCTCATAGTTCGCGGCGATCTCGTTGCGCTGCGACTCCAGCTGACCTGCCTGCTGGTACAGCACCACGCTCGACGTGCTCAGCAGCACCAGCGCCGCCGCCGTTGCCGCCACGCCCACCGCGTGCCGCCGCACGAACTTGCTCGCCCGATACCACGCCGTGTCGCGCCGCGCCTGCACCGGCATCCCACTCAGAAAGCGCCCAATGTCCGCGGAGAACTGCTCGACCGAGGCGTACCGGCGCTCGGGCTCCTTGCGCAGGGCCATCAGCACGATGTTGTCCAGGTCCCCCCGCAGCTGCCCGCGCAGCCGCGTCGATGTCACGCCCCGCGTACGGGGAATATCGACCCCCGCCGCCTCGCCACCCGTCTGGGCCCCACCCCCCACCACCAGCGACGACCCTCCCGTGCCCGCGCCGGGCACCACCGACGCCGCCCGCCCGTGAGTCGCCCCCACCCGGCGTGCCCGCACCGTCACCGCCTCGCTCGGCGGCACCGGCACGCTCGACATCACCACCCGCCGAACCTCATCGGTCGTCTTCGCCCCGAAGTAGTACGGCCGCAGCCCCGTCAGCAGCTCGTACAGCACCACGCCCAGCGAGTACACGTCACTCGCGGTCGTCAGCGCCGTCCCCTCCACCTGTTCCGGGCTCGCGTACTCCGGCGTCAGCCGCCGCTCGGTGTCGCTCGTCACCCGCGCCTCGGGCCCGCCCGTCAGCAGCCGCGCAATCCCGAAGTCCAGCAGCTTGGGCACCCCCTGCGCCGTCACCAATATGTTGCTGGGCTTGAGGTCCCGGTGGATGATCAGGTTCTGGTGCGCGTGGTGCACCGCACCCGCCACCGCCTGCACCAGCTTCAGCCGCTCGCGCACGCTCAGCCGCTGGTTGTCGCAGTATTCATCGATCGGCAGCCCGTCGACGTACTCCATCACCAGGAACGGTCGCCCGTCCTGCGTCATCCCGCCGTCAATGAGCCGCGCGATGTTCGGGTGGTCCAGGCTCGCGAGCGTCTGCCGTTCTGCATAAAACCGCCGCAGGATCTCCTCCGAGTCCATCCCGCGCTTCACGATCTTCACCGCGACCGTCTGCTCGAACTGCCCATCCGCCCGCACGGCCTCGTACACCGTGCCCATGCCCCCCGACGCCACCCGCCGCCGGATCCGGAACGCCCCCACCGTCGCCCCGATCATCTCGTCTGGGCCGCTCGCCCGCTGGCTTTCTTTCGCGAGGTCAAAGTCCTTGCCCAGCGCCGGCTGCTCGAGGAACGCCCCGATGTCCCCCGCCGCCTCCACCAGCGACCGCACTTCCTTCTCCAGCGCCGCGTCGCCTGCGCACAACCGCCGGATCGCCTCATCGCGGTCCCGCGGCGAGTGGGCCGCGACCTCGAAGAAGATCGCCTCCACGCGCGCAAACCCGCTCGCGTCTGGCGCGCTGCTGCGCTCGCTCTTTCGCGGTTCGATCGTCACCAATGGAATCGTAGATGGACGCACGTTGCCGGCCCCCTGTCCCTTCGCTCAGCCCATCTCCGCGGCCAGCTCGCGGTGCAACCACACCCGTGCAAACTGCCAGTCCCGCGCCACCGAGCTGGGCGAGATCCCCAGCGCCAGCGCCGTCTGCTCCACGGTGAGCCCGCCGAAGAACCGCAGTTCAACCACCCGCGCCTTCTGCTCATCGATGCCCGCGAGCTTCGTGAGCGCCGCGTCGAGGTTCACCATGTCCACATCGGGCTCGCCCGCGCACACCACCAGCGCCTCATCCAGCGACACCGGCTTCTGCCCGCCCCCCCGCTTCTGGGCATCCCGCTCCCGCGCATGGTCCGTCAGAATCCGCCGGATCGCACGCGCCGCCGCCCCGAAAAAGTGCCCGCGGTTCTCCCAAGGGCTCTGGTTCGGCCCCACCAGCCGCAGGTACGCCTCGTGCACGAGCGCCGTCGCCTGCAGCGTCTGCGCCTTGCTCTCCCCGCTCAAGAACCGCTGGGCTAGGCTCCGCAGCTCGTCGTAAACGATCGGAAATAGCTCGTCCGTCGCCCTGGCATCCCCCGACTGGGCGCGAACGAGCAGCTCCGTCACCGCACGGTTCGACGGGGGGCTCGGCGGGCGCGGGGGTTGGCGGCTGGGCTTGGCCTCCATGAGTTCAGTCGCTCCGTTCATACCCCTACATGCGGAATCCGGGCTCACGCCCACTCACCGTATTAACCCCTACTCCACTACCATCCCCCCGCTTGAGCCACCATCCCGCGACTGATAACCCCATGCAGCAGCACTGGGACCGCTTCGCCAGGGACGACGCCATCCACGCGATCCTGGCCCTGGACCGACCGGTTTCCGACCAGGAGTTCTACTCGGGCGGCCGCCGCATCGTCGCCGACATCATGACCTGGGCCTTCGACGGCGTCCCGCGCGGGCGCCTCATCGAGATCGGCTGCGGCATGGGCCGCACCGCCGCGGCCTTCGCCGACCACTTCACCCGCGTCGACGCACTCGACATCTCCCCCAGCATGGTGGCCAAGGCCCGCGAGCGCTGCACCGCCCCCAACCTCCACTTCCACACCACCGATGGCGCCTCGCTCCGCCCCTTCGACGACAGCACCTTCGACGCCGTCTTCTCCTTCCTCGTCTTCCAGCACATCCCCAGCGAGCGCGTGATCCGCGGCCTTCTCCACGAGATCGCCCGCGTCCTCACTCCTCAAGGCCGCGCCTGCATCCAGTTCGACACGCGACCCCGCTCACTCCTCACCGACCTCTACAAGTCCCTCCCCGACCCGCTCCTCCCCCGAAAGCACCGCCGCTTCATGCGCCGCTACCGCCGCAACCCCGCCGACGTGCGCACCTGGGCTTCCGAAGCCGGCCTTACCATCGTGCGCGAGCGCGACCCCCACACCGACACCCACTTCTTCGTCCTGCAACGGGCAACGACCGTGCTCTGACGGTCGTGTCCTAGAAGACCTCGCCGACCAAAACGACCTGGGCCGTCAGCCCCCGAACTCAACCGTCACCACCACCGCCGTCCGCTTCGTGAACATCAGCGTCTCTTGACGCGTCTGAGGGCTCTCGCCCCACGCCCGCATCAGCTCCCCCGCCCGCGCCGCGATGAGCCCCGACGTGGCCTCGTCCGCGCCCGCAAGCACCCGCACCACGTGCGTCCGCTCCACCTGCCCCTCCCAAGCCCCCACCGCCCCCTTGAACACCGTCGCCCCTTCCACCTCCGAGGTCAGCCACGCCAGGAACGCCCGCGTCGCCCCGTGCTCCCACACCGCCGCCGGGATGTAGAACTCGTACTCCACCGCCGCGCGTTCGCTCGCCATGTCTTCGCTCCTATAGGTCCTATGAGTCCTATAGGTCCTATCCGGCCTTCACCACATCATCGAACGGCAGGTCCGACAGCTCCACCTTCGGGTTCCGCTGCGTGAAGTTCCGCAGCGCCCACTCATCCGCCAGCAGCACCACCCACTGCCCATCCCGGTCCGTAGCCAGGGCCGCGTCCATCGGCAGGTCCGGCAGCCACTCCGGATCGCTCACCCGCTCGGCCGCCCGCCACCACCTGCAAATCGTCCACTGGCTCGGCCGCAGCAGCGACTCCGCCCCGTACTCGCTCTTCATCCGATGCTGGAGCACCTCGAACTGCAGCGGACCCACCGCCGCCACCAGCGGCGTCCTCACCTGCCCCGTCCCCACCTCCAGCATCTGCACCACGCCCTCCTGCATCAGCTGCTCGAGCGCGAGCCTGAACTTCTTGCTGTTGCTCGGCTGCGGATTCTGGATATACGCGAACACCTCCGGCGCAAACCGCGGTATCTCGTTGAACTGTATCGTCCGATCATCCGCCAGCGTGTCGCCGATCCGCAGGATGTCGTGCCCGACGATGCCGACAACGTCCCCGGCCTTGCCGTCCTCCACCGTCTCCCGCGCCTGCCCGAACAGCTTCTGCGCATTGCTCAACCGAATCTTCTTCCCGCTCTGCACGTGCACCACCGTCATCTCGCGCGTAAAGCTCCCGCTCACGATGCGGATGAACGCGATCCGGTCCCGGTGCCGCGGGTCCATGTTCGCCTGGATCTTGAACACAAACCCGCTGAACTCCGGGTCCTCCGGCTGCACCATCCGATCGCCCCCGCCCCCCACGCTCCGCCGCGGCCCCGGCGCCGCCGAGTGCTCCAGAAACCCATCCAGCAGCAGCTGCACCCCGAAGTTGTTCATCGCGCTGCCGAAGTACACCGGCGTCACCTGCCCCGCCAGCACCCTTGGGCTGTCGAAGGTCTCGCCCGCCCCCTGGAGCATCTCCACCTCTTCCCACGCCTTGATGTACACCTCGTCCTCGAGCTTCGCGCGGATCGCCGGGTCCTCCAGGCTCGTCACCTGCACCGGCGCGGCGTACGCCCCGCCCGTCGTCCGCTCGAACAGGTGCGCCTGGTGCGTCAGCCGGTCGTACACGCCGCGGAAAGTGGGCCCCGCGCCCAGCGGCCAGTTGACCGGGAATGCCCCGATGCCCAGCACCTTCTCCAGCTCGTCCAGCAGCTCCAGCGGCTCCCGCGTTGGCCGGTCGCACTTGTTCATGAACGTAAAGATCGGCACGCCCCGCCGGCGGCAGACCTCAAACAGCTTCCGCGTCTGCGGCTCGATGCCTTTGCCCGCGTCGATCACCATCACCGCCGCGTCCACCGCCGTCAGCACGCGGTACGTGTCCTCCGAGAAGTCCTTGTGCCCCGGCGTATCCAGCAGGTTGATGCGGTACCCGTTGTAGTCAAACTGCAGCACCGTGGACGAGATCGAAATCCCGCGCTGCTTCTCAAGCTCCATCCAGTCCGACGTCGTCGCCCGCTGGTTCTTCCGCGCCGTCACCGATCCCGCGAGCTGGATCTGCCCGCCGTACAGCAGCAGCTTCTCAGTCAGCGTCGTCTTGCCCGCGTCCGGGTGGGAGATGATGGCAAACGTGCGGCGTGGCAGGGCGGCGGAACTCATGGGCCGGAGTTTAGACCCAAAAAGACGGACACCCGCCGGGGGGTGGCGGGCGTCCGTCATACAAAGAGGGTCTGTAGGAAAGAAAGTAGCTCAGCAGGGCCCGCCGCCAATGACCCGGAAGAAGCTCTCGATGTCCTGGTCGGTCGCGGCGTCACCATCAGCGTTGAAGTCCGCCGTCAGGCATGTCGCGCAGCAGTTCCCACCCAGGCAGGCGAAGAACGCCTCGATGTCCTGATCCGTCGCGGCGTCGCCGTCGCCGTTGAAGTCAGCGTCGCACGACGTCGTGCCACCCGGGCGGCCGCCGCCGGGGGGCGGCGGCGGGGGCGGCGGTGCCGGCTGCTTGAGGGCGTTGAACAGGTTGATGAACTCCTGCGCCGCAGGGATCCCCTGGGTCACCGCCAGCGTGCCATCGTGCGTGATCGCCCCGCCCTCGGGGTGCTCAACCACCGGGCAGAGGAACCAGCGGAGCGCCGTGCCGTCCATCGGCGGGATCTCAATCGTCACCAGGCCGCGGTCGTGCAGCCGCTCGATGTCGCTCATCGTCCGGAGCAGCGGCGTGCCATCCAGGTCATACCCGTTGTCCTCAGCGATATCAGCGAGCTCCTCGCGCCCCTCGCGCGTGTTGAACGCCGCGGGCGTGAACCGCACCAGCTTGATCCGCCAGAGCCCCAGCGGGTCGTTACTGAAGTATCCGTTCCGCATGTCCGCGAGGTTGTCCTGCCGCTTGGGGAACACCGCGTACTGCGCGTTCGTCGCCCGCGGGAACTCGTACACGTCGTACGCCTCCGCGATCTGAAACGCCTCCTGCCCCGCGGCGTTCGGCAGGAACGCGTTCTGGCGGATCAGCCCCGTCACGTAGAAGAACATCGGGTGACCGGAATGGTCGTAGCACGCGGCGTACGACCGCACCCGCACGTTGTTGTAGTTGGGCCCGTTCTCACGCTCGTCGATGACCGAGTTGGCATTGGCGCCCGTGGGACGACCGATGACCAGCAGCGGGTCAATGCCGTTGGCGCGGTAGTACTCGTCGGTGAAGTCAAACGGCGGCAGGCCCTGGGGCAGCCCCTGCGCCAAGGCGGGCGCGGCCACTGCAAGGGCGGCAAAGGTGGTGAGCAGCATCTTCATTCGCGGATCTCCTGCCCCGGCAGTCGCGGGGCTCTCTTCATGCGGAGATCGCTGCGGAAGCTGTCACAAATTTTCGCCCGATGTCGGAAACGCCCCGGGTGGGGGAGGAAGACCCATGCTCACTCGGGCTTTGCGATTGCGGCCCAGAGTTGCTGGAGCGATCGGACGAGTTGGCGCTCAAGTTCGGCGGGGTCAACGGTCGGGAGCATCGGCTCGCCGTACGCGATTCCATAGCTGGTGCGCCGGAGGGGCGCCCAGCTTGCAGGCCGCTCGTAGACGTTGCTGTTGTGGATGACACAGGGGACGACGGGGACGTTGGCCATCGTGGCGAGGCGGCCAACGCCGGCACGGATCGTGCCGGTGTGAACAACGGAGTCAGGACCGGAACGGATGCGACCCTCGGGGAACATGGCGACAGCGCGCCCGCGCTCAAGGCGGTCAAGGATGATCCGCACCGTCGCGGGGTCAGCCCGCGAGCGTTCGAGGGGGAACGCGTTGAGCGAGCCGTAGAACCAGCCGACCAGCGGTTTGGCAAAGACCTCCGTGATGCTCACGAAGTCGAGCAGTCGCGGCGTGTGGCGGATCAGCAGCGGGACGTCGTACACGCTCTGGTGCGTCGCCGCGAGGATGAAGGGGCCGGTGCGCGGCACGTGCTCGAGCCCGCGGATCAGCGGGCGGGAGCTGACCCACAACCCGAAGGAGCCGAAGAAGCGGACGCACCTGTAGAAGCGGTCGCCCATGGTTCAGGGCACATCCTCGTCGCGCCGCCCCGTCCGCCGCAGCAGGTCACGGTAAAGGTCCACGAACGCCGCGGTAAGCGTGCCCGCCATCTCCGCGCGGAGTGCGCGCCGCGAGCGCCCGTCGCGCCGCGGCGGCTGAATGGAGGGGCCGAAGCTGACGTCCACACGCCCGGACTTGATCGGCAGCCAGGGGCGCACAGCCAGGAGCGCGTCGGTGCCAAGGACGACGACAGGAACCACCGCTGTTTGTGCTTGGATCGCGATGGTGCAGACACCCTGCTTGACGGCGCCGCCGCGGAGCACGGACTCGCGCCCGACGGCGACCCCGCCCTCGGGGAACATGCCGACCGCTCCGCCGCGCTCGAGGATCCGCACGGCCGTCCGCACCGCTGGCGAGGCGTTGCCGAAGCGGTCTACCGGGAAGGCGTCCATGGCGTTGAGGAAGGCCGCGGCCACCCGCGGGCGGTAGAACTCGATGCGGGACATCCACCGGACGTGCGGGCGCACAAGCGCTCCCACGAAGAAGGGCTCAAGGTGGCTGAGGTGTGATACGGCCAAAATGAACGGGCCACGGGCGGGCACGTGCTCCATGCCGAAGACGCGCTCGCGGATGGCGGCGAAGCGTGGGATCGCGAACGCGGCCTTCGCCGCCGTGTAGAAGACACTGCCCATGGGAAGGCAAGGTTACCAGCGATCGGCGGCTCGTCGCTTGGACACCCTCGCTTCCCGCGCTTGGACACCCGCGCTTGACCCCCCGCGCCGGTTCACGTAGGTTCAGGCCCATGCCCGCGGCCTCAAGCACCCCCACATCCCCCACTTCGACCGACGGCGCGATGGCGCCGCACCCGCCCATTGAGGGCTACTACGGGCAGCCGGCGGAGAAGCGGGCATTCCTGACGAGCATCTTCGATGAGACGGCCGTCGATTACGACAAGGTGGAGCACTGGCTCAGCCTGGGGTCGGGCAAGTGGTACCGGCGCGAGGCGCTACGGCGCGCGCGGCTGAAGCCCGGGATGCACGTGGCGGATGTGGCGACGGGAACAGGGCTGGTGGCGCGCGAGGCGCTGCGGCTGATGACGGTCGACGGCGCCGTGCGCGGCTCACTCGTGGGGGTCGACCCCAGCGCGGGGATGCTGGCGGAGGCGCGGAAGCAGCTGGGCATCGACACGCGAGTGGCGACGGCGGAGAACCTTCCGTTCGACGACGCCGCGTTCGACTTCCTGTCCATGGGCTACGCGCTTCGGCACGTGGAGGACATCGCCGGCGCCTTCCGCGAGTACCACCGGGTGCTCAAGCCCGGCGGGCGGGTGTGCGTGCTGGAGATCACGCGCCCTCGGACGAAGTTCGGGCGCGGTTTCCTGAAGCTGTACCTGCACACGGTGGGCGCGATCATCAGCAAGATGACCGACCTCGCCCCGCGCACGCCGGAGCTGTGGGACTACTACTGGGAGACGATCGACCGGTGCGTGCCCCCGGAGCGGGTGGTCGCCGCGCTCAAGGAAGCGGGCTTCGAGCAGGTGGAGCGGCAGGTGGTGTGCGGGGTGTTCTCGGAGTACCGGGCGGTGCGGCCCGGCTAACCGAGTTCCTCCGGCGTCAGGGGCCGCCGAGCCGCGTGGCGCACATGCAGGACACGCACCGCACGTCCCTTCACGGTGAAGATCACTCTGTAGTTCCCCACGATCAGCTGCCGGAGGCGCGGCTTGCCCTTGCTGAGGTTGAACTGCTCCTCCAGCGCCAACGGGCATCGCTCCGGCATGGAGTGGAGGCCGTGGATCGCCAGAAGCATGACGGCGAGCCATCGATCCGCGGCCTCTGGAGAGCCCTCGATCGCCAGGTAAGCGGAGACCTCGTCGAGCTCTTCGAGTGCCGCGTCGCTGATGGACACGACCCGCTTCACGCGCTGCGCTTCTTTCGGGCGGCGTTGCGCTTTCGCAGCATCTCGAACGCTTCATCGACCGGTATGCCCGGCTCCCCCCGATCAACCGCGGCGAGCCGCTCCTTGAGGATCATGGCTGACTGCGCGAGGTCCGCGAGTTCCATCATGCGCTGGTACGCGTCGGCATCCTGGATGACGACTTTCGCCTTGCCGTTGACGGTCAGCACCTCGGGGCGGCCGCTCTTCTCCAGCCTTTCAAGTGTGGCCTTGTGGTCACGGAGGAACGAAGTGAGCGAGTGGATGTCGGCGGCGCGGAACATGGGGCTCTCCGAGAATACTCGGATTATTCTATGATGCCGGCCCCCGCCGCACAAGGGCGTTATCGCAGAGCGGCCTCCACGTCCTTCACGCTCTTGGGGATCATCGGCGACAGGTTCCGCCCCCCCGTCCTCGTCACCAGGACGTCGTCCTCGATGCGGATGCCCAGGGGCTTGTCGGGGAAGTAAAGGCCGGGCTCGATGGTGATGATCATGCCTTCCTTGAGCGGGCCGTCGGGGGTCACATCGTGCACCTCCATGCCGAGCTGGTGGCCGATGCCGTGGATGAAGCGGTCGGCGACGCCCGCCTTCTCGAAGACCCTGCGGGCCGCGCCGTCCACCTCGTGCATGTAGCGGCCGGGCTTCACGGCCTCTATCGCGGCCTGCTGGGCATCGAGCACCAGCTCGTACATCTTCCGCTGCTCGGGCGTGAACTTGCCGGACACGGGGTACGTGCGGGTGATATCCGCGCAATAGCCCTCGTAGCCGCTGCCCGCGTCAACCACCAGCAGCTCGCCCTCGCGGCACACGGCGCTGTTCTGCATGTAGTGCAGCACCGTCGCGTTGCGGCCGCTGCCCACGATGCTGTTGTACGCGGGGCCGCTGCCGCCGGCCTCGATGAACGCCGCCTCCGCGGCCCGCTGCACGGCCTTCTCGGTCACGCCCGGGCGGAGCGTGCGCGTGATCGCCTCGTAGCCCGCGGCGGTCGCTTCGAGTGCGCGCTCGACGAGCGAGACCTCATGCCTGCTCTTGACGGCCCGCAGCGAGTTGAGCAGGTCGGTCTGGTCGTTGATGGAAACGCCGGGGATGCGCTCGCTCACCTTGCGGAAAAGGGCGAGGTCGGGCGAGACCGGCGCGTCGTACACGGCGAAGGCGTGCAGGCACGCGGCCTTCTTGCGCTGACGCAGCGAGGCCGTGAGCATCCGCGGCAGCGCGTTGGTCCGCATCACCGTCTCGAAGCCGGTCCTGTCCTTGAGCGTTTGCGAGATCTCGTCGCGGTAGCCGTCCCACGCCTCGAGCTCGGGGTTGAGCGGACGAAGGAACAGGATGCAGCGCTTCTTGGGGTCCTCGTGGGAAGGGTCGAAAAGGACGCCCGCGCCCTGCTCGTCCTTGATGCCCGTGAGGTAAGCAAAGTGCGAGGTAGGCTGCCAGAATCCGGCCAGGGGCGGAGCGCCGTCACCAGCGAGTACGAGCCCGACCTGCCCGTCGAGCGCCTTGAGCACGCGTTCGCGCCGTGACTTGTACTCGCTGACCTGCGAGTGCGTGGACTGGGTGCGGGTTGCAACCTTGCTCTTGGCCATCTCGATTCTCCCGATCGTTCGTGTGCGCATCACTTTACTCATTATCCTCGATCTGCCAGTAGAGCAGCAGCGAGTCATCACCCACCACCTTCGCGGCCGAGAAGAAGATCGCCGGCAGCCCACGCGCATAGAGATAGACGTACTCGCCAATGCTGATGATCATGGCCAACCTGCGACCCACGATGCGCGAGGCGTAAGCCGTGCGGTCCCACTCCGCGGCCCTCTGCCCGAAGGAAATCATGACCGCGTCGGGCGGTGCCGGGGCCATATCATCGGTCTCGGTGAGCCGCCAGGACGGCCCCGACTCCGTCGCTTCGACGATGAACCGACGACCGCCGGCACACTTGAACACCACCGCCCGATCGTTGAACTGCACCTCTTCGACGAGCAACTCTCCGAGCTCGTCATACGGCAGCGACTGTGTGTAGCGGATCGCCTCCGCCGGAGTATCGAACGCGGGGCCCGCGGGGAGGAAGCTGTAAACGCGGATCATCCTCATCCGAATGCTAGTGCTGGCTGATCCTGCCCAGGAACTCCAGCCCCGTGCCGCGGAGGAGCTGCTCGCGGGTCGACGTATCAAGCCCGGCGGACTCGATCAGCTCGCCCGGGCGGTCCTCGCCCAGTGGGAACGGGTAGTCGCTGCCGAGCATCACGCGCTGGGGGCCGAACATCCTGAGGATGGCCCGGAGCGCCTCCGCATCGTGCACGAGGGAATCGACATAGAAGCGCGCCGGGCGTGTACCCGCAGCGTCGGCAAGGTATTCGCGAGGGTTCACCGTGTTGTCGATCGCACAAAGGTCAGGGCGCACCTTGAACCCGTGCTCGATCCGCCCGATGGTGCCGGGGAAAGAGCCGCCGCCGTGAGCAAAGCCGATGCGCAGCCGCGGCAGTTTCTCCAGCACCCCACCGAAGAGCACCGAGCAGATCGCGCGGGCGCTCTCGGCGGGCATGCCCACCAGCCACGGCAGCCAGTACTTGCACATCTGGGCCGTGCCCATCATGTCCCAGGGGTGCACGAACACGCACGCGTCGAGCCGCTCGCACTCACGCAGGACGTCCAACACCTCGGGATCATTCAGATTGAGATCGACACCGCTCTCACGCTCGATGTGCGACCCGATCTGCACCCCCGACAGGCCCAGTTCGCTGACACACCGCTCCAGCTCGCGCACCGCCAGTGCAGGGTCCTGCATCGGCAACGTCGCAAGCCCCGCGAAGCGCGAGGGGTACTCGCTGGTAATCCCAGCGATATGGTCGTTGAGCCGCTGGGCGAGGTCGAGCGTGTCCCTGGCCTTTGCCCAGTAGCTGAACATCACCGGCACCGTGGACAGCGCCTGCACCTGCACACCCGTAGCGTCCATCTCCTCCAGGCGTACGCGCGGCTCCCAGCAGTTGTGCCCGATGTCCCGGAATCGCTTCTCACCCTTGATCATCCGCGCCGTGCACGGATCGGTATGCTCCAGCCGCACCCACTCGCCGTACCCGTACCGCTCGCGCAGGTCCGGCCACTCGCGCGGCAGGATGTGGGTGTGGATGTCGACCTTCCAGGGGTTCACGGAGCAGAGTTTCCTTGATCGCTGCGGGGTCTATGAGAGGAACGTCGTGATGCAGGTATCGTACACCTACACGCTGGACGATCAGATTGCGCTGAGCACGTGGGTGACCCGCAAGGACGGCCCATACCACAAGGCCTCCATCGCGGCGTTCGGAATGGCTGGCAAGCTCGCGTTCTACGCCGTGCTGGCCACGATCACGGCAGTGGTAGTGATCACGCACTAGACCGGTGGATCGGTTGCCCTCGTGCTCGCGGCCCTGATCGCGGGGCTGGTGACAACCATGGTGCTGATCTCGAAGATGTCCGGTAACTCGTCAAAGAAGCTGCTGCGGGTCATGCACGAACGCGGCGAGCTCGGCCCCCTGCCGCGTGAAGTAGGCGTAGAGCTCACCGACGACGGCGTCTTCTTCACCTCCGTCATTGCCGACGACCTGATTCGCTGGGCACACGTGCAATCAGTAGAGGAGACCGGAACGTACGTCGTCTTCGTACTGAACCCGCTGCTCGGCTACGGCGTCCCCCTCCGCGCATTCGCGCGCCCACAGGACGCCGCCGAGTTCGCCCACCGCTCGCGCCAGCTGATGCAGCAGGCGAAGGCGAGAAGGTGAATGCCCGTGTGCCATGCTCACCGCTCTGACCGTTCGCAACGAGCCCCGAACGGAGTGAGCGGGCCAGCCGTGCGGCCCTGCGCGCAAGAGACTGAGCACCCGCCACCGCATCCCGGGCTCGTGTTTATCCGTAATCCGCTCGCCTGCAGCGGCCCTCAAGCCCGAAACCCAAGCACCACAAGCAAGCACGGCCCCGAGTGAATCACGCTGATCCCCGCCGCCTCCGCCTTCTCGATCGCAGGGTAACTCTCCGCCCCCGGCTGCATCCACAGGTGCTTGATCCCCAGCGCAATCGCATCATCGACCAGCCGTGCAGTGATCCACCGCGGCGTGATGATCGAAACCCCGTGCGGCTTCTCCGGCACATCCGCCAGCATCGAGTAGCACCGCACCCCCTCCACCTCGGCCTCGTTTGGGTTGACGGGGTACGCGGTCCGCCCGTTCTGCTGATAGCACCGGAGCACCATGTTCCCGTACTTGGCGCGGTTGTTGGACGCGCCGGCAACGGCGAACGGCGAGCCGGCAAGGAACGCGGCGATCGGGTCCTGAGCCATGCGCGAAGGTATGACCCGAGCTGCCCCGAAGTATGAAGTTGACGACCGAAACCGCCGAGGCGGCCCTTACGCCGCCTCGTCCCGCGCCGCCTCTTCCGGCTTCGTCCCGCAAACCCCGTCACGCGTCACGTAGAACAGGTCGGACGAGATCGGATACGGCAACCGCCGGTAGTCGTGCTCAATCCGCTCCTGCAGACGCCGCACGAAGATGTCCGGCCCCGGGCTGAACGCCACGAACATGTCCCGCGCCGGCGTCGCCACGTAAAAGTTCCCGCCCAGCTGCGGCGCCAGGCGGTCGTACAGACCGCCCAGCAGCAGACGCGCGGCGTCGTAGCCATCGTGCTGCGAAAGAATCGCCGCCTTCCCGCCCTCCTTGCTTTCCACGATCTGCACCTCGAGCTCGGGCGCGTACTGGTCAAGGTTCTGGCGAGCGATGTCCTCGACCTCGTCGATCGAAAGCTTCCACCGCACGAGCTGCTCGACGGTAATGCTCACCGTCATGTGCGGCAGGTCGGTCACGAAGACGATGGCCGTGTCATTGACAAACGGCACGTGCGCGACCTGGTCGCGGGAGAGGTGCTGGAAGATGGTGTCGGGCTGGATCCGCGGCATGATGCGGTTGCGCGCGAAGTCCAGGGACATTGCCATCAGCTGCATGGCGTCGCCGGCGAAGAGCTGCTCGAGGTAGTGCTCGACGATCTCGGTGCCCCGCCCGGGCTCGTGGTTCACCATGCGGTAGAGGTTCTCGAGGTCCAGCCGCCGGCCGTTGACCAGGAGCTCGCGCGGGCCCACGAGGTTGATGGTGTACTCCGGCTGAAGACGCCGGAGCATCTCCGCGACGGTTTCAGCGAACGCTTCGGGTTCCCGCGGCATCACGCCCATGGCCCAGTCCTTGTCTCTCATTGGGCTTGTCCTGCGGGGGCCAGTCCATGACCCCCGCGCAGGTCCCGGGCGCGATGCCCGTTGTTCACCCCTGCGAGGGTTGTCATCGGATAGTGATACGGGCAGCAGAAGCGCCTGGTCTGACTTTGGGGTGTAGCCGGTGAAAGCGCCGTCATAACCCGAACCGGCGCAAGGACTGCCGCACCGATAAGAGTGTGGGCACCCCAGATTCGGCGAGCGCCGGTCATCATTCCACGGCCACCCCCTTTGCCACCTCCGTGGGGGTCCTGTGCGGGAGTTGCTCACACCACCCGCCCGTCCAGTTGGCAGGGGAACGCAGCGGCGTATAATCCGCCCCGCGTGGGGACTCCCCGGACCGTGGTCCGATCGGAGCTTGGTGCCCCAAGGGGGCCTCCCAGAGGTTTACGGAGAAGCGATCGTGACCGAGCAAGAGATTGAAGCAAAGGTGGTTGAGATCGTGGCGCAGCAAATGGGCCACGACAAGGCGAAGATCACCCGTGAAATGAGCTTCACCGACGACCTCAACGCCGACAGCCTCGATCAGGTCGAGCTGGTCATGGAGCTCGAAGAGGCCTTCGAGACCGACATCCCCGATGAGCAGGCCGAGAAGATTAAGACCGTCGGCGACGCCATCGAGTTCATCAAGCAGCAGCACGGCGTCGCCTGAGGCGCTTCACGAGGGCGCTCCGAGCGCCCGACTGCTGACTCAACTCCGGGATCGCCCTTGCGCACACGGGGCGCAAAGCCTGCGCGGGGGAACCCCCGGGAGGACCTGACCTGTGACCACCAGACCCAACGGGCCCCGGATCGTGATCACAGGGATGGGGGCCCTGACCAACCTTGGTCTCGACGCACCGTCCACCTGGGCGGGCATGCGCGAGGGCCGCTCGGGAATCTCCGCCATCGAGGGCGAAGAGTTCGCCAAGTACGGCGACAACTGGGATGTGTGCATCGGCGGTCAGGTCAAGGGCTGGGACGTAGGCTCCATCCTGGACCACCGCGAGGCCAAGCGGCTCGACCGCTTCAGCCACCTGGGGCTGGCCGCCGCGGAAGAAGCCGTGAAGCACTCGGGGATCGACCTGTCGAAGGAGGCCCTGGACCGCTGCGGCGTCGTCGTTGGTTCCGGCATCGGCGGCATCAGCACCATCGAGAACGGCGTCATCACGATGACCGAGAAGGGGCCCAGCCGCATCAGCCCCTTCACCGTTCCTCGTCTCATGGCCAACGCCGCCACCGGCAACATCAGCATCCGCTACGGCCTCCGCGGCCCCGCATCCACGCACGCCACCGCGTGCGCCAGCTCGGGTCACGCGATCGCCGACGCGATGAACATCCTGCGCCGCGGCTGGGCGGACGTCATGGTGTCGGGCGGCGCCGAGGCCGCGTGCACGCCGCTGTGCATCGGCGCGTTCATGGTGATGAAGGCGCTCTCCACCCGCAACGGTGAGCCGACCAAGGCCAGCCGACCCTTCGACAAGGACCGCGACGGCTTCGTGCTCTCCGAGGGCGCGGCCATGTTCGTCCTCGAGACCGAAGAGCACGCCAAGAAGCGCGGCGCCACCATCTACGCCGAGCTCATCTCCGCCGGCAACTCCGGCGACGCCGGCCACATCACTGCCCCCGACCCCGAGGGCTCCGGCGCGGCCCGCTCCATGCAGATGGCCCTCGAAGACGGCGGCCTGCGCCCGGACCAGATCGACTACATCAACGCGCACGGCACGTCCACGCCGCTGGGCGACAAGGCCGAGGTGGCCGCGGTGATGAAGGTCTTCGGCGACCACGCCCGCAAGTCCGCCGGCGGCAAGCTGCTCATGTCCTCCACCAAGTCGATGCACGGCCACTGCCTGGGCGCCTCGGGCGCGGTGGAACTGATCGCCTGCATCCACGCCGTGCGTGACGGGGTCATCCCCCCCACTATCAACCTCGACAACCCCGACGACAACTTCGACATCGACCTGGTGCCGCACCACGCCCGCGAGCGCCGCATCAAGTACGCGATGAACAACACGTTCGGCTTCGGGGGTCACAACGTGACGCTGATCGTGGGTCGGTACGAGTAACCAGTCCCGTGCCACGATCACGCCTCGTGATCGTGTCTTCGTGCCATTCGACACGCGGGGCGCCATCGATTTGCCGTCGGCCTCCGCGCCTGACCCCGCCGCGCCGCCGTCCCTCTGCCGTCCTCTGCTCTCCTCTGCCGTCCTCGCCTCGCATGCTCCTTGCGGGCCAGTCGCCGCATTCAAACTCACCCCGCCCGCTCACACAGCCTCTCCGCCAGCCCCTCGATCCGTTCACGCTCCTCCAACCTCCCCAGCCACTCTCGCGGCAGGGCCGCTGCCCCATTGCCCGCTCCCCAGATGGCGCCACACATCGCACCGATTGTGTCCGCATCGCCACCCATCGCCCACACCACCCGCTGCATCTCTTCGAACGCTCGCTCCCGATATCGCAGCGCGAGGTACACCGCCGTCACGCACGACTCTGCCGCCGCAATCCCGTTCCCCAGCCGCCGCGCCACCTCGTGCGGCGCCACCTCCGAGCCAGCAGCTAGCCACTCCCGTGCGACGCCCATCCGCGACTGAAACGCGTCCGCATCGCAGCACTCCAAGCCCAGCCGCAGCACCGTTTCGTTGCTCTCCCCGTTCAAAACCGCCGCGGTGGCCCGAGCAATCACCACCGCGCCCTCCACGCCCAGCGCGTGCCCATGCGTCACCTCCGCCGAACGCCGTGCCGCCTCATCGAGCTCCTGCGCACGCGCGGCGTAGAACAGCCCCACCACCGGCGCTCGCATCGCCGCCCCATTCCCGAACGACCCTTCTCGGTACACCGCACGCCGCGCAATCTCCCAGTTCTCGCCCCCAGCGATCCGTTTCAGCACCCTCGCCGTCGCCGGCCCATACCCACGGCTCCACCGGTAGCTCACGCTGAACCGCGCCGCGAGATCATCCTGATCAACGCGCCCCTTCGCCACCAGAGACTCGATCAAGTCGAGCGACATCTGCGTGTCGTCCGTCCAACGCATGTGCCCTGCTTTCGTCGTCCCGATCACCCTCCACAGCAAGCGCTCCAACGCGCCCCCCTCGAACGGCGCTCCGGCCGTATCCCCGAGCGCGAGCCCCAGAACACACCCTCGAAAGCCATCCATCTTCGCTCGCATCCCTGGCCTCCACCGCGCCTCTGACGTTCCTGTCCTCCTGGACCGCCGGACCCGTCCAACTCCTACTTCAGCCCCCCAAAGCACTTACAAAGGCATCCTCCCAAATCCCGAACACCACCCTTGACACCCCAACCAAATCCCGTATTCTCCTCGCGTCATGGTCGCGCCCTCACCACTCCCAGCAGTCCCACAGCGGCACCTGCTGTGCGCCCTCCTGGAGCTCAACGCCGACCTCCCGGCCGTCGCCGCCAAGACTCAGACACCGCTGGACGAGCTCACGCGATGGGCACATTCCGAAGCCGTGCAGGCCTGGCTTAACGCCCACAACCACTTCGCCAGAATCGCCCTCGAGCACCGCGAGCTCACCCGCACGACCCGCGCGCTCGACGACCTCGAGAAGTTCGCCGCCACCACCGACAACCCCATCGAGAAGCGCCGCGCCCTCACCGCCATCCTCCGCGCATCCACCGCCATCCTCCGCGGCGTGCGAGGTGCCCTCTCCGCCCCAACCTCCCGCGATGCCAGAGCGACGCCCCAGAGTCGTCCGAACGACGAGCGGTTCTCCCGCGACTCACAGCCCGTCCCACCCCGCCACCCTCAACAATCGCGCCCCCCCGCGCACCAACCCGCACCCGCCAACACCCCCACTGCCCCCGCCCCAGCCCAAGCAAACCTCGCCGACCCAGAAGACCTTGAAGACCACGTAGACCTACACGCCCCCCACGAACGCCCGCACTCCCCATCCCGCTCCTCTCGCCCTACTCCCACGACCTCCCGCTCCCGCGCCACCAGCGCAAGCACACCCCCGCCCACCTCCTCGCCGCCGCAGGCCTCCCAGCCCCTTGATCCCGCCACCACAACTCACCCCACACCGCCGGGCCTCCACGCGCCCGCCTCTGTTCGTGCGCCGCAACGTCCCCGCCGTCACCACCAAGTAAGCTCATGCCATGAGCCACTCCCTCGCACCCACCGCCGGCCCCGAACGCATCGGCGCGCTCGACCTCATCCGCGGCGTGGCGCTGCTGGGCATCCTCTTCGTCAACATCCAGGTGTTCGGCGAGGCATTCGGCACGTACACCGTGCTGAAGCCCGAGGCGGATGAGGGCAGCGCCGGGGCCGCGGCGTTCTGCTTTGTCGCGGTCTTCTGCGCCACGAAGTTCTACCCCATCTTCTCGATGCTCTTCGGCGTCGGCCTGGCGGTGCAGTGGTCGCGGGCGGTCGCCCAGGGACGCAGCTACACGGCCTACGGCGTGCGCCGGCTGCTGTCCCTGATGGTGGTGGGTCTGGCCCACGGGCTGCTGATCTGGTACGGCGACATCCTGTTCGCGTACTTGATCGCAGGCCTGCTGACACTGCCGCTGCTGAAAGCCAAGCCCAAAACGCTGCTGATCGTGGCGGGGTGCATTCTGGCGCTGTCAACGCTGATCAGCGCGGCCTTCGCCGCGGTCACGATCGGAATGGCCCAGCCGCCCAACGACGCGGCCGCCGCCGCGGCGATGCTGGACCCGTCGCTGCCGCCGTTTGACCGATTCTGGGAGGTGTTCGCGTCGGGGCAGATCAAGGCCGGGCCGCAGGACCCGCTGTGGACCATGCCCGAGACCGAGGCGATGCGGGAGGGGCCGTGGGCGCAGGCGTTTTACTTCCGGGCGCTGAGCTTCGCGTTCATCCTGTTCATCATGCTGATCGGGATGGGCTGGGGCATCTGGGCGCTGTTCCTGACGGGGGTGGCGCTGTACAAGCTGGGGTTCTTCACGCCCTCGCGGGCGGCGTGGCACCGGCGGCTCGCGGCGGTGTCATTGCCGGTCGGGCTGGCAATGGCGTCCGGGGCTCACCTGATGATGGGCGACAAGCCCGGGCCGCTCGTGATGTTCGGCGCTGGGCTGCTCGGCGGCGCGGGGGCGATCGCGACCAGCCTCGGCTATGTGGGGGCGCTGATGCTCTTCGCTCACAGCGCGGCCTTGTCGGCGCTCAAGGGCACGGTGTCAAAGGCCGGCCGGATGGGGCTGACCAGCTACCTCCTGGAGAGCGTCATCGCGACCGCCCTGTTCTACCACTGGGGCCTCCAGTGGTTTGGCGAGACCACCCGCATGGAGCGGATGGTGCTGGTGCTGCTGATTTACCTGGCGGTGGTGCTGATCGCGAACGTGTGGCTGCGGGTGTTCCTGTACGGGCCGATGGAGTGGCTGTGGCGGACGGTGACGTACCTGCGGCCCCAGCCGATGCTGCGGCGGGCTGGCACGCCGCTTGCGGCAGCGGCCTCGTGACGCGCTGCGCGCCGGACATGACCCCCACTTCCATCCTCACTTTGGCCCACCATGACCTCAGCACAAGCCGCTAACCTCTCGCAGATCCTCAAGTTAGAAGTGCCCATCGTGGTGCGCCTGGGGGAGCGCACGCTGGAGGTCGAGGAGGTCCTGGGTCTGGTGCCGGGGTCGATCATCGAGCTGCCCAAGAACGCGGATTCCGAGCTCGACCTGCTGGTCAACAACAAGGTCATCGGGTGCGGGCATGCGGTGAAGGTGGGCGAGAACTTCGGCCTGCGGATCACGTTCCTGGGCAACATCGCGTCGCGCCTCCAGGCCATGGCCGGCGGGACGTCGGGGACCGGCGCGGGCGTGGCCGCGGCGTAACCCCTGTAACCCCTTGCGGCTGCGGCCGAGGGGCTCGGGGTTTGGCGGGCGCTGAGCCGCCCATCTTCGCGCCGGATCAAACGGTTCAAACCCGAGACCCACGCCACGCGGCCGTGGTTGGTGTAGGCTCATCCGGCTTGCTGCCTGGCTTGTGTTTGAGCCGCTTGAACCGCACTGGCCTTTGCCAGTGGCTTCTCAGGGAATCGAGATGCCGCGTGATATCCCGGTTGGGAATGGAGACCTCCTCGTCACCTTCGACAGGCTGTACCGCGTGCGGGACATCTACTACCCGCACGTCGGGCGGTTTGACCACACCGACGGGCACGTGCAGCGCTTCGGCGTGTGGGTCGACGGGCAGTTCGCGTGGGTGGAGGACCCGGGCTGGAAGCGGACCCTCAAGTACGTCCCCGACACGCTCGTGACGGAGGTCACGCTGCGGCACGAGACGCTGGGGCTCGAGGTCGTGTGCAACGACGCCGTGGACTTCCACGAGCCGGTGTACATGCGGCACGCGGTGGTGCGCGACCTGCTGGGCAAGGAGCGGGACGTACGGCTGTTCAGCCACTGGGACCTGTCGGTGCGGGGGACGCCGGTGGGCGACACCGCCAACTACGACCCGACGACCTCGGCGGTGGTCATTTATAAGGATGACGCGTACTTCCTGTTCAACGCGTGCGACGAGAACAAGTGCGGGATCGACAACTGGGCGATCGGCACCAAACGCGTGCGCGGGGCAGAGGGCACGTGGCGCGACGCCGAGGACGGGCAGCTGGGCCGCAACGCGATCTCGCAGGGCTCGGTGGACGCGACGATCGGGTTCAACCTGCAGGTGCCTGCGAACGGGCGGTCGTACGTGACGTGCTGGATGGCGTGCGGGAACTCGTACGGCGAGGTGAAGGCGCTCAACCACCGGATCCAGGAGATGGGGCCGGACCGGATGATCGCCCGCACGGCCTCCTACTGGAACCTGTGGGTGCGGAAGGACGCGGGGGCGGAGTGCGGGCTTTCGGCGGGCGTGCTGGACCTGTTCCGGCGGAGCCAGCTGGTGCTGCGGACGCAGATCGACAACGGCGGCGCGATCATCGCGGCCAACGACTCGGACATCACGCAGTTCGGCGGGGATCACTACTCGTACTGCTGGCCACGGGACGGGGCGCTGGTAGCGTACTCGCTGATTCTGACCGGGCAGAGCGAGCTGTCGCGGAACTTCTTCCGGTACTGCGCCCGGGCGCTCAAGGGCGAGCCGTACTTCCTGCACAAGTACAACCCCAACGGCGAGCTGGCGAGCAGCTGGCATCCGTGGATGATCGAGGGGCAGCGGGTGCTGCCGATCCAGCAGGACGAGACGTCGCTGGTGATGTGGTCCCTGCGGAAGCACTTCGAGACGTTCCGCGATGTGGAGTTCGTGAAGAGCCTGTACACGCCGCTGATCGTGCGGCCCGCGGAGTGGACGCTGAAGTTCAGGGACCCGCACGGGCTGCCGCTGCCGACGTGGGACCTGTGGGAGGAGCGGCGCGGGATCCACACGTTCACCGTGGCGGCGACGGTGGGCGCGCTGCGGGCGGCCGCGGCGTTCGCGATGGACTTCGGCGAGTACGACCGGGCGGCGATGTTCCGCGAGGGCGCCGAGCAGATGCTGGCGGCGATGAAGAAGCACCTGTGGAACCCCGAGCAGAAGCGGTTCGCACGCCAGGCGTTCCCGATGATCGGGAGCAGCACCTACAAGCTGGACATGACGAGCGACTCGGCCAACTACGCGCTGTTCGCGTTCGCAGGCATGGACGTCGATGACCCGATGATCGAGAGCGAGATGCGGGAGATGCAGCGGCGGCTGAGCGTGAAGACGGGCGTGGGCGGGTACGCGCGGTACGAGCACGACTACTACCACCAGGTGGAGCGGGAGAAGATCGAGCAGGTGCCGGGCAACCCGTGGGTGATCTGCTCGCTGTGGCGGGCGCAGTACGTGATCGCGCGGGCGCGGAGCGTGGAGGACCTCAAGGAGGCCGAAGGGCTGCTGGAGTGGTGCGTGCACCGGGCGGAGGAGTCGGGCGTCCTGGCGGAGCAGCACCACCCCTACACGGGCGAGCCCATCAGCGTGGCGCCGCTCACGTGGAGCCACGCGACGTACGTGATGGTGGTGATGGAGTACACGCGGAAGTACGAGGAGCTGCGGAAACGGGCTGGCGGGCCAACAGGGTCGCCGGAGGAGGCGGTGCCTGAGGAGGTGACGGCGTAAGACGGAAAGGCTTGAACGCGGAGGGGGCGGAGGGGGAGCGGAGTGGCGCGGAGCGGGGATGGGTGGTGCGGACCGGTGCAGCGTCAGATAACGGTCAATTGAAGCGCTTGATCAGTGGATTCCGGGGGGGATTCAGGTAGGGTTGGCGTATGCGCCTGCCCGCCTTCGTTGCCTGTCTTTGTTTCGTTGCGCCCCTCTCGATGGCACAGACGCCGCAGCACGTGCGGCTGGAGAATGTGCGGCGGCTGCTGCTGCGGTCGGAAAGTGAGCCGGTCGCGATCCTCTGCTACGGAGATTCGCGGAGCAGCTGGACGCGGCACCGGGTGCCGGGGGCGATCTATCGCAAGTGGGACCTCAAATGGAGCGCGCTGTACTGCGAGGGCAACACGGCCAACGTGGGGACCGAGGACGGCCTCGGACAGGCGCTTTACGGGCTGCAAGGCGTGAACGCGAACGTGGTGGCGCCGGGGACGCTGTCGTCGGGGAGCGGGATCATGAACCGGTACCCGAGCTCGTTCGCCGAGCAGTGGGTGCAGCCGGGGACGGACTACAACCTCTACACGACCCTGTTCGCGAGCGTGGCGTCGACGGCTGGGTTCGCGATGCACTCGACCTCGACGGGCGCGCCGGGCGGGACGTACTACCGCGGCGAGCCGTCGCAGGGGCGGCCGATCGCGTCGGTGGAATACTTCGCGCTGTCGGACAACCGTCCGTGGCTGGGGCTCGTGCTCGGGTATGAGTTCAACGGCGACGTGCTGACGCCCTGGCAGGAGCACGCGGAGTTCGACGTGCCCAGCGCGCCGACGGCGACGCCGCGGGTCACGACCATCCGGCTTGAGGGGGATGGGTCAGCAGGGACGAACGCGCGGGTGGTGATGGCGTACCGGTTCAGCGAGTGGCACCAGTACGCGGGGCGTGGGCACAACTGGCTGGGGACGCGGATCAACTACGCGGGGAACTCGGGGTGCGTGCTGGGGGTGGTGGCGCAGGGCGGCTGGTCGCTGACGGACCATCTCCCGATGTGGGTGGACGGGGTGTACAACCCGGACTGGAAGTACGGCGAGGCGGAACTGTCGGAGTGGTACGCGCACACGATGCGTTCACCCACGGTGCTGCTGCGGTGGGAGGTTGGGGCGAACCCGACCCTGAACTTCCAGTACGAGCAGAACGTGGCGGAGATCAGGACGTACACGCGGGTGGCGGTGGAGCGGTCGGTCGCGGCGCTGCGGGCGGCGGGGGCGCAGGAGGTGGTCGTCGAACTGGTTGGTCCGTGGCCGAGCGCGGGGGAGATCACCGGGCCGGGCTCGCGGTCGGCGCGGTGGACGCAGGCGTACCGCGAGCTGGCGCAGGAGCAGGGCTGGAGTTTCTATGACCAGATCAACACCCTGAACGCGGGCGGGTACATGCTGGCGGGCATCCTCAAGCCGCAATACCGGTTCGACGCCGCGCACCAGAACTTTGATGGCATGAACCTGCTGGGGCAGCTGGAGTGGGCGGCGATCACGTCAGCGCCGCTGTGCGGGACGTCGGACTTCAACGGCGATGGTGACAGCGGGACCGATCAGGACATCGAGGCGTTCTTCGCGTGCATCGGCGGGCACTGCTGCGCGACCTGCAACTCTTATGGGGCGGACTTCAACGGGGATGGGGATACCGGGACGGATCAGGACATTGAAGCGTTCTTCAGGGTGCTGGGTGGAGGCGCGTGCTGAGCCACGGAAGACCACCGAGATGAGGACATCTCGGTGGCACCGTCACTGGTTCGACACGAGCTTCTGGCTTTGTTCGACGAACTGGTCGCCGGTCCACTGGGTGTCTTTGGTGACCATGCCGTCGACGCGGGCGCGGTCGGCGGCGCGGGCCGCGGCTTGGCGCTGCACGAGGTCCGCGTGGGTGGTGAAGTACTGGAGGGAGTGGCCGCGGAAGTCGGTGATCGACTTGAAGCCGTGGGCGTCCATGAAGGCGGAGAGGCCTTTGGTGAGTTCGTGGATGAGCTTGTAGCCGTGGATCATGACGCCGGTACAGACCTGGACGGTGTCGGCGCCTAAGAGGATGAACTGCGCGGCGTCCTCGCCGGTCTCAACGCCGCCGATGGCGGAGAGGGAACGGCCGGGAAACTCCCGCTGCATCATGCGTTCGCATTCCATGACCATGCGGAGGGCGATCGGGCGGACGGCGCGGCAGGAGTAGCCGCCGGGCGTGGTGTAGCCCTCGACGGTGGGCTCGGGGCGGAGTGTCTTCAGGTCCACGCCCATCACGCACAGGATGGTGTTGATCGCGGAGATGCCCTCGCAGCCGGCCTTCAGGGCGGCGCGGGCGGGGTCTTCGATATGGGTGATGTTGGGCGTCATCTTGGCCCACACGGGGACGGATGCGGCGCTGTTGACCCACGAGCAGACCTCGTGGAGGAGCTCGGGGTTCTGGCCCATGGCGGAGCCCATCTTGCGTTCGGGCAGGCCGTGGGGGCAGGAGAAGTTGAGCTCAAACGCGTCGACGCCGGCTTCCTGGCAGCGTTCGATAATCTCGACCCACGCGTCCTTGCGGTACTCCTCCATGACGGAGGCGATGAGGACGCGGTCGGGGTACTTCTGCTTGAGCTGCTTGAACTCCTCGATCCAGGTGTCGAAGGGGCGGTCGGAGATGAGCTCGATGTTCTGCCAGCCGATGATTTCTTTTTGCACGCGCATGCGGGCGTAGCGCGGCTGGACATTGATGACCTTGCCCGCGTCGAGCGAGACGGTCTTGGCGATGACCGCGCCCCAGCCCTCGTCGAAGGCCTTGCCGATGACGTTGGCGTTGGTGCCGGGGGGGCCACTCCCAATGACGAAGGGGTTGGGGAGTTTCAGCCCATCGACGGTGACGCTGAGGTCGGCCATGCGGGAAGACTACCAGCCGGCGGGGTGGATGGAACCTGACTTGGTGAACCCGGCAGGAATCGGGCTTCACGGGGCGGTGGCAGAATCCAGCAGCGGATACAAACCCCCTGTCGGTCGTGGGGCCGGGGGAAACACCCCCGTGGTGTTGGCCGGTGTGTTGGCAGGTTGGCCGCGGGGCCATGGAGGATGCCGATGCGTATCGCGCAGGTCGCGCCTCTGATCGAGAGCGTACCGCCCCCGCTGTACGGCGGGACGGAGCGGGTGGTGTCGTGGTTGACGGAGGAGCTGGTGGCGCAGGGTCACGAGGTGACGCTGTTCGCCAGCGGGGACAGCCAGACACGGGCGCGGCTGGTGCCGGGGTGCAGCAAGGCGCTGCGGCTGCACCCGACGTTTACCGAGGTGGCGATCCCGCACCTCTTGATGTACGAGAAGCTGGCGCGGATGGCTCGCGAGTTTGACCTGGTGCACTTCCACAGCGACTGGGCGGGGTTCACGTTCTCGCGCCGGCTGAGCGTACCCAGCGTGTTCACGATGCACGGGCGGATGGACCTGCCGGACCTCCCCCCACTGCTGCGGGAGTACGGCGAGGTGCCGCTGGTGTCGATCAGCAACTCGCAGCGGCACCCGCTGGAGTGGGCCAACTGGGCGGGCACGGTTCATCACGGGCTGCCTGGCGACCTGTACCGATATGGACAGGGCAAGGGCGGGTACCTGGCGTTTTGCGGGCGGGTCTCAGCGGAGAAGCGGCTGGACCTGGCGATCCGCATCGCGCAGACGGCGGGGATGGAGCTGCTCATCGCGGCCAAGGTAGACAAGCCGGACTACGAGCACTTTGACCGCGTGATCAAGCCGATGCTGAACGTGCACGGCGTGCACTTCATCGGGGAGATCGGGGATCACCAGAAGACGGACTTCTTCGGGAACGCGGCGGCGCTGCTGTTCCCGATCGACTGGCCCGAGCCGTTCGGGCTGGTGATGATCGAGGCGATGGCGTGCGGGACGCCGGTGATTGCGTACCCGCGCGGGAGCGTGCCGGAGATCATCGACCATGGGGTGACGGGCTTCATCGTGGAGTCGGTGGACGAGGCGGTGGAAGCGATCGGGCGGCTGTCGAGCTTTGACCGGCGCCGCTGCCGTGAGCGGTTCGAGGAGCGGTTCACGGCCCGCCGGATGGCGCGGGACTACCTGGAGGTGTACCGGCGGCTGGCGGGGCGGCAGAGCCTGGCGCGCACGGCGAGCTTCGGGGCGGGGGCCTGGAGCGTGCCGGGTTTGCAGGGAGGGCATGGGGGGCACGCGGGGCGTGACGCGACGGCGCGGGGGAACTGGTCGGCGGGGCACAGCTGGGGCCGGAGCGTGGCATGGACGAGGTGATCCACGTCGGTGACCGCTTCTACGTGCTGGGCTCCAAGCTGAGCGACGAGCCCACGCTGGTGCTGAAGGAGGGCGACACGTTCGCCATCTTCGGGCACTCCGGGGACATCGACTCGCGGCTGCAGAAGAGCCAGGGGCTGGTGCACGCGGGGATGCGGCACCTGTCGCGGTACGAGCTGCGGCTGAACGGGCTGCGGCCGCTGCTGCTGGGGGCGGGGGTGTCGCGGGACAACACGACCGCGCTGATGGACCTTACCAACCCGGACATCGTCGAGGGCGGAACGGTGGTGCTGGAGCGGGGCACGCTGCACATCCGGCGCGAGCGGGTGGTGCTGCACGACTCGATGCTCGATGCGCTGACGGTGTCCAACTACTCGCTGTCGCCAGTGACGGTGCACCTGACGCTGACCTTCGAGTGCGACTTCACGGACATCTTCGAGGTGCGCGGCACGGCGCGGCCTCGCAAGGGGGCGATCGGCGAGCCGGGGTTCCACGACACGGGCGTGACGCACGCGTACACGGGGCTTGACGGGCGCTTGCGGCAGAGCCGCGTGTGCTGCGAGCCGCCGGCGGACCGTGTGACGGCGCGGGAGATGACGTTCGTGGCGCACCTGGAGCCGCACGCGCAGCGGCGGTGGGACGTGAGCGTGCGGTGCCGGCCGTCTGCGGGGGCGGGGCCAAGGTTCGAGGAGGCGTACGCGGGGGTACAGGCGGAGGCCGAGCAGTTCCGCGCGATGGCGGATGCCCGGAGCAGCGACGAGCACATGGACGCGTGGCTGCAGCGGTCGCTGGCGGACGTGCGGATGCTGCTGGCGGGAACGGAGCACGGGCTGTACCCCTTCGCGGGCGTGCCGTGGTACTCGACGGTTTTCGGGCGCGACGGGATCATCACGGCGATGCAGATGCTGAGCCTGCACCCTGAGATCGCGGCGGGGGTGCTGCGGTACCTGGCGGCGCTGCAGGCGGACGGGTACGACTCGGCGCGGGACGCGGAGCCGGGGAAGATCCTGCACGAGCGGCGGACCAACGAGATGGCGCTGACGGGGGAGGTGCCGTTCGCGCAGTACTACGGGAGCGTGGACAGCACGCCGCTGTTCGTGATGCTGGCGGGGGCGTACTACCAGCGGACGGCGGACCGGGCGCTGATCGAGAGCATCTGGCCGAATATCGAGCGGGCCCTGGCGTGGATCGACCGCGATGGCGACGTGGATAAGGACGGGCTCGTTGAGTACGCCCAGCGCTCGAAGGAGGGGCTGAGCAACCAGGGGTGGAAGGACTCGCACGACGCGATCTTCCACGAGGATGGGCCCTTCCCGCCGGCGCCGATTGCGCTGTGCGAGGTGCAGGGGTATGTGTTCGAGGCCAAGCGCTCGGCGGCGATGCTGGCGCGGATGATGGGGAACCACACGCGGGCGGTGGAGCTGATGCAGCAGGCGGACCGGCTCAAAGCCCAGTTCGAGGCGCAGTTCTGGGTGGAGGAGCTGGGGACGTACGCGATCGCGCTGGACGGGCTGAAGCGGCCGTGCCGGGTGGCGTCGAGCAACGCGGGGCACTGCCTGTGGACGGGGATCGCGGATGAGGCGCGGGCGGCGCGGGTGCGGGATCAGCTGATGAGCCCGAAGATGTTCACGGGGTGGGGGATCCGGACGATCGTGAAGGGGGCGGCGCGGTACAACCCGATGAGCTACCACAACGGGAGCATCTGGCCGCACGACAACGGGATCATCGGGGCGGGGTTCGCGCGGTACGAGTTCCGGGATGCGGCGCTGGCGCTTTTCCGAGCGTGGTTCGAGGCGGCGTCGATGATTGATCTGCACCGGCTGCCGGAGGTGTGCTGCGGGTTTGAGCGGCGGCCGGGGCGTGGGCCGACGCCCTACCCGGTTGCGTGCTCGCCGCAGGCGTGGGCCGCGGGGAGCGTGTTCATGCTGCTGGAGGCGTGCCTGGGGCTGGTGGTCGATGGGGTGCACGGGCTGGTGCGGTTTGATCGGCCGATGCTGCCGGCGTGCGTGGAGGACCTGATGCTGCGGAACGTGCGGGTGGGGCCGCACGTGGCGGACATCCGGCTGCGGCGGAACCGGGGCGGGGTGCAGGTGGTGGTAGATCGGAAGGCGGGGAACCTGGATGTGGTGGTGAGGAAGTAGGTCGAAACCGGAAACCGGAAAGCGGAAACCGGAAAGCGGAGACAGAAGGCAAGGAGGCTGAGATGGCGTTTGCACTGGGTCGGCGCGGGCGGGGGCGGGGGATTGGGTTGAGCCCGCGGATCATCATCGCGGTGGTGATTGCGCTGGTGTCGGTGGTCGGGTACTTCGGGAACCGGGCGCTGAACCCGGTGACGGGGCGGAAGCAGTCCCTGGCGCTGACGGCGGACCAGGAGGTGGCGCTGGGGTTGCAGGCGGCGCCGGAGATGGCCGCGCAGTTTGGCGGGTTGTCGCGGAGCGCGGAGGGGACGCGGCTGGTGAAGGACGTGGGGTTTGAGATTCTGCAGGCGGTGGGCGACGCGGCGGGGACGTACCGGTTTGACTTCCACCTGCTGGCGGACCCCAAGACAGTGAACGCGTTCGCGCTGCCGGGCGGGCAGATCTTCATCACGGAGGCGCTGCTGACGAGGCTGGAGACGCGGGGGCAGCTCGCGGGCGTGCTGGGGCACGAGGCGGGGCACGTGCTGGCGCGTCACAGCAGCGAGCAGATGGCGAAAGCGAAACTGACGCAGGGGCTGACGGGGGCGGCGGTGGTTGGGGCGAGTGACTCGCGGGGCGGGGGGTACACGGCCGCGGCGGTGGCGTCGTTCGTGGGTCAGTTCGCGCTGCTGAAGTACTCGCGCGAGCACGAGCTGGAGAGCGACCGGCTGGGGGTGCGGTTCATGGTGAAGGCGGGGTATGACCCGCGGGCGATGATCGAGGTGATGCGGATTCTCGAGCAGGCGAGCGGCGGGCCGAGCAACCGGCCGGAGTTTTCGCAGACGCACCCCAACCCCGGGAACCGGATCAAGGAGATCGAGCGGGCGATCGCGGAGGAGTTCCCGGAGGGGGTGCCGGAGGGGTTGCAGAAGTAGGAGCGACAGGACTCATAGGACTCATGGGAGTCATAGGAGTCGGGGGAGTGATCGCACGATCACTTTCGCGCTTCGATCATCTCGGCGATCTCGGTCATGGTCTTGGCGCGGCGGGCAGTGAGGTCGCTTGCGTCGGCCTTGGTGGCGGCCGTCAGCTCGGCGCGCGCTCTCTTGGTGTCGCCGTTCATCAGGTGGACGCGGGCGCTGGTGACGTGGAGGGCGGCCTGGGCTTCGGGGCTCAGCGTGATGTTGTTGTCCTTGAGCAGGCGCGCGAAGCGGTCGAGGTCGGTGAGGGACTTCTGGCGGGCGGTGGCACGCTGGTCGGCGTCGGACTCGCGCCGGGCCTTTTCGAGGTTGGTGACGGCGCGGAGGAGGATGGCGTCGCGGTTGGTGGCGTCGGTGGAGGCCGCGGCGTTGATCTCGTTGAGGCCCTTCTCCCAGGCGCGCCCGGCGTCCTCGATCTTGCTCTGCGCGAAAATAGAGCCGGTGCGGAGGACGCGGGTGAAGCCGCGCCAGGCGATGGCGGCGGCGTCGTCGGGCTTGGAGTCGATTTTTTTGTCGAGCACGCTGATGACGGCGTCGAGCTTGGCCGGTGAGCGGAGGCCCGCAAGCAGGTCGGGCTTGATCTCCTGCACGAGCGGGGAGTCGAGGATCACGAGCGCGGCCTTGGCCGACTCGATGACCGTGTTCTCGGCGCTCTGGTTCAGGCGGGCCATGGCGTCGGTGGCCTTGTCGCCCGCGAGCTTCTTGTACTTCTCGGCCTTCTCGGCGTCGCCGGCCTTGGACGCGGCCTGGTAGAGCCACGCGTACATCTCCTGCTTGAACGCGGCGTCGACGGCGTCGAGGTTCTTGCCGAAGAGCTCGAGCGCGGTCTCGAGGTCCCCCACTGCTGTTTCGGCGGCCTCCTTGCTGGAGGCGGGCATGGGGTCGTGCAGGGAGGACTCGAGCATGGTCTTGCCGCGGACGATGCGGACAGAGACGTTGTCGGGGGCGAGGCTGACGGCCTTGTTGAGGCCGCTCTTGCCCTCGCTCCAGAGCTGCATGCCCTTGCGGAAGTCGCCGGACTGGAAGGCGTCGCCGCACTGGGCGGCCTTGCCCGAGGAGTTCCAGGCGAGGGCCTCGACGTTGTTGGGGTCCTTGGCGAGGATGTCGTCGGTGGCCTTCATGGCGCGGCCCATGGCGTCCTTGTCGCCGTTGAAGCCGGAGATGAAGTCGTCGAGGGTCGCCTGCGGGACCGCCCCCGTCGAGGTGGGGCGCACGGCGTCGACGGACTTGGGCTCTCCCTTGGTCCCGGGCTGGGCCTGCGCAAGAGTTGCCGGGGCGAGGGAGAGAGCGGCGGCGATGGCGATGAGAGCGGAAGGACGCATGGGCGGGCCTCCAAACGGGGTGGAGCACGATTCTACGGAAAAGTGCTCGGGTGATTACAGGACGCGTTGCCGCCGCTCACGAACAGGCTGGCGCACTCGTCGTGCATAATCACTCCGCGGTGGGCATCTCCGGTGGTATGCTGGGGTGCGAAGGGAAGGGGTGCGGCCGCGGAACGCGGCAGGGCCCTGTGCCCACGACACCATGCCCGACCAGACCACTAAACCCGCCGCGGCGCGAGTGCCGCGATTGAGCATCGAGGCTCGCGAGGCCGAGCTGGAGCTTGAGCGCGCGAAGGCGCGGGCGGCGAGCAAGGCGGCGGAGCGGGCGCAGGTGATTGAGAAGGTGAAGGTCGCGGCGGGGTCGAGAGAGCCGCTGGACCAGAAGCTGCGGATCGCGATCGTGGCGGCGGCGGTGTTCATCGTGATCCTGACGCTGCTGCTGGGCAGCGCGCCGGTGAAGATCGTCGCGTGCGTGATGTGCCTTGGGATGCTGCAGGGGCTGTGGCGCGGGGCGAGCGAGCTGGTGGGGATCGTGGCTTCGTCGCTGGTCGCGGTGATCGTGGCGCCGCCGATGGGGCGGGCGCTCGAGGGTGTGACGGCGGGGTTCACGGGCAACGACGGGCTGCTGAACCGGATGGTGGCGGTGGCACTCGTAGGGCTGCTGATCGTAATCGTCGGGTCGGTGCTGGTGAGCGTGGTGGCGAAGCGGCAGCTGAAGAAGCACCCGGGGTGGGTCCGGTGGAACTCGATCGCGGGCGCGGGGCTGGGGCTTATCGAGGGCATCATCCTGGGCATGGCCATCCTGTGGACGCCGCTGGCGCTGGAGCCGATCGCGGCGACGCAACTGGCGGAGGCGGATGCGGAGACCGCGAGCCCGGTGGCGGAGGGGATTCGGTCGTTCGCGGGGCGGGTGCGGGACTCTTCGCTGGGGAAAGTGGCGGAGGCGACGAACCCGATCGAGGGCTCGCGGCTGCTGTCGCTGGCGAACGACTTCATCGCGGTGGCGCGGGATGAGGACGCGATGGAGTACTTCATGGGCACGCCGGTGATGCAGGAGCTCGCGAGCCTGCCCAGCGTCAATCAGGCGCGGGAGCGGATCGGCGCGGACGCGGAGCTGACGGGCGTGCTGAAGGACCAGGGCGTGAGCGTCGAGGTGCTCAACCAGGTGCTCAAGAGCCGCACGATCCTTGAGGTGTTCGACCAGACGACCGTGGTGGCGGACCTGAGCCCAAGGGCCGAGCGGCTGGTGGCGGCGATCGGCGAGGCCAAGGCCCGCATCGGGCTGCCTCGGACGCCGGCGGCCCCGCCGTCGCGGCGCTAACGACAGAGAACCGACACAGCCTTGACGCTAAACTTGGCCCTGCCCGGGTCGCCTCATCTGTGGGGGCGGGCGGGGTCTTCGTACTGAGGAACGTCATGGCTCACCCAGGCAAGTCCACCGGCAACCCCAACGACTTCATCCTGCCCGACCTCGGCGAGGGCGTTCACGAGGCCGAGCTGATCAAGTGGCGGGTGGAGGTCGGGCAGAAGGTCAACGAGCACGACATCCTCGCGGAGATGGAGACGGATAAGGCGCTGGTGGAGGTGCCCAGCCCGCGGACGGGCGTGATCGCGGCCCTGCACGGCAAGCCGGGGGAGATCCTGCATGTGGGGAATCCGCTGGTGACGTACGAGGGTGCGGGTGGGGCGGCCTCGAGCGGTCCGGCGGCGGGGCGGATGAGCGAGCCGAAGGCGGAGAAGAGCAAGGCTTCGTCCAATGGGACGCATGCGCCGGCGGCAGCGCCGTCGCCAGTGGCGGAGCCCGCGGGGGAGCGCGAGGATGCGGGGACGGTGGTGGGTCAGATGAGCGGGTCGCTGGGCGGGGTTTCGGCGGCGCCGGGGAAGGCGCTGGCGACGCCGGCGGTGCGGCGCCTGGCGCGGGACCTTGGCGTGGACATCGATACGTGCAGCGGCACGGGTATTGGTGGGCGGGTGCTGGAGAAGGATGTGCGGGCAATGGCTGGCGGCGGCGGTCGGGCTGCTGCTCCGTCGCGCGGACATGGTGGTCACGCCGGGCACAGCGATGTGGCTCCGATGGACGCGAGCGAGCCGCACAGCAGCGTGGTGGCGGATCGGCGGAGTGCGCCGGCTCCGCGCGTGCCGGCGGCGGTGAGCGGGGGGAGCACGAGCATGCAGTGCCATGCTCGTGGCACACAGGATGAGACCACGCGGATTCCGTTCCGCGGCGTGCGGCGGACGATCGCGAACCGGCTGAAGGAGTCGATCGCGCAGACGGTGCACTTCACGGTGATGGACGAGGCGGACGTGACGGCGCTGGACAGCCTGCGTCGCAAGCTGGCCGCGGCGAGCGGGGAGAAGGTGTCGTTCCTTCCGTTCGTGGCGAGCGCGGTGTGCCGCGTGCTGCAGGACCCGCGGTTCCGCGTGCTCAACAGCACCACGGACGACAAGGCCGAGGAGATCGTGCAGCACCGCAGCGTGAGCCTGGGCATCGCGACGGACACGGACACGGGGCTGATGGTGCCGGTGATCCGGGATACCGACCGCCTTGGCGTGCTGGAGATTGGGCGGGCGATTTCGCAGATCGCGGACGCGGCCCGTACGCGGAGCATCCCGCGCGAGCAGCTGATGGGCTCGACGTTCACGATCTCGAATGTCGGGAGCCACGCGGGGCGGTTTGCGACGCCGATCATCAACTACCCGGAGGTCGGCATCCTGGCCGTGGGACGCGGGCGCGAGGGGATGGTGGTGAACAAGGGGTCGTTCCGCGTGGGGCTGCTGCTGCCGCTGTCGCTGGCGTGCGACCACCGCGTGGTGGACGGGGCCACGGCGGCGCTGGCGCTGGCGGAGGTGATCAGGCTGCTGCAGGAGCCTGATGGGCTGCTGGGGCCGGCGCGGGGGTGAGGGCCTGAAGATAGGTCGTATAGGTCCTGCAGGTCCTATAGGTCGTCTAGGTCCTTTGGGACCGCACTGCGCTCAGCGAGTGCGGTCGCCGTTATCCTTGTCCCCCCAGAAAATCAGCCACACCGCCCCGCCGGCAATCACCAGTGCGACCGCGGGGTGTCTGGCCGCGGGGAGCCAGCTGAGGAGCACGCCGGTGGCCATGAGGATCATGCCGGCGCGCCGGATGAACGGGCGCCAGCTCATGCGGCGTGGGGTGGCGCGGTTGGCGGCGATGCCGGCGTAGCCGCACTCGGGGCAGGGGGCGCGTGGTGGGATGCCGGCGCGGTCGAAGCCGCAGGCGGGGCAGAGGGGGAAGGCGTCGGGCGGGTCGATGGTGTCGCCGACGTCGACCTCGCTCCAGTCGATGTCGACCGAGTCCTGCTTGATGGAGCGAAGCTGGGCGAGGGCACGCTCGCGGTCGGCGGCGCGGACCATGACCTTGGCGGAATCGATGACGTTGGCGCCGCCGAGGATCACGTTTGCGGCGCCGGTGTAGACCCGGGCGGGGATGCCGGCATCCTCGAGGGACGCGGCGATGGTGCTGGCCTCGAACTCCGTGCGGGTTTCCTTGAGCACGACAAGTTCATCGGGGTCCTTCGGCACGCGGGGAGGGTAGGTCGTCTGTCCGATCACTTGGTCCTGCGGAGTGGGGCGTGGGCGTGCGGCGGGGCTGATACGCTTGGACCGATGTCCAGCGAGGGCGCGACGGCGGTCACCATCGGCAACTTCGACGGCGTGCACCTGGGGCACGCCGCGCTGGTGCGGCGCTGCCGTGAACTGGCGGGTGGCGGGCCGGTGCGGGTGCTGTCGTTCGATCCGCACCCGATGACGCTGCTGCGGCCGCAGAGTGCGCCGGCGCGGCTGTCGGGCTTCGAGCAGCGGGAGGCTTGGCTGCGCGGGCTGGGGGCGGATGAGGTGGTGCGGCTCACGCCGGACGAGTCGCTACTGAACAAGTCGGCGCGGGAGTTCGTGGTGTGGCTGGTGGAGCGGTACCGGCCGCGGTTTGTGGTGGAGGGTGACGACTTCCACTTCGGCAAGGGGCGGTTGGGGAATAACGACACGCTGCGCGCCCTTGGCGGCGAGCTCGGATTCGAGGTTGATGTGGTGCCGCCGGTGGAGGTCGCGCTGGGCGACGACCTGATCGTGCGGGCCAGCAGCAGCATCGTGCGGTGGCTGATCACCCAGGGGCGGGTGGCTGACGCGGGGCGTGTGCTGGGACGGGCGTACGAGGTGGCGGGTGTCGTGCGGCAGGGGGACCAGCGCGGGCGGACGATCGGCTACCCCACGGCCAATCTTTCGACGGAGCAGCTGCTGCCGGCCGACGGGGTGTACGCGGCGTACGCGGTGCTGCCGAATGCGCGCCGGTACGCGTGCGCGGTGAACGTAGGTACACGCCCCACTTTCGAGGGCGTGGAGCGGCGGCTGGAGGCGTACGTGCTCGAGGCGCCGGCATCGGGGCTCGAGGGGTACAACTGGCGGCTGCGGGTGCAGCTGGTCGCGTGGGTGCGCGAGGACCTCAAGTTCGATGATGTGCCGTCGCTGGTGCGGCAGATCGAGCGCGACTGCGCGCGCGTGCGCGACCTGCTGGCGGTGCACGAGCGGCGGACGGTGGTGCGCCCCCACTCTTTCCTGATGTGCGGCATGGGCAGCAACAACACTCCACAGGGAACTACCGCTTGACGACGTGGGCTACGAACTCGACGCTGGAGCAGATCGCGGCACGCCTGCGGGCGGCGCGCAAGGTAGTGGTGCTGACGCACGTGAAGCCCGATGGTGACGCGATCGGCTCGACGATGGGGCTGGTGCGGGCGCTGAACAAGCCGCGGGAATGGTCGAAGGGACCGGTTGCGGAGGCGTGGTACTTCGGGCCAACGCCGCCCTGGCTGGCGGATGTGGCGGGGGACACTCCCTACCGCGCACTGGCGGAGAATGGGCCGCCGGAGGTGGAGGGTGTGGATGCGGTCGCGGTGCTCGACACCGGGTCGTGGTCGCAGCTGGAGGCGGTGCACCAGTGGCTAGGGCCCCGGCGCGAGATGACGGTGCTGGTGGATCACCATGTGCAGGGCGACCCGGAGGTGGCGGGGCACCGCGTGATTGACACGGGCGCCGCGGCGGTGTGCCAGCCGGTGGCGGAGCTGTGCCGCATCTTGCTGGGTGTCGCGGACCGCACGAAGCTGCCGGCTGATGTGGCGGAGCCGCTGTACCTGGGGCTGTGCACGGACACGGGGTGGTTTCGGCACAGCAATGTGTCGCGCGGGGTGATGGTCACCGCCGGCGACCTGCTGGAGGCGGGGGCGGACCACGTGAAGCTGTACCAGGCAGTCGAGCAGCGCGAGAGCGTGACGCGGCTGCGGCTGCTGTCGCGGGCGCTTGCGACGCTGGAGCTGCACGACAACGAGCGGCTGGCGTTGATGAGCCTGACGAAGAGGGACTATGCGGAGACGGGTGCGCAGCCGGGCGAGTCGGGCGGTTTTGTTGACTTCGGGCAATCGCTCGCGACGGTGGAGGTGACGTGCCTGCTCACAGAGGCCACGGCGAGCGACTACGGGCCGGGGGCGGACACGAAGGGGCCCCTCACGAAGATCAGCCTGCGGAGCAAGGCGAGCGGGCACGAGGTGGACGTCAACCGCATCGCGAAGGCGCTGGGCGGGGGCGGGCACGTGCGGGCGGCGGGGGCGCGGACGAACAAGTCCATCGAGGACACCAAGGCGGAGGTGATCCGCCTGGTGCAGGAGCAGACGAGGGGATGAGCGGGGCGCACGAGAGTTCGGGGGGAGGCGAGTCGGGCGCAGGGCGTGGGCCGCGTGGCGCGCGGGGGGCGCGGCTGCGCGGCGATCACCCGCGGGGCGTGCGGCCGGAGTCCCGCCCCACGCTGCGGGTGTTTGCGACGACGCTGTGGGAGTTTCCGAGCCAGCACTACACGCACACGAGCCCGCCGGGGAAGGGCCTGCGGACGATGCAGGGGCACAAGGACTACGTGGGGGCGACACCCTCGTGGGTCATCTGGCAGCTGCTGCAGCGGTACACGCGCGAGAACGATGTGGTGGTCGACCCGATGTGCGGGAGCGGAACGACGCTGGATGTGTGCGAGGACACGGGGCGGAAGGGTGTGGGGTTTGACCTGGCGCCGTCGCGCCCGGACATCCGGCAGGCGGACGCTCGTCGCATCCCGGTGCCGGACGCGTCGGCGGACTTCGTGTTCATCGACCCGCCCTATTCGACGCACGTGGATTATTCGGACGACCCCCGCTGCATCGGCAAGCTCGACAGCGGCGGCGAGGACGATGGCGCGGCGTACTACAAGGCCATGTCACAGGTGATCGGCGAGATCAGCCGCGTGCTGAAGGACCGCCGGTATATGGCCCTGTACGTGAGCGACTCGTTCCGCAAGAAGAAGGGCGTGGCCGGGGCGGGTGTGGGCGGGGGGCAGTTCATGCCCATCGGCTTCGAGCTGTTCGCGATCATGAGGCGGCACTTCGTGCCGGTGGACATCATCGCGGTGGTGCGGCACAACCAGAAGCTGACCAAGGGCAACTGGCGGAAGGCGGCGGAGGAGGGGAACTTCTTTCTCCGCGGTTTCAACTACCTGTTCATCATGAAGAAGGACAGCCGCCGAACGCCGGATGAGCGGCGTTCATAGAGGCTGCATCCGCGTCAGGTACGCTTGTCGCGATTGCAACAGGCGGACGCTTCCAACATGGAGGGGGCGGGCGGCGGCACTCCCGGAGGGTGGCGGTGGGTGCTGCTGATCGCGATCGTGGTGGTGGCGGTGCTGTCGGGGCTGTTCTCCATTTTCGCGGTGACGCGGTTCCGGGCGGCCGAGGCGTGGGTTCAGCACACGATCACGGTGCAGGCGCAGCTGGAGACAATCAGGACGCGGCTGCTGGGGGCTGAGAGCGCGCAGCGCGGGTACCTCATCACGGGCGGGCAGGGCGAGCTGGATCAGTTCCACGCTCGCGCGGCCGAGGTGATGGTGCCGATTGATGCGGTCCGCATGCTGACAAGAGACAACCCTTCGCAGCAGCGGCGGATCGCCGAGGTGGAACGGCTCGCGCGGGGCCGGCTGGAGCACCTCGAGGCCACGGTGCGGCTACGCGCGTCTGGCGAGCAGGACGCGGCGATCGAGCGGATTCGGCGCGGCGACGGGAAGCTGCTCACGGTCGAGGTCCTGCGGCTGACGGAAGAGGGCATCGCGGAGGAGGCGCGTCTGCTGGAGGCCCGCAACCGCACGGCGAGCGCTACGGGGACCATCGCGACGGTGCTCAGCGCGATTACGTTGGGCGCGTGCGTGGCCCTCGTGGTGCTCGGGGTAGTGGTCAGCCGCGACCTGGTGCGGGCCAACGAGGCGACGCGGGCGGCGAATGCACAGCTGGAGCGGCGGGTGCAGGAGCGGACGAGGGAGTTGCAGGACGCGAACCAGGGGCTGGAGTCCTTCGGGTACAGCGTGTCGCACGACCTGCGGGCGCCGCTGCGATCCGTGCATGGCTTTGCCTCGGCCCTGCGCGAGGACTACTCGGAGCAGCTGCCGGCGGAAGGGGTGGCGTATATCGCCAGGATTCAGGCCGCGGCGTCGCGGATGGACCAGCTGATCCAGGACCTTCTGAACTACAGCCGGCTCTCGCGGGCGCAGGTGCAGGTGCGGCCGGTGTCTCTGACAAAGGCGATCGAGCAGGCGCTGGCGCAGGCCACGCCGCCGGCGGGCACGCCGCCGCCAGTGGACGTGCGCGTCGGGCCCGACCTGGTAATGGCGGAGTCGGTGGTGCTGACGCAGGTGCTGACGAACCTGATCACGAATGCGCTGAAGTTCACCAGGCCCGGCGAGTCGCCCAGGGTGGCGGTCACATCGGTCATGCAGGCGGGCGTGGTGCGGGTCAGCGTTCGGGACGAGGGGATTGGAATCGACCCCGAACACCACGACCGCATCTTCCGCGTGTTCGAGCGCCTGCACAACACCGAGCAGTACCCCGGCACGGGCATCGGCCTGGCGATCGTGCGCAAGGGGGTGGAGCGGATGGGCGGGCGGTTGGCCCTGGAGTCGGCCCCCGGCGCGGGCAGCACGTTCTGGTTCGAGCTCCCAAGCGGAGAAGCGGCATGACGCAGTTCACAGCATCGTCGGCAGCGCCCCCCACCACCGGGTCGATCCTCGTGGCCGAGGATGAGGAGGATGACGTCCTGCTCATCCAGCGTGCGTTCAAGAAGGCGAGGGTGGCGAACCCGCTGCACGTGGTGCGCGATGGGCAGCAGGCGGTGGAGTACCTCGCGGGGGCCGGGCCGTACGCGGACCGCCAGGCCAACCCGATGCCGGTGATGCTCCTGCTGGATCTGAAGATGCCGCGGAAGAACGGGCACGAGGTGCTGGAGTGGATCCGGGCGCAGCCGACGCCGCTGCGGCGGCTGCCTGTGGTGGTGCTGACATCGTCACGCGAGGCCCCGGACGTCAACCGGGCGTTCGAGCTCGGGGCGAGTTCATATCTTCTTAAGCCCGTAAGCATCGATGGTCTTGTTCAGGTGATACAAACCTTGAACATGTACTGGTTCATCATGGGGGCAGTGCCGGAGGTGAACGAGTAGCCATGGCGACACAGCCACAGCAGCCGCTCTGCATCGTGCTCGTTGACGACAGCGCCGACGACCGCGCCCTCGCCTTGCGCGAGCTCGCGGGCGAGTTCCCGGAAGCGCGGTTTATCGAGTGCGGGGACCCCGAGAGCCTCAAGGACGAGTTCTCCCGCCGCCGCTTCCACGTGATGATCACTGACTTTCAGCTCCGCTGGTCGGACGGGCTCAAGGTGCTCGCCACCGCCCGCGAGCTGCGGCCGGACGCCGTGATCGTTATGTTCACGGATTCGGGCTCGCAGGAGGTGGCGGTCGAGGGGATGAAGCTGGGGCTGGACGACTACGTGCTGAAGGGCGCGCGGCACGCGGCCCGCCTGCCGCTGGCCGTGCGGGGGGCGCTATCGCACCGTGCGGCGCTGCGGAAGGCGGCGGACCTGGAGGCGCGGTACCGCAACCTGTTCGACAGGCTGAACGTGGGCATCTACCGGGCGACGATCTACGGCGAGCTGATGGATGCGAACCCGGCGCTGCTGCGGCTGCTGGGTGTGCGGACGTTCGACGAGGCGAGGGCCTCGACGGAGTTCCGCCGCATCCTGTGGGACCATGGGGTGCCCGGCAGCCTCGACCTGATCCGCCCCGTGGGCGATCGCGCGACCCGGCGCGTCGTCCTCGACCGCGCCGGCAAGCAGACCCGCTACATTGTGCACGAGCTGGTCTCGATGCTGGACACCATGCTGATCGTCGACGGCGTTGTTGATGAGGAGCGGTGGTAGCCGGCGCGGTTCAGCCTGCGGGAACACACGCCATGGCCCTGGACTTCAACTCGCTCCACGTCGTCGTCACCGGCGGCACGGGCGCGCTTGGCACCGCGGTGGTCGAGCAGCTCGTGGACCAGGGGGCCACGTGCCACATCCCGTGCTTCTCAGAGAGCGAGCTGGCGAAGTTCCCGTACAAGAGCTCTGACCGCGTTCGGATCGTCGCGGGGGTGAACCTCACCGACGAGCAGAGCACGGTGGACTTCTACCGGCAGTTCGGGGACACGGGCGGGGGGCCGCGGCTGTGGGCGTCGGTGCACGTAGCGGGCGGGTTCGCGTACGCGCCGATTGACACGGTGACAGGGCAGGACTTCCGGGCGCAGTGGGAAATGAACGTCCTTACGGCGTTCCTGTGCAGCCGCGAGGCGGTGCGGGCGATGCGCGGGCAGGGCGGCGCGGGCGGGCGGATCGTGAACACCGCGTCGCGTCCGGGCCTGGTGCCGGCGCTGGGGGCGAACATGACGGCGTACACGTCGGCGAAGGCGGCGGTGTGTGCACTCACCGAATCGCTCGCGGCGGAGGTCGCGCCCGAGGGCATCTGGGTGAACGCGGTGGCACCGTCGATCATGGACACGCCCGCGAACCGCGCGGCGATGCCCAAGGCGGATTACTCCACGTGGCCCAAGGTGCACGAGGTGGCGAGGACGATCTGCTTCCTGGCTTCGCCGATGAACCAGACGACGCGCGGGGCGGTGGTGTCGGCGTATGGGCGGGCGTGACGTCAAACACGACCGTCGGAGCACGGCCGTGACACTCAAGGGTTGAGGTAATACTCCGGCTCGTTCCCCGCCTTCCACTTGATGTTGCAGCCAAGGCTCGGGAACTGCGGCAGCGGCGGGTCCTCGTTCTGGAGCACCGCGTCGATGGCGATGCGAAGGTCTTTGCCGGTGACGGGCAGGCCGTTGCCCGGGCGGCTGTCGTCGAGCTGGCCGCGGTAGCGGAGCCTGCCGTCAGTGTCGAGCAGGTAGAAGTCGGGCGTGCAGGCGGCGTGGTAGGCCTTGGCGACGGCCTGCGACTCGTCGTAGAGGTACGGGAAGGTGTACCCCGCGCTCGCGGCCTCCTCGATCATCTTCTCCGGGCGGTCGTCGGGGTAGTTGGTGACGTCGTTGGGGTTGATGGCGACGAAGCTGACGCGCCCCTCCAGCTTGCGGGCGAGGTTGGCGATCTCCGCACGCACGTGCTTGACGAACGGGCAGTGGTTGCAGAGGAACATCACCACCAGCGGCCGGCCCTGCGCGGCCTCCGCCAGCGAGACAAGCCGCCCCGCCCTCTCCTGGCTGGAGTAGTCGGGTAGCGTGAAGTCCGGGGCCACGGTGCCGATGTCCAGGGCCATCGTCGACGGGGTGCGTGCCATGACGGAACCTTAGCGTGCGGCGTCAGCCCGAAGGGGCGTCGGCCGCGAGCGTGCAGGCCTGCAGCGGGGGGCGCCTCCAGCCGGTATCACCCCGCGCCGGCAGCCCCCCGGTGCGAACGCAGACCCTACCATCCCGTCCCAACCCAATGTCAGGTGAGAACTCCATCCAGGTCAACTTCGGCAAGGCGATGCCGCTGTTCCCGCTCGACGCCGTGACGCTCCTGCCGCAGCAGCTGCTGCCGCTGCACGTGTTCGAGGAGCGTTACCGGCAAATGGTGGAGCACGCGCTCGACGGTTCCGGGCAGATCGCGATGGCGGTGTTCGCGGGCGACCAGTGGAAGCAGAACTACCACGGGCGGCCACCGCTGCGCCCCGCCGTGTGCGTGGGGCAGATCGTGCAGCACGAGAAGCTCGCCGACGGGCGTTACAACGTGCTGGTGCAGGGCGTCTGCCGCGCCCGGATCATCCACGAGCTGCCGATGGAAGAGGGGCGGCTGTACCGGCTGGCGATGCTGGAGCCGGTGGGGCTGGACCCGACCACGATGGTGGTGAGCGAGATCGAGGCCGACGAGGAGGACGAGGAGACCGGCGAGGAGCCGGACCTTGGTCTGCCGCCGCCGCCCGAGCCCGAGGGGCTGTCGGAGGTCCGCACGAAGATCTGCGAGATGCTGGCGGAGGGGCCGCTGACGCAGCTCGTGGCCGCGGAGCCGGTGCTGGAGTTCGTGCGGAACGAGGAGGTCCCCACGGCCCCACTGCTGGAGCTGGTGTCGTTCATGCTGATCACCGACCAGGGGCTGCGGTACAAGCTGCTGGCAGAGGCGAGCATCCAGAGCCGCGCCAAGCTGATCATGCACGAGCTGGAGCATCTGTCGGACCTGATACGGCGGGCGGGTGACCAGCGGCCACAGGACTGGCCCAAGGGGATGAGCTGGAACTAGCCTTCCTGGGTTGCCCGTTGGGGTGACGTCTGGGCGGACAGCCCCGGGGAACCCCACAGAACCCCTACAAACAGGCAGAATTCCGCGATGCACGGGCAATGTTCGTATGGAACAATCGTTTAAGTTGGTACGTCATATACTTGTACCAGCCTGCACCCGCGCCCCGCGGCCCCGCTGAGAGCGGCCCGGCGCAACCACGGAAGAAGGAGCAGCCTCATGAACAAGACGACCCGCACATTCGCCCTGGCCGCGACCGCCCTGACGTCCGCGTTCGCCCTGACCGGCTGCAGCAACGCCCTCGAGGGCGGTGCGAGCGGCGCGGGCCTGGGCGCCCTGTCGGGGCTCGCGATCGGCAGCCTGTCGGGCAACGCCGGCAAGGGCGCCGTGATCGGCGCGGTGGCTGGCGGCCTGGGCGGCGCCATCATCGGCGACCAGAACGCCCGCAACGCCTCGCGCCCGGCGTACTACGGCGGCAACACGTACTACTACTCCGAGCCGAGCACGGTGTACTACGAGCGGCACTACTACCGCCCGCGTCCGAGCGTGGTGGTGGAGCGGCGGTACTACAGCGGCTACGATTACTGATTCCCGAGGTTTTGACAACCAGACGCCGAGACTGAGCCGCTCTGGGCGAAGTCTCGGACCGGGCGCGACTGGCGCCTGATCCGAGACTTCGTCGAAGACTCCTCAGTCTCGGCGTCTTGCTTTTCCGATAAGCTCGCCGCATGCTCGGCCTTGTGCTGCGGCGGCTGGTGCAGCTGCCCATCATCCTCGCGGTGATCTACACGCTCACGCTGGCGCTGGCGTGGGCGGTGCCGGGTAATCCGCTGGAGAACCCCGAGGGCCGCCGCCCGCCGCCGGAGGTCGCGGAGGCGATGCAGCGGCAGTACCACCTCGACAGCTTCTGGTCGTTCTACGGCTCGTACCTCAAGAACGCTTCGGGCGTGCAGTACCTCTCGGATAGAGCCAGCGGGCGGCTCGCGGCCGAGCGCGAGAAGGCGCTGAGCGCGGGGATCGCGCCGCCGCAGCGGCACGTGTTCGACCTGGGCCCCTCGCTCCAGTACCGCGACCGCAACGTGAACGAGATCATCGGTGGCTCGCTGCCGGTCTCGATGACGCTCGGCGGCGCGGCCATCCTGCTGGCGCTGGTGCTGGGGCTGACGGCGGGCGTGATCGGGGCGGTGCGGCCCAACTCACTGTCGGACATCTCGACGCTGGCGATCGCGCTGGTGGGGATCAGCCTGCCGACGTTCGTGATCGGCACGCTGCTGCAGGTGACGTTCGCGGTGTGGCTAGGGTGGCTGCCGATGAACGGCTGGGGGCAGCTCAAACACGCCGTGCTGCCGACGATCACGCTGAGCCTGCCCTTCGCGGCGTACATCGCCCGCCTGACGCGGATGGGCATGCTCGACTGCCTGAACGCCGACTACATCCGCACGGCCCGGGCCAAGGGCGTGAGCGAGCTGGGCATCCTGCTGCGGCACGCGCTCAAGAACGCGTTTCTGCCCGTGCTCAGCTACCTGGGCCCGGCGACGGCTCTGGCGATGACGGGATCGTTCGTCGTCGAGCGGGTGTTCTCGATCCCGGGGATGGGCAAGTTCTTCGTCAATGCCGTGCAGAACAAGGACCTGTTCCTGATCATCGGCGTGGTGCTGATCTTCGCGACGATGCTGATCGTGTTCAACCTGATCGTGGACGTGCTGTACCGGTGGGTGGACCCGAGGATCGAGTGAGCCGCCCTCCGCCAACATCTGACCCGGGCGGCGATCCGCGGAGCGATCAGGAACTGATCGCCGCGCTCAACCGCGGCGATTACGCGGCCTTCGAGCCGCTGTACCTGCGGCACAAGGAGTGGGTGTACAACCTCGCGACGCGCTACACCGACCATCATGGTGCGCTTGACGCGGTCCAGGAGACCTTCGCCTACTTCCTGGCGCAGTTCCCCGGGTTCCGGCTCACGGCGCGCCTGACGACGTACTTTTACCCGGTGGTCAAGAACATCGCACTGTCGGTGAAGCGGCGGAACAAGCGGATCGTGCTGGGTGACCCGCCGGAGGAGGAGGCCGAGCCAGAGGGGCCGCGGGTGCCGGAGGGGGCGCTGGGCGAGGTGCTGGCGGGGCTGCCGCAGCCGCAGCTGGAGGTGCTGCTGATGCGGATCGTGGATGGGATGTCGGTCGAGGAAGTGGGCGCGGCCCTGGGGATCGCGGAGGGCACGGTGAAGTCGCGCTTGCACCTGGCCCTCAACCGCCTGCGTGAGGACCCACGGACGAAAGACCTCTTCTGAGCCACTATCCTTGCGGTATGAGCGAACGACTCGCCAAGCTTCAGGGGCTGCTCGCGGCGGACCCGAATGACCCGTTCGTGCTGTACGGGATCGCGCAGGAGTATGCGAAGCAGGGCGACACCGCGCGGGCGGTGGAGTTCTACGACCGCTGCCTGGGGGCTGACCCGGCATACTGCTACGCGTACTTCCACAAGGCGCGGGCCTTGCAGGATGCCGGGCGGGTGGAGGAGGCCATCGCGACGGCGAAGGTGGGTGTGGCGGCCGCGCGAAAGGCCCAGGACGGGCACGCGGCGTCGGAGTTGCAGGGACTGCTGGACGAGCTCGAGTGAACCTGTTCAACCACGACTTCCTCGGCACGGTCACGAAGGTCGCCCCGACTAAGGACGGCTGGGTGAGCATCTTCGCCGATGAGAAGCGGGTGGCGCGGGTGCCACGAACGGCGATGGAGCAGATCGTTATCCAACCGGGGCAGGAGTGGACACGCCCGCTCGCCGCGGCGTGTGAGCTCGCGGCGGAGGCGTTCAGGGCGAAGATGAAGGCGATTGCCCTTCTGAAGGTGAAGGCCCGCAGCCGCGCCGAGCTGCGCGAGCGGCTGGTGGCCGCGGGCTTCGGAGCGGACGCGTGCGACCTCGCCATTGAGGAGCTCGCCCGCGAGAAGCGGCTGGATGACGCAGCGTTGACGCAGAACATCACCCAGCGGGCGGAGCAGAAAGGCCTGAGCGCCAGCGCGGCCGCAGCGAAGCTCGAGTCCAGGGGTCTCTCCCCCACCGCTGCCGCGACCGCCACGGGCGAGCTCGACCGTGCCACGGAGGCCGCCCGGAACCGCGCGGGCAGGCTGCCCGAATCACTGCCCGCCCCCACCCGTGCCCGCCGCCTGCTGGCGGCCCTGGCACGCCTCGGGTACGAGGAAGAAACCGCCCGCGAGGCGGTCCAGCGTGTGCTAGGGTTTCAGGACGAATGACCCAGGACTCCCACGTGATCAACACCCCCCGTGCTCCGCTTGCTCCTGCCGCGCTCGCTATCACCCTGCTCGCCGGCTGCTCGACCACGATGAACGAGCGCCCGTGGATCGGGCAGACGGAGAACAACGCCCGCGGCGGGGCCGTGTACCTCGACCTTGTCCGCGCCGAAGAGCGGCCGGAAGCGCCGCTGACCAGCGACGGGCCGTCCGTCGTCTCGCTGACGCGGGAGAACTGGCGGCCGATGGTGTTCACGGTTCCGGTTGATGGCGTGGCTTCTCGGCGCAACTACACGACCGAGCTGCACTTCACCGACACCACCGCCCGCCAGCGGGGCGAGCACCCCACGGCCCTCTCGGCCCTCGAGCTCTCGGGCCCGACGCGGACGGAGCAGGCGCTGGAGGGGCTGGTGAACCCGTTCAACGCGTTCGGGGACGCGGTCTTGATGCCGGCGCGGATGGCGGTACACTGGCCATGGCGGGAGGTGTACTCGTTCCCGCCGTCGTACTGGCGGGCGCCCGAGTACGTGCTGCGGCGGCCGCTGACGGCCGATTGCGCGCTGAGCCAGGAGCACGAGGTGCCCCCGCCTGCGCAAGCCCCTGCGGAGAGGCCGGTTGAGCGGCCGGAGGCGCCGGCGGGCGGCGTGCCCGAGCGGCCCGAGACTCCCGCGTCCTAACCGAAGCATCCGCAAGCCTTTGACGATTAATCGGACGCGCGACGCAATCAGCGTTCGCGTCGCGGCCATTTTCATTTAGACTTGTAGTCCCGGCCCGGCATGGGCCGGCGGTGTCCTTCGTGTCCTCTTCCGTGCCCACCTTTCTCGCTTGGGGATTGCAAAGGAGAAGGCTTCCATGAAGTCTTGGATCAAGTCGTTGTGGTGCGGGGCGGCGCTGCTGCTCGTGGGTGCGCCCGCGATGGCGCAGACCAACGGTGCGTGCTGCGTGCAGTCGCCGGCGGGTGTGACGTGTATCCAGACCACCGAGTCCGACTGCCTGGTCCGCCAGGGCCACTGGCGCGGGGCGGGGACGAGCTGCAACACGGCCGGGATCTGCACCACCACGACCCAGCGGGGGGCGTGCTGCATCGCCGCGAACGGGGCGATCACGTGCATGCTGCTGACAGAGGCCGAGTGCGCCTCGCACCAGGGCGTGTACCGCGGCAACGGGACCCAGTGCACGAGCACGAGCTGCTCGCCGACAACGACCACCGGCGCGTGCTGCATCACGACGCCCAACGGCACCTTCTGCCAGGTGATGACGCAGGCGAACTGCGCTTCGCACAGCGGCACCTACCGCGGCAATGGTACCACCTGCACGAGCACGACCTGCGCCCCCACTGCTCCCACCGGCGCGTGCTGCGTGACCACGCCCAACGGCACGTTCTGCCTGGTGACCACCGAGGCTGACTGCGGCGTGCGCCAGGGCACGTACCGCGGCAACGGGACGGCGTGCGGCGTGGCCACGTGCCCGCAGGCGGCAACCGGCGCGTGCTGCATCACCGGGAACGCGACCGTGTGGTGCATCGTGACCACCGAGGCCAACTGCGTTGCGCAGAACGGCACGTACCGCGGGCACGGCACGACCTGCCAGACCGCCAACTGCCCGCAGCCCAACTTCGGTGCGTGCTGTGTCACCACGCCCAATGGCACGTTCTGCCAGGTGCGGACGGAGGCCGACTGCCTCGCGGTGAACGGGACGTACCGCGGCAATGGCACCAACTGCAACACGACCCAGTGCACGCCGCCGTCGAGCGGCGCCTGCTGTGTGACCACGCCCAACGGCACCTTCTGCCAGATCACGACCGAGGCCAACTGCGCCACCCACAACGGCACGTATCGCGGGAACGGCACCACGTGTGCGACCGCCAACTGCGCACCGCCCACCCCGACGGGCGCGTGCTGCGTGACCACGCCCAACGGCACGTTCTGCGGCATCCGCACGGAGGCCGAGTGCCTTGCGGGGGGCGGCACCTATCACGGCAACGGCACGGTGTGCACGAACACCACCTGCACGCCGGCGATCACCGGCGCGTGCTGCGTGACCGGGGGCGGGGCGATCTTCTGCATCACCACGACAGAGGCCGACTGCGCGAACCGCCAGGGCCAGTGGCGGGGGGCGAACACCGCCTGCACCACGACCACCTGTGCGCCCCCGGCCGAGACCGGCGCGTGCTGCGTCACCACGCCGAACGGCGTGAGCTGCTTCGTGACCACACAGGCGAACTGCGCCAGCCACAACGGCGTGTACCGCGGCAACGGCACCGCCTGTGGCGCCGACACCTGCCCCAGCCCTCAGACCGGGGCCTGCTGCATCCCCAGCTTCAACGGCTCGTTCTGCATCATCACCACGCAGGCCAACTGCACGATGCGCCGCGGCGTCTTCCGGGGGGCGGGCACCACCTGCGCCACGGCCAACTGCCCGGCGCCGACGCCCCGTGGCGCCTGCTGCGTCACCACGCCCAACGGCACGTTCTGCGTCATCACCACCGAGGCGGACTGCACAACCCGCCAGGGCGCCTACCGCGGCAACAACACGCAGTGCTCGGTTGGCACGTGCGCCCCGGCGACGGGCTCCTGCTGCGTCATGGTGGAGGGCCTCAACCGCTGCTTCGTCGTGACCGAGGCCGAGTGCACCCGTCGCGGCGGCAGCTACAACGGCAACGGCACGGCCTGCACGCCCGACCGCTGCCCGCAGCCCACGGGCGCGTGCTGCCTCACCAATGACGCGGGCGTCACCGAGTGCGTGCAGCGGACCCGGGCCGCGTGCAAGCTGGCGGGCGGCACGTTCTTCGGCGCTCACACGCAGTGCACCGACGGCCTGTGCGCCGGCTGCCCCTGCGACTTCAACGACGACGGGTTTGTGGATGACTCTGACATCTCCAAGTTCCTGGTCGCGTACAACAGCGGCGACGCCGACGTGAACGGCGACGGCCAGACCAACCAGAGCGACGTTGACACGTTCCTGTCGTGCTTCCGCAACCCGGGGGCGGGCTGCGACTGAAACACGCCGTTCCTGATTCCCACGAAGGCCCGTGCCGCAAGGCGCGGGCCTTTTCGTTGTGTGGCGCGGTTTTTGATGCTCACGCCGTCCCGCGGTGCATCCGTGGTGTCCTGCTTGCAGTATCGTCCTGCCCCGGAGGTGACGCATGCTGTCCCGACTTCTCCGTCCCGTGCTGTCCGCTCTGCTCCTTGCGGTGCTCGTGCTCGCAACCCCCGCCGCGCACGCCCAGGAGGACGAAGAGCAGGGCATCTTCGAGCAGGCCGGGCCGCTGGCGCTGCCCTTCGGCTGGCGCACGCTGAGTCAAGCGTGCAAGCAGGTCGGGTTCGACGGCGAGCAGCTCACGGCCGTGCGGACGCTGCACCAGGGCTACCGCTCGTCGGTCCGCGACGCCATGACCAAGGCCCGCAAGGCCAACGAGAAGCTCCGCCCAATGATGGACGGCGAGAACCCCGACTGGGCGACGTACCAGAAGGAGCAGATGCGGGTCACCGCGGAGTTCGTGAAGAACCTGGACGCGGCGGAGAAGACGCTGCTGACGGATGTCGAGGCGGTGTGCACGCCCGAGCAGAAGGCCAAGTTCACGCTGGTGGAGCGGGCACGCCGGCGCGAGCAGGCCCGCGTGTTCACGATCGCCCCTGGCGAGACGATCGACCCGGGCGCACTGCTGGACTCGCTCAATGTGGCTCGGACGCCGGAGATCACCGGCGCGCTCACGCAATGGGAGGAGACGACCGACCGCATCCTCTTGGAGCGCGAGCGGCTGCTCCGCAAGATCATGGCCCGAGAGGTGGAGCTGGGCCCTGATCCGGAAGCTCAGCAGAAGGAGATGAAGGAAGCCTTCGGGGAGTTCCGCGACATCTCCCAGCGCGTCGGCGACCTCAACCGCCGGACGGCCCGCGAGATCACGGCGCTACTGCCCGCCGACGCGGGTGCGAAGTTCGAAAGGGAGGTCCGCGTCCGCACCTTCCCGCGGATCTGGGGCGAGTCGAAGGTCACGCGGGCGGTCAAGGTGGCCAAGGCCCGCCAGGACATCTCCGCCGAGCAGAAGCAGAAGCTCGATGACGTACTGGCGGCGTACCACGCGGAGGCCGAGCCGGTAAACCTCCGCTGGGCCGCGGCCGCGGACGACAAGTTCCGTACCCTCACGGCCGACTTCCTGGAATCGATGGGGATCGGTGAGGCCCGCGACGAGAACGAGCCATTCTTCGCGATCCGCAAGGAGCGGCGGTCGCTGGATGACAAGTACGCCCTGAAAGTCGAGGCGGTGCTGAACGATGATCAGCTCGGCGAGGTCACGAAGGCCGAGAAGAAGTACACGGAAGAGAACGAAGGGCGCGAGTTCATCCCCGAGTTCCTCCCCGATCTTGGGAAGGACTTCGAGGACAAGGTGGCCGAGTGGAAGGGCGAAGAGGAGCCCTGATCCTGGCAGCGGTCGAACCCTGACGCAATCACCCGCGCCCCCACCGCCACTTCGCTTGCGGTACCATGCCGCCCATGAAGCTCTACGGGCCGCGTTCGGTTGTTCTGCTCACCCTCGCCCTGCTGCTCTCGCTCGCCGGCGCGCCCGCGGCCGTTGCCCTCGAGCCCGAGAAGGAAGAGGACAAGGCCAAAAAGGAGCCGCCCCCGCCGATCGCCACCGAGCACACGGTCAGCATCGGCGGGCAGGCCACGCGCTACACCGCGCGGGCCGGCAGGCTGCCGCTGAAGGACGAGGCCACCGGCCGGGTCAAGGCCGAGGTGTTCTTCATCGCGTATACCAAGCAGCTGGACGAGGCCGACAAGTCGCTGGGCGCCCGCCCGATCACCTTTGCGTTCAACGGCGGCCCGGGGTCGAGCTCGGTGTGGCTGCACCTGGGCACCATGGGGCCGCGGCGGGTGGACTACGGGCCCGAGGGCGAGCCGCTGCCGCCGCCGGCAAAGATCGTCGACAACGAGTGGTCGTGGCTGGACTTCACCGACCTCGTGTTCATCGACCCGGTTTCCACCGGTTTCTCGCGGGCCCGCGAGGGTGAGGACGCCAAGCAGTTCCACGGCCTTTCAGAGGACATCTCCGCGGTGGGCGAGTTCATCCGCCTGTACTGCGTGCGTGAGGACCGATGGGGCAGCCCTAAGTTCCTCGTGGGCGAGTCGTACGGCACGACGCGGGCCGCGGGGCTGGCGGGGCACCTGCAGGACTCGCTGGGCATGCCGGTGAACGGCGTGGTGCTCGTCTCGCCCGTGCTGCACTTCCAGACCATCGCCTTCGACAATGGCAACGACACGCCGTATTGGTTGTTCCTGCCGACGTACACCGCCACCGCGTGGCATCACGGCAAGCTCAAGGGCCGCTGGGCGGAGACGCTCGAGGGCGCGGTAAAGGAGGCCGAGACCTTCGCCCGCACGGAGTACCTGACGGCCCTCGCGCAGGGCGATTCGCTCGCGCCCGGCGAACGCGACCGCGTGGTCAAGCGTCTTGCGGAGCTGACCGGCGTGTCGGAGGACTTCATCCGCCGCAGCAACCTCCGCATCCGCATCCACCAGTTCACCAAGGAGCTACTGCGTTCCGAGGGCCGCACCGTCGGCCGCTTCGACTCCCGCTACAAGGGCATCGACAAGGACGGCGTGAACGACACGTACGACTACGACCCCAGCTACGCGGCGATTCAAGGGCCGTTCACCGGCGCCCTTAACCAGTACGTCCGCGAGGAGCTCAACTACGAGACCGACCTCAACTACGAGATCCTGACCGGGAATGTGCAGCCGTGGAATCTCGGCGCGAACAACCGCTACGCGGAAACAGCCGAGACCCTGCGGCGGGCGATGACGACCAACCCCAGCCTGCGGCTGATGGTGGCCTGCGGGTACTACGACCTGGCAACGCCGTTCTACGCGGCCGACTACACCGTGAGCCACCTCGGCCTCGACCCCGCGCTGCGGGGCAACGCGGAGGTGCACCGGTACAAGGGCGGGCACATGATGTACCTGCGGCTGGAGGACCTCAAGAAACTCAAGTTGGACGCAGCCTCGTTCTACGACAAGGCGCGGAAAGCGGACGGCGCGGCGGTGTTCGGGATCGCGCCGCCCCGCGGCGGCGATGGTGGCGCCGGCGAGCGGGCAGGCGGCGGCGCTCGCAACCAGCAGGGGAGCACGCCGTGAGCGCCTCGCCCTACCCGGTTCCACCCGGCACGTTGATCCTCCACGACGGCGGCATGGCCTCGCTGCTGGTGTGCGGCGTGTGTCGGGAGGCGGCGCTGCTGGGCGCGGGCGAGAAGGGCACACCCGCCGCGGTCGGTGCCGTGCTCTTCGCATCGGCACCGTCGCGCGGGCGGGCCGCGGCGGTGCTGCGGCAGTGCGAGCAGCTGGGTATTCCAGTGCACGACCAGCCCCCGGTGTCGTTCGAGGTGCCGCTGCCGCAGCGCGAGGCTCACGAGCTGCTGCACGCCACGCACGGCGCAGCGTCGCTCGGCTACGAGCGCGTGCTGTGGCCCGCCAGCGGTGCGCTGGGCGACAGCATCGACCTCGACCGTGTCGCCGCCATCGCCGACCGCGCCCTGCTCATCGGCCGCCTCGTCGCCCTCGACGCCCGCACGCCCGGCGGCCACAACGTGCCGGGCATCCACATCGAAGCTCCCTACGCCGACTTCACCGACCGCCAGATCGCCGATCTGGTGTGCGACATGGAGCTGCCCGTCGACACCTGCTGGTTCTGGCACGCCGGAGAGCACGACGCCGAGGCCGAGCGCGAGCGGCGGAGGTGGGAGAGTGCGCTGGGGGCGGTGGGGTGGACGCGGGGGTGAGCGTGCCGGCGATCAAGGGGCCACGGCTGTAGCCCTCTAAAAAAGAAAAAGCCCCGTCGAGCGGGGCTGAGGACGCGGCGGACTTCACGTCTCACTTGCGTCGGCGCGCGACCGCCATCAAGCCAAGCCCGCAAATCGCCAGCACGCCGGGCGAGGGCACCACGTGGATTGACGCGGGGACGACCAGGTACTCGCCGCGGATGCTGCCCGTGGCCTCGGTGGTGTTCGCCACCCATCGGGCGCGGGCCTGCGAGAACCCGGTGTCCCAGTAGGACAGCAGCTCCTGCGGCGTGGAGGCGATGAGGTCGCGCACGTCGGTGTCGGCGCTGAGCGTGATGTTGAACTTGAAGACGACGATATCGGTCAGCCGGGGGTCGAAGGAGGGCGCGAAGTCGGGGCGGAAACCCGGCGTCCACTGAGAAGAATCCACACCACCAGCGCCGGTGGGACCAGCGGCGCCCGCCTGCCATGCGGTGAAGTTGGACTTCGCGATGCGGAGATAGCTGACGCCGTTATGGACCTGCGCCAGGCCGCGGTCCTGAACGACGTTGGGGCCGCCGAGGGAGTTGGGGCCGTTCGCAGTGCGGCCGAATCCTTGTATGCGGCCGTACTGCCCGGGCGCGTCGGGGACCACGCCCGACGGAACGGCGGGGCTGCCATCGCCAGCGCCGGTGGCGAAGGGCGTGAGCTGATCCTGGTGAGCCCCATCAACATCCCAGTTGCTCACCGTCGGCTGGTACATCACGGCGCCGAGGCCGATGGGGGATTGCGTCCCGATGTACGAGACCCGCACGCGGATGTCGACCGAATCGCCCGGCTTCGCGTTGATGTGCGAGCTCCAGCTCTCGGTCAATGCCGGGGAGACCTGGTACTCAAGGCGCGTGTTCACTTCGGACAGCGCGGCGCCTGCGGAGCACGCGAGCACGCCCGCGCAAAGGATGATGTGCGCGCGCGAACGATCCAGGCCTGTGAGCTTCATTTCTCTCTCCTGAGCGCGTTAGCGCTCGACGCCGCACACCCTGCGGCCCAGGGGACTGTGTCTCGAGATTGTCCCGACAGGGGCGGAAACTGCCCGACGGGATCACAGTCCTGTCGGTCTACAGCGCCGGCGGAGAGGCAGTTGCACGGAACGAAAACAGTTTTTGTGAGGCACCTTCTAAGCCACAGTGCGACTTAGTTTTAGCCACTTGCGGGAAGGGTTAGCCCGCCCCTTCGTGAGCCCCCTTTGAGGGGGCTTCACGCTATCAGGCCACGGCTTCAGCCGTGGTCAGGCGAGCCGCCCGCAGTTGATCTCATCCTCACGGTTTCCCAGACCGTTTCAACGGGCTTCCCGCAAGCCGCCTTCAGGCCAGTAGACTGCGCCCATGCCACGCAACGTGTACTGGGAACTCTTCTACCACTTCGTCTGGCACACGAAAAACAACCTGCCTCTCATCACACCGCCGGTACAAGAGGTCGCGTACAAGTTCCTCATCCACCGCGCCCTCTCCGTCCAGGGCGCCATCGTTCACGCGATCGGCGGCATCGAGGACCACGTGCACATGGCCGTGTCGCTGCCGCCCACCGTTCAACTGGCGGAATGGGTGGGCGACCTCAAGGGTGCCTGCTCGCACGCCGTGAACCACGGCCCCTGCGGCCCGGGTTCACTGGCGTGGCAGACGGGGTACGGCGACGTGTCGTTCGGCAAGCGTGACCTGCCATGGGTGCTTGAGTACATCCGCAATCAGCGCGAGCATCATGGAAGAGGGACTGCCGTCGATCGATTGGAGCGGATCACCGAGCTAGAGGTGGAGCCTGAAGGCCTCCAGCAGGCAGGCCGTTGAAACGGCCTGCCGTGGAATGCGCAAACCAAGGACTTGCGGCTCGCCCCTGACCACGGCTGAAGCCGTGGCCTGAAAGCGGGAAGCCCCGTAGAACGGAGCTGAGGAACCAGCCTCGCAATGCTCCTTACCTCTTCCCCGCGTAGTCGTACACCCCGCGCCCGCTCTTGTTGCCCAGGCGCCCCGCCGTGACCAGCTGCTTGAGCAGCGGGCAGGCGCGGTAGCGGTCGTTGTTGAGGCCGTCGGCGAGCACGTTCATGATGTTGACGCAGGTGTCCAGGCCGATGAAGTCGGCCAGCTGCAGCGGGCCCATGGGGAAGTTGCAGCCGAGCTTCATGATGCCGTCGATGGCCTCGGGCTCGGCGACGCCCTCCATCCACGCGTAGAACGCCTCGTTGATCATCGGCATCAGCACGCGGTTGCTGATGAAGCCGGCGCGGTCGCTCGCCTTGAGCGGCGTCTTGCCCAGCTTTGTCGCCAGTGCCACCGTGCGCTCCACCACCGCGGGGCTTGTCTGCAGGCCGGGGATCACCTCCACCAGCTGCATCAGCGGCACGGGGTTGAAGAAGTGCATGCCCACCACGCGCGGGGCGGCGGGGCCGGCGCTGGTGGCGATCTGCGTGATGCTGATCGAGCTTGTGTTGGTCGCGAGCACCACGTCCTCGCGGGGGAACATGGCCGCGAGCTTCTTGAAGAGATCGGCCTTGACCGCGGCGTCCTCCACGATGGCCTCGACCACCCAGTCGGCCCTGGCGATGGCGTCAAGGTTGTCAACGAAGTCGATGCGGGCGATCGCGGCGTCCATGTCGGACTGCGTCATCTTGCCCTTCTCGACAAACTTGCTCATGGACTTCTTGTGCACGCCCTTGCACTTGTCGCACGCGCCGGGGTAGGCGTCGAACACGATGACGTTCATGCCCGCCGCGGCCGCGACCTGCGCGATCCCGCCGCCCATCTGCCCCGCCCCGATCACCGCCAGCGTCCTGGGTTCCATGCTCTGCTCCTGTGTGGGCGAAGAGCGTAGGAGGTGAAAAACACGTTCGGTACGAGCCCCGAACGCAGTGAGTGGGCCTTTGGGGCTGTCGTGAGCTGCCACAAAAAGAAACCCGTCACTGCGTTCCGGGCTCGTTTCGAACGATTTTCGTGAACCTGAGGGGTCCCCCGCGCACTCTACCCGCGTGAACCCCCACGACCCCAACCCTCAGATCCCGCCCCGTCTCGAGCGGCAGCTCCGGGATGCTTACCGCTCCCTCGACTTTCCCGGCACCGACGCGGCCTTTGACCGCGACATGCTCGCTATGGCCGCCAAGGTCGGCGTGGCCGCGGGCAACCGCCGCAAGCACGCCCATCGCCGCTTCCGCCGCAACCTGCTCACCGGCCTGGCCGCGGCCCTCGCCGCCGGGACCATCACCGCGTGGTTCGCGTGGCCGAGCTCGAAGCCGGCGCCGGCCAACGCCGTGGCTTCGGCCAACCCGCGGGACCTCAACGCCGACGGCCGCATCGACATGCTCGACGCCCTCCTCCTCGCCGAGCGTGTCGATGGCGGCCAGCTCGCGAAGCAGGACGTCCAGCAGCTCGACCTCAACGCGGATGACCGCGTGGACTCCCGCGACGTGAAGATGCTCGCGGCGGACGCTGTCAGCCTGCAGCGGGGGACGCTGTGAAGGCCCTGGTCGCGTCCATCCTCCTCGTCGCGGCTGCGGTCGTGGCTGGCGCGTGGAGCCCCCAACCCGAGCCGCGCGTTGACAACACCATGCCCGCGGCGACGACGACCGAGTTCCTCGCCTACGACGTGGTGATCGACGCGGGGAGCGAGCCGCTGAGCGCGTGGCAGGTGGAGGTCAAGGACACGCTCAAGCACGCCCGCATCGTCGGCATCGAGGGCGGGCAGCCCGGCCCGTACAGCGGGGCCCCCCACTACGACCCCAAGGCCATCCAAGGCGAGCACGTCATCATCGGCGCGTTTACCACCAAGGACGCCCCCACCGGCAAGGTCCGGGTCGCACGCCTGCACGTGATGGCCGAGGGCGGCACGCCAAGTTTCACGACGACGATCACCGCCGCGGCCCCGGGGGGTCGCGCGTTCAACGCCACGCTCACCATCCAGCCGCACACGCCCGACGCCGCGCCCGGCGCGAAGCCCTAAGGAGAAGGCCCTGTGAAGAACCGCAAGCACCTCAGAATGATCATCACAGCCGGCGTTGCGCTCGCGGTGACCGGCACGTCGCTGTTCATGGCGGCGTGCAACTCGGTGGGGGCTGCGCACGCCGGAAAGAGCGAGAGCAGGACAAGTGTGGCGCAGGGCCCCAGTGGTCACGCGGAGGCGCACACCTACACCGATCTGCGCCTCATGGTCAGAGGATCCCAGCCCGTCAGCCCGCCGAACATCCTCGATTACCCGAGCGATTGGCCCAAAGCGACCTACAGCCGGGGCGTGGTCGGTGAGTCTGGCGTCGGGTTCGATCCGACTGTCAATGCCGATGGCGACATGGACGTCCGAAGCCTCGGTCGCGCGGAGGCGCTCCCCCTCGAGACAAAGCCCAAGGTCGACACCGCGCTGCGCGGCAACGACATCACCCGCGCCGAGAAGAACACCGAGTTGCTCATCATCGAGCGCCAACGCGCCGCCGAGCGGGCCCAGAACGACGCCATCGGCTGCGGCGGGCTGATCACCACCATCGACGAGAAGCAGGTCACCGTCCCGCTCAAGCACACGGACGTGAAGGGCGCGGTCGCGGGCTACATCTCCGCCGTCACTGTCACGCAGCAGTTCCACAACCCGTACAGCAGCAAGATCGAGGCGGTGTATGTGTTTCCGCTGCCGGAGAACGCCGTGGTCAGCGAGTTCCTGATGACCATTGGGGACCGGCAGATCCGCGGCATCATTCGCGAACGGGAGCAGGCGGAGAGGATCTACCACCAGGCCCGCGCCCAGGGCTACACCGCCAGCCTGCTCACGCAGGAGCGGCCCAACATCTTCACGCAGAAGGTCGCGAACATCGAGCCGGGCAAGGCGATCGACATCAACGTCACGTACTACTCCACGCTTACCTACAGCGACGGCGGCTTCGAGTTCACCTTCCCGATGGTCGTCGGACCGCGCTTCAACCCGCCCACCGCACCCGGGGGGGCGGGCTTTCAGCCCGCTCAGCAATCCGGTATCGGCGCTGTCGCCCGCGGCGACCACGGCGCCTCAGGCCAGCCAACCGAGGTCCAGTACCTCCGCCCCACCGAGCGCAGCGGGCACGATATCGCCCTTTCCCTCGACATCGACGCCGGCGTGAGCATCGAGGCGATCGAGTCGCGCACGCACAAGGTCGACGTGAAGCGCAACAGCGAGAGCCGCGCCACCGTGACGCTCACCAAGTCCGACTCCATCCCCAACCGCGACTTCGTGCTGCGGTGGCAGGTCGCGGGTGAGAGCATCAAGTCCGCTCTGCTCGCGCACTCGCCGGACGCCCGCGACAACAACGGCGGCTACTTCACCATGATGCTCGTTCCGCCCAAGGACCTCGCCAGCGTTCCCCGCAACCCTGTCGAGCTCGTCTTCGTGCTCGACCGCTCCGGCAGCATGGACGGCGTGCCGATGCAGCAGGCCCAGACCGCCATCTCCCGCGGCCTGTCCCGCCTCCAGCCCGGCGATACCTTCCAGATCATCGACTTCAGCAACGACGTCAGCGCCCTCGGGGCCGCGCCGATCGAGGCCACCGACGCCAACATCGGCAAGGGCCAGCAGTACCTCGCGAGCCTGGACGCCAACGGCGGCACCTACATGATGAAGGGTCTCCGCGCCGCCCTTGAGTTCCCCCACGACCCCAAGCGCCTCCGCTTCGTCGCCTTCTGCACCGACGGCTACATCGGAAACGAGGCGGAGATCCTGGGCGAGCTGCACAGGAAGCTGGGCGCCAGCCGCGTGTTCAGCTTCGGCGTGGGCTCGTGCAACCGCTACCTGATGGACAGCATGGCCCGCATGGGCAGCGGCCTGGCGACGTACCTCTCACTGCGCGACGACGCCAGCACCATCATGGACACCTTCTTCGACCGCATCAGCCACGCCCCGATGCGCGACCTCACCGTCAACTGGTCGGGCGCGAACGTCAGCGAGGTGTACCCCAGCCGCATCCCCGACCTCTTCGTCGGCCGTCCTGTGATCCTCACCGGCCGCTACAAGGGCGAAATGCCCTCCACCATCCGCGTTGCCGGACGCGTGGGCAACGAGCAGCGCACCATCGACGTGCACACGGCCCGCGCCGAAGTGCCGCACGCCAGCAGGGCCCTCTCGCAGGTGTGGGCCCGCGCCAAGCTCACCGAGATCGCCGACCAGTCCGCCTGGGACGTGAACAACCCCGAACTCTCGCAGGCCGCCCGCAAGGTCGCCCTCGATTACTCTCTGATGTCCGCGTACACGGCCTTCGTGGCCGTGGACACCGCACAGCGCACCGCCGGCGACTTCGGGACCACCGTGCACGTGCCGGTGCCCGTGCCCGAGGGCGTGCGCTACGAAACGACCGTGCAGGAATCCAGGTAAGAACCGCGACCTCAGGGAGCGACTCGGCCCGCCCCGGGCCGACCTCCCCCTGCCACCCCACTCACCTCGAAACGAAGGACTCGCCCATGCCCCGCATGCGCCCGCTCATCGTCTGCGCCCTCCTCCCCCTGCTCACCGGATGCGCGTCGTACAACACGCCCGGCGGCCCCGCGAACATGCAGCTCTTCGGTGTTGCCTCAAAGGTGCAGGACGCGCACACCGACCCCACCATCCGCCCCGTGCTGGCCAAGCAGCCGCTCGCCAACTTCCCGGCCAGCATCGCCATCGCCCGCGTGCAGGCCAGCGGCTACAGCAACTACACCACCCGCTCCTACGGGCACGGCGCCTACAGCCTCGTCACCGCAAAGGACGTCGAGAAGCAGGAAGACTCCGACCGCATCGCCAAGCTGCCGATGGTGCGGGCTGTGAACCCCATCAGCCGCCTGATCCTCCCCGAGCAGCTCAGCAGCGACGTCGAGCTACGTCGCGCCGCGGCCTCCCTTGGTGCCGACATCCTGGCCGTGTACACCTTCGACACGCGGTACAAGAACGACGACTGGGCCCCGCCGCTCGCGGTCATCACCTTCGGCCTCTTCCCAACCGAGAAGACCAAGGTCGCGACCGAAGCCAGCTGCGTGCTGCTGGATGTCCGCAACGGCTACGTCTACGGCTCGGTGGAGGCGACGTCGAACAAGTCGCGGATCAACAACTTCTGGACCGATGATGAGGCCGCGGACTCAGCCCGGCGCGAGGCGGAGCGCGAGGCCCTGGACAACCTGCTAACGGCCCTGGAGAGCTCATGGGCCAACGTGGTGCGCACGCACGCCAACCGCGCGGCCCCGCAGCCGGCGGTCGTGGTCGATGAGGACCTGAATCGTTTGTTCCCGACGCCAGGGACGGGGAGCAACGCGCCCGAGGGGACGACCTATCGCACTCGATAGCGGCCCCCAAAACCGAACACAGAGGGTACAGAGCGAGAAACAGAGCCACACAGAGTTGAATCGATGAGCTGACTCTGTGTTCTCTGTCGTCCTCTGTTTCCTCTGTGTTCCTCTTCCCTTTACTGAACGGTGAACGTTCCGCCCGCCACCGCGTCGAAGCTCACCATCTGCCCCACCTCAAACTGCTCCGCCCGCTGGCGGGAGTCCGTCGGCACGGCATGGATCGGCACGCCCGCATCAACCACCACCGCGCCACCCTCCACCCGCACCACCGTCCCCTGCACACGCCGCGGCCGCCCGAACACCGGCTCCACGAACTGCCCGCCCGTGCCAACGACGTCAATCCGACGGGCCTGAACGCGGATCGTTCCCACGAGACGCTTGCCCACTGGCGTAGAGATCGGCGAAGTCGGCACCAGGTGCAGCTGGTAGCTCGTATTCGGCACGCCGAACACGATGTGCGATGACGTGGAACCCAGCAGCTCACCCCGCGCGAGGGCGGGGTCAATCTTGGAGGTCGGCGAGGGCGTGATCATGGGGCGGAGTGTATGTCAGGGCAGCACGAGGAGTGACCGGGAGTGGTCCCCATCAAACTGAAGCAGAAGATCGCGGTGGCCCGTCAGCAGCATCAGCACCTCACGCGAGGGGCCATTCCCGCTCACCAGAAAGACCACCTTGGGCGGATGCCCTCTTGCGAAGCTCCGCGTCTGGAAGTCCGCATCTTTGGTGCAGATCACGAACCCGTTCGCCTTCGCATATTCCCAGGCCACATTGTCATCGGCCCTGTCCAGACCGAGGGGAACCACATGGGCAGTGCCCGGATAGAGCTGTTGGAGGTGAGGCACCAACCTCCGTGAGAGGTGCTGATCCAGCAGCAACCTCACGCCGACATCTTCCAGTCGCCGTTCGTGAAGTCCGCCGCGAAGGCCAACGCGGCCGAGATGTCCTCGTCCGTCAGCTCGGGGAAGTCGGCCCGGATGTCATCGCGCGTCATACCAGAGGCAAGCCAGCCCAGGATGTCCCCAACCGAGATGCGCATGCCGCGGATGCACGGCTTGCCGCCTCGCTTCCCAGGCTCGATGGTGATGATCTTGCGGTAATCCATCATGAGCATCATAACAGCGGGCTCAATGAGGCCGCTGCGTCAGGCCTTGAGAAAGTTCCCCAGCACCACCCCCCCACCCTCCGTCAAAAAGCTCTCCGGGTGGAACTGCACGCCCTCCAGCATCGGCCCATTCCACACCCGCCGCAGCCCCATCACGACCCGCCGCAGCTCCCCATCCACGTCATCCTCGGCCCACGCCGAGACCTCCCACCCCTCGCCCACCCCCTCTACCACCAGCGAGTGGTAGCGAGCGCACACCATCGGCGAGGGCGCCCCCGCGAACACGCCGCGCCCGTCGTGCAAGACCACGCTCGTCTTCCCGTGCACGGCCCGCGCCGCCCGCGTCACCCGCATTCCGAAGCATTCGCCGATCACCTGGTGCCCAAGGCACACGCCGAGCACCGGCACATGCCCCGCAAACCGGCGTACCACCGCGGCCGACACCCCCGCCTCCCCCGGCCCGCACGGCCCCGGCGAAATCAGCACCCGCGATGGCCCTCGCCCGCCATCCAGCGCCTCGGCCGCCTCCACCGTCAGCGCATCGTTCCGCACCACCACCAAGTCGCGACCGAGCTCCAGCCCCGGCCGCAGCCGCCCGATCTCCTGCACCAGGTTCCACGTGAACGAGTCGTAGTTGTCGATCAGCAGGATCATCCGTCAGCGGCGCCCGCCCACCTTCGCCGGCGCCTTCTTCCCGCTCTTTTTCACCACGCGCTTGCCGACGGCCTTCGCCACCTTCTTCGCGAACCGCCCGCCTGCGGCCTTCACCTTCCCGCCCTTCAGCTCGATCGCCCCCGCCCGCTCGATCACATACCCGCAGCTCTTGCAGGTGCGGTTCTCCACCGGCCCGCCCCAGAACTCGTTCATGATCAGCTTGAGGTCCTCGTCGATCTTCTTGAGCACCCAGCGCACGTCGTGCACCAGCGTGTCGCACTGCGGGCAGTACCACTGGAGCCCGTCCTTCTGCGGGTTGCCCTGGTCGTCGAGGCCCCGCGGGAACTCCGCAATCCACCCCAGCGTCCCCGCCGGGCGCTGCGGCCGGTGCGGCACCCAGCGCGGCAGCAGGAACAGCTCGCCCTCCTTCACCACCACGTCGACCGGCTTGCTCCCATCCAGCGGCCGCACCCGCACCGCGATGTCGCCCTTGATCTGATAGAACAGCTCCTCGGTGGGGTTCACGTGGAAGTCGTTCCGCGTGTTGGGCCCGCCCGAGACAAACAGAATGACGTCCTTGGCCTCCGTGAAGAGCTGCTTGTTGCTCACCGGCGGCGTCAGGTTGCCCTTGTTCTGCTTGATCCACTTGGCGAGGTTGAGCGTGGAAAAGCTGTCGGCGCTGCTCATGGGCGGTGCTCCCTTGGTGATTGCCCACAGCGTATCCGTCCTGACTGGCCCCTTGGGTGGCCAACCGCTCCGCGCCGGCCGGTCCTCTCCTCCACTCCTCTACTCCTCTTCTCCTCCACTTCCCAGCGGGAATCCCCGCCAAATCCCCGCCCCACACTCGCTTTCCAACCCGGCCCGCGTATCCTCACCGAGTTTGCGCCCGCGGCTGCACTGGTGACGCCGCGCGAGCGATCAAGCACCGGGAGGATCCCGAGAGCATGCCCAAGCGCACGGACATCAAGACCATCCTCATCCTCGGCTCGGGCCCGATCGTGATCGGCCAGGGCTGCGAGTTCGACTACAGCGGCGCACAGGCGTGCAAGGCCCTCAAGGCGGAGGGCTACCGGATCGTGCTGGTCAACAGCAACCCGGCCACGATCATGACCGACCCGGCGTTCTCCGACCGAACCTACATCGAGCCCATCACCCACGAGGCCGTGCGGAAGATCATCCAGAAGGAGAACTCGCAGGGCCCCCGCATCGACGCGATCCTGCCCACCCTCGGCGGCCAGACGGCCCTCAACTGCGCGTGCAAGCTGTGGGACGACGGCACGCTCCAGGAGTTCGGCATCGAGATGATCGGCGCTAACCGCGCTGTCATCCACCGCGCCGAGGACCGGCAGGCCTTCAAGGAGATTTGCGAGGCGATCGGCCTCAAGCTGCCGCGAGCCAAGACCGTCACCACGATGAACGAGGCGACCGAGTTCCTCAAGGAGATCGGCCTGCCCGCCATCATCCGCCCCGCCTTCACCCTGGGCGGCACCGGCGGCGGCATCGCCTACAACCTCGAGGAGTTCCGCGACATCGTCTCCCGCGGCCTCGCCGCCTCCATGATCGGCCAGGTCCAGATCGACCAGTCCGTGATCGGCTGGAAGGAGTACGAGCTCGAGGTCGTCCGCGACAAGAAGGACAACTGCATCATCGTCTGCGGCGTCGAGAACATCGACCCCATGGGCGTGCACACCGGCGACTCGATCACCGTCGCGCCCATCCTCACGCTGACGGACAAGGAATACCAGGCGATGCGCGACGCCGCGCTCGCCATCATGCGGGCGGTGGGCGTTGAGACCGGCGGCAGCAACGTGCAGTTCGCCGTGAACCCCAATCCAAAGCCGGGCAGGGACGGCAAGAAGCCCTTCGAGATGGTCGTCGTGGAGATGAACCCGCGCGTGTCGCGGAGTTCTGCCCTCGCCAGCAAGGCCACCGGCTTCCCCATTGCCAAGATCGCGGCCAAGCTCGCCGTCGGCTACACGCTCGACGAGCTCCGCAACGACATCACCGGCACCACCAGCGCGTGCTTCGAGCCCACCATCGACTACGTGGTGTGCAAGATGCCCCGCTGGACGTTCGAGAAGTTCCCCGAGGCCGACGAGACGCTCACGACACAGATGAAGTCCGTGGGCGAGGCCATGGCCATCGGCCGCACCTTTAAGGAGAGCCTCCAGAAGGTCATCCGCTCGATGGACGTCAAACGCTTCGGGTATGGCCTGGACCGCAACGACAAGTGGCTGGAGGCCATGCGCGCGGTGGAGCGCGACCAGCTCGTGCTCGATGTCTCTGGTTCCGTCCCGCGCAAGCGCGGCGACCTCACTGCCGGCGATGAGAACGTCGCGGGCATGCAGACGTCGCAGACCGGCCTGCGCACGGCCGACGGCAGCGCCATCGAGTGGCCCATCACGCAGGAAAAGCTAATGCGGAAGCTGGCCGTGCCCAGCCAAGGCCGCTTCTACTACATCCGCTACGCGTTCAAGATGGGCTGGTCGATCGAGAAGGTGAACCAACTCACGAACATCGACCCGTTCTTCCTCGACCAGATGAAGCAGCTCGTCGAGTTCGAGGACACCCTCTGCGATTACCGCAAGCTGGAGGACGTGCCGCGCGAGGTGCTGTTCGAGGCCAAGCAGCTGGGCTACTCCGACGCGCAGCTCGCCAACCTCTACTGCGGCAAGATCAGCCCGGACACAATCCTCAAGGTCCGCGCCCGCCGCAAGGCCCTGAACATCGAGCCCGTCTACAAGCTCGTCGACACCTGCGCCGCCGAGTTCGAGGCGGTGACGCCGTACTACTACTCGACGTATGAGACGGCCTCTACGAGCCCCGAGCGCGAGCGAGGGATTTCGGGCACAGGGACCCACTCGCTGACGCTCGGGGCTCGCGCCGACGACGAAGTCCGCCTCACCAACAAGCAGAAAGTCATCATCCTCGGCGGCGGCCCCAACCGCGTCGGCCAGGGCATCGAGTTCGACTACTGCTGCTGCCACGCCGCCTTCGCCGCACGCGAGCTGGGCTTCGAGTCGGTGATGATCAACTCAAACCCTGAGACCGTGTCCACCGACTATGACACCAGCGACCTGCTCTTCTTTGAGCCCCTCACCCTCGAGGACGTGATGAACGTGGTCGAGCGGCTCAACTCGCCTTCGCACTCTGCCACTTTGCCACTTGGCCACTCTGCCACTTCCGGCCCCGTCCACGGCCTCATCGTCCAGTTCGGCGGCCAGACCCCCCTCAACCTCGCCCACGGCCTCGTGCAGGCCGGCGCGCCCATCATCGGCACCTCCATCGACTCCATCGACCTCGCCGAGGACCGCGACCGTTTCGACGCGCTCCTCGAGCGCATGAACCTCGCCAGACCCGCCTCGGGCATCGCCCGCACCTTTGACGAGGCCATCGACGTCGCGCGAAAGCTCGGCTATCCCGTGCTCATCCGCCCCAGCTACGTCCTCGGCGGGCGCGGCATGGAAATCTGCCAGGACGAGACCGCCCTCCGCTCCTTCATCACCACCGCCCTCAAGTCCGCCGGAATGGACGACGCCCCCGTCCTCATCGACAAGTTCCTCGCCGGCGCGATTGAGGTCGACGTCGACGTCGTTGCCGACTACCAAACCGGGGAGGCGGGCTTTCAGCCCGCAGCCTCCTCCAACAAGGCTCTACGCGGCGCCCTCGTCGCTGGCGTCCTCGAACAGATCGAACAGGCCGGCATCCACTCCGGCGACTCCGCCAGCGTCATCCCCCCGCCCTCGCTCTCGCCCGAAATCGTCGAGCAGATCGAGGACCTCTCCCGCAACCTTGCCAAAGAGCTCAAGGTCTGCGGCCTGATGAACATCCAGCTTGCCGTCAAGGACGGGCAGATCTACATCATCGAGGTCAACCCCCGCGCCAGCCGCACCGTGCCCTTTGTCAGCAAGGCCACGCACGTCCCCTGGCCCGCGATCGCCGCCAAGTGCATGATGGGCGTCACGCTCGCCGAGCAGGGCGCCGCCGAGCGCAAGCTCAACGGCGTCTGGGCCGTGAAGGAATCGGTCTTCCCCTTCAACAAGTTCCCCGGCGTGGACGTCGTGCTCGGCCCCGAGATGCGTTCCACCGGCGAGGTCATGGGCATCGACACCAGCTTCCCGATCGCCTTCGCCAAGAGCCAGGCCGCGGCCGGCACCTCGCTGCCCACCCAGCCCTGCGGCGTGTTCATCTCCGTCCGCGAGCAGGACCGCTCCGCGATCGTCGAGCCCGCCCGCCTGCTCATGGCCATGGGCTACACCGTGTTCGCCAGCGAAGGCACGGGCGCGCACCTCATCGAGAACGGCGTGAAGGTCAACATCCTCCAGAAGATCGCCGCGGGCGCCCGCCCCAACGTCATCGACATGATGACCAACGGCGAGATCGGCCTCATCGTCAATACCCCCACCCGCACGGGCTGGAAGACGGATGAAGGCCGCATCCGTGCCACCGCCGTGCGGCTCAACCTCCCCATGATCTCCACCACCACCGCCGCGGCCGCCGCCGTCCGCGCCATCCAGGCCATCCGCCAGCACAGCTGGGACGTGGCCGCCCTCCAGGACTACGAGCGCATGATGCACGCCGATCGGCTGGTAGAGCCGGTGGTGACGAGGCGGGCGGGCGTTAAGAGCTAAGGAGCGAGCCGATGGGCCTGTTCGAATGGTACTTCGGCCTTCGCCCGCTCACACGGTTCCTCGTAGCCGTGGTGCCGCTGAGCATCGGACTGGCCTCGTTCTTCTTCGGCCGCAAGTTTCTGCCGGTGCCACTGGGCATCGGACTCGTCATGCTCTGCTGCTCATTCCCAACCGACGGCGAGCGCAACAAGTGGGGCGACTGGTAGCTCGCCTCTTCGCCCCGACTGAGGCGCCAAAGTATTGCCACAGGTGAAGCGATGGCGCTCCGCCATCCGCGCGGCCCGTAGCGATTCTTCGCCCCGAATGGGGCGCCAGAGTGTTGCCACGGGTGAAGCGATGGCGCTTCGCCATCGCGCAACCCGTGGTGGGCTCCCTCAGGGTTTGTGCCCCGAAGGGGCACAGGAGCCCTCCACTCCGATGGCCAGCGGCAGACGGGGTCAGTACCCGCCGGAAATCAGGAACCCGGGCAAGCCCCAGCCAGTACACTCCAATAAGCGGCATTCCTCATTCATCGCATTCGCCGCGACATTCTGGAGCCGACCCATGCACGCAGTCCACTGGCGTCTGCTTTCGCTTTGTCTCCTCACATTCGCCATCGCAAGCCCCGCACGCGGGCAGTGTGGAGGCCAATGGCTGAACCAGCGCGATGGTCTGATCCTCACCAACGGCTTCGACGCGCCACAAGTGAAGGCCCTGCACGTCGCTGACCTTGATGGAGCAGGTCCCCAACCCGCGATGCTGTTCGTTGGCGGCGAGTTCCGTACCGCGGGAGGTCTACCCGCGCAGCATGTCGCCGCGTGGGACGGTGCCTCGTGGCACTCATTCGGCGGCACTGGGCCGATCGGCGCACCCGGCACTGGTATGCCGATGGCGGTCTCGTCACTGCTCGTCTACAACGGGCAACTCCTCGCGGGCGGCGGACAGACAGCAGCAACCGGGAGCAGCGTCTATCGCTTCCAGGATGGAGTCTGGGCGCAACTCGGCACATCAGGGCCAGTCGGAACCGTCTACGCGATGACCGAGTTCGAAGGTGACCTCATCGCCGCCGGTGACGGGATCTACAGATGGAACGGCCAATCGTGGACGGTCATCGCCCCGCGCGGGGAGCTGACGATCTTCGCACTCAGCGTTCATGATGGCCAGCTCTACGCGGCCGGCAATGGCTCGTTCCCGTCACCGTCAGACGGCGGTCAAGCGGCCACGAAGATCGGCCGATGGGATGGCGAAAGTTGGCGTCCCGTGGCAGGCAACACACTTACACACACCGTGTCTGCCCTGGTCTCAACACCACTCGGACTCACGGCTGGCACCCAGCCTGGAGGCATCCATTCCGTTAACGTACTCACCGACATCAACTGGAACAGGGTGACGCCCTGTTTCCAATGCGATTACGCGGTGAATGCGAATGCGCTCACGTGGGTGAACAATCAACTCTATGTTGCGGGCCAACTTCGCGGGAATCAAGTTGGTGGCGTGGGCGCCCGCATCATCGCTGGCCAGTGGGTGATCGATCCTAACACTCCCCGCGCGAACAGCTTCGCGGTCGCTCAACTTCACAACCAGGTCTACTTCGGCGGCATCGGCGGCCTCTACCGCCACGCCGTTCCCACCGCCGACTTCAACAACGACGGCCTGACGAACGACGTCGACACCGCCGCCTTTTTCGCCTGCCTCGGCGGCGCCTGCTGTCCCGGCTGCCTTAGCTCAGATCTCAATGCCGACGGCGACTACGGCACAGACCAGGACATCGAGGCCTTCTTCCGCATGCTCGCGGGACAGCCCTGCTGACACGCTCCTATCTCACCGCCCCCACACACCTCTCCACCACCGCCCCCACCGCCACATTCTCCCCCTTCCCCGTATCCCTCCGCAGCTTGAACTCCACCGCCCCCTCCGCCAGCGCCTTCTCGCCGAGGGTCAGCCGCACCGGCACGCCGATCAAATCGGCGTCCTTGAATTTCACGCCCGGCCGCTCGTCGCGGTCATCGATCAGCACATCCAGCCCCGCCGCGCTCAGCTCACCCGCCAGCTTCGCCGCGGTCGACGTCTGCTGCTCGTTGTCCGGCCGCATCACCGTGATCAGCACGTGGTACGGCGCGATCGCCGCCGGCCAGATGATCCCGTTCTCGTCGTGGCTCATCTCCACGCACGCGGCCATCGTCCGGCTCACACCGATCCCGTAGCACCCCATGATCACGCTCTGCTTCTTCTGCTCCTTGTCCAGGATCGAGAAGCCCATCGCGTCGCTGTACTTGGTCCCCAGCTTGAAGATGTGCCCGACCTCGATGCCCTTCACGGCCTCGAGCTTCGCGCCCGCGTCCTTCGGTGACGGGTCGCCCGCGAGCGCGTTCCGCACATCCCCCACCACCATGTACTTGTCCCCGCCGCGCAGCCCGCCCGTGCTCTTGCCCTTCACCTGCGCGTCCATCGGGTCCTTGCCAAGGTCGCGCACCCAGTTGAAGTGCTTCACGTGGTAGTCGGTTTTGTCGCCGCCCGTGACCCAGAACATCGGCTTGCCCTTGGCCGCGTCAAAGCCCACCGCCGCGTCGCGATCGACCAGCAGCAGCACGCCCTTCTTTCCCACGACAGCCCGCGGCGACACGAACCCGATCGCGAAGCCCTTCGCCTTCGCCTCCGCCGGGTCCGCCAGCTTCACCTTGCACTCTGCGAGGTCGCGCACCTTCCCCTCGTTCACGTCGTGATCGCCGCGCACGACCGCCACCACCCACTCCTCGCCGTACTTCTCCAGGTCCTCTGGCGTGCTGTCCACCTTGAACACGATCGTCTTGAGCATGTTCTCCGGCTTCACCTTGAGGAACTTGCACACATCGTCGATGCCCGGGCACCCCGGCGTGTGCACTTCCTCGAGGGCTCCCGTCGGATCACCGGCGAAGAAGCCCTTCTCGGGAGCCGGCCGCTCGCCGATCTCGCACTTCTCCACGTTGGCCGCGTAGCCGTTCTTGAGGTCCTTGAGGATCGTGTCCTCGCCGCTCGCGCAGTTCACCATGAACTCGTGGCTCGCGCTGCCGCCGATGGGCCCGCTCTCGGCCTCCACCGCGCTGAAGTCCAGCCCGCAGCGCGTGAAGATGTTCGTGTACGCCCTGTACATCGCGTCGTACGCCTCGTTCAGCCCGCCGGGCCCCTCCACACCCATGTGGAACGAGTACGCGTCCTTCATGATGAACTCGCGGCACCGAAGCAGCCCCGCCCGCGGCCTGGCCTCGTCGCGGAACTTCGTCTGGATCTGGTACAGGTTCAGCGGCAGCGTGCGGTAGCTTGTCACCGTCTGCCGCATCAGCTCGGTGATGACCTCCTCGTGCGTGGGCGCCAGCGCGTGCGTCGCCTCGGCCCTTTGCCCACGCCCCTTGCGGTCCACCAGCCGGAACAGGTTGTCGCCGTAGTCCACGTCCCGCTTGGTGCCCGCAAAGAGCTCGAAAGGCTCCAGCGCCGGCATCAGCATCTCGCTCGCGCCCGCCGCGTCCATCTCCTCGCGCACGATCTGCGACACCTTCCGCAGCGTCCGCCACGCCAGCGGCAGGTAGTCGTAGATCCCCGCCCCCACCTGCCGGATGTACCCCGCCCGGTGCAGCAGCACGTGGCTCGGCACCTCCGCGTCATTCGGAGCCTCCCGCGTGGTCGGGATGAGAGTCTGCGTCCAGCGGTGAACAGCGCCCTTCGTGGTCGTCATAGGCCCCGACTTTAGGTGCTCACTCGATGCCTTGATGCCCTGTGCCTTGATGCCTTTCTTCCACCCGCCTCACCTCCGTGCCCCTCCGTCCACCTCTGTGTCCCTCTGTGTTCCTGCCTTTCCTACCATCCAGCAGACCCATGGCCAAAGAACGCAACACCATCGAAGTCGCGTCCGAACGCGCCGTGCTGGCCGCCGTGCGCCTCCCCGACCTGCGTGATCCCACCTCAAGGGACTCCCGCCCCGGCGCCGGCGACCCCCACAGCCCCCACGACCCCTTCGGCGAGCTCAAGGCCCTCGCCGAGCAGGCCGGCGCCACCGTCGTCGGCGAGATCTCCCAGCGCCTGGAAAAGCCCGTCGGCGCCACCTTTATGGGCGCCGGCAAGCTCCAGGAGCTCAAGGCCCTCTGCGACGAACTCAACGCCTCCACCATCATCTTCGATAACGACCTCTCGCCCCGCCAGATCGGAAACATCGAGAAAGAAACCCTCCGCAAGGTCGTCGACCGCTCCGAGCTGATCCTCGACATCTTCGCCAGCCGCGCCACCACCAACGAGGCCAAGGTCCAGGTCGAGCTCGCCCAGCTCGAGTACACCTACCCCCGCCTCCGCGCCATGTGGAACCACCTCGAGCGCATCAAGGGCGGCATCGGCTCCCGAGGCCCAGGCGAAATGCAGCTCGAAATCGACCGCCGCCTCGTGCAGTCCCGCAAGGTCGCCCTCCAGCGCGAGCTCGAGACCTTCCAGGCCCGCAAGCGGCGCGAGGTCGCCGCCCGCAAGCGCGAGCACTACACCGTCGGCATCGTCGGCTACACCAACGCCGGCAAGTCCACCCTCTTCAACACCCTCACCGCCGGCGGCGCCTACGCCGACAACCGCCTCTTCGCCACGCTCATGACCCGCACGCGCGAGTGGAGCCTGGGCGGCTCGCTCTCGGTCATGCTCTCCGACACCGTCGGCTTCGTGCGCGATATCCCCCACCACCTCGTCGCGTCCTTCAAGGCCACCCTCGAAGAGGCCACGCACGCCGACCTGCTCCTCATCGTCCTCGACATCTCCGATCCCGCGGCCGAGCTCCAGTACCGCGTCGTCAACCGCGTGCTCGACGAGCTCTTTGAAGACCTCAAGCAAAGCGCCCATAAGGAAGACCTCCGCGTCAAAGAACCCAAGCGCGTCCTCCTGCTCAACAAGGTTGACCAGCTCCGCGACAACGCCTCGCTGCTCGTCTGGCAGCGCCGCGTCCCCGGCTCCATCCCGATCTCCGCCATCGGCGACCCGCTCACCGAGCCCGGCCTCGTCGCCCTCGCCAACCTCGCCCGCGAAGGGGCCCTTGGCGACATCGACACCTTCGACGTCACCGTCCCGCTCTCGGACACCAAGACCATCCACCTCATCGAGACCCGCGGCCAGGTCCTCGACCGCACCTACCACCCCACCTCCGTCACGCTCCGCGCCAGGATCGGCCGCCGCCAGCTCGCGCAGCTCCGCTCAAATGGCGCGCGCCTGGAACTCGCGACCACCAACGGCGAAGCGGTCGAGCTCGAGCTTCTGCCCCACCAGGATCAACCCAAAGGCTGGGGCAACATCTCCCCTTCAAGCCCCCTTGCCCGCGGGGGGAGGGCTGGCGAGGGGTTGGCGGAGAACCGCTAAGCCTTGATCCGCATCCAACTCTGGCGGGAGTGAGCGACTGGCTCCAGCGCTTGCTCGGACCAGTCCGCGCTCACTCCTCCACCACTCACCCCATCCACCCCATTGGACATCCGCCCTCACCCCGCCGATACTTCCCTTCCCGCTGGCCCCCCGGCGGCTGGCCACCTTAGCTCAGCGGTAGAGCGATGCTTTCGTAAAGCATAGGTCGTGGGTTCAAATCCCACAGGTGGCTCTTCTCGTCCCCTAAACGCGGTCGTTCTCGGAATTTGCGGACCCTGTCCCGGGCAATCCGCGTACCGCTCACCGCCCGCCGCACACCGGCCGGTTGTTCCAACGCCCAGGATAACCATGGGCACCGTTGGAAACTTGGTCAAGCTTGAATCAACTTCGCTTGACATTGCCCTTACCTTGTGAGAGTTTGTACCTGTCGCGTACGCGCAGAATGTGACGCCCTTTTGTCGGGCGTCACGCGCTGTACAGAGGTGTTGTCGCCGCGGTTCTCGCGGTACAGGGCATCAAACCAGGAGACGAGGAATGTCAAAGAGTGCGCTTCAGCTTGCATTGCTGGCGGGGACGATGTTCAGCACGACGGCCATGGCCCAGATGGTGTCGATCGATGGCGGCCGGATCGACCCGGTTCAGATCCACCTCGACGAGCACGGCAACGTCATCAACCCCCCCACCTACAGCAACCGCGCCGTCGGCGTGACCTACGGCAACTACATCTTCGATAGCCAGGTCCCCGCCGGTGAGGCCCACCTCCTCACCGCCGCGATCGGCACCGGCATCCGCCACGCCATCGAGGACATCAGCTTCACCCCCGGACCGTGGGCCGTCGGCGCCAACCACACCATCACCAGCTTCAAGATCACGATCAAGAACGAGCTCAACAACCCCCCCGCCGCCGGCACTGACCCCACCATTCGTATCCGGTTCATCGACCGCGCCAACCTGAACTTCTTCGGTCAGGCCGGCGAAGGCACCGACATGATGGTCGCCAACGCCCCCGTGGTCGCCACCCTCAACCTCGGCCTCCCGGATGTGTTCCCCAACAACGGCAACTTCCAGGGCTTCGTCTACAACCTCGGCACCCCCCTGACCATCCCGCACGGCGATTACGTGCTGGACATGGCCATCATCGACTTCACCACGGGCAACTTCCTCACCACCGACTCGTACCGCTTCACCCTCACCTCGCAGTCGCGTCAGGGTCAGGTCGGCACGACCCCCGGCAACCCCGCCAGCCCCGGCTTTACCGCCGAGAACGCCGGCAACGACAAGGGCTACGACGGCATCTTCACCGGCGGCGCCATCAACGGCGCGACCAATGACCACATCCGCCTCGGCTTCAACTACCTGGGCAGCTACCGCAACGTCGGCCTGGACTTCGCGATCATCGGCGACATCCCCGCGACCCAGCCCGCCTGCAACCCGGTGACCCTCGGCGCCGACAACACCTTCGCGTCCGTGGCAGTGAACGCGACCGCCGCCCCGGTGTGGCGCTGCGTCACCCTGACCAGCGACGCCACTGACGCCAACCTCAAGTACCTCGACATCGACACCGAGGGCTCCACGATCAACACCGCCATCGCCATCTTCGATAGCGAGGGCAACGTGATCGCTCAGAACGACGACAGCGGCTCTGGCACCAATGCCCAGCTCAGCTTCGGCATGGGTCGCCGCGCCGCCGTCGGTGATGGCGAGCAGTACGACGGCCGCCACTGGAACGACAACGGCGCCACCCCGGTGCTCGGCCTCGCCGCCGGCACCTACTGGATCGCGGTTGTCCCCTCCGACACGGCCTCCCCCGCCGCCTTCAGCGCCGGCTTCACCGCTATCCCCGGTGGCACCGCGACCGGCGCCGCCACCCTCCGCGTCCGCACCAACGCCAGCACCGGCGCGCTCGAGCCCTCCGTGGCTCCGCTCGCCACCCGCATCACCACCCCGCTGGGCGACGACCCGCTGGTCGCGCCGGGCGGCGAGTCGGCGGCCTTCGCCCTCAATGGGCCCGCCGTCCGCTGGTTCGACTTCCGCACCTGTGTTGACGCCACCGCCGCTGAGCCCGTCCTGGTTCAGGGCACCGGCGACTGGCCCTTCAGCCTGTCGGTCTTCGACAGCTCGGGCAACCAGATCTCCACGGTCAACGGCACCGATGGCGTCACCGCCGACGTGAACCTGACCGCCAACCCCGCGGGCACCTACTACGGCGTCATCGCCTACGACCAGCCCCGGACT
>Ga0196963_10000067_pt1 | contig 131818 bp, 111 predicted proteins | sample S1_5metaG_FD_148600 | JGI IMG/M metagenome (GOLD analysis project Ga0196963, IMG submission 148600) | Soil microbial communities from Anza Borrego desert, Southern California, United States - S1_5 | ecosystem: Environmental > Terrestrial > Soil > Desert | place: USA: California | collected... | reverse complement strand
GGGGCCGTCGGGGTGCGGCAAGTCCGTGACGCTCAAGCACATCGTGGGGCTGATCCATCCCGACGCTGGGGAGATCTTCTTCGATGGCGAACGGATTGATCAGCTCAGCGAGCGGCAGATGGAGCCGATCCGGCTGCAGGTGGGGCTGCTGTTCCAGTCCGCCGCGCTGTTCGACTCCATGACGGTGATGGAGAACATCGCGTTCCCGCTAATCGAGCACACGCGGATGTCGCGGGAGGAGCGACGGGAGGCGGTGCTCGAGGCACTGCGCACGGTGGACCTCGTGGGCGTTGAGAACAAGCTGCCGGCGCAGCTGAGCGGCGGGCAGCGCAAGCGCGTGGGCCTGGCGCGGGCGATCGTGCTCAAACCGCGCCTGGTGCTGTTCGACGAGCCGACGACGGGTCTGGACCCGATCCGCTCCGACGGCATCGACCAGCTCATCATCAAGCTGCGGCGCGAGATGGGCGTAACGAACATCGTGGTGACGCACGACCTGGTGAGCGCCCGCAAGGTGTCGGACCGGGTGGTGATGCTGCTGGGCGGCAGGGTGGCCGCGGACGGCACGTACGACGAGCTGGTGGCCAGCGGCGACCCGCGAGTGCAGCACTTCCTGCAGGGCAAGTACGACCGCGAGGACACCGGAGCCGATGAAGTGATCCGCGGGCTGCCTCGCGACACCCTAGGAACCGACATCCCAGTTTGAGCCTTCCCGATCGACCGACCGGAGCCCCCCACCGCCATGAAGATCCAGCCTGTGATTCGAGACTTCCTGACCGGGGCCGTAGCGCTCTTCGGGATCGTGGGCACGGTGATCGTGCTGATCTTGTTCGGCGAGTTCGCGGACACGGGGCGGAAGTTCTACTTCTTCACGCTGCACGTGCCCAGCGCGGGCGGGCTGTCGCAGACCTCGATGGTGACGCTCAACGGCGTGCGCATCGGGCAGGTCACGAAGACGTCCGTCCTGCCGCCGCCCGCCAATGGCGCGGAGATCATGGTCAAGATCTACGACGAGGTGCGGATCCCGAAGATCGTGGACGTATCGATTGACAAGGGGTTCGTGGGCGATGCGAGCCTGGAGTTCCGCGTGCCCCCGAACGCCACTGCCAGTGCACTGACGGACGTGATCCAGGCAGACTCCGTGTTCCAGGCGGCCAGCGCCAGCAGCACATTGGAACGGCTGGCGAACTCCATCCAGAAGCCGCTGCAGCGGTTCGGCACCACCGCCGAGAAGATCGAGAAGTTGGCGGACACCTACACGGCCGTGGGCGAGCGGATCAACGAACTGCTCGAGCCGCGCACGCTCGCGGATGTGGAGGGCGGCAAGGAGCCCAACATCCGCAGCACCATCGCGCGGGCGGACCGGGCGCTGGCGCAGGCGACCAGCGTGATCAGCGATGAGCAGCTGGTGGGCGAGGCCAAGCGGGTGCTGGCCCGGGCCAATGGCGTAATGGACGACATCTCCCACCTCGCGAAGACGTGGACCAACACCGCGGGCACAGTGGAAAAGGGCGTGAACACCATCACCGCCGACGCGACGGGCACGCTGCAGGCGACGCAGAAGGCGGCGACGGAGCTGGCCGCGGCTCTCGAGACGATCAACCGCGGGCAGGGCACCATGGGGCAGCTGCTCCAGAACCCGGACCTGTACAACTCGCTCCGCGACGCCGCCCAGCGGCTCGACCGGGCGCTGAGCGAGGTGCAGATGCTGGTGGAGAAGTACCGGGCTGAGGGTGTGCCGCTGAAGCTCTAGAGAGCCGATTGCGCGAGCAATCGAGTGGTAAGCGCGTTGGCAATGCTCATCTCGATCGCTTGCGCGATCGGCTCTTTATAAGCCAGCGTGGCCGAAGACCTCGACGGCCGATCCGACCGCGAGCAGCACGTTCAGTGGCGGCTCGGTGTTGAGGAACGCCCACTCGGGGCCGTACACCTGCCCGAGGTCGCCGTCGATCGACACCGACACCGCGCGCCGGATGCTCCAGACCGGGTGCCGCACTTCGTACACGAGCGCCCGCCCGCGCCGGTTCTTGCCGTAGCCCCAGCTGTGCTCCTTGAAAAAGTGCTCGGCGGTGTCGTCGGGTGGGACCCATGTATCGGCGCTGGCGCCCGCAGTGATCCGCAGCGGTGTGGGACGCAGCGACAGGGCGTGCTCAACCTTCACTCGACCACCGCTGAACTCCACGCTGCTGCGCATCCGCACCGCCCGGTAGGGCTCGTTGTACACCACGCGCGCGACCAGTGATATGACGTGGCTGGGCACGAACTCGCGGATGAACACCACGCCGCGCCGGCCGCTCGCCGCCTCGCGCACGTAGAACCGCAGGTTGACCTCGGGGAAGTTCACCAGCCCCGGGAACGCGATCCCCTTCACGCGGCAGTCCCGGAAGTCGAAGGCGACCAGGCTGACGCACGCCCGTCCCTGCCAGCGGTCCAGCTCCAGACCTTCGGGCAGACGCGCCCGCAGCAGTTCTTCCGGCACGGGCCACGTGATGATCACGAGGTCCTGCCAGCGGGCGGTGAGGAAGGGGCGCGCCATCGCCGCATGGTACTGACCACGCCTCCAGTGGTCACACTTCCAGCACGTCACCCCTCGACGGAAGGCCGACATCGACTCCGAGCTCCGACTCCAGCCGTCCCTTGAGCGCCCGGCGCGGCTCGTCTTCGCCGTGCGTGAGGGCGAACCGCGGCCGGTCCTCCGAGGCCTCCCGGGCCCACGCGATCAGGTCGCGCTGCCCCGCGTGCGCGGAGAAGCCGCGCAGCATGTGGCGGCGGGCCTTTACTTCAACGGGCTGGCCCTTCACCTGCACCGGGCTCCTGCCGTCGCTGATGTCGCGCCCGAGCGTGCCGTGGGCCTGGAAGCCGGTGAAGAGGACCTGCGTCTCTTCCTTGTCAAGGTGCTGCCGGAGGTGCGAGACAATGCGGCCCGCGTTGCACATGCCCGAGCCCGCGATGACCACCATCGGGCCCTTCTCTGCGTTCAGCGCCCGCGACTCCTCGCCGCTCATCACCGTGCGCAGCTTGGGGAAGTCCAGCGGCCGCTTGCCCGCCTTGAACAGCTCGCGCGTCTCGGCGTCGAAGAGCTCGGGGTGGCTGGCGTACAGCTCCGTTGCGGCCGCGGCCATGGGGCTGTCGAGGTACACCGGCAGGTCGTTGAGCTCGCCGCTCGCGTAAAGCTGGGCAATGTGGTACAGCAGCGTCTGCGCCCGCCCCACCGCGAACGCGGGCACAAGCACGCGGTGCCCCTCGGCCTGCGCCTGCGTCAGCACCTTTGCGAAGCTCTCAAAGGTCTCCTGCTGCCCGGGATGATCGACGTCGCCGTAGGTTGACTCGAGGATCACCAGGTCGGCCCTGGAGGGGGGCGATGGATCGCGGAGGATCGGCGCGCCCTTGGGCCCGATGTCACCTGAGAACACCACGCGCTTCACGCGACCGTCCTCCTCGACAGCCATCTCCACGCTCGCCGAGCCGATGATGTGGCCCGAGTCCCGCAGCCGCACGTGCACGCCGGGCGCGATGCTCTTCGCTTCCCAGAACTCCAGGTCCTTGAACTGGAGGTAGGTCTTCGCGGCCTCCACCAGCGTGAACAGCGGGTTGTTCTCCTCGGCCTGGATGTTTGCGGCATCTTTGAAGAGGATGCCGGTCAGCTCGCGCGTGGGCGCGGTGGCGTAGATCGGCCCTTCGTAGCCGTGCTTCGTGAGCAGCGGGAGGCGGCCGCTGTGGTCGAGGTGGGCATGGGTAAGGATCACCGCGTCGAGCTTGGACGCATCGAAGGGCGGCTCCGCCTTGTTGAGGGCGTCGTTCTTCTCTTCACCCTGGAACAGGCCGAAGTCGATGAGCACACGGGCCGAGGTGGTTTCGACGAGATAGCCGCTGCCGGTGACGTCTCCAGCAGCGCCAAGGACGGTGATCTTCATGCCCGATCGTCAGCGTGCCCGGTGAGTGCATCGTGAAGCGGGCGTGGGCGGTCGCTGGCCGGGGCTGCCTCGGGGGCGGAACTCGGCTGCTCCCCGGCCGCGCCGCGGTAGGCGAGGCGGAACATCGGCGTGGCCATGAGGGTCGTGCCAAGGGCCATGAGCACGCCGATGCTGAACATCGTGGGCGTGATGATGCCCCGCTCCAGGCCGATGTTGAGGATGAGCAGCTCCATCAGGCCGCGGCAGTTCATGAGCGCGCCGATACCGAAGGAGTCGCGCCAGGTCTCGCCAGTGAGGCGGGCGGCGCCGGCGCACGCGGCGAACTTGCCAACGCACGCGGCGGCGAACACGACGGCGGCCATGGCCCACAGAGGCCACGAATCGAGCAGGCCCACCTGGGTGTTCAGGCCCGAGCTCACGAAGTACATCGGCACCAGGAGGCCGGTTGTGAGCGGGGCGATCATGCGCTTGAGACCCGCGGCGAATGGCCCGCGGGGCACGGCAAGGCCGAGAACGAACGCGCCGAAAACAGCGTGCACGCCGATCACGTCCGTGAACCAGGCGCCAAGGCCTAGCAGGATCAGCACGATCGTAAAGTGTCCAGGCCGAACCGGCCACTCGCCCGAGGTGGTCGCGGGCATGCTGCGCGCCAGGCGGGCGAGTCCCACGCGCCCTAGCGTGAGGACGAGGATGCAGTAAGCGATGCCCCCGCCGAAGGCCTTGATCGCCAGACCGCCGTCGCCGCCGATGCTCCCCAGCACGACCGCGAGCACGCACCAGGCCAGGCCGTCGTTAATGAACCCGGCCCCGAGCGTCAGCGTGCCGATCTTGGTGCCGCCGAGGCCCGATTCCGAGACGATCCGGGCCAGCACCGGGAAGGCGGTGATGGACAGGGCCGCGCCCATGAAGAGCGCGGCGTCAACGGCGCGGACATCAGCGGGGAAGTAGACAGGGTTGTCCCACGCGGCGGTCGCGATGAGGGCGCCGAGCCCGAGCGGAACGAGGATGCCGGCGGCGGAGATAGCCGCCGCCGAGCGGAGCCCACGCACCACCAGCTCCGTGCGGAACTCGATGCCGACAAGGAACATGTACAGTGCCAGCCCCACCTGTGCGAACGTGTGCAGCACAAGCTTGACGTCGTCGTGGAACAGCCAGTTCATGGCCGCGCCGCCCCAGAAGAGGCCCAGGAGCGTGGGGCCGAGCAGGATGCCGGCGATCATCTCCGCGATGACCGGCGGCTGCCGCAGACGGGACGTCAGCAACCCGACGACGCGGCAGGAGCCGAGGATGACGGCGGTAGCGAGGAAGAAGCGGGTTGCGAGCTCGAACTTGGTCATTGGTCGATCACGAGTCAGCTGCCCGAGCCCTCTTCGACGATCACCTCGTCCGCACCCTCGGGCTGGGAGGCGCCGATCATGCGGTGGAGCAGCACCACGCCGGGCCAGAAGTTCGGCGCAGCCATCGCGACTGTCAGGAACGAGCGCTCGTCCCCAGCCCGGTAGAGGAAGAACGACCCTTCCTTGGCCGACTCGCGGTCGATATCGGTGTAGGGGACTCGCTCGCCCTTGTACTTGCCACGCCGGGGCGTCAGCCCTTGATCCGAGAGCGTGCCCGCACTGCACCATTGAATCGACTCACCCGCCAGGAGCCGGTCGGCCATGCGGTCGGCGATGATCTCGGCGACCATGTCGCGCACATAGTCGAGCTCGTCGACCGCGACGACCTCCTTGGGACCGAACAGTTTGCGGGCTTTCACCTTCGTCTTGTGGTTGTTGGTGAACGACACCTTGCGCTTGTCCTCGGCCTTGAGCGTGAACGTGACGTTCGCCCCCATGGGGATGCCGTGGACGTACTGCTTGACGACACGGTACGTGAGCTCGGAAGCTTCGACCCAGGGGATCACTGTCCGTGGCTTTCTGCCGATGAAGTGAGCGACGCCCTGCTCATAGAAGCGGTACGTGGTCCTCGCCTGGCGGACGCACAGGTAGGCGAGGGCGAGGAAGAGGACGCTGAACGCCAGCATCACGCTGGCGCCGGCCAGCTCAGGTGGCTTGGCGAAAGCGAGGGCGATCGCGCCGGGTACCAGCAGAAGGCCGATCGCGCCGAATACCACCCCGAGGATCCAGTACAGCACGCGCGACGAGCGCTCGCACACGAACGCGCCCAGGCCGAGGTCGGTCGCGTTGTTCACCTGCTGATCGGGATGACCGAGGGTGCCCATGGCACCGATCCTAACATGCACGCGACCGGCCGACCAAGCCGATCGCCTGGCACGCGACCAAGCCCCGGAGCAGCGATGGAACCACGCCTGAAGTACCCCAAGGTGGTGCCCAGCCTGATGCAGGCGATGTCGAACGTCGAGGCGGAGATCGCCCGCGTGGGTGTCGAGCCCTCGCTGCTCGAGCTCGTGCGCATGCGGGCCTCGCAGATCAACGGGTGCGCGTACTGCCTGGATGCGCACTGGAGGGACTCGAAGGCGGCGGGGCTTTCGGACCAGCGGCTGTACTCGCTGCCCGCGTGGCGTGAGACCCCGTTCTACACCGAGCGCGAGCGGGCCGCGCTGGCGCTGTGCGAGGCCATGACCGACGTAAGCGGGACCCACGTGCCCGATGAGGTCTTCGCGGCGGCACGCCCCCACTTCTCCGATGAGCACCTGGTAACGCTGGCGTGGGCGATCGCGGCCATCAACACCTGGAACCGCATGGCGGTGACATTCCGCGCCGTGCCGCGGGCGGCGACACCATGATCGCGGAGCTCTCCATCCAGACGCCCGGACAAGGGTTGTACGAGTTCACGGACGAGGTCCGCGCGGCCGTGTGCAAGTGGCACGCAAGCACCACGAGCCACGAGGGGCTGTGCACCGTCTTCGTGCGGCACACGTCGGCGAGTCTGTTGATTCAGGAGAACGCGGACCCTTCGGCCAAGCGCGATTTGGAGGCGTGGCTCAATCGGCTGGTCCCCGAGAACGACCCTGAATACACGCACACCGCCGAAGGGCCCGACGACATGCCCGCCCACCTCAAGGCCGCGATCACGCCGGTGTCGCTCGCGATCCCGATCATGAACGGCAAGCTGGCGCTTGGCCGCTGGCAGGGCATCTACCTCTGGGAGCACCGGTCATCGCCGCATACGCGCAGCGTGATCGTGCACATCGCCTAACGCTCCACCAACCAGCGCAGTGCGTACCCTCGCAGACCATGCGAGCCGTCGTCCTCCAGCGTCAGGGCAGCCCCGTTACCCCCAACGTGCAGTTCCAGACCGACTGGCCCGAGCCCACGCCGCCGCCGCCGGGCTGGGTCACCATCCGCACGCTCGCGAGCGCGTTCAACCAGATGGACCTGTGGGTTGGGCGCGGCATCGGCGCCCTCACGCTGACCTACCCGCGGGTGAGCGGGTGCGACGCGTGCGGCGTGGTCGAATCGCTGGGCCAGGGGGTTGACCCCGCGTGGGCGGGGCGGCGGGTAGTTGTGAACGCCGCGATGGAAGTCGCACCCCGCACCCACCCTGATGACCCGCCCGCTTCGACGCTCGCCCCGGCGTACGAACTGATCGGCGAGCACCACAACGGCATGTTCATGGAGCGGTTCAACGCCCCGGCGCTCAACCTCGCGGATGTGGGGGACGCCGATCCTGTCGAAGCAGCAGCGTTCGGGCTCTGTGGCCTCACGGCGTACTCGATGATCATGACCAAGGGCCAGCTGCGGCCGGGGCAGTCGGTGCTCGTCACCGGCATTGGCGGCGGCGTGGCGACGTCCGCGCTCGCGATCGCCAGGCACCTGAACTGCCCGGTCGCTGTCACCAGCCGGCACCAGTGGAAGCTCGACCGCGCGAAAGAGCTTGGCGCTGACTTCGGCATCCTCGACCAGGGGCAGGACTGGTCCAGGGACCTCCGCGGGTGGACGAAGAAGCGCGGCGTGGACATGGCCGTGGATTCGGTGGGCAAGGCCACGCACCTGACGTGCATCAAGTCGCTCGCCCGCGGCGGGGCATACGTCACGCCGGGCGCGACAACTGGCGGCGACGCCGTGACGGACCTCACGCGCGTGTTCTGGAATCAGTTGCGGATCCTGGGCTCCACGATGGGCACCAACGCGGAGTTCCAGGAAGTGACGGCTCTCTTCCGGGCGGGGCGGCTTAAGCCCGCGATCGACCGGGTGTTCAAGGCCGAGCACGCCGGCGAGGCGTACTCGCGCCTGGAGGCGGGCGAGCAGTTCGGGAAGCTTGTGCTGACGTGGTGAGGCCGCGGCAGCCGAGTTTGCAGTCAGCTGCGATCGGTTACATCGCGCACAAAGGCCCGGAACTTCTCCTGAGACGGGAAGATGAGCCCGAGCGCCGCCAGCGAGAGCGCCGGCGCGATCAGGGCGAGCATGTTGCCCGTCAGCATGAACGCCACGGCCCCAAAGAGGCCGGGGCCCTCCAGCAGCGCCCCGCGAACGATCACAGCGCTTGAGTACGCCGGCAGTAGGTCGTCCTCATCGCCCTGACCCGAGCCGTTGTTCCACTGCGCTCGCGCCTGGCGGACCATCACCGAGTTCATGACGACGGACATGATCGCGCAGACGGGCCAGAGCGCGGCGAGCACGTACAGCAATATCTCCAGCCCGTGCTGCGGCTGCTGCACGCCCATGTGCACGAGCATGAACATCACCGCGCTGGCGGTGAGCAGGCCGAACATCAGGGCTGCAACCATGACCTGGGTGACGCGGATGGGCCCGGGCTGGCTGCTGTTCAGGGTTTCCATGGTGGGCAGCCTACCCGAGCCGGGGACCGCCTGCACCCGTGAATGCAATCCAGCAGCTCATTCTCCGCGAATCCACTGGGCACACGCAGGACCACGGATGGACCTCCGCCAGAAGCTCGCAATCCTTGCCGACGCCGCGAAGTACGACGCCTCCTGCGCGTCCTCGGGCTCGACGCGCTCCAACCGGGGGCAGGGGCTGGGCGACACCGACGGCATTGGCATTTGCCACTCCTATACGCCCGACGGGCGGTGCGTGTCGCTGCTGAAAGTCCTTCTGACCAACTACTGCGTGTTCGACTGCCGGTTCTGCATCAACCGCGTGACCAGCGACGTTGCACGCGCCCGCTTCAACGTGGAGGAGGTCGTGTGGCTCACCATGGAGTTCTACAAGCGCAACTACATCGAGGGCCTTCTCCTTTCCTCGGGCATCATCCAGTCGCCCGACTACACCATGGAGCAGCTAGCCGAGGTGGCACGTCGCCTGCGCGAGCAGGAGAAGTTCTTCGGGTACATCCACCTGAAAGCGGTGCCCGGCGCGGACGCGGCGATCATCGACCGCGCCGGCCGCTACGCCGACCGGCTCTCCGCGAACGTGGAGCTGCCGACCGACGAGGACCTCAAACGGTTCGCACCGGAGAAGAGCCTGCGAACCGTTGAACTCACCATGTCGGCCATCCGCGACCGTCACCAGGCGGCGAAGGACGAGCACCGCTCGGGGAAAAGCGGCGGGGCCGAGTCGCCCCGGTTCACACCCGCGGGGCAGAGCACGCAGCTGATCGTCGGAGCTTCGCCGTCGCCGGACGCCGTGCTGCTTTCGCGCGCGTCCACGCTGTACCGCGAGCAGGGTCTTCGGCGGGTGTACTACTCCGCCTTCAGCCCAATCCCGCACGCGGACTCGTCGCTGCCGGCCGTCACGCCGCCGCTGATCCGCGAGCACCGGCTGTACCAGGCCGACTGGCTCATGCGGCACTACGGCTTCAAGGCGGAGGAACTGACCACACCGGATCAACCGGACCTGCCGCTGAACATGGACCCCAAGCTCGCGTGGGCGCTGCGGCACCGCGACTTCTTCCCCATCGACATCAACCGCGCCGGCAAGGCGGCGGTGCTGCGCGTGCCGGGGATCGGGGCGCGGAATGCCAGGAGGATCATCGAGGCCCGCCAGCACCGGGCGCTGCGGCTGGGCGACCTCAAGCGGCTGAAGGTGGCGCTCAACCGGGCGCTGCCGTTCATCGTCGCTGCCGACCACCACCCCGACACGAAGCTGCTCGACTCACCGAAGCTGAGCGCGGCAGTCGCGCCCAAAGACCATCAGCTGTCGCTCTTCGCCGCGGGCGTGAGCGCGCGGACGGGGCAGCTATGAGCCGCGTGGTCGCCGGCGCGGCACACTTCGAGTCCTGGCGCGCGAGCGTGCGCCCGCTCCTCGCGGCCGGACTCGGGCCCGACGAGGTTCGGTGGGTCGATCCATACGAACAGCAGGGTGTGCTGGCCGCGGCGGAGCCAACGGAATCGGCCCGTGTGGCCACCGACGCTGGCGGCGCTCCGCTCGTGCAGGCCACTCACATTGTCCCCCGCGAGTTCGTCCGCCTCGCCGAGCACGCCATCTGCCACCGCGACCCCTCGCGCTTCGACGTGCTCTACCGGGTGCTTTACCGCCTGACACACGAGCGCCGCTCGTTGTTGACTGACGCCGCCGATGAAGACGTGCACCGTTTCTACCTGCTTGTCAAGGGCGTGAGCCGCGATGCCCACAAGATGAAGGCCTTCGTGCGGTTCCGGCGCGTCGGGACGGAGGCGGGCGACCACTACATCGCGTGGCACCGGCCCGACCACCGCGTGCTCCCCATCGTCGCTCCCTTCTTCGCCCGCCGCTTCGGTGTGATGCGCTGGACCATCCTCACGCCCGTCGGCACCGCCGACTGGAACGGGGAGTCGCTCACCTACGGCCCGCCCGCGACACGGCGCGACGCGCCCACGGACGACACGCTCGAGGAGATCTGGCGCACGTACTACGCCAACATCTACAACCCCGCCCGAACGAATCTCCGCGTCATGCAGCGGGAGATGCCGGTTCGCTACTGGGGCAACCTCCCCGAGTCCGAGCTGATCGACTCCCTGGTGCGGGCCGCCCCCACGCGCGTGCAGGGCATGCTCAACAGCGACGCCGGCCAGGCCACCGGCGCCGCGGCCTACCTCCCGAGCGGGCCTGTCCTGTCGCTCAATCAACTCCGCGAGGCCGCGAGCACGTGCCAGGGCTGCGACATCTACTGCCGCGCTACCCAAACGGTGTTCGGCGAAGGGCCGGAGGACGCCCCGCTTATGCTGGTGGGCGAACAGCCGGGCGATCAGGAGGACCTCGCCGGACGCCCCTTCGTGGGGCCTGCGGGGGAGGTGCTGTCGCGGGCAATGGCCGAGGCCGGCATCCCCCGCCAGCAGACATACGTCACCAACGCCGTCAAGCACTTCAAGTGGGAGCCCGATCCCAACCGCGGCCTGCGCCGCATCCACAGCAAGCCATCCGCCCGCGAGGTCCGCGCCTGCCGCGCGTGGCTGGACCACGAGATCAACGTGGTGAAGCCAAAGGTCATTGTGCTGCTCGGCGCGACCGCGGGTCAGTCGCTGCTGGGAGCGCAGTTCCGGGTCAGCACGATGCGCTCCCGCCTGCTCACCGACACCCCGCTCGCCCCTGCAGCCCTCGTGGCCACCATCCACCCCTCGGCCATCCTCCGCACGCCCGACCCGGCCCTGCAGCAGCGCGAGTACCAGGCGCTGGTGGAGGACCTGCGGCTCGCGCACGCGGCGATCCGCTAAGCTCCCCGCATGCACACGATGACCACACGCCGCGGACTGTTCGCCGGCGCGATCCTTGTTCTCGCCCCCTTCGTATCGCCCACCTTGGGGCAGCAGGCTCGCGCCGAGCGCGAGCAGGGCGTCACGTTCCGCATCTACCAGCTCGACCCTGCGGCCACAATCAACCACATCCCGCAGCTCGCGGAGAATCAAACGCCCAACATCGATGAGCTCCGCCCATCAATCAGCTTCCAAGACGGGGGGTTCGCTCCGGTACCCTCGCCCTTCCTGACCATCGTGCTCGCGGAGCTCGATATCCCTGCTCCGCCGCCCGCGGGCGAGCGCACGACCTCCGGCGACAGCAGCTGGGCCTACCGCTTCCGCCTGACATCCGACGACGGCTCACGCCTGCGGCTCGATGGGCGCGTCATCATCGACCACGACGGCAAGCACGCGGCCACCCCCAGTGAGAGCGGCGCCATCGAGCTTTCTCCCGGCCGCCACTCGCTCCAGCTCGAGCACTTCGACGCGGGCGGTCAGAAGCTGCTCGCGCTCGAGTGGCAGACCCCCGGATCGAACCGCTTCGTGCCCATACCGCACGATCGCCTGTGGGCCGAAGCGGACGCCGCTCGAGTGACGAGCCCCGGTCCCAAGCGCATCCGAAGCGCGGTGCCGCAGCGCCCGGGCGATCAGTGCCCCGTCGCGGGCGTGCATCCCTCGTTCGAGCTCGACACGATCGAGATTGAGGGGTTCGAGCCACGCGTGGGAGCGATGTGCTTCCATGGTGACCGCCTCATCATCGGAACGTTCGACCCGTTGCAGCGCACCGGCGAGGCGCTGCCGGACATCGACACCAAGGAGCCCGACAAGCTCTACGCGATCGCGGGGCTTACGCGTGAGGGCGGGAGGCCTGTACTCAGCGTGTGCGCCGATGGTCTCTACGAGCCTTGCGGCCTGGTGAGCGTCGGAGATGCTCTGTACGTCTCGCACCGCAAGGCGATCACGAAGCTGACCGACACCGACGGCGACGGCTACTTCGAAACGCACGAGACCGTGGGCGACGGCTGGGAGGGCTGGAACTACCATCAGTTCAACTTCGGCCTGGTGCACAAGGACGGCAAGCTCTACTCCGCGCTCTCGACCGCGATGGCGCCGCCCAAGTGGGAGGGAATGGGGACGAACGCCGCGCCCAACGGGCCGATGCGCGGCGGCATTATCGAGACCGACCTCAGCAGCGGCCTCTCGCACGTGATCGCCGGCGGCTGCCGCACCCCGAACGGGCTGGGCCTCGGGCCCGGGGGCGAGCTCTTCTACTGCGACAACCAGGGCACGTGGATGCCCTGCAACCAGCTCACGCACGTCGTGCCGGGGCGGTTCTTCGGTCACTACAACAACACGAAGGTGGTGCCGCAACTCGCTGCGCGTTACCCGGCGGGCGGGCACGCGAGCTCGCTGGGTGATCTGCCGCGGACACCAGCGACGCTGCTGCTCCCGCAGAGCGAGGTGAGCAACTCGCCGACGCAACCCACTCTCATCGAGCATGGGCCCTACAAGGGCCAGATGCTGATCGGGGAGCTCACCGCCGGCGGTCTGCGGCGTGCGTGCCTCGAGAAAGTGCGCGGGCAGTGGCAGGGCGCGGTCTTCCAGTTCTCACAAGGGTTCAACTGCGGCATCAACCGTGTCGCGTGGGGGCCCAACGGCGCGCTGTACGTCGGAGGCATCGGCGCGGGCGGCAACTGGAACTGGAAGGACAAGCGCTTCGGCCTTCAGCGTCTCCGGTCGAGCGGGCGCACCGCCTTCGAGATGCTGAGCATGCACGCAACCGCGGCCGGGTTCGAGGTCCGCTTCACACTTCCCGTGGACCGCGCGTGGCTCTCAAACCCGCGGAACTTCGAGGTGCGGCAGTGGACATATGCCCCGACGGCCGAGTACGGCGGTCCCAAGATTGACGACCACGCGCTACGCGTGGCGAGCGCGACGCCGAACGCCGATGGCACCGCCGTCACGCTCACGATCCCCGGGCTCAAGCAGGGCTACTGCGTCTACCTCCGCACCGACCCGGTCTCGACCGGCGGCGAGCCCATCTGGTCCACCGAGGCGTGGTACACGCTCAGCCAGATTCCCGCCGCGGAGAGCAGCATCCCGGCAACGGTGCTGTCGCAGCTCGGTGGGGTGTACGGGGTCGGCGCCCTCCCGCTCGCGGACGCCGCCACCCTCATCGGGCGCGGCCCCACCGCGAACCTGACGACCGTGCGAACCTTCGAGCCCGGAGCGAACCTCACGCAAGACGACCTCCTCGCCGCCCCCGAGTTCATCGAGATGATCCCGGGGCATGGGGACCACACCTCTCGCACCTCGCACGCCGACTGCAGGCTGCACATCGAGTGGTACTGCCCACCCGGCGGCACCGGGCAGATGGCCGGCAACAGCGGCGTCTACCTGCAGGGGCTGTACGAGCTCCAGGTGCTTGGCACCCTTGCGGGCCCGAACCCGCCGGGTCTGGACGAAGCGGCGGCGATCTACAACGTGAAGGCCGCGGACCGCAATGCTTCGACCGGCCCCGGCATATGGCAGAGCTACGACATCATCTTCCGCGCGCCGCGATTCGAAGGCGGTAAAAAGGTGCGGAGCGCGCGCGTGATGCTGGTGTGGAATGGCGTTCTCGTCCACGACGATGTCGAGGTGCCCGGCCCAACTGGATCGGCATCCGCTAAGGGCGAGCGCCCGCCGCCCGGCGGCACGGGACCGCAAGTCGGGCCTCTGCGGCTGCAGGAGCACGCCTCGGCCGCGGAGGGGCCGGTGCGCTACCGCAACTGCTGGATCACCCCGCTCGAGCCGCTGTCCACCTCAGCCGGCGAGTGGCAGCAGCCGTTCAACGGCACAGACCTGACCGGCTGGTCGGTCCACGGCGGCAACGCTATCTTCCGCGTCGAAGACGGTGAGGTCGTGGGCACCTCCGCCCCGAACACGCCCAACACGTTCCTTGTCTTCGACCGCCCGCTCGGTGACTTTGAACTGATCATGGAGGTCAGGCAGCACGCGGCGCTGAACTCCGGCATCCAGTTTCGTTCGCACGTGGAGGGCGGCCCCGCCAACCGTGAGGGCCGCCTGGTGGGCTACCAGTGCGAGCTCGATCCTTCCGATCGCGGGTTCACCGGCGGCATCTACGACGAGTCGCGGCGCGGGTGGCTGGTCCCGCTGACCCACGCCCCCTACGCCCGCACGGCATACAGGCCCGGCGAGTGGAACCGGGTCCGCATCGTCGCCCGCGGTCCGCTGATCCAGACGTGGGTCAACGGCGTCCCGGCCGCCACGATGTTCGATGCGGTGGACGCATCGGGTCACATCGCGCTCCAGGTGCACGACGTTGGCGCCAAAGCCGAACCGATGGAGGTGCGGTGGCGGAACATCCGGTACCGCGAGCTGGGGGAGAAGGCGGACCGCTAGCCGACCTCCGCGTCGCGCCCAACGCCGCTGCTGGTTTCCGGCGACTCGTCGCCCGTGCGGAGCGCCTGCGCGATCTTCGCGACGCGGGTGCGGAGGTGGCCGAACTGTGGGTCTTCCGCGAGGTGACGCTGGATGCTGCTGTCCACGCGGCCCAGCTCTTCGAGGACCACTGGCCGGTCCTCGCGCCGCGTGAGCGCGCCGGCGATGGTCGCGAGGGCGTCGAGCACGCGGTTGATCACCAGCGGGTGTGCCGCGCCGTATTGGCGGATGGGCTCGAACCCGAGGTGCAGAAGCTCCCCGAACGTCGGGTGCGGAGCGATTACCCGCACGACGCCCTTCTCATCCGCTCGGAACGGCGAGGGGATTTTCCGCTGGGCCATCTTGACGACTGCCGCGGTGAGGTGCTCCACGCACGCCACGGCAGTGAACGGGTCGTTGAGGGCGGGTGACAGTGCCCGCGCGGCGATCTCCACCAGCTGCCGTACGGCGAACTCCGGGTCCTGCGCGGGCGTGCGGCGGACGGACAGGGCGTAGGCCTGCGCAATCTGCGCGGCGACGCTCTCCGTCACCCGCTCCGCCGGCCACACCGACGCGCATGGCTGGCCCTTGATGACGTACCGTCCCACGCGGACCTCCAGCCGCACGATCAGGTCGTGCTCGACCGCGACGCGCATCACCTCGGGCAGGTCGAGCACCTCGATGTAGCCAGTGCCGATGAAGTTCACCTCGCGCCCGGGTTGGCCGCAGATTTCCGGCATGGGGGAGCTCGGGCCCCCCTCGCGCCCGACCTCCTCCGGGAAGAACTCGTCGATTTGTGCATCGAGCTCGCGCGCGACCATCGCGATCACCTGCGGCGCTTGGATCTGCACCGACACGTGGTGGATGAACGCAATCAGCACGCCCGCGGCGACGACCACCAGTGCGAGCCCCACGCTGACCGAAAGCGCCGGCGCGGCGACGCTCTGGCCCGTGGCCGCGCCGCCGCCGCCGATGGAACGCAGCACCAGCAGGCTGTAAAGGAACGTCGCCATGAATGCGCCGAGCGCCGCCTGATTCCAGCGGTCGCGCATGAAGTTCCGCAGCATGCGCGGGCCGAACTGCTGCGACGCCATCGACAGCGTCAGCATCATGATCGAGAACACCGTCGCGCCCACGGTGATCATCGAGCCCGCCACCGTCGACAGAACGGCACGCGAGCCCTCGACCCCGCCGGCGTTGAGCCACCGCGAGAGCCACGAGCCCCCGCCCACGCCCTCGCGGTCCAGGGAGAGCATGCACTCGGCCAGCACCACGCCGGCGACGGACATCAGCCCGGGGATGAACCAGTAACCGGTCCGCAGCCGTTCCTGGAGCTGGAGCACGTGCATCGGCACGCGACCAGCATGCGTCCGGCGCGCGGACGCGGCCTGAATCCTCGGCAAGCGCAGAAAAACGGGCCCCCGGAGATCAGGAGGGGCCCGTGTCCGCAACCCGTGTTGATGCTGTTTGTTCGTCGGGTGCGGTGACACGCCCACAAGCACCGAATGAAAACGTGAGAGTGCCCAGTCGGTGTTGGATGGGCACCACTCCCGCCCCGACTGATGCGCTTCAGTTCAAAAACGAACAAGGCCCCGCGATTCGCGGAGCCCTGCAGAAGCGAGGCGGACGGGACTCGAACCCGCAACCACCGGATCGACAGTCCGGTACTCTAACCAATTGAGCTACCGCCCCGACAGCCCACCGTCCTCATGACCGGTTGCCCGGGCACGTTGAGGTGGGGAATAAACGTAGTCAGCACAGGCCAAGTGTCAAGCCGGAACCGGCCTCAAGCGGGCCGGAACTCGCGACCGTATGGGCTTACTTGACGTCCGCCAGCTTGATGCTGGTGGGGTCCTGGAGAGACCAGGGCTGCCCGTCCTTGCCGACCTTCTTGCCCGCCATGAACATCACCACGCATGCGGCGATCAGGAAGGCGGTAGCGAGGGCGGCGAGGGCCGTGTAAACGTCAGGGGAGGCTCCGCGCTTGACGCGCCCACCCGGGAGTTGCATGCCGAACTGGCTCATGTCGTTGCTCCTGTAGAGGGCGGATCAGAGGTTGGTCTGGACGGTGTCGCCAACCTGGACCTGCTTGCCCTGGTTGGTCAGGATCATCTCGCCGATGGCGTGCTTGAGGTCGGGGTCCTGGTTGATCTGGATGCGGCCGATGAACTCATCACCACGGACGATGTGGAACACCATGTTGCGGCCAACACGGTCGTTGGCGCCCGCGCTGATCTTGACGATGGTCTTCTTGAGGGTGTCGTCGTAGGTGACGGCCTCGACCCGGGCCTTGATGTCGGGGGTCACGACGCCGGCCATGTTGACGCCGATGGCGGAGGGCTGGGAAGCGCCGCCAACCGCGCCGGCCGAGCCGCTGCGGGTGCCGTTGAGCATCTGCTCCTGGTTGCGCTTGGCCTCGGCGATCTGCTCCTGCAGGGCGCGGTAGTTCTGCTCAAGCACTTCGCGCTGGCTCTCGAGGTCGGCGATGCGGTCATCGAGCTCGGCCGCGCGGGTGCGGTGGTCGAGGTCGGACTGACGCAGGGCCGAGTTCTCGTCGCGGTAGTTCTTGATGATCTCGGCCTGGGTCTTGGTGGTCTCGCCCAGCTCCGCGATTTTGTTCACGATCGCCTGACGCTCGGACTCGGCCTTGACAACCGCGGTCCGCAGCGAGGCGTTCTCGGTCGCGAGGGTGTCCATCTCCTTCTTGAGGCCGAGGATCTGGTTGTTGAGGTGGGCGCGGTCCGCCTCGAGGCGGGTCTTCTCGGAGTTGTAGCTCGCGTTGTTCTGCGCGGCCGTCGCCTCCACCACCGTCACTCGACGCAGCGCGTTGCCGTAGTCGGCGGCGATACGGTCGGTGTTCACGGCGTAGGCGATCACCAGCGCGGACAGCGCCACGCTGAACACGGCGGCAAGGACAACGAGCGTTTTAGTCAAGACGTGCACGTGCAACTCCTGGACAGTTTGACGGACCCAGCCCGGGCCAGGGAGTCGGCCATCAAGCCAACCCCCGACGCACCCGCTCCATGCCGGAGCTTGGTGTCCGTTCCGAGCATTCGTTCAGCAGGGCATGGCGGTTCGCCACTTCCCGCAAGGCGGCATTGATACCCGAGGAACCTCCCACCTGTCAACAGGCCTCTGGAGGTGCCCATCCCCTGGACTGTCCACAATCCCTAGGGGAGCGGCCCACGGAGGAGGCCCCCCCGCGCGCCCTACCTGGTGACCGCGCCCCGTCCTGGGCCGGCGGACTTGAGCACTGCGGCCGCGGCGGCGACCCGTACCCCGGGGTAGGTGTCGCTCATCATGGCGTCGAGCTTGCCCCAGTTCTCGACCTTGCCGATCTGGCCGTAGACGAGTGCGACCTGGGAGCGGACGAGGGCGGACTTGTGGGTGAGGTAGCGGTCAGCGATGAAGGTGCCGTCGCCGTGCTTCATGGTGGCGAGGGCGCCGGCGATGGCGAGCTGCACCTCGGGCGGGTAGCCGTTGCCCTTCTCCAGGCGGGTGACCTTGGCCTCCCCGTAGGGCTTCTCGACCAGAACCTCCTCCTTGTACTCGGAGAGGGAGACGAGCTGGTGGATAGACTCGCGGTCGTTGACGTCGCCAAGTATCTGGCAGGCAAGGACTACGGCCTCGAGCTCGTCCTGGCGGGAGGGGTAGAGGGCGGCGCGGACCACGGGCCGCTGACGCTGGTCGCCCAGCTTGATCATGGCCTCCGCGACCTGCAGCTCGAAAAGGCGGACCTGGAGGGGCGAGACGTTGGGGATAGGGGACTTCAGCGACTGCTTGAGCAGCGGGAACGCGGAGATGTCGCCGAGTTCGCCCAGGATGTAGGCGACCTGCGCCCTCACCTGCGGCGACGGGTCCTTCAGGAGGAGGTTGGAGAGGGGCGTGCGGTCGACCTGAAGGCCGTTGCGGGCGAGCGCAAAGATCGCGGCGCTCTTGACATACGCGTTGCTGTCGTGCAGCAGGGAACGTGCCTGCGGCGCGAGCTTGGCCAGGCGGCCCTTGCCGACGGACATCGCGGCCACGGCGCGCACGCCGGCGTTCTCATCGCGCAAGCCCTTTTCGATGATGGACTTGAGCCGGTCGGGCGAGTGCAGGGCCGCTTCCACTGCGTTGGCCCGGAACTGCGGCGTCTCGCTCGCGATCAGCTCCTGCACGGTCGAGATCGCCCGTTCGCGGATGGCCGAAAGAGCCACCGGATCGGTTACGGTGAAGGGTGCCGCGGCGGCGCCCATGGCCCCCGCGGGGCGGGAGGGCTGTGCGCAACCGCCTGCGAGAGCGACCATTACCGCCGTGACCCCGACCGCCGCGTACGCGTTCTTCATGATCTACCTCTTGCTCCCAGCCTGACTCTCTTCGCCCTGGAATCGGCCGGCGTTGCCTGACGCCCCCACTTACGCACGAACGTCACGAGCAGTGCGGCGGTAGTGAGCCCCAGAACCGACCAGGGGAACACGTTCCCCAGGCGCGCGAAAAGCGTGGTCCCGGTGCCGAGGGGCACTGATCCTCTCAGAATGCCATCAATCCGGCTCTCCTGCTGGGAGCCTTCGACGCCGCGGGAGAGAATGCGGCCTTGGGCGTCGATCAGGGCGGAGATTCCGGTGTTTGCGGCGCGGGCCATCGGGGTGGCGAGTTCAACGCAGCGCCAGCGGGAGATGTCGAGGTGCTGGGCGCGGGCGATGTCGGAGTTGCCGAACCAGCCGTCGTTGGTGAGGTTGGCGATCAGGTCGGCGCGGCGCTGGCCGTTCTCGAAGACGAGTTCGCGGCAAAAGCCGTTGACGGTGGACTCGAAGCAGATGGGGGCGACCACTCGGACAGTGGACCCGCTGGCCAGCGGGACGGGGATGACGGTGTGGCTGGTCCCCGGGGCGAGGTCGAACTTCATGCCCTGGGCGCCGACGCCGAAGGACAGCATCTGCTTCTCCAGCCACGGCCAGCGGGAGATGAACGGCATGGTCTCGCCGAAGGGGGTGAGCCGAACCTTGTCGTAGCGCTCGGGCTGGACCTGCCCGTTTACGACGAGGTAGGCGCTGTTGTGGCGGGCGTCGCGCTTGAGGCGCGGCTTCTCGGGGTCGGTGCGGTCGATGGTGAGGTTCACCAGGGCGTCCTCACCAACGATCATCGGAATGCCCATGTGGTGCTGGATGTCCATCAGGGCGTCGTAGAACGCGTCCATCGGACGCTTCTCGCCGTTGGGCAGCGTGACCATCTCGAGCGTCCAGCCGGGCATCATGGTCTCGGGCCAGAGGATGAAGTCCGGGCGCGGCTCGCTGGTGGCCATCGAGACCGTGAGGTTGCTGAATCGCTCCCAGTCGCGGATCTCTGCCTCTTCGGTCCAGGCGAGCTTGTTGCTCTGCGGAAGGTTGGTCTGCACGATGCCGGGCGTAACCGCCTGGTCACTCAAGGGCGTGCGATGGACCTGCACGCCGGCCGCGGCCCAGGTCACTATGAGCAGGGCCAGCGCCACCGCGGCCCGCACCCGCTCTCGCCCGCGACCAAGGATGACGTCGAAGATGGCGCTGGCGAAGAGCAGCGTCAGGAATGAGACGAAGTAGACCCCCAGCCACGATGCCGGTGTGGCAAGCGTCGTGCTGTGGATCAGGGGGTAGGGCATCAGCGCGGCCGCGTAGCCGCTCAGGAAGATCTCCCCGCGGAAGAACTCCACCGCGACCCACACCAGCGGCGCGAGGAGAAGCCAGGGCACGCGCGGGATGTGGGCGTGCAGGCGTCTTACCACAAGGAAGAACAGCGCCGTCCACGAGCACTGGAGGAGGATGAAGAACGGGAACCCCGGGGCGGTGACGTCGATCATCCACCACTCCCACACCAGCCACATGGGGCTAACGCCGAGCATGAGGAGGAGCGCGTCGCGCTTTGGGCGGTCGGTCCCGCGGCGCAGGTACCAGAACAGCGGCGTGGGGGCGATAAGGGCGAGGGGCCAGAGGTTCAGAGGCGGCCCGGCCACGAGCATGAGCGCGGCGTGCGCGAGCGCGGCCGCGAGGGGCGGCCACCATGGGGAACGACTGGTTTTCTGCGGCTCACTCACGAGCAGAGAGCGTAGGTGCGGCGTGGGCGCGAACAACAGAGGCCGGCCCTCTCGGACCGACCTCCGTCAGTTGAACCCGGGCTATGCCCGGCGCGGTTCAGGCCTGGCCGCAGCAGGTGCAACCCTCGCAGGCGCACTCGTCGCCGCAGGTGCAGTTCTCGCCGCAGGGGCAGCCGCACTTGATCTGGTCGGACATGGCAGACTCCTTTCGAAACCGAACACTTCGACGAGCCCGGAACGCCCGGGCTCACTCTCTGGGTCACTTTTTGGGCTGGCACCCGCCGCACCCGCAGCTGCAGTCGGGGCCGCAGCCGCACCCGCCGGCGCAGCAGTCGGTCAGGGCGTCGGAGAGGGCTCGGAACAGCCCCGCGGCCTCGGTGTACCGCACGTGGTACTTCACGACCCGCCCCTGCTTCTCTGACGCGAGCAGGCCCGCGTCCTCGAGGGCCGAGAGATGACGGGAGACGACGGACAGGTCGACCTTGGCGCACTCGGCGACCTCGCTGACGCTGCACGGGCGGGCGCACTTGGCGAGGGCCGCGAGCAGCTTGAGGCGGGTGGGGTCGGAGAGGGCCTTGAAGACGGAGGCGTCGAGCAGGCCGTCGATGGGCTGCTCGGTGCGGACGGCGGTGGCGGGGTCTCTTGGCGTTTTCTTGTTCATTTGCGTCACCATGCAAGTATACGGTTGTATGGGTCGCGGTCAAGAAAAATGGGGGTGGAATATCGAGGGGCTCTGCGATGACTGCGTCGCCGCCAACCCGGGGACTTCGCCCAGAGCGGCTCAGTCCCGGCGTCGCTGAAAGCGAGGCTCAGTCCTGGCTTTGTTGTTGGTTTACTTGCCCGAATAGTCGATGACGCGGGCGATCTCGCTGCGGAGCTGGTTGCGGTGGACGACGCGGTCCACCAGGCCGCTATTGAGCAGGAACTCGCTGCGCTGAAAGCCGTCGGGCAGTTCCTGGCGGATGGTCTGCTGGATCACACGCGGGCCCGCGAAGCCGATGAGGGCGTTGGGCTCGGCGAGGATGATGTCGCCCAGCATGGCGAAGGAGGCGGTCACGCCGCCGGTGGTCGGGTCGGTGAGAACGGAGATGAAGAGGCCGCCCTTTTCGTCGTAGCGGGCGAGGGCCGCGGATGTCTTGGCCATCTGCATGAGCGAGAGGCCCGACTCCTGCATGCGGGCGCCGCCTGAGCAGCTCACGATGACCAGCGGCAGGCTGGTCTTGGTCGCTTCTTCGATCGCGCGGGTGATCGTCTCCCCCACGACGCTCCCCATCGACCCCATCATGAAGGTGAGGTCCAGGCACACGACCATCGCCTCGCGGCCCTTGATGAACATGCGGCCTGCCTTGATGGCGTCCTGCTGCCCGGTCTTGATCTGCTCGGCGAGCAGGCGGTCCTTGTAGCCCTTGAGGTCCTTGAAGTTGAGCGGGTCGGTCGGGCGGAGGCCGGCGAACATCTCGACAAAGGAGCCCGGATCGGCGAGCTGGCTCACGCGCTCGGTCGCGCTGATGCGGTTGTGGAAGTTACACTCGGGGCAGACGTGCAGGTTGGCCTCAAGGTGCCGCCGGTACACCATCTTCCCGCAGGAGTTGCACCGCAGCCACAGCCCCTCGGGGATCGAGGAGCGGCGGGCCGGGCGGACCTCATTCCACGTTCTGGTGCTCTCGGCGGAAGCTCGGGCCATCACACGATCCTCGCTGCGGCGCGGCCCCGGGCATCCAGCCCAGGCGTTCGATCAGCCTGGGGTAAGCCCCACGCCCTCCGCGCCAGTATCAAGTGTATCAAATGACCAGAGCCGGGGACGGGCTTCGGCAGCCCGCACAAAGGCCTATAACGCCTGAGGTCACGCGGCATTTCACCCCGTGGATGTGCGGGTCAGCAGGAGCCGCCGCCGAGCACGTGGAAAAAGGCCTCGATGTCCTGATCGGTGGCCGTGTCGCCGTCGCTGTTGAAGTCGGCAGAGCCGCATGTTGAGCAGCAGTTCCCGCCAAGGCACGCGAAGAACGCCTCGATGTCCTGATCGGTACCGGTGTCGCCATCGCCGTTGAAGTCGGCAGTCCAGCAGGGGTTGGAACCGCCGGCGACAACGCGGAGCTCGTAGCCAGTCGCTGCTTCGGCGAGTTGAAGGGCGCGACCGCCGGGGAGTTCAGGCAGTTGGACCGACGAGAACTGAACGCGTTGGTCACTGGCGGAATCCGCGAAAATCGGGACCGCATGCCCGACGCGGAGTACGTTCGGATTGGCCACCTGGAGCGCGAGTTCGCCAGCGCCATCGCCGCCATAGAAGGTCACCGGCGCGACCGTTGGAAGCTGCAGTGCGTCAACCTCGACCTCGAGACGCCCGCCCGTCAGGTACATGAGCGCGCTCACCGTTGCCTGCGGGGAGACCCGGACCACCGCGCCGTCATAGAGGCGGAGCCAACCGGCAGCGCACCCCGGGCCGAGGTCGAGCATTCCATAGACCGGGATCGAGCTCCCCGCGGTCGCACCCTCCCGGAGCCGGACTACGCCTGCGATAAGGGTGTTATCTCGGATGTTGGGGAGGCCGCCGTAAGGACCAGTGAATGTTGCATCTCCGCCGATCGATGCGCTGATGCCATTGAGATCAGGGCCCACCGAGCTGTTGATGAACGTGTGCGGGCCGCCGCTGATCGAAACGGAATCGCCTCCGATCCGGCTGTTGATCGCGGTGAGCTGACCACCGCTCTGGTTCACTGTCCACGCGGAGACGACTGCACCGCGCAGCTCGATCGTGCCTTGGCTCAGGAACTGGTTGACGGTGATGCTCCCGTACGCAGTGAGCCTCGAAGTGGCATCCACGCTGACGGACGAGATGAAGGAGAAGATCGAGGAGACCGTCGCGATTGCGCCCGACGAAAGGCCGATTCCGCTCAGTCCGGAGAGAACGCCGTCGATGGTTCCGTTCGTGATCGACACGTTTGGGGACGGGCCGCTGTCTTCGTATGGCCCCGGAGCGGCGCCGCGCAGCCTCGTCCAGTCGCTCGAGGCGCTGCCGACAACGAGCGCGTACATTCGCGCACCGCTTTGCGGCGCGAAGGTGATATCGCCGCCGATGAACTTCATCTGGTACAGCTTCACCGGGGCCGCGGCCGTGACTGTGTACGTTCCACCTACCGCGAAGACCGCCTGCTGGGTGGTCGTGGGCGGAGCGCCGCCCTGCCAGTTGCTCCCGACCCAGTAATCACCGCCTACGGGGTTGCTCCAGTGCACGTCCTGAGCGAGAGCGCCTGGGCAAGCCAAGAGGGCGGTGACGAGCATGGCCCGGACGGTGTGAGGGGGCATGTTGCTGCTCCGAGTGCGCTCACGGGCTGGCGCGTGCAGCCATTGTGACCACCCGCACCCGGCGCTCGCAACAGAAATAAGCGTCCGGTTTATCGGCCTGCTTGGCGTGGTGATTGCCCCTTCATCGCGCCGATCACCTCGCCCCACTTCTCCCGCGGCGAAGAGAACAGCGCCGAGCCAGTCACCATCACGTCGCACCCGGCCTCGCGGACGATGTGGGCGTTGGCGGGGGTGACGCCGCCGTCCATCTGCAAGCGCTGGTCCTTGCGCAGCTTGGCGGCAATCGCGCGGGTCTTGTCGAGAGCAGAGGCGATAAACGACTGGCCGGAGAAACCGGGGTTGACGCTCATCACCAGTACCAGGTCGGGCAGGTGGACGAAGGGCAGGATCTTCTCGACCGGTGTGGGCGGGTTGATGACCAGGCCGGCCTGCATTCCGAGCGAGCGGATGCGGGCGATCATCGGCTCGACCTGGTCGGGCGGCGTGACCTCCACGTGGAAGGCGAAGTGGTTAGCGCCGGCCTTGGCGAAGGGCTCAATGAACATGCCCGGGTTGGTCACCATCAGATGGACGTCGAGGTAGGCCTGCGGCAGGGCCTTGCGCAGGCACCGGCACAGGTCCGGGCCCATGGTCAGGTTGGGCACGAAATGGCCGTCCATGACGTCCAGGTGGAGCAGGTCGGCCCCGGCGGCCATTGCTGCCCGGCAGTCCGTTTCCATGTTGGCGAAGTCTGCGGAAAGCACGGACGGGGCCACCATGGGAAGCCTTGGAGGGTTCGCAAGAAGGTTGGGGGGCATGAAAGCACTGTACCGGGTGGAAATACGCGGTGCTTGCCCGCGTTGTGCTGCGTGAACCTAGTGCGCACTACCCTCGACCGAGGGCGTCCACCAGGTAGGATTAACCGAACTCTGTTCGGGGTGTGTGCCGCGAGGGGTTGAGCCCAGGAAGCTCGCCCTCAGGTGCCCCGGAAGCGAGCAAGAGCCATGTGCCAGAAGAAGACGTCGGGCCTTCCCAGCGGGATGAAGAGATCGCACGCACTGATCGCGGGCATGCTGCTCGCGGTGGTCGGCAGCACGGCCGTGCCGGCGTTCGCGCAGGGCGAGCGGCGGCGCGACGCGGGCAGCGGGCTCTCGCGCATGCAGTCGGGGGCGAACCGCGGGAATGAGGACAACCGGCGTGCGGCGCCGGCGCAGGCGCGTCCCGCGCCGCGCCCGAGTGCACCGGCGGGTCCGTCGCTGCAGAGGCCCTCGCAATCGCGGCCGTCAATGTCGCCCCCTTCGGCTCCTCGGATGTCGTCGCCTTCGCCGCGGATGTCGGCGCCGCCGCCCTCGATTCAGCGGTCGGAACCGCGGAGCATGCCGAGCGTGCAGCCACAGCCGCGCATGGCTCCTCAGCCACGGCTTGAGCGGCCGAGCTCGCGCGGCGGGATGCCCGGCGCACGCTTAACGCCCACGCCCACGATTCAGCGTCAGCCCAGTGTGGAGCGTGACCGCACGCCCGCGCCGGCGGTGCGGCCCAGCGAGCCGCGTCAGGCCGCGCCGCGCGTCGCGCCTCAGCCTTCGTTTTCGCGTCCTCAGCCGGCCCCACAGCGGACCTCTCGTGGCGGCATGCCAGGGGGTCGCCCTGCTCCGCAGCCGAGCGGGCGCGACGAACAGCCTGCCCCGGCGCCGCGGGTGGTGACGCCGTCCCAGCCAACGACGCAGCGATCCACGCCCGTGCCGAGCCAGCCGCGCCTGAATACCTCGCGTCCTCCGGAGCGGAATACGCGCGATTCGCGGGGCGGGATGCCGATCACGCGCAGCGTGACGCCGGACCGCAACGGCGACGAGCAGCCGCGGGTGGATTCGCCGCGTTCGGGTAGTCCGACCACCTCAGCACCCACGCCGCGCACCGAGCAACCCCGACTGGGCACCGGCAGCACGCGTGGCGAACGCGTCACGCGCGGCGGCATGCCGCTGACGCAGCGGCACCTGCCCCCCGCCGAGCCGCGTGGCGGTGGCGATACCAACTCCGGACGCGACCGTGACCATGACCACAATGGGCGCGACGGGCGCGGCGGGCGCGGCGGGCGTGACTGGCACGACCGCGACCACGGCGATCGCGACCGCCACTGGCGCGACCGCCACTGGCGCGACCGCGACCATAATCACCGCTGGGGCGGCCGGGATCGGCACCACTGGCGCCACCACGATCACCACTGGGGCCATCATCACCACCACTACAACACGTGGCGTCACCGCCACAATGATTGGTGGATCGGGTTCTCGTTCGGGCCGAGCTACTCGTACAGCAGCTGGACCCCCTACTACGGCTGGGGCACGCCGCTGTACTACTCAAGCTCGTACTCGCCCTGGCACCGCAGGTGGTGCGGGCCGACGTACTACACCTACAGCGATCCGCTGTGCCTGTCATCGTCGTACACGTACAGCTGGTACTACCAGCGTCCGCTGACGTACTCGCTCATTTACCCGGCGTATGAGACGACCAGCATCTACTACGACACGCCTGCGTACACCGAGACAACGTACTACTACGGCAGCACGATCCCGAGCTACTCGAGCAGCACGCTGCTGGACTACTCGGCCAAGCTGCCGGCGGACTACCGCGCGTACGCCGGGACCTATACGGAGCCGACCTACTCCGCGCCCGCGGATCAGGAGCCGGTGATCGTGTACCAGGCGACGCGTGACGCGGGCGAGATGGTGTGGTCGGACACCCCCACCACCATCGTGAACTCGCTGCTCAACAGCGGAGATCGCGGGCGTGAGGCGCAGCGATTCCTGGGCCGCACGGTTGCGGGCGCTTGGGAGGTGACGTTCGAGAGCGCCCGCCGCACGGCTGACGGCATGGAGCTCACGACCCGCGGCACGATGGACGCGGGCACGGGCGTGCGGCCCACGATCCTGGTCAACCTGCAGCGCGTCGAGTCGGGCCTCGAGCCCGGGCAGCGGCTGTCGATCACCGGGCGGCTCGTTGAGCTCTCCGTGAACGACCCGGAGAACGCGGGCGGGCTGCTCGTGCTCGACGAGGCCGATGTGAGCTGGTGAGCGAGCGACCTGCAGAAGTGAAGTGAATGAGAGTGGAGGCTCCGTGTGGAGCCTCCTTTCTTTGCGCCCTGCGAGTTCACCCCGGCATCGTGTCCTCATTTTCGCTCACCGGTTTCCGCATTTCGCTCTCCTCGTTTCGCTACACTGGCCCCCATGACCACCGCCCCCAGCGCCCCGCCCGCGTCTCCTTCGTTCCCCGCGTTCCGGCCGCTGCCTTTCATGGGCGTGATCCGCGTCAACAACGAGGCGATGAAGAACGGCTGGAAGATGGGCGCGCCCGACTGGGCGAACCTCGGCCAGGGGCAGCCAGAAATCGGCGAACTCGAGGGCGCGCCGGCGCGCTTCGATGAGCTCGAGATCGACACGCCCGACCACGGCTATGGGCCGGTCGAGGGCATCCCGGAGCTGCGCGAGGCGGTGGCGGCGCACTACAACCGCCTCTACCGCAAGAACCACCCGTCGCAGTACACCGCAGCCAACGTGATGATCGCACCCGGCGGCCGCGCGGCCCTCACCCGCATCGGCGCGAGCCTGAGCGACCTCACGCTCGGGTACTTCACGCCCGACTACACCGCCTACGAGGACCTGCTCGTCACCTTCAGCCGCATCCGCCCCACGTGGATCGAGCTGCGCCCGGAGAAGAACTGGCGCATCGGGCACGAGGAGCTCGACGCCCGCGTGGTGAAGGAGAAGATCGGGGCGCTGCTCATCAGCAACCCATGCAACCCGACGGGCGCGGTCGTCAGCGGGCGCGAGCTCGCGGCCTGGACCGAGATCGCCCGCACCCGCAACTGCACGCTGCTGATGGACGAGTTCTACTCGCACTACTCCTTCGCGGATGGACGGGTGCGGCCGTCGATATCCGCGGCCCAGTGCGTGCGCGAGGTCAACACCGACCCCGTCGTGATCATCGATGGCCTGACCAAGTGCTTCCGCTATCCGGGGTGGCGCGTGGGCTGGGTGGTGGCGCCGGTGCCGATCATCAACGCACTCACGGCCGCGGGCAGCTTCCTCGACGGCGGGCCGTCCCGCCCCATCCAGCGGGCGGCGGTGATGGTGTTGGAGCCCGCGCGGGCGGATCAGGAGACGAAGGCGACGGCCGTGGAGTTCGCCCTCAAGCAGCACCTGACGATCACCGCACTCCGAGGCATGGGCATTGAGGTCCCTGGCAAGCCCGAGGGCACGTTCTACGTGTTCGGCGACATCAGCAAGCTGCCCGAGCCGCTGAACACAGGCGAGGGCTTCATGTACGCCGCGTTCAAGCACAAGGTGCTCACCGTTCCCGGGGAGTACTTCGATGTGAACCCGAATCGCAGCCGCCCGGCGCCCTCGCCGCTCCGTGGCTTCGTGCGGTTCAGCTTCGGCCCACCCCGCAAGGTGCTGGAGGCCGGCTTGGGTCGGCTGGCCGAGATGGTCGCCAAGTACCGCAAGAACGCCTGAGTGCACCGGTCCGATTGCCGCCTGAAGGCATGGCGGCCGGGTATCATCGGGTTCCTGTCAGACCGTAACTTTTCCAGTGCTCAGCGCGGAGACGTTTGTGGATCAAGTCGGCGTGATCGCCGCGACTCCTCCCTCGGCCGACATCGCCCCCGGTGATGCCTTGGTGCGTGCGCCGCGCGGGATGGTCCGCAGCTTGGTGGAGACCACCAAGCCCGGGATCACCCGGCTCGTGACGGTGACGTCGATGGTCGGCTTTGTCATGGGGGCGGTGACGGGCAACTGGACCATTGGCGAGCTGCTCGTGACCGGGCTGATCTGCATGGTCGGCACGGCCCTCTCGGCGGCGGGCGCTAACTCGGTCAACCAGTGGATGGAGCGCGAGCGGGACGCGGTGATGCCGCGGACTCAGCGACGGCCGCTGCCGCAGGGGCGGGTGACGCCGGGTGCGGTCCTCGCGACGGGCGTAGCGCTGTGCGTGGCGGGCGTCGCGGTGCTGCTGCTTGCCGGGCCGATCCCCAGCCTGATCTCGCTGGCGTGCGTGGTCAGCTACGTCGCGCTGTACACGCCCATGAAGACGCGGACCACGCTCGCGACCTTTGTCGGCGCGATTCCCGGGGCGTTGCCGCCGCTGATCGGATGGACTGCGGCCAACAAGGGCGGCGGGTTTGAGTCGATCCTCGAGGCCGGCGGGCTGTCGCTCTTTGCCATCATGTTCATCTGGCAGATCCCGCACTTCATGGCGATCGCCTGGATGTACAAAGAGGACTACCGCACCGGCGGGTACATGGTGCTGCCGGTGGTGGACGAGAAGGGGCTGTGGACGGCGCTGACCGTCGCCCTGTGGACCCTCGCCCTCATCCCCGCGACGATCTTCCCCGCGAAGGTCATGCCCGAGCTGCTGGGGCTGCCGTACATCGTGATCGCCGGCGGCGCGGCCATGTTCTTCGGAGCGCTCGCGGTACGGCTGATCGTTACGCGGACACGTTCCGCGGCCCGGGCCGTGTTCTTCGCGTCTATCGCCCACCTGCCGCTGGTGCTGCTGGCGATGACGGTGGAGGCGGTGCTGCGGACGCTGCTGTAGGGCCTATGGCCGACTCCCTGCTCAGGATCATCGACGCGAACGCCAACCGCGCCCGCGAGGCGCTGCGGGTGATGGAGGACGTCGCCCGGTTCGTGCTGAACAGCACGGAGCTTTCGAAGGGGCTCAAGCACCTGCGGCACGACTTCCAAGGGGCCGTCGAGCTCCTGCCCGCCGACCGCCTGCGGCTGCTGGCGGCGCGAGACACGCCCGGGGACGTTGGTACGGTCATCAAGACGCGGCCCGAAATGTGCCGGGAGGGCGTGGCACGGATTGCCGCGGCCGCGGGGTCGCGACTGACCGAGGCGCTGCGGTCGCTGGAAGAAGCGGCGAAGGCACTTACGGCCCCGGGGGCGGCGGCGGCGTTCGAGCAGGTGCGGTACCGCGCGTATACCTGGGACCAGCGGCTGGCCCTTGCGTTGGGGGCGTTCGACCGGAGAAGGCAGTGGCGGCTCTGCGTGCTGATCACCGAGTCGCTGTGCCGGGTGCATGGCTGGCAGGAGGTGGCCCGGCTTGCCCTTGAGGGCGGGGCCGACTCCCTGCAGCTGCGTGAGAAGACGCTCGACTCTCGCGAACTGCTAGAACGCGCCCGCATCCTGGTGCAGCTCGCTGCTCCGCACGGTGCCGCGGTGATCGTGAACGATCGGCCCGACATCGCCCTCCTCGCCGGCGCTCAGGGCGTGCACGTTGGCCAGACCGATCTCCACGTGCACGAGGTGCGGCGCATCACGGGGTCCCGCCTGCTTGTGGGAGTTTCGACTGAGAACATGGAGCAGGCGGTCGCGGCCGTGGAGGCGGGGGCGGACTACTGCGGCGTGGGGCCGATGTTCCCGACGACCACGAAGGGCAAGCCGCGCATCGTGGGTCCGCAGTACCTCAAGGACTATCTGCGGGACGAGCGGACGCGGGAGGTGCCGCACCTGGCGATCGGCGGGATTACCGCCGAGAACATCGGACGGCTCCTCGAGGTGGGCGTGCGGGGCGTGGCGGTGTCGTCGGTGGTGTGTGGAGCGGAGGATCCGGCGGCGGTGTGCCGGAGATTGGTTGGGGCGATTTCCACAGCGCCGGTGTCGGGGCCCTGAGGTCTACTGCTGCACCACCGTGGAGCGGCGGGGTACGCGGGCTACCTTCCTGACGTGCGTCTGATCACCTGGAACATCCTGCACGGCGGCGGGCCCAAGCGGCTGCCGGAGATCATCCTCTCGCTGCTGGCCCACAAGCCCGACGTGGTGGTTTTGACCGAGTTCCGAGTGACGCGGGGCAGCTCGATCCGCGGCGTGCTCAACGACCATGGGCTGGAGTTCCACCTCACCTCCCGCAGCACGTCGCGCGTCAATGGGATCCTGATAGCCTCGCGCGTGCCGCTGCTGCCGGTTCTGATCGCGGGCGCACCGGAGAATGGGCGCTGGCTCGCCGCGAGGCTGCCGGAGCAGAACCTGACCGTCGCGGGCGTCCATGTGCCCGATGACGCCGACGCGCCGGGGAAGCGCTCGTACTGGGAGTTCCTGCTTGGCGCCGCCGAATTGTGGAAAACTACGGACGCGGTGATCCTCGGCGACTTCAACACCTCGCGCCGGGGGCTCGACGGCGGGCCCAAGTCGCAGCGGTGCACGAAGCAGCTCGAGTCGCTGCTGGGTCGGGGGTACGTGGACGCGTGGCGCTCGCGGAACCCCGACAAGGCCGAGTACTCGTGGTTCAGTCACGACGGCCAGGGGTGGCGGATCGACGCGGCGTACCTGTCGCCGCCACTCGCGGAAAGGCTGCAAAATGCGTGGTATTCACAGTTTGAGCGCGAGGCAGGGCTGTCGGACCACGCGCCGCTGCTAGTGGACCTGAGCCCGGCGGCGCTCGCCCATGGCGTGGGGTGCGCGAGCGCGGGGATGCCCAATCACCGGCACAAAGCGGGGCTTTTCGGAGGGGCGGCGTCCCCCACCGGCTGAGAAACCAGCGCATTTCCCTTGAAACTGTGCAGGTGCGGCAGGGGGAGCGCCGAAAAAGTGCTTGAAATCGGGGGTTTTCCACCCCCGGCACCTTGCTGACCTGCCGCGGCGCTGATACAACGCGGCACAGCACTCGCGGAAAACGTGTGGTTTTTCGGAGAGAAACCCCTTCCTTTACGGAGAAAGACAGATGGCGAAGAAAGCGAGCAAGAGCACGGCCAAGGCCGCCCCCAAGCCGGCCAAGATCACCCCCGCGTCCAAGCAGCGCAAGAAGACGGAGATCTTCACGCTGATCGCCGACAACGTCGGGATCAGCCGCAAGCAGGTCGCCGGCGTGTTCGACGTGCTCGGCCGCATGATGGCGGCGGACCTGGCCAAGCCCAGCGCCAGCCAGAACCGCGTGTTCGTGGTGCCCGGCATGATGAAGGTGCAGTCGATCTACAAGGCCGCCACCAAGGCCGCGCAGAAGCCCAACCCCTTCAAGCCCGGCGAGATGATGACGGTGAAGGCGAAGCCCGCCCGCACCGTGATCAAGATCCGCCCCCTCAAGGGCCTGAAGCAGATGGTGTGAGTGGCCTGAGGCTCACCCCATCAGTGATGTGCTGAACGCAACGCCGTCCGGAAGGGCGGCGTTGTTGTTTCGGGAGCTGGCAAGTGAGGGATTGAGGGAGTGGGAGGTCGCCCGTCAATCCTTCAATGATCACTGGCCAGCGGAGGACGGGGTCTCGCCGAGGCCGTTCCGTAGAACGTCGGCTGCCTTCTCGAGCGTGCTCTTCACCCTGATCAGCTCGTCAGCCAGCATCTGCTCGCTGCGACGTGCGATGGCCGCGTTGATGCCTGGCAGGATCCACGAGCTGTAGCCGGAGTCCTCGTCGGGGGCGGCGTAGCTGTTGCGGAACCAAGGGCGGTCCGGGAGCCCCTCGGGCGTGAGCCAGAGCCGGTCGAGCCTCATCAGGTGGGCGTTGGCCGCGTGCGGGGGCAGGTTGCTCTTCTCGAACTCCGACCACGCCTGCTCGAACTGATCAGCGGCTTTGTGGAGTACGTCAAACGAAGCCGCGACGCCGGCGGTGTGGGGCGGGTAGATCGAAGCGGCGATCGTCTTCTCCTTGAGAACCGCCGCCTTGGCCCGGACGTCATTGGCCACCGGAGCAAAGTCGAGCGGGAGGCGCTCCTGGTACGCCAGCCGCTCCACTGTCTGCGCCGTCACCCGCGCCACCATCCGCGCTGATTCGTAGTCGGTCCCCACCGTCTTCCAGTACCACGGCAGCGTGTCGTATGCGGAGTGGTACGAGTTCCCCTTCGAGCCGCTGCCGCCCATGGAGCAGCTGGGAACACCGGCGTGGCAGAGGAACGCGACGTGGTCGCTGCCGCCGCCGAGGTCGCCGAAGGGCGGGATGCCGTCGCTGGTCTTGGTGCGTTCGCGCCACGCGTCGAGGACGGTTTTTCCCGCCTGTTTGGGCTGAGGGACGCTGGAGGCCGCGTCGGCGATGACCCTGCGGAGGCTGGGAGAGGCGGCGCTGCCGAAGTCCAGGCCCATGGAGGCCATGTCGAGGTTGATGTAGGCGATGCCGTTCTTCGTGAGCTCGTCGCGGTGGGCCTCAACCCATTCGCTGGAGCCGATGATGCCGAACTCCTCGGCGTCCCACGCGGCGAACACGATGGTCCGGAGCGGGCGCTCGCCTTTTTTCTCGAGCTCGGCGAAGGCACGGGCGCACTCCATCATGGCAATGGTGCCCGCGAGGGGGTCCGCGGCGCCGTTGTTCCAGGCGTCATGGTGGCAGCCGACGATGACCAGCTGCTCGGGGTAGGTGCTGCCCTCGATGCGGGCGATGACATTCGAGGCCTTCTTAACTACGCGCTTCTGTTCGACCTTCAGCCGCACCTTGAGCTCGTCGCCGCCTTCAATGCGGTAGGTGAAGGGCAGGCCACCCTGCCAACCTTCAGGCACGGCCTCGCCGGTCATACGCGAGAGGATCTCATTTGCCGCTGCGTAGGACGCGGGCTGCACGGGGATGCGGGGCAGCGCGACCTCGCTCTCTTTGAGGCGCTCGGCCTCTTCTGTCGCGGGCCTGCCCGGGGTGAGGGGGTCGCCCTGCCAGGGCAGCGTCACGATCGAGCCGCGCTGGATGCAGCAGTCGTTGGCGTAGCCGCCCTCGGGGTACACCAGGCCCTTCATGTACCCGCTGTCCGCGGGGTCGGTGTAGATGATGAGGCCGGCGGCTCCCGCGGCCTCGGCGAACTTGGCTTTGTAACCGCGGTAGTTGCCGCCGTAGCGTGCCAGGACGATCTTGCCTTTGACGCTGACGCCCATCGCCGCGAGCTTCTCGAAGTCCGCCTTGGTGCCGTAGTTGGCGTAGACAACGCCGGCCGTGACCTCCCCACTGCCGCTGTAGGCGTTCCAGCCGAAGCCGATCTTGGCGCTGTCGGGGTCGCCGCGGACGGGTTTCTCGGCGAGGTCGAGGGTGAGACGCTCGGGGGCGATCACTTCCAACTCGGCGGCGATGGGCTCGCAGAGCAGCGGGTAAAAGTCCCATACCTCGGTCTTGAGGCCAAGGCCCTCAAAGCCCGCGCGAAGCTTCTCCACGACGCGGGCGCTGCCCTCGGTGCCGGCGATGTGGGGCTCCTTCGCGAGGTCCATGTGCCAGGCGCGGAGGGCCTCGGGCGTGATGAGGTCGTTGATGGCCACGCGCAGGTCAAGGCGGCCAAAGTAGCCCTTGATGGTCGCGTCGTGCTCGCGGGGGACCCCTTCGTGCACGAGTGGGCTGGGCGCGTCGCCGGGCTGTCCAAGGGCCAGCATCACACACATCGCCGTGGTCAGCATGCCGCTACGGGTACCACCCCCCGGCGCACGCGTCAACTACCATCGCTCATGCTCATCAACCGGGCCCGCCCCGCGTCCGTCGCCCTCGAGACCACGCTGCTGCTGCACGGCGTGCCCAGGGGCCAGGGGGAGCCCCTCGCGTACGAACTCGCCCGCATCGTGCAAGATCGTGGCGCTCACCCGTTGCTGGTGGGGGTGGTGGCCGGGCGGCCGACGGTGGGGCTGACAAACGAAGAGCTGACGGCGCTACTCGCGGCCGACGGGGTGCCGAAGGCCAACTCTTCGAATCTCGGGGTGTTCATCGCGCGCGGGCGGCACGCAGCGACCACGGTGAGCACGACGATGGAGCTCGCGGCCGCGGCGGGCGTGCAGGTGTTCGCGACGGGTGGGCTGGGCGGCGTGCACCGCGGGTATGGGGAGCACCTGGATATCAGCGCCGACCTCGCGGCCTTCACACGCTTTCCGGTTGCGGTCGTCACCAGCGGCGTGAAGTCGATCCTCGACGTGGAGGCAACGCGGGAGGCACTCGAAACGCTCGGGGTGCCGGTTATCGGATGGCAGACGGACCGGTTTCCTGCGTTCTACCTGCGGGAGAGCGCGGCCGGCGTGGACGCCCGGTTCGATGACATCGGCGAGCTTGCCGCGTACGTGCGGCATGAGCTCGCCCGCACGGGTCGGGGGATCGTGGTGTGCAATCCGATCCCGGCGGCGAGTGAGCTCCCGCGGGCCGATTGGGACCGCTGGCTGGCGGAGGCGATCAACGAGGCCGAGCGGGCGGGTATTGCAGGCCGGGAGACGACGCCGTTCCTGCTTGCCCACCTCCACGGGGCGTCGGGCGGGGCGACGCTGCGGGCCAATCTGGACCTCGTTCGGAGCAATGCGGCCCTCGCGGCGGAGTTGGCGCGACGGCTGGCCCCAGGAGTGACCGCCTGAAGGGGTCGATTTCTGGATTGTGGGGTTTGGGGCCATGCCTTAAGATGAGGAAAGACCTCTCGGCCCGCCGCTGGCGGGGTACAGGGGTCCGGGCATCTGGTCGATGTCCCTTTGTTTCACTGGCGAGGAGAGTCGGACACGTGAGCAAGACCGCCGCAATCGCCTCCCCGTTGTGGGCCTGTTCCGCCCTGCTGGCCGCCGTGGCGGGGCTGGCTGTGCCGTGCGTGGCTCAGGACAGCGTGTCGCGGAACAGCGACGGCGGGTCGGGGCTGCCGGGGGATGCGCTCAACCCGTGGAACATCGGCCCGGGGATGCGCAGCAACTACGTGGTTGACCTGCGGGAGTTCAGGACGTCGGCGGGAACGACCTTCGGCGTCGCTCCGATCATGAAGTCGGGGAAGACCAGCGCGGCCCGGTTCACGGCCCTCAACGGCACCTCGACGATCTCGGCGGCGGTGAAGACCGGGGCCACCCCGCTGGCGAGCTCCTACACGCTTTGGAGCGCGGCGGGCGGGGGGCTGAACACGAACGAGAACATCGCGTCGCTCAACTCGACCGTGCAGCCACCTACGCAGGCGACGGTGTTCGGGGTGGGGCTGATGGACTTTGACGAGATCGTGGTGGGCACGAGCAACGTGTTCGTGAACCAGCTGTACGCAGGGCTTGCGGCATTTGACCCGGAGAACCCATCGCGTCTTTATGTGACGAGAATTCACGCCGCGGCGAACAGCACGAACGGCGCCACGGATCGGTCGCAGCTGGGTCTGGGTGCGATCGATGCGGACGGCAACCTGAGCTTCCGGGCCGACAGCTTCGGATCGACCGGACCAGCGGCGAGTTTGCTGGTCGGCGACAACTACTTCCGTGTGCGGGCTCCCGCGCGCGGCACGACGGTCAACCTGATCGACAACAACGGAGGCAGTAACGGGCCCGCGACGGACTGGGTGCTGGTGCGCGATCCGGTCACGCACACCGTGCCCACGGCCGTGCCGGCGAACCTCGCGGGACGGCCTGTGGTCGTGGGGTCGGACCTGCTGAGCAATGCCCGCACCGAGACCTCGGCCAACGCGATCACGTCCTCGACGGCTCACCGTACGGGGACGATCGATCATCGCGGGGCGCCGTCGTTCACCGCACGCACCCTGTTCGCGGGCACGGTGGGCACCGCGGGCATCCTCACCCGCGGTAACTCCGGCGCGGGGAAGACTGATTCGATCAGCCTGTGGGGCGTGAATACGAGCGGCGCACCGACCGCCACGCGGACCGTGTCGCTGCCGTCGTCGCTCACCGACCCGTGCATTGCGTACACGTGGAACCTGGGGAACGGCGACTTCCGCGGTTACGAGAGCCAGACCATTTTCCGCGGCGGCTCCGGGCCGGTGGCGATCACCAGAGATCGGCAGGGGCGGGCCCTTGTCGCGTCAGTGGTGTACCACGGCAGCATCGGCGGCTCGGCCAACCCGCTCGGGGCGATCGCTGTAGCCCGGTTCGACCCGACGAACGCGAACTCGCCAGTGACGTGGTCGAACGCCGCGTGGATTGATGTGAGCCAGACCACGGGCAAGCAGCTTTTCGGTGATTATGGGCTGGACGGCGCGCCCGGCACCAACGACACCGGCGAAGGCGACGGAGTGGTTGACGGGAACGACGCGTCGATCGGGCGGCTGGCATCGCTCAGCGAGAATCCCTTTGCATCGGCGGGGCCGTCGATCTCCTCACCGACGTTTGACGCCGCGGGGAATCTGTACTTCATCGCCTCTGTCTCGCTCAAGAAGCGTCTAGGCGCACAGGTGCTGGAGGTGCCGAGCATCGCCCTGATCCGCGGGCTCTACAACGAGGCGAGCTTCTGCTACTCGCTGGAAGTGGTGCTGGAGATGGGTTCAGTGTTCGCCGGGCGCAACTCGGGGACCAACTACCAGGTGCAGGTCCTCAACCTGTCGGACGCGGACTCCGCGTCTTCGGCGTCGATCTGGTCCGGCAGCGCCACGCAGCAGGCGTGGAACAACGTCGATCCGACAACGATGGAGCCAGGGGATCCGCGGCAGCTCGGGGGGCTCGTGCTCTCCGCACGCGTCTGCTATGACATGGACGGGAACAGCGTGTTCGAGGACCCCAGCGTTCTCAACAATAACCCCGCCAGCGCCGACGAGTCGTACAACGTCGTGATGTACGTTGGCTATGTTCCCACACCCGTCGTGTGCGGCACGGCCGACTACAACCAGGACGGCGACATCGGGACGGATCAGGACATTGAGGCGTTCTTCGCGTGCATCGGCGGCAACTGCTGCCCGACGTGCCAGAGCGCCGACTTCAATGGCGACGGCGACACCGCGACGGACCAGGATATCGAGTCGTTCTTCCGCGTCCTGGGCGGCGGGCCCTGCTGAGCGTGTCTGCCTCGCGTGCGAGAGGCCTCAGCCTCCGAGCTTCCGCAGCTCGGCCATGGTCTGCTTGAGCTGACGCTGGAGCATGCTCACCCGCAGCAGCGAGCGAACCCGCGTGACCAGCTCCAGGCGGTTGACCGGCTTAGTCAGGAAGTCGTCGGCGCCGCTCTCCACCGCCCGCTCCACGTCGGCGACTTCGTTCAGAGCCGTGACCATCACGACCGGGATATCCCGCAGCCCGGCATCCTTTTTGATCTTTGAGCACACCTGAAACCCGCTCATGCGGGGCATCATGACGTCGAGCAGGATCAGGTCCGGCCGCCGCTTGCCCAGTTCGTCGAGAGCCTCGATGCCGTCGGCCGCGGTCCTCAGCTCGCACCCTAGTTCCTCGAGGTATGCCAGCAGCAGCTCAAGGTTCTGCTCGTTGTCATCCACGAGGAGGACGGAGCAGCCCTGCACGTCGAGCTCGGGGGAGGCGGGGGCGGCGGAGACTTCTGATTGGGTTTTGTCAGGCACTGGGGGCTTCCTGATGAGCTTCGAGGCTCCCTACATCCTACCGGGGTGCAACCCAGCCGGCGGGGCTGGCTGTAAACCTGCCGCCCGTATGAACCTAGTGCTGGACCGGGTGAAGGATCGGGCCAAGAATCCCTCTGGTGCACCCCCACACCAACTCTGGCGTGGCGCACCCGCAAGCTCAGCGTCCTCCCTTGCTTGTGGCAGCAGTCAACGGAGTCCACCCATGTCGGCCCCATCCAAGACACGTCTTGCCTGGCTGGACCGCTACAAGGCTCCTACACCCGACGACCTCCTCGCCCCCTTCAACAAGCAGTCCGCCGCGCTGATCGAGCACACCCGCCAGAAGCTCCGCGCCTGCGAGGGCGTGAAGGAGGACATCGCCTGGCACGGGGTGTGGAACTGGGCATTCGTGTACCGCATGAGCGGCGACGCGGAGCGCGCGTGGGCGTACCTGATCCCCGACCCCGCGAAGCCCCGGGTCGTGCTCCCCGTTCTGGATGACGCGCTGCCGGAGCTGCCCATCCGCAAGCTGACGAAGTTCATCCGCGACGGCCTGACGCACGCTCCCATGGTGGACGGCCTGCGCTGGGCATCATGGGACCTGCTCAATAAGACGCAGGCGGATGACATCGTGTCGCTTGCGCAGATGCGTCCGCGGATGGCCGGCTCGGAGCGATAACGCGGTACTCTCTGGCGCGGTTGCAGCCGTCGGCGGCGGTTCGCCGATCTGTGTGCGTACGCACCTGCAACTTGGAGCAGAGATCACCCATGAAGGTTCCCCACGCGCTCGCAGCGGCCGCGGCAACGATGATGGTTCTAGCGGGGACGGCGCTCGCCCAGCCGCGCTCACTGAACGATGAGGTCTCCCGCTCGCTCGGGGGCATGAGACTCGGCCCCACGCAGGTGGGCATCAGCCTCGTGGACCTCGAGACCGGCGACGAGCTGGCCGATGTGCACGCGGATGTGGCCTTGACGCCCGCGTCGAACATGAAGCTGCTGACGACCGGCGCGGCGGTTTCGGTGCTCGGGCCGGACTTCACCTTCAAAACCGAAATTATCCGGGATGGGACGCGCCTGATCGTTCGGGGTGCGGGTGACCCGGCGCTGGGCGACCCGCTGGTGCTGCAGGAGTGTCAGCCGAAGTTGACGGTGGGCGACATGCTCGGTGCCCTCGCCTCGGCGGTCGCGAAGTCGGGGATGACCGAGGTGACCGAGATCATCGTGGATGACCGCGTGTTCGACCGCGAGCTCGTGCACCCCTCGTGGCCGGTCAACCAGCTCGACCGGCCGTACTGCGCGCAGGTGAGCGGCGTGAACTTCCACGCCAACGTGCTGTCGTTCTTCCCTGGTCCGGGAATCCAAGGCGCGGGCACGCCGCCGGTGTACTCCACCGAGCCCGAGGCGCCGTGGGTACGGGTGGACGTGCGGGCGAGGACCATCGTCGACGGGAAGAACAGCGCGTGGATCACGCGGGAGGCGGGCGAGGACCGCTTCGCCCTCCGCGGCGATGTCCGTTTCCAGACGCAGCAGCCAATCGACATCACCCTGCAGGACCCCGCGATGTTCTTCGGGCGCCTGCTGGCTCACCAGGTGAGCAAGGCGGGCGTCAAGGTCTCGCAGGGTGCGAGCGGGATGAACGTGCGGCTGGCACAGCCGCAGGAGTCGCTCGCGGGCGGTCGCGCGATCGCGGCGGTGCACACGCCGATCGCGGATGTGCTCCGCCGGTGCAACGCGGACTCCGAGAACATGTACGCGGAGGCGCTGCTCAAGCGCGTGGGTCACGCGGTGACCAAGGACTCGGGCTCCTGGAACAACGGCGGCTCGGTGCTGCGGATGGTCATCGGGCAGAAGCTCGGACCGACGTACGCGGCGTCGACGACCATCTCCGACGGCTCGGGCATGTCGCGCGGCAACCAGGTTTCGCCCGCGACGTTTACCAAGTGGCTCGGCGAGATGGCGGAGGACGCGAAGGTTTGTGAGGTGTACACCGAGTCGCTCGCACGCCCGGGCATGGGCACGCTCCGCAACCGGTTCAAGGACGGCAAGCTCAAGAACGAGCTGCGGGCCAAGAGCGGGTACATCGACGGGGTGCGCTGCCTCTCGGGCTACGTGATCAACCCCAGCACCGGCCGCCGCGTGGCGTTCAGCGTGATGGTCAACGACATCAAGACCGATGACCAGACCCGGGACGCCCTGCGGCTCCACGAGGCGGTGGTCAAGATCGCAGACCAGTGGCTGACGCAGAAGAGCGCCCAGCCCGAGCAGGTGAAGGTCGGTGGCTGAGCGTTGGGACGGCGCGGCGTCTACTCCTTCGCCGCGCCCGCGAACGTGACGGGGCTGCGATATCCGTCGCGGTCGTAGGCACGCACGCCGAAGAAGAAGTTGTCCTTGCTCTCGCTGACGGTCACCTCGGTGGCGTCCCCCACGTCGCGCGAGTGCTGCCAAGTTGGGCTGGTGGTGTCGCGCCAGACCAGCTCGTAGCCGGCAACGTCGAACTCGGGGCTCTTGCTCCAGCGGAGCGTGGTGGTCACGTCGAGCTTAGCGGTGATGATGCGGACGTTCTCGGGGGAGCTGGGGGCGTTTGCGAGGTTAACGAGCACGGCCGCGTTGAGGCGGGTGACGTTGGCGAGGTAGTCGAAGTCCACCGAGTCGGGCAGGTCGCCGAACTGCACCTCCTTTCCGTCAACGATCTCGATCCGCGGCGTCTGATGCTGGTGGCGGTAGTCCTCGTGCACCTCGGTGAAACGCACGGCGGCGAAGCCCGCATCGTTGAAGGGGATGTGGTCGCCGCCTCGCATGAAGCGGTCCTGGCGGAAGACGAGCATGGGCTGCACGACGGTGGCTTCGCGCCGGGAAACATCGACGATATAGCGGGCGAGCTGGCGGCTGGGCGAGTCGTTCTCGCTGCTGATCTGGCGGATGCGGGCGAGCTGCTCCGCGTTGGGGTTGCGGGGCAGGCCCTCTGACAGCACCCGGATGAGCGTGGGCGTGGACTGGTCGCGGTTGCCGTTGGGCCCCCACGGGTCGCCGACGATGTCGTTGTTGAGCACGCCCCGGATGTCGGCCTTTTTCGCGGCCGCGGTTTCCGCGTGGTAGCGGGCGCCGACAAGCCCCTGCTCCTCCCCCACCGTGCACAGGAACACGACGGTGGATTCGAGCGGCGTCTTTGCGAGCACGCGGGCGATCTCCATGACCGCGACGGTGCCGGAGGCGTCGTCGTTGGCGCCGGGGGCGTCGCTCTGGGCGTCCATCACGTTGGTGGGCATGGAGTCGTAGTGGCCGACGACGTAGTAGAGGCGGCCGCTGGACTCTGGACTACTGCCCTTGAGGACCGCGACAACGTTCGCGACCTTCGTGGGCTCGGGGATGCGTACTCCCTTCGGGGCGGTGAACTCCTCCAAGGACACCTCGAGGGCGCCGGCGGGGCCGCCATTGATGCCGGCGTTGAAGGACTCGAAGTGTGACTTGATCCAGCGGCGGGCAGCGCCGACGCCGCGCTCGCCCTCGGTCGCGGAGAGGGTGTGGCGGGTGCCGAAGGAGACGAGCTTGTGGTTCATCTCGCGGAGCGACTGCGGCGAGATCGCCCGCTGGACCTGCGTTGCGACGGGCGAGGGACCACCGGGAATTTCCTGGGCGATCGCGTGGGTGGCAGTCAGCAACGCCGATCCGGCGAGGAACGCGAGCGCGGGCGCGTGCAGGATTCGCATGGGAGCCTCCTGTGAAGGGTGCGAGCATACCTCGGCGGACGCGGGGCGGTGACCCGTCTTCCTACCATCCGGCGATGCGCAGGCTCTACCTGGACAACGCGGCCACCAGCTTCCCCAAGCCGCCGGGCGTGTACGAGGCGATGATGGACTACGGCACACGCCTGGGGGCGTCGCCGGGGCGGGGGCACTACGCCGAGTCGCGCGAGGGGGCACGCCTGATCCGCGAGTGCCGCGAACGGCTGAACACGCTGATCAACGGCGAGAGCGCGAACCACATCATCTTCGCGCTGAACACGAGCGACGCCCTGAACCTGGCGATCAAGGGCGTCGTGCGGCACCGCGTGCGCGAACATCCGGGCCGGCCCGTGCACCTGCTGACGACCGCAATGGACCACAACTCGGTGCTGCGGCCCTTCAATGCGCTTGCCGAGCATGGGGCGGAGTGGCGGTACCTGGCTTGTGATCCTGAGACGGCGCTGGTGAACCCGGCGGCCGTCGCCGCGGCGATCACCCCCGACACTGCCCTCGTCGCGGTCAACATGGCGAGCAACGTGACAGGCACGCTGCAGCCGGTCGCGGAGATCGGGCGAATCTGCCGCGAGCGGGGGGTGCTGTACCTCATCGATGCGGCCCAGGCACTGGGGCATGTGCCGGTGGATGTGCGGGCGCTGTCGTGCGACTTGCTGGCGTTCCCGGGGCACAAGGGGCTGATGGGTCCGCAGGGCACGGGCGGGTTGTACATCCGGCCGGGTGTCGAGCACCTCGTCGCGACCACGCGCGAGGGCGGGACGGGGTCGTTGAGCGAGCACGATGTGCAGCCGTCGAGCCTGCCAGAGAAGTATGAGGCGGGGAGCCACAACACGATCGGGATTGTGGGCCTCTCGCGGGCTGTGGAGTGGATTCTGGATCGCGGCGTCTCTTCGCTGCGCGAGCACGAGCTTGGCCTGATCGAGCTCATGACCGACCTGTTGCACGCAGGCGGGGCGCGGGTCCAGGGACGGGAGCCGCTGGACGGACCTCTGTCGGCTCTGCGGCTGGTCGGGCCGGGCGACCCGCCGGCCCGGGTGGGCGTGTTCTCGCTCACGCACGACACCATGCCGCCGGCCGAGATGGCGGTGATGCTCGAGCAGCTGGGCGTACTCGTGCGGTCGGGCATCCACTGCGCACCCCACGCCCACGCCACGGTGGGGACGCTCGATAGCCACGGGGCGTTCCGCCTGTCCTTTGGACCGTTCGTGACCGAGGACGATGTACGCTTCGCCTGCGGTGCTTTGGCGGAGGTGTGCGCCGAGGTGAGCGCGGCCGCGCCGCCGGTGCGGGCCTGACCCTACCATCCCGGCCCATGGCCAAGCGAAACGACCGTGAGCCCGAACCGCCCCGCGTCGCTGTCGTCGTGTCGCGCTACAACGCGACCGTTACGGAGCGGCTGCTGGATGGTGCGCTTACTGCGTACGCCGATCGAGTCGGGGTAGGAGCGGTGGATGTGATCACGGCACCCGGCGCGTTCGAGCTGCCGGCGCTGTGCCTGGGCGCGGCCCGCGAGGGTGCGGAGGCGGTGGTCGCGCTCGGGTGCCTCATCAAGGGCGAGACCATGCACGACCGCGTGATTGCGGACGCGGTGGCGCAGGGGCTCATCAACGTGACCATTGTCACCGGCGTTCCGGTCACCTTCGGCGTGCTGACTGTCAACAGCGCGGCACAGGCGATGTCCCGCTCGGGCGGCAAGGAAGGAAATAAGGGCGCTGACGCGATGAACGCGGCGCTGGATGTTCTTCAGGTTTCGAATGGAGAGCGGGCCGCATCATGGGCCGGCGGCGCGGGGCTACCGTCGCCGGTGAAGGATAAGCTGAAACGGAGCCCGCGCCGATGAGCACGCCCAAGTCACCCGAGGAACTGCGGACGCTGGCCTACACCGGCGTGTTCCAGCTCTCCGGGGCGGTCGAGGGCGCGGTGTCGGGCGGTGTGACCGGAGGTGAGGACGAGCTGTCGCAGCTACCCCGTCGCGCGGCCGACCAGGTGATGAACATGGCGGCGCGGCGGTTGGCGTTCCAGCTGCTGTACGAGCTGGACCAGAAGCGCCCCGGCGACGCGGACGCGGCGATGGTGGTGCGCGACGCGCTCAAGGGCGTGCGCGACCTCGGCCCGGTCGCGGCGGAGGTCGTGTCCGAGCTTGTGCTGGGGGCGTGGTCCGCGCGGAGCGCCGCCGACGCGGAGTACCGCGAGCTCGCGCCGGAGTGGCCGACGCACCGGCAAGCGGCCGTCGATCGGGCGTTGCTGCGGCTGGCGCACTTCGAGATGAGCAGCGGCCGCAACCCGGCGAAGGTCGTCGTGAACGAGACGGTGGAGCTGGCCAAGCACTTTTCCACCGAGAAGGCACCGGGGTTTATCAACGCGCTGCTCGACAAGGTGATGAAGCGGGTCGAGAGCCGCCCCAATCTGGCGAGCGGCGGCGAGGCCCCGGGAGAAGCGGCGCAGGGATGAGCTTCTTCAAGTCCATCTTCGGCAAGGTCAAGCAGGGCTTCGAGAAGGGGCTGGAGAAGACCCGCGAGGCGTTCGTCACCGGCGTCACCGGCGTCCGCTCGCTGCTGCTGGGCCGCAAGCTCGATGAGGAGCTCATCAAAGAGCTCGAGAACCGCATGCTCTCGGCCGATGTGGGCGTGAAGACCACGTCGCGCCTGATCGAGAACATCCGCGCCGATTACCACTCCGGGAAGATGACCAGCGGCGATCAGGTGCTGGATTACATGAAGTCCGAGATCAAACGGCTGTGGCCCGCGGAGGAGCGGTCGCTCAAGCTCGCGCCCATCGGACCCACGGTGATCCTGATGACCGGCGTCAACGGCGTGGGCAAGACGACCTCGATCGCCAAGCTGTGCCAGACGCTGCGGTCGCAGGGGAAGTCGGTGATGCTGGGCGCGTGCGACACTTTTCGCGCGGGCGCGGTCAAGCAGCTCGAGGTGTGGGCCGAGCGGCTGGGCGTCGAGGTTGTCAAGGGTCAGCAGGGCGGTGACCCCGCGGCCGTGGCGTTCGACGCCTGCGCCGCGGCCAAGGCCCGGCGCGTGGATGTGCTCATCCTGGACACCGCGGGGAGGTTGCAGACGCAGGACCCGCTCATGAGGCAGCTGGGCAAGATCCGCAATGTGATCAGCAAGCAGATCGAGGGCGCGCCGCATGAAGTCCTGCTCGTGCTCGACGCGACCAGCGGTCAGAACGCGTTGCGGCAGGCCGAGGAGTTCGGCAAGGTGGCGGGCGTCACAGGCATCTTCCTGAGCAAGCTCGACGGGACGGCCAAGGGAGGGATTGTGATCGCCGTGCGTGAGGTGACCTCAATCCCGGTGAAGTTCGTTGGGGTGGGAGAAACGCCTGAGGACGTGCAGCCATTCGACCCTGAGGCGTTCGTCGAGGCGCTGTTCGCGGCCTGATTGCCGTGCTTGCATCCTGTGGCGTTTGCCATGGCCTTCACCAGCCCTCTTTCAGGTGGTTATCGCCATTGACTCCGGTGGTAGACTCGGCCGCACGGAGGTGCCCCGTGGTTCGAGTTCTCGTCGCTGCCGCCGCTGCGATGATCCCCGCCGCTTCCACGCTCGCCACGTGGTCCATCCTGCTGGTGGACACCCGCACAGGCGAGATCGCTGTTGGCTCTGCGACGTGCCTGACCAACCTGGACCTTCAGGCGCTCACGCCGGTGCTGGTGGTAGGCGTCGGCGCGTGCACGGCACAGTCGGCCGGTGACACCTCGCAACTCAACCGTACGTTCATCCGCGACCGCATCCTGGACGGAATGCCTCCCGGGGACATCCTCCAGGCGCTCAACCTCTTTGACCAGGCGCACTTCACTCGCCAGTACGGGTTTGTCGATGTGCGCGGGAACGCCGCGACGTTTACTGGTGCCGGGGCCGGCGAATGGGCGGGCGGGCAGACGGGTTCGTTCTACTACAGCTACGCGGGTCAGTCGGGGCAGATCGTGTACGCCGTGCAGGGGAACGTGCTGACCGGCGCACCGGTGGTGGAGGCCGCGGTGCAGGCTATCCATGCAACAGAGGGTGATGTCGCGGCCCGGTTTATGGCAGGAATGGAAGCGGCTCGGCTGATGGGCGGCGATGGGCGCTGCTCGTGCCCGAGCGGGACCACCACGTGCGGGGCTCCGCCGGCGAGTTTCACGAAGTCGGCTCACATCGGCTACATGCTGATCGCCCGTGCCGGCGACCGCGACGGAGCCTCGGGCGTGTACCTCGCCAGCGTGAACCCGGCGGAGTTCGCGGTGGCTGACATCACGGGTGACGGCAAGCCGGAGGTCGCGGCCACGCCTTCGGGCTCAACCAACGCGTTCATCCTCACGAACGTGACTCCCGCGGGGTCGCCGTTCGCACGCTTCTCGCCGGCAACCGCGGTGCCGGTCCTCTCCGGCACACGCATCGTCGACTTCGCGGACTTCACGGGTGATGGCGTGCTGGACCTGCTTGCGGTGGGAACTTCGGCGGCGAGCGTCAATCCCGGGCTTGGGAACCTCACATTCGGCCCTCGCCGCGACACGGCCATCCCGATGACACCGCTGCTGGCGCGGGTCGGCGGCATCACGCCAGGCAACGGCCCTGATGTGGTCGCGCTGAGCACGACCAGCAGCACGCTGATGACCCTCATCAACGACGGGGCCGGCACGCTGGGCGCCCCGCTCACCATGGCTGCGGGTTCGAGTTCTACCGCGGTTTCATTGACCGATGTGGATGGCAATGGGAGTACGGATGCGCTCGTTGTTTCCAGGGGCAGCACGCCCCGGCTGCTGGTGTACAAGGGCAACAACAACGGCACGTACACGCCAGGCACTCACGCGGTCATTCCTCTCGTGTCGGTCGGCCTTGCGACGGCAGACTTCGACCACGACGGCGATGTCGACGCGGCGGTCGTGTCCCAGAGCACGCCGCGAATGCTGACGATCTACAGCAACAACGGCGCGGGCGTGTTCTCGCTCGCGGGCACGCACAACCTTGACCTGACCCCCACCAGCGTGGTGACGGGCGACTTCAATGGCGACACGCACGCGGACCTCGCGGTCCTGACGTCCACGAGTCAGTTCATGCACTTCCGCGGCAGCGGGACGGGCGCGTTTACGCTGCTCGGTCTCAGCCATCTTGGGTTCGCGAGCACGCGCCTGGTTGCTTCGGACCTGACCGGAGACGGTCGCAGCGACCTTATTTTCAACGCACCGGGCAGCGGCGTTGGGATCACGACACCGCGGGCTGACGGCACGTTCGCGGCAAAGGGTGGCACCGCGGGCGGCGACTACTTCATGTCGCTGAATGTGCCGAATACCATTGCCGCTGACCCGGACCCGGTACTCACGCTGCGGACGCAGTTTGACGCCTGGCGCACATCGCTTGAGGGTCGTGTGGACGCGGTTCAGAGCCTGGTGGAGACCACGCGGCTGCAGACGTACGGGGCGGGGGCGCGCTCAGGGGTGATGCGCGTCACGCTCCGCGACTGGCGCGGCCAGACCGTTACAGGCGCGGGCCTCGCTCTGAGCGTCGCCCGTATGCCGGGCGGGAGCGGCGCCGTGACCGCCGGGCAGGCCATGCAGGTCGCGCCCGGAGTATTCGAGCTATCGCTGACGAGCATGGGCGACTCGCTCGCGCCGGATCAGTTCGAAGTGGCCGTGCAGGACGGCACGCGGCGCGTGCTCCTGATGCCGCGGGTCAGCGTCCGGCAGTGGCAGTGCCCGGCGGACTTCAATGGCGACGGTGAGTCCGGGACCGATGACGACATCATGGCTCTCTTCCGCTGCATCGGCGGGCACTGCTGCGAGCTGTGCCTGGACTCGGATGTGAACGGGGATGGCGACGCCGCGACTGATCAGGACATCGAGGCGTTCTTCGCGGCCCTGGGCGGCGGCTGCGGCTGAAAGCGTCCCGGGTGCGACTCGAACGCACGACCTGCGATTTAGAAGACCGCAGGACAATGCTGAAAAACCCGGCCGTTCGGTACAACCCCCGCACCAACCCCCGCAACCCTCCGACGGCCCCGGTCTGCCGCCCGAACTGGCTGTCATCGTCGCTGCATGGCCCCGTCTGCCCGCGGTGATCCGGACTGCCATGCTGGCAATGGTGAGCGCAGCCGGCGCGGAAGGGTTGGCCACCCCACCCCTCCCCCCTCCTGCTAGCAGGAAAGGAGGACGGTCATGAGGTCGGGTCAGGCATGTTCAGCCCGCAAGGGGGACGGGTCGCAGTGTGGGGGAAGGCCGCGCCCGGGATCAGTGTTCTGCCTGTTCCACGACCCGGCGGCGGCGGGGGCCCAGCGCGAGGCGAAGGCCGAGGGTGACCGCCGGCGCTCGGCGGCCCGAGCGGTGGTCCCCGCCGATTCCCAGGACCTTCGCTTGGCGGCTCCGCTTCTCTGGCATCTGAGACAGACAGAACCAAGGGCGGCGCTCTCTGGCGCAGTCTCAGGGGCCTTCTCCTCAATCTTGGCTCTCTCTTTGTCGATGGTTGCGGCGCTGTCTCCTACCGCCTTGGCTACCTCTACCGTCTCTGTCTTTGTTGAGGGCAGAAGGGAGCCGCCAACCTTGCCCTTGGGCTCATCGGCGCAGGGCTGCTGGCGGCTCCTCAGCCGCAGCCTTGGGGCAGCAAGCGCATTGCGCTCTCGATCACTGGCGGAGGCTGCTGTTCCTACAGGCGGCGGCGCGACGGATCTCGGATGCGTACTTCGACGGCGCCAAGGTCCTCTATGCGAAGACGGAGGAGTGCCTGGCGGAGAACCTCTCCGGGATCGAAAAGGTGCTTGCCATGGCCGTTGGTTCCAGGGAGGAGAGGGGGCGGCCACCAGAGGAGGGCATGGACTACCGCGAGCTGGCCCCGACACCTCAGGAGGTGGCGGAGGCGGCTGATGAGATTGCAACCGCATGGGTCGTTAACGTGCAAGGGGCGATTGCTGGGGAGTTCGGCGAAGACGATCACGCCGTTGGGTTGCTTGGCTCCGTCCTGCTGAAGGGCCAATGACTCCCTTGCGTCGGGGGCCGAAGGTGATCACACGAAGGCGCTCAGAGGCACAAAGTGATCACCTTCGGCACACTGGGGGCTACCACGACACGTCCGGGCGAAGATGATCAGCTTGGTTGGCCAGCGGCGTTTCGTAAGGAGCGTCAGCGGGCTTTAGAATGAGAGCCGCCCCAGGCGAGCGGGGGGTGCTCAGCACTGGGGCGGGCTCTACGAAGGGGAGCGGCCGCTTAGGTGCGCGCGGCAGCTGGTTCATGAAGGCGGCCGTAGATGGCAGCGTACTCGGTAGCCATCCGCCGCGCGGTGAAACGCTCCTTCGCCCGTGCCCTGACGAGCTCGCGTGGAAGTCTGAGGGCCAAGGCGACCGCCCGCGCGAGCTCTGCATGACTGCTGACAAGCACTCCTGTGGTGCCGTTATCGATCACCTCGGGCGTGGCCCCCGTCCGCGTCGCAACCACCGGCGTGCCGCACATCATCGCCTCGACCTGCACCAGTCCGAAGGGTTCGGGCTCGCTAAGCGGGTACAGCAGCGCGGCGGCGCCGCCAAGCAAGGCGTCACGCTCGGCCCGATCCACCGCCCCGGCGTAACGCACGGCCTCGCCATCAATCCGACATGCGATGTGCTCGTCAAAGTACTCGTTGCGCGGGCCAGCCAGCATGATGGGCATCGCGAGCTCCTTCGCAACCCTTATTGCCTCGAGCGGGCCCTTGCCCGCGATGAACCGGCCCAAATAGCAGAGATAGCCACCGGACTCGCGCCTGAACGTGAAGGCCGTCGGATCGACGCCGTGGTAGACCACGCCGGTGGGCGTCAGCCGTCGTGAGGACCATTGGAAGTGCGACACTCCAACGATCGCCGCGTCCGGGAAGCGGGCCGCGAGCAGCTCCTCGTCGTCGTACGGCGTTGTGTGGAGCGTGTGGACCATCGGGCAGTGTGACAATGGCTGCAGCGGCAATCCCCACAGGTACGCGTGGCTGTGGATCACATCGAAACGGTGGGACTCACCGACCGCCTGCGCCAGCGTCATCCAGTCGCAGACCTGCCAGTCCGACGGGGTGCCCGGCATCCCATAGGCACCCGGGTGGGTACGGACGAACTCGGCACCCGCCGGCACTTCCGCTCCTCCGCAGCCGAACACCGTCACCTGGTGCCCGAGGGCGATCAGTTCGCGCGTCAGCAGCCACACCAGGCTTTCAACGCTCCCGGTCTGGTCCTGGCGGACTGGCCCGCTGCTGGTTGCGACTTGGGCGATCTTCACCGCATACACCCCCCTACAGGCCCGCCCGCGCGAGCAAGCTGGCGAGGACCGCATCACTCCCGAAGTGGCTCTCCGCCACCTCGGCCGCGGCCCGTGAGTGAGCCTCATAGTTCGACTCGATCGCATCGATCGCCACGAGGATGTCCTCCATCGAGGAAAACGCGAATAGGCCGCGCCCCGTGGGCATATGCCGCTCGAACCCGGTCGCCTGTGTGATCACGGGCCTGCCCGCAGCAAGGTAGCAGACGCTCCGGTCGCTGAACCAACCCGTCCGGGGCCGGACATACTGGTCGCGGGCGACGGTGAACTCGGCCCGGCTCTGCTGGATGTAGCCGCGGTAGCGGTCGATATCACTCGAGATCGGGACTGCGTCCACGTTCTCCCAGCCATTCACGCGGAGGAGCGTGCGGACGGAGTGATCAACACCCGCGGCCATCTCGAACCGAAGGGGGCGGCGGCGAGGGACATCCAGGAACTTGCGGAACTCGCGGTCCTTGGTCCAGTAGTAACGCTCGCCCTGCCACTCGATGCCATCCCCCTTGTTGTGCCAGGTAGTGATCGTGGTATACCCGTCGCCGCCGCGGCTGCTGGTGCGCCACAGGTCCATGTACACGGGCTGGCTCGTTGGCTGCCAGTTGTATCGCGTCACAGGCGTCGATGAGTGGAGGGTCCCGACGCTCTCGCCGAAACTGAAGAAGTGGGTATGCGGGTCCAGGAAGGCGATGGTCCGCTCGTCACCCTTCGCCACCTTGACCTGCGTGGCGAATGGGTCCGACTCCACGTAAAGACGGCGGGGAATGCCCCGGTGCTCGTCGCGCAGATCATGGGCGCCGGTCACGTTGAGCACGGCGTCGGCCCTACGGCACACGTCCAGCATCCGTGCCTTGGACATGCCGACCCACACGTCCTGCGGTGTCCGGTACCCCCAGCGTCCGTCCAGCCCGAACCGCTCAAAGACCCGCTGCACGGCCGCGATATTGCGAGAGGGGTCCGGCGTGTAGTCGCCGACGGTCGGGTCGTAGACATCCGCGAGCGTGTCCTCCAGGTAGTACACGTCGTACCCCAGGCGTCGCAAGCCCAGCAGGTAGTGGAGGAACTGGTAGGTGACCCCCGCGAGAGGGTAGAAGAACATGATCCCCAGGACGACGATCCTTCCCTTGTGTTCAGGCATCGTCGCCCTCCTCGATTGCGCGGATCACGCGTGCCGGGTTCCCGCCCGCGATGGTCATCGGGGGGATGTCGGTGCACACGACGGAGCGTGCCCCCACGATGGCGCCCTCCCCGATGGTCACGCCCGGGAGGATGCACGTATCGAAACCAACCCAGACATTGCGCCCGAGCCGGACCGGGCGCGTAGGGGCGGCCTCGCCCAGGCGGCGGTCCGACCTGCTCGCGGCATTGCGGAGGGCCATGCGGCGGGCCTCCAGATCGAAGTCGGTGCGGTAGGAGTCCATGATCACCACGTTCCACGACAGCAGCGCATAGTCGCCGATCTCGACCAGCTCATCGCAGCGGATCAGCAGGTTGTTCAGCATGCAGCAGCGCCCAATGCGGACCAGGCCGTGCGGCCCGACATCCAGCATCGTGCCCGTGTACAGCGCCGCGCCCTCCTCGACGGTGAGCCCGACGGCCAGTTCACTGCGGAAGCCCTCGAAGCAGAGAGCGGTCTCGATCAGCGCACGCGGGTGGATCTCCACGTTGTCGGGGATGCTGCCCGGGTGCCAGTCGTGTGGGATTCTGCGGGGCATCTCAGCTCACCACCTTCGCTGGGTTGCCCATGACCCGGGCGCCGGCCGGAACATCGCGGGTGATGAGCGAGCCAGCCTCCACCACCGCGCCGCGTCCGATCCGCACCCCTTTCAGAATGGTGGCGCAGGGACCGATCCAGACATCATCCTCGATGATGACGGGGCGCGAGACCGCTGGGGGTCGGCGCTCCCCGGCAGCAATGGGGGAGCAGGCGATTGCGTCCTGCTGCCGCTGCGCCGGCGCGATCGGGTGGAAGTCCGTGTCGGCGATCGCCGTGTTCCAGCCAATGGCCACATAGCTCCCAATCTCGATCCGCTCCTCGCTCAGGAGCATCACCGACGAGAGGTGGCACCAGTCCCCGATGACGAGCTGGGCATGCTCTCCAAGGGCGAGGTGCACCCCGTCAAGGGTTGTGCAGCGCCCCGCCACCACGGCCTGCGCGTGACGGGAGCGGAACCGCCGGAGCACATGGTCACCGGTTAAGAGACTTCCTGGACCAAGCACGATCGAGGGAGGGAGCGCACCGTGGCTCCAGGCTCCGGGGGGCAGTGGCTGCTCAGCCATGCGCGGGCCCTCCTGTTGCGGGCTCTCCCAGCTGCAAACGGCACATTTCGGCGTACCACCCGCCGGCCGTTACAAGCTCCTCGTGCGTGCCGCTCGCCACGATCCTTCCGCGCTCCATGACGATGATCCGGTCTGCATGCCGCACCGTGGCCAGCCTGTGGGCGATGACCAGGGTGGTGCGGCCCCGGCGCGCGGCGCGGAGGGCCTCCAGGATGCTTGCCTCGGTCATGGCATCGAGTGCGCTGGTCGGCTCATCGAGGATCAGAATGGGCGCGTTCTTCAGCAGCGCCCGCGCGATGGCAATCCGCTGACGCTCACCCCCGGAGAGCGTGGCCCCACGCTCTCCCACGACGGTCTGGTAGCGCTGCGGGAGCGAGTTGATGTGGTCGTGGATGCCGGCCGCCTTCGCGGCGGCCGCCACCTCATCCATCGTTGCGCCCGGCCGCCCGTACGCGATGTTGTCGGCCACGCTCATCGGGAACAGGTAGGTCTCCTGCTGCACCAACGCGACGTGGTCGCGGACGCTGCGCACCGTCAGGTCGCGCACGTCTGCGCCTTCGACCCGCACTTCGCCAGACCATGGATCGCACAGGCGGGCGATCATGGCCGCGAGCGTACTCTTGCCCGCGCCGCTCGGCCCCACCAGGGCCACCGTGCGTCCGGCCGGGAGCCTGAGATCGACGCCATTGATTGCAGCACGCCCGGGCTCGTACCCCCAGGTGACGCAACGGAACTCAACCTCGGCGGCCTTCGTGGGAGGAATGGCCAGCGCTGCAGCGCCTGGAAGATCGTGGACCTCCTGCTGCTCCTCCAGCACCTCGCGCACCCGCCGCGCGGCCCCCGCCGCCTGCGTGCCGCTGCTCATCGACTGAGAGAGCGTGTCGAGTGGCGCATATAGCATGGCAAGGTAGGCCAGGAACACGAGCAAGCCTCCCACCGTCAGCCTGCCGCTCTGCACCTCGTGTGCACCGACGATCAGCATGCCCGCTCCCGCGACGGAGGCCACCGCCCCACTGAGCACCTTCAGGCGGAACTGCGCGCGTGTCAACGCCACCGCGCTCGTGAGTACACGGTCGTACGTCCGCGAGATCCTCGCCTCTGCCAGCGGCTCCGCGGTGAAGGCCTGGAGCATGGGCGCGGCGACCAGCGACCGTTCCGCGTCGTCCCAGATGTCCGCTTCCGACTGGGCATACTCATAGCCGCGGTCGTAGATGGCGGGTGTGTAGCGGCGCACGATCAGCGCGAGGGCAGGTACCGCGATCGCGGCGAGCAAGGTGAGCTTCACATTGAGTGCCAGCATCATGCCGGCGGCGATGGCGATCGTCACGACCGCGGCGGCCGCAGGAAGGAGGGAGTCGCGGAGAATCGTCGTGATCGAGGTGCAGTCCTCGGTGACCCGCCGCATCAGGTCACCGATCGAGCGCCTCGCGTGTGACCTGAGCGAAAGGCCCTGCAACTGGGCGTACACATCCGCCGCCAGGTCGTACGAGAGCCGCTGTCCAACGGAGGTGTTCAGCCCGGCCTGCGCGACATTGAGCAGGCTGACGGCGCCGTGAACGCACACGACACACAGGACTGCGGCGCCAATCAGGCCCCAGGTTCCCCATCCCTCGGTGATCGACGAGAGCGGAGCCGGGAGCGGCTCGGTTCCCAGCACATTGTCCACCAGCACCTTCATCGGCCACGGGAGCAGCGCGCTCAGCGCCGCCTCCGCCAGCATGAGCCACGCGAGCACGCCCAGTCCCGCGCGGCGTCGGCGGCCGTAGGTGAGCACCCACTTCCAGAGCGGCTGCGGGGCCGGTCTCATGCCACCCCCCCGACGGGCTCATGCCCGCACTGGCGGCGCCACATCCTCGCGTAGAGCCCACCCGCATTGAGCAGTGCGTCATGCGCGCCCGACTCGTGGATGCGTGCGTCGGCGAGCACCACAATCCGGTCCGCCCTCCTGACGGTGGAGAGGCGGTGGGCGATGATGATGGTGGTCCGCCCCTCACAGGCGGTTTCAAGCGCATCGATGAGCGAGCGTTCGGTCGCGGCGTCAAGGCTGGCGGTGGGCTCATCTAGCACCAGGATGGGTGCCTTTCGGACCAGCGCCCTCGCGAGCGCCAGCCGCTGCCGTTCACCGCCAGAAAGTGTGTGTCCGCGGGACCCGATCTCAGTCGCGTAGCCGTCCGAAAGACGTGTGATGAAGTCATGAGCGCCAGCCGTTCGGGCGGCGCTCACGACCTCCTCGTCGGAGGCATCCGGCCGTCCGATCCGGATGTTCTCCGCGACCGTGCCGTCGAGCAGCTGCGGTTCCTGGAACAGTACCGCAACCCGGGAGCGGAGCTCCCGCAGGTCGGCATCCCTCGCGTCCACGCCGCCGATGCGGACGGTGCCCGCCTGCGGGTCGATCAATCGGGCGACCAGCATCGCGAGCGTGCTCTTGCCCGCTCCACTCGGGCCGACGATCGCCACCGTCTCGCCCGGTGAGATGGCGAAGGAAACCTCCTCGAGCACGGGCCGTCCGGGCTCATACGCGAAGCTAACCCGGTCGAACCTCACGCCAAGCGCGGCCGCTGGCGGCATCGGCGCGCCCCCTTCTTCGACCTCTGGCCGTGTGCCAATGACCTCGGCAACACGCTCCGCGCTCGCGGTCATGCCCCTGGCGGAGGTCCACGCCGACGCCAGGGATGAGAGCTGCCCGGTGAGGGTGGTCTGGTAGGCGATGAACACCAGCAGCATGCCGACAGTCAGACGGCCCGACAGAACCTCGCGCGCCCCCAGAAGCAGCACGCCGGCCAGGGCAAGGGTGGCCACACCACTCGCCCCTGCACCTGCCATGGCGCCGAGAACCGCGGTCCTCCGCTGCGTCCTGAGCGTCTCGGCCGTGAGAGATCCGAATCTCGCCTGCTCGCGATGCTCCTGAGCGAATGCCTGCACAACGGCCAAGCCCGCAAAGGTCTGGTGGACATGCGACTCCAACCTCGCTTCGCTCTGCCGCTCCTCCGACTTCGCCCGGTGAGCCCGCCGCCCAAGGACGATCGAGAGCCACGCTACGCCCGGCGTGCTCGCCAGAGCGACGGCGCCCAGCCACGGGTTCAGCCGCAGCATGATGGCCGCGCTCCCCAGCCCCACGACCAGCGCCTGCATGGGTGCGAAGAGCAGCGACGAGGCGGCGTTGTACACGCACCACGAGTCCCCGGTCACCCGCCCCACCGAATCGCCAACGGGTGTGCGGGCGTGGAACACCGGCGACCGGCGAAGCAGCCTGGCGAAGACCACTCGCCCCAGCCGGTAGACCCCTCCCTGTCCGACGCGCACCCACCGCATCGTCAGCGCAACATCAACCCAGGCATCGAGGGCGAAGATGACCACCGCCGCGGCCGCGGCCCACGCCGCCACACCCCGCGTCGTGTCTGCCCCTGGGATGAGATCAGCGAACGTTCCACTCCACCCGGGAGCGCTGCCGACCAGAGAATCCACGATCACCTGCACCGGCCAGGGTTGAAGCAGAGCGAACGCGGACGATGCCAGCGTCAGGAGCCACATCCCCGCCAGTTTCCGCGCCGGTAGCGGGGCGGCCTTGAGGGCCGCTCTCCATGCCCCGTGTTGGCCAGGCGCGACGCTCACTTCCCCTTCTCCAGCCCCTCCGCCACCCGCCTGAACGTTGCCATCGCGGCCCCGATCTCCCGAATCGCGAGCACCGCCAGAATCGCGCCGGCAAGCCAGCCGGCGCTCGCCAGTATGTACTCACCCTGACGCGTTGCGACCCAGCACACACCCAGCAGCACGAGGAACACGCAGGTCCCAAGTGGGGCGACCCGCGGGTGGCCATCCCATCGCACCCACTGGACACGCTTCGGCAGGTCAGAGGTGAACTGCCGGACCCTGACCCGCCCAACGAGCCCGCCCCGGAGCTCCAGGTCCCAACCCGCGAACTCGTGCCCGCGAACCACGACCGCACCACCCTGTCGCAGTGCGCCCTCAAGGTCGGCGAGCCGCTGGAACGGGTCTCTCCAGTGAGCCGACCAATGCTGGATCGTGGAACTACGCGGCAATGCGAACCCGTGAACGCCGCGGAATCGCCACGGAGTCAGCCCCTCCTGCACCCGACCAACAAACCGCGCCATCGGTTGCATGAGGTACAGGAACGCGATCAGCGCCCGCATCCCGATCAGGCGCATGCCCCTCCAACGGCAATCAACCGGTGCTCGTGCCGCGTGAACGCACGCCTGCACACCCGCGAATACCAGCATGCAACCGAGAATGCCCGCGAACAGAAGCATCCCCGGCCAAATGATCCCTAGCATCGCGAGCACGGCCAGCCCGATGGACACGCCGTGCCACTCGGGCATCGCCGGCAGAGCCCATAGGAGTGAGCGGTCGGTGGGGTAGACATGCTGGAACAGCGCCATGCCCCACACGCCGTGGTAGATCCTTCTCCGCGAGGGCGCGAGCGAGGGCGGCGACCCTCCCGCGTACAGCCGTCCGGCCCAGCGGGCGTGGCCCACCGCGTTGTACTTCTCCGGCCACTTCCGCTCCAGGTCGGCCTCGGCACGCCCGTAGTTGCGCTGCTGTCGCCAGAAACTCCTCACTGAGCCGCGCCGGTGATGCCACACCTGGGCCGCCGGGCTGAATCCCAGTGTCCAGCCCCGGTCCTGCAGGCGCCAGCACACGTCTACGTCATCCCCCGCGATTCTGAACTGATGGTCGAACCCGCCGATTGCCTCCAGCGCCCACCGCCAATAGGCCATGTTGCAACCTGGAACGTGCTCCGCGACCGTGTCCGAGAGCAGAACGTGGGTCGGGTTCCCGGGGGTGGCACTCACGCACGTCGCCGTCGGACCATCGCTGGGCACATGGAGATTCGGCCCGCCCGCGCCGGCGTGCCCGTCCAGGAGCGTGGCCGCGAGGTACTGCAGCCACTGGGGATCAGGTGCGGCATCATCATCCACATAGGCAATGACCTCCCCCGTCGCCTCCATCCAGCCGGTGTTGCGGGCAGCGCTCAGCCCGCGGTTCTCGGTGGTGATGACCCGGAAGGGGAACTCCGCCGCGATCTCGCCGGCGCAATCTGTGGAGCCGTCGTTGACGACGATCACCTCGAAATCGGGGTAATCGAGGCGTGCAAGCGCTTCCAGCGTCTCACGGATGGTCCTCGAGCCGTTGTACGTGCAGACCACCACTGTCGCTCTGGGGAGAGGCCGCCGGGCCAGGCACGGCGCCTCCGCAAAAGCAGAGCGAACCGCGCTGAGGGCGGGCTTTGGCGTGCGGTCCGCGCGGGTCAGGCCGAAGCGCCAATCGAGGATGTCCTCGCCCCCGCGGTGCCATTCATCCGTCCACGAGAACACGCACGCGCCGGCACAACCCGTGGCGAAGGCCGCTCGCACCTGCCATGAGAGCGACGCCGCCTGAACACCCTCACCGTTCCGCAGGCTGTCCAGCCCGATCTCCGTCAAGAGCAGGGGCCGCTCGCCGGCCAGGTTCTGAATCCGGGCGAGGTACCTCTCCAGCTTGACGCGGTCCTCCAGGAACACGTTGAATGAGAGGAAGTCGAGGAACGGAAGCTCCAGGTACTCGGTCGATGGATAGTTCACGTACGTGACCAGCGTGTCCGGGTCGGCCTGTTTGCAAGCGTCGGACAAGTGCCGCAGGTGGGCCTCGATGCGCCGATAGCCATACCACCGAACCACTGGTGCTGGGACCTCGTTACCGATGCAGTACGCAAGCACGCCGGGGTGACCGCGGTATTCTCGCGCCATGCGCACGACGGCGTCAATGCTCTCGCGCCGCAGGCGACGGTCTTCAACGAAGTTCAGGTGCTGAGCCCACGCCGCACCTAGCAGCACCCGCAGTCCCTCCGCACTCGCAAGGTCCAGCATCCAGCGCGGAGGCATCGTGTATACCCGGACCGTGTTGATCCCCGCTGCGGCCATGTTCCGGAAGTCGGCTGCCACCCGCTCCCGCGTGTGGTATTCCCCCTCCGGACCGGGCCGGAACGGCCCGTAGGTCACGCCTTTGACGTAGAACTTGCGGTCGCCCTCGAAGAGGAACTTGCCCGCCGCACGCACGCGGGCTGCACGCGAGGAGTCGTTGATCACCGGCGTCGGGGTATGGGAGACGGCCGTCACGAGGCAGTCCCTCCGCGCGATCCGGCCACGCCTAACAATCCGGCGTGAACGTGCTCGTTATTGCCCCCCACCCTGACGACGAGGCCATCGGCTGCGGCGGGGCCGTGCTGAACCACGTCGATGCTGGCGATCGCGTCGTCGTTGCCGTGCTGACCTCGGGCGAGCTGGGCCTCAAGCACCTGCCGCGCGAGGAGGCGTGGCGCGTGCGCGAGGCCGAGTCGCTGGCCGCGGCCTCCCTCCTGGGAACCAAGGCCCCCCACTTCCTCCGCCTGCCGGACTGGGGACTGGAACACGCAGTCCAGGCCGCGGCGTCGGAGCTCGCCCCGATCATCGCCCGCGAACAGCCGGAACTCATCTACCTGCCGCATGAGGGGGACGGACATCCCGACCACCGGGCCTGCATGGCGATCTTGCGTGCCGCCCTTGCCGGGAGACCGGGAGCGACCCCGCGCCTGCGAGCCTACGAGCTGTGGTCCCCGCTCCCCGCCGTTGACCATCTTGAGGATGTTTCTGCCGTCATGCAGCGGAAGCTCGCCGCGGTCCGAGCGTTCCCGTCGCAGCTCGCGCAGCTGCCGTACGACGTCGCAATCGAGGGACTGAACCGCTACCGCGGCGCGGTGTCGATGCATGCCACGCACGCGGAGGCGTACGCGTGCCCGACCCTCTGATCGGTCGGCCACCGATGACCCGCGTTCAGGGCTCACTGATGTACACCCCTTCGAGTGCCGCCTCGGTGAGCGGCACGGTCGCGACGTGTCCGTCCAGGAACGTCACGTTGGTCGCCCCCTTGTGCCGCATCCCGCCGCGCACAAAGCCGGCGGTGTAATCGACCGGTGCGCCGAACTGATAGAAGACGCCGCCGACGAACTGCTCCTCGGGCATGTAGAGCCTGTACCACGCGTTGTAGTGCGCGAACGTGTAGCCGGGCATAGTTTCTTCGTCGTAGAACAGGGCGTAGTTGATGTCCGCCGGCGGCTCAAAGACCCGCGGCTCGCCGTCCGCCACATAAGCGGTCATGGACGGGAACTTGCCCTTGTAGAGCTTCCCGAAAAGTCGCGTGCTCGAGGTGTACGACTCCCCGAGGGCCCACTCGTTCAGCATGTACGAGGTCATCTCACCCAGCCCGTTCGCGACGGTCCAGGTGAGGTCCTCCGGCAGGAGCGTGTTGCCCAGGTGCTTGAGCTGCTGCTGGTCGAACGTGCTGTCGTCGGGGCAGCGGGTGAGGGAGGTGAAGTCTCCGGAGGCATCGGGGTCCTCGCCGGGAAACCCGAGCTTCACCCGCATGGCGGCTTTCGAGGAGGTGTCAAAAGGCACGCCCGAGTGGGCCGCCAGCGAGGCGAAGAACGGGAAGGGCCGTTCGGCACTCCCGGGACCAGACTCGAAGTAGAACATGAGGTTGGACGGCAGACCGGCGCGGGTGAACTGGGCCCGGGAGTGCTGCCAGAGCCGGCCGGCGATCGGCGCCTGCTCCTTGCGGTCTAGCGCAAAAGAGGCGGTGAGCGCCGAGAGGGACTGGAGCTTGACCCCGCACTTCACCGTCCGTGCCGCCGCCCTCGCGCCCGAAAGCACCGGGAGCAGGAGGCCGACGAGCAGGGCGATCACACCAATGACCACCAGCAGCTCAATCAGCGTGAACCCGGTGGCCCTGCGGCTGGCTCTGCCGCGGTAAATCAGCATGGGCCGCCCCCGAGCACCCTGAAGAAGCTCTCGATGTCCTGATCGGTCCCCGTATCGCCGTCCATGTTGAAGTCAGCGGGGCCGCAAGTGGCGCAGCACGTTCCACCGATGCACGCGAAGAAGGCCTCGATATCCTGGTCCGTGCCCGTGTCACCATCGCCGTTGAAGTCGGCCGTGCACCCGGGCTGCCCCATGCTCACGACCACTTCGCCAGAGGTGGTGCTCCCGCACGCGTTGGAGAGAACAACATCGTACGTTCCCGCATCACCCTCCTCCGCCGGGCTGATGACGAGGGACGCCGTCGTCGCGCCGCTCACGCGCCCCCCATTGCTCAGCGACACCCCCGCACGACGCCACTGGAACGCCTCCGCGCCGGACGCCTCCACCGTGAGCACCAGTGGCTGGCCCGGCGTGAGCGAAACGGCGCCCGCCAGCGACTGAACGGCCGGCCGCCCCGAGCGGAGCTCCCAGGTGTCGCTCGCGTAGCTCGCATCGAACCCGCCTGACATCACGACGACGCCGCGGATACGGTCGTACGCCATTGCCGGCGCATCGCGCCCGCCCGGTCCGTTGCTGCTCCTGATGGACCAGTTCGCGCCGTCCCACTGCCATGTCGGCGCCGGGTACCCGTTGATGTCTACACCGCCGTACAGCAGCACCGCCCCTGCCAGCTCGTCATAGACCAGCGTTCCACCCGACCGCGCGGAAGGACCGCTGGAGGACACTAGGGACCAGGTGTTGCCATTCCACTCCCAGGTCTCACCGCTTGCTGAACCGCCGGCGCCCCCTGCGGTCTCGCCGCCGAACAGCACCGTCACCCCGCGGTGACGGTCATAGGCCATGGCGTGCCGGTGCCGGGCCGTGGGTCCGCTGACGGCCCGTTGCGCCCACGCGGAACCGTTCCACTCCCAGGTGTCCGCGTGAAGGCTGTTATTCCCGGTGATACCACCGAACAGCACCGTCACTCCGCGCCCCTCATCATGGGCCAGCGCAGTCCCGTGCCTCGCCGATGGACCGGCGGAGATGCGAAGAACCCAGCCAGCTCCATTCCACGCCCAGGTGTCTCCGAACTCCGTCGTGCCGGCGGCGCCGCCAAACAGGACGAGCTGCGAGCGTCCATCCTCGTACGCCATTGCATGCCCCGACCGTGCGCTCGGCCCCGTCACGGGCTTCGCCGTCCAGACGCCCGCGCCGGGGTTCCACGCCAGCGTCGCGGCGCTCGGCCCTTGAGCCGTGTCACCGCCGAACATGATGGTCTCGTTCCGCGCGGCGTCGTACGCCATTGCGGTGTACGCCCGTGCAGGCTGCGCGGGGCCGCTCAGCAGCGTCCACGCTGTGCCGTTCCAGCCCCAGGTCTGTGCGCTGTAAGCACCGTCCTCGCCGCCGTACAGCACGCACTGCTGCCGCACGTTGTCGTACACCATCGCGGGCCCGCCCCGGGGTGAGGGCCCGCCGCTCGACCGCAGGGTCCAGCTCGTCCCGTTCCACTCCCACGTCTCGCCGCTGTAGTTCCCCGCGAGGTATCCGCCGAAGAGCACCGTCACGCCCCGCGCGGCGTCGTACGCCATCGCGTGGAAGCACCTAGGCGCTGGGCCGGACACCTGACGCTGGGTCCACGATGTCCCATTCCACTCCCATGTTTCGCCGTTGACCACGCCCGTGTCGCCGCCGAACAGGACCATCACTCCGCGCGCGGAATCAAACGCCATCGCTGCCGCTCCCCGCCCGGAGGGGCCCCCGCCGGCGCGCGCCGTCCACCCGTTCGCGCCCAGTACCCAGGTGTCGCCCGCCAGGCTGAACAAGGTGTAGCCGCCGAACATCACGACTTGGTTCCGCGCACTGTCGTAGGCGATCGCGGGCGACCCCCGCGCGATCGGCGAGGCCCCGCCCCGCATCGTCCACGAGCCCGGCCCCCCCCCGTTCCACTCCCAGGTCTGGTTCGTGTAGGTGAAGCCGTTGAACCCGCCATAGAGGACCGTCACGCCCCGGGCAGCGTCGTACGCAATCCCGTGCGCATCTCGCCCGGTCAGGCCACCGAACCCGCTCGTTCCCCGCAGATTCCACGCCGACCCATTCCACTCCCAGGTCTGGCTGTTGTAGCCGCCGGAGTCGTCACCCCCGAAGGTGACTGCGACCCCGCGGGCAGTATCGAAGGCCATGGCGTGGTACACCCGCCCGCCCGGCCCGGGCGTGCGGTTGACCCAGTCGCACTGCGCGGAGGCGCTGCGTTCCCCTGCCCCGAGCCCCACCACCAGGCCCAACGCACACCAGACCCCGGACCAAAGCGAAACGCGCATAAGCCCTCCCGTTCATCCACAGGAGACGCCTCGCCCCGTCCTGATACACCGATTGGCCAATATGCTTGAGCGATTGGACTCCGACCAGGCCCTCATTCAGGCGGCAACTCAAGGGAACGAGCGGGCATGGGCCGCGCTGGTTGGGCGTTACCGGCGCCTGGTCTACTTCGTTCCTCATTCCCAGGGACTTCCGCCGGAGGGCTGCGATGATGTGTTCCAATCCACCTTTCTCGCGCTGGTGCGCAACCTGCACACGCTGAGGGACGCTCAGGCACTGTCCAAGTGGCTGGTCACGACGGCGACACGGGAGTGCTGGAAGTGGACTCGCCACCACCGATGGGAGAGCGCGGCCCCGGCGGGAATGCCCACAGATGGAGCTGCCGACGAGCTGGTCGAACGCGCCGAACTCCAGGCAAAAATCCGTGGCGCTCTGGACACGCTGGGCGGCAGGTGCGAGCAGTTACTGAAAGCGCTCTATCTAGCGCGGCAGCCCGTCTCCTATGACGAGATCTCGCAACGGCTGGGCATCCCGGTCGGGAGTATCGGCCCAACGCGCAACCGCTGCCTGGCCAAACTCCTGATGATCCTCGACCCGACCCTCGGCGAGAAAAGACCGTGACCGTGTATCACGAAGCCCCGAGCTTGACTCCTTTGGACGAGACACGGCGGACTCGCCGGGGGAGAACGCATGGCGCCGGAACTTGAGCTTGAACAGCACATCGCGGAGCTTCTTGAGCGTCCGTTGCAGGGGCCCGGCGCTACGCCGGTTCCCCAGAAGACTCCGGCCGGGCTCGCCCAGTACATCGACGAGATCTGCCGACTTTGCCCCGACCCGGAGCCCGGCATGGCCGCCGAGTCGGAGCGTCTTCTCGCGTCCACCACAACAATTCGTGACTTGCTGTCCCGCACCAGCCGGGTGATCGCCAGGCTCCTCACGCCCCCCGGTGCTCCTGTTCTGCAAGGGTTCCGCGGCCGGGCCTCCCTGGAACACAGGGCTTACACCTCGGCGAGCGCCGAGATTGACGTGAAGGTTGTCCCTGCCGGTGACGGGTTCACGATCCGGGGGCAAGTTGACCCTGCAGGAACTAACCCGGTTGTTGCCATTGTGCTCACCGCCAAGGCGGACGGGACGGTCCTCGAAGTCATCGAGCCGGGTCCAGGGGGCATTTTCTCGCTCGATTGTCAGCCCGGCACCTACGACCTCATGGCGCTGGTCGGGGCTGAGTGGGTGGTCGCGCCGGATATACATGTGGGATGACACAGACTTCTGGGGGCACGCAGTGGGTGCAGTTGCTGGCGGTGTCGCCGCCCGAGGAGTTTGCGCGCGCTATCCTGGGGCAGAATGCCGTCCACGAGTTTTCTCTGATTGCTGACCAGGTCGAGTCCGTGGGCGTGCAGGACCTGGCCCGCGCACTCGATCTCACATTAAGGCTTGTGGGCGCGGCCGATGCGCTCGATCTGCCTTATCCCAAGGCCCGTGCCAGGCGTGCACGAGCGCAGGTGCTCGCGTACGCCAACCAGTTTGAAGACGCCCTTGTTGCGTTGAACCAGGCTGTCATGTGTGCTGATGCCGGCTCGCACCCGGTGGAGGCGGCGCTGGCCCGGATGACCACGCTGCACGCCCTGGCGCGCCTGGGGCGGTTGGAGGAGGCGGCCACCGTGGGCCGGCAGGCGCACGCGATCTTCGCCGATGCCGGGGAAGCCCTCCTGGCCGCCCGCGCGGACATCAACCTCGGTGTGGTTGCCAGGATGCGTGACCATCCTGCGGAGGCGATCGAGCACTTCGACCGGGCTCGCCCGCACGTCTCCCCGCACGCGATGCTCGCAGCACAGCTGGAGAACAATGCCGCTGAAGCGCTGCTCGACCTCAACCGCTTCGAGCCGGCCGCGGCCGCATTCCAAACGGCGCTCGCCTACTTCCGGGCAGCTGGGGCCTCGCGGGCGGCGGCGATCGTTGAAGGAAACCTGGCGGACTACCACTCCCGGCGCGGCGAGCTCCAGGCAGCCCTCACACACTTTGATCTCGCCCGCGCCGCCTTCGGGAGCGACGCTCCAGGTGACATCGCAAGGCTCGGGGCCGAGCAGGCCGAAGCCATGCTCAACTCCGGGATGCACGCGGAGGCTGTGGAGCACTACCAGAGGGCGATTGACGAGCTCGAGAAGCACCAACTACCCCGCGAGGCCGCCCGGGCGCGGGTCGGCCTTGGGCGTGCGTTTATTGCAATGGGACGGGTTAACGAGGCGGTGCCGTACCTTGACGCTGCGGCGCTCGCCTTCCGGCAGCTCCGCAATCCCGTTGGCGAGGCCCACGCGCTCGCGGCACAGGCGGAGATTGCGATCCATCGCGGCGGTGGCGCACGAGCATCAGCCCTGCTCCGTCGAGCGCTTCCCCTCGTCGCGGACCGACCGGCGCATAAGGCGGGGCTGCAGGTGCTGCAGGCGGACGCCGAGATCCAGCAGGGGAACTTCGCGGCAGCGGCATCGACCGCAGCCCTCGCTCTTGAGACCGGTAGGAACCTCGCCATCCCGCCCCTCATTGTCGCGGCTCACAAGGCCCGCGCACGTGCGAATCTTGCTCAGGGGAACCGGGCGGACGCGATCAAAGACCTCCGCGAAGCAACCGCGGTGCTGGAGAAGACCCGGGCGACGCTGCACAGCGGACTGTTTCGTGGCGCATTTCTTTCCGCGCGAGTATCAGCTTTTTCGGAGCTGATCCGGCTGCTTTTGGATGAGAGTGCGTCGAATGCTGCGGAGGCTTACAACTTTCTGCAACGGAGTCGCAGCCGATCACTCCTGGATCTCCTCGGCTCAGCGCACGAGGACCGTGCCACTAACGGAGGGCTCGATGCCGCCGACCGGACCTGCGCAGAGCGCGACCAGCTCATTGGTGACCTGAACGCGTTGTATTCAAAGATGCATGGTCAGAGTGCAATGCTCGTCTCCGATGCTGCGCTCACCGAATGGCGGGCCTCCGTTGCTCATGTTGAGGCACAGTTGCGGTCGCTCGAGGTGCGGCTCGCTTCGAACCCCAGGTACGCGGACCTGCTGTCACGAGCGCCTGAGGCTGCCGACGTGCTCGAGCAGCTCCCGCCCGGGTGGCAGCTGCTCGAGTACTTTGAGGATGGCCCGAGCATCTCCGCGTTCGTGGCTCATCAAGGCAGCCTCTGTGTCAGGAGGGGGCTGTGCGATGCAGCGCTCGCGCGCGAGGCGGTGTCGCGCCTCCAGTTCCAAGTGCAGCGGGCGATTCCCAGACTCGCTTTTGGTGGCCTGAGCCCCCGACTCATCGATGATGGTCGGGGGGCCTTGGCTGACCTGCACGCACTGCTCATCGCTCCTCTCGCGAGGGTGATTGCGAACAACTCGTCCGCCATCGTCGTGCCCCACGGTTACCTCCATGCGGTCCCATTCGGGGCTTTGCTGGATCGGCCCGTGCTTCAGGTGCCCAGCGCCGGCATTCTGCCAGCGATGCGAGCACGAACTCCCCGGGCCAGAGGCGGCCCCTCCCTGGTGGTCGGAGTAGGGGACGAACTCGCTCCCCAGATCGAAGCCGAAGCCGTTGCGGTCCATCGAGCGGTGCCCGGCAGCACTCTCCTCACAGGGGCGCGAGCAACCTGCGCCGAAGTCCGGAGAGGCATGCAGGGGGCGGGATTCGTGCACATTGCCGGGCACGCCCGGTTCAACGCCGTTGACCCGCTTGCCTCCGGCATCCAGCTCTCGGACGGATGGCTGACGGCGCGCGACTTCCAGGCCATGGATCTTGCGGGCGCAGCCGTCGTGCTCTCCGGATGTGGGACAGGACAGACCGATACTGATGCTGCTAACGAGAGCTACGGCCTCGTTCGGGGGGTGTTGGTGGGTGGGGCAAAGACCGCAGTTATCAGCCTTTGGCCTGTGCACGACCAGACCACCACCGAAATGATGGCCCTTCTGGCCTCAACCCTGTATTCTCAGGAGCAGATCAGCCCGGCCGAGGCGCTCGCAAAGGTCGTTCGGGAGTTCAGGGTTGAGCGGCACCCCGCCGCGTGGGCGCCATTCATCTGCGTAGGCACACCATGAAGCACGCATCATCCTTCTGCCTCTTCGCGCTCCTGGTCTCGCCGGCACTGGCTCAGACCGCGGGCACGGACGTGCCCAGGCAGGTCGTCATTCGCCTCCAAGGCGATGCGAGTCCGGAGGCGCTAGCGCAGCCATTCGGCGCCCAGGTGATCGCGAGCTACCCAGCCAAGAAGCTTTATGTCCTGCAGGCGCCACAGAACTACTCGCCGGCAAATACCCAGGCCATGCGGGCCCAGCTCCAGAACGACCCGCGTGTGTCGGCGGCCGAGCAGAACAGGTTCATCACGTCGCCCGAAGGAACAACCCAGAGCTTCTTCGTTTACGCCTTTCCGCAGTTGTTCCCGACTCAGCCGTCGCACGAACGAATCAATGCGCCGGGGATGTCGCCCGCCGCCACCGGCGGGGGCGTTCGCCTCGCCGTGCTGGACACAGGCGTCAGTACCCACACCGGGATCAGCAACCAGATGCTTCCCGGGTACAACTTCATCGAATCGACCATCAATGCGGGCGATGTGGGCAACGGTGTCGATGATGACTCCGACGGTCTGGTGGACGAGCTCACAGGCCATGGGACGTTTGTGACTGGAGTCGCGGGCCTGCTGGCGCCCAATGCGGCGGTGATCCCGGTCAAAGTCCTCAACAGCGATGGCATTGGCACAACCTTCTCCGTCGCGGGCGGGATCTACTTCGCCGCTGATGCGGGAGCCGACATCATCAACCTCTCCTTTGCGGCTCCCGTCCCCTCAACTGTCGTTGGGGATGCTGTCACATACGCCAGCAACCGCGGCATCGCGATCATCGCGGCCGCTGGCAACGGCGGCTCGGCTCAACCGCAATACCCCGCCGCTTCACCTGGTGTCCTTGCCGTCGCTGCAACGGACCTTTCCGACTACAAGGCTGGCTTCAGCAACTACGGGACCTGGGTCGATGTTTCTGCCCCCGGCGTGAACGTGATCGGCACCCTGCCCGGTGATCTTTACGCCTACGCGAGCGGCACGAGCTTCGCCGCCGCGTGGGTCAGTGGTGTTCTAGCGGCGGGTGGCACACTTGAGAACGGCACTCCCAAAATCAACCCGTCCCGCATCCTGCAAACCGCCGCCGACCTCACACTCCTCAACCCAGACTACGTAGGCCAGCTCGGCGCCGGGCGACTCGACGCTGCCGCCGCATACCCCCGAGGCTGCGGAACCGCCGACTTCAATGGCGACGGGGACTCGGGCACCGATCAGGACATCGAGGCGTTCTTCGCCTGCATCGGCGGGAGCTGCTGCGCTAGCTGCTTCAGTGGTGGCAGCGACTTCAACGCAGACGGGGATTCCGGGACGGACCAGGATATCGAGAGCTTCTTCCGGGTCCTGGGCGGGGGCAACTGCTGAGCGAGTGACCGCCTGGCCTGGCGACGAGGACGAACCCTGACCTTCATTTGACGGGCCGCGGCTGCCCCCCCAGTGCGCGGCCCGTCTACATCACGTCACAATGCGCCGCTACCTGCCTAGCCTGCAGTCGAGGATGCGCGGGGCGTGCTCGTTCCGCAGCGTCAGCTGGTGTCGCAGACCGCCCGCAGATGGTCCGCGGTGCGTTCGGCGGTCCCTTTGCTCACGAGGAAGCCGAGACGAGGCTCACCAAGATCCTCGATCGTGCCAAGGTGACCAGGATTGCGGACCTCCAGCCCTCCCTCATAATGAGCGCCATCCAGGAGCTGAGCACCCCCGGGGTTGTGAGCAAAGCCGGTCTGTCACTGCAAACACGGCACCACTACATCCGGACCGCGAAGGGCTTCGGGCGGTGGCTGGCGAGGGACAAGCGGACGGCGGTAGACCCCCTTCTCAACCTTCAGGCTTCCGGCCTGCGCATTCAGACAGACCGTCGGCGCGTGCGGCGTGACCTCAGCGCCGAAGAGCTCGATCGCGTGGTCGCCGTAGCCGCGGCGTCCGATCATGTGTCCGTGCCCAGGCGCCACCGCACAGCACCGGGGGAGCCAGTGATGACATCGACCGTGAGGGTCACTTGCCCTGATCGCAGGTGGGCGTGCCTGATCGCCGCAGGCACCGGCTTCCGTGCGGGCGAGGTCGCCAGCCTTACCCCGGAGTCCTTCGACCTCGCTGGCGATCCGCCCACGGTTACGGTGGAGGCGGGGTACTCCAAACGCAAGCGGCGGGATGTGCAACCCATCCGCAAGGACCTCGCGGATGCGCTGGCCCCATGGCTGGCGAACAAGCCGACGGGGGAGCCAGTCTGCCCACTCCCCCAGGACAAGGCCGCGGCGGTCCTCAGGGCAGACCTCGAGACGGCCCGCGCCATCTGGCTCCAGGAGGCTGCTACGCCCGGAGAACGTGATCGGCGGGAAAGGTCGGATTTCCTGTGCTACGCCGATTCTGCGGCCGCTACGCCGACTTCCACAGCCTTCGGCACGGGTACGTCACGCGGCTGGTGCAGTCGGGCGCCTCAGTGAAGGTGGCCCAAGAGCTGGCACGTCACAGCACTCCTGCGCTCACGATTGGGACCTACACCCACACGCGGCTGCACGACCTCACCTCCGCCCTCGATGCACTCCCCGCCACCAGCAAGGGTCCTACAGGCGAAGCAGAGCGGATGCGTGCAACAGGAACCGACAACCATCGGCCCGATGCGTCCGCAGTCACACCCCCGCACCAAGGCCCGCACTCTGGGCGCGATTCGAGGCAAGAGGGCGCGGCGTGGCGCAAGGATCAGGCCGTCGGCAACGCGCCCACCAGCGACCATAAACCCTTGCGTTTCACGGGATCGTGCGACGTTGCGCACCCTGGCGCGATCAAAAGCGAAAGCGTCCCGGGTGCGACTCGAACGCACGACCTGCGATTTAGAAGACCGCTGCTCTATCCAGCTGAGCTACCGGGACGACGGGGTGATGGTAGGTGCGTGCCCAGCTGGGCCGGGATGAGGCCGCGCTTGCCCGGGCCCGCACGGGTCTGCCAAAGCCCGCTCACGTTCTGCCGAAGAGCTTCTCGAGTTCCTTGATCGTGAGGCGGATGCTGGTGGGGCGGCCGTGGGGGCAGTTGCTGCTGCGCTCCACCTCGCCGCGGAGCTTGACGAGCTCGGCGAGCTCGAGTTCGCTCATGCGGTCGCCGGCTTTCACCGCGGCCTTGCACGCCATCATGTCGAGGACCTCTCGGAGTGCGGCCTCGCCCTCGTCCTTGCCGACGCCGGCCCCGCGCAGCGCGCCGGTCTCGGCCTTTTCGAGCAGCTCCTGCATGAACTCGATGGGGTCGACACCGCGGTCGAAAAGGAAACTCGGGAACGCGTTCACGCCCACGCTGGTCTTGCCCAGCGGCGAGACGCTGATGCCGATCTTCTCCAGCAGCGGCGTGAGGTCGGCGAGGCGGTCGAGCTGCGCGGTGGCGACCTGCACCACCGCCGGCGCGAGCAGCTGCTGGCTCTCGAGGCCGCCCGCCCACACGCGGGCGAGCAGGTACTCGAACATCACGCGCTCGTGCAGGGCGTGCTGGTCGATGATGACGACGCCCTGCTCGTCCTGCGTCACCAGGAAGCTGTTGTGGACCTGCAGCACGCGGTCAACGGGCTTCACTTCAAACCGGGGGGGCGGGCTTTCAGCCCGCACAATCTCCTGCGCCACAGGCGAGGCGCCCGCATGATTCGTGGGGGCAGCAGATCGCGGTTCGCTGAGCGTCTCGCGCATCGCGGTGTAGTTCAGCGGCTGCGAAACACCGTCCGGTTGCGGTGCTTTGAAGTACTCGACGAAACGCGAGAGCGACGGCGGCTCCTGCGCCGGCGGTGGCGTCAGCATCCCGCTGCCGGGCAGGGCCACGTCCCCCACCACCGGCCGGAACGCCGGGGCGATTGATGGCGTCAGGTCCGCGGCCCGCAGCGCCTCGCGTACCGATCGCAGCACCACCGAGTGCACCAGTGACCCGTCGCGGAACCGCACCTCCGCCTTCGCGGGGTGCACGTTAACGTCGACGCCCGCGGGCGAGAGCTCGAGCATCAGCACGGCCGTGGGGTAGCGCGAGGGGTCGATCAGCCCGCGGTAGGCCTCGGCAATCGCGTGCTGGATCGTGCGGTCCTTGACGCAGCGGCCGTTGACGAAGACGTACTGGTGCTTGTTGGTGCCGCGGGCGATGCCGGGAAGGCCGACCAGGCCCCAGAGCGATACGCCGCGGCTGTCGTCGAACTCGTCGGCGTTGACCTCCAGCAGCTGGTCCTCGAGCTCGCCGCCGAGCACCCCCAGGACGCGATCGCGGGGGGACTGGCCGGGCGGCAGGTCCATCACTACCCGACCATCGCAAGTGGCGCGGAAGCCGATGGCGGGGTGCGCCATCGCGAGCTGGCGCATGACGTCGAGGCAGCGCTCCTGCTCCGTGCCGACGGTGCGGAGGAACTTGCGCCGCGCGGGGGTGTTGTAGAACAGGTTGCGGACGGTGATGCAGGTGCCGATCGGGCCCGCTGCAGGCTTGACGCCGTCGCTGCCGCTCACGTTGTGGCGGTCCCAATCGACCTCGATGACGAAGGCGCCGGTCTGGTCGGCCGTGCGCGATCGGATCGAAAGGCGCGCGACGCTGGCGATCGAGGCCAACGCCTCGCCGCGGAAGCCCAGTGTCGCGACACGCTCGAGGTCCTGGGCGCTGACGATCTTGGAGGTGGCGTGCGGGGCGATGGCCATGGGCAGGTCGGCCTCGGCAATCCCTGAACCGTCATCGGTGATGCGGACCAGCTCGATGCCGCCCTGCTCGAGATCGACGGTGATGCGGGTAGCGCCGGCGTCGATCGAGTTCTCGACACACTCCTTCACCACCGAGGCCGGGCGCTCCACCACCTCGCCCGCGGCGATCTGATTCGCCACGAGCGTGGGCAGCGTGCGGATGCGGTTGGGGGTGATGACCTGGGGCACGGCTAGAGTCTACCGCGTCGAAATGAGGCGAGACGCGTCACCCCTGGCCGAGGGCCCTCGGCAGGTCTCTCGCACCGTGCAGCACCGCCTCGATGATGATCGATTCGCCCCTGACGCTGTAGACAACCTGATACTTGAAAACGGGATAGAACAGGTACTTCAGATCAACGAGGTCTTCGCGCGTGTGACCGAGGCCCGGGTGTTCTCGGAGCCGTCGCATCGCTGCCCTGAGAGCCGCCGAAACGATGGGCCATGCTTCCTCACTCTACTGTGAGAGGTACGCACGCACTGCCGCGAGATCGGCCTTCGCGGCCGCGCTGATCTCGAGCCGGGCCAACGCTAGGCCCGCCGCCGTTGGCGAAGTTCAGACTGCTCGCGCTTGTCGAGCTCGTCAAGCTCATCCATCACATCCTCGAACGCGAAAACCCGCCCCGCTGCGATGTCCTTCTCAGACTCAGCAAGGCGGGCCTGCAGCCAGCGGCGATAGTCCTCCAGCCGTCGCATTTTGCGAAGAGCCTCGTTGACCACGTCGCTCGCCGAGTCGAACCGTCCCGCCTCAAGTTCCTGGCGGATGAACTCTGCGCCTTCGTCATTGACGGAAATGTCCTGCTGCGGCTCGCGGTCCATGCCCGGATTCTAGCGGTACACTGCTGAATATGCCCACCATCTTCACCCGCATCATCAAGGGCGAGATCCCCTCTCACAAGGTGTACGAGGACGACCTGGTGTACGCGTTCCTCGACATCAACCCGCTCTCGCGCGGGCACACGCTGGTGGTGCCCAAGGAGGAGAAGGTCACGCTTGATCAGCTCGGCGACGAGGCCGCGGCCGCGCTGGGTCGTGTCATGCCACGCCTGTGCCGGGCCGTGATGAAGGCGACAGGGGCGACGGCGTACAACATCCTGCAGAACAACGGCACGCTGGCGCACCAGGCGGTTCCGCACGTGCACTTTCACATCATCCCGCGGTTCGATGAGCCGGACCGCAGTGGGCTGACAATCGACTGGGAGCCCTATAAGCTCGAGGGCAGCGAGGGCGCGGCCCTCGCGAAGAGCATCGCCGCGGCGCTCTGACCCTCAAACCCACGCAACGCCCGGGTGGTGCCGGATCACGGGCTCGCCTCCTGCAGCGTCATACTCGACTCCGACCACGTCGATGCGCACTCGCGGCCAGCGGTTCGCCCGCTTCAGGTGCTTCGCAATTGTGAGCAGCTTGCGGCGCTTCTTCGCGGTCACGCTGGCTTCGGGGGCGACCAGGTTCGAGAGCTCGGGCGCGCCCTCCCGGCGCAGTCGCGTTTTAACCTCCACCACCACGACCGTCTCGCCCTCGCGGCAGAGCAGGTCGGCTTCGCCCATCGGCACCTTGAGATTGCGGCCCAGCACCACGAATCCCAGCCCGCGCAGGTGCGCCGCCGCGGCACGCTCCCCCATCGTGCCGAGCTCCCGCGTGGTGGCCTCGCCCGCCCTGACCCGCACCAGGCCCACCGCTCGGAGCAGCCGACGCAGCGAGCTGGCGACGGCGGCGGTCAATCAGTTCTCCCGCGGGAGGTAGCGCTCTTCTGCGATCGCCAGCAGCCGTTTGGCCATCTCGTCCACGGACGTGACGGTGGCCTTTGAACGCAGCCGCTGCATGTACTTCTGGTGCTCTGCCTGCATCTTGATCGCCTTGAGGCCGGTCTCGATGCGGATCTGCTCGTCGTAGAGGCTGCGGTTCTCCTTGACGATCTCCTCCAGGTGAAGCCACGCGGTGTAGGAGCCGAACGCAATGGGGCCCGCGGTCTGACCGGGCTCCAGTGTCTGCGCGGCCTTGTTCAACTCGGCGTTGCCGTAGAACTCCATTGCGGAACGCTCGCCGGTGAGCTCCTTCTCCTCCAGGCCGCTCTCCTCGGGCTTGTTGGCGTTCGCGGGGTTGCGGGCGAGCTCCTCGAACTTCTGCTTGCCCTCGGCGAGTGCCTGCTTGAAGGCCTCGATTGCATCGGGGTTCCTGTTCGAGATCTGCACCAGCCGGAACTTTGCCTTCGGCGGCTTGTTGTAGAGCTCGGGATGGGTGTCGTACCACTGGCGGATATCGCGCCAGCTCACGTTCACGCGGTTGATCACCGACTTCTGCAGCTGGAAGCCGACCAGCTGCTTGATCTCCGCTTCGCGGAGGTACTCCTGCACCGTCTGGTCCTTGAGCGATTGCGACGCGGCCGTGATGCTGCCTCGGTTCTTGCTCGCGAGGTCTTCCGAGATCGTCTCCATGAACCTCAGGAACCCGGCCCGCTGCTCGGGCGTGAAGTTGGCGATGGCCTCGGCCCGCAGCAGTTCGTCGTTGATGAGCGAGTTGAGGCCGGTCTTGAAGTCCGCCTCGACCTCCTGCCGCCAAATGTTCTTCCAGTTCGGGCCGCCCTTCTGCCGCAGCTCTGCCGCGCGGGCGCGGAGCAGGTCGGCGCGGGTGGCGAGGAAGCGGGAGGCGAACACGGGCTTGCCGTTAATGTCGCCGATCTTGGCGTCAACGAGAACGGGCGAGCCGCTTGCGTTGACCGGTGTCGTCGAGCGGGGCGGCCCCGGCCGCGCGGTAATGTTCATGACGCCCTCGCTGGCGGCGACAGGACCGGTGACGACAGGCAGCTGAGGTTCGGCGGCCGGGGAGTTGGCCTGCTGCAGCGGCGGAGGCTGCACGGCCACCGCTTCCCCCGAACCCGCGAAGTCGGCGGGGGCGAGCGGGCGCGAACCCCGCACCGTCGGCGAACCGGACCCGCCGCCGCACCCAGCCAATGCCGCGGCCAGACCCGCCGCCACCACCAAGACCGCTCCGTGTCGTCCCATGCTCATTCCCTTGGGCGCTCCGCGCCGGGCACAGCGTACACACTTCACCGGCTGGATGGGCCCGAGAACCGGCCCTGCCCCCGCCCCCTACCATCGGGGAAAGGAGCACGCATGGCCGGCGAGGAACCCAAACTGATCATCGACACCGACTGGAAGAGCCAGGCCCAGGCCGAGAAAGAGCGCCTCGCGCAGAAGGCCGCGGCCGCTGCTCCCAAGGCCGCCGCACCCGGGCCGGGGGCCGCCGCCGGGGGGGCCGCCGGTCAGGGCGAGGGCGAACTGCCGCAGGAGGTCGGGTTCCAGGACCTCGTCGGGCTGCTGGCGACGCAGGCGATGTCGTACCTCGGTTATTACCCCGACCCCCAGACCGGGCAGGCCATGGTGTCGCTCGAGTACGCGAAGCTGCACATCGACATGCTGGCGGTGCTCGAGGAGAAGACGAAGAACAACCTGAGCGATCAGGAGCAGAAGTTCCTGACCAAGATCGTCTCGCAGCTGCGGATGGACTTCGTCGAGATGAGCAAGGCGGTCGCCAAGGCCGTGCAGGAAGGGCGGATCAAGAGCGCCGGCGGCGGTGGCCCATCGATCATGACTCCGGGGGGCGCCGGCGGGATTGTGCCGCCTCCCAAGCCCTAAACCCTTACCGAGTCGGCACGCACGGCATGGGTCGCAGGGTCGGCCGGACCGTTCCTCATATGGGTATGTCCGGCTCAACGGGTGGGTGTGAGCGTCCGATCCCAAGGTCGCATGAGCCCCACACCCGAGAACGGCGGTCTCCCCGGACCCAACGTCTTTTCCGGCGGGCACCTCATGCCCAGCCCGGGGCCGCGCTGGCCGACCAACTGGGCCTCCCGCGGCGTAATGTCCCTGATCGGGCGCTCGGTTCGTGCGTTCTCGGAACTAGCCTCGTTTGTGCAGACTACCGACGACGCTACCTGCGCCCGGCAGTCGACCAGCCGCATCGACGAGTCGAACTGGCCTTCACGCCCGCTGCGCATCGGCATCGTGTCGCCGGGCGCGTGGTCGCGGTTCCTCACGCAGTCGCAGGGTCTGTTCGTGACTGAGTGGGAGACGCTCGACAGCGAGGAGCCGGACGCGTCGCTCTGCCGCGACCATGTGCTGGATGCTGTCCTGCGTCGGCACGCGGACAAGGGGCTCTCGATCGAGGTCTGCGAGAGCCCGGACCTGGACGCCGCGTGGTTCGACTGGTCGGTCCCTTGCCCGCTCAGCTACCCCGCGACGTTCCCCGCCCGCCTCGACCCGGCCCGCGTTACGCTCAATGACATCACGAACGACGACGCCCGCCTCGTACGCGCCCTGATCGATACCGCCGCCCTGCTCTCACGGTACCCGGCCCGCCTGACCAACGATGACCGTGTCAAGGGGCGCCGCCCGTTCCAGGGCTCGGGCGACACGCCGGGTGAAATCGATACGCTCTCCGTCTCCCTCCAGGCCCTCTCGTACTACCTCACCTTCGCCCCCGTGAGCGATGCAAGCCGCGCGGCCTCGCGCGTGCTGGGCGCTCACCTCGCCACCAGTCCCAACTGGCCTGACGACCGCTCCCGCATCAGCGGAATGGACGTGTGCGGGCGGCTGAGTGGCGATGAAGCGCAGACGATGCTCCGCCTGGCCGCGGTGCGCGTGAGCATGACCGAGGACTCGGCGGGCCTGGACGCGCTGGAGCGTGCCGACCGCATGCTCCGCGACAACCAGCTCATCTCTGCGACCACACAGGAGGCCTTCATCGTCTCCGAGCTCGAGCACGGCCATCCCGGGCCGCTGACCATCGGGCGGCTGGCCGCGGGCATCTGCATGCTGGTTTCAACGATGCCGGCGAGCCGCGTCCCCTACTTCCGCGACGACCTGTTGGAGGACATGCGGTTCAGCTCGCTGCTGATCGGGCGGGACCAGGACCGCCGATTGCTGATGGAGGTCTTCCGCATGCTCGAGCGCGTGCGCCGGGCAGAGAGCTTCGGGTTGCCGGTAGCCACGCCGGTGCAGGCCCGTGTCGCGAGCGATGAAACGACCGCCGCTCCTGCGAAAGCCAAGAAGCCCGTCTCCAAGCGCAAGCCGCGGACAGGCACGACCACACGTAAGAAGGCCGCTTGAAGCTTGTCATGCGGACGCGGGCCGCTCAACCGGCGAGGTCGAGCCTCGGCTTCTGGTCCGACTTCGTCGGCTTGCCGTCCGGCGTGTAGCCGCCCTTCTGGTGGTCCTCGCGGGCATCTTCCTGCTCGTTGGAGCTGAGGCCGTGCACCGCGCGATCGAGTTCGACCGAATCAGCGCCGGTCACCACCTCGTCCTTAGCCTTGACCTGCTTGCCCGACGCGCCCTGCGGACGGAATAGCCCTCGCCCGACATTGCCGGGGCCGGGCACGCCTGAGGTGGGCCCGATGAACGGCATACCTCTGTATCGATCCGCGGCCGGCAGGCACTTCAAGTTGCGGCCGCTACCGTCGCGGCTCACGCAGAACGGCCGTTCTTACCGGGCGTGCGTCGCGCGACACCCTCAATCTGCCGGTCGCAGGTCGATCAGCTCCGCCTCGACCCGCGCGTTCCCCTGCCACTCGTTGAGCTTGGGCGCGATGAGAACATCCACCACACGCCCCGCGGGCACCTCGTCAATGCGGTCGGCCCAGTTCCAGCCCACCACCCGCAGCCACCGCATGGACCCGGCCGAGCTCGAGAGCTGGAACAACAGGTGCTTGTTGTTCTTGCCCATGGTCTGCGCCCGCCCCGCGATGCGGGCCGCAGGGATGCGCAGCCTTATCGAAGGGTTCTCGCGCCCGAACGGCGCCAGCCGCAGCAGCTGCTGCACCTCAGTGGTCGTCAGCTCGCCGATGTCGGCATCGGTGTCGTACCCGACCGCTCCGGTGAGCTCCTCCACCGCGATCCGCTCGTTTGCGTGCGCGATGAATGCGTCCACGAACTCGCGCATCCGCGAGGATTCCAGCTTCAGCCCCGCGGCCATGTCGTGCCCGCCGAAGCTCTTGAGGTGCCCCGCGCAGTGCTCCAGCCCCGCGTGCAGGCTGTACCCGTCGATCGACCGCCCCGAGCCGTGGCACTCGCCGTCGTGCTCGCGCATCAGGATCGTGGGCCGGCCGAACCGCTCGACCAACCGCGAGCACACGATGCCGACGACGCCCGGATTCCAGTCCGCGTGGCTGAGCACGATCGCGCGCCGGTCATCGCGGTGCATGCCCTCCCACTCGACCATCTGGCAGGCCTGCTCGAAGATCTCCCGCTCCACGCGCCGCCGCTCCTCGTTCTTGCGCGTGAGCTCCTCGGCGATCTCGGTGGCGCGGGCGCCGGTCGCGGTGGTGAGCAGTTCGACCGCCTCGCGCGCGTGCCCCATCCGCCCGCAGGCGTTCAGGCGCGGGCCGAGCTTGAAGCCGACGTCCTCCTCCCCCACCTTCTCGCCGTCGAGCCCGGCCGCGGCGACCAGTGCCTTCAAGCCTTCCATGTAGCTGTGGCGGATCTGCCGCAGGCCGTAGAACGCCATCACGCGGTTCTCGCCCACCAGCGGCACGATGTCGGCGATCACGCCCAGCGAGGCGAGCGCGAGCAGGTCGGTGCACAACAGGTTCCGCAGCGGCTCGCTCACGCGCTCACTGCCGCACGCGAGCGTGCACAGCCGCCACGCGAGCTTGTACGCCACTCCCGCGCCGCAGAGCTCGCCGAAGGGGTACGCCGACCCCGGCAGGCGCGGATGCACCAGCGCGTACGCATCCGGGAATGCGCCGTCGCCGGGCAGATTGTGGTGGTCGGTGACGATCAGGTCCACGCCCGCGGCCCGCGCCACCACGGCCGGCCCGGTGGCCGTGATGCCGCAGTCCACGGACACGATCACCTTCGCCCCACCTGCGGCAAGTTCCGCGATCGCCTCCGCGTTCAGGCCGTACCCCTCCTCGAGGCGGTGCGGAACGTACGTCCGGAGATTGCACTCTGGGACAATCGCCTTCAGCGTGTGGTACAGGATTGCCGTTGCCGTGATGCCGTCCACGTCGTAATCCCCGTAGATCACGATCGGTTCGCCGGCCTTCGCGGCCGCCAGCAGGCGCTCGGCCGCGCGGTCCAGGTTCGGCATCAGCGACGGGTTGTGCAGCTGCCGCAGGGTGGGGTTGAGGAAGGCTTCGCATGCCGCGGCGTCGGTCAGCCCTCGGGCCGCGAACACGCGGGCCAGCAGCGACACACCCGCCGCTCCCCCACTCCCTCGCCGCTTCCAGCGCTTCAGGAGGCCGCGTACCGTGGTGGACGCAGGGTTCGTACCGGGTTCAGCTGCGCACTCCGTTGCCAATCGCCTCTCCTCCGAGGACCGCTCCATGTCCATCAAGCTCACCAAGATATACACGAAGACGGGCGACGACGGCACCACCGGCCTGGTCACGGGCGCCCGCGTCCGCAAGGACGACCTCCGGGTGGAGTGCTACGGCACGGTGGACGAGACCAACGCGGCCGTGGGCCTGTGCGTGCTGCACGCAAACGACAGCTTGCCAGCAGCCGTGCGTGGGGGGCGCGTGCGCGAGGTGCTCCAGGCGATTCAGCACGACCTGTTTGACCTCGGTGCCGATCTGGCGACCCCGTATACAGCCAAGGAGCGGCAGAACCCCGGCACCGCCCTGCGGATCGTGGAAGCCCAGACGCTGCGCCTGGAGCGCACGATCGATGAGTTCAACGACCACCTCGCGCCGCTGACGAGCTTCGTGCTGCCAGGCGGCACACCACTCGCTGCCAACCTGCACCTGGCCCGCACGATCTCGCGCCGCGCCGAGCGGCTGGCGGTGGCCCTGCTGGCCCGCGAGCCGGAGGGCGTCAACGCGGAGGCCATCAAGTACCTCAACCGGCTGAGCGACCTGCTGTTCGTGCTGGGGCGGGTGGCGAACGAGAATGGGAAGCTCGATGTGCTGTGGGTGCCGGGGGCGAATCGACGGGGCTAGACCATCATCGCGGAGAGCGCTCGTTGAAACGAATCGTCATCCACCCCGCGGATGGCTGGGCAGTCATGAACGAGCATGATTGTCCGTTGACCTATGCACGACCTGACGGCATCGGCGCCTTCCAAATCTCCGTCGCGGAGTACGAATCAGGAGTGGTCCCCTACGCCACTAATGACGATCTCATTGAGCTCGGTGTCGCACTCGCGAAACATCACTCGATGGAGATCAAGGCAAGCGAGGCGGGTGCTTGCACGATGGGCCGCTATGGATTCGTCCAGTGCCTCGAGGGTGAGTTTCACACCCTCATCTGGCACCTCGCTGACGGCCGCGACTTTGTGCTGGCCACCTTCACCGCTGGAAGCCTGGTTGCCGCTGAAGTCCGTGACATTTGGTCCATGGTGAGGTCCCTGCACCTGGAGCCATGATCCGCGCCTCGCAGACCGCGCCTTCAATACGCCATGGCCAAAGGCGAATACCTCAGCAACTACCAGCAGAAGGTCGTCCGCGGGTACTACGAGAACCGCGACACGATCTTTGTGTCCAAGCTCTCCAGCATCGTCTCCGACCTCGCCATCACCAAGAGCGAGAAGGAGGTCGGGCGGCTGTGGGCGAAGGCGAAGGAGTTCCTCGCCAAGACCACCGCCAACCCCGCGCGCGTGCAGAAGCTGGTCGCCGAGAAGAACCTCGAAGAGCTCGCCCGCATCGTCAACGAGCTGGCGAACTCGAAGGGCGACGTTTCCAAGGGGCCCCCGCAGACACCGGCACCCACCGCACCGGCAGCGGCCGTCACACCCACGGCCGATGCCGGAGGCCCGACATCCGACATCCCCCCCGAGATGCTCAAGTCGGCCCTTACCGCCTTCAAGAAGCGCCTCAAGCTCACCATCCTCAACGACGAGTCCCGCCTCGCTCCCCGCGCCATGACCGGCGGCAAGAAGTCGGAGATCACCGCCATCATCCCCCCCGACCAGTTCCCCAAGGAGGTCTGGGACGAGCTCGTGAAGCAGAACAAGCTCCGCTACACCGGCCAGGGCTTCTACGAACTCCTTCCGGGCGTGTGACTTCGCGCAGGGCACACCGGGGCCTGCCCGCACAGGTGAATCCTCCGGACTATCGTCCGCGAAGTGGTAGTGCCGGAGGCCCGCGTGTCCATCGTGTATGGAGCCATCCTGAGCCATGGGGGCGAATCGCCCGTGCCGCTCGTGGTGCGCTGCCGCGCCGTGACCAAGACCTACGGTGATGGCGCCATGGCCGTGCGTGCCCTCCGTGGCGTTGACCTCGACGTCGCGCAGGGCGAGCTGCTGATGCTCGTCGGCCCCTCGGGCTGCGGCAAGACCACGCTGATCTCGGTCATCGCGGGCGTGCTGGAACGCGACGGGGGCGAGTGCGCGGTGCTCGGCACCGATTACAACAGCATCAGCAACAGCGACCGCACGAAGTTCCGCGCCGAGAACGTCGGCTTCGTGTTCCAGGCGTTCAACCTCATCCCCACGCTCACCATCGCAGAGAACGTGGGCGTGCCGCTGCTGATCAACGGCGTCAAACGAGCTGAGGCGGTGGAGAAGGCCAAGGTCCTCCTCGCCCGTGTGGGGCTGGGCGACCGCACCAACGACCTGCCCACGCGCCTCTCGGGCGGCCAGCAGCAGCGGGTCGCGATCGCCCGCGCCCTGGTGCACAACCCCAAGATCCTCGTGTGCGACGAGCCCACCAGCGCCCTGGACCACGCCACCGGCCAGCGCGTGATGGAGCTGCTGCGCGAAGTAGCCGAGGGCCAGGACCTTTCGCTTGTGGTCGTCACCCACGACCAGCGCATCTTTGAGTTTGCCGACCGCATCGCGGAGATGGACGACGGGCGCATCGTGCGCGTCTCCACAGGGCAGGGACACCGCCAGGCGGAGCATCACGTGACCACGCCTCTGGGCAAGTGAACGCATTCCGCACATGCGCGCATGCGAAAACCGCATTCCATCCAGCTACAGTTGACCCCCCGGGCGCACACGCCCAACTCGGCCCTCGATAGGCCGTCCTGACCCGCGCTTTGACGCCCGTCAGGCTCACAGGAGTAACCCGCGTTGAAGAACGCCGCCCTCATCCGAGTGTCCGCCCCCGCCCTGCTGATGCTGCTCGCCGGCTGCACCGTCGGCCCTGACTACAAAGCCCCCGAGCGCCAGCTCTCCGCCTCGTACAGCTCGCTAGACCAGGTCCCGCAGGCCACAAGCGACGGCGCGGCCACCTCCACCCCCATCACCGCCCAGCCCCTCACGCAGGAGGCCCTCGCGACCTGGTGGCGCAACTTCAATGACCCTGTGCTCGACTCGCTGGTTGAACGTGCCATCAACCAGAACCTGGACCTCAAGGCCGCCGCGGCCCGCGTCCGTGAGGCCCGCGCCCTGCTCGGCGTAGCCGAATCCGGCTACTACCCCACCGTTGGGACGGGCGCCTCCGCCTCCCGCTTCCGCAACAGCGAGCGCACCGCCGGAGGTCAGTTCGCCAATGCCGACCGCGACCGCTCCCTCTACGACGCCAGCATCGACGCGTCGTACGAGATTGACGTTTTCGGCGGCGTCAGGCGCGGCGTTGAGGCCGCCCGCGCCGACATTGAAGGACTCATCGAGGACCGGCGCGACGTCATGATCACGCTCGCGGCGGAAGTCGGGCGCGCGTACACCGATCTGCGCGGCTTCCAGCGCCGCGTGAACCTCAGCAACCAGATTATCCGCGCGTCACGTGAAACCGTCGAACTCACCCGCTCCCGCTTCGACGCGGGCCTCGCGGGCGACCTCGAGGTCGCGCAGGCGCAGGCCCAGCTCTCCACCCGCGAGGCACAGCTGCCCACGTATCAGGCGGGCCTCCGCACCGCAGCCCACCGCCTCGGCGTGCTGCTCGGCGAGGAGCCCGGGAGCCTGATCGCTGAACTGAACCCCTCGACGGTGAACCAGCCCGACGCCGCCCCCCCGCAGTTGCCCACGCCACCCGCGGAGGTCCCTGTTGGTCTGCCCTCCGAACTGCTGCTCCGCCGCCCGGATATCCGACGCGCCGAGCGCAACCTCGCGGCCGCGACCGCTCGCATCGGCGTCGCCACCGCAGACCTCTACCCCCGCTTCTCCATCACCGGCGCCTTTGGCTTCCAGGCCGGGCAGATCGGCGACGTGTTCGACGCTAACGCCCGCTACTGGAACATCGGCCCGGCAGTGCGCTGGAACCTGTTTACGGGCGGCGCGGTGCGGGCGCGTATCGAGGCCGCGGGTGCCCGCGAGGAGCAGGCCCTGTACGCCTACGACCAGACGATCCTGCTGTCATTCGAGGAGGTGGAGAACGCGCTGACGAACTTCATCCAGGAGCAGGCCCGCCGGCGTGCGTTGCAGGACGCCGTGTCCGCGAACGAGCGTGCGGTGAACCTGTCCATGGACCGCTACCGCAGCGGCATCGGCGACTTCCTCACCGTCCTCGACACCCAGCGGCAGCTCTACGACACGCAGGACGCCCTCGTGCAGTCCGAGACCGGGGTCACTCGCAGCCTCGTGGGCCTGTACAAGGCCCTCGGCGGCGGCTGGGGCGCCCAGGAGCAGGCGCTCGCGCCGCAGGCCCCGGGTAATCCCGAAGGGAACGCCGGAACCGGCGGTGCGTCGTAACGGAATAGGCAGAATGTCCGGTGTCCCCCGGTGCAACCGCGAGGGACTTTGGGCGTTGAGCCGGTATGCTTTGGCTCCTCAGGGAGAGCACTATGTCCTGGTTCCGCCGTGACCTGCGCGTCGCCCGCGCCCCCGTTACCACCGCCCTCCCCGCGCCCATGGAAGCGCTGGAGGGTCGCGCCCTGCTCAGCGCGCCCACCCCCACGATCTCCGGCATGTGGAGCGACGCGACGAACCTGTACGTCCGCGTCGACTGGGGCAACGTCAACACTGCAACGATCGGCAACGGCGACCTGCAGGTACAGCTTGGCACGCGCACACCGATTGTCGGCACCCTGGCCGCGGCCCCGGTGCTCGTGAACGGCAAGCAGCGGGCCACCTACCGCTTCAAGGCGTACGACAACGCCTGGGGCGTGACCGACAACGGCACGTACACCATCACCTCGCCCATCGGCCAGGTGCTGAGCCCCCAGGGCGACGCGCTCGATGACGCGCAGCTGACCACCCGCAACCTGTCGTGGGCCACGCCCAAGGCCCGACTGGTGAGCAACACGATGCGCGCCACCGACTGGCTCGTCGTTATCCAGTATGACACCATCGGCGGCCTCAACCAGAGCACGATTGACGGCAGCGATCTCACGGTGGCCCTGGGCGCGAACACCGGCGTGACCGTGCACCAGATCATCAACGTGAGCGCGAACACGACCAAGGTCGTCTACCGCATCGGAGCGCAGGACGGCGCCTGGAGCTACACCGCTAACGGCACGTACCGCCTGACAATCGGCGTCGACAAGGTCCGCGACAACGCCGCCCGGGCGGTGACCGCGCACACCTACCGCGACTTCGGCCTGTTCTTCGGCACGCCCAAGGCCGTGGTGCAGACCGACAGCGTGAACGAGAACGACTGGGTCATCCCGGTGAAGTTCTCCGCGCTCTCGCCCAGCGCCATCCACCCCGCGGGCCTGGTCACCGCAGGCGCGATGACCATCGTGGGCCCTGGCGGGTTCACTGCCAACAGCATCACTTCGCAGCTGCTGCACAACCCCGATGGCTCGTACACTGCCTACTTCACCTTCAATGCCCGCGGCGGAGCTTGGGACTACCGCGACGGCGGCACCTACACGCTGAAGATCAACTCGAACAAGGTCAAGGACACCAGCAACCGCTTCATCCCAGTCTACGACCTCAAGAGCTACAACCTCTCCTTCAGCACGCCAACGGCCGAGGTGCTGCTGCCCGCCAATCCGACCCTCACCCGCTGGGACGTCAACGTCCGCTTCATGGACGACACGTCCATCAACCGCTCGACGATCAACGTCGACAGCATCCGCATCGTCGGGCCCGACGGCCTGGAGCTGAGCAAGTCGCTGGTCTCTATCAGCGGCGCCACCAACGGCGCGATCCAGACCGCCCTGTTCCGCCTCAACGCCCCGGGCGGCTTTGAGAACGGCACCTACCGCTTCTTCATCAACCGCGACGGCGTGCGCGACTCCGGCGGGCGGATCTCGGCCGAGAACCAGATCTGGGAGTTCACGGTCAACTTCTGACACCCGCGCCCTGCGTCCCGGGGCCAAACCGAGCGCCAGGGCGGATACGCTCCGCCCATGGCCTACCCCGCTATCGACGCGACGCACGACCCGAACCTCCGCTCCTGGGTGGAGTCCGCGAACGACCCCAGCACCGACTTCCCCATCCAGAACCTGCCGCTGTGCACCATCGAGGCCACACACGGCGAGGGAGAGCACCGGCACACCCACGACCACCTCGGGATCGCGATTGGCGACTCCATCCTCGACGTCTCCATGCTTAATGAGGCGGGGTACTTCGCCCGTGATGACGAGGAGCTCGCGGAGCTGCTGAACTACCCGTACTGGTCGGGCATCATGGCCGCGTCACACCAGGGCTCCGCGGCCCGGCTGCGCAAGGCCGTGCAGCACTTCCTGAACGCCACCACGCATGCCTCGCAGCCGATCAAGCGGCTGCGGGAGAAGGCGATGCGCAAGCAGACCGAGGTCACGCACTTTCTGCCAGTGTCCACCTTCAACTACACCGACTTTTACGCCAGCATCCACCACGCCAGCACCGTCGGCTCGATGTTCCGGCCGGACAACCCGCTGCTGCCCAACTACAAGTGGGTCCCAATCGGCTACCACGGGCGGGCCTCGTCGCTGGTGGTGTCAGGCACCGAGATTGTGCGTCCCTCGGGCCAGCAGTCCCCGCCCGACGACAAGCCCGGTGCCGCCCCCGCGTTCGGCCCCAGCAAACTGCTCGACTATGAGCTTGAGGTCGGGTGCGTGCTTGCGCCGGGCAACAACCTGGGCGAGCCGATCAAGATCGCCAACGCCGACTCCAACATCCTGGGGCTCTGCCTCGTGAATGACTGGTCGGCACGCGACCTCCAAAAGTGGGAATACCAGCCCCTGGGCCCCTTCCTCGCCAAGAACTTCGCGACGACGGTCTCGCCCTTCGTTGTCACCCGCGAGGCCCTCGCGCCCTTCCGCTGCCCCGCCTACCAGCGGCCCGAAGGAGACCCCAGGCCACTGGACTACCTCAACGACGAGACCGACCAGGCCCAGGGCGGCTTCGACATCACGCTCGAGGTCTACCTCCAGTCCGCCGACATGGCGAAGCGCGGCCTCGCCCCCCACCGCCTCAGCAGCGGCCGCTCGTTCCGCGACATGTACTGGACCTTCGCCCAGATGATTGCGCACCACACCTGCAACGGCTGCAACTTCCAGCCCGGCGACCTCATCGCGAGCGGCACCGTCAGCGGCCCCACTCCAGACTCCCGCGGCTGCCTGCTCGAGCTCACGTGGGACGGGATGGGCGAGGGCGGCAAGCCCAAGCCGCGCAAGGCGATTGAACTGCCCACCGGCGAGAAGCGCACTTTCCTCGCTGATGGCGATACGGTGATCATGAAGGCTTTCTGCGAACGAGAAGGCTTCCGCCGAATCGGCTTTGGCGAGTGCCGCGGCACGATCCGCGGGTGAGTCTTAGCGCTTCTTCTTCTTCGGGGGCGCCTTCGCCGCCTTCTTCTTCGGCGCGCTCACCAGGTGACGCTCGATCACCTGCCGAGCCACGTGCACCGCCGTTTCGTTCACGCGCTCCGTGTCACCAACCAGGTTCATACCGGCCACCCCTGCGAGCACCAGTTTTATCTCTCGCATCAGCGCCTCGGGGTCAGCCGCGCCAGTCGCCCTGGTGATTGACAGGAGTTCTTTCTCGAGCGTCGCGCGGTACTCGGCGATCGCCTGCCGCACCGGGCCCTGACCCGCTGGGTACTCGCACGCCGCCCGCGTGAACAGCCCCGTCCCCCCCTTAGGCAGCTCCCAGATCTCATCCCGTTGGCGAAGCAGCAGCACCAGCCGCTCGGCCGCATCCGTCTCGCCGGCGTCCTCGAAGACCTTCTTGAGGGCCCGAGGCCACTGCGCGTTGCGCCACTGGAGCACCGCCGCGACGAGGTCGTCCTTGCTCTCGAAGTGGTTGTAGAAGGTCGTCTTGGTGACGCCCACCTTTTGGAGGACCTGATCGATTCCAACCGCGTTGAAGCCCTGCTGTAGGAACACTTCGTAGGCGGCGCGGACGAGCCGTTCGCGCGTTTGCATGACTCACTTTACCCGCGCGCGGCGCATGGTTGACCAGAAGTCAACTGGATAACGGAGTTCGGTTGCCTTCTATCACCGCTCTGTCGCGCCCTATGGAACCCTCGGCCGCGCAGTGGTGCTCGCAGAATGGAGGGATGCGCTACCCCCCAGCGCCCCTTCAATCGCGGCCCCTGCCGGCCGAGGTTTTTTCTAGCCTTCCCAGCCCCGCCCGCTCGTGAGCGAACCCCTGAACTTGGCCTCGAGGGCTGAGACCTCCGCGTGCTCTTCCCCCAGTTGGAGGGGCATGATCAGGCTGAACATCGAGCCGCGCCCCACCTCGCTTACCAGCTGAATCTCCGACTGGAGGATCTGCGCAAGCTCCTTAGAGATTGCGAGTCCCAGGCCCGTGCCAGTGTGCTCGCGCGTGTGCCCGCCGTCGAGCTGGTAGAACTTCTCGAAGACCTTCTCTTGTTCCTCCCGCGGGATCCCCGGGCCATTGTCGATCACGCTCACGCGCACACGGTCCTGCCCGCCGTCAGGGCCGCCACTCCCGCGCAGCCGCTCGGCGCGCAGCGTCACCTGCGGCTGGCGGCCGGTACGCTCCATAGGCTCGACGAACTTCACCGCGTTGCTGAGGAAGTTGAACACGACCTGCTGGAACTTCCTGGGGTCGGTGCTCACCACCGGGAGGTCCTCGCCGACTTCGAGCTTGAGCTGCACGCCGCGCTTGTCGGCAATGGGGGCGATGAGCCCGATCAGCCCCTCGCACGCGTCGCGCAGGTTCATGCGCTCGATGGACAACTCCACCCGGCCCGCCTCAATCCGAGACATCTCCAGCAGGGTGTTGATCAGGTTCAGCAGGTTCTTGCCCGCGGTCAGGATGTTCTCAAGGTACCGGATCCGCTTCTGCACCCCCGGGGTGGGCTCGCGCTCGAGATCGTTGCGGGCGACCTCCATCAGCAGCTCCGCGAATCCGATGATCGAGTTGAGCGGCGTGCGCAGCTCGTGGCTCACGTTCGCGAGGAACTCGCCCTTGACCTTGGCGGCGTGGTACAGCGACGAGTTGCTCTCGGCCAGTTCGTGCAGCTTGAGGTCCAGGGCAGAGTTGATCGAGCGCAACCGGTCCTGACCAACCTGGAGGTCGTTCAGCATGGAGTTGAACGTCTCCGCGAGATGCTCGAACTCGTCCCCCGTTCTGATTTCTGACCGGATCGCGACATTGCCCTCCTGCACGCGCTGGGCGGTGTCGCGGAGGGCCCTGACCGGCTGCAGGATCAGCTTCTGAGTGATGATGTAGAGCACGAGCAGCGCGGGGAGCAGCACCGCCGCGCCCGCGCCCAGCAGGTAGATCGTGTTCGAGAGCAGCAGGCGGGTCGCCTCAACGCTGCGTCGCTCGAGCACAACGATGCTCACCAGCCGCGACGTGCCGGCTGAGATCACGCGGTCGGCCTTGGCGTAGCGGTACTCACGCGTGGTGCCCGACCACTGCGCCGCCTGCAGCTCGTTCTGCGTCGCGTCGTCCCGGAAGGCTGCGAGCGCCCGCGCGATGAACGGGTCAACCCGCGCAAGCTCCGTCGCCTGATCAACCGTCAGACGCGTCGCCATGATGCCGCCGCGGGCGACCTTGGTCCCGTACGGCTCCAGCCCCGCGAGCGGCCACTGGCGCGCCGGGATGTTCGGCAGCGGCAGCACCCCCGAGGTCGCCGCCTCCGCCCGCCCCAGCGCCTCCCACGTGATCACCATCTGGTGCGAGATGTCCTGCTGCCCCGCGTCGATGAGCTTGGTCATCCGCAGCCACGGCACCGTCAGCGCGGCCAGCACCACCAGCACAATCGCAGTGCCGAACACAAGGAGGCACTTCTGGGCCAGGGAGAGTCCACGCCACATCAGCGGAGTGTACGTGAACTGTGAGAGCCCGACTCACACGCATCAGGGGTACGCAGGCTCGCGCCGTCGGTAGGTCAGCTCCACATCCCCTCCCACCGGCCGCACACACCATAGATCGAACCGGCGCGCCGACTTCAGCTGCTCGGCCACCCGCCCCACCGCCACCGACTTCGCGAGCTCGTCCCCCAGCAGCATCGGCGCAATGTAGATCACCGCCTCGTCGATGAGGTCTTCCTCGACGAGCGACCCCAGCAACCCCGGGCCCGCCTCCACCATCACCGTCGCGACCTGGTGCTCCGCCGCGAGCACCCGCAGCAGGGCCGCGAGGTCGATGCCCGAAGCGCTCCCCGCTCGTGGGCGGGTGGGGATTGGGATGACCTGCACCCCCAGACTCTGCAGGTACGCGACGCGGTGCTTCGTGATTTCGGCCGTCGTGAGGCTCGCCTCGCACGCAAGCAGCGTCGGGGTGTCCTTCGCCGTGCTCGCGAGCATCGAGCTCGCCGGAAGATCCAGGTCCGTGTCCGCGATCACACGCTTGGGCACACGCCGCGCCCGCACACCGCGGGGCGTCAGCAGCGGATCATCCGCGAGCACCGTCCCGATGCCCGTCAGGATCGCGTCCACCCGCCCGCGCAGGCGGTGCACCCGCACCCGCGACCGCTCGTTGCTGATCCACTTGCTCTCACCCGTGCGCGTCGCGATCCGCCCGTCGATGGTCTGAGCCCACTTGGCAATCGTCCACGGCAACCCAGTCGCCAGCCGCTTGACGAACGGCGCCGCGAGCCCGCTCGCGAGCGGGCTGTCGGTCGACAACTCACATGCGATCCCCGCCTGCCGCAATGTCATTGCACCACCGCTCTTGGGCGGGTTCGGGTCCGGCCGTGCGTACACGACGCGTGCGACCCCCGCCTCGACCAGCGCCTGCGAGCACGGCGGCTGCTTGCCGTGCCCGTTGCACGGCTCCAACGTCACATAGGCCGTGCTCCCGCGCGGGTCGTTCCCCTGCCGCTGGCACGACAGCAGCGCCTCACGCTCGGCGTGCAGCCCGCCGTACCGCCTGTGGTGCCCAATCCCGAGGACCCGCCCGTCCTTCACGAGCACGCACCCCACCAGCGGGTTGGGCTCGGCATGGCCCGCCGCGCGCAGCGCCGCCCTCGCGGCCAGGTCCAGCATGCGCTTGGCTTCCGACAATGCTCCCTCCAGTCACACCCAGCGGATCAGCACCTTTTTGTCTTCCTCTGACATCACATCCCCGATGTCCTCGAGCCACCGGTGGGCGTCGTTCCGGTACCCCGCGGTGGGCTTCACCTCCGCATACCCGCGGGCCGCCCGTACCGCGTTCCAGTGCTGGTTGAACCGCATCATCGACAGCTCACGCGTGAACTTCGCCACCATCGACGCGAGCGCCACCGGCATGTGCAGGCTCTCGCCCTCGACGAGGAACGACACGCTCGCCTTGCGCTCTCGCCCCGCCGCGTCCTTCGCGGTCACGCCGTAGCGGCTGCGGTTCTCGGATTCCTCGATGATCTCGACCGTGCACCCCGGCAACTCGCGCTCGATCAGCCCCGAATACTGGATGCGCCCTCCCATGCGGTCGCACACCACGCCAAGTCGACTTTCTTCCGGCTCCGCCCCGTAAAGCTCCCACACCCGCCGCAGGTGCTCGCCGAAGGCCGTGGCCGTGGTCTCGGCCTTGTTGTTCGTGTCCTTCACGATCTGCTGGTACCGCGGCTCGCCGATCACCTCGCACCGCAGCCGCAGCAGCTCCACGCCGGCCGTGACCATCGCCCGCTGCAGCACGTTGTGCGCGATCGACACCTCCGCCGCGGTCATGCACATTGGCAGTGCACGGGGCTCGACGGCGTAGCACGCGACCTCGGGCATCGCCGCGCCGATCGCGTTGAACAACCCCGCGTCATCGCTCACCATCGCTCCGGCAGCGTCGGGCAGGCACCGCACGAACGTCAGCACCCCGCGCTCCAGGTGCACCAGCGGGTGGGCACACTTCACGCTGTTCGCGAGCTTGAGTTCCTTGCTGTCCGCCACCGCCACCCGCCCGCGCCGGTCATTCTCCCCCGCCCGCCCGGGCCCCTTGCACACGCCCTTGTTCAGCATCTTCCACAGGTCGGGCAGCTTCGACGGGTCCGGCACCTCCCGCACCCGGAACACCGACAGGCCAACACACAACGGCCCCAAAAGGGGCCCGTAGCCGGCCTCGTCGATCCCAGCGATGAGCAGCGCCATTCCTGCGCGAGTGTACCGACCGCGTGCCATGACGACTCTTGGGGGCCATGGCGACGTCTTCGTCGCTATGGAGTGACACCGGACCCACAAGGAGTCAGCACGCAATCAGGGGACCGCCCTCACCCGCCTCGATCCCTTGATGCCGCGTGCCCCGATGCCTCTCTTCAACCCGACCTTCCCCCGGCCCCTCGCAACGGAGACCCGTCTCGGAGAGACGGGCTACCTCAAAACGAACAAGGCCCGGCTCCTGCGAGCCGGGCCCCAATGCGGGCGAGAGGACTTGAACCTCCACGGGTGTGACCCCACTAGAACCTGAATCTAGCGCGTCTGCCAATTCCGCCACGCCCGCGGCAGAGGCCAACAGTATCCCCCTCACCCCCCACCTTCCACGCCGAAAATCACCCCGTTCCCTGCTACCATCCGACTGGAAGCCAACTCCGGCTCCCACAGGGGTCTCGATCCACGCATGACGGCTACTCCGCTCCCGCTCCACGTTGACCAGGACGGCCCGCACGCCGGCATCGCCACGCTCACCCTCGAGCAGCCCGGCAAGCCAGTGGTCGTCCTCGAGCTTGAGGTCTTCCAGCGCCTCGAAACCACGCTCCGCACCCTCCCCCGCGGCCTCGTGGGCCTCGTCATCGCCTCCGCCTCCGAACGCGTCTTCGTCGCCGGCGCCGACCTCAAGTCCATCATGGACCTGGACGACGCCGCGCTCGACAAGTACCTCCAGTACGGCAGCCGCGTGTTCCAGATGGTCGCCGACCTGCCATTCCAAACCGCCGCGGCAATCAACGGCGCGGCCCTGGGCGGCGGCCTTGAGCTGGCCATGCACTGCGACGGGTTGATCGGCGCACCACCCTTCACTGGGAAGCCCTACCCAGTCGGTCTTCCCGAGGCCGGCCTCAAGATCTGCCCCGGCTGGGGCGGCACGAACCTGTTGCCCGCCCGGATGGACGCCGCGGATGCGCTCCGCCGGACCGCGACGGGCAGCACGCTCATGTTCGACGAGGCTGTCAAGCACGGCTGCCTGTTCGACGCGGTCGCACCCTCTCCCCGCGAGCTGCTGACCACGGCGAAGAACTGGGTGATGGATTACAGCCACTTCAACACCAGGCGTGACGGCGCTCCGTCGCGATGGATCGGTCGGCCGAACTGTTCACCGACGGTCATCGCCGCCCTCGACGCCACCCGCGCCGAGCTCCAAACAACTGAACCCGGCAAGGCCGTCGCCGAAGCCGTGAACGAGGGCCTGCTCCGCGGCTACGACGCCGCCCTCGCCGTCGAACGCCGCCAGCTCATCCGCCTCCGCAACCTGCCCCCCGCGAAGGAAGCCATCGCCGCGTTCTTCGCGAAGTCAGCGAAGAAGTAGAACCAAAGGCATTCTCCACAGAGACACAGAGGCGCACAGAGGGCCACAGAGAAGACAAAGGCAGGATCAGAACGGAAGAGAGATCAGCCGCCCCTCACGGTCTCACCGAATCACCGTCTCACCCTCTCAAGAACACGTACTCACCCCCTCATCCCACCACCCACTCACCCCCTCCGAGCCCCACCCATGGCCGACCTCAAGAACCTCAAGGGCGTTTCCGACACCGACAAGAAGATGATCGAGGACGCGGAAGCCCTGCTCGGCCCCGAGCCGACGTCCATGGGCTTTGTCAAGAACCTCTTCTGGGGCAACCTCCGCGAGGACCTCTGCTTCCCCTACCCCCAGCAGACCGCCTCCGAGAAGGAGGAGTGCGACAAGCTGCTCGCGCGCCTGGACCACTACCTCCGCACCGAGCACCCCAGCACCCTGATCGACCAGGAGCAGGAGATCCCCCAGTGGGTCATCAAGCGGCTCTTTGATCTGGGCGTGCTGGGCATGACGATCCCCAAGGAGCACGGCGGCCTGGGCCTGGGCATCACCAGCTACAACCGCGTGCTCGAGCGCATCGGCATGTCCTGCGGCTCCACCGCCGTGATGGTCTCCGCCCACCAGTCCATCGGCTGCAAGGCGGTCATGCTCTACGGCACCGACGAGCAGAAGGCCCGCTGGCTCCCCCACCTCGCCAAGGACTGGCTCTCCGCCTTCTGCCTCTCCGAGCCCAACGTCGGCTGCGACGCCGGCGGCCAGGAGACCCGCTGCGAGAAGACAGCCGACGGCGAGTTCTACATCATCAACGGCGAGAAGAAGTGGGCCACCTCCGGCGCCCTCTCCGGCATGTTCACCGTCATGGCCAAGCAGAAGATGGCCGACGGCAAGGACAAGGTCACCGCCCTGGTCTGCACGCCAGACATGGAGGGCGTCGACATCTTCCAGAAGAACCGCAGCAAGTGCGGAATCCGCGGCACCTGGCAGGCCCGCATCCGCTTCACCAACGTCAAGGTCCCCAAGGCCAACCTCCTCTTCCAGGAGGGCAAGGGTTTAAACGTCGCGCTCACCTGCCTCAACTACGGCCGCTGCACCCTCTCCGCCGGCATGCTCGGAGGTGCACGCCGCGTGCGTGATCAGGCCACCAAGTGGTCGCGCACCCGCTACCAGTTCGGCCGCCCGCTCTCTGACTTCGAGCTCGTGCAGCAGCAGCTCGCCCGCATGGCCGCGTACGACTACGCCATGGACGCGGTGCTCTACATGACCACCGGCATGCTCGACCGCCACGACGAGGACATCATGGTCGAGACGGCCATCTGCAAGGTCTTCTGCTCCGAGTTCGGCTGGCGGGTCGTCAACGACGGCCTGCAGATCATGGGCGGCGAGGGCTACATGAGCGAGAACGAGGTCGAGCGGGTCTTCCGCGACTCGCGCATCAACCTCATCGTCGAGGGCGCCAACGAGGTCATGCAGTCCTTCGTGTGGGCCTACGGCGGCAAGAAGCTGCTGGAGAGCATGCTGGGCGTGCAGGGCGCGGTGGGCTGGGACGCCGACCAGTCCTTCGGCGGCAATATTGGCCGCATCATGAAGAACGGTTTGAACCCCACCATCGCCCGCGCGGCCATCCCCCTGGGCCTCGAGCTCTTCCTGGGCCTGCGCCGCAAGGCCCCCGCCCTCAACGGCATCAAGTCCGCCACGCTCCGCCCCCAGGCCGACCGCCTCACGGCCATGATCCGCGACTTCAGCCACCAGTACAAGCAGGCATGCAAGCGCTACCGCGAGGCCATGATCACCCGCCAGGTCGTGCAGGCCCGCCTCGCCGACGCCGCCATCATGCTCCACGCCTGGTGCTGCACGCTCTCCAAGCTGGACGCCGACATGCAACGGCACGGCGGCGGGGTCAGTGGCTCGGTCAACATGACCCCCGAGTTCGAGCGCGACCGCGCCGCGGCCCTGCACTTCTTCGACCTCGCCGAGGTCGCCATCCACACCAACTTCCGCGCCCTCTACGAGAACCCCGACGACACCATGCTGGTCGCGGCGGCCGCCGCCATCAAGCACTCCGACACCCTCCCCAACGACCAGTTCGTGGTCCCCGAAAAGTCCCCCACCGCCAAGGGCACCGGCCGCCCCGCCCGCCAGGAGGGCATCAAGCAGTTCCCCGGCGGCTCCGCCCTCAAGCAGCAGCAGGTGGCACCGGTCTCCTGACCGGTGTGCCTTCGGTGGCACCGGTCTCCTGACCGGTATGCCTTTGGTGGCACCGGTCTCCTGACCGGTGTGCCTCCTCGGCAAGTGCAACCCCGTCCTGCCCCACTGACCTGCCGCCCAAAGCAGGTCAGTGTCTTTTTGGCGGAGAACGGCGCGACCCGCATCCCTCCTTCGTGGCGACCGTGCTCCCGGGGGTCGCCCGGAGGAGCTCTCAATGCATACATGGGGTGACCGCACCGTCTCGCGCCGCCAGGCGCTCGCACTCTCCCTCAGCGCCGGTGCGACGCTCGCGCTCACGCCCGCGCTGCTCGCCGCGCTCCGACAGGACGGGAAGCAGCCCACTTCTCAACCCACCCCCAAGCTCAAACTCCTCCAGCGCGCCATTCCCTCCTCCGGCGAGCTCCTCCCCGTCATCGGCCTGGGCCGCGGCCCTGACAAAGTGGACCACGAGGCCTTCAAGGAGGTCCTTAAGACCCTCATCGACCACGGCGGCAAGCTCGTCGACACCGTGCACGACACCCTCGGCACCGGCGAGAAGGCCGCCGCCGCGGCGGCGGTCGAGCTCGGCGTCCACGACAGAATCTTCTGGTCCCTCCGCGGCACCGTGCCCGGCCCGCCGCAGCCCGGCACCGACCGCCTCAAGGCCTCGATCGAAGCCTCCTTCGAGCGCCTGAAACTCCCGAAGATCGACCTCATCCAGGTCCACGTCAGCGCCCCGCCCTCACACCTCGAGCTCCTCAAGGACCTCAAGAAGCAGGGCCGCCTCCGTTACATCGGCGTGCAGGCCGGCTTCGACCAGCAGCTCCCGCAGCTCGAGGCCGTGATGCGCAAGGAAACCATCGACTTCGTGGGCATCCGCTACACGCCTGACAGCCGCAAGGTGGAGGAGACCATCCTGCCGCTCGCGCTGGAACGCAAGATGGGCGTGCTCGCGTACTTCCCCTTCGGCGGCAACATCGGCCCCGGCGGCGTTGTGACGAGCAGCCTCTTCCGCCGCGTGGGCGACGCGAAGCTGCCGGAATGGGCCGCGGAGTTCGATGCCAAGACCTGGGCCCAGTTCTTCCTCAAGTTCATCATCAGCCACCCCGCGATCACGGCCGTGCGCGCCGGCACTACTAAACCCGCGCACATGCTCGACAACCTGCAGGGCGGCGTGGGCAAGCTGCCCGACGAGGCGACGCGCAAGCGAATCGTCGAACTGGTGGATGCGCTCCCGCCCGACCCCCAAGCCCCCGCGCCCGCTGGCCCCGGTCCTGGGCCGGGCCCCGCCCCTGCTCGTAAGTAGATCCAAGGCATTCGAACCGAACACAGAGGCCACGAAGCAGGACAGAGACAAACAGAGAAGATCAAATCGAACGCGGAGTTTGCGGAGAGGAGCGGAGTCACGCGGAGAGGAGCCGAGCCAGCAGAGAGGATCTCCTTTGAGCAACGCCGAGCCAGTGACCTGCCGCACTGGGCAGACCACTGTGCCTTTCTCTCTCAGGCCGTAGGCCTGGAAGTCAGTAGCCGGGGGTGAAGCGAGGCGCTTCGCCGAGCGCCACCCCCGGTACACGCCACGCGCATGTTCCGCACCCCAGCGGGGTGCTCGTTGTTCGCATGCGCGCACGCCCACACGCTTTCAACTCCGCGCAACTCCGCCACACTCCGCCTACTCCGCGTTCGATTTCGTCTTTGCTTCGGTCGCGCGCACCTCTCGAATTTCCGGAACCTCGTTTCACCCCGTGCGTCCAACTCCCCCACTCTGCCCTGCGCACTCGCGCCGTCCTTCGACCGCACGCTTCTCCGCTGATACACACTCAAAGGAGCTCGACATGCAGACCCCGGGAGACCGCAACCTCTCGCGCCGCAACGCCCTCGCCCTCTCCCTGAGCGCCGGCGCCTCCCTCGCCCTCACCCCCGCCCTCCTCGCCAAACTCGGGGTCTCAACTCAAGAGGGAACAAAGGGCGGCGGCGGCCCGATGGAAAAGCGCCACGCCCTCATCGAGCGCACCATCCCAAAGACCGGCGAGAAGCTCCCAGTCATCTCCTTCGGCGCCCGCGCCTTAAAACCCCCGCAGGACTCGACCGACCACACCGTCCTCAAGCCCGTGTTCCAGACCTTCCTCGACCACGGCGGCAAGGTCGTTGACGTCATGCACGGCGGCCCCGCGGGCGAGACCGCCGCCGCCAAGGCCGCCAACGAGCTGGGCATCCAAAATAAGTTCTTCTGGACCACGCCGGTCTGGGTCCACGCCCCCACGCTCCCCGGCCACGACGGCCCGCCGCCCAAGCCAAGCCCCGACGCCATCCGCGCCCAGGTCGAGAGCAAGCTCAAGCTCCTCAACGTCCCGCACATCGACTGCGCGCAGATGCTCGCGCACACTGACCTCGCCACGCACCTCGCCGTGCTCAGCGAGCTCAAGAAGGAAGGCAAGGTCCGCTACATCGGCTACAGCGACCTGCTCCCCCCGCCCGGCATGAACCCGCCGCCGGGAGCGCCGGACACCTTCGGCAAGCTCGAAACCGCCATGCGCGAGCTGCCCATCGACTTCATCGGCCTGGACTACTCCGTGGGCGACCGCCGCCTCGAGGACAAGATCCTGCCCCTCGCCCAGGAAAAGAAGATCGCCGTCTTCGCCTACTTCCCCTTTGACCGCGCCCGCATCTTCAAGCGCGCCACGGAAACCAAGCTGCCCGAGTGGGCCATCGAGTTCGGCGCCGAGACCTGGGCCCAGTTCTTCCTCAAGTACGTCGTCGCGCACCCCGCCGTCACCGCCGTGCGCTGCGGCACCACCAAGGCCGAGCACATGCTCGACAACCTCAAGGGCGGCATGGGCGTCCTCCCCGACGAGAAGATGCGGAAGCGCATGGCCGAGCTCGTCGACTCACTCCCCCCCACCCCGCAGCCCAAGCCGCAGACCATCACCGTGCCCCCGCCCGGCCAGCAGCCCGGCGGCCCCGGCGGTCCTGGTGGGGGCGGCGGCCCGCAAAACCAAAAACCCCCCGCCGTCACGCTCTCCGCCGAAACCCTCGACCGCTACGTCGGCGACTGGAAGGACCCCAACGCCGGCACCCCGGTCAAGATCCGCCGCGACGGCGACCGCCTCCGCATGAAACCCGGCAAGGCCCCCGAGGGCGCCATGACCCCCCTCTCTGAAACGAGGTTCATCACCCCCTGGGGCGCCCCCATCGAGTTCAAGCTCGACGCCAGCGGCAAGGCCACCAGCGCCACCGTTGAGCAGGGCCCGCACCGGATCGAGATCGTGCGGCAGTAGTCCGCGCCCCTCTATCACCAAGCAGGTAGCCCGACCGGCAGGGAGGGACATGGCCGCACTTGGGCCGCAGCTTTCTTCGGTCTGGTATGCTCCCCAAGATGGCCGGCAAGGCACACACCAGAGCGACGCGGGCCAAGACCCCTCAAGCTGCTCCCTCGCCTGTGAGCCCCTTCGCCACAGGCGGCGGTGGCACTGTCTTCGAACTGTCCGTGGCTACGTCGTACGTCCTTCACATGCTTGCAGCCGCAACACCTCGCGGCCCCGAAGGCGGGCTGATCGTCGCTGTTGGCCTTCAGCGCCGTAACCAAGGCCACTTCGTTGATGACATCCACGTTCATACTCAGGATCAGAACCGTCGCGAACGTCTCTTCCTGCAGGTCAAACATGGGCTCTCGCTCACCAAGAGCAATCTCGCCTTCGAGTCCGGCCTGCGCCAATGCTGGAGCGAGTTCAACTCCCCAAGCTTCCACACCGGGGTTGATCGGATCGGTTTCGCGATCGACGTAGGTTCGGCGTCTGACAGTGTTCGACACTTTCGGGAAATGACACTCTGGGCGCGCGAACACGACGCGACCTCTTTCTTTCGACAGGTACAGAAGTTCAGATCGACACACGCGCACGTCGAACTCGTCACTCACTTTATTAGGAAGTTCACAAAGCGCATCCCTGCGCAACGGACCGTTTGGAGTTTTCTCCGGTCTCTAGTCATCATTCACTTTGACCACGGCATCACGGGGGGGGCCGACGAAGCCAACGACTTGGATAAAGCGAGGTCCTTGCTCCCAAGAGGTTCGTCCATCGCGCCGTCGGTGCTCCGGGACTGGATCTACACGCGATGCGCTGAGGTGGCAAAGGCTGGCGGTCTCATCACGATTCCAATGATCAAAGAGCGGCAACCGCCAGGTCTCGAGTTGCAACTCCCCTCAGAAGCGGCGGCTATCGCCAGCTCGGTCACGCTTCAACTCAAGTCGCACCAGCACGGGCAGCTGCAAAGAGAAATCCGTTCGAAGAAGTACATCCCACAGTTGTTCGCCGAGTCACCACGCCAGAAGGATTTATGCCGCGCCTTCACTGACCCACGGTGGGGGCTAGAGGTGCTGGTGGAGGCACTTAACCGACAAGTGCTTACCGAGGTGGATAGGCGACTGCGCCAAGTAGGACTCTCGCCCGTCGGCGCCTTGATCGATCCACACTTGCAGACACCGCGCACTCTGGACGGAGTAGCCCCGCTCGCTTCAGCAATCGACTTTCGTTTGCAACAGGTCCGAGCGATTCTCGAGGAGTGTTTCGCAGAGGGGCAAACCGGACTTGAGACCAAAATCCCCCAGAAGACACGTTACCGCTTCGACGAGATCCGGTACAGGCTCCGCGATGACGCGTACCCCGCTCGCAACTGGGTCGAAGAACAGCAGGAGTGGCTCGCGTTCTCTCAGGCACGCGTCGTCTTCTTGACTGCCAACGCAGGCCGCGGCAAGACCAGCTTTTTGTGCGATCTCGCTGAACGCGTCTTACAGCCGCGAGGGATCGCGTACTTTCATTTCACGGGACGCGACCTGAGAGCGTGGACAGGCGGTCCACTGGAGGTGTTCTTACTGCAATCCGTCTTCGGCCTCAGGGCTCAGAATGAGTCCGCTCGCGTTTGGGCCGATCTGGAGTCACTCGCGAGGGACTCAGGCAAACCGTTACTCATCATGATCGACGGCCTGAACGAGCATTCAGACCTTGCGTTGCTCGCCCCAGCGATCGAGCAGATGCTCGTACGACTGAACGCCAGCGAATGGGTGCGAGTCCTGCTGAGTTGTCGTGCGGAGTACTTTGACGCGCGCTTTTCGAACCTTGTCACGTACGCCGAGACGTCCACTCAGGTGGCTAGGTTGTCCGAACCAGTAAGGGAGCTGTCGGCACAGCAGTCGAAAGACATGGTGTGGCGGTATTTCCGGTACTTCGGCATCGAGATCGAAAGCGTAGCAGGAGGCGTGTTTGAGGAACTGCGGTCGAATCCACTTCTGTTACGTACCTATTGCGAGGCTTATGCTCCGGTTCCCGGATGCCGCTCCGCACCACATCCCTCCCTCACTCACCTGCACAAAGAGCGCCTGTACAGGGAATTCTTCCGCCGCAAGCTGGACGCGGCAGAATCCCTCGTCCCAGCACATGCGGCCTCGGCAGCTTCGCGACTACGACGTGCCGTCGTATCGATTGTCAGCGCGATGCTCGATCGCAGGGACTTCACTAGTGTGCCGCTCGACGCCCTTCCGCAGGAACACCTCGATGGCTTGGAGTTGCTGCTTCAAGAAGAGCTCGTACTGCGACGGGACCTTGCGCCCGCATCGCCCCTTTCGGGTGACGGGGACGTTATCGCGTTTACGTTTGATGAAATGCGTGATTACTGCCTTGCCGAGCACCTAGCCGGTCCGCTTTGGAAGCAGGACCCGCAAAGGACCAGCGAGCTACTCACAGCCGTTCTAGACCGGCATTCCACGTGCGCCGAGGGAGCAGGACGCTTCCTTTTTTTGATTGGGAGACGAGAAAACGCGGCCACCCTCTTGGGTGCGCTCTCCTCTTTCCCGGGCTTTGATGAAGTCTACATGGATTGCATCTTCGACCTGGAAGACGACGCAGTTGTTCCTGAGGATGTTGCCAAGGTTGCTGACTACTTCATGAGGGGAGCACATGAAGCGCGTCGAGTGATTTACGGGCTTCTCGGAAGGGCATCAGTCAAGCGTTTCCCGCACTTGAACTTGTCCTCCCTTTTCCCGACACTCGATCAGCTCACACCAGATCAGTTCAAGCAAACTATTCGGGCTGCATTCGGCGATGATCATTGGAGGTATCGTTCTCACGAACGTTCAGGGTTCGAAGTACTGCTCGATCGAATCGCGGCTGACTTGACATCTCGTAGCTGCGACGAATTGCGCGAAGACCCTGGCGAAGCCCAGCTCTTTCTATACATGCTGACGATTCCCGGGAGTAAGAGCTGGGGTCCGGCTTCAGATGCGATCGCGAAGTTGAGGCGCCGTTGCTCGCTCTTCACACAGTCGATTATGGCGCAGTTCCTGACACAAGGTCCGGGGTACGCTCAGGCAGCGTCATGGGGTTTAGTTGGGCGCTGGGCGATCGAGGGCGGCAAGATCATCCCCCCAATCAAGGAGCTGGCACAACGGCCGGCGAACACCAAGGGCCTGAATGACGACGAGGCCAAATCGACGGAGTCGGCACGAAAGAAGGCGCTTGTTGAGTTGGCGGATCGGAACCATCTTACGCTTGATAAGAAGCAGGTTGAGGCACTATGGGCAGAGCTCGGCGGAAGGCCACAGCGATGGACGGAGTTTGGATCCATTTTGCTTCGTATGCGGCAGTAGTGACCGTCGCACCGTTAGGCCTATCACTTGATGACCTGTACACCCGCGCAAAGGTCAAAAAAGGAACGATGGGGGCCGAGCTCGTTCGGAGAGTGTGGTACGGACTCTTTGCGCATCGGATCGATCTTCTGGCCCACTATGAGCGGTTCTATTCGGCCGAGTATAAGTCCTTCGGTGACTTTCTCTACAGCAAGCACGGATTCGACGATGCGCTGATCCGAAGGGTCTACGAGCTCCTGAGCCAAACTAGGACACTGGGTGTTTGCGATGGCTCACTCGGAGGCGGATACGGTTTCATCGAATGGTTGCAGAAGAGCGATGGGTGGTTCATGCTCGAACGGCTGGCTGACGCACAGAGGATGATTGAAGATGAAGATTCGGAGTGACTTCGTCTCGAACAGTTCGTCCACCTCGTTCATTATCATCCTTAAGCAGGGATGGAGTGTTGAACGACTTGGCGCGCTCATGGGAGTGCCGAAAGGCTCTCCGCTCTGGGGTGTTGTCGAGGGGTTCTTCGAGACCTTAGATACAAACTCAAGCCTTGCTAGCGCCCGCTACAAAGTTGAGTCAGCCGAGGGTGTCCTCGCGGGCGTCGGTGAACGCTTTTCGAAGGAAGTTGTGGCAAAGGTCGAAGAAGCTCTCAAGCAGGGCTACCAGGTTCGGGTTGGCCGGCTCGGAAGCGATGGGGAGGCCACGGAGGCATTCCTGTGCATGGACAGCTTTGAACTTGAAGACGATGGATTGTACATCAACGCGCTCAACTGCACGTGGTAGGACACAATATGTTAGTGATCCGGCATTACTCGTCTCAGGGTTACTCCACCATGTTCTCCCCGAGAACTGGGTTCTTTGCTCGAGTCGAAGACCCGGGCTCTGCTGAGCCGTTGTGGTCGCGACACGGGCCCGAGTTGATGGACATCTCGATCACTAACTGGTGTGACAAGGGATGCTCATTTTGCTACCGAGGGTCAACCCCCAGAGGCGTGCATATGCGCTTGTCCGACTACACTGCCCTGATTAGGCAGGCGGCCTCAATGGATGTGCTCCAAGTGGCTATCGGTGGTGGGAACCCTACCCAGCATCCCGATTTTGCCGAGATTCTTCGAACTACTCGGTCGATGGGCATTGTTCCGTCCTATACCACGAATGGCAGAGGTTTGACGCCAGAGGTACTTGAGGCGACTAAGAGGTTCTGCGGTGCCGTTGCGGTAAGCGCCTATGAGCCCTGGGAGGAGTTCGAAGCCGCCCTGCAGTTGTTGAAGGCGAATGGGATCGCCGCCAATGTTCACTTTGTATTGAGCAATGACAGCTTCGCAATGGCAGAGGCGTGGCTCCGAGACCCACCTAGCTTTCTCCATGGCATCAACGCCTTGGTGTTTCTGAACTTCAAGCCGGTCACTCGCGTGAACGATCAGACCGGTCTCACACGGGCTGTCGGGGCGGAGCGACTTAAATCGTTTTACGCCTCGGCGACCTCTCCAGGGTTGCCCTTCCGTATCGGGTTTGACAGTTGCATGGTGGCTGGATTGGCATGGCACACGGCAATCTCTCCAACTACGTTCGAAGCGTGTGAGGCGGGGCGCTTTTCGATGTTCGTGTCCGAGGAGATGAAGGCCTACCCGTGCTCCTTCATGGTGGGTAGTTGGCACGGCGTTCCGGTGACTGACACGAATCTGCAGTCGATTTGGCAAACGCACACCGCATTCGCTGGCGTGCGAGAGAAGCTCACCAAGGGGCGGTGCAACGGATGCGCGAACGCACATTCCTGCATGGGTGGATGCCCGATTTTCCCTGACATCAACCTATGCGACCCATTCGTGAAGGGTCTTCGTGAGCCTGACACCTATCCCTTCGACGTGCCGAAAGGGATTCGGATCTCGGCTCCTCGTCGGCCGCCGGTTGCATCCGAATGAGGACTACTCCGATCGGGCGGTCTATCGCCATCGCGCCCCCTGCCGCCGCCACCACACCCCCTGCCGCCCGCATCACGCCCCGTGCTGCCTGCGTCATGCTCCGTAGTGCACCCATCATGCTCCGTGGTGCCGGCATCATGCTCGGTGGTGGGCCCGGAATGCCCTGTGATGCCGGCGTCATGCTCCGTGGTCTCGGAATCACGCTGCATTTCTCCGAGGAAAAGTGCCCGTTCAGAGGCGTTTGTTCGGGCCGGTTTTTGCGCTGGGTGCGGTGGGGCGGCGGCGCGGGCGGTTTTAGCGGACGAGAGTGGCGACGGCGCTGATCAAGGGGTCGATCGCCGCAGCTTGCAACAATGTCGCCATTACCGGATTGCAAACTCCGCAAACTACGCCAGTTGCAGGTTTGACAGGCTCACGAGCGGCCGGTAACTTCCCCGAACTTTCACCGGGGGATTCCATGCAAATTCGATCGATCGGCGGTGCACTTGCGCTCACCAGTGTTCTTTCCCTCGCGGGCTGCCAGCAGCCGCGGGCGACGAGCTACAAGCCCGAGCAGGAGCGGGTGCACGAGGTGCGTATCCACACCCTGGGCAACCAGAGCGTGATCACGTTCCAGGCGCCGCCCGACCCGGGCGACGGGGCGCCGATCAATGCTCCAGATGTGTCGCAGCAGCCGCACGCCCTCCTTCCTGTCTCGGGAGTGGTCCCGGTCGGGGCCAAGGACGTGAATCTGACGGTGCATGTGACCGGGCTGCCGCGGAACCTGAGCCCGACGCACTTCTGGTTCGTCGAGGCCAAGGACCCCAGGTCCAATGATCTCAATGCGCCCAGGCCGCGGCAGGTCGCGGTGAACCCGCGGCCGGTCACGTTCGCGGCGGAGGTCGCTGCTCAAAGGCAGCAGCAGGAGTGCGGCGTGGTGCAGTTGAGCGCCTCGGAAACCGACAAGATCCGCGAGGAGCGGGCCAAGGTGCGGCCGATCTCGGGCCTCTCGGTCGCCATCGACGGCGCGTACCTCGCCGGCGCCGCCGACGGGGACCGAATTACGGTCCAGATCGACTACGAAGGGACGTTTGAGGAGCCGGTGGCGAAGCGCGAAACCACATTCCAGGGCTCAGTGGCGCGGACGTTTGTGCTGTACAAGGTCGACACCTTCCGCAAGGACCGCGAATACACCGTGCCCGTGTACAACATCGCGGCCATGCCGATCCCGTATGATGAAACCGACAAACTGTTCGGCTCCAAGATCGCGAACCACTACTACGTGGTGCGGCTTTCCTTCCGCAATACCACGAACACCGACTGGCTCATCTCCACCGGCATGATCCGCGCGAGCGGCCGCGCCATGGTGGTTCCGGTCGATGGCGCCAACAGCCCGCGTTTCAGCATTCCCATCATGGTCTCCCCGCAGGCGCGTGAGCACGTGTACGCCATCCTGGAGCGTCAGGAGTTCAGCACTTTCCGCTCGTGGAGCTTCCGTGGACTGGAGTTCGTTGGCTCACTGTCAACCGCGCTCGCCAATGGCCTCTCGTGGGGCGACGACGCGATCCGCGGCATCGGGATCTTCACCGGAGTGGGCGTGCCGGAGCTTGGCAAGCTCTGGGTCGATCACTTCCCAGGATACAAGCGGAATGTCGTCAACTACGCCATGCCAGCGTACCTGAAGGTGCCACGCACCTCGACCTCCATGGCCAGCTTCATCTTCTTCTCCAAGGACGACCTGGAGTCGATGGTGATGGACTCCAACCTGTTCGGGGACACGAGCAAAGAGGCGGAGTTCTCATTCGGCGACAAACGGAGCACGCAAAAGACGGCCACGCCGCGCTCCTATGTCATCGGGCTGGAGTTTGACGGGCTGGACATCCCGTACGAAATCGTGATCCTGCCCGACGAGGTCATCGCGGGCGCGGAGGGACGGATTACAAGCGCCGGCGCGCGGGCGAAGGAGGCGGACGATGCCTCCCTGAGCTTTGCCCGCACCACCGGTGCTTTCAACGACGCGACCACGCTGGTCGGCAGCTTCTCGGATCCGGCGCTTGCGGAGTTCAAGTCCGCGTACGACGCCCTCTTTGACGAACTCTCCGAGCAGAGGCGTGCCGCCGCGTCGTCGTTCACGCTCACCCGCGACTCGGCCAGCGCCGAACTTGCCAAGGCCAACCGGCTGCTGACCGAGAAGGCTGAGGCGCAGGCAGTGGCTGTATTGGCCCGCATCAAGGCCCTGCACACACTTGTTGGTCCCTACGGCAAACTGAAGGCGAAGACAGATCTAACAGGGGACAAGAAGGTCAAACAGGCGGAGCACCTCAAGGCCGCCGAAGACGCGGCCAAGGCCCTCAAGGACCTGAAGACTCCTGGCGACAAGGCCATCAAGGACGCCGACACGCTTGCGGCCACCATCAATGACTTCCTCAAGACCTGACCGCTCCGCAAGCCCTACGACCTTTTTTTTCAGGTTTTGCTTCAGCGGCCCCCCCGAGAGGCCGAAGTCATCTCTTGCCGGGCCTGGGCCACGTTGGACTCCAGGGCAACCCGACATGTTCGCAGTGACGGTTTGGGCCTCAGGCCCGAGGCAGGCAAGACATGACACGCAAGCAGTGGCTGGAGTTCTTCGCGCAGCGGATGGGGACCTGGGATAGCGTCTTCGCTCAGATCGGCGTGACGCAGCAAGAAGTCGATGCCCTGATCGCCAAGGTTGAGAAGGCACAGAGCTCGCTCGCCGCGGCCGACAAACTGCGGCTGGAGAGCAAGGCCGCGACGCAGAAGTTCTACACCGACGCCGACGAGGCGCACGACGACGGCCAGGAGCTGATCAACAAGATCCGCAACTTCGCCGCCACCACCAACAACCCGTCGGTCTTTCAAATCGCCATGATCGATCCGCCCTCGCCCCCAACCCCGCTGGGCGCCCCCGGAAAGCCAGAGAACCTGGTCGCGAGCATCAACGAGCTGGGCTACATCACGCTCAACTGGAAGAGCACGAACTCGGCCCCCAGCACCGGCGCGTTCTTCAGCGTGTCGCGGGCCCTCAACGGCGGCACCAACTACACCATCGTGGGCGCGGTGCCCACCCGCGAGTTCGTGGACACCACCATCCCCGCGGGCACCGGCCAGGTGAACTACGTCATCCAGGGCCGCCGCGGCCAGTACCTCAGCGAGCCGACGACCTACACCGTCCGCTTCGGCGTCGCGGGCGGGGGCAACTTCGCCATCGTCACGCAGGGTGAGGTGACCAGCGGCGTGGGGGGCAAGCTGGCGGCGTAAGCCCACAAGGCAGGTTTGAAACACAGAGCACACAGAGGGCACAGAGAAAGGCCTTGTGTGGAAGAAAGCCAGAGGCCCGGCGCGTGGTGCGTCGGGCCTTTTTCGTTGATGGGATCGAGTGCTTCAACACCCTTTCCCTGCCTTCCCCTGTGCGCTTCTGTGTGCTCTGTGGTTCGAGTCCCTCTTCCGGGTATCCTGCGGGCGTGCCAGGGCGAGTGACATCTCGGCGGGCGGTGCTGGCGGGCATGGCCGCGCTGGGGGCTGCCGCTGTGCTGTGGCCGTACACCCCCAAGTCGCGGCGGCGCGTGCCCCGTGGGGGGCGCGGGCGGGTGGAACTCACGTACTGGGAGAAGTGGACGGGGCTGGAGGGATTGGCACTCCAGCGGCTAGTGGACCGGTTCAACGCCTCGCAGGAGCGGGTGTGGGTGCACCTCATCCCGGTTGGGGACATCGACGCCAAGGCGATGGTGGCGATCGGGGGCGGCGACCCGCCGGACCTGGTGGGCTTGTACACGTACAACGTGCCGGGGTACGCCGAGGCGCGGGCGGTGATGCCGCTCGATGAGTTTGTGTCGCGCGGGGGACTTCAACGCGAAGGGCGCGAAGGGGAGCGAAGGCTCGAAGCGGGGACAGAAAGCGAACGCGGAGTTGGCGGAGGGGGGAGCGGAGGGCGCGGAGAGGGGGATGGGGTTGCGGACGCGGAGTACGCGCCGGGAGTGCGTGAGCTGCTGTGGCACGAGGGGAGGCAGTGGGCGGGGGTGAACACCTGCTACACGCTGGGGCTGTACTACAACAGGGCGATGCTGCGGGAGGTTGGGGCGGACGCCCCCACCACTGTTGCGGAGCTGGATGCGATCGCGGACGAGCTGACGACGCAGGACGCGCAGGGGCGGATCACCCGCGCGGGATTCTTGCAGAACCTGCCGGGGTGGTGGCCCTACCTGTGGCCGGCGATGTTCGGGGGTGCGCTGTTTGATGCGGGCAGGAACGCCGCGACGGTTGATTCGCCGGCGTGCGTGGAGGCGTTCGAGTGGATCGCGGCCACCGCGCGCCGGCGGCACGGCGTGGCCGCCACGCGCGCCTTCGCCGCGGCCTTCGGCCGCAGCATGCACTCGGCCCAAGACCCCTTCATCTCCGGTCGGCTCGCGATGATCGTGCAGGGGCCGTGGCTGGCGAACTTCATCGCGGCGCTGAACCCCGCGCTGGAGTTCGGGGTGGTGCCGCTGCCGGTGTCCGGTGCGTTGCGTGCGAGCGGGCGGGTCGACGACGCGAACCCCGTGGGGCTGCTCGAGGCCGACGTGCTCATGATCCCGCGCGGGTGCCCACACCCTGAGGAGGCGTACGAGTTCCTGCGCTTCCACCAGCAGCAGCGGGAGCAGGAGCAACTGGCCTTGGACCACTTCAAGCCGTCACCCTTCGCGGCGCCGTCGCCGGAGTTCCTGGCGCGGCACGGGCACCCGGGGATCCGCGTGCACAACGCGATCGTCGGGAGCCGCAACGCGATGGTCTTGCCGCGGACGCGGGTGTGGAAGCAGTACTCCGACCTCACCACGGCCGCGTTCGACGCGGTGTGGGGCGGGGCGGATGTGAAGCAGACACTGGCCGGGCTGAATGAGCGGGCGCAGCAGCTCATTGACTCGGCGGAGGAGAGGAGGCGGCAGCGGCAGAGCGGCCGCCGCGGGGAGTCCAACGAGATGAAGACATCTCGGTGGCACGGGGGGCTGGCGTAAGTGCGCGAGTCACGCCGCAACCTGCTGGCCGGGCTGCTGTGGGTGTCGCCGTGGCTGGTCGGCGTCGCCGCGTTCCTGCTCGCGCCGCTGGCGATCACGGCGTACGTCTCGTTCACGGACTACTCGCTGCTCGAAGAGCCGGTGTGGGTCGGTGCCGCCAACTACCGCGAGATGGCGGGCGACCCGGTGTTCTGGAAGGCGGTGCGGAACACGGGCCTGTACGCCCTGTCATTCCTCGTGCTCGGGACGGTCGTGTCGGTGCTCATCGCGGTGCTGCTGGAGCAGCCGCTGCGCGGGCGCGGGCTTGTGCGGGCGATCGTGTTCCTGCCGACGCTCATCCCGGTGGTGTCGGCGAGCATCGGGTGGATGTGGCTGTTCAACGCCCAGCACGGGCTGCTCAACGCCGTGCTCGGGCGGGTCGGTCTGCCCACGCCGGACTGGCTGGGGAACCCCACCTTCGCGATGCCCAGCCTCATCCTGATGAGCCTGTGGGTGGTGGGGTCGTACGTCGTGATCTGCACCGCGGCCCTGCGGGACGTGCCCGCGGCGCTGTACGAGGCCGCGGACCTGGATGGCATGGGCGCGCTCGCGCGGTTCCGCCACGTGACGCTGCCGATGATCTCGCCCGCGATCCTGTTCAACGCGGTGATGAGCATCATCTGGGGCTTGCAGGTGTTCGCGGTGCCGCTGATCATGACCAAGGGGGGGCCCAACAACGCCACGGTGGTGTTCTCGATGTACGTGTACAGCAACGCGTTCGCGTACGGGCGGATGGGGTACGCCAGTGCTCTGGCGTGGGTGCAGCTGCTGGCGACGCTGGCATTGACGGGCGTGGCCCTGATGATCGCGCGGCGGTTCGTGCACTACCGGGGGGCGTGAGCGGCGATGGCTTCTTCGATGGACAAGCCCGCTACCGGTCGTGCCAAGCACAGCCGCCTCGCGCGCCCGGTGCTGTACGTGCTGCTGGCGTTCGTCGGCGGGCTGTACGCGCTGCCGCTGGTGTGGATGGCGTCCACCTCCATCAAGCCCGAGCGCGAGGCGCTGTCGGACTCTGTCGGTCTGCTGCCGGAGCTGCCCCCCGCCCCCACTGCTGCTGGCGCTGGCGATGAGATCTCGTACGCGGCACGCCTGGCGGAGCAGGTGGCGGCCAACTACACGGCCGTGATCGATGCGCCCAACGCGGACTTCCAGCTCTACATCCGCAACTCGCTGATCGTGGCGGCGCTGAGCGTCGCGGGCATGACCATCTCGAGCGCGGTGATCGCCTACGGGTTCTCGCGCATCCGCTGGAAGGGTCGGGACACGCTCTTCCTGGGGGTTCTCGCGACGATGATGATCCCTTTCACGGTGATCATGGCCCCGCAGTTCCTGCTCTTCAAGCACCTGGGCTGGATCGGGTCGTGGATGCCGCTGTGGGTGCCGTGCTGGTTCGGGGGCGGGTTCAGCATCTTCCTGCTGCGGCAGTTCTACATGGGGATCCCGCGCGAGCTGGACGAGGCCGCGCGGCTGGACGGCTGCGGGCACTTGGGCACGTTCTGGCACGTGATCCTGCCCCTCGCTCGCCCCGCGCTGGTGGTCGTCGCCCTGCTGCAGTTCATCGCGACGTGGAACGACTTCACGGGTCCGCTGGTGTTCATCAACCACCCGTCGCAGTACACGGCTGGATTAGGGCTGCAGATGTACCAGACGGCGCACGGCGGCACGCCCTGGAACCTCATCATGGCGGCCAGCGTGATCGTCATCGCGCCGGTGATGGTGGTCTTCCTGCTCGCGCAGCGGTCGCTCATCGAGGGGGTGGCGACGCAGGGTCTGAAAGACTGATAGAGCCGATCGCGCAAGCGATCGGAACATCCTAATCAACGTCGACTTAGCACGGGAAGTGCTACCGAGTCCTACTCGATCACTCTCGATTGCTTGCGCAATCGGCTCTTTGGGGCACTACGCGCTCAGCACGGATTCCCGCCCAGCACTCGGAAGAATGCCTCGATGTCCTGATCCGTGCCCGCGTCGCCGTCGCTGTTGTAGTCCGACGGACCGCACGCGGGGCAGCAGGTGCCGCCGATGCACGCGAAGAACGCCTCGATGTCCTGGTCCGTGCCGTGGTCGCCGTCACCGTTGTAGTCGCTGGAGCAGGGCGGCTGCCCGGGGTAGCCCATGAGGACGAACGGCAGCTCCACGTTGACATCCGCGGCGCTGGCGGGTTTGCCCGCATCGAGCGCGTCCGCCCAGCCGCTCGGGCCGAACTGGCGGGCGTTCGCGCCCGCGACGGTCCGCAGCCCGGCCTTGGTCACCGTGGGCGCGAAGACCTCAAGGGCGGTGTTCGCCGGGACGATCTGCCAGTCCAGCCAGTAGGTGCCCGGCTGAAGCTGCACCAGCGCCGTCGACACGTTCAGCTCCCAGATCGGCTTCGAGGTGTCGGGCGCCATCGGCGCCGGCGCGGCCGCGGAGTTGAACACGCGGTACAGGTTGGTCGCGGAAACAGACGCCAAGCGGTTGGTGGACGTGTCGCCCCACACAACCGTGCTGCCAGCGTCGCCCGGACGGCCGGTCCAGATGCGGAGCGTGACCGACGCGAACGGGTTGGCGGCCGCGCCCGGCTGGTACGCGTAGAGCTTCACATGATCGATGTGCCACGCCGCGGGAATTGTGAAGTTGTCCGCGAGGCGGAAGGCGCCGCCGCTGCCGGCCCCATGCACCGCCAACCCGCCCGTGGCGTTCGCCGCGCCCGCGTCGCTCTGCAGCTCGCTCCAGAGCGTGCCCGCAGGAGCGGTCGCGCCGTTCGCGGCCGTCGCGCCCGTCGACAACGGCGCGACGCTGGGGTCCGCGCTCTGGTTGCTCAGCAAAGCGTTCTGAGCCGAGGCGGAACCGGCAACCGCGGCCAGGAAGGCGGCGGCGAGCACTGCATGCGGGCGGTTCATCGTCATGGTTGCGTCCTCGCGCGAACAGGTGACTCAGAGGGTGACGCCGCGGAAGGTCGGCGTGTAGCCGGGGAACAGGTTGGGGAGATCGTCGTTGCCCAGGCGGTTGACGGCGATCTCGGCGACGATGTCGCGGTAATCAGTCGTCACCTGAAGATCGATGCCCTGGTACAGCTGGCTGGCGTTGAGGCCGGGCCACTGCGTGAGCACGCGCCCGCCGTGGATCGCGTTGCCCATCACGATCATCACGTTGCCGTGCCCGTGGTCGGTGCCGGTGCCGGTCTGCGCGGCACGCCGTCCGAACTCGGACATGCACACGAGGGAGTAGGTCGGCGCGGTGAGGGCCGTCATGTCGGTGTTGAACGCGGCCAGTGCGGTCGCGAGCGTGGTCATCAGGTTGTGCATGGCGCCGGGGGTTGTGCCGCTTGGCACCGTGCCCTGGTTCTCGTGCGTGTCCCAGCCGCCCAGGTCAATGGCGATCGCCTCGACGCCCACCTGGGCCTTGATGAGGGCCGCGGTGGACTTCATGGCGGTGCCGAAGCTGCCGGTGGGGTAGGCGGCGCCGCCCGCGGGCTGGTAGGTCGCGAAGTTGATGGTGTTGAGCAGGTCGATGGTGCTGAGGGTGTTGAGCCCCACGCTGCGGAGCGGGTCGCTGGTGTCGGAGTACATGCCCTGGATGGGCACGGTGCGCGCGGCGACGGTGGACGAAGAACCAGTCAGGCCGAACGTGTCGAGGTTGGGGATCGGAAGCGTGAGCGGCCCGCCCACCAGTGCGCGGGGAAGGGCGGTGGAGATGCTCAGGGCCCGCAGCAGCGACCCTGGTGTGGCCGGGGCCGTGGCGGCCAGGTGCCGACCCAGCCAGCCGGTGACGAGGCTCACGTCGCGCGGCTTGCCCACCTCCATGAACCGCTGAGCGTCAAAGTGCGACCGCGAAGGGTCTGTGGAGCCCGACGCGTGCACGAAGAGCAGCTGCCCGGCCTGGAACGCGGGCAGCAGCGCGGTCATGCCCGGCGGCAGGCCGAAGCCGGTGGGCCCGTTGGGCCCGGCAACCGAGACGCCAAGGTCGGTGCAGCGGTACGTGGCGGTGCTGTCGGGCTGCGGCACGGCGATCGTCGGCCGCATGGCGTAGTAGTTCGCCTCGCTGAAGGGCACGCACATCGAGAGCCCGTCGGCGGCCCCGCGCAGGAAGATCGAGATCATCACGTCGCGCTGGGTGGACCGGTAGTCCTTCGCCATCGCGACGCGCGGCAGCCATGCCGGGGCGGCCATCGCGGCAATGCTGATCGCGCCGGCGGTGCCCCCCACTGCCCCCAGGAACCCGCGCCGGCTCAACTCGCGGTACTCCTGGCACCCGCAACTCCCGCTGGACATCGTCTCGTCGTGTGACATCGGAGTGCTCCTTGGGGGCTAGTACCACTGGAAGCTGGGGGCCGCGATCGCCACGCCGAGCACTTCTTTGGTCTTGGTCGAGCTGATGGTGCCGGCGCCGAGGTAGGTGTTGAGGCGGGCCTTCTCGCTGGCGGGCATCTCGCCCGCGAACAGCTCGGCCTCGATCTTGTTGAGCATGGGGCCGGCGGTGGTCAGTCCGCTGAAGAACGCCGGGTAGTCGACGGTGCATCCTGAGATGTTGGCGTTGAGCAGCGAGGCCCCGAAGTTCCACCGCGGCAGGATCAGACCCTGCCAGTACATCGCGGTGTCGGGGTACCCATCGGGGGTTTCCCAGTAAAACGGGCGGTGGCCGCACGAGGTCAGCTGCCCACGCAGACCGCTCGTCGCGGTCACGTTCGAGGGCAGGGCCCGCAGCGCGGAAACCATCAGGTGGAACGGCCGTTTGTACTTGGGCGGCGCCGAGGCCAGGTTGTTGGGCTTGAGGATCTCGCGGATCATCGACTTGATGTCGCCGCCCGTGGATGTGTAGACGGCTGCCACCCGGTCGACGAGCGACGGGCTGGGGTCTTCGCGGAGCAGCCAACGGGCCATCTTGAGCGAGATGTAGCGGGCGGTGCTGGGGTGGGCGATGAGGGCATTGAGCACGCGGTCGCCGTCGGTCTGCCCGCCGCCCGCGGCGATGTTCAGCTGGTAAGGCGTCCCGGCGAAGATGGTCTTGGCGCCGTTGTAGTGGCGCGTGCTGCTGTAGCGGAAGGCGCCGCGCGTCGGGGACGTCGCAACCGAGTCGTACCCCCAGCCGCTGAAGCAGCGCGACACATCGAGCACGTCCGCCTGGGTGTAGCCGTTGTCCGCCCCCATGGTGTGCAGCTCGAGGATCTCGCGCCCGTAGTTCTCGTTGACGTTTGTAGCGGTGCTCAGGTAGTTATCGAGGTACGTCAGCATCGCCGGGCTGTGGGCGCTGGCCCGCAGCAGGTCGCCGAAGTTGCCCAGCGCGTGCACACGGATCACGTTGCGGTCGTCCATGCTCTTGAGCATGTTCGCCGGCTCGCTGTTGATCGCAATGTTGAAGTGGTCGGTCCAGAACTCGACCATGCGCTGGTAGAGCTGCCGCTGGCTGAAGATCGCCCGCAGGATGGTCGCCTCGGTCAGCTCGTTGCTGAGCAGCGTGGCCCCGCCGGTCTGGGTGTACTGCTCCTGCTGGGTCATCGTCAGCGTGGCGAGCGAGGACAGCCGCGCCTCGCACGCCGAGTCATCGATGGCGGTGTAGTTAAGCTGATAGTCGAGGTAGCCGTGGTACCCCAGCTGCGCGGCCAGGGCGAGCTCAGAGGCCGTTGGCCCGTAGGTCACGCGACGCACCAGCTTGGTGAGAAGGCTCCCGGGATCGACGTCGGCCGAGGCTTCCACCGGCGGCTGTGCGAGGACCGTGCGGGCGGCGCCCCATACCGCTGCGAAGGCCCCGGCTCCCGAGATCAGGCCGCGACGCGAGAGCGGGCGCGAAGGGGTGGACAAAGAGGGAGAGTCTGCTGTCACGTCACACCCCTTCTGCTGAGGGCCGCGCGAACGCCCCGGGCGAGCGGGGCCAAGGGCCAGCATACCGGGAAACCGAGGACCAAGCGCCCATTTTCACACGGTTGGGATGGATTAGGGCTTTCTGCCCCGGCGACGGAGCACCAGCGCCCCGACGCCGATGATCGAGAGCGTGCCAGGCGTCGGCACGATGTACGAGACGCTCAGCGAGGGACGCAGCGCAGGGTCCGGGTGCTCGCGGCTGTCGAAGCGCTTGGCGGTGGCGGTCACGCCGGGGGACTCATCGCCCAGAATCATCCAGCCGAAGTTGCTCGGAGAGTCCTCGAGCCACGACTGCACATCCGCAATCAGCTCCGGCGAAGACCACTGGTAGAACCCGATCCCCGCAACGATCGACATTGCGCTCGGCGGCTCCTCGAAGTCGCCGCCGAAGCTGGTCCACGCGGTGCGTGTGTGGAACGCGTGCGTCCAGGTAGCGTCGCCATCCTCTGCAGGGGCCCCACCGCCCTCCTCGCCCGGTGCATCGGAGCCCGCCTCGCCCCAGTTGCGCGACATCGCGTGCAGGCCCACCGGCGTGCCGGTGGACACCGTTCGCGACATGTGCATGGTGAGGATAACGTCGGTGATCACCGCATCCGCGGGGATGCTCGACAGGTCGAACGAGATCATCGCCCGCCGCTTGATGCTCATGGCAGTGACGCCGGTGAACAGGTACTGGCCCGCGCCATTGCTGATGCCGCCGAGGTCCGCCTCGAAAATAGAGGTGTCGCGCAAGGGCTCGAGCATGACCGAGGTCTGGGCGACGCCGGTGCTCGCGAGCAGGCCAATACAGGACACAACGGGGATGAGCCGCATCACCCCTGAACAGAACCGCTGATCGCGGGCGGGGCAACCAAAGTCCGAGATTGATGCTGTCGGCGACGCCCAGGCGCGCGGTAGCATTCTGCCCTCACCCCCGGAGAGACCCATGGCCCTGCTGATCAGGAACGGGCGCATCATCACCGCCACCGACGACTACACGGCGGACATCTACTGCGAGGCCGACACCATCACCCGCATTGAGCGGTCGATCGACCCGAGGTCGACCCCGGGGGCCGAGGTCATCGACGCCGCGGGCAAGTACGTCTTCCCTGGGTTCATCGACCCGCACGTGCACGTGTACCTGCCCTTCATGGGCACGTACGCAAAGGACACGTGGGAGACCGCCGGGCGCGCGGCCATCGTCGGCGGCACCACCACGCTGATCGAGATGATCTGCCCAGGCAAGGCCGACGAGCCCATGGTTGCGTTCGAGACGTGGCTGAGCAAGGTCCAGGGCGTCGCGCCCTGCGACTACACCTTCCATATGGGCGTCACCCGCTACGACGACCTTGCTGAGAAGCAGCTGCGCGAGATCGTCCGCCGCGGCGTGACCTCGTTTAAGGTGTTCCTCGCGTACAAGGGCGCCCTCGGGGTCGATGACCGCGAGCTGTACCACACCCTCAAGCTCGCCAGCGAGCTAGGCGTCGTCGTCACCGCACACTGCGAGAACGAGACCATCGTGGCCGAGCGGCAGGCCGAGCTGCTCGCCGAGGGCCACACGGCCCCCCACTTCCACGAGCCCTCGCGCCCGGTGCGCGTGGAGGCCGAGGGCGTGCACCACCTGATGACCTTCGCCGAGCTGACGGGCGCGCGCGTGTACGTCGTGCACACCTCCTGCGTCGAGGCTGTCGAGGAGGCCCAGCGCGCCGTCGCCCGCGGCGTCCGCGCCAACATCGAGGTCGTTCTGCCGCACCTGGTGCTCGACCGCTCGTACACCATGCGCGACGGCTTCGAGGGGGCGAAGTACGTCATGTCACCACCCCTGCGCGATCAGTCCCAGCTCTCGCCCATGTGGGGTCACCTTCGTTCCCGGACCATTTCGACGGTCGCCACCGACCACGCGCCCTTCGACTTCGAGACCCAGAAGACGATGGGACGGGACGCGTTCACGAAGATTCCCAACGGCATCCCCTCGGTTGAGGACCGCGTGAACCTGCTCTACACGCACGGCGTGTGCACCGGCCGTATCGACCTGCACACGTTTGTTGAAGCCGCCAGCACCCAGGCGGCCCGCCTGTTCAATCTGGAGGGCAAGGGCACAATCGCAGTGGGAGCGGATGCGGACCTGGTCGTCTACGACCCCGGCTACCGCGGCACGATCTCTGCCAAGACCCACCACATGGCGACCGACTACAGCGCGTTCGAAGGGTGGGAGATCAAGGGCCGCCCCAGCGTCGTAACGGTCCGCGGATCGGTCATGGCCCGCGACGGCAAGTTCGTCGGCCGCCTGGGGCACGGGCGGATGGTGCCGCGCCACACCGACGAGGCTTAGCGCCGCTCATCGTCCGGGGGACGGGGCGCGATCGGCTCGAGCGACGAGACAATCGCTCGCGTCCGCAGGTTGTCGCCGCTGTGCGGGGTGAACACAAACGCACGCGGGTGGCCGCCCGCGCCCTCGACCGCCGGCGCGATCCACAGCACCGCGTCCACGCCCGAGCCCTCGCTCGCGAACCAGTCGCGGAACCGCTCCGGAGCCTGACTGGAGTCCACCGGGACCTGCTCGCTGTCGAGCACCAGCCGCGCCTTAGCCGCGGCGTCAACCTCCCCGCTCCGCTCCTCGGGGTTGGGCACCTCGCCCATTGGCGTCACGCCCGTGTGCAGCATCGAGGCGACGAGGTCCTCGATCGACTCCGACACCTCCGGCGTCCACGGCCGGCGGATGTCATTAATCATCAGCACGCGCAGCCCCATCGGAACTGACAGCTTCTCCGCGGGAATGAACTCATCGCGCTCCACCTCCACGCCATTGACAAACACGCCAGTGGGCGCCGGCTGCTCAACCTGCGCACTCCCGCCACCGCGGTTGGCCATCGAAATCACGAACGCGACGCCCACCAGGAACACCGCCACAGCACCCAGCACACCCTTCATGCCCGACGAGCGCAGTTCGCCCGCCGCGCCTGTTCGTGTGTGGGCCCGCTGGCGCGCGGCCTCCATGCGCGCGCGGGCAGATGCCAACTGCTCGCGCGCCGGCTTCCGCGGACCTGCCGGCGGCACCCACGGGCGGCCCGGGTTCTCGGGTGCGTGCCGCGCGCGGCCAAGCCCCGCCTGCACACCAGCCCACGCGCTGCCGACGACCCGTCGCGCCTCGCGTACGGACTTCTCCGCAATCTCGCCGGCCCGGACCGCGACATCCGAAGGCGGCTGCCCGTACACCGGCTCGTGCGCGCGCGGAGCGGCCGCGGGGTCTACCTCCGCCCGCCCGCTCCACCAGTTCACCATCCGCAGGCGCGGAGCGCGACGCACGACCTCCGCAGCAGCCCCCGCGAGGCCGGCGGCGCCTGCCATCGCCGCTGCCCCGAGCGGAGCGCCCACTGCCGCCGCACCCGCGATCGGCGCGGCCGCCGCTGCGGGGGCAACGCCCGCGGCCGCCATTCCTGCCGCCGCCACCGCCCCCACACCCGCGACCACCGCGGCCGCGGGCGTCGCAACCGGTGTTGGGCTCCCCGACATGCTGGGCAGATCCACCGGCTTCACCTCAAACGGATCGGCAGCCCGCACAACCGCGCGAAGATCCGCCAGCATCATCTCGGCCGAGGTGTACCGCTTGTCGTAATCCGTCATGGCCCGCCGGATGATCCACTTCACCGCGTCCGGGCAGCGCTTCGAAACGGCCGAGAGCACGCCGTGCGCGGGGAATGAGTCCTCCAGCATCGAGTACACCACGGCCCCCGCGGCGTAGATGTCGAACCGGGTGCCGTCAACTTCGTGCACCTTCACGCCCTTGAGGGCCTGCCGCACGAGCTCGGGATCGCGGAAGTACTCGGTACCGTGGGTGGTCAGCGTCATCGCCGATCGCAGCGATGACACCAGCCCGAAGTCCACCAGGTGCGCCCGCGGGTTGGGCCCGGCATCCACGATGATGTTGTCGGGCTTGACATCCTTGTGCCAGAGGCCGCCGCGGTGGTACTCCGAGAGCGTCTCCATCAGGTCGCACGCATAGCCGATCGCGAGCCGCAGCTGCGGCTCGGCTAGCCCTTCGGGCGGGCTCGCGGCGTGCAGCCGGCGCGTCACCATGCTCAGCGACTCGCCGGGCACGTACCGCATCACGTAGTAGAAGCGGTGCTGGCTCAGCTCGTGGTCGAGAATCAGGCCCATCCGCTTGGCGGCGTCCAGGGAGCGGCTCTCACGGACGATCTGCGGCAGGCTGCTGCCGTCGGAGAGCGAGAACGACTTGATCACCACCTGGGCCACATCGTGCAGCCCCTCGCGCACGAACGCCGCCCGCTTCTCCGGCTCGGGCGTTGCGATGTACAGCTTCGCCCCCGACCCGCCACCCGCGAGGGTGCCCACGATGCGATATCCATCGAACTGGCCTGTGCGCGGCGCGGCTGCGCCACCGCCAGCCGCGGTGCCCTCGGTCCCGGGCACCGCCCGCACAACCTCCGGCAGCCGCCGCTCGATGCCCTCCGTCAGCCCGCCCAGCCCGAACAGCCGCACGGGATTGCCCACAATCAACCTGTACACGCACGCGCCCGCCTGCCCCAGCTCACCCTGGAACGCCCGACCGAAGTGACGCGCGGCCGACCACTTCCCGATGAGCACGCTCCCCACCACCGCCGGCACATAGAGCACCGCCAGCAGCACGGCCCCGACAAAGCGGAACACATCGCCGATTTCGCTGGTGATAAAGGTGAACAGCCGCGACAGCACCCAGCCCACGCCCTTGAAGAAGGGGATGAGCAGCATGACGAACACGACCGCCCCGACCGTGACGGCCGCGAGCACGCCGAGCACCATCAGCAACGTGGATCCCATCGCCAACCTCCGACCGCGGGCGAGGCGGTCCTTCCCGCCCCGCTACGCCAGGCGCTGGGCCTGGTCCTGCCGGCGCAGCTCCATCTGGCGGTGGTAGATCTCCGAAATGGCCTCGTCGAAGAGGACATCGTCGGAGGGGGCAGGATCGTTCTTGGGGGACAGGACAAGGCCGTTTCGCGCCGCCTCGTCCATCTCCTCGCGGGTGAAGCTGTAAATCGCGATCACCTCGCCCAGCCGCTGCCGGAGCATGTCGCGCACGCGGGCCAGCCGGCGGCTGACGGTGGGCTCGCTGATGCCCAGCGACGCCGCGACCTCCTTGCCGGGTTTGTTCTCCAACACCCGCATGGAGTAGATGGAGAAGTCGGTGAAGTCGGCTTCCTTCTCCACCAGCCGGATCGCCGCCTCCACTTTGCTGCGGAACACCGCGGCCTCGTACTGCTCATCCACCGACTGCCCGGCGCACGCGGCCATCCAGCTCTCGTCGAGCTCGGTTGCCTTCCTGTTGCCGCCGCGCTTCTGGGCGAGACGACGGTCGAGCTCGTCCCCCAGGACGTGCTTAGCGATCGCCAGGAGCCAGGTCGAGAACCTCGCCCCGCGCGCAGGGTCGTAGCGGTCGATGGACTCGCTGAGGGCCGCAAGTGTTTCTTGGGAAAGGTCGCGGACGGTTTCAGAACCGATCCGCCCTTTCCCCCACTTGGTCAGTTGGGCGCGGACTACCGGCCCGAACGTCTCCCAAAGCTCAAACCACGCGGCCTGGTCATTGGCCCGCAAGCGCCCGATAAAGCCTGTGGTCATGGGGGTGAGCATCGTCGATCCAAGGGTATCACACCCTTGCCCGACGCGTTCCCCGGTCCAGTCCGGAGCCTACTCCTCGCTGACGCGCTTCTTGAACTGGAACATGACCTTGTCACCAGCGGCCCCGACGATCTCAACCTCGCCGGTGCCCGCGTTGATGGCGGCGATCTTGTACCCATTCCCGACGGCGTCGCCCACGCGGCGCAGCTTGCCGTTGATCACCGCGACGGAACCCTTGTTCGTCGCCATGATGGAGGTGATCTGGAGCTCCGGCGGCGTCGCCTGCTGAGGTGTGGAGACGCGCACCGGAGGCTCATCGACCACGCGCGGCTTGACCTCCGGGTCTGGGACCTTTGGCTGCACCGGGGGCGGAGGCGCCCGGTTGAGCATCGGCGAAGGGCCGAAACCCCGCGAAGCCTCGGCGTTGAACTGGCTGACCAGCGCCACCGCATTGGCCGTCGGCGTGGTCTCGGGCGCAGGCTTGAAGGGCGTTACTGTGGGCGTCTCCTGCCCGAAAGCCGAGGACGGCGCACGCTTGAGCATCCGCACGCCCGCAACGCCCAGGAGCGGCATCACCGCCAATGCCGCGGCCACCAGCGGCCACGGGAGCTTGGTCGTTCCGACGGTCAGCGTCTCGAACCTCATGAGCCCTTCTCCTCGGAAACGTTCACGTGGGCCGTCTTGCGGGTGTCCACGTTGGGGATCTGCAGCTTCAGGTGCGTCGTTTCGATGACACCCGTCACGACGGGGTCCCGCGCGGTGCTGCCGACGGTCTGGGGCGAGAGGTGGAAGCTGCCGACCTTGGAGACACCAAGGTTCTGCTCGCACGCATCCACAAAGCGGCACACCGACTCGTACGTACCGCTCACCTCGATGCTGTAGCCGAACACTTCCGTGCCTTTGAGGGCCTTGCCGTTGACCGGCGCCTGGTTGGCCCCGCGACCCGTGCTCGGCTCGATGCGCGCGAGCTTCACCGAGTGCGTCTTGGCGAGGTCGTGCACCGCGTCGTACAGGCGCGTGGCGTTGCCGCTGAGCGCCGTAGCCTGGTTGGTGCGGCGACCCTTGGCGCTCAGGGCCTCGATCACCACTTCCAGCGGGGCCTCCGTGTCGATCATCTCATCAAACAGCGCGAGCTGCGCGTGGATCGCGCCCAGCTCAGCCTTGGTGTCGCGGAACCTCTGCTCCAGCGGTCGCACCGCCAGGTACCACCCGGCGCACACGCCCACGCACACCATGAAAGCGGCCATGAACTGGGGACGCCCGGGCGCCCCGTGCATACCAGCCTGTGATTCCTGCTTCTTCATGGCTGCTCCTCCACGCTGGCCAGGCCGGCCGGTTTCGCGTCCAGCACTCCGGCAAGACCCACGTCGGCCGTGATCCCCCGCAGCTGAACGCTCACGATGAACGTCTTCGCCTCGACACCCGAGATCTCTGAGGCGTGGGTCGACACGATCTTGACACCCGCCACCACCGGGCTCTTGGACAGGCGTGTGACGAACTCCGTGAGTGAGTCCTTCCCGTTCCCCGGGTAGGCCGTGCCGCTGAGCGTCAGGATGGGGCTGCGCTCCTTATCGGTGCCGTAGGTGCCGGCGATATGGTTGAGCTCGATGACATCGCCGCAATCACGCGAGACCAGTGCAAGCCCTGCGATCCACCGCGGCCGGTCGCCGATGGTGTCCTTGATGCTCTGCGTGGCGGCCGCGAGGTCGGTCGAGAGCTGCTGCGCACGCGCGACCTGCAGTTCGTGGGCCGACATCGCTTCGACCCGCTCCTGGAGGCTGTCGATCTGACGCCGGGTGCGTGACGTCTGCGCGTACGTCCAGCCCGCGTGCGCCAGCAGCGCCATCGCCGCGATCACGCCGCCGAGCCGCACGCCGGCGTAGAGGCGCCCGTTCATCCGGTTCACGAACTCAGTGGGCGAGACCACGCCCGTCACCGCCGCGTAGTGCCCGAAGCCACCGAGTTCTCCCGCATCCTGCGCGGGGACCTGGTCGCCGTGGTCCTCCAGGTGCACCTCGATGCCCGTATCGAACTGGGCTTCGAGGGCCTGCGCGAACCCCGGGACGCTCGCCCCGGGGCCGGCCAGTGTGATCTTGAGGCGGGCCTGCTCCGACTCAGGAACGCTGAACCGTAGAGTCTGGCGCGTCTCGATCGCGTACCGCTGGAACACCGGCTGCATGAGCGGGATCACGCCGTCCATGACGACGCCCGCCTCCGTCGGTGTGACCGGCACGCCCCGCTGCGGGACACCCGCCTGAAAGAGAGTTGCGTACGCCATCGGCTGCGAGATGCCGCGCCGGTCAGCGATCCTCGACCCGCGCATCACCGCGTCCGCCAGCATGTGGAATCCAAAGTCCAGCGAGCGTGCGAAGATCAGCCGCCCCTCGCTCCACCCCGCAAGCACCGTCGCGTGGTCCGCCACCCACAGCACCGCGTGCGTGCCGCTCGGGGGCAGTGAAGAAGCGACCCGCACCGCGTGCTTGAGGGCCGCCGCCTTCGCCGGGATGAAGTCACGAATAGTCAGGCCGGCACGCCGCACCCAGTTCGCAATGGCCTCGGTGTCTGCGGGCGCATCCGCCATGCCCAGAATGTGCACCTTGGGGTTCGCTGCCGACGCAGGGTCGGACTCAAGGGGGTGCAGCGACGTCGGCCACGGCTCGCCGTGGCTCGGCAGTGATTCATTCAGGGAAAACTGCGCCGCGCTGAATGCCGCGGCCCCGCGCACCGGCGGGCTGTACACCTCGGCCGTCGCCTTGCGGCTGTAGTACACCACCCGCGCGGCGGAGCGTCGGGCAACGCCCAGCTCCTTGATCGCGGTCGCAAGCTTGTCGTCCAAGCCGCTGAGCCCGTTCTCCCACGTCTGCTCCCAGGCAGTCGCGTCAAGCGGCAAGGCCACGACCTTCTGCAGGCGCCCGCCCTTGAGCGTCGCCACGCGCAGGCACGTGGGGGAAAGTCCGATCAGAATCTGGTCTCGTCCGAACACGGGGACCCCTTTGCAAGAGTGACTGGACCTTGCTCTGCATCGGCCGGGCGTGAGCGCGACTTTGGTGAAATCCGGCGGGTCAGGGCGCCGAAAGGGTGATCTTCAGGCGGCGAGTGGTCGTGCCGTCGGCCCCGCGGACCACGGCGTCTCCCGGCGAGTTGGCGGCGGGTAGCGACACGTACGTCACGGTCGCCTGCCCCATCGTCAACGTGGAGTTGACCGCCGGTAGAGCGAGCCCCTGGTTGTTGCACTTGATGATGATCCGCCCCCCGCTCTCGGCGGCGTAAAACGCCCGAGCGGTCTCCGCCCGCAGCGCTCCAGTTTGCGCCTCGGTGCCCGAGGCGTTCACGCTGCCGATCACCGCCAGATTGATCGCCGCGAGCATGATCACCACCGCGGCGATGCCGCATCCCCTCCGCAGCCGCTTGCGTTTCACGCTCATCATGGGTCCACCACCCTCACTCTGGCGAACGCGGAAGACCGCAGCTCGAACCCGTTGCAAACAATCGTGATGTTGTACCGCTGGGTCGTGCTCGGCGTCGCGCTCGTGCTGGTGACGCCGTCGCTGGCCAGGTACTCCACCACGAAGCTGCTCACCTGGTCGCACAGTGGCGAGAGCGTCCCGTCCGTCGCCCGCTCGTACAGCGTGGTCCCTGTGAGCTCGATGCCCTTGCCCGACCCGAACCGCACCTGCGAGGGCGACGCGATGCTCAGGTCCAGTGTGCCGCGAACAGCACCCTCGGGAGAGTCCCGCAACGTCCGCACCACACGCTCCATCGCGTACGCAGCCTTCTCCGCCGTGCGCCGCACATTCGCGGCCTGCACGTAGGCATCGCCCGCGGTGAACACGATCGGCACCACGCTGGCGCTGATGATCCCCAGGATCAGCACCGTCATCGTGACCTCTACCAGCGTGAAGGCCCGCCGCACCAGGTTGGAACGAGCGTGCCTCATAGCGACGTCACCATGGATTGCAGGGACAGGGTCCGGGCCGAGCCGTCGGAACCAGTGAATGTTACGGTGACGGTCACGCTGCGGAAGAGGTCCTGAGAGGTCACCCCCGTCGCGGCGCCCGACTTGTCCACCAGTCCGCCGATCGTCACGCCGTAGTTGATCCCCATGCCCGTGTACAGGCTCGTGATGGACGAGAGCCGCGCCACCAGCCCCGTCGTCGCTGTGTTGAGGTACGTCGCCGAGTTCGCCAGGGCGGAAAAGCCCAGCCCCGCGCTCTTGCTCGAGACATCCGCCAGCACCTGCTCCATTACCAGCGTCCCCAGCGCCGTCGCCCTCGTCGTGTTCACGCTGTCGGCCCGCCGCTGGTTGGCCTCACCCAGCCAGATGAGCGTGGTCGGCAGCGAGATCGACAGCGCCAGCACAACGACCACCGCCTCAATGAGCGTGAAGCCACGCCGCGATGTTCCACGCATGTGTCTCATCGCACCACCATCCCCGTGCCCTTGCGCACCGTGATGGTCGACCCGCCCGCGAACCCGATCAGCGCGTCGTTGGTCCACCCGCCAATAAGCGCCCCGGCCGCGGTCCGCAGCTCGGGCGTCCCATCGAAACCGAACCACAGGACCTGCGCCCCGCCGGTGCCCGCACCCCCGGTAAAGGAGGTGATGTCGGCCGCGGGGTACGTCTTGCCCAGGTACATGACCGGATCTGGCTGCCCATCGATCATGTTCATCACCGCCGGGGCCGCGCCAAAGGACGCGATCGTGTAGTACTGCACCGTATCGGCCGAAGGGTCAATCCGCACACCCACCGGGTGGCCCTCGGACACTGCCAGCGACCGCGCCGAAATCAGCCGGCGCTCAACCTCCTCCGCCGCGGCGGCCTGACGCGTCCCCGTCAAGCTGTTCCACGCAGGCACGACCGTCACCGACACCACCGCGATGACAACGATGACCACCCCCATCTCCAGGAGCGTAAACCCGCGGCGTTGACGTCGTGCGCTACGCATGATCTTCGTGCCCGTTCCGAGTCCTTAGAGCTGGTTGGCCGTCTTGAACCCGCCCGCGCCATTCGAGACGGTGGTCGCGGTCGAGCTGTTGCAGTAGAAAATCGCCGTGGGCGGGCTGGCCGCGTTGTCCACGTAATAGTTCCACCCCACCGTCGTGCCGTTCACCACCGTACGGGCCGCGGCCTGCGCCTGCGTCACCGCCTGCACATTCGACAGCCCGTTGTACGGGTTCTTAGGCATGGCGGTCTGGAGCACGGTGCCAAGGGTGTTCAGCTCCGTCAGCGTCGGGAAGGGCGAGGTGCCCGAGAGCATCGCCTTGCTGCGGAAGGCCGCGATCCCCGAGCGCACGCCACCGAGCGCACCCTCGGTCGCCCCGCTCTTGGCATCATCGGTCACGCCGCCGAACCGCGGCACCACCACCGCCGCGAGGACGCCCACGATCAGCACCACCACCATGATCTCCAGCATGGAGAACGCGCGTCGCAGGCCGAACGGTCGTGTGCTCATCGGTACGGTGCTCATACTGCTCCCCATCGGTAACTTCCCGCCTCGGGGCCACCCGGGCGTGCCCGAACGCCCGCGCCCACTGCGGCCTGTGCCGCCGGTATCACTTCTGCAGCCGCACCATGCCCCACATCGGCAGGAACACCGAGAGCGCGACGAGCAGCACGATGCCCGCCATCGCCACCGTCATGATGGGCTCGATGATGGTGTTGACGTTCTTGGTGAGGTGCGAGGACTCGCGGTCGTAATACCGCGCCACCACGTCGCACGAGCGGGCCAGGTCCGCCGAGTCCTTGCCGGCGCCGATCATGCGGCGGGCAAAGCTGGGCAGGTAGCGGGTGCCGCGCAGCACATCCGTAATAGCGTGCCCCTGGCGGAGCTGGTCCACCATCGCGTTGCAGTCGTTGATGAACACCGGCCGGCCAGTCGCCCGGGCGCCCATCTGCAGCGCCTCGATCATGTCCAGGCCCGACTGCATGCCGATGCCCAGCACGCGGGCGAAGCGCCCGGCCGTCACCGCCAGGATGATCTTCCGGACATAGGGAATGTGCAGCAGCAGGTTCTCGAGCTTGAGCCGCCCCGCCGGGTTCTTCCACATGAGCACAATCGTCGTGAAGAAGCCGATGATCGCGCCCAGGTACGCCCACCAGTAAGCCCGCACCGAGTCGCCCAGCGCCTGCACCACCCGCGTGGTGATCGGCAGGGCCGCGCCCTGGCTCTCGAAGATCGCGCCGAACTTGGGCACCACGAACACGATGATGACCGTCACCGCCAGGAACACCACGCTCAGCACGATGGCCGGGTAGGTCATCGCCCGCTTGAGCTGCTGGCTGGTCTCCATCTGCTTCTCCAGCAGCTCGGCGAGGTGGTTCATCACCTCCACCATGCTGCCGGACTTCTCCGCCGCGCGGACCGTCTCAATGAACACGCTGCCGAACACGTGCTTGTACTTCTCGAGCGCCTGCGTCATGGGCAGGCCCGACTCGATCATTGCCGCCATGTCCAGCAGCATCGTCCGCATATCGGGCTTGCAGTCGCCCTCCGCGATCGACACCATGCCGCGGTCGATCGGCACGCGGGCCTCCACCAGCACCGCGAGCTCGCGCGTGAGGTTCACGATGTCCGCGGGCTTCACCTGCTGCCACGAGAAGGTGGCCTTGCTCCTCTGCACCGCCTTGGTGACCTTCACGGGCGTCAGGCCCATGGCGCCGATGCGGCGCAGGGCGTCCTGCTCGTCCACGCCCTTCACGTAGCCCTTGGTCTTTGTCCCCGACTGGCTGACGGCCTTGTACGCGTAGGAGATCATGCCGCGATCCTCACTTCCTGCTCTGCGCCCGTCGCGTGCAGCTTCGCCACCTCGCTCAGGCTTGTCAGACCTCGGGCCGCCTTCGCCAGCCCGTCATCCCACATCAGCTTCATCCCATCCTGCATCGCCGCCGCCTGGATCTCAGTGATGGTCGCCTCCTGCTCCACCAGCTTGATCACCCGAGGCGTCATGCGGAACATCTCGAAAGCGCCCAGCCGCCCCTTGTACCCCGTATTTCGGCACGCGCCGCACCCGCAGCCGCGCTTGAACGGCGACTGCCGCAGGGCCGCGGGAACCATCGCCAGAATCCGCTGGTCGTTCTCCGCCTGCGCACACTGCTCGCACAGCTTGCGCACCAGCCGCTGCGCGATCACGCACAGCAGCGCGCTGTTCACCGCGAACATCGGCACCCCGAAGTCCTTCAGGCGCGACAGCGCCCCCACCGCGTCGTTCGTATGCAGCGTCGAGAGCACCAGGTGACCCGTCAACGCGGCCTGCACCGCGATCTTCGCCGTCTCCTGGTCGCGGATCTCGCCCACCAGCACGATGTCGGGGTCCTGACGCAGCACGCTCCGCAGCGCCGCCGCGAACGAGAGCCCCACCTCCGCGTTCGCCTGCACCTGCCGGATCAGCGGCAGCCGGATCTCAACCGGGTCCTCGATGGTGATGATGTTGCGCGAGGGTGAGTTCAGGTGGTTGAGCGCGGTGTAGAGCGTCGTCGTCTTGCCAGACCCCGTCGGCCCGGTCACCAGGATCATCCCGTGCGGCCGCTCGATCGCCTCCTCGTACCAGCGCGTCATCTCCGCGGGCATGCCCAGGCCCGACACCGGGCCGATCTTGCCCGCCGAGCGGAGCAGACGCATGACCACGTTCTCGCCATGGATCGTGGGGATCAGGCTCAGACGGATGTCCACGTTCTCGCCGCTGCGGTGCGTAAAGCGGAACTTGCCGTCCTGCGGCTTGCGGGTCTGCGTCAGGTCGAGCTTCGCGAGCACCTTCAGCCGCTGAACGATGTTCACGTGCGAGCTCTTCGGGGGGCCCTGCTGCGTCTGCAGCACACCGTCCACGCGGTACCGCAGGATCAACTCGTTCTCGTCGGGGTTGATGTGGATGTCGCTTGCCCCCGCGTCCACCGCGCCCGAGACGATCTGGTTGACGGCCGCGACGATCGGCTCCTCGCCGGTCGTCAGCGCCTCTTCCTTGACCACGGCCGTCGAAACAAACCCGCTCTCCGCCTGCGCCAGGCTGTACGCTCGAGCGATCAGCGCCCGCAGCTGATCGCTGTCAGCAATGACCGGATCGACCTCAGCCTTCAGGATCTGCCGGATCTGATCGATCGCCTGCAGGTTCAGCGGGTCCAGCATCGCCACCGTGGCGGTACCGTCCAGCACGAACAGCGGGAACGCCGCCAGGCGCTCCGCCACCGCGCGGGGCAGGTACTTCATGTTCTGGATGCTGATGTCGAACTGCGCGAGGTCGACGAAGGGGTACTCGCAGATCTTCGCCTTCGCGATCGCCAACTTCCGCGAGGAGATCACCCCCAGCGACACCAGTGCATCCAGCAGGTTCTCGCCGGGCTTGAGCGGCGCCTCGCCCGCCCGCCGGATGTCCGTCTCGGTCACCAGCCCGTCCGCGACGAGCGTCCTCACGATGAAGTGCTTGGAGTCCATGTGTTGCCGGGGCTCTTAGGCCGCCGCCCCCTCCGCGCGTGTGTCGTCCGCGAGCAGCGCCAGCAGCGCCGCAACCTGCTTGCTCGCATCAGGACCAGGATCGGCGAAGGCCGTGCCGATCAGGTACGCCGGCCGGCGGTCGGTCATGCACACCCGCTGCACTCGCACCGGCACCTCGAGGATGACCCGCGGCTCCTCGCCGTACGAGTACGCCCGCACCGTCAGCAGCGTCCTCCGGGGGATGAACACCGGCGAGATCATGCCGATGCCGTTGCTGCTGAAGTCCACGATGTCCAGGTCCACCCAGCCGTCCCGCGCACCCGCACCCGCACCGAAACGGATGTTGTCCTGGTGCTCGCCCGCCACGGCCGCGCTCCCGCGGATCGAGACGTCGTACCGCACCGACTGACGTGCCATGTTCTGGGTGTCGTTCATGCCCGGGAACCTCTCTGCGGTTGCGCGATGGACCGCTGGGTCAGATCGGCCGCCCGGAGACCCGGGTTAAGACGCTACCGCCCGAAAACCCCTTTGCCGGCGTCCACCCCCCCACCAAGGCGGCCGATAACCCCTCGCGGGGGCAGGAGCTCCGCCCGGAACCGGCTTTCCGCCCGTCGGGCGCCGCCTTCCAGCCACTTTCTTGTCCCGGGGAAAGTGCTTTCTATACTTCCGGCAACCCAGCCCGGGATCGGGGCTGGGCCCTCGGCGGTCAGGCCCTTCTGTTCGGGTCCGGTCGCAGCCACAACACCCGGGGCATCTGCCCCCATGAAGCGCCCTTGTGCGTGTCACGAGGCGGAGGGAATACCCCCACCGCCCCGCGATCCTGACCGCCGGTGCCGCTGCAAAGGACCTGTCCCATGGCAAACACTCTCGTTCAAGACCTCATCGAGTCCGGCATCCACTTCGGCCAGCGCGCCAGCGGCTGGAATCCGAAGATGGCCCCGTACATATACGGCAAGCGCAACGGCATCCACATCATCGACATCAAGGAGACCATCAAGGGCCTCCTCCTCGCCAAGAAGTACATCGCCAAGTCCGTCGCCGAGGGCAAGGACATCTGCTTCGTTGGCACCAAGCGCCAGGCTAAGAACGTCCTCGAGACCCGCGTGCCCGACGTCAAGATGCACTACGTCACCGAGCGCTGGCTCGGCGGCACGCTGACCAACTTCCGCACCATCCGCCTCCGCCTCAAGCGCCTTGAGGAGCTCGAGGCGATCCAGCAGGCCGACAACTTCGCCAGCTACTCCAAGAAGATGGAGAGCCAGCTGAAGCGGGAGCAGAAGAAGATCGCACGCAACCTCGAGGGCATCCGCCACATGGACAAGCTCCCCGGCGCCCTCGTTGTCGTGGACGTGAAGTCCGAGCTCACCGCACTCAAGGAAGCCCGCAAGCTGGGCATCCCCACCATCTGCCTGATCGACACCGACGGCGACCCCGAGCTCGTTGACATCCCGATCCCGGGCAACGACGACAGCATGCGCTCCATCGACGTCGTCATCCGCGAGCTCTGCCTCGCCGTGGCCGAGGGTCGCCAGCAGCGCGAGCTCGCCCAGCAGGGCGGCGGCTCCAGCACGGCCCCCACCGAGGCCGCGTCCGACCAGCCCCGCCGCAGCCGGCGGGCCCAGTTCCGCTCCGACGAGGGCGGCGAGGCCCAGGGCGGCACCCGGGCTCAGTCCGTCGGCGCTGCTCAGTAAGCTCTACCCGTAGAATCCCCCAGCTCACCCGTCCACCCTTGGACTTTCAAACCCCTGCAACGCAGGGGCCCGCGGAGACCGTGCCATGGCAGAGATCAACGCAAAAGACGTGATGAACCTTCGCAACAAAACCGGCCTGCCCATGATGGCCTGCAAGGCCGCCCTTGGCGAGGCCAACGGCGACGTTGAGAAGGCCGAGGAGCTCCTCCGCAAGCAGCTCAAGGGCAAGATGGAGACCAAGCTCGACCGCGCCGCCGGCGAGGGCCGCATCGCCATCAGCCGCTCCAAGGAAGCCGCGACCATCGTCGAGGTCCGCACCGAAACCGACTTTACGGCCAAGAACGAGAAGTTCGTCAACGCCGTGCAGAAGATCGCCGACCTCTGCATCAACGAGAAGTCCGGCGAGATCACGCCGGTGCCGGCGTCGGTCTCCGCGATCATCGACGAGCTGCGCATCTCGACCGGTGAGAACGCGTCCGTGGCTCGCGCTCACAAGCTTACCCAGGACCCCGGCAGCGGCACCTTCGGTTCTTACGTCCACCACGACGGCAAGACCGGCGTGCTCGTGCAGGCCGAGGGCAGCATCTCCGACGAGACGCTCCGCCAGATTTGCATGCACATCACGGCCGCGCACCCCCGCCCGCAGGGCATCAGCGCCAACGACATCCCCGCCCACATCGTGGACAAGGAGCGTCGCTTCCGCATCGAGCAGGCGATGGAGTCGGGCAAGCCCCAGCAGATCGCCGAGAAGATGGTCGAGGGCGGCATGCGCAAGTTCTTCGAGGAGATCTCGCTCCTCGAGCAGCCCTTCGTCATGAACCCCGAGAAGAAGATCAAGGACATCGTGGGCGACAAGGCCCGCATCGTTGCCTTCTACCGCTGGGCCGTGGGCGAGCAGGCCTGATCTGATTTCGAGCCGCAACCTTCCGCAGGGGCGGGGCTTCAGCCCGCCCCTTTTTTCATTTCATCCCTCGCTTGCGCCCGATCCTCCTAGTCATGCCCGAGCACCCACTGGAGGACTTGATGAACCTTCCCCTCGACCGGCGCGACGCCCTGGCGGCCTTCGGCGCCATCGGCGCTGCCACCCTCGCGACCACCGCATTCGGGCAGCCCACTAAAAGCACCTACCCGGCGGCGCTCCCCGAGCCCTCCAACCAGCCAACCCGCCCGCAGCCCCTCACGCCCGCGCAGCTCGGCTTCGACGCGCAGAAGGGCGAGTACACGCTCCCGCAGCTGCCCTACGACCCTGAGGCCCTCGAGCCTCACATCGACGCGATGACCATGGGCCTGCACCACAGCAAGCACCACGCCGCGTACGTCGCGGGCCTCAACAAGGCCATCCGCGAGCTCCGCGCCATCCGCGACGGCGGCGACGCCGCGCTCGTGAAGCACTGGTCCCGGGAGCTCAGCTTCCACGGCTCCGGCCACATCAACCACACCCTGTTCTGGAACATGATGGCCCCCGCCGGCAAGGGCGGCGGCGGTCAACCTCAGGGACGCCTTGCCGAAGCCATCAACCAGTCCTTCGGCGGCTTCGACAAGTTCACCGCTCACTTCAAGGCCGCGGCCAACCAGGTCGAGGGCGGCGGCTGGGCCTGGCTCATCCTCGACCCCCACTCCCGCCTGCTGCACATCATCCAGGAGGAGAAGCAGCAGGACATGTTCCTGACCGGCGCCCGACCCATCTTGGGCCTGGACGTCTGGGAGCACGCCTACTACCTCAAGTACCAGAACCGCCGCAGCGACTACGTCAACGCCTGGTTCAACGTGGTGAACTGGGGCTTCGCCGCCAGCCTGTTCGACCAGGCGATGGCCTGAGGACTCCCACCAGTTCGTTCCCGCCAACGCCCGCGTCGCGGGCGTTTTCCTTTTACGCGCAAACCCAGCCGCCACAACCACTTTCACCGGCTTCAACCGCCAACTCAGAAAATCTTTCCCATTCGGTTGGCAGGTCCAGAAACCTGTGGCATGGTCCCAAAGTCTTGTCTCTCTCTCCTCCTAATACTCGGCTGCGGGCGGAAACACGTAGCCGGGTTTACTGAAGTCCGGGTCTCTGGGTGGGCGAAAGCCCGATCGGCCCCCGAACTTCTGCCAGCGTCTTGTCTCTCTCTCCTCCTATACTCGGCTGCGGGCGGAAACACGTAGCCGGGTTTCAAATCAAGAGTTAGGCGACTCGGGAACAGCGGACGGCCGCGGCCCGAGTCTTGTTGTTTTTGGCCTTGTCCCGGGTACCCCGCCGCTCCGCGGCGGCTCTTCTGGCCGTTCTCTCCTTCCGTCCCGCAGCACGCTTCCCGCTATCTTGTCCTCCCCCCGTCCCCACGGGGCACGGAGGCCCCCGATGCCCAACCCCGACCAACA